>Ga0157319_1000017_pt1 | contig 110340 bp, 87 predicted proteins | sample MCvi2old240510_FD_105326 | JGI IMG/M metagenome (GOLD analysis project Ga0157319, IMG submission 105326) | Arabidopsis rhizosphere microbial communities from North Carolina - M.Cvi.2.old.240510 | ecosystem: Host-associated > Plants > Roots > Rhizosphere | place: USA: North Carolina | collected... | reverse complement strand
TGAGCCGCATCATGATCGGCTGGGTCTCGGGGTCGCCCATGCGGGTGTTGAATTCGACGGTGCGCGGCTGGCCGTGCGCGTCGATCATCAGGCCGGCGTAGAGGAAACCGGTGAACGGGGTGCCGTCGCGGGCCATGCCCTGGATCGTCGGCATGACGATCTCGTGCATCACCTTGGCGTGGACGTTGGGCGTCACCACCGGCGCCGGCGAGTACGCGCCCATGCCGCCGGTGTTGGGGCCCTGGTCGGCGTCGAGCAGGCGCTTGTGGTCCTGGCTGGTGGCCAGCGGCAGGACGTTGCGGCCGTCGCACAGCACGATGAAGCTGGCTTCCTCGCCTTCGAGGAACTGCTCGATGACGACGCGCGCGCCGCCCTCGTTGTGGACCACGCCCAGCTTGTTGTCGGCCAGGATCCAGTCGATCGCCTCATGCGCCTCGGCCAGCGTCATCGCCACGACGACGCCCTTGCCCGCCGCCAGGCCGTCGGCCTTGATGACGATGGGCGCGCCCTGCGCGTCGACATAGGCATGCGCCCGGGTCGCGTCGCTGAAGGTCTCGTAGGCGGCGGTCGGGATGCCGTGGCGCTTCATGAACTCCTTGGCGAAGGCCTTGGAGCTCTCCAGCTGCGCGGCCGCCTTGGTCGGGCCGAAGATGCGCAGGCCGCGGGCGCGGAACTCGTCGACGACGCCAGCGGACAGGAAGGCCTCGGGGCCGACCACCGTCAGCGCGATCTTCTGCTCGACGGCGAAGTCGGCCAGCGCCTTCACGTCGGTGATCGGGACGTTCTTCAGGAGCGGATCGCGCGCGGTGCCGCCGTTGCCGGGCGCCACGAACACCTGCGTGACGCGCTCGCCCTGCGCCAGCCGCCAGGCCAGCGCGTGCTCGCGGCCACCATTGCCAAGGACCAGGACCTTCATTCGGACAGGCTCGCGTTGTGATAGACCTCCTGGACGTCGTCCAGGTCCTCGATGACATCGAGCAGCTTCTGCATGCGCGCGGCGTCGTCGCCGGCCAGGTCGATGGTGTTCTCGGCCCGCATGGTGACCTCGGCGATCTCGGGCTTCAGGCCGGCGGCCTCCAGCACGTTCTTCACCGCTTCATAGTCGCCGGGGGCGGTCAGCACCTCGATGGCGCCGTCGTCGTCGGTCAGGACGTCCTCGGCGCCGGCTTCCAGCGCCACCTCCATGACCTTGTCCTCGGACGTGCCGGGCGCGAAGACCAGCTGGCCGCAGTGCTTGAACTGGAAGGCCACCGAGCCTTCGGTGCCCAGGTTGCCGCCGTACTTGCTGAAGGCGTGACGGACCTCGGCGACAGTGCGCACGCGGTTGTCGGTCATGCAGTCGACGATGATCGCGGCGCCGCCGATGCCGTAGCCTTCGTAGCGGATTTCCTCGTAGGTCACGCCGTCGAGGTTGCCGGTGGCCTTGTCGACGTTGCGCTTGATGTTGTCGGCCGGCATGTTGGCGGCCTTGGCCTTCTCGATCGCCAGGCGCAGGCGGGGGTTCATGGTGATGTCGCCGCCGCCGGTGCGCGCGGCGACGATGATTTCACGGGTCAGACGGGTCCAGACCTTGCCGCGCTTCTCGTCCTGGCGGCCCTTGCGGTGCTGGATGTTGGCCCATTTGGAATGCCCTGCCATGTCCTCGTTCTCCTATGAACGACGGCCCGGAAAAACTCCGGGCCGGCGCTGTTGATGCTTCGTTAGACTGCGATTTTAGCTTTTTGCCTCTGGAGACTTCCGCATGGCCGACCCGATCCTGCTGGCCCGCCACGGCGACACCGAATGCCAGCTGCTTCCGGCGCTGGCCAACCGGCACGGCCTGATCACCGGCGCGACCGGCACCGGCAAGACGATCAGCCTGCAGAAACTGGCCGAATCCTTCAGCCAGATGGGGGTGCCGGTCTTCATGGCGGACGTCAAGGGCGACCTGACCGGCATCTCCCAGGCGGGCGCGCCGTCGACCAAGCTGCTGGCGGTGCTGAAGGAACGCGGCATCTCGCCGCCGGCCCCGATCGCCTGCCCGACCACGCTGTGGGACGTCTTCGGCGAGCAGGGCCATCCGGTGCGGGCGACCGTCTCCGACATGGGCCCGCTGCTGCTGTCGCGGATGCTGGGCCTGAACGAGACCCAGGCCGGCGTGATGCAGATGGTCTTCAAGATCGCCGACGACCACGGCCTGGCGCTGCTGGACCTGAAGGACCTGCGGGCGATGCTGCAGCACGTCGGGGAGAACGCCAGCGAGTTCACGACCCAGTACGGCAATGTGTCGGCCGCCAGCGTCGGCGCGATCCAGCGCGGCCTGCTGCAGATCGAGGCGCAAGGCGGCGACAAGTTCTTCGGCGAGCCGATGCTCGACATCCACGATTTCATGCAGACCTCGGATGGATTGGGCGTCATCAACATCCTGGCCGCCGACAAGCTGATGGCCGCGCCGCGGCTGTACGCGACCTTCCTGCTGTGGATGCTGTCGGAACTGTTCGAGACGCTGCCGGAGGTGGGCGACCTGGACAAGCCCAAGCTGGTGTTCTTCTTCGACGAGGCCCACCTGCTGTTCAAGGACGCGCCGGCGGCGCTGGTCGAGCGCATCGAGCTGGTCGTGCGGCTGGTGCGGTCCAAGGGCGTCGGGGTCTATTTCGTGACGCAGAACCCGCTGGACATCCCGGACACGGTGCTGGGCCAGCTCGGCAACCGGGTGCAGCACGCGCTGCGCGCGTTCACGCCGCGCGACCAGAAGGCGGTCAAGGCGGCGGCGGACACGATGCGGCCCAAGCCGGGCCTGGACATCGCGATGGCGATCACCGAGCTGGGCGTCGGCGAGGCGCTGGTCAGCCTGCTCGACGAGAAGGGCCGCCCCTGCATCACCGAGCGGGTCTTCGTGCTGCCGCCCGGCAGCCAGATCGGCCCGATCACGCCGGAGCAGCGCAAGGCGCTGCTGGCCGGGTCGCTGGTGGCGGGGGTCTATGAGAAGCAGGTCGACCGCGAGTCGGCCTACGAGAAGCTGACTGGCCGGGCCGCCGCGACGGCGGACGCGGCGCAGCAGCCGTCGCAGTCCGGCGCGCCGCGCGGCAGCGCCGGCGCCGGCTCGATGGCTGAAGAAGCCGACCAGGCCCTGCGCCGCGCGCCGACGACCGGCCGCGGCGGCGCCCCCGCGCCCGCGCCCGCCGAGGACGACGGCGGCATGCTCGGCGGCCTCAAGGACGTGCTGTTCGGCAGCACCGGGCCGCGCGGCGGTCGCCGCGAAGGGCTGGCCGAGGCCGCGGCCAAGTCGGCGCTGCGGTCGATCGGGTCCTCGGTCGGGCGGGAGATCGTCCGCGGCGTGCTGGGCAGCTTGCTTGGCGGGGCGACCAAGCGGCGCCGCTGAGCGGTCGGCGCCGCAAGGTTTCCCCCGGGAGAGCCCCCTCACCCTAGCCCTCTCCCCCTCTCGGGGGCGAGGGGATGGCTCGCTGGCGATGGGCTGCGCTGTGGACTCCCTCTCCCGCTTGCGGGAGAGGGCCGGGGGTGAGGGTCTTCGAACGCTCGCCCGGCGCCCCTCCGCCTGCCAAGGCTCAGGCGTAGGCCGCCGGAGCATGGGGCCACAGGCGGCAAGCGCCTGAACCCCATGCCCCGCCGTCCCCAACCACCGTCGCACGTCGACGAGTTCCCCGGCGAGGCTCGAGCGGGGATCGGGCGCGACCCGGATGGCGAACGGCGGCGGCAACTCGCGCCGCTGGGCCGCGCTTCGTCGCAGGCCGCTGGGCGCGGCGGTACCGGTCCGCAACAGTCGCGTCCATCGACCACGACCCGCCACCGGAGCCCGCCATGCACCCCACCCCGCTCGAAATCCTCACCCACGTGCCAAAGTACGTCTGGGTCATCCTGCTGGTGATCACGATCATCGGCCTGCGGCAGTGCCGCGAGACCGCGATGCGGCCCCGCCGCCTGGTAATCCTGCCCGCCTTGTGGCTGATCTTCGGCGCCTGGGGCGTGGAGAAGAGCTTCGGTCTGGACGGCCTGCCGGGCCTGGCCTGGCTCGTGGGCATCGGGCTCGGCGCAGGCACGGTCCGCGCGCTGCGCTGGCCCGGCCAGGCGCGTTTCGACGCCGCCACCCGCCGCTTCATCGTCCCGGGCAGCTGGGTGCCGCTCGCGCTGATGCTGAGCATCTTCGCGCTGAAGTTCGCCTCCGGCATGAGCCTGGCCCTGCACCCGGGCCACGCCACCCACCTCGGCATCGCGATGGCCTCCAGCGCGGCGTTCGGCCTGTTCAGCGGCGCCTTCCTGGGCCGGGCGATCAACATCCTGGCCGTGCGGCCGCGCAGCGGCGGCCCGGTGGTGGCCTGACCGCGGTCCGGACGCGGCCGGATCGCCGACACTCCCTGCCCATGCGCCCCCTGCCCCTCCCCCCGCCGCTGCACTGGCTCCTGCGCCACGTGCTGCTGGTGCTGTTGCTGACGGTGGTCGTGTCGGTCGCCCTGGTGGTGGTGTTCAACCAGTCGCCGGGACCGACGCTGGTCTACTGCTTCTTCATCTCGCTGTTCTGCGCGACCTGCATCAACCTGCTGCGCTTCGGGCTGGGCTGGCTGCGCTGGCAGGCCCTGCAGCGTCTCGGTCGCGCGCCTCGCGACGCGTTCGACTGGCCCGGCTGGCCGCTCATGACGGTGTGCCTGATCCTGGGCACCGGCCTGGGCTACAGCATCGGCCTGGAGGTGGGCAACTTCGTGACCGGCTTCCAGGAGCGCAGCCTGCTGGCGAGCCCGCTGCGCCGGGTGATGGCCGTGATGGTGATTTCGCTGATCCCGGGCTTCGCCGCCACCTTCTTTCTGCTGTACCGCCACCGGATGGCAAGCGCCGAGGCCCATGCCGAGACGCTGCGCCGCCAGGCCGCCGAGACGCAGCTGCGGCTGCTCGAGTCGCAACTCGAGCCGCACATGCTGTTCAACACGCTGGCCAACCTGCGGGTGCTGATCGGCCTGGACGCCGAGCGCGCGCAGGCGATGCTGGACCACCTCATCGCCTTCCTGCGGGCGACGCTGTCCGCCTCCCGCGTGGAGCGCCACCCCCTCAAGGACGAATTCGCCCGGTTGGCCGACTATCTGGCGCTGATGCAGGTGCGAATGGGTACGCGGCTGCGCTTCGAGTTCGAGCTGCCGGAGACGCTGCGCGAGCTGCCGGTGCCGCCGCTGCTGCTGCAGCCGCTGGTGGAGAACGCGATCAAGCATGGTCTGGAGCCGCATGTGGGCGGTGGCACGCTGCGGGTGGTCGCGACGGCCGCGGACGGTCAGCTGTGGCTGGACGTGGAGGACGACGGTGCCGGTTTCGATCCGGCACGGCCGGCGACACCCGACGGCGGCTTCGGCACGGTGCAGGTCCGCGAGCGGCTCGCCGTGGCCTTCGGCCCGCGTGCGGCGCTGGAACTGTCGCGCCTGGACCTGTCCCGCCCGACCGGCGGCGGCACCCGCGCGCGGATCCGACTGCCGCTGCCGGCTCCGGCCTGATCAAGCGCTGCCCGCAAGCCTCGCCCTTCCGACTGCCGCACGCTCGTGCCCGTCGCCCGCGCCGTTCAAGCTGCCCCCTTCATTCCCGCGTCATTCCCCTCTTCAATCCCTCTTGAATCCCTCTTCACATGGAGACGCCCGCATGCCCACCGCCCTGATCGCCGAAGACGAGGACCTGCTGGCCGCCCACCTGCGCCAGGAACTGAAGGCGCTGTGGCCGGCGCTGGACATCGTCGCGATGGCGACGCACGGTGAGGAGGCGGTGACGCTGGCGCTCCGGCACCAGCCCGAGGTCTGCTTCCTGGACATCCGCATGCCGGGCATGACGGGACTCGAGGCGGCGGCGCAGCTGGCCGACGAGTGGCCGGACGGGACACCGTTCCCGTTGCTGGTCTTCGTCACCGCCTATGACCAGTTCGCGCTCCAGGCCTTCGAGCGCGCCGCGGTGGACTACCTGCTCAAGCCGGTGCAACGGGAGCGCCTGGCGCAGACGGTGGCCCGGCTGCAGGCCGCGCTCGCGCAGCGGCAGGCGCCGCCCGCGACCCTGGCCTCGGCGATCGATCAACTGCGTGGCTTGCTGGGCGTGCAGGCCGCGAGCCCGAAGCCGGCGGGCGGCGGCCCCGTCGCGCCGCTGCGGCACCTGCAGGTCGGCGTCGGCGACGCCATCGTGCTGGTGCCGCTGGACGAGGTCGTCTACCTGGAGGCGGCGGACAAGTACGTCCGCGTGATGACGGCGGACCAGGAATACCTGGTGCGGATCTCGCTGCGCGAGCTGCTCCCGCAGCTCGATGCGCAGCGCTTCTGGCAGGTGCACCGCGGACACATCGTGCATGTCGACGCCATCGACCGCGTGCATCGCGATGACACCGGCAAGCTGACCCTGCGGCTGCGCCACCGGCCGGAGAAGCTGGCGGTGAGCCGGATGTACGGGCATCTGTTCAAAGCGATGTGAGGCGGCGGCCGGACCGCCGCCTCCCTCTCGTCAGATGACGGCCATGCCGGAGGCGGTCTTCACGGACAGCAAGGCATCGCCATCGAGCGCCGTGACCAGGATCGACAACCCGTAGATCCCGCGCCCGCCCTCGCTCGTGACCGTCAGCGCGATCGTGCCGTCCTTGAGCACCTCCTTGAAGAAGAAGTCGTCGCGCGTCGCTTCGGTATAGCCAGCGGTCAACGCGCTCAGGTCGAGCACGTCGCCCTCGCTGCGCTTGTAGTCGAGGACGAGGTCCACGCCGGTCTGCCCCTTGAACCATCGGAAGGTGTCGGCGCCGGCCCCGCCGGTGAAGAAGTCACTGTCCGGGGAGGCGTTCAGCACATCGTTGCCCGCCGTACCGCGTTCCTCACGGTTCAACGCCCATTTGCCGCCTGGGCCCTCGTCCCATCGCATGACCAGCGCAGGCTGGACGCTCGCCGGATCCGACGTCGTCTTCACCGGGACTTCCATGGCGTTGCCCGCGCTGTCGATGGCGTAGAGCCGCAGAGCGCCATGCAAGTTGCTGAGAACACTTTTGCTGCCGGCAGCAAACATCAAGCGTTGGCCGCTGGTCACCGCCTCGGGTTGCCAATCCTGGAGATTCACGAGGTTCTTGCCGTAGCTCACGAACACCAGCTCGACATCTTCCTGCGAGGTCACCGTCAAGCTGCCATCCTTGCCACGATCCGCGACCACCGTGGGCGCGGTGGTGTCGTAGTCGAACTCCAGGCGCCGGATCCCGCTCTCGTTGCCTGCGATGTCGACCTGCCGGACCTGCAATTCATGGCGTCCGGGCGACAGCTGCGCTGGCGGCTTGAAGTTGCTGCCGGCGCCGCTCCACCAATCCTGCCCCCCATTGAGGCTGTAGAGCCACCGGCTGCCCGACTCCAGGCCCACGTCGATGGATCCGTTGGCATTGAGCGCCTTGCTGGCCAGGTAGAACTGCTCCACTTCCGGAAAATTGCCTGGCCGGTTTGCCCAGTAAGTCCGGGCCGCGGAATTGAAGGTCAAGGTCGGCGCGTCGGCCTTGGTGTCCAAGGTGAACTTCAGCTCGGTCGCGGCGCTGACATTGCCGGCGAGATCGACCTGCCGCACCAGCACCCGCTTGTCCCCATCGCCGGAGAACTCGCTCGCGGCGATGGACGTCCCGGTGCCGGCGGTCCAGCTGATGCCGTCGCGGCTGTACTGCCACTGCGCGTCGTCCTCCAGCCCGTCGATGTCGACCGTCGCCATCGAGGTGATCCGGTCGGTGGCGCTGGCGCCGGTGTCCTGCGCCAGGGTGACCGTCGGCGCGGTGACGGTGCGATCGAGCGTGAAGTTCAGCGTGGCCGTGCCGACGTTGTCGGCGACATCGGCCTGGCGGACCTCGACGGTGTAGGTGGTGTCAATGTGGAACTCGCTGGCCGCGATGCGGTCCCCGCTGCCGGTTCTCCAGGCGCTGCCGCCGATGCGGTATTCCCAGCGATGGCCCGGCTCGAGGCCGGTCACGACGATGCCGGCCTCGTTGGTGACACGGTCGCCGGCGGTGCCCGAGTCCTTCACCAGGGCGAGCGCGAGCGGAGGGCCTTGCCGGTCCAGCGTGAAGTCCAGCGTCGCGGTGCTCACATTGCCCGCGACGTCGATCTGCCGAACCTCGAGGGACTTGGTGCCATCGGCGCCGAACTCGCTGGCGGCAATGCGGTCGCCGCTGCCGGTCGTCCAGGCGCCGCCACCGATGCGGTACTCCCAGCGGTTGCCCAGTTCGACACCGGTCACGGCGATGGTGGCGTCGTTGGTGATGCGATCGTCTGCGGTGCCCGAGTCGTTCACGAGCGCGGCCGTGATCGGGCTGACCTGCCGGTCCAGCGTGAAGTCGAGCGTCGCCGAACTCACGTTGCCCGCGACGTCGATCTGCCGGACCTCCAGCGTCTTGCTGCCGTCCGCGCCGAACTCGCTGGCCGCGATGCGGTCGCCATTGCCGGTCTTCCAGGCACCGCCGCCGATGCGGTACTCCCAGCGGTTGCCCTGTTCGACACCGGTCACGGCGATGGTGGCATCGTTGGTGACGCGGTCGCCAGCGGTGCCGGAGTCGTTCAGCAGCGCGACTGCGATCTGGCTGACCTGCCGGTCGAGCGTGAAGTCCAGCGTCGCCGAACTTACGTTGCCCGCGACGTCGATCTGCCGGACCTCGAGGGACTTGGTGCCATCGGCGCCGAACTCGCTGGCGGCAATGCGGTCGCCGCTGCCGGTCGTCCAGGCGCCGCCACCGATGCGGTACTCCCAGCGGTTGCCCAGCTCGACACCGGTCACGGCGATGGTGGCGTCGTTGGTGATGCGGTCAGCGGCGACGCCGGAGTCGTTCAGCAGCGCGATCGCGATCGGGTCGACCTGCCGGTCCAGCGTGAAGTCGAGCGTCGCCGAACTCACGTTGCCGGCGCTGTTGGCCTGTCTCACCTCGACGGTGTAGGGACCGTCCTTGGCGAACTCGGTCGCCGGGATGCGGTCCCCGCTGCCGGCCTTCCAGGCGCCGCTGCCGATGCGGAACTCCCAGGGCCTGCTCGCGTCCAGGCCGCCCACGGCGATCGCGGCATCGTTGGTGATCCGATCGCCGGCCGTTCCGGAATCGTTCACCAGCGCCGCCGACAAGGCGCCGGCTTGCCGGTCCAGCGTGAAATCGAAGGTGGAGGCACTCTCGTTGCCGGCCGGGTCGGTCTGGCGAAGCTCGACGGTGTAGCGGCCGTCGGCGCCGAACTCGCTGGCCGCGATGCGGTCGCCGGTGCCTGCCTTCCAGGCGCCGCCGGCGATGCGGTATTCCCAGCGGTTGCCCGGCTCGACGCCGGTCACGGCGATGGTGGCGTCGTTGGTGATGCGGTCGCCGACGACGCCGGAGTCGTTCACCAGCGCGGCCTCGATCGGGCCGACGTGCCGGTCCAGCGTGAAGTCCAGCGTCGCGGTGCTCGCGTTGCCCGCGATGTCGATCTGGCGCACCTCGATCTTGTGGGCGCCGTCGGCGCCGAACTCGCTCGCCGCGATGCGGCTGTCGACGCCAGCCTGCCACGCACCGCCGTCGATGCGGTACTCCCAGCGGCAGTCCGGCTCGAGACCACCGACGATCACCGTGCCGTCGCGCGTGAGCCGGTCGTCCGCCACGCCGGTGTCATTGGCCAGCGCGACGCTCGGCGGCGGCGCGACGCGGTCCAGTTGGAACTCGTACACCGTCGACGCCTGGTTGCCCACCGCGTCCAGGTGCCGGACCTCCACGCGCTGCCAGCCGTCCGTGGCGCGATCGAATTCCCGCCCATCGATGAGAACGCCGGACCCGGTCTTCCATTCCCCCCCGTTGATGCGGTAGTCCCAGCTGCCGCCCCATTCGATGTCGAGCACCCGCAGCGTGCCATCGCGGGTGATCCGGTCATCGGCCGTTCCGGTGTCGTTCACCAGGGACACGGTCGGCGCGGCGGCCTGGCGGCGCAGGTCGAAGGCGAGGGTCGAACCGGCTTCATTGCCTGCCGCGTCGATCTGCCGCACGCGGATCAGTTGGTAGCCGTCCGCCACGCCGTCGAAGGCGGCCTTGTCGATGCGATCCCCGTGACCGCGCCGCCATTCGCCGCCGTTGATCTGGTAATCCCAGATCGCGAGGCTCTCCAGGCCGCTGACCAGCACGGTGGGGTCGTTGGTCCGCTTGTCCCCGGACACGCCGGAGTCGACCGCCAACTGGACGCCCGGCGACACGGTGCGGGTGTCCAGGACGAAGTCGAGCGCGGCCGTGCCGCGATTGCCGGCGCCGTCGACATGCCGCACCTCGACCCGGCGCTCGCCCGCCGTCGTGCCGAACTCCGACGCCGCGATCGTGTCGCCGGTCCCGGTCACCCATGGACCGTCATCGATCCGGTACTCCCAGCGCAGCCCGGACTCCAGGCCGTTCACCTTCACCGTCGCGTCGCGCGTGATGCCGTCGGACGCCGACAGCCCGGTGTCCATCGCGAGCGCGAGCGTCAGCTCCGCCGCGCGGGTGTCGAGCAGGAGGCTCAGGGTGGTGACCGGGCCCTCGTTGCCCGCGGGATCCACCTGCCGGACGCGGATGTCCTTGGCGCCGTCGGCACCGAGTTGCGCGGTGGACAGCGTCGCGTCCGTCCCGTTCCACCAGGTCGCGCCGCCGTCCACGCTGTACTGCCAGCGCGCGTCCGGCTCCAGGCCGTCGATGCGGATGCGGCCGTCGTTCGTCCAGCCATCGGTCGCGGAACTGCCGGTGTCCGATACCAGCGTCAGGCCGGGACCGGGCGGCGCGATGGTGTCCATGTCGAACTTCAAGCTGCCCACCGGGCTGCGGTGGCCGTCCGCGCTGATCTGCACCACCTGCAGCGACTTGCTGCCGTCCGTGCCCAGGGCCGACGGAGCGATCACCGAGCCGCTGCCGGCGTGCCAGGTCTTGCCCTCGTCGAGCGAGTATTCCCAGCGCCCGTCCGTCTCGAGTGCGCCGATGCGGATCTCCCCGGCGCTACCGAGCAGGCCCTCCCGCTGGGCGCCCGGCGAGTGCAAGGCCGGCTGAGGAGCCGGCGGCACGCGCACGGCGGGATCGGGGTTCGGATGGGGATCCGGCTTCGGGCCGGGATCCGGGGTGGGGTCCGGCTTGGGACCCGGATCCGGATTGGGATTCGGATCTGGACTAGGATCCGGGTTCGGGTTCGGGTCCGGCTTGAGGCCCTGGTCCGGATTGGGGTTGGGATCGGGTTTCGGATCCGGTTGGGGATTCGGGTCCGGCTTCGGGCCCGGGTCGGGCTGGGGCGAGGGATCGCCCTCCGGCTTCGCGTCCGCGCCGCCATTGCCCGAACCTCCCGACAGGGCCACGGCGGACCCCGCCGAGAGCGCCGCCCCCAGCAGCCAGGTCACCATCGCGGCGACGGATTTCTCCGTGGACTGCTCATCCTTGCCGTTCGATCCTTGGACCGCCTCGCCGTTCTCGGCGGGGCTGTCGGGCGGGGCGCCGCTCGCGGCCGGGTCCTGCGCGGCGGGCACCGTCTCGGTCTGCTGAGGCTCCTGAGCGGGCGCGGACTCGGCGCTGGATTCCCCTTTCTCCTCTTCTTCCTCCGCCAGCCGCCGAGGACGCGCCGCCACCTCGGACGGTGGAGCGCCGCCGTCAGCGGGCGCGTGGACTCGGGAAGCACGGTGGGCGGGCGTCGTCGGAAGTTGCATGGCTGCGGCCTTGGAAGGTCGAATGAAAAGTTGGGCAGTATCAAAAGCACCCCGGCGTGCGCGCCATGACTGCTCCGCGTCAGATCCTTCGACCGGTCTGACGGATTTGCTGGGGTCGCTCCCTCAGACAGGAGGGGTACCCCACCCCACGTAGAATCTGCGGCCTCCTTCGAGCATCCATTCATCGATGTCCAGCCACGACAAGACTGCCGGCGCTCCGGCGCCCGACAAGACGGACGCCACCGCCGTCAAGCCCAGCAACTTCCTGCGCGCCATCATCGAGCGCGACCTGGAACAGGGCTTCCAGCCGGCGCGCCACTTCGCCGGCAGCCCGGGCGACGCGGCCCACCATGCCGCCGGTCCGCTGGACCCGGCCCGCATCCGCACCCGCTTCCCGCCCGAGCCCAACGGCTACCTGCACATCGGCCATGCCAAGTCGATCTGCCTGAACTTCGGCCTGGCGCGCGACTACGGCGGCATCTGCCACCTGCGCTTCGACGACACCAATCCGGAGAAGGAAGAGCAGGAATACGTCGACGCGATCAAGGAGATGGTGGCCTGGCTGGGCTGGACCTGGGACGCCAAGGACGGCGCCGGCCGCGAGGTGGACCACCTCTTCTATGCCAGCAACTACTTCGACTTCATGTACCGCGCGGCCGAGTACCTGGTATCGCAGGGGCTGGCCTATGTCGACGAGCAGACGCCCGAGGAAATGCGCGCCAACCGCGGCGACTTCGGCACGCCGGGCAAGAACAGCCCCTTCCGCGACCGCTCGCCCGAGGAGAACCTGACCCGCCTGCGGGAGATGCGCGACGGCAAGCATCCCGACGGCTCCATGGTGCTGCGCGCGAAGATCGACATGGCGTCGCCCAACATCAACCTGCGCGATCCGGCGCTGTACCGCATCCGCCGGGCGACCCATCACAACACCGGCGACCAGTGGTGCATCTACCCGATGTACACCTACGCCCACCCGATCGAGGACGCGCTGGAGTGCATCACCCACAGCGTCTGCACCCTGGAGTTCGAGGACCAGCGGCCGTTCTACGACTGGCTCGTCGAGCACCTGGCCCAGGGCGGCCTGCTCGCCCGCCCGCTGCCTCACCAGTACGAGTTCGGCCGGCTGAACCTGACCTACGTCGTCACCAGCAAGCGCAAGCTGCGCCAGCTGGTCGAGGAGAAACACGTCGACGGCTGGGACGATCCCCGCATGCCCACGCTGGTCGGCATGCGCCGCCGCGGCTACACGCCCGAGGCCATCCGCGCGATGGTCGAAAGCACTGGCGCGTCCAAGACCAACGCCTGGATCGAATACTCGGTGCTGGACGGCTACCTGCGCGCCGACCTCGAGGGCAAGGCCGCCCGCGCGATGGCGGTGCTGGATCCGGTCAAGCTCAAGCTCGAGAACTACGCGGAGATCTTCGGCTCGCTCGATCATCGCGAAGCCTGCTCGGCCCCGGCCCATCCGCATGTGCCGGAACTGGGCACGCGCCAGTTCAGCCTCGGCCCCGAGCTGTGGATCGAGCGCGAGGACTTCATGGAGACCCCGCCCAAGGGCTACCACCGGCTGTTCCCCGGCAACAAGGCGCGGCTGAAGTACGGCTACGTGATCGAGTGCACCGGCTGCGAGAAGGACGCCGACGGCACCATCACCGCGGTGCTGGCCCGGCTGGTGCCCGACACCAAGAGCGGCACCCCGGGCGCCGACGCGGTCAAGGTCAAGGGCGTGATCACCTGGGTCGGGGCGCACGAGGGCATCGCCACCGAGCTGCGCCTGTACGAACGACTGTTCACCGAAGCCCAGCCCGACGCCGGCGAACGCAACTTCCTGGAACTGCTGAACCCGGACGCCAAGCGCGTCGTGCGCGGCTACCTGGAGCCTTCGCTGCGCGCGGTCGCGCCCGACACCAAGGTCCAGTTCGAGCGCCACGGCTACTTCGTCGCCGACCGCGTTGACCATCGCGCCGATGCGCCGGTGTTCAACAAGATCACCGGACTGAAAGACAGCTTCGGCAAGTGAGCCTGGGCTGGACCGGGTGCGCGGGACGCGCGCCCGATCCTCCACTGAGCGTGGTCGGGCGCCTGGCCCCGCCTCAGCCGGCAAGGACTGCCCCCGAGTCCGGCGTGGTCGCCAGCACCAGTTGCGGCGCCAGCGGCGCCGTGGTGTCGAGCCAGAAGTCCAGCGTCGCGGACGCGCTGTTGCCGGCCGCATCGACCTGGGTGGCGACGACCCGGCACAAGCCCTCCAGGCCTGCGAAACGCGACGCCGGGATTTCGGCCGCCTGCCACTCGAACGGGGGCTCGTCCAGGATGGCTACCGTCAGCGTCGCCGTGGGATCCAGGCCCAGGATCTCGATCGTCGGATCGGAGGTCCAGCGATCGGTCGCGCTGCTCCCCGTGTCGTGCTTGAGCCGCAGCATCGGGACCTCGGGCGGGGTCTGGTCCAACTCGAACACCAGCGACGCTTGCGGGCTGTCGTTGCCCGCGAGGTCGGTCTGGTAGACCAGCACGGACTTGCGGCCGTCGCCGCCAGCCTTCGCCGCCTCGCTGCCGGGGATGCGGTCCAGGTCGCCCGGATGCCAGGTCGCGCCGCCGTCGAAGCTGTAGGACCAGCGCGCATCGGGCTCCAGGCCATGGACCCGCACGGTGCCGTCGCGGGTCAGGGGCGTGCCGTCCGGCATCGTGCCCGCGGCGAAGACCTGCAGGCCCAGGACGGCCTCGGCGGGACGGTGGCCCGTCGCGCCACCGCCACCGGCGATGGCTCCCAGGGCCGAGCCACTTCCGCCACCGCCCGCGGCGCCGACGCCCAGCGCGCCAAGGCCCAGCCCGCTCAGCAGCAGCGGCATCAGCGAACGATCGTCGTCGTCCCGGGACGCCGCCGTCCGGTCAGGCGTGGCGATCGCGCCGGCCTCGATCGCGGTCGACGGAGCTTCGACGGCGGCAGGCGGGTTCGGGTCCGTGGTGGCGTCGTCGGTGGGGGCGTCGTTTGGGGCGTCAGTCGGAGCGCCAGCCGCGGCGTCAGTCGGGTCGGCAGCTCGCGACCGGCCGCGGCGGGCGTCGTCCCGGGCGGTGGGCACGCCATCCGCATCGAAGTCAAGGGCAGGGGCAGGCGTCGGCAAGGAAGAGCGGGTCATGTCGGATCCAAGAGGGTGAGAGGAGCTCCCAGTGTTGGCCCGCCGGCCCGCGGGCGCATCTGCCCGGACCAGTAGCGCATCGGCCTCCGGGCCCGGACACCAGTAGGTCGACCGACTCGTTGCCGTCGTCCGGCCCGTCGCCCTGCCCGTTGTCCCCCGCTGCCCCCCTGTCCGTCGCCGTCCATCGCTGTCCGCCCGCTGTCCGTGCGAGTGTCCGCGGACACCCCAGCGCCACCGGGCCGGTGCGCCAAGTCGTTGATCCGACTGAGGCTTTTCGCCTTGAAGCGGATGGCACGCGCCTTGCGATCCGGTGTGGCATCGATCACATGGACCACCCTCGGACACCTTCATGATTCGCGACACCTCCGGACAGGACGTTCCCCTCGCCCGCCCCCAGGGACGGCGCCGGCTGTGGCTGGCGCTGGCGGGCGCCGGGCTGCTGGCCGCCGCGTTCGCCGCCGCGCCGGCGGTGCAGCGGATGATGGGCAGCGGCAACTCGGTCAGCCTGCAGCGCCTGTCGGTCGCCGCGGCCGAGATCGGCCCGCTGGTGCGCGACATCGCTGGCGAGGGCAAGGTGGTCGCCGCGATGAGCCCCACCGTCTATGCGCTGCACGGCGGCAACCTGGTGCTCAAGGTCAAGGCCGGCGACAAGGTCGCCAAGGACCAGCTGCTGGGCGTCATCGACAGCCCCGACCTGCGCGCCCGGCTCGCCCAGGAGCAGAGCAACGCCGACGCGCTGCGCACCGAAGCCCTGCGCGCCGAGGTCGACGGCCGCGAGCAGCGCGCTGCCCTGCGCTCGAGCTACGAGAACGCCGCCATCGACCTGCAGACCGCTCGCAACGACCTGGAGCGCCAGACCAAGGCCTACGAGGCCGGCGCGGTCGCCGGCATGCAGGTCGAGAAGGCCCGCGACGCGCTGGAGAAGGCGCGCATCACCGCCGCCCACGCCAAGGACGGGCTGGGCCTGAAGGACGACAGCCTCAAGTTCGAGCTCCAGGCCAAGCAGCAGGCGCTGCAGCGCCAGCAGCTGCTGGTGAAGGACCTGCAGCGCCAGGTCGCCGAGCTCGAGCTGCGCTCGCCGGTGGACGGCCAGGTCGGCCAGTTGCTGGTGGCCGAGCGCGCCAACGTGAACGCGGGGACCGGCCTGCTCACCGTCGTGGACCTGAGCGCGCTCGAGGTCCAGATGCAGGTGCCGGAGAGCTTCGCCCGCGACCTGGCCATCGGCATGCCCGGCGAGATCGCCGGCAACGGCCGCCAGTGGAAGGGCCTGGTCAGCAGCGTCTCGCCGGAGGTCGTCAACAACGAGGTCGCCGCGCGGCTGCGCTTCGACGGCGCCACGCCCGACCAGCTGCGCCAGAACCAGCGCCTGTCGGTGCGCGTGCTGCTGGACCGCCGCGAGAAGGTGCTGACCGTCGCGCGCGGCAGCTTCGTCGAGGACGGCGGCGGCCGCTTCGCCTACGTCGTGCAGGACGGCCAGGCCGTCAAGCGCCCGATCCGGCTGGGCGCGCAGAGCCTGTCCAAGGTCGAGGTGCTGGAGGGCCTGCGGCCCGGCGAGCGGGTCGTCGTCTCCGGCGCGCAGGCCTTCGAAGGCGCCGAGCGGGTGACGCTCAGTCCCTGAGCGCCGCACGCGCCCTCCCCACCGGCCTCAAGCACCGACGTCGACGTCTGACACCGCCGTCATCGCCCCCCGCCCCATTCATCGCCCACCACCGCCCGCGAGGAACCCCATGCTGAAGATGCAATCGCTGTCCAAGGTCTACCGCACCGAGATGATCGAGACCTACGCCCTGCGCGAGTTCAACCTGGACGTGCGCGAAGGCGAGTTCGTCGCCGTCACCGGCCCGTCGGGCTCGGGCAAGACGACCTTCCTGACCATCGCCGGCCTGCTGGAGGCCTTCACCGGCGGCCGCTACGAGCTCGACGGCGTCGACGTCAGCCGCATGGACGACACGCAGCGCTCGCGCATGCGCAACGAGAAGATCGGCTTCATCTTCCAGGCCTTCAACCTGATCCCCGACCTCAACGTGCTGGACAACATCGAGGTCCCGCTGCGCTACCGCGGCATGAAGTCGGCCGAGCGCCAGCAGCGCGCCCGCGACGCGCTGGCCCGGGTCGGGCTGTCGGCGCGCGAGCGTCACTACCCGGCCGAGCTGTCCGGCGGCCAGCAGCAGCGCGTGGCGATCGCCCGCGCGCTGGCCGGCTCGCCGCGCCTGCTGCTGGCCGACGAGCCGACCGGCAACCTCGACAGCGCGATGGCCCGCAGCGTGATGGACCTGCTGGAGGAACTGCACCGCGACGGCGCCACCATCGTGATGGTCACGCACGATCCGCAGCTCGCCGCGCGCGCGCAACGCAACGTGCATGTGATCGACGGCCAGGTCGTCGACATCGCGGCCGAGCTGCACATGGACCCGGCGCTGCTGCGCGCCGCGGCGGCCCCGTCCAAGACGCCCACCTCGGCCTGACCATGCGCGCACGCTTCCCTTCCCGGCCGGCGGCGCTCGCGGCGGTCGTGGTGGCCGCGCTGTGCGCGGGCTGCTGCCTGCCGGCGGCCGCCGAGGACCTGCTCGAGGTCTACGCGCAGGCGCGCGGCGCCGACCCGGTGCTGTCGGGCGCGCGCGCGGTCCGCGGCGAGCAGCAGGAGCTGGCCGTCCAGGCCCGGGCCCAGCTGCTGCCGCAGTGGTCCGCCCAGTTGAGCGAGTCGCACCAGCGCGACGACGGCCGCCAGCACCAGCTCACCCACAGCCTCAGCCAGGTGCTGGTCGACCTGAGCCGGCTGCGCAGCTGGGATGCCGCCAGGACGCTGGTCAGCGCCGAGGACGCCCGCGTGCGCGCCGCCGAGGCCGACCTCTGCGCCCGCGTCGCCCGCGCCTATTTCGGCGTGCTGACGGCGCAGGCCGCGCTGGCCACCGCGCAGGCGATCGAGGACGTCTACGGCCAGCAGGTGGCGCAGGCGCAGTCGCGCTTCGAGGCCAGGCTGTCCGCGTCGCTGGACGTCGAGCAGGCCCGCGCCTATTACGAGCTGGCGCGCGGCACCACCGCGCAGGCGCGCGAGGAACTGCTCGACGCCCGCCAGGCGCTGGCGCAGATCACCGGACGCATGCCGGGCGAGCTGCAGCCGCTCGCGCCCGAGCTGGCGATGCTGATGCCCGAGCCGGCCGACCCGCAGGCCTGGGTGACGCAGGCGCTGCGCGACAACCCGGCGCTGCAGGCCGCGGCGCTGGCCGTGACCGCGGGCGACCAGCGCGTGGCCGCCGCGCGCGCCGCCCACCTGCCGACGCTCAGCGCCGGCCTCGACGGGCAGCGCCTGTCCGGGCCGGCCGTCGCGCCGCAGGACACCGGCCGCTACACGACCACGATCGGGCTGAAGCTCACCATCCCGCTGTTCGCCGGCGGCGCGACCGAGTCGCAGAAGCGCCAGGCGATCTACCAGCGCGAGCAGCTGCGCGACGACCTGGAAAGCGCGCGCCGCGCGATGACCCGCGAGACGCAGGCGCAGTACCAGGCGGTGCTGTCGGCGCTCAGCCAGATGCGCACCGCCGGCGCCGCGGTGCAGGCGGCGGAGAAGGCGCTGGCCTCCACCCGCAGCGGCCTGGACCTGGGCGCGCGCACGATGACCGACCTGCTGCTGGCCATCCAGACGCAGAGCAACGCCCGCAACGCCTGGGAGCAGGCGCGCCACCGCTACGTGCTGTCCAAGCTGCTGCTGCAGCAGGCGGCCGGCGCGCTCGGCGAGCCCGAGCTGGCCGCCGTCAACACGCTGCTCGGTCCGGCGCCGGTCCCGGCTCCGGTCCCGGCCACCACGCCCTCGGCCGGGCATGCCCCCTCGTCCGGGACCGTGCCGGCGACCGCGTCCGTGACCACCCCTGCCGCGCTCGCGGCGCGATGAGCTGAGAGAGGACCTCCGATGCTGACCTACTACCTCGAACTGGCCCTGCGCGCCTTCCGCAGCCATCGCGGCCTGACGGTGCTGATGCTGCTGTCGATCGCGATGGGCGTGGCCGCCTGCATGACGACGCTGACGGTGTTCCACGTCCTGTCGGGCGACCCGATCCCGCACAAGAGCGACCGGCTCTTCAACGTCCAGCTCGACGCCGAGACCCGGCGCGACTGGAAGCCCGACGACGAGCCCGAGCTGCAGCTCACCCGCTTCGATGCCGAGCAGCTGCTGCGCGCCAGACGCGGCGTGCATCAGGTCATGATGACCGGCGCCTTCATCGCGATCGACCCGGCCGGCTCGGGCGACGCCGCGCAGCCGCCGTTCTTCACCGGCGGCCGCTGGACCTCGGCCGACTTCTTCACCATGTTCGACGCGCCCTTCCGCTACGGCAACGGCTGGACCGCCGCCGACGACGGCGTCGAGGCGCGCGTCGCGGTGCTCTCGGCCGAGCTCAACGACAAGCTCTTCGGCGGCCAGGACAGCCGCGGCAAGACGGTGCGGCTGCGCGACAAGGACTTCACCGTCGTCGGCGTGCTCCAGCCGTGGCGGCCGGCGCCGCACTACTTCGACCTGACGCTGGGCTCCTACGCCAAGCCGGCGGACGTGTACATCCCGCTGTCGACCTCGCTGACGCTGCGCTTCGGCGGCGTCGGCAACATGAACTGCTGGGGCCGCTCGGACGGCATCGATCCGCGGTCGCTCAACGCGCCCTGCGCCTGGCTGCAGTACTGGGTGCAGCTGGACACGCCCCAGCAGGTCGCCGACTACCGGACCTACCTGACGCAGTACTCGAACCAGCAGCGCGAGGCCGGCCGCTTCGAGCGCCCCGCCAATCCGCGGCTGACGGGCGTCATGGCGTGGCTGAGCCAGCGCAAGGTCGTGCCCAGCGACATCCAGCTGCAGGTGTGGCTGGCCTTCGGGTTCCTGGCCGTGTGCCTGACCAACACGGTGGGGCTGCTGCTGGCCAAATGCCTGCGCCGCAGCGGCGAGATCGGCGTGCGCCGCGCGCTGGGCGCGCCGCGGCGGCAGATCTTCCTGCAGTTCCTGGTCGAGGCCGGCACGCTCGGCCTCGTGGGCGGCGTGCTGGGCCTGGCGCTGACCTGGATCGGGCTGTGGGTGGTGCGGCAGAACCCATCGGACTACGCCCAGCTCGCGCGGCTGGACTGGCAGATGCTGGCCACGACGCTGGGCGTCTCGCTGGCGGCCAACGTGCTGGCGGGGCTGCTGCCGGCCTGGCGCGCCTGCCAGATCACGCCCGCCATCCAGCTCAAGACGCAATGACCCGCTGACCCCGAGTCAAGGAGAACGCCGACATGGACATCCTGCCCATCCTCTCGACGCTCAAGCGTCACAAGACCGCCGCCGGACTGATCGTGCTGCAGATCGCGCTGACCTGCGCGATCGTGTGCAACGCGCTGTTCCTGATCTTCCAGCGCATCGAGCGCATCAACGCCGACACCGGCGCCGACGAGCAGGCGCTGGTGACCTTCTCGCTGGCGAGCATGGCGCGCGTCGAGAACCCCGAGCCGCAGACGCAGGCCGACCTGGCCGCGCTGCGGCAGGTGCCGGGCGTGGCCTCGGTGTCGCTGACCAACCAGTACCCGTACGGCCGCAGCTCCAACAACTCCGGCGTGCGGCTGACGCCGGACACGACGCGGTCCAGCCGCATCGTCGCCAGCCACTACACGACCGGTCCCGGCTTCATCGGCACGATGGGGCTGAAGCTGGTCGAGGGCCGCGACTTCGAGCCCAACGAGTTCGTGCCCGGATCGACGCTGGACGCCAATCCCGATCCGCGGGTGCCGGCGGTGATCATCAACAAGACCATGGCCGAGCGGCTGTGGCCCGGCGAATCGGCGCTCGGCAAGGCGGTCTACGTCTACGGCAACGAGCCGCAGCGCGTCGTCGGCGTGGTGCGCGACCTGCCCTCGCCCAACCCGGGCTCGGAGGACGAGAACGCGCTCAACACGATGATGTTCCCGGTGCAGCCGAGCTTCCGCGGCGGCGGCTTCATGATCCGCGTCGCGCCGGGCGCCGACCGCGAGGCGGTGCTCAAGGCGGCCACGGCCAAGCTGCTGGCCAACAGCCCGGGGCTGCGCCGCGTGATCCGGGACCAGAACACGCTGGTCAAGCTGCGCGCGGACTACTACCGCCAGGACCGCTCGATGATCCAGCTGCTGGCCGGCGTGTGCGTCGGGCTGCTGGTGGTGACGGCCTTCGGCATCGTCGGCCTGGCCAGCTTCTGGGTGCAGCAGCGCACGCGGATGATCGGCACGCGACGGGCGCTGGGCGCCACGCGCGGCCAGATCCTGCGCTACTTCCAGACCGAAAACCTGCTGCTGTCCAGCGCCGGCATCGTGCTGGGCATGATCGGCGCCTACGGCATCAGCCTGCTGCTGATGAAGAACTACGAGCTGCCGCGCCTGCCCTGGATCTACCTGCCGATCGGCGCGCTGGTGCTGTGGACCCTGGGCCAGATCGCGGTGTTCGCGCCGGCGCGGCGGGCCGCGGCGCTGCCGCCGGTGGCGGCCCTGCGCGGCGGCTGAGCGCCGGCCCCCTTGCTATGCTGCGCCACCCATGAGAACCGTCCTGATCATCGATGACCACGCCGGTGTCGGCGAGGCGCTGTCGCTGCTGCTCTCGCTGCACGACATCGAGGCGCTGTACGCGGCCTCGCCGGCCGAGGGCCTGGCCGTGCTGGCGCGCCGGCGCGTGGACCTGGTGATCCAGGACATGAACTTCAGCGCGGACACGACCTCGGGCGAGGAAGGCCGCGCGCTGTTCCAGCAGCTGCGCGAGCGTCATCCGGACCTGCCCATCATCCTGCTGACCGCCTGGACGCAGCTGGAGCAGGCGGTGGCGCTGGTCAAGGCCGGCGCGGCGGACTACCTGGCCAAGCCCTGGGACGATGCCAAGCTGCTGGCGACGGTCGAGAACCTGCTGGAGCTGGCCGAGAACGGCCGCGCGCTGCGCGAGAGCCGGCACGAGCAGCGCCAGCGTCGCGAGGAACTGCGCCGCCGCTACCGGCTCGACAGCCTGGTCTTCGAATCCCCGGCGCTGCTGCGCTGCCTGGAACTGGCCTGCCAGGTCGCCCGCTCGGCGGCGCCGGTGCTGGTCACCGGTCCGAACGGCAGCGGCAAGGAGCGCATCGCGGCGATCGTGCATGCCAACTCGGCGGTCGCCGGCGGGCCCTTCGTGGCGATCAACTGCGGCGCGCTGCCGGGCGAGCTGATCGAGGCCGAGCTCTTCGGCGCCGAGAGCGGTGCCTACACCGGCGCGGCGCGGGCGCGCGAGGGGCGCTTCGAGACCGCCGACGGCGGCACGCTGTTCCTCGACGAGATCGGCAACCTGCCGCTGGCCGGCCAGGTCAAGCTGCTGCGGGTGTTGGAGACGGGCCGCTTCGAGCGGCTGGGCTCGAGCCGCACGCGCCAGACCGCGGTGCGGGTGATCTCGGCCACCAACGCCGACCTGCGCGCGATGGTGCGCGCCGGCACCTTCCGCGAGGACCTGTACTACCGGCTCAACGTCATCGAGGTCGCGCTGCCCGGCCTGGCCGAGCGGCCGCAGGACATCCTGCCGCTGGCCGAGCACTTCCTGGCCGGCCGGGCCACGCTCAGCGACGGCGCCCGGGAAGCGCTGATGGCGCATTCCTGGCCCGGCAATGTGCGGGAGCTCAAGAACGCCATCGAGCGCGCGGCGCTGCTGGCGCGGGGCCATGTCATCGGCGAGCAGGACCTGGCGCTGCCGTCCGCCGCGCCGCTGGCCTCGCGCAACCTGGACGAGCCCAGCCGCGAGGCCGTCGTCGCCGCGCTGGACGCCGCGGCCGGCGTCGTCAGCCGGGCGGCGCAGTCTCTGGGGCTGTCGCGCCAGGCGCTGTACCGGCGCATGGAGCGCTACGGGCTGAGCGCCGATGCGTGAGGCTCGCGCGACTCGCGTGGCTTGTGAGGCTCGCGGGATGCTTCAGGCTCGCGAGGTTCGTGAGAAACGCGGGGGACGCGAAGCACGCTCCAAGCGCCGCGGCCCGAGGCCGATGCGGAGCCCGCATGCGCGAGCCTGACCCACCGCGGCGCGCGCGCTGGCACCGCTCGCTGCGCCTGCGCCTGGCGCTGTGCCTGATCGCCGCGGCGGTCGCGGCCCTGTCCATCCACCTGACGCTGACCTGGTGGCCGGTGCCGCGGCTGATGGCCGCGCTCGGACGCGAGGCGCTCGCGCCCTGGAGCGCGACCGCGCTCGCGCTGACCGGCGCGCTGATGCTGCCGATCGCCTGGGGACTGGCCAGCCTGCTGCTGATGCCGCTGACGCGGCTGCTGCGCGCGCTGGAAAGCACGGTGCTGAGCTACCGCGATGGCGAGTTCGGCAGCGCCATCGCGGCCGATCCGCCGGGCGGTCTCTCGGAGCTGTCCAGCCTGATGCGGCTGCACAGCGAGCTCGGCCAGGCCCTGCGCGAGCAGCGCCAGCACCTGGCGCAGCGCGAGCTGCTGCTCGACACGGTGGTGCAGAACACGCCGGTGGCGTTGGTGCTGACCGACGCGCGCGAGCGGATCGCCTACGCCAACATCGCCGCGCGCCAGCTGATGGACCGCGGCCGGAGCCTCGCCGGCCGCGACCTGGACGAGGTGCTGGCGCAGGCGCCCGACGACCTGCGGCAGGCCTTCGCCGGCACGCAGGACGGGCTGTTCAGCGTCGTGCTCGACGGCGAGGAGGAGCGCTTCCACCTGTCGCTGCGCGACTTCCGGCTGCAGGGCCAGCCGCATCGGCTGCGACTGCTGCGGGGGATGACGCGCGAGCTGTCGCGCCAGGAGGTCGCGAGCTGGAAGCGGGTGATCCGGGTGATCAGCCATGAGCTCAACAACTCGCTGGCGCCGATCTCGTCGCTGGCGCACAGCGGCGCGGAGCTGGCGCGGCGCGGCATGCACGAGCGGGTGCCTGGCGTCTTCGCCAGCATCGGCGACCGCGCGCAGCACCTGCACCAGTTCCTGGCCGGCTATGCGAGCTTCGCCAAGCTGCCCGCGCCGGTGCTGGCGCCGGTCGAGTGGGCGCCGTTCATCGAATCGCTGGGCTCGCATTACCCGTTCACGCTGGGCGGCGAACTGCCGGCGGCGCCGGGGCGCTTCGACGCCGCGCAGATGGCGCAGGCGCTGATCAACCTGCTGAAGAACGCGCACGAGTCCGGCAGCGCGCCGGAGGGCGTCAGCCTGAGCGTGGGCGCGCCACGCGAGGACTGGCGCATCGAGGTCGGCGACCGCGGTCCCGGCATGACCGAGACGCAGCTGTCGCAGGCGCTGCTGCCGTTCTACTCGACCAAGCGCAGCGGCAGCGGCCTGGGTCTGGCGCTGGCGCGCGAGATCGCCGAGGCGCACGGCGGCCGGATCGCGATGGGCAACCGCGACGGCGGCGGACTGTGGGTGGCGATCAGCTGGCCGCGGTCATGACCGCGGACGATCTCACTTGTAGAAGGCTTCGACCTTGCCCTTGAGCTTGATCATCAGCGGCTGGCCCTTGCGGTCCAGCGTGCGGCCGGCGGGCACCTTGATCCAGCCTTCGGAGATGCAGTACTCCTCGACGTCCTTGCGTTCCTTGCCATTGAAGAGGATGCCGATGTCGTGCTCGAACACGGCGGCGACGTAATGCTTGCTGCTCGGGTCGATGGACAGGTGGTCGGGCAGTTCGGGGCGGGTGGTGTCGCTCATGGCGGGGTCATGCAGGGGGAAACCGAAAACGCGGCATTGTCCCGCAGACGGACGCCCTAACATCGGCCGCATGCCCATCATCGACAACTCGCGCTCTTGGAGCGCACCGAGCGCCTCAAGCGCATCGATCGCGCCGACCTCATCGGTCGCCTCCCCCTTCCCCGCATCCGCCGTCGACGCCGTGACCCTCGCGGCGCTGGCGGCCTTCCCGGCCCAGTTGGCCGCGCATTTCGCGCTATTCCCCGCCGAGGCGCGGCACTGGGCGCCGCCGTCGTGGGACGGCGTGCCGAGCGAGCCGCTGACGGCGATCGAGCAGCTGTGCCATGTGCGGGACATCGAGATCGACGGCTACCAGCAGCGCATCCGTCGCACGCTGGGCGAGGACGATCCGCTGCTGCCCTCGCTGGACACCGACGCGCTGGCGCGGGAGCGCCGCTACGGCGAGGACGATCCGGCCGCCGCGCTGGCGGCTTTCGCCGCGGCGCGCCGGGAGACGCTGGCGATGCTGGCCGAGATCACGCCGGAGCAGCTGCGGCGCCGCGCTCGCTTCGAAGGCTACGGGCCGCTGACCTTCAAGTCGCTGATCCATTACCTGTGCAGCCACGACCAGCAGCACCTGGCGGGGCTGCAGTGGGTGCTGGGGCAGTACGACGCGGCGCGCTGACGCGGTTCAACGGTGGCCGGTCCGCGGGGACCGGCCGCGGGTCATTCGTCGCAGCGCTGGACCACCGGGGTCGCGTACTCGTGGCCGACGACGGCGCGGGCGAACAGGTAGTTCTCGCGCGCCTGCTCACTGAGCTGGTCCAGCGTGACCTGGCCGCGCTCATCGCAGGGGAAGCAAAGACCGCGACCTGCGTGGAACAGCGATTCGAAACGCAGCAGGTAGCGGCCCTGGCCGACACCGCCGCGGACGGAGGACTGGCGCTGGAGCGCGCCGAACTGGGAGGGACTCATGGACGGACTCCGTGGCCCGCGGGGAGGATCGGGCCGGACGATCCAACCTTAGGCCGCCCAGCCCCGGCCCGCGCGTGCATACGTCGCGAATGGCGCGATTGTTTCGGATGTTCCCCGCGGTCGCGTGTTGTCCTGCGCTTCCTGGCGCGCCAGAGCTACTTGTGAAGGATGGATCGACCGGCACGGCGGTCTGGCGGGGCCCGCCTCCCCCTCGGCTGCCACCGACGCGACCTCCCGACGGACTGGCCACCGACGTGGCCAGTCCTGTCTTCGCTTCATCGGGTGCCGACGACCATGGTCGCCGGCTCTTGCGCCCCTCAGAAGCTCATGTGGCGGGTCGGCTCATTGACGGCCATGCTGGGCATCCGCTGCGACGTGTCCGATGTCGAGGCGACCGACGATGTCGTACCCGACGCGGTGAAGGCCGCCATGGCCGAGACCAGCGACTGGGCCTGCGTGTCGGTGAGCACCGAGCCATCGCCGAAGCGGAACTCCTCGACGTGGTACTTCGTGCCGAGGTACCAGTCTTGCAGCGTCAGCACGTCGCTGGTGCCCTTCACCTTGGCCAGCAGCGCGTTGCCGCTCTTCTGGAAGGTGATGTCGCCCTTGGCGATGTTGGCGCCGAAGCTGACGAAGTCCTTCACGCCGGTGGTCGCGTCGTTCTCGATGATCGTGTCGCTGCCGTAGCCGCGGCCGAAGACGTAGCCGTCCGCGCCCGCGCCGCCAGTCAGCGTGTCGTTGCCACCGGCACCGTCGAGCGTGTCGTTGCCCGCCGCGCCGGACAGCGCGTTGGCGCCGGCGTTGCCGGTCATGACGTTGTCAGCGCCATTGCCTGTGGCGCCCAGGCTCGACGTCCCGGTCGCCAGCGTCACGTTCTCCAGGTTGGTCGTCAGCGTCAGGGTGACCGAGGTCAGGACGGTGTCCATGCCCTCCGAGGCGTTCTCCGTGATCACGTCCGTGGTCGCGTCGACGACGTAGGTGTCGTCTCCTGTGCCGCCGAGCATCGTGTCGTTGCCCGCGCCGCCGTTCAGCGTGTCGTTGCCGGCGCCGCCCGTGAGCGAATCCGCTCCGGCCGCGCCGACCAGCGAGTCGTTGCCCCCGCCACCGTCGAGCTTGTTGGCGCCGCCGTTGCCAGTGAGCACGTTGTCCAGCCCGTTGCCGGTCCCGGCCAGCCCGCTGGAGCCGCTCAGCGTCAGGTTCTCGACGTTCGCGCCGAGCGTCCAGTTCACGCCGCTCTGCACGAGATCGACGCCTTCCCCGGCGTTCTCGATCACGACGTCTCCAGTCGCATCCACAACGTAGGTGTCGTTCCCCAGCCCGCCGCTCATCGTGTCGTTGCCCGCGCCACCCGACAGCACGTTGGCGCCGACGTTGCCGGTCAGCACGTTGGCCAAGGTGTTGCCGGTGGCATTGATGTCGGCGGAGCCGGTCAACGCCAGTTGCTCCACGTTGCTGCCCAGCATGTAGCTGATGCCCGCCTGCACCTTGTCCGAGCCCTGGTTGGAAGACTCCGTCACCACGTCGCCGGCGTTGTCCACCACGTAGGTGTCGTCGCCCGCGCCGCCCTTCAACGTGTCCGCGCCCGCCCCACCGTCAAGCAGATTCGCGCCCGCGTTGCCGTCGAGCTTGTTGTTCAGCGCATTGCCCGTCGCCGAGATCGGCGCCGTGCCCGTCAGCACGATGTTCTCGACGTTGGCCGACAGCGTGTACGAGACCGACGCCTGGACGATGTCGACGCCCTCGTCCGCCGCTTCGACGACCACGTCGCCAGTCTGGTCGACGACGTAGGTATCGTCGCCGGTGCCACCGATCATCGTGTCGTCGCCAGCGCCGCCGTCCAAGGTGTCGTTGCCGCCCAGGCCGATGATCCGGTCGTTGTCTTCATGACCCTCCAGGCGCTCGGCGGCATCCGAGCCGTGGATGGCGACCAGCGATCGAATGTAGGCAATGTCCCGCACCGTGCCGTCGGAGAAACGCACCGCGGAGACGCTGCTGCCGCCCGCTCCCGCGAGGCCATCCTTGATCTTGATCGAATCGCTCCCGAAGTACAGCATCAGATCGTTGGGCCAATAGCGGCCCACCTGCAGGTCGGCTTCATTGAGACCGGCCCCGAGCACGATGACGTCGGCACCGTTCGTGTCGACGATCTCGTCCCAACCGTCCCCGGCAGCGAAGCGATAGATGTCATCCCCCAGGCCGCCGACCAGCGTGTCGCTCCCCTGCCCGCCAGAAAGGTCGTCGTCACCACCACCGCCGCCGATGCTGTCGTCGCCGCCAGCACCCGCCAGGGTATCGGCACCTGGGCCGCCAATGATCAGGTCCGCTTCGTCGGTCACCGCATTGCCGTTGCCCGCAAGGAAGCGCGTCCTCAGTTGATCGGCGTTCACCTGGAAGCCGTCGGCGAAAGCGAGAGCCGACAAGCCCAGCTGGAAGGCGTCCGGGACGTCCGGTGAAAACACGTTGCGCAAGCTCACCGAGTCCGCCGACGTGCCCAGCTGCAGGAGCAGGTCGTTGTCCCGACGGCTGAGCACCAGCTCGCCTGCCTCAATGCCGGCGCCAAACTGGATGACGGCCCCGGTATACCCACCCTGGATCCAGACCGAATCCGCGCCGTCGCCGCGACTGAACAGCACACGCGCCCGCGAGTCGGTCACGCTGCTCAAGGCCAGCGTGATGGTGTCATTGCCAGCGCCGCCCGTGATCAGGTCGTCTCCGCCGGTCGAGTAGATCTGGTCGTCGCCAGCCCCCCCGTCCATCGTGTCGGATCCCGAAGAGAACCGACCCGACCAGCGGTCGTAGGATGAGCCGTCGCTGATCGTGTCGTGGCCACCGCCGCCCAGGATGCGGTTGTTCGCAGCGTTGCCCTGCAGCGACTCGCCCGCCTCGCCGCCAAGGATGTCCACGGCGCCCGCCGCATCGTCCAGGATGAGCCGCTCGACAGACGTCGACGGGTCGAGCGAGAACGAAGTCCTGCTGCCCGCGGACACGATCACGATCGTGTCCGTGCCTTCGCCGACCAGTTCGACAACGACGTCGGACGCGTCGACCCGGTAGGTGTCGTCGCCCTGGCCGCCGATCAGCGTGTTCGCCGCCGCGTTCCCGCTGCCGTCGAGCACGTTGCCCAGCGCATTGCCGGTGCCGCGCGTCGCCGCCGTTCCGGTCAGGACCAGGTTGTCCACGCCCTCCCCGAGGGTGTAGGACAGCGAGGTCTCCACGGTGTCCTTGCCGGGACTGCCGTTGGGCCCGTTCTCGTTCTCGATCACGTCACCGACATCGTCGATGACGTAGGTGTTGTCGGCATAGGCGTTGCCGATCAAAGTGTCGGCGCCGCGTCCGCCGTCCAGGCGGACGTCGTACTCGACCACGCGGGCATCGATGACGTTGTCCAGGTCGTTCCCGGTGTACAGGTGGGCGATGTCGGCGTTGGTGTAGGTGTCGTAGAACCCTTGCCGGTTATAGGTCACCAGGTCTTCGACGTTGTCGGCCAATGTCGCGTGGTACGCGGTGGTGACGACCGTGTCGTGCCCCTCGTCGACCAGCTCGACGACAAGGTCGTCGGCATAGGCAATGCTCGATGCGCTGTTGATGTAGGGATTGCCTTCGCCGTTGATCGAGTTCGTGTAGTAGACGTCGTCCCCCGCGCCTCCGATCAGCGTGTCGCGTCCTTCGCGCAGCGTGCTGCCCAGGAGCCGCGGATCGAAGATGCGCGACCAGGTGGAGCCGTTGAGGAACATCGGGGCGTTGAGCTGGTTGGACACGCTGTCACCGACCAGCGTGTTGTCCGCGGCATCTCCGCGAATGCCCTTGTCGAGGAGCGCCAGCAGCGCGTCGGTGCTCAGGACGTTGCCGTCGGCGAATCGGAACCGCTCGACGCGTGCACCGGCGTCGGTGCCCCAGTTGCGGAATCGCAGCGAATCGTTGCCGCCGGCGATCGTCAGCAGAAGATCATTGCCGGAGCGCTCGACTCGGAGGTCCGCGACCGCGATGCCGGTGCCGAACTCCACGAGGTCCTCATACCCCGCGCTCTCCGCGATGACCTCCTGACCACTGCCTCGGACGAATCGATAGGTGTCGTCGCCCGCGCCCCCCGCCAGCGTGTCGTTGCCAAGCCCGCCCTCCAGGGTGTCCTTCCCCATGAAGCCAACGATCGAATCGTCGCCGGTCGTATAACGCAGCGACTCGATCTGCAACTGGGCGAAGTCATACGTCGTGCCATCGCCGAGCGTCACCTTGTCGATCGCGCGGTAGTCCTTGCCGCCGTAGTCGTTGAAGGCATTCTCGAGAACGACCGTCAGGTTGCCGCCCGTGATCGAGAAGCCGGTGCCCGTGGAACGCACCAGGGTGGAGGCGGCGGTGAACGCTTCACCCACGAAACGGAGCTCATCGCCGTAGCCGCCGTTGTCAGCGATGGTCCAGGTCTGCCGGATGTCACCGGCGACGGCGTCCAACGGTGTCGCGACGTAGATGTCGTCGGAATAGCCACTGTCATTCGCCGACGACGTGATGTCCGCGCCGGTGCCGTAGCCCAGGACGTAGGTATCCTGGCCGTCGCCGCCGCTCATCGTGTCTCGGGCGTGGCGCGTGCGGCTGTACAAGGTGTCGTTGCCGTCGCCGCCCAGCAGGAGGTTGACGCCTTCGCCGCCATCGAGCGTGTCGTCGCCGGCATCGCCCTGCAGCGTGTCGTCGCCTGACTGGCCCTGCAAGGCGTCGTTTCCCTCACCGCCAACGAGTTGGTCGTTGTCCTGACCGCCGTCGATCTGGTCGTTGCCGACGCCGCCGTCGAGCGTGTCCCGGCCGGCGTCGCCGAAGAGGCGGTCGTCGCCGGCCTTGCCATCGATCCGGTCATGTCCGGTGCCCGCATCGACTTGCTCGTTGAACGGGCTGAGGACGATCACGTCGTCGCCGGCAGTGCCCTGCGGTCCGCGGCTGCCGGGTGCGGCGATCGCCGCCTCGATCGCGGCGGCGTCCCAGACCGCGCCGTTTTCAAAGACGAAGCGTTCGATGACGCCGCCGTTGAAGTGGTTGGTGAGCACGAGACCGCGCTCGCCGTCGGGCGTCCAGATGCGCAGGTCGTCCCCTGCGCGGTCAAGGCGCAGGTCCGCCGGCAGGATGGCGGGTCCGAGGCGGAGGGTGTCGATGTCGCCGACGTTGCCGGCCGTCTCTGCGACCACCGCCAGGCCGCCCGTCGCGCCCCAGCGATAGAGGTCGGAGCCGGTACCGCCATCCATGAACTCGCCTTCGGTCAGGATGTCGTCGCCCGCGCCGCCCAGCAGCGCGTCGATGCCCTCGCCGCCCAAGAGCGAATCATTGCCCGCGTCGCCGGACAAGGTGTCGTTGCCTGCGCTGCCCGACAGCGTGTCCGCGCCGTCCAGGCCGTTGATGACATCGTCGCCGGCAAAACCGTCGACGCGATCGTCCTCCACGGTGCCCGGATAGGTGTCCGCGCCGTCGCTCATGCCGGTGGTGACGTTGGCGCGGATCGTCGCCGCGTCCCAGCGGGTGCCGTCGTCGAAGACGATGGCCTCGATCGCCTGCGTCGCGAAGTGGTTCGCCACCGTCATGCGGTCGCCGCCGCGGACGATCACGAGGTTGTCGTACAGGCGGATGAGCTGCACGTCGGCGGGCTTAACGCCGTCGACGACCCGCACGATGTCGACATCTCCGACGCCGCCGGTTTCCTGGACGTACTCTTCCTGGCTGCCGGCTGCGAACACGTAGGTATCCGAACCGTCGCCGCCGCTGAGCGCGTCGTAGCCGGCGCCGCCCTGCAGGACGTCGTCGCCGGCGCCACCGTACAGGGAGTTGCCGCCGGCGCCGCCCTTCAGCGTGTCATTGCCGGCCCCACCTCGCGCCTCCTCGATCACCGTGCCGAAGCCGATGAAGGACTGGTTCTCCGCGAGGATGCTGTTCGCCTTGGAGCCGCGGTAGTTCCACGAGCCCGGCGTCAGGTCGATGTAGACGCCCTGGGTTTCCGCGCTGGCGTCCAACGTGTCGTAGCCGCCGCTGTCCTGCACCCAGCGGGCGCCGAACTGGTGGATGTCGCTCCACGGGTTGATGGTCCCGGCAACGCCGAACAGCCGCTGCAGCGCGGCCACGTCGAACGCCGCCAGCTGCGTCGCCGGTCCGTCCGGCCGCGTGTAGGACATGACGGTATTGGCGTTCGTGTTCTCGGCGTTCGGCAGCACGGGTGCCTCGAACGGATGCTTCAGGCCAAGCGCGTGGCCGATCTCGTGCAGCAGGGTTTCGAAGCCGGATGTGCCGATGTCCAGCGAGCGCTGCGGCTTCGCGTTGCCGAATTCGTCCTGGACGCTCTTCGAATAGAAGGTGCTGTTGAGATGGATCTGTCCTGTCGCGGGCTCGGCGTACCCGGCGAACGCGCCGAGTCCTTCGGACGTCAGGTCATCGAGATGGAAGCTGAGGTCCGACTGGGAGCCATCCGGGAGTTCGTAGAACTGCAGGTTCAGCACGTCGCTGAATCGCCTGAGCGCGGCCCGCACCGACTGCTTCTGCGCCTCGGTGAATTGGTAGGCCCCCGTGACGCCCGCTGCCGCCCATGCGGCGAAGGAGTAGCTCAGCCAATGTTTGCCGGCGACCTTGATAGTCTCGCGGGAGACCAGCGCGTTGACGAAGTAGGTCGAGGCGAGCGACGCGAACGGGTCGGGGGGGACTTCGCCCGCAGCAGGGGGAGGCGCCATCGCGAAGATGTCTTCGCGGTCCCAGACCGTGCCGTCTTCGAAGCGGATGTCGATCGCGCCGTCGCCGCCGGGAGTCGAGTCCTCTTCGGGCGTACTGTCGTTGGAGCTGCCTAAACTGAAATGGCTGCCGAGGTAATAGCCGACAACGCGTACTTGATCGCTCTGGCCATACTGGATCAGCAGGTCAGTGCCATCGCGTGCGAGCGTTCGCACCTCGCCGCTTCCGAACTTGAAGGCAATGACGTTGCGCGAGCCACCCGCGCCGTCATCACGAATGATGTCCCGGCCATCGCCCGTCGAGAACACGTAGAGGTCGCTGCCACCGCCGCCGGCCAGTTCGTCGTTGCCCGCACCGCCCTCGAGGACATCATTCCCATCAGTGGACTCGCCGCCGTCGCCATAGAGCTTGTCGTCACCCTCGCCGCCGCGGAGATTGTCGTGGCCGTCCCCGCCAAACAGCAGGTCGTTGTTGGCGCCGCCATCGAGGATGTCGTCGCCAGTCGCCCCGACCAGATTGTCTTCGCCGGCTCCGCCAAGGAGCATGTCGTTGCCCTCTCCCCCGTCCACCTGATCGTTTTCGGCCCCACCGTCCAGGTAGTCGTCCCCTTTTCCGCCCCACATGAGGTCGACACCGGCCTCACCAAAGCCGTGGTCGTTGTCCTCGCCGCCGGAGATCGAGTCGTCCCCGATACCGCCGAACAGGTAGTCGTCGCCGAAGTTGCCCCACATGCCGTCGTTGCCCGCGCCGCCGACGAGGTAGTCCCCACCCATGCGCGCGGTGTCCATGCCTGGCGGCAGGGCATTCGTCGGATAGAGGTTCATCGCGTCGCCATACAACTTGTCGTTGTCGGCACCGCCGTACAGCACGTCGGCGCCGTACCCGCCGACCAGCATGTCGTCGCCCTTGCCGCCCTTGACAAGGTCTCGCCCGGCGCCGCCGGACAGTTCGTCGTTGCCTTCCCCGCCGTCCAGCTCGTCGTCGCCGTCGTAGCCGACCAGCACATCGTTGTCGGCATCGCCGTAGAGCTTGTCGTTGTTGTTGCCGCCGTAGACGAGGTCGTTGCCTTCGCCGCCGTGCAGTTCGGCGCCCTGGAGGTTTGCACCGGCATAGAGCAGGCGTTCGCCTTGCGAGTCATACACCGTGATCGTGATCGGCTTGCCGAAGGTCGGACCGGGTTCCTCCGGCAGGAAGTCGCGATTCTGCACGTGCTTGTCGCCGACCTTGATGTCTCCGACCTGCAAGGTGAAGGTCAGGTAGGGCTCCAGGCTTGCATCGGCGGCAGCGACGTTCGCCCACCATAGGTGGCCGGTGTAGGTCGGGTTGGTCGACAGCTGCGCTTCGAAATGAATGTCGAATACGGAGAGCTCCGGGTGCGCAATCTCACGCGTTTCGCCGGGAACCTGGTAGGAGAACATGTGGGCGGTATCGAGCGTGCCGCGGTAGCTGTAAAGCCACCATGTGTCGTCCATGCCCTGTGCCCAGAACAGATCGTCGTAGACGTTGCGCTGCACTTTGAAATCGAGGCCGGCGCGCAGCATGTCGTCGCCTTCGCCGCCGTAGGCGACGTCCTTGCCCTCGCCGGTGAAGATGACGTCGTTGCCCTCGCCGCCTTCCAGCCAGTCATCGCCGCCCCAACTGTCGATCAGGTCGTTGCCCTTGCCGCCGAGGATCACGCTCCGTTCGTCGGTGCCGTACAGGATGTCGTTGCCTTCTCCGCCGTCGAAGGCGTTCATCCAATCGGGGAACTCAGGACTGTCGACGAAGTTGTTGATGGCCAGGGCTTCGGGCGTCTTCAACGGGACATTCGGCCGCTCGCGTTCCTGCGCCTCGCCGGACAGCGTGATGCCGTACTGCCCGGGGGTCCAGTCGCGGAGGTAGATCGTGTTGAGCTTGTCGCCGGAGTAGCTCAGTGAGAGGGTGGTCGATCCGTCGAGGTCGTACTTGCGGATCTCCATGCCGTTCGCGCCAACCCACGCGAGTTTGTCGGCGTCGTAGCTGGCGGTTCCGAGGCTTGCCTCGTCAGCCAGAATCACGTCGCCGCCCGCCGAATCCTCGATCAGGTCGACGCCGAAGTCCCGGCCTTCATAGACGTAAGTGTCGTTGCCGGCGCCACCCTTCAGGTAGTCCGCGCCTTTGCCACCGGTGACCCTGTCGTCACCGGCACCCGCGTCTACATAGTCAGCGTTCTCGCCACCGAAAACGTCATCAGCGCTGCTGCTGCCGATGATCGAATCGTTGCCTGTACCGCCATCCAGGAATGAGCCCCCTCCTCCTCCGAGAAGGATGTCAGTGTCCGCGCCACCATAGAGCATGGCGTAGCCGACACCCCCCTTGACCTCGAGTACATCGTTCCCATCGTCACCTGACAGGAATGTGGATTCGCTACCCCCTTCGTCGAGAAGAATGTCATTTCCTTTGCCGCCGAAGATGAGGTCTGCACCAGCCCCTCCGCTCAACATGTCGTTGGCGTCGCCTCCTTGGAGCGTGTCATTTCCGGATCCGCCATATAAGACGTCGTTTCCTCCATCCCCTTGCAGGACGTCATCACCGGAGCCACCAAACAGCGTGTCATTCCCCGAGCCGCCCTGCAGGGTGTCGTTGCCAATACCGGCCTGCAAAAGGTCGTTCCCATCTTCGCCAGACAGAACGTCGTCGTCTTCGCCTCCATCGAGGGTGTCATTGCCCTCCCCTGCAAACAGTTTGTCGTTTCCCGCCCCCCCGTCCAAGAGGTCGTCACCACTCGACGCGCTTAGCGTATCGTGCCCTGCACCGCCGAAAAGTTCATCGCTTTTCTTGGTCGCGTTTAGTACGTCATTGCCATCGCCGCCCAAAAGAGCGACGGCGCCGTCATAAATAGCGCCCCTGTATTGAACTTTGCCGAGCCCATCCGCAGCGTTCAGCGTGCCGTTGTTGCCGGGGGCGGCGCCATCATAGTAAACAAAGCGACCGTCCGGATCCTTATAGTCGATCACGCCTGACGTCATCAACCTCTTCAGCACCAACGCAAAATCGAGGATCGCGGACGGCAGGTTCGAAGGATCGGCGTCCAACAACTTGCCCAACTCACTTAATTTGTTCGCAGTCTCGAGGGCGAACCAGTCCTCACCGGTTAAAACTTGCCTATTGAGCACAGTTCCCGAGAACTCGATAGGCACGGTTCTACCGATCCCGGACGGATCGATTCGATCCTTTGTCAGCCAATTCGTGATTGCGGCTACCGCGTTGGAACTTTCATAATCAAAGTTGTCTGCCATCGGCTGGACCGCAATATCAACAATCTCCCGCGATCCATCTGGGTTGACGATGAACTTTGCATCCGGGACGATCTCGAAGTCTGTACTCCCGAAAACATAGGCGCGATCACTGTAATCGTCGTCCTGGACCCCCAAGTAGTATTGCCACGCGGACAGCTTCCCTTCCTTCTGATACGCCTGAAGCAACTGGTCTCGCGTATAAACACCAGGGGCCAAGGAAACACCAGGATAGTCCGTGGCAGCCAAGAAATTCCTCACATATCGGAAATTCTCCACCTTGACAAAGCGCCCTCCACCGGTCGTCATATACTCATTCTTGTCGACAATGAGTGCATCCGCCCCTTTGCCAAGGGGGCGAATCAGAGCATCCGTCTTTAAGTCTGCCGGCGGATACTTTTGACCAAACAGATACATACTGACTGCCTCAACGGCCGTAGGCATTGCCATCTTTTCTCTCCCTCGTCTAATTACGGATTAGTGCCAAATATAGGAAAAATCCTGCTCGTCGCCGCGAACAAGAATATTTCCATATCGAGAAACCGCCAATACTCTGGCAGACGCCTCATCTATGTTGGTGGCAGAATTTTCATTAAACCACTCTTTGCTTAGAGCGCCGTCACCACCTTTGCCATCACAGCACGCCAAGCTAATTCGTTTGTACTCGGTGATCCAAAAGAATTTTCTCCCATAACCTCTCAGCGCCTCCCAAGTGGAGAAATCTTGAAGCTTGGCGCTACCGCTGCGCTCAAGGAGGTTAACAACATCGTCAGACCAAGCCTGCTTAACGCTTTCAATAGGAATGATATCCAATCGCCGATGGGATTCCGAGAAAATTGCAATCGTCTTATATTCCGATAACACCGCCATTGAAAGCGCTTCGACTTGGGTTACGGTTTGCAATTCGAGTGAATCGCTTTTTATCTGATTAAACAACGACGCATCGAGAACCTCCGCCTTTAAATCAGCTCTCGTATAGGTCTTCCGAAGCAGCATCATCCGATAGTCCCCGACATGCGGCTCAACATACCGGTGCACATTAATTCTAAGAAGGCTCTTGACCACGTACCCTGGAAGCTCCGCTTCCGACAACACCTCACACGCGGTTATTGCACACTTAGCTTCTTTGGTCGCTTCAGATATTTCGGCACGCAGAACAATGAGCATCAAGGTCAAATAGGCAAGAAGCACGGCGCACGCGGTGTACAGGAGTCGTTTCAACATAATGAGAGGAAATTAAGCACGTCGTTAACCCGTGAAGATGGCAACTATTGCCCTCCTCGGTGAAGTTGGGATGAAGAACTTCGCACCAAGCGCCCTGTCATTCCGAAGGGGTCGAGTGCGACGAGTCTGTCAGTCCTGCACAAAGCGCCTCGCATACCTGCGTACCGCCCCAAATTCCGAACGCCATCGCGCGCTTTGCTGCTGCAGACCGCAACGCCCCGCACCATTCAGGCGCTTGCGTCAGCACTTCGAGCGTTCGCTCCGTCAACCGGCCGGGGTCGAACATCGGCACGAGGCGTCCGTTCACCCCATCTCGGATGATCTCCCGCACTGGCGCCGTGTCCGACCCGATGACAACGCACTCGGTCGCCATCGCCTCCAACATCGACCAGCTCAGCACGAACGGATAAGTCAAGTACACATGCGCGGCTGAGATCTGCAGCACCTGCTTGTAGGTCGCGTAGGGGACCTTGCCGAGGAAGTGCGTCCGCCCCGGATCTAGCTGCGCACCGACTTCCTCCAGCATCGTCTGACGCCATGTCTTGCCGTTGCCTGGGGCACGTCCATAGCTGACCTCGTCCCCTCCAACGATCACCGTGTGACAGGTCTTGTGCTCACGTTGAATCGCCGGCAGCGTCCGCATGAACTGGTGGAAGCCTCGATACGGCTCCAGGTTCCGTGCCACGTACGTGATCACCGGATCGCCTGCCTTGAGCACTGCGCCGTTCGGCATCGTCATCCGCGCCTGCGAATCCGGCCCCAGTCCATCGAGATCGATCCCCTCGTGCGCCACCACGATCTTGTCGAGATACGCCTTCGGATGCTGCGCCTTCTGCCAGTGCGTCGGGCTGATCGCGGCGTCGCAGTTCTCGAGGTTCAAGAGGTGCAGCGCGTTCCACGCCCGGATGCGCGCCCGGTCGTCGAAGCTCACCGGGAACTCCGGATCGAAACCGATGTCCGCGCCCTTCCAGTCCGGATCGAGCCCGTTGCCGCTGGCCGGCGCGTTGTAGAACCACTCGCAGAAGTGCACGAGCCGCGCATCCGGGAACACGTCCTTCGCGTTGAGCGTCTCGCCCCAGCCCGGGTGCGCCAGGATCACGTCCGGCGTGAAGCCGCGCGCCTTGAGCTTGAGCATCACGCGCGCCACCGCCTGCCCATGCAGCACGGCCTCCTCCATGCGTCGCAGGTAGTGGTGCTGCTCCTTGCCCACCTCGCGATGCGGCTTGTAGCGGATCAGCGTGAGCCGCCCGCTGCGCTCGAGCTCCGGCATCCCAGGCGCCGTCTCCCGGCCGATGCCCACGACCTGCCAGCCCGGGCGCTGCGACCACGCCTTGGCCACATGCCGGAACTGCCCCGGGAAGTTCTGATGAACGATCAGCACCCGCATCACCGCTCCCTCAAGCTTTCCTGCACGTGCTCCTGCACCGGGTTGAACAGATACTCGATGACGCGCCGTCGTCCGGTCTTCACCTCCGCCGTCACATTCATCCCCGGTGTCAGCCGCACCGGCTTGCCATCCACATCGATGGCCCCTTCCCCCAGCACCAGCGTCACCGGGAAGATCGCCCCGCGCTTCTCGTCGTTCACCGCATCCGCGGTCACGCTCTTCACCGTCGCCGGCACCGTGCCGTAGCGCGTGTAGGGGAAGGTCTCGAGCTTGATCTCCGCCTCCTGGCCCGCGCGCACGAAGCCGATGTCCTTGTTCTCGAGCACCACTTCCGCCGTCACCTGCGCCTCATCGGGCACCAGCACCAGCAGCACCTGCGCCTCGGTCACGACGCCGCCGGCCGTGTGCACCGCCAGCTGCTGCACCGTACCGTCAACGGGGGCCGTTAGCTTCGTCAGCTGATTGCGTTTGTTGGCCTTCGCACCTTCCTCGGCCAGCTGCTTGAGCTTCAGATCTGCTTGCGCCTCTCGATCCCTCAGCGTGCGCAGCGTCTCCGCCCGGTACGACGCCGCCGAGCCGCGCGACTCCGCCAGCGCCGCCTGCGCCTCACGCTGGCGCGCCAGCGCCATCGCCAGGTCCTTCTCCTGCTCCACCCGCTCGCGCGTGCGGTCCTGCCCGGCGTGCCCCGCCACGAAGCCCTGATCGCTCAGCGCCTTGTAGTCGCGCTCGCGCTGCTGCGCCATCGGCACCGTGCTCTGCAGCTTCTCGACGAGTTGCTTCGCTGTCGCGATCTCCGCCTCGCGCCGCTCCAGCTCCGCCTGCAGCTTCGCCAGCTTGGCCGAGATGTCCGCCCACTCGCTCTGCAGCTGGAAGCGCGCGCTGTCCGCGTCCTCGCGCGGCATCGTCTTCACCGCCTCGGTGGTCAGCTGCGGCATCCCGCCGCCCGTCAGCGACTGCAGCAGCGCCCGCGCCCGCAGCACTTCCGACAACGCCGCCACGCGCTCCTTCTCGACGCGGTGGCTGTCCGCCTCCGTCATCGTCGAGTCCAGCGCGATCAGCAACTGCCCCGCCTTCACCTTGTCCCCGTCCTTGACGAAGACCTCGCGCACCACGCTGGTCTCCAGCGGCTGGATGGTCTTGCTGCGGTCGCTGACGATGATCCGCCCCTGCGCCACCGCGACGATGTCGATCTGCCCGAGCATCGCCCAGGTCAGCGCGATCAGGAACAGCGCGCAGATCGCGATTGCCGCTCTCCTGGGTGCCGGATGCGGCGGTGTCTCCTGCAACTCCAGCGCCGCGGGCAGGAAGGCGCGCTCGTCGGCCATGCGCCTGGGCCCGGCGAGCTCTTCGCGCCGCTCCCACGCGGCCCTGAACACGGCGGCATATCGCGCGAGCAGCTCACGCGCCGGATGACGCGGCGCCTCGGGCGCCGTCGTCGCATCGATCGGTGCGGCGCTCATTCCGAGCCTCCTTCGCCCTGCATGCGCCACAGATGCGCATAAAGCCCCTGAGGCTTGGCGATCAGCTCCTCATGACTGCCCATCTCCGCGATGCGGCCCTTCTCCATCGAGATGATCCGGTGGGCATGCCGCACCGCGCTCAGGCGGTGGGCAATGATGAACACCGTCCGCCCCTGGCAGATCGCGCGCATGTTCTTCTGGATGATGGCCTCGCTCTCGTAGTCCAGCGCACTGGTGGCCTCGTCGAAGATCAGGATGCGCGGCTGCCCGAACAGCGCCCGCGCGATCGCGATGCGCTGGCGCTGCCCACCCGACAGCCCCGTGCCCTGCTCGCCCACCACCGTGTCGTAGCCCTCGGGCAGCTCGGCGATGAAGTCGTGCGCCCCGGCCAGCTTGGCTGCGTGGATCACCGCCTCGATCGGCGCTGCCGGATCGGCGATGGCGATGTTCTCGCGCACCGATCGGTTGAACAGCATGTTCTCCTGCAACACGACGCCGACCTGGCGGCGCAGCTGCGTCGCGTCGGCCATGGCGATGTCCTGACCGTCGACCAGCACCCGACCCGACTCCGGCACGTACAGCCGCTGCAGCAGCTTGGTCAGCGTGCTCTTGCCCGAGCCGCTGCGTCCCACGATGCCGATCACCTCGCCCGCGTTCACCGCCAGATCCACCCCGTGAAGCACCGGCTGCGCGTCGGGGCGGTAGCGGAAGGTGACGTTCTCCAGCGTCACGTCGCCGCGCACGCGCGGCATCGCGCCGGCGCTTTGCGGCCGCAACTCGGTGCGGGTGTTGAGCACGTCGCCCAAGCGCGCCATCGAGATGCCGGTCTGCTGGAAGTCCGTCCACATCTGCGCGATGCGCATGATCGGCTGCGCGACGCGGCCGGCGAACATGTTGAACGCGATGAACTGGCCCACGCTCAAGTGGCCCTCGATGACGAGCTGCGCGCCCCACCACAGCGTGGCCGCGTTGACCAACTTGCCGATGAGGTTGATGCCCTCGTTGCCGTACTGGGCCAGCGTCTGGGTGCGGAACGACGCCGACACGTAGGCGGCGAGCTGCTCATCCCACTTGCGCGCCATCTGCGGCTCCAGCGCGCTGGCCTTGACGGTCTGGATGCCGGTGACCGTCTCCACCAGCAGGCTCTGGTTCTCGGCGCCGCGCGCGAACTTCTCGTTGAGCCGCCCGCGCAGCACCGGCACGATCGACAGGCTCAGGATCAGGTACAGCGGCAGCGAGATCAGCACGATCAGCGTCAGCGTCGCGCTGTAGCTGAACATCACCGCGATGAAGATCACCGAGAACAGCACGTCCAGCACCAGCGTGAGCGCGTTGCCGGTGAGGAACTGTCGGATGTTCTCGAGCTCGCGCACGCGGGCCACCGAGTCGCCGACACGCCGCGCCTGGAAGTAGGCCAGCGGCAGGCTCAGCAGGTGGCGGAACAGCCGCGAGCCCAGTTCCACGTCGATGCGGCTCGTGGTGTGGCTGAAGACGTAGGAGCGCAGGATGTTGAGCGCGCTTTCGAACAGCATGATTACCACCAGCCCGATGACCAGCACGTCCAGCGTGGTCAGGCCCCGGTGCACCAGCACCTTGTCCATCACGACCTGGAAGAACAGCGGGCTGACCAGCGCGAACAGCTGCAGGAACAGCGAGATCGTCAGCACCTCGCCCAGCAGCCGCCGGTGCTTCACGATGCTGGGGATGAACCAGGAGAAGTCGAACTTGGCGAGTTCGCCGGCGAGGCTCGCGCGACTGGTGATCAGGATCAGTTCGCCGGTCCACTCGGCGGCGAAGGTCTCGATGGGTTCGATCGTGGGACGCGCCGACGCTTCGTCGCCGCTGGGGTCCATGAACAGCACCCGCTTGCCGTCGCATTGCGCCAGCACCACGGTGCGGCCGTCCCGCAATGTCGCCAGCGCGGGCAGAGCGGCCAGTGTCAGACGGTCGATCGTGGTGCACGATGGCTTGGCCTTGAGCCCCAGCCGCTTGGCGGCGAGCAGCAAGTCCCGCATCGAGGGGGTGTCCGTTGCGCCCAACCCCAGGCTGTGACGCAGCGACGGCACGTCGGCGGCGACGTGGTGCAGGCGGGCCACGATCGCCAGCGCCGCCAAAGCGCCGTCTCGGGCTTCGTTGGATTGCTGGCGCGGGACCACTTCTTCGCGCGGTTCCTCGGGCCCGCGCCCTCCCGTCAAGGCGTCTTGCGCGCCCGTCACTCCCGACATCACTCCCACCCTTTAGCTGCCGTCTATGGCGGCTCAAACTTGTATTACTAAAAGGTTAAGGTAGGTGATGATGTGTTGCCCACCCCACCAAAAAGGGGTGTGACTTCAAAACGTCTTTCTCCGGTCGCTTGGCGCGCACGGCAGTTAGATGTCGGTGATGAGGGAGGATCTACCCGCCCGCCTTCTTCGGCGCGAACCCCGCCTGCGTCAGCCAGGCCATCACCTTCTCCAGGTGATCCCCCTGGATCTCGATCGTGCCGTCCTTGACGGTGCCGCCGCTGCCGCAAGCCGCCTTGAGCTTCTTGGCCGTCTCGGTCAGCTCCGCCGCCGTCATCGGCAGGCCCAGCACCACCGTCACGCCCTTGCCCTTGCGGCCTGCCGTCTCGCGTCGCACCCGCACCTTGCCGTCGCCCAGCACGGCCGAGGCCGCTTGCGCCTTGCAGCGGCAGTCCGCCTGCGCCTGCCGGCATTGCGGGCAGATCCGCCCGCTCTCCGTTGAATAGACCAGCGCCATCGCCTGCTCCCAAGTCCTTGTCCGTTGCCCTGTTCCGCCCCAGCGCTCAGCGCGCCAGCGTCCGCGCGAAGAAGGCGTCGATCGTCCGGTACAGGTGCAGCTTCGCGCTGCGGCCGGCGATGCCGTGCGCCTTGCCCGGATAGATCATCAGCTCGAAGGGCCGCGCCTCGTTCTGCAGCGCCTCGGTCAGGCGCAGCGTGTGCTCGAACAGCACGTTGTCGTCCGCCGTGCCGTGCACGATCAGCAGCGGCTTGGTCAACAACTTTGCGCGGTCCACCAGGTTGGCCTGCCGGTACGGCGCCGTCTGGCCGCCCTTGCCGTCCTGCGGCATGCCCAGGTAGCGCTCGGTGTACGCGGTGTCGTAGAGCGTCCAGTCGGTCGGCGGCGCGACCGCCACCGCCGCCGCCAGCGGTGTGTCGGCGTCCAGCATCGCGCGCTCGGCCAGGAAGCCGCCGTAAGACCAGCCGAAGAAGCCGATCCGTTTCGCATCCACGCCCACCACCTGCTTCGGCAGCTGGCGCACCGCCGCGAACAGGTCGCCGACGTCCACCTCGCCGAACGCATGCCGGTGCGCGCGAGTGAACTCGCGGTCGCGGTTCTGCATCCCGCGCGTGTCCAGCGTGAACACGCCGTAGCCGCGACGCTGCCAATAGGCGATCAGCGCCGTGTCGCGGTTCCAGTTCCAGTTGGTCGTCGAGGTGCCCGGGCCGCCGTAGGCCATCGCGATCACCGGATGCGGACCGGCCCGGCCGTCCAGCGGCGCGAAGTACAGCGCGTTCAGCGGCGTGCGCCCGTCGGCGGCGGTGATGTCCACCACCTGGGGCACCGGCACGATGCGCGCCAGCAGCGGATCCGGCGCGTCGCCCGGCAGCGCCACCGGCTGCGCGCCGGGCCGCACCGCCTGCAGCGACAGCGCCGGCGGCTCGCCCCAGGCGCCGCGCGTGACCAGCAGCTGGCCGCAGGCGCCGTCGCCACGCGCATCGCGCCACTGGCGCGGCTGGGCGCCGTCCAGCGCGCGGCGCGTGCCGTCCAGGTCGATCGCGAACAGCTCGCGCGAGCGGCCCCGGTCGCGCGCCGCCGCGTAGACCACCGTCTTGCCGTCGCTGCACACGCGATGGGCGACCGGCTCGGGCTCGTTCGTCAGCGGGCGGCGCTCGCCGGTGCGGCGGTCCACCAGCACCAGTTGCCGGCGGCCGGAAGCCTCGCTCGACCACAGCAGCGCCGGCTGGCCGGACAGCGTCAGGCCGTCGATCTCCAGCAGGTCGTCGTGGACCTCGACCCAGGCCGGATCGCGCTCATCGATCACCGTGCGGCCGGGGCCGGCACTGTTGGCGTATTCGGTCAGCGCCAGCTTGCGCTGGTCGCGCGTGAGCGTCTGCAGCCACGGCGTGCCGTCGCCGAACCAGCCGGCCCGCGCCACGTATTCCGCGTCCATCGGCAGCGGCAGCGGCGTCATGCGACCGTCCGCCACCTGCAGCGTCCATGCGGTCACGCGGGCGTTGTGCTCGCCGGCGCCGGGGTAGCGCTGCTGCGTCATCGTCGTCCGGTCGGCGAAGATCTGCGCCCGCGTCTTCACCGGCACCGCGCTTTCGTCGACGTTCAGCGCCAGCAGCTGCTTCCCGTCCGGCGACCACCAGTAGCCGCGCTGGCGGCTCAACTCCTCTGCCGCGATGAACTCGGCCAGGCCCCAGAAGCGGGTCTCGGTCGCGCCCTTCGTCAGCGCGCGCGCGTCGCCGCCATCCAGCGGCTGCACCCACAGCTCGCCGCCCTTCACGTAGGCGATGCGGCTGCCGTCGGGCGAGCAGGTGGGGTCCTGCTCCGGCACCTGCTCGTCGGCCGTCAGGCGCTGGGCCTTCGGCCCCTGGTCGGTGAGGCGCACCAGGTAGAGGTCGCCCGACAGCGGGAACAGCAGCGCCTTGCCCGACGGCCCGCACCACTGGTAGCCGGTGATGCCGCCCTGCGAGATGCGCTTGCGCTCCAGCGCCATGCGCTCCGCCTCGGTCAGCTGCTGGCTGCGGCCGCCCAGCACCTCCGCCGCCGACACCAGCTTGCGCGGCGCGCCGCCGGCCGTCGGCTGCGCCCACAGCTCGAGCTGGTCGCTGTCGGTCTCCGACGGACGCAGGTAGCTGACCCAGGCGCCATCGGGCGAGATTTCGGCCTGGCGCACCAGCCGGCCCTGCAGCGGCGGATCGCCGAAGACGCGTTCGAGCGTGAGCGGCGTGACGCCCTTGTCCTTCGCCGTCGTGGCGGGCGCGGTGGAGGCGGCATCGGCGAACACCGGCGCCAATGCGGCGGCAAGCGCCAGCAGGCGCGTGGTCAGCAGGGAAGCGGTCATGCGGCGATCAGCGTGTCGCTGTCTTGTCGTTGATCGGAATCGGTGGGAGGGCCGAACGCGTCGTCGGCCTCGCAGGCGGTGGAGGCGTCGACCAGGTCGTCCTCGTCGCCGCCCTTGGGCGGTGCCTGGGGATCGAGCGCGTCGCCGAAGAGCGTCAGCGCCAGCAGGTCCGGCGCGTTGATCGTGCGCACGCGCTGGTAGCTGTCCTCGGCCTCGGGATAGCGGCGGCGCAGGTAGTGCAGCCACTGCTTGAGCCGGCCGGCCTGGTGCCGCGTCGCGACCTTGCGGCGCACCTGCGCGAAGAAACCCGCCATCAGCGGCAGCATCTCGGCCCACGGCAGCGCGCCGACCTCCACGCTGGACGTGCCGGCCGCGCTGGTCCCGAGCGCGGCGCGCAGCGCCAGCGCCAGGCCCGGATCAGCCACCATGCCGCGACCGAGCATCAGCGAATGGCACCCCGATTCGCGCAGGCAGCGCAGCGCGTCCTCGACGGTCCACACCTCGCCGTTGGCGACGACGTCGATCGCGACGGCCTCGCGCACGACGGCGATCTGGTCCCAGTAGGCGGGCGGCTTGTAGCCGTCGCGCTTGGTGCGGCCGTGGACGACCAGTTCCGACGCGCCGGCCGCCTCGATGGCGCGGGCGCAGTCGAGCATGCGCTCGCGGTCCTCGTTGCCGAGCCGCATCTTGGCCGACACCGGCAGATGCGCCGGCACCGCGCGACGCACCGCGGCGACGATCTCGCCGACGAGTTCGGGCTCGTCCAGCAGCACCGCGCCGCCGCGATGGCGGTTCACCGTCTTGGCGGGGCAGCCGAAGTTCAGGTCGATGCCTTCCGGATCCAGCTCGGCCAGCCGCGCGGCGTTCTCGGCCAGGCACTGGGGATCGGAGCCCAGCAGCTGCGCCCGCACCGGCACGCCGGCGCGGGTGCGCCCGCCGTTCAGCAGCTCGGGCACGATGCGCGTGAACACGCGGCGCGGCAGCAGCTGATCGGTGACGCGGATGAACTCGGAGACGCAGCGGTCCACGCCGCCGACACGGGTCAGCGTGTCGCGCAGCATGTGGTCCAGCAAGCCCTCCATGGGCGCCAGCAGAATCATGGGAAGCGAGGGGATCCGCCGTGCTCGTGGCGCCGCGGACCGGGGTCTGGAAAGGCCGAGAGCATAGCGGAAGCGCCTGTTCCAGGGCCTCGGCGCGGCCGCGCGGGAGCGCCCACCGGGGCGGACGTCACGGGCCGTCCGCGTCGCCGCCGGTGCCGGTCTTCCCGCGCTTGGCCAGCGCCTCGTCGTGGTCGCGTACGCTCAGCCACAGCCGCACGTCGAATTCCAGCTGCGCGTAGCCCGGCTCCATGTGGTGGCACAGCGCGTAGAAGGCCTTGTCGTGCTCGAGCTCCTTCAGGTGGGCCAGCTCGTGCACGACGATCATCCGCAGGAACTCCGCCGGCGCCTCGCGGAACAGCGTCGCCACGCGGATCTCGCGGCGCGTCTTGAGCCGGTTGCCCTGCACCACCGCCTGGCGCGTGTGCGTGCCCAGCGCATGCTGGATGACCTTGAGCCGGGCGTCGTAGGCCACCAGCGCCAGCGGCCCGGCGTTGCGCATGAAGCGTTGCTTCAGCGCCTGCGTGTAGTCGAACAGCGCCTTGTCGCTGCGGACCTCGTGCGGCTCCGGATACTTGCGCGCCAGCAGCGGGCCGAGCTCACCCGCGTCCAGCAACTGCCGCGCCTGCGCCACCAGCGCCGGCGAATAACCCTGCAGGTACTTCACCGCGCCATCACTGCAGCGCCGCGGCCGGCGCGCCGTAGTGCGCGCCGATCCACTGCTCGAAGCGCTCGAACATCGCGCGCTCCGCCGCGTCGCCGCCATCGCCGTTATCGGCCAGCAGCTCCGCGCCGTGGACCACCATCACCCGCGCTTGCAGCGGCGGGCCGTCGTCGGTGCGCGCGCCTCGACGCTCGGCCGCTTCCAGCTGGTCGAGCGCCGTCGCCCACGCCTGCTCCACCGTCTCGTCGCAGGCCTGGGCCAGGTAGCGCGCCGAGAAGCCCTCGCCGGTCAGCCGGCGCAGCGTCTGGTCATGGCTGAGGCTGTTGCCCGGCGCCCAGTAGGCCTCGGCCAGCGCGGGGCCGATCGCGGGGTTGTCGGTCAGGTAGCCGTCGCGGCGCAGGAAGAAGGCGCGCGTCTGGTAGACGGCCATGTGCGCGAGCAGGTAGCCCTGGTAGGACGCGGCGGACTCCTGGTTGAGCAGGTGCGGGATCGCCAGGATCGGCCGCGGCGCCCGGTCCACGCCCTGGATGCGCCGCTCCATCGCGCGCGCCAGCGCCAGCACCGCCTCGGGCGTGCGCTCGGCATCGGGCATCGCGTACAGCGCCGCCTCGAAGTAGGCCACCACCGCGATGGCGCGCTCGTCGAAGGCGCGCATCGGCTGCGTCGCGGCGATGCGCTCGCGGATCAGCTCGTCGGGGATCGTCGCGCCATTGACCGTGCGCGCGTAGCGCTTGAGCCAGTCCGCGTCGCCCAGCAGGCTGTCGCAGAACATCGACTGCGTCTCGGCATAGGCCATCGAGGTCGGCGCGAACTCCTGCGAGAAGCACGGCGCGTTCTGCGTCACGTTGGCGAAGTGCGCCGCATGGCCGCCTTCATGGAACAGCGTCACCAGCCCGCGGGCGCCGCTGCCGATCTGGTCGGGCTTGGCCTCGGCGGTGAAGTTGATCTCGCCGGCATGCCAGCGGCCCTGCTCGTCGAACCAGGTCGGCAGCGGGCCATGGCAGAAGCCGTTCTGGTACTTGCCCGGCCGCTGCAGCAGGTCCAGCCGCAGGGTCGCGCCGCGGTACTGGATGCCCAGCCGGCGGAAGCTCTGCACCCAGCGGCGCAGCGCCGGGCCGAACGGCAGGTAGGGATCCAGGCGCCGGGTCACGTCGCCGGCGCTGTGGAAGCGCAGGTTCCAGGGCTCCAGCGCCGAGGCGCCATGGCGCGCCACCAGCGCATCGAGCGCGCGCCGCTGCGCGGCCTCGGTCCGCGCGACGAAGTCGTCCAGGATGCCGAACAGCTCCGCCTTGGTCATGCGCTCGTTCTTGCGCAGCTTCATCTCGAAGTAGTCGCTGAAGCCCAGCGCGCGGGCCAGCCGGTTGCGCAGCGCGACGATCTCCAGGAAGCCGTTGTCCAGCACCCAGCGCTCCACCGCCGCCAGCCCGTCGTAGGAGCTGCGCCGGCGCGACTCGTCGGGATTGGTCGACGCGTTGGTCGACAGCATGGTCAGCGTCGCGGCCTCGGTCTCGCCGCGGTCGTTGACATGGGTGGGCGCGAAGTCCTTGCGCCGGGCGAAGAGCAGGCGCTCGGCCTCGATCAGCTCGGCCATCAGGCGCCGGCCCTCGTCGTTGTCGATGATGTTGGCCTCGAACACGCCCAGCCAGCCGTGCAGGCCATGCGCCAGCGCCTTCACCGCGTCGGTGGCGGGCGTCGCCTCGATCGCCGCGTCGACCGCGGCCAGGTGCGCGCGCGTGGCGGCCAGGCGGTCGGGGTCGGCGATGAAGGCCTTGTAGTCGGTCTCCGCGCGGCCGAAGCCTTCGTGGTCGTCGCTGGTGGCCATGTAGGTGGCCCAGAACAGGTCTTCCTTGCGCTTGTGCACCGCCACGTAGTCGTGGTTGAGCTGGTCGAAGAAGGCCTGGGCGGCCTGCACGGCCGGCGTGGGAAGCGAGGTGTCGGGCATCGGCGCAGCTTAGCGCAGGGCATCATGGCGCCCATGAGTCACGCCCCTGATGCCGCCGGGGACTCCGGCGACCGCCCCGAGACCGCGCCGGCCGTTCACGCCGTCGAGCTCCAGCCCCAGGGCTGGCGCTTCGACGCGCCCGAGGACCAGACCCTGCTACTCGCCGCGCTGGACCACGGCCTGCGCCTGCCGCATTCCTGCCGCAACGGCACTTGCCGCGCCTGCATCGCCCGGCTGGTGGCGGGGCGCATCGACTACCGCATCGAATGGCCCGGCCTGTCCCGCGAGGAGAAGGACGAGGGCTGGATCCTGCCCTGCGTCGCCTGCGCGCGCTCGGACCTGGTGCTGGACCAGCCGCAGGCGATCAACCTGTTCGACGTCCCGCCGCCGCCCAGCGCCCGCGGGTGACGCCCCTCGCACGCAGCGCCGGAGCGGCGCCGACGCGAAAACCCGACACCCCCCCGCGCGGCCGCCGGTTCCGCGCTTTTGTTCACACGACACCCCGCATATCCATCGATCAGGGGCAACCCTGACAAGGCAGCATCGCGTCCGTCTCACGGAAACACCACGACGCCATCACCACGCCCACGGGGCCGGTCGGGGCGCGCAGAAGAAGGACCTCCGAATGCTGAACTTGAATCGATGGCGGCTGCGCAGCCGCGTGCTGGCCGGCTTCGCGCTGGTGATCGTGCTGATGGCGGTGGCCTCGGCGGTGGGGGTGATCCGCGTGTCGATGCTGCACCAGCGCATCGAACGCCTGGTCGAGGTCGACATGCACGCGCTGGAGCTGTCGCGCCAGTGGTCCGGCCTGACCGAGGGCAACATCCAGCGCCGCATCGTGCAGCTGGTCGTCGATGACGAGACCTTCGTCAAGGCCTTCACCGCGCGCTCCAAGGAGCTGTCGGCGCGCATCGACAAGATCCAGAAGGAGCTCGACGAGAACGTCACCGACCCGGTGGGCAGCAAGCTGATCGACGAGATCGGCGCGGCGCGCAAGAAGTACCAGGACGCGCGCGATGCCACGGTCAAGGCCAAGGAAGGCGGCGAGGACGTCAAGCCGGTGGCCGCGACGCAGTTGATCCCGGCGATGAACGACTACCTCGCGGCGATCGACAAGTTCGCCGAGCACACCCGCGACCTGCTGCAGGACGCCCGCAAGGAGGCGCAGGCCGAAGCCACGAGCACCCGCCACCTGGTCGTCACGCTGATGGTGGTGGCGATCGCGCTGGGCGTGGGCATCGCGCTGGTGATCACGCGCTCGGTGACCGAGCCGCTGGCCCAGGCCCAGGCGCTGAGCCGCGCCATCGCCGACGGCGACCTGAGCCGCCGGGGCGGCGAGGTCGACGGCACCGACGAGGTCGCCGCGCTGCGCCGCTCGCTGCAGGAGATGCAGCGCCGGCTGGCCGACACGATCGCTGGCGTGCGCTCCGCCGCGGACCAGGTCCGCCACGCGTCGTCCGAGATCGCCACCGGCAACGCCGACCTGTCCAACCGGACCGAGCAGGCCGCCAGCAGCCTGGAGGAAACCGGCGCCGCGATGGCGCAGCTCGGCGAGGGCGTGAAGCTCAATGCCGAGTCCGCCCGCGAGGCCGATGCGCTCGCGCAGACCGCCTCCCAGGTCGCCGGCCGCGGCGGCGCGATGGTGGAGCAGGTCGTGGCGACGATGAACGAGATCCAGCAGTCGTCCAACAAGATCGCCGACATCATCGGCGTCATCGACGGCATCGCGTTCCAGACCAACATCCTGGCGCTGAACGCCGCGGTCGAGGCCGCGCGCGCGGGCGAGCAGGGGCGCGGTTTCGCGGTGGTCGCCGGCGAGGTGCGCTCGCTGGCCCGCCGCAGCGCGGAGGCGGCCAAGGAGATCAAGTCGCTGATCTCGGCCTCGGTCGAACGCGTTGACGGTGGCTCCCGCCTGGTCGGCGAGACCGGCTCGACGATGCGCGAGATCGTCAGCAGCGTCGAGCGCGTGACGCGCATCATTGGCGAGATCTCGGCCTCCAGCGCGGCCCAGTCGCTGACGCTGGGCGAGATCGGCCAGGCCGTGCGACAGCTCGACCAGATGACGCAGCAGAACGCGGCGCTGGTCGAGGAATCGGCCGCGGCGGCGGAGTCGCTGAAGGACCAGTCGGCACAGCTGGTCGACGCGGTGGCGAGCTTCAAGCTGGGCTGACCGGGCACGGCCGCTGGCCCTCACCCCCCGCCCTCCCGCAAGCGGGCGAGGGAGCCTCTGGCAGCGCGCCGCCCGGGAGCATCCCCCTCTGCGAAGGGGCCAAGGGGTGCTCGGTAAACTGCCCCGATGAATGCGCCAATGCAAGGGGCCGGGCCGGCCCGCTGGACCCATCGATACGCGAGTCTGGGGCCGGATTTCTACACCGAGCTGCCCGGCACCGGCCTCCCCGACCCGCACTGGGTCGCCACCAGCCCCGATTGCGCCGCCCTGCTGGGCTGGCCCGCCGACTGGTGGACCCGCCCCGAGATGCTCCCGGCCTTCAGCGGCAACGCGCCGCTGCCCGGCATGAAGCCGCTGGCCACCGTGTACAGCGGCCATCAGTTCGGCGTGTGGGCCGGCCAGCTCGGCGACGGCCGCGCGCTGCTGCTGGGCGGCGTCGACGGCCCGAACGGCCATTTCGAGCTGCAGCTCAAGGGCGCCGGCCTGACGCCCTACTCGCGTCGCGGCGACGGCCGCGCGGTGCTGCGCTCGTCGATCCGCGAGTTCCTCTGCTCCGAGGCGATGGCCGCGCTGGGCATCCCCACCACGCGCGCGCTGGCCATCACCGGCTCGACGACGCTGAAGGTGCAGCGCGAGCGCGTCGAGACCGGCGCCGTCGTCACCCGCGTCGCCCCGAGCTTCCTGCGCTTCGGCCACTTCGAGCACTTCACCCACCACGGGATGGAGGCTCGCACGCGCGAGCTCTTCGACTTCTTCATCCGCCACCACGCGCCGGAATGCGCCAGCGCGCCCAATCCCGTCACCGCCGCGCTGGCCAAGGTCGCCGCGCAGACCGCGGAACTCGTCGCGCAGTGGCAGGCCGTGGGCTTCATGCATGGCGTGATGAACACCGACAACATGTCGATGCTGGGCCTGACCATCGACTACGGTCCCTTCGGTTTCATGGACGGCTTCGACCCCGGCCACATCTGCAACCACTCGGACCACCAGGGCCGTTATGCCTTCGCGCGCCAGCCGCAGGTGGCGTTCTGGAACCTGCATGCGCTGGCCCAGGCGCTGCTGCCGCTGATGCCGGGCGTCGACACCGACGCCGAGGCGGCCGGCGATGCGCTGATCGAGTCGCTGGAGATCTACCGCGAGCGCTTCGGCACCGCGCTGCTCGGCGCGATGCGCGCGAAGCTGGGCTTGAGCGCGGAGGTCGACGAGCGCGGCGAGGACGGCCCGCTGATCGACGACTGGCTGCGGCTGCTCGCCACCCATCGCACCGACTACACGATCGCGCACCGGCGCCTGTCGGGCTTCGATCCGGCGCAGCCGGTCGAGGCGCCCGCCCATGCGGCCCTGCGCGACCTGTTCCTGGACCGCGCGGCCTTCGATGCCTGGGCCGGGCGTTACGCGGCGCGCTTGAAGATCGAGCCGGCGGACGCACATGCGACCCGTGCCGCTCGCATGGACGCGGTCAATCCGGCGGTGGTGCTGCGCAACCACCTGGCCGAGACGGCGATCCAGCGGGCCGAGGCCGGCGACTTCGACGAAGTGCGCCGGCTGCTGGAGGTGCTGCGCCGCCCGTTCGACGCGCCCGCCCAGGCGTCCGACGCCGACTTCCCGCCCGACTGGGCGCAAACGCTGGAGGTTTCCTGTTCATCATGAACCGCTACGACAAGTTCACCGAGAACGCCACCGAGGTCGACCGCGACCGCGACACCGCCTACCCCGTCCGGAAGACCGATGCCCAGTGGCGCGAGCAGCTCGACCCGACGCAGTACCAGGTCGCCCGTCACTCCGCCACCGAGCGCGCCTTCACCGGCAAGTACTGGGACCACTGGGAGGCCGGCCGCTACAACTGCGTCGGCTGCGGCACGCCGCTCTTCCAGGCCGACACCAAGTTCGACGCCGGCTGCGGCTGGCCCAGCTACTACGAGCCGATCAACGCCGAGGTCATCGAGCGCGTCGTCGACAAGACGCATGGCATGGTGCGCGTCGAGGTGCGCTGCAACCGCTGCGGCACCCACCTGGGCCACGTCTTTCCCGATGGCCCGGAACCGACGGGCGAGCGCTTCTGCATCAATTCGGCCGCGATAGACTTCGAGCCCCAGCGCTGAGCGCTGCCGAACTGGTCCCTGAATGAAGCTGTTGCTCGATTTCCTGCCGCTCCTGCTGTTCTTCGTCACGTTCAAGTACGCCGATGGGCAGCCGGAGTGGGCAGCGGCCTTCGCGACCGAGCACCTGGGTTTCCTGGTCTCCGGCGGCAAGGTCGGACCGACCGAGGCGCCGGTGCTGCTGGCCACCCTGGTCGTGATGTTCGCCACCATCGCCCAGGTGCTCTACCTCAAGCTGCGCCGCCGCAAGGTCGACCTGATGCTGTGGGTCAGCCTGGGGCTGGTGATGACGCTGGGCGCGGCCACCGTCTACTTCCACAACGAGACCTTCATCAAGTGGAAGCCGACGATGCTGTACTGGGCGTTCTCCGCGGCCTTCCTGGTCAGCCATCTCTTCCTCGGCAAGAACCTGCTGCGCAAGATGCTGGGCGCCGAGCTGCACCTGCCGGATCCGGTCTGGGCGCGCCTGAACTGGGCCTGGGTGACCTTCTTCGCCGCGATGGGTTTTGCGAATCTTTACGTCGCTTACTCGTACAGCACCGAGGCCTGGGCCAACTTCAAGGCCTTCGGGTCGACGGGGCTGATCCTGCTGTTCACGCTCGGCCAGGGCGTCTACATGAGCCGGCACCTGCCGCAGGAGAGCGAGGCCCCGGCCGAGGAGACCAAGCCATGAGCGGCGGCGCGGGACCTTCCCCTTCGTCGGCGCCGAACCCGGCGGCGACGCCGTCGGTCGAGATCGAGGCCCGGCTGCGGGCCGCGCTGGCGCCGGTCTCGCTCTCGCTGCGGGACGACAGCGCCCACCACGCCGGCCACGCCGGCGCCCGCGAGGGCGGCCACTACTACCTCGAAATCGTGAGCCCGCGCTTTGCCGGTTTACCCAGGGTGGCGCGGCATCGGCTCGTATATCATGCGCTCGCCGATCTGATGCAGAAGGGCATACACGCGCTGGCCATCGATGCCCGCGCGCCCGACGAACAGCAGAAACCAGGTCCCTAGTAGCGCCGCCTGCCGGCGCTTTGTTTTGGAGCGTTCGCGCTCACCCGGGAGTCGAAAGGCCCTTTACCCATCATGAAGAAGTTTGTGCTTGCCGCCACCGTGGCGGCCATCGGCGCCGTGACCCTGCCGGCCATGGCCCAGAACATCGCGATCGTGAACGGCAAGCCCGTGCCCAAGGCCCGCGCCGACGTGCTGATCAGCCAGATCACGAAGGCCGGCCAGCCGCGCAGCCCGGAAATGGAATCGAAGGTGAAGGACGAGGTCGTCCTGCGCGAGATCTTCCTGCAGGAAGCCGAGAAGCGCGGCCTGAACAAGACCGACGACTACAAGAACCAGATGGAACTGGCGCGCCAGTCCCTGCTGATCCGCGAGCTGTTCTCGGACTACGCCAAGAAGAACCCGGTCAGCGAAGCCGACGCCAAGGTCGAGTACGAGAAGTTCAAGGCCCAGGCCACCGGCACCGAATTCCACGCCCGCCACATCCTGGTGGAGAAGGAAGAAGACGCCAAGGCGCTGATCAAGCAGCTCAACGGCGGCGCGAAGTTCGAGGACGTCGCGACCAAGAACTCCAAGGACACCGGCTCCGCCCAGAACGGCGGCGACCTGGGCTGGTCCGCCCCGGACGCCTACGTGCCCGAGTTCAGCGCCGCGATGGCCAAGCTCAAGGCCGGCGAGATGACGCAGGAGCCGGTCAAGTCGCAGTTCGGCTTCCACATCATCAAGCTGGAAGAGACGCGCCAGGCGCAGTTCCCGGCCTTCGACGACGTCAAGGGCCAGATCATCCAGCGCATGCAGCAGCAGAAGGTCGCGGAGTTCCAGGAAGAACTGCGCACCAAGGCCAAGACCGACTACAAGTTCTCCGCGAACTGATCGTCGTTCCGACCGGTCTTTGCTGTACCGTTCGAAGCCCGCGCCGCTGCCTGGCAGCCGCGCGGGCTTTTCACATCTGACGTTCCCCATTTCCGCGGGCATCGCGCCCCTCTGAGCTCTCCTCCATGACGGCTTCCCGACTTGCCCGCCGCCTGCTGCCCTCGCCGGAGTCCCTGGAACAGACCAAGGGGCTGAAGTGGCTCGGCCATTACCTGCGCGAGCGGCCCTGGCTGTGGGTGGCGCACCGCCGGCGCGTGGCGCTGGGGGCGGCGCTGGGGCTGGCGGTGGGCGTGATCCCGCTGCCGACGCAGATGCTGCTGGCGGCCGTCGTGGCGATCGTGTGCCGCGCCAACGTGGCCGCGGCGATCGCCGCCACCTGGCTGACGAATCCGCTGACATTGGTGCCGATCTGGACGCTGGCGATCTTCCTGGGCCGCCAGGTGCTGGGCATCCACGGTCCGATTTCCGCGCCGAGGGAACTGGCGCTCAATTGGGGCGATCCGGCTAGCTGGTGGCCGGCCATCGGCCAGTGGCTGTCGGAGCTCGGCGCGCCGCTGCTGGCGGGCCTGCCGCTGGCGGGCCTGCTGCTGGGCGCGACGCTCTACGTCGTGGTCTACGTCGGCTGGTGGGCCGTCATCCGCCTCGAGCGCCGCCGGCGCCTGCGCGAACGCGCGCTGCGCCTCTGATCCTCCCCCGCCGTCCTCGGTCTCAAAACCGCCGAAGGACACCGCTGGTTGGGGACGGTGGGCCTTGGGGTTCCGGCGCTTGCCGCCGGGGCCCCATGGCCCAGCGGCCAACGCACCGGTCTCAGCAGGCCGACAGCCTCACGCCGGCAGATCCGCCATCGTGATGTCCTGCAGATGCCCTGCCGAGATCCTGAGCTGCCGCTCGCAGCGCGCCGCGATGGCCTGGTCATGGGTGACCATCACCAGCGTCGTTCCCAGTTCCCGGTTGAGTTCGAACATCAGCGCCATCACCTGCTCGCCGGTCGCGTAGTCGAGGCTGCCGGTGGGCTCATCCGCCAGCAGCAACGCCGGCTGCTGCACGAAGGCCCGCGCCAGCGCCACGCGCTGCTGCTCGCCGCCGGACAACACCCGCGGATAGTGCGACAGCCGCTGCCCCAGCCCGACGCGCTCGAGCATCTGCCGCGCCTGCGTGCGGGCATCGCGCTCGCCGCGCAGTTCCAGCGGCAGCATCACGTTCTCCAGCGCCGTCAGGTGCGCCAGCAGCTGGAAGCTCTGGAACACGAAGCCCAGGTGCGCGCCGCGCAGCGCGGCGCGGCCGTCCTCGTCGAGCGCGAACATGTCCTGCCCACGCAGCCGCACCGTGCCTTCGGACGGCGTGTCCAGGCCCGCGAGGATGGACAGCAGCGTGCTCTTGCCCGAGCCCGAGGCGCCGACGATGGCGACCGACTCCCTGGCCTGCAGCTGGAAATTGATGTCATGCAGAATGGTCAGCACGCCGTCGGCATCCTGGACCGACTTGCTGACGTGATCGACTTCGAGGATGTTCTGAGCCATGAATCAACCGCAGATGCGCCGCCGTGAATGGATGTTGCACTGTAGCGCCTGTGTCGCGACCCTCGCCGTGGCGGGGGCCCTCCCCGGGCCTGTCGCGGCGCAAGGCCGCACCGAAGGCGGCGCGGCCGCGGCGCGGGCGCCGCGTCGCATCCTGGTGCTGGGCGACAGCCTGTCGGCCGAGTACGGCCTGGCCCGCGGCAGCGGCTGGGTGGCGCTGCTGGAGGCGCGGCTGAAGGCGCAGAAGCTGGGCGCCGAGGTGATCAACGCCAGCATCAGCGGCGACACGACCTCGGGCGGGCGCTCGCGGCTGCCGGCGCTGCTCCAGCAGCATCGGCCGACCCACCTGATCGTGGAGCTCGGCGGCAACGACGCGCTGCGCGGGCTGCCGCTCAAGATGACGCGCGAGAACCTCGCCGCGATGGTCCAGGCCGGCAAGGCGGCCGGCGCGAAGGTGATGCTGGTCGGGATGCAGATCCCGCCGAACATGGGCGCGAGTTATGCGCGCGATTTCGAGAACAGCTTCAAGACGGTCGCGCAGGCGGAGAAGGTGCCGCTGCAGCCCTTCCTGCTGGCCGGTGTGGCCGACCGGGCCGACGCGGCGGACTGGTTCCAGGGCGACCGCATCCACCCGCTGGCCAAGGCGCATCCGGTGATGCTGGACAACGTCTGGCAAGTCCTGCGGCCGATGCTTTGACGAAACGCACCGGCCACGCGGGTGCTCCGGGAAACGTGGAGGGCCGCCGGCGGGATCGCCGGCTGAGGCCAGCGCGAGATCTCCTAGACTCGCGCCCGCTCGCCTTCGACCCGTGCCGATGTCCCCCTTCAAGACCTTCCCCGTCGGGATCCGTACCTGGATCCCTGTCCTGTTCCTGAGCGCCGCTTGCGCGGCCGCGATCGCGGCCGGTCATGACGGACGCCGCGCATGGCAGATGACGCTGCTGGCCCTGCCGGTGCTGCTGTGGCTGTGCTGGCCGGTCGCCGGCCCGGCCTGGCGGCGGGTGCGCGCGGTGGTGGCCTTCGCGGCGCTGGCCGGCTTCCTGATCGACGGCGCGCTGCGGGCCTTCCTCCAGCACCAGTACCAGGCCGCACCGGACAGCACGCTGGTGCTGGGGGCGATCGCGAACACCTCGCCGCGTGAATCGCTCGAATACCTGAGCTCGCAATTGCCCGCGATGACCGCGGCGCTGCTCGCACTGCTGACCGCGCTGACGCTGACCGGCGTCGCGATCCATCGCGCGGCGCGGGCGCCCGTCGCGCAGTCCCGGCCCGCGCGCCTCGTGCTGGTCGGACTGCTGGCGCTGTGCGCCCTCGCCCACCTCAGCAAGCCGTGGCGGCGGCACCATCCGCTGCTGTTCTGGCCGACCTGGACGCAGCAGGTCCTCGACCTGCGCGTCGCGTGGGGCGACCAGCAGCTGCAGCGCGCGCGGCTGATGCGCAACGCGCAGGCCGCGTCGCCCGCGGTGGCGACGGACGCGCCGTCGACCGTGGTGCTGGTGCTCGGCGAGAGCGTCAACCGCGACAACATGAGCCTCTACGGCTATGCCCGGCCGACGACGCCGGAGCTGATCGCGCTGAGCGCGGAGGAACGCGCCCGGCTGCTCACGCTGCGGCACGCGTGGTCGACGCAGGCGACGACGGTGGCCTCGCTCGCCGGCCTGTTCAGCTTCGGCGAGCGCGACGAGGACGATCCGGCCGGCGACACGCAGCACCTGCTCGCGCTGGCGCGCGGCGCCGGCTACAAGGTCTGGTGGGTCAGCAATCACGATGACGTGGCGGTCGACCAGCAGCATGCGCGGCTGGCCGACGCGGTGGAGATGATCAACCGGCAGCCGGGACGCTCGTCGGGCTCGCTGGACGGCGAGCTGCTGGACGAGGTCGAGCAGGCGCTGGCCGACCCCGCGCCGCGCAAGCTGGTCGTGGTGCACCTGCTGGGCGCGCATCCGCATTACCGGCTGCGGATGCCGCCGGGCGAGCATCCGTTCGACGGCGGCGGGGACGCGGTCGATGCCGCGATGACGCGCGACGGCCGCGCCGCCTGGGTCCGCGAGTTCCGCCAGGACTACGACGCGGCCATCCGCTATCACGACCGCATCGTGGCCGAGACGCTGCGGATGACGCGCCGTCACCTGCCCGCCAGCGGCCGGGCCGCGTGGATGTTCTTGTCGGACCACGGCCAGGAAGTGGGCCACACGCTGGACCACGCGGGACACAGCCCGGGCACGGCGTCGGGCTACCGCATCCCAGCGCTGCTGTGGCGCAGCGACGCGGCGTTCGATGCGCCCGCCGCCGCCCGCCCCTTCCGCGCCGACTGGGCCGGCTGGACGCTCGCCGACCTGATGCGGCTGCGCTGGAGCGGCATGCGCGACGAGCGCAACGTGCTCCACGTCGCCTACGCCTGGGAGCCGCCCGCGCTGCCGGTGAAGGACGTCGTGTTCGACCGGTAGCCGGCGCGCGACGGTCGCGGCGCACGCCGCGCGTCCGCGCCCACCGGCACCCCTCCACGGCCTGGCCGCTTCACGCGGGCATTCCACTTGCCGTTTCCTTCTCCAGCAAGGAGCACGGCATGAAGCGATCCGCGAGCGCCCCCCTCACCGTCCTCGACCCCTTGTCGGGCTCCGAGCACCGAGCCGAGCGCCGCGTCTCGCGCGGTCGGTCGACTTCGAGCCGGGGGGCGTGATGGCCGCCGCCTCGCGAAAAGTCCTGCTGCTGGTCGACTTCATCAACCCGCTGCGATTCGACGGCGCGGAGGACCTCGCGCCGGCGGCGATCGAGGCCGCCACCGCCGCCGCCGCGCTGAAGCGGCGCTACCGCCGCGACGGCTTCAGCACGCTCTACGTCAACGACAACTTCGGCCAATGGCGCTCGGACTTCCGCACGCTGCTGCGCGAATGCCGGCGCGGCGGCGGCGCGGCCGCGAAGCTGGCGCGCCTGCTGGCGCCGGACGAGGAGGACCTGATGGTGCTCAAGCCGCGGCATTCCGGCTTCCACGCGACGCCGCTGGAACTGCTGCTGGCGCAGCTGGGCGCGCGCGAGCTCGCCATCACCGGCCTGGCGACCGACTACTGCGTCCAGTGCACGGCGATGGACGCCTACGTGCGCGGCTACCGCGTCTGGGTGCCGGCCGACTGCACGGCCGCCGAAAGCCCGGAGCGCAAGCACGCGGCGCTCGACTGGATCCGTCAGGCGCTGAAGGCCAGCATCGCGCCGTCGACGCGGCGCGCCTGATCCGCCTGCCACTCGTTTCGGTGGGCGGCCTCACGACACCAGTCGGACCTGACCGGAAGTCCACCAGCCGGAGTCATGGCCGCTCGGCGCTTCCGGTCCGAGGATGAAGACCTCCGCATCGCTCCCGTGGCAGGTCTGAAGCACCTTGCCGGACAGGGTTCCGGAGAACTTCGAACCGTTCCTCAACTCATCAAGGTGAACAAATGCAAGAACTGACTCAAGCAGAGATCGATCAAGTGCACGGCGGCGTCGGCCCCGTGGGCGCGGCCATTGGCGCGGTCATCGGTGGCGTGGGTGCCGCCGCCGCCACTGCGATCACTGGTGGCAACCCGGGCGCTGTCATCACTGCGGGCCTGTGCGGCGCGGCGACCGGCGCCGTAGCAGGCGCCAGCGGGATCGGTGGCATTTCCCTGGCTGTGCGGGTCTTCCACCAAGGGGTGATCGGCGCAGGCTTGACGGCGGGAGGCGGCTGGGCCTATGACCAGCTGAGCAAGCCCGTCCAGTCCAAGTGAATCGCACGGAATGCGGCGCTCAACGGGCGCCGTGGGTGATCCTCTTCCTATCGGCCATCGCGGCCAGCCTCATCAACCAGCGGCTGGCCCATCCGTTCGGCGACGGCTTCTGGGCTCAAGCGGCGATGCAGGGTGCGACGCAGTTGGCGATCATGGCGCTGCTCCACGGACTGCGCCGCCTGCTGCGCCGCGGCCCAGCCCGGCGCGGGAGATGCGAAGGCCACTGAACCCGCCGACCCATGGACACCCCCGCGCTGCCGGAACGCCGCAGGCGGGGCGCTTTTGCCACCGGGCATTGCGCTTGCCAGAAGTTCCGCATCGTCAGAGCGGGAGATGCCGGTTGCCGAAGGACCCGATCCGCCGCCCCTGGTGGGCCCAGCTTGGCCCCGGCCTGATCACCGGCGCCGCCGACGACGACCCGAGCGGCATCGCGACCTACTCGCAGGCCGGCGCGCAGTACGGCTACACCGTCGGCTGGACCATCCTGGTGACCTTCCCGCTGATGGTGGGCATCCAGCTCGCCAGCGCGCGCATCGGCCGGATCACCGGCAAGGGCCTGACCGAGAACTTCGCCAAGCTGTGCCCGCGCTGGCTGGTGATGGCGCTGGTGGGGCTGCTGGTCGTCGCCAACGTGATCAACCTCGGCGCCGACCTCAGCGCGATGGGCGACGCGATGAGCCTGGCCGTCGGCGGTCCGCCGGGCGCCTACATCGTCGCCTTCGCGCTGCTGTCGCTGCTGCTGCAGGTCCTGTTGCCCTATGAGCGCTACGTGCGGCTGCTCAAGTGGCTGACGCTGTCGCTGCTGGCCTATGTCGGCGTGGGATTCGCCGCGCAGGCGGACTGGGCGCTGGCGCTGCGCTCGCTGGTGCTGCCCGCGATGCACTGGGACCGCGAGTCCACGACCATGGTCGTGGCGATCCTGGGCACGACGATCAGCCCCTATCTCTTCTTCTGGCAGGCCGGCCAGGAAGCCGAGGAGATCCGCCGCATCGACGCCGACCGCCCGCTCGCCGTCGCGCCCGAGCAGGCGAAGCGGCAGTTCCGGCGGCTGCGGACCGACACCCTGGTCGGCATGGGTTTCTCCAACCTGATCGCATTCTTCATGATCGTCGCGACCGCCGCGGCACTGCACGCCCGCGGCGTGAGCGACATCCAGACCACCGCCCAGGCCGCCCAGGCGCTGCGACCGGTCGCGGGCGACTTCGCCTTCGTGCTCTTCGCCGCCGGCATCGTGGGCACCGGCTTCCTCGCGCTGCCGGTGCTGGCCGGCTCGGCGGCCTACGCGGTCGCCACGCTGGCCGGCGTGCGGCGCGGGCTCGACCGCCCGCCGCGGACCGCCAAGGCCTTCTACGCCATCCTGGGCGGCGCCATGCTGCTAGGCCTGACGCTGAGCCTGGCCGGCTTCAACCCGATCAAGGCGCTCTACTGGTCGGCGGTGATCAACGCCGTCATCTCGGTGCCGATCATGGTGACGGTGATGATCGCCGCCTCCCATCCGTCCATCGTCGGCGCGCTGCGCATGCCGCCGCTGTGGCGCACGCTGGGCTGGCTCGCCACCGCCGCGATGGCGCTGGCGACGCTCGCGATGATCGTCCTGCAGACTTCCAGCACCCTCGGGGCCGGTCGCTAGACTGGCCCGATGAGCACCCCCACCGCCCCGCTGCACGACGCCTGGACCCTGCGCCTGGACGAGGTCTGGCGCCGCGCGCCCGCCCTGTCCGGCGCGCAACTGGTCGCCGAGATCGACGCGCTTGCCGCCGAGCGCCCCGCCGACGACGGTCGCGCCCTGTTCGAACGCGCCTGCGCGCGCGACACCGCCGGCCTCGAAGCGCAAGCCGAGCCGCTGTACCGCGCCGCGCTCGAGAGCGGCCAGCTCGATCCCTACCGGCGCACCCGCGCGGTGATCCAGCTGGGCAGCACCTTGCGCTGGCTCCAGCGGCTGGACGAGAGCGAGGCGCTGCTCGCCGGCGAGCTCGCCCACCACATGCAGCCCGGCCACGACCGTCCGCTGCATGACGAGGCCCGCGCGCTGCTCGCGCTCACCTACGCCGCCCAGGGCCGCGGCGCCGAGGCCGCCGGGCTCGCGCTGGCCACGCTGGCGCCGCGCCTGTCGCGCTACAACCGCTCGCTGCTGGCCTGCGCCCGGCAGCTTGCCGGCGAGGTCTGGGACGACGGCGACGCCGCGCCCACCGGTCCCGCGCCGGTCGAGCTCGTCGAGGGTCGTTTCCTGCTGCGCCCCTATCGGCCCGGCGACCTGCCGGACTTGGTCGCCGCGGTGCGTGAGTCCCACGTGTCCATCGGCCGCTGGATGGCCTGGGCCCACGCGGACTTCTCCACCAGCGACGGCGCCGCATGGCTGGACCATTGCGCGCGCGGCTGGCAGTCGGGCACCGCCTTCGAGTTCGGCATCTTCGACCGCGACACCGGCGCCTTCATCGGCGCCGGCGGGCTCAACTCGCTGCATCCGGTGCATCCGTTCTGCAACCTCGGCTACTGGGTGCGCAGCGCCTGCCAGGGCCAGGGCGCGGCCTCGGCCGCGGTGCGGGCGCTCAGCCGCCATGCCTTCGAGCGCCTGAAGCTCGCCCGCGTGGAGATCGTCGTGGCCGACGGCAACGCGGCCAGCCTGGCGGTCGCGCGCCGCTGCGGCGCCCATTACGAGGGCCTGCTGCGCCAGCGCATCCGCGGCACCGACGGCTCGGCGTGGGACGCGCACATGTTTTCGCTGACGGCGGCGTGATACCTTCGTCCGGATGAGCACGCACCTCCCCGACGACACCACCACCCCGATCCAGGAACCCCGCCTGTGGCGCGACGAGCGCTGGACCGCGCAGGTGATCAAGAACGAAGACGACGAAGGCTGGGCCGTGGCGATGACGCTGGCCGGCGAGTCCGAACCGGCGCTGGTCGGCCCCTGGACCATGGGCCGCGACAAGAAGAACCCCAAGCCGCTGGACGCGGCGGCCTTCCACACGCTGGTGAAGACCGCCTCCGAGGTCCTGCGCCGCCATGAGCAGCAGCTGCACGCCCAGCTGCACAAGAGCCTCAAGCTGGACACCGGGTCCGGACGCCTGCACATCCTGCTGGACATCGTCCCGGACGAGGACAACCCCTATGCGTTGCTGAGCGCCCGCGACGAGCAGGACGAGCTGGTCGCCCAGGTGCGCGTGGCGGCCAACTTCCGCCTGACCGAGGCGAGCGCCGCCGCCTGGGTCGAGAACGACTTCCTCAAGCCCTGAAGCGCTGGCCCTGGCGCTGGCGCGCCACGGCGCCGCTTCGATCGCCACCTTCCCTGCCGTGACCACCTTCCTGGACTTCGACCTGCTGCGCAGCCTGCTGGCCGTGGCCGAGACCGGCTCGCTGGGCAAGGCCGGATCGCGGGTGGGCCGGACGCAGTCCGCGATCAGCATGCAGATGCAGCGGCTGGAGGAGGTCGCCGGCCAGCCGCTGCTGCACCGGGGCGCGCGCGGCGTGACGCTGACGGCCGCCGGCGAGCGCCTGGTGGTCCACGCTGGCGAGCTGCTGCGCCGGCACGACGAGGCGCTGGCCGAGCTGCGCGGCGCGCGCATGTCCGGCGTGCTGCGCTTCTGCTGCCCGGAGGACTACGCGGTCGCCCTGCTGCCGCACCTGCTGCAGGGTTTCGCGAGCCTGCATCCGCAGGTGCAGATGGAGGTCGTGTGCGCGCCCACGCCGCGCCTGCTGGAGCTGCTGGCGCGACATGCCGCCGACCTGGCGCTGGTGTCGATCCAGGACGGCGCCGACGGCGTCGGTGGCGAGGTCATCCGACGCGAGCCCCTGGTCTGGGTGGCCAAGCGCGGCGCCGCGGTGGCGGGCCTGACGCCGCTGCCGCTGGCCCTGGGCGCGCCCGACGCGCTGGACCATGTGCTGGCGAAGCGCGCGCTGGAGGCGCAGGGCCGGGCGTTCCGGATCGCGCATGCGAGCAGCAGCCTGGCCGGGCTCGTCGGCATGGCGCGCTCGGGACAGGCGGTGACGGTGCTGACCCGCACCGCCGTGCCCGACGACCTGGAGATCCTCGACGAGGCCCACGGCCTGCCGCCGCTGCCCGCGGTCGCGCTGACGCTGGCCTTCGACCGGGAGCGGCCGACGCCGCTGACCGCCGCGTTCGCGGCGCACGTGCGGAAGTTCCTGCCCACCGCCTGACCCACGCGCTGTTCGTCGCCGAGCCGGGTCGCCGCTCCCCTGCGCCGCTGATGGGTCGCATCAAAACAATTGGCTTCCGTGGCGAAGGCCCGCTCCGTACGCTCGCCGGGTTCATCGTTGATGGGAGGACCCGATGTCACGCAATGCCGACCCGAGCTTCTGGGCGCGTTCACGCCAGCACCTGATCCGCTACGGCGGCAGCTTCGAGCCGCTGATCATCGAGCGCGCCCGCGGCAGCTTCGTCTACGACGCCGACGGCCGCGCGATCCTGGACTTCACCTCCGGCCAGATGAGCGCGCTGCTCGGCCACGGGCATGCGGAGATCGCCACGGTGATCGCCGAGCATGCCGCCGGGCTGGATCACCTCTTCAGCGGCATGCTGAGCCGCCCGGTGGTCGACCTGGCGACCCGCCTGGCGGAGGTCGCGCCGGCGGGGCTCGAGCGCGCGATGCTGCTGAGCACCGGCGCCGAATCGAACGAGGCGGCGATCAAGCTGGCCAAGCTCTACACCGGCCGCTACGAGGTGGTGGGCTTCGCGCAGTCCTGGCACGGCATGACCGGCGCGGCGGCCTCGGCGACCTACTGCGCCGGCCGCAAGGGCTATGGGCCGGCGGCGGTCGGTTCCTTCGCGATTCCCGCGCCCAATCCCTACCGGCCGCGCTTCGGCGGCCTGGGGCCCGAGGCCTGGCAAGCCGAGCTGGACTACGCCTTCGACCTGATCGACCGGCAGTCCAGCGGCAACCTGGCGGCCTTCATCGCCGAGCCGATCCTCAGTTCGGGCGGCCTGATCGACCTGCCGCCCGGCTACCTGCGCGCGCTGCAGCAGAAATGCCGCGAGCGGGAGATGCTGCTCATCGTCGACGAGGCGCAGACCGGCATCGGGCGCACCGGGATGATGTTCGCGTGCGAGCGCGACGGCGTGACGCCGGACATCCTGACGCTGTCCAAGACGCTGGGCGCGGGCATTCCGCTGGCGGCGGTGCTCACCACCGCCGAGATCGAGGAGCGCTGCCATGAACGCGGCTTCCTCTTCTACACGACGCACGTCTCCGACCCGCTGCCGGCCGCGGTCGGCTTGAAGGTGCTGGAGATCGTGGCGCGGGACGGGCTGGTGGCGCGCGCCCGGGTTGCTGGCGCGCGGCTGGAGGCGGGCCTGCGCGCGCTCCAGCGCGAGTTCGACTGCATCGGCGACGTGCGGTGCCGCGGGCTGCTGCTGGGCGTGGAGATCGTCCGCAGCCAGGCCGGCAAGGAGGCCGCGCCGGAGCTGGGCGCGGCCATCACCCGGGCCTGCATGGCGCGGGGATTGAGCATGAACATCGTGCAGCTGCCGATGATGGGCGGCGTCTTCCGCATCGCGCCGCCGCTGACGGTCAGCGACGAGGAGATCGACCTGGGCCTGTCGCTGCTCAAGCAGGCGATCGAGGCGGTGATCTGAAGGCGGCGCAGCGCGTTCTCACGGACGCGCGCTGCGCCGCTGCTCCCGCAGCATGAACAGGTAGAGCCCCTCCACCTTTTCCCTCGCCCAGGGCGTCTTGCGCAGGAACTTCAGGCTGGACTTGATGCTCGGCTCGAAGGCGAAGCAGCGCAGCGGGATGCGCGCGTCCAGGCCGTCCCAGCCATAGGCCTCGACCAGCGCGGTCAGCAGCGCTTCCAGCGTCACGCCGTGCAGCGGATTGCGGGGTTGGGCGGGGGGAGTCGGGACGGGGTCGGTCATCCGGCGATTGTCGTCGCGGCGGCCTCGGTCGGCAGGGTCAGCCGGACGCCGCCACGGGGAAACGGCCGCCGATCTCGCGCATCAGCTCGGTCGCGGTGGCGGTGAGGCCGCGGGCGACGGCGCCATCCCAGGCAGCGTCGAACGCGCCCGACGGGCCGATCGCCGTCAGCGCCAGTGCCATCTGCGCGTCGCTGTCGAAGACCGGCACGGCCAGCGCGCTCACGCCTTCGACGATGCCGCCGACGGAGCGGTGCATCGCGCGCGTGCGGATCTCCTCCAGCGTCCGCGCGAAGGCGGCCCACGGCGGCACTTCCTGCGGCCGGTCGTGGCGGCCGACGCGGGCCAGGTCCGCGGGCCCCTTGCGGCGCGCCTCGGCCAGCATCGCCTTGATCTCGGCCTCCGGCCGGTAGGCCGCGAACAACGGCCCCGATGCGGTGTCCGACAGCGACACCACCGTCCCGTGCCGCATCGTCACATGCACCGCCGCGGGCGAGGCGGCGGTGCGTACGATCGTCGCGCCCTGCGAGCCCCACACCGCGATGGCCGCGGTGTGGCCGATCTCCTCGGCCAACGCGTCCAGTCGCGCCGTCGCCAGCCGGACCGGATCGATCTGCTGGATGCCGATCAGCCCCATCTCCATCGCCAGCGGGCCCAGGCCGTAGTAGCCAGTCGCCGGGTCCTGCCGCATCAGCCCGAGCTTGCAGAAGCTCACCAGGTAGGGATGCGCCTTGGCCGGGCTCATCCCGGCGGCCTGGGACAGCGCCTTCAGCGGCAGCGGCTGGCCGCGCGCGGCGGCGGCCTTCAGCAGCCGGCCGCCGACCTCGATGCTCTGGATGCCGCGCCGGTCCTCGCGGTCCTCGCGCTCATCTCGGTCGTCGGCAGTGTCTTCGGTGCTCATGCTTGTCTCGGTCAATGGCGGGGCGCAGTATCCATCGCGGCCGCGCCCGCCGCGATTCAGCATTGTTGAACACATTCAGCCAACCGGCTATATTCGCGATCAACAAATCAATTCTGCTTTGCTGAATTTCGCAAGCAGACGCCAGGAGACCTCATGACCCAGCCGACCAAGCAGTTCGCCAGCCACGCCGACGTCGAGGAGAAGCAGGTCTCCTTCGTCAAGCTCAGCGACAACGCCTACGCCTACACGGCCGAGGGCGATCCCAACACCGGGATCATCATTGGCGACGACGCGGTGATGGTCATCGACACCCAGGCCACGCCGGTGATGGCGCAGGACGTCATCCGCCGCATCCGCGAGGTCACCGACAAGCCGATCAAGTACGTGGTGCTCAGCCATTACCACGCGGTCCGGGTGCTGGGCGCCTCCGCCTATGCGCCGGAGCAGGTGATCGCCAGCCGCGACACCTACGACCTCATCGTCGAGCGCGGCGAGCAGGACAAGGCCAGCGAGATCGGCCGCTTCCCGCGCCTGTTCCGCAATGTCGAATCGGTGCCCGCCGGGCTGACCTGGCCCACGATCACCTTCCAGGGCGCGATGAGTATCTGGCTGGGCCGGCTGGAGGTGCAACTGCTGCAGCTCGGCCGCGGGCACACGAAGGGCGACACCGTCGCCTGGCTGCCGGAGCAGAAGATCCTCTTCTCCGGCGACCTGGTCGAGTTCGACGCCACGCCGTATGCCGGCGACGCGTATTTCGAGGACTGGCCGCAGACGCTGGACAACATCGCCAAGCTGGAGCCGCGGGCGCTCGTTCCGGGGCGTGGCGCGGCGCTGACGACGCCGGAGTCGGTCGCGCAGGGGCTGGCGGGGACCCGGGCCTTCATCGCCGACCTGCATGCGTCGGTGAAGGCCGGCGTGGCGGCAGGCAAGGACCTGAACGCCGTCTACAAGGACACCTTCGCGGTCATGAAGCAGAAGTACGGGCACTGGGTCATCTTTGATCACTGCATGCCCTTCGATGTGACGCGCTGCTATGACGAGGTGACGCAGTTCCGCGATCCGAGGGTCTGGACGGCGGAGCGGGATCAGGAAATGTGGAGGACCTTGGAAGGCTGATGGCCCTCACCCCCGCCCTCTCCCGCAAGCGGGAGAGGGAGTCCGACCGGCTGACTGCTGATCCAGGGAAATTCGACCGGCTGAAGGGATCTCCATGGAAGACCGGGCGGCTGGCCGCTGGGCCAGGAACACTTCGATGAATGCCAACCCGACCGTGGTGTCGCCTGAGGTCGACTACCAGCGCATCGTCTATCCGTACCGTCGCAGCGCGGACCAGGACGCGCATGCGCGCGGCGACGTGGCGCGACATCCGGTCGTCGTCGTGGGCGCGGGGCCGGTGGGGCTGTGCGCGGCGATCGACCTCGCGCTGCAGGGCGTGCCGGTCGTGCTGCTGAACAACGACGGCCGGCTGTCGGTCGGCTCGCGCGCGCTGTGCTTCGCCAAACGGACGCTGGAGATCCTCGACCGCCTGGGCTGCGGTCAGCGGCTCGTCGACAAGGGCGTCTCCTGGGGCGTGGGCCGGGTGTTCTTCCGCGACGCGCAGGTCTACCAGTTCGACCTCCTGGCCGAGTCCGGCCACCAGCGCCCGGCCTTCGTCAACCTGCAGCAGTACTACGTCGAGGGCTTCCTCGTCGAGCGCGCCCTCGAACTGCCGCTGCTGGACCTGCGCTGGCACCACGGCGTCACCGGCGTCGAGTCGCGCGACGACCACGTCGCATTGACCGTCGAGACGCCGGACGGGCCCTACACGCTGCTGGCCGATCATGTCGTCGCCTGTGACGGCGCGCGCTCGACGGTCCGCCGCCTGATCGGCCAGGAGAGCCACGGCCGCACCTTCCAGGATCGTTTCCTCATCGCCGACGTGCGCATGAACGCGCCCTTCCCCGCCGAGCGCTGGTTCTGGTTCGACCCGCCCTTCCACCCCGGCCAGAGCGTGCTGCTGCACCGCCAGCCCGATGGAGTCTGGCGCATCGACTTCCAGCTCGGCTGGGAGGCCGATCCAGAGTTGGAGAAGCGGCCCGAGCGCATCCTGCCGCGGGTGCGCACGCTGATGAGGGAGGCCTCGCGCGCCGCGGGCGGCGACGGCGCGGTGCCGGACATCGAGCTCGTCTGGGCCAGCGTCTACACCTTCGCCTGCATGCGCATGGACAGCTTCCGCCATGGCCGCATCCTTTTCGCCGGCGACGCCGCGCATGGTGTCTCGCCCTTCGGCGCGCGCGGCGCCAACTCCGGCATCCAGGACGCGGACAACCTCGCGTGGAAGCTGGCGGCCGTCGTGCAGGGCCGCGCCCCGCTCGCGCTGCTCGACGGCTACGCCCGCGAGCGTGAACTCGCGGCGGACGAGAACCTCCTGCACTCCACGCGCTCCACCGACTTCATCACGCCCAAGAGCGAGATCAGCCGCGTCTTCCGCGACGCCACGCTGACCTTGGCCAAGGATTTCGACTTCGCCCGCCGCCTGGTCAACAGCGGCCGCCTGTCGGTGCCAACGACGCAATACGGCCAACCCGCACCAGACGCACCGATCCGCATCGATGGCCATGACGACTGGCTGCTGCGCCAGATGCGTCCGGGCCGCTTCACCGCCCTGGTCTTCGACACCCCGCCCCCCACGAAGGGCGGACAGCGAGTCTCACTGGGGCCGGAATGGGGCTTGGGGGTCCAGGAGGGATCCCCCATGCCCCGTGGAGAGCCCGCGCTTGGCCTCCCGCAGGGGGACGTGGAAGTCCGCCCACCGCGGGAACTGCCCCACCTCCCGCACGAGGACGAGCCCGTGCTCCTGCGCATCAACGACGCATCCGACCCCCACGGCCTGGTCCGCGCTCGCTACGACGCCGAGCCAGGCCTTGTGGTTCTGCTGCGTCCGGACCAGCACGTCTGCGCCCGCCTCCACCACCCGACCGCGGCCGAACTCCATTCGGCCATGCGCCGCGCGCTGGCGCACGATGTTGCCCTCGAGGAGACGCCGGCATGCCGCTGATCACGTCCCCTCACTTCGACGCCGGCGACGACTTCTACGAAGCCTTGCTCGCCGCGCATCAAGGCCTCGATCCCGCGCAGAGCCATGCGTTCAACGCTCGGCTGATCCTTTTGCTCGCCAACCACATCGGTCGTCAGGACGTGCTGCTCGAAGCGCTGTCCGCGGCCGCCCGTTCCACTTCCAGCGAAGCCCCGCCCGCGGGCGCCGCTTCCCACGAGGACCCGCATGAACGCACCTGAGCCCCTTCGCACGACCGAGCCCGGCGCCGTCGCGCCGAACGCGCCCCGCTACCAGAGCGGCTTCGGCAACCAGTTCGAGACCGAGGCGATCCCCGGCGCCTTGCCGCGCGGCCGCAACAGCCCGCAGCGCGCGCCGATGGACCTCTACCCGGAGCTGCTCTCGGGCAGCGCCTTCACCGCGCCCCGGGTCGAGAACCGCCGCACCTGGTTGTACCGCCGGCAGCCGTCGGTGGTGACCGGCGCCTTCCATGCCTACGAGCAGCCGTTCTGGACCAGCGGTGCCGCCGGCGGTGTCGCGGCGCCGCCCGATCCGCTGCGCTGGCATCCGTTCCCGATGCCGGACGATCAACCCGGCGCGACCGGCGTCGACTTCATCGACAGCCTCAAGACCATCGTCAGCAACGGCGACCCGGATGCGCAGACCGGCATGGCCGCGCTGATCTACGCCTTCAACCGTCCGATGATGCGCCGCGCGCTGATGAATGCCGACGGCGAGATGCTGATCGTCCCGCAACAGGGCGGGCTGCGGCTCACGACGGAGATGGGCGTGCTGGACGTCGTGCCCGGCGAGATCGCGCTGATCCCGCGCGGCGTGACTTTCCGGGTCGAGGCGCACGACGGCGCGGCCCGCGGTTATGTCTGCGAGAACTACGGCGCCGCGTTCCGGCTGCCGGAGCTCGGCCCGATCGGCTCCAACGGCCTGGCCAATCCACGCGACTTCCTCGCTCCCGTGGCCGCGCACGAGCCCGAGGGTGCGCCTTACGAGGTCATCCGCAAGACCGGCGGCGCGCTGTGGCGCAACGCGCAGGCGGTGACGCCGTTCAACGTGGTCGCCTGGCACGGCAACCTGACGCCGCTGAAGTACGACACCGCGCACTTCATGACGATCGGCTCGATCAGTTTCGACCATCCCGATCCGTCGATCTTCACCGTGCTGACCTCGCCCAGCGACACGCCCGGCACCGCCAACTGCGACTTCGTGATTTTTCCGCCGCGCTGGCTGGTGCAGGAGGACACCTTCCGTCCGCCCTGGTACCACCGCAACGTGATGAGCGAGTTCATGGGCCTGATCCACGGCCAGTACGACGCCAAGCCCGAGGGCTTCCGCCCCGGTGGCGCCAGCCTGCACAACTGCCTGGTGCCGCACGGCCCGGATGCCGATGCCTTCGAGGCGGCGAGCACGCGGACGCTCACGCCGCAGAAGCTCGATCACACGCTGGCCTTCATGTTCGAGAGCCGCTGGCGCTTCCGCCCGTCCGAATGGGCGCTGCGTGGTGGCGCGCTCGACGCGGACTATGCCGCCTGCTGGGGCGGGCTGAAGGACAAGTTCAAGCCGGCGTGAGCGTCGCGCTCGCCCCCAACCGATCCTGCTCTCGAGCACACGAACAACGAAAGACCTGATCCGATGACCGACCTCGACCACACCCACGACCCGGCGCTGCGCAGCTGGGTCGCATCCGCGAATGCCGCGGACACCGACTTCCCGATCCAGAACCTGCCGCTGGGCATGGCCCGCGCCGCCGGCTCGACCGGCGCCTTCCGTCCGGTGACGGCGATCGGCGACCAGGTGCTGGACCTGATCGCCGCGGCCGAGCTGGGCGCGCTGTCGGACGCGCTCGGCGCGGTCCTGCGCACCTGCGAGGGCCTCGGCCTGAATCCGCTGATGGCGATCGGGCCCGGCCTGCGCCGGCAGCTGCGGCATGAGCTCGTCGCGGCGCTCCAGGACGATGCCGGGCCGAAGCAGGCCGCCCTGCTGGCGCCGGCGCTCAAGCCGATGAGCGAGGTCGAGATGACGCTGCCCTGCCGCATCGGCGACTACACCGACTTCTACGCCGGCATCCATCATGCGACGGCGGTGGGCAAGCTCTTCCGCCCCGACAACCCGCTGCTGCCCAACTACAAGTGGGTGCCGATCGGGTACCACGGGCGCGTGTCGTCGATCGGCGTCAGCGGGCAGACCTTCCGCCGCCCGCTGGGCCAGACCAAGGCGCCCGAGGCCGAAGCGCCGGGCTTCGGGCCGGTCAAGCGGCTGGACTATGAGCTGGAGGTCGGCGCGCTGGTGGCCACCGGCAACGAGCCGGGCCGTCCGGTCCCGATCGACGAGGCGGAGCAGCACCTGTTCGGCCTGGTGCTGCTGAACGACTGGTCCGCCCGCGACCTGCAGGCCTGGGAGTACCAGCCGCTGGGTCCGTTCCTGGCGAAGAGCTTCGCGACGACGATCTCGCCGTGGGTGATCACGATGGAGGCGCTGGCGCCGTTCCGGCGCGCCTTTACGCGGCCCAACGGCGATCCGCGGCCGCTGCCCTACCTGGACGGCGCCGCCAACCGCGAGCGCGGCGCCATCGGCATCCGTCTGGAGGTCCACCTGCAGACGCGCGCGATGCGCGACGCGGGCCAGGCACCCGCGAAGCTGATGGCCTCGGACTTCGCCGATGCCTACTGGACGGTCGCGCAGATGCTGACGCACCACGCGAGCAACGGCTGCAACCTGCAGCCGGGCGATCTCTTCGGCTCGGGGACGATGTCCGGTCCCGCGGCCGACCAGGGCGGCTCGTTGCTGGAACTCACCCAGGGCGGCAAGCAGGCGATCACGCTGCCCGGCGGCGAGCAGCGCACCTTCCTGCAGGACGGCGACAGCGTGGCGCTGGTCGGCCGCTGCGAGGCGCCGGGGCGGCGCGCGATCGGCTTCGGGCCGTGCGTGGGCACGGTGATGCCGGCGGTGGCCTGAGGGGTCGTCGGGTCGCCGGGCCGCCGGGCCGCCGGGCCGCCGGGCCGCCGGGCCGCCGGGCAGCGTCTCAGGGCATGGCGCGCGCGAGCGCCTGCCCCGCCGCCCGCACCGCCTGCACGATCTGCTCGACCTCGACGCAGCCGTAGCCAATGCACAGCCCGTGCACCGAGGGCTTGCCCAGCGCGTACGCGGACAGCGGCAGGACGCCCGGCATGTGCTGCTGGACCGTGTCCAGCAGCACCGGCATCGCCGCAGGCCGGCGGGCCCGCACGCTCAGGTGCAGGCCGGCCGCGCCGGGCAGCACCTCCACCCAGCGGCCCAGCGCCGCGTCCAGTCCCTTGACCAGCGCTTCCCGGCGCTGCCGGTAGATCGGCCGCATGCGGCGGATGTGGCGCGCCAGATGCCCGTCCGCGATGAAGGCGGCCAGCGTCGCCTGGGTCACCGCGTCGCCGTGTGAATCGCTGGTGCGCCGGATGTCGATCAAGGCCTCACGCGCCCAGGCCGGCGTCACCACGAAACCCTTGCGCAGCGACGGGAACAGGCTCTTCGAGAACGTGCCGACGTAGAAGACCCGCCCCTCGCGATCGAGCGTCTGCAGCGCGTCCTGCGCATGGGGCTCGAACTGGAACTCGCCGTCGTAGTCGTCCTCCACGATCACCGCGCCGAGCTCGCGCGCGCGGGCCAGCAGCGCCTGGCGCCGCGCCGCGGACATCACCGCGCCGGTGGGCATCTGGTGCGACGGCGTCACGCAGATCACCTTCACGCCGTCGGGCAGGCGGTCCACGCGCAGACCCTCCGCATCGACCGGCACTCCGACCAGCCGTGCGCCGGCCGCGGCGAAGGCCGCGCGTGCCGGCATGTAGCCGGGGTTCTCGAGCGCCACCATCGTGCGCCCCGGCGTCACGAGCAGCCGGGCCAGCAGGTCGAAGGCCTGCTGCGCGCCGGAGGTGATGAGCAGGTCCCCGGGCTCGCAGACCACCGCGCGGACGAAGGCCACATGGCCGGCGATGGCCTCGCGCAGCGCCGGCAGCCCTTCCGCCGGCCCGTACAGGAAGGACGATCGCGCCAGGGTCCGCAGTGCCCGCGCCGTCAGTCGTCGCCAGGTGTCGTGCTCGAAGCCGCGGTCCTCGGGGACGCCGGTGCGGAACGAGCGCGCCGGCAGCGGCCGCGCGTGCGCGATGCGCGGCGCGGGCTGTCGCCAGGCGGGAGCGATGCGGACGTCCTCCGCGCGGCTCACCGTCGACACCCCGCCCCGTGCCGCCGCGCGTCGCGCCGGCTCGGCGGGCGCGATCACCCGCGGCCGCGCGCCGGCGCGCGCCTGGGCGTGGCCTTCCGCCACCAGCAGGTCGTAGGCGGCGACCACCGTGTTGCGGCCGACGCCCAGCACCTCGGCCAGGCGCCGCGTGGACGGCAGCGCGAAGCCCGCCGGCAGTTGCCGCTCCAGGATCGCCGCCCGCAGCTGGCGATGCAGCGAGCGGGTCAGCCCGCCGTTGCGGACGTCGTCCAGGTCCAGTTCAAAGGGCAGAACTGGTTCCATGAGATTGCTCGAAACTGGCGCTTTCATCGGGCCAGCGTATCCGTAGAGTACCGACTCATGCAACACCACCTCTGCGACACCTGCGGCACGCAATTCGCGCTCAGCGACGCGCCGCCACGCGCTTGCCCGATCTGCCAGGACGACCGTCAGTACGTCGGCTGGAGCGGCCAGCACTGGACCACCCATGAGGCGCTGGCCGCGCGCTTCAAGCTGCGCATCGGCGAGGACGATGGCCTGCTGGCCTTCGCGGTGGCGGGCAGCTTCGCCATCCCGCAGCGCGTGCTGCTGCTGCCCACCGAAGCCGGCAATGTCCTGTGGGAATCGCTGAGCCTGGTCACCGACGAGGCCGTCGCCGCGCTGCGAGAACGCGGCGGCGTCGACCGGATCGTGATCTCGCATCCCCACTTCTATTCGTCGATGGTGCAGTGGAGCGAGGCCCTGGGCGGCGTGCCCATCCTGCTGCATCACAACGACCGCGCCTGGGTGCAGCGGCCCGCGCGCTGCATCGAGCACTGGGAGGGCGACCGGCTGAGCCTGGGCGCCGGTGTCACGCTGGTGCGCACCGGCGGCCACTTCCCCGGCAGCACGGCGCTGCACTGGGCGACCGGGCCGCGCGGCGGCGGCGCGCTGTTCGTCGGCGATTCGCCGCAGGTCGCATCGAACCGGCGCAGCGTCAGCTTCCTGTACAGCTCGCCGAACTTCGTGCCGCTCGGGCCGCGCGAGGTGATGGCGATGCGCGAGCGCCTCGCCGGCCTGGCCTATGACGATGTGTATGGCTACAGCTGGGGGCGCAACATCATCGGCGGCGCGCAAGCCGCGGTGGAGGCCTCGTTCGACCGCCACCTGCAGATCATGACCACGGCCTGAACCAGCCTGAATCTGCCTGAACCGAAGAAGGAGCCTCCATGCCACTCGTCCGCATCTCCCTGCTCAAGGGCAAGTCCCGCGAGCATGTGCGCGCGATCGCCGACAGCGTCCACCAGGGCCTGATCGACGCCTACAAGATCCCGCCCGACGACCGCTTCCAGTTGATCCATCAGCATGATCCGGAAGACTTCATCTTCGATGCCGGGTACCTCGGCATCCATCGCAGCAGCGATGTGGTGTTCATCCACCTCGTGGCCGGCAACTGGCGCGACACGGCGCAGAAGCAGGCGCTCTACCAGGCCATCGCCGACCGGCTGGCCATCAGCCCCGGCCTGCGGCGCGAGGACGTGCAGATCGTGCTGAGTTCCAACCAGCGCGACGAGTGGTCCTTCGGCAACGGCGTGGCCTCCTACGTGAAGGCGGACGGCAGCGGTCCATGAGCGGCGAGCCCGCCGCCATTTCGTTTCCCTGGCGGCACGGATGTAAGCCCTTGTGATCAGCGGGCGGCCAGATGCAAGCAAACGCGCGCTGAGCGCGCGCCGGGACCGGAGGTTGCCGCGTCCAGCGCATGTTTTCTCCTCTGAAAGGACCCGACATGCCGCCGACGCGACTCCTTGCCATCGCCTGCCTCGCCGCCGCGCCGCTGCTTTCCTTCGCCCAGGTCACCGTCAAGAACGACGGCCAGTGGCGCGCCCTGTTCACCGCCGGCGCGAGCGTCTCCTCCGGCAACAGCGACTCGACCACCGTCAATCTGAGCGGCGAAGCCGTCAAGGCGAGCACCACCGACAAGCTCTCGCTCAACGGCCGTGCGATGTACCTCAAGGACGACGATTCGGACTCTGAGCAGCGCTACGCCTTCGGCGCGCATTACCAGCGCGATCTCACCGATCGCATCTTCGGTTTCGGCCAGTTCGACGCGCTCAAGGACGAGCCGGCCAACCTGTCCTCGCGGCTGTCGGTGGGCGGCGGCGCCGGTTACCACCTGATCAAGCGCGACGACCTGACCTGGGATGTCTCCGGCGGTCTCGGCTACACGCACGAGCGCTACGTCGCGCCCGCCATCGTCGATGGCGTCACCCGCAGCCGCTACGGCAACCTCGAGGTGCTGCTGGCCGAGGAGTCCAACCACAAGGTCTCCGACAACACGACGCTCAAGCAGCGGCTCGCCTACCTGCCCGACCTGCGCAACAGCGGCGAGTACCGCGCGACCTTCGACGGCGGCCTCTCGGTCGCGATGACCAAGCGCCTGAGCCTGACCGCCACCGTCCAGCACCGCTACGACAGCAATCCCGGCGAAGGCCTCAAGAAGAACGACACGCTCTTCATCACCGGCGTGTCGTTCAGGATCGACTGAGCCCGGCGCTCAACGTTCCATCTGGCGCGGGCCGGGTTCGCCGCGGCCGCGCGGCGGTTCCGCACGCGGCGCCGGCGCCGGTGCCGGACGGGATGGCTCGGCGCGCGGTGCCGGCGCAGGCGCTGCCGGGCGGGGGACCTCCATGCGCGGTTGCGGCTGCGGCATCGGACGCGGCGCTTCCACGCGCGGCTGCTCCATGCGCGGCTGTTCCATCCGCGGCTGCGGACGCTCGAAGCGAGGCTGCTCGGCGCGCGGCGGCTCGAAGCGCGGAGACTCCACGCGCGGTTGCTCGATCCGCGCCGGCGGCGCCACGCGCACCGGATCCTGGCGTTCGGGCCCTTGCCAGTCGCGGCCACGGTGGCCCCAGTCGCCCCGGCCGTTGCCGCGATCGTTACCACGATCGTTGCCATGGTCGTTGCGCTCGGCGCCGTCCTGGCCGCGCGGACGCCACGGATCCCGGTCACCTTCACGCCGCTCGGATGGACGCTGGACGTCCGGACCGCGCTGCGGCACCACCGTCTGTGCCGCCGGTGACGGCACGGCCGTGGGCAGTTGCGGTCGGACGGTGGCCGCATCGGGCTCCGGCCGGATCACTCCGCGCACTGGCCGGCTGTCGCCGGGGCGTGCGTCGCCGATGTTGTCCGGACGGCCATCGCCATTGCGGTCGAGGTAAGGCCGACCTTCGCGACCATCCGGGCGGCCATCGGGGCGACCGTCACGGTCGCGGTCGATGAACGGCCGGCCGTCCGGGCGGCTGTCGGTCTGCCCGCCCGGCCGCGGCGGCCAGGAGCGCTGCGGCTGCAGCGCCGTGGCGGGCAGCGGCGCGGCCACGGGCCGTTGTGTGAACAGAGCGCCATGCTCGCGTTCATGGCGGTAGTACGGCGGGCGCTCGCCCGGCCGGACGACGGTCGCCGGATTCGGCCCCGGATTGACCCGGCGCCAGTAGGCCTGGCTGTAGCGGTAGGACGGCGTCCACGCCTCGCGCGGCGCCAGCGGCACCCAGCCGCCGTAGCGCGGCGGCGGGGGACGACGTCCGCCCCCGACGACCACGCCGACCGAGATCCCCGGCCCCACCCAGCCCACCAGCGCCGGCGCGTAGGCCGGCCGGCGCACGTAGGGCCCCGGCACCCAGCACCAGCGGTCGCGCCAGTAGGCCCAGCGGCCGTAGTGGAAGGGCGCGAAGCCCCAGGGCATGTCGTCGACCCAGGTGTAGCCCCAGCGCGCGCTCCACACCCAGCGGCCGTAGCGGTACGGCGCCCAGTCGGCCACCACCACCGTCGGCACCCACACCGCGCCGTAGTCGGGGCTCTGCTCCCACGCGCCGTAGCGCGCCAGGTCCTCGGCGCCGGTCATCTCGGGCGAGACATAGGGCACAGGCGTGCCGCTACCCACCAGCGGCTGCGCGCCGAGGTCACGGTTGTCCTCGAGGATCAGCCGCGCGAAGCCATCCTGCTGCAGCGGCTGGCGCTCGGTGCGCGGGCCGTTGTCCCACCAGAACTCCGCCTGCTCGTTCGTGCCCAGCCAGACCGGTTGCGCGTCGGTCGCGCGCGAGTCGAAACGCAGCTTGCCCTGCCAGGCCTGCGCCTCGCTGCCGCGGTCCAGCTGCGAGACGCGGTACAGGCCCTCGCGCTCGAAGCCGAAGCGGCCCTCCAGCGTGCGCAGCGTCCATTCATCCGCCGACTCCTGGCCGCGCACGCGCAGCCCCACGCCGCCCTTGACGATCTGCACCGCGATGCGGGAATCGGCGAGCGCGTTGAACTCGATCTCGCTGCGCTGGTCCATCCACAGCGTCGCCGTCCCGATCGTCACCGTGGCGCCGCTGCCGTCGTCGGCGCGAAGGCGGTCGCCCTCGCCAACGGTCTGGTTGCGGTGCATCTGCACCCATTCGCGCTCTTCGGCGTCGTACAGCCAGACGGTGCCGGTCATCTCGGCCAGTCGTCCGGCGCGGGACGGGGCGTCCGCCCAGGCCGGCCCGTGCGCCAGCGCCGCGGCCAGCGTGAGCAGCAGCATCACCAGGGTCATCAGCCAACGCGCCCTCGGCACGCCGGCCGGCCATCGATTCAGGGACTCAGTCATGACCAGTAGCCTCCCCCGGAGGACGCCGGGGCTGCGGGACGCGGAGTTCCGCGATCGTTTCTTAACGCGGCGACGACAAGCCGGTGCACGGATGCTTACAACTTGTCGCCCTGTTGCCGAACCGTCAATCGGGCAGCGTACACCTGCGCCGGGCGCCCGGCGCCGGTTGCCTCAATCGTCGGTGTTCGGGTCCAGGCCCGGGAACAGGATCTCGGTGAAGCCGAAGCGGCTGAAGTCCTTGATCCGCATCGGATAGAGCGTGCCCACCAGGTGGTCGCATTCATGCTGGACGACGCGGGCATGGAAGCCCTCGGCCTCGCGGTCGATGAGGCCGCCGAAGGCGTCGAAGCCGCGATAGCGGATGCGGCTCAGCCGCGGCACCACGCCGCGCAGGCCCGGCACCGACAGGCAGCCTTCCCAACCCTCCTCGGTCTCGTCGGTCAGCGGCTCGATCGTCGGATTGATCAGCACCGTCATCGGCACCGGCGGCGCCTCCGGATAGCGCTCGTTGCGCTGGAAGCCGAACACGACCACCTGCAGGTCCACGCCGATCTGCGGCGCAGCGAGGCCGGCGCCGTTGGCGGCCTTCATCGTGTCGAACATGTCCTCGAGCAGCGTGCGGAGCTCCGGCGTGTCGAAGGCCTCGACCGGCTGGGCATGGCGCAGCAGGCGGGGATCGCCCATCTTCAGGATCTCTCGAACGGCCATGGCGGGGTCCTCAATGCGGTGGGCTTCCGGGGAAGCGTGGGAACGGGCGAACAGGGAACGGGAGCAGGAGCGCGGAAAGAGCGCGTCCTGCGCGCGACGGCGCCCAAGGGCGGCATCGCGTAACCTGCGGGCCATTCTAAGAACCCGACCCGGAGACCTCCCGTGAGCGACAACACCGCCCTGCCCCCGGCCCCGGCATCGCTGCCGGCCTACCTGGAAGCGCTCGGCCCCGGCCTCTACGCCGTGGACACCGCCTTCCAGCGCGACCACTTCGATGCCGCCTTCCTGGTCGTGGACGGCGGCCGGGCAGCCTTCATCGACACCGGCACGCGCCATGCGCTGCCGCGGCTGCTCGGCGCGCTGGAGGCGCTGGGCCTGCCGCGCGAGGCGGTGGACTGGGTGATCCCGACGCACGTGCACCTGGACCACGCCGGCGGCGTCGGGCCGCTGATGGCGGCGCTGCCGTCGGCCACGATGCTGGTGCACCCACGGGGGCTGCGGCACATGGTCGATCCCTCGGCGCTGTGGGCCGGCGCGCTGGCCGTCTACGGCGAGGAAGAGATGCGCCGCTCCTACGGCGAGCTGGTCGGCGTGCCGGAGTCGCGCGCCCAGGCCAGCAGCGACGAGCAGCGCATCGCCGTGGGCGCCCGCACGCTGCGGCTGATCGACACGCCGGGGCATGCGCGGCACCACCACTGCCTGTGGGACGAGGCCAGCGGCGGCTGGTTCACCGGCGACACCTTCGGCCTGTCCTACCGCGAATTCGACGATCCCGAGCGGGGCGCCTGGATCCTGCCGACCAGCACGCCGGTGCAGTTCGAGCCTGACGCGCTGCGCGACTCCATCCGCCGGATGATGGCGACGCGGCCGTCACGCATGTACCTGACGCACTACAGCGCCGTCGGCCGCGATGCGGCGGACGTCGAGCGCCTGGCGGCGCTGCTGCTGTCGCAGATCGACGAGATGGTCGCGATCGCGAGCGGCCTGAAGGACGCGCCCGATCGGCACGCCGCGCTCAAGCGCGAGCTGCTCGCGATGTTCCAGCGCCGGGTGCGCGAGCACCTCGGCGACCGGATGGCGCCCACGCGCGTGGCCGCGCTGCTGGCGATGGACGTCGAGCTCAACGCCCAGGGACTGGGCGTGTGGCTGGACCGTCTCACGCGTCGAGGTTGAGCTCCTGGATCTTGCGCGTGATGGTGTTGCGGCCGATGCCCAGCTTCTGAGCGGCCTCGATGCGGCGGCCGCGGGTCAGGTCCAGCGCGGTCAGGATCAGGCTGGCCTCGAAGCGGCGGGTCAGCACGTCCCAGACGTTGGGCTCGCCGGCCGCGAGCAGCCGGCGCGCCTCACGCGCCATCTCGGCGATCCAGGCGTCGGGCGACGGCGGGATCGGGACGGCCGGCAGCGGCAGCGGTGCCGCCGCGCCGGCACCGGTCAGGCCGCTCGCAAGCGGCACCACCTCGGCCGAGAGCCCGCCCGATGGCGCCGCGTGCGCGCCCGGCGTCGCCAGCAGCTCCTGCGGCAGGTCCTTGGCCTCGACCACCAGGCTGGGCGCCATCACGCTCAGCCAGTGGCAGATGTTTTCCAGCTGCCGCACGTTGCCCGGGAAATCGAAACCGACCAGGCGCTGCAGCGCCGCCTCGGACAGCCGCTTCGGCTCGACGCCGAGCTCGCCCGCGCTGCGCTGCAGGAAATAGCGCGCCAGCAGCGGCACGTCCTCGCGGCGCTCGCGCAGCGGCGGCAGCCGCAGGCGGATCACATTCAGGCGGTGGAACAGGTCCTCGCGGAAGCGGCCTTCCTTGACCAGCGTCTCCAGGTTCTGGTGCGTCGCCGCGACGACGCGCACATTGGCCTTCTGCGGGCTGTGACCGCCGACGCGATAGAACTGGCCGTCGGACAGCACGCGCAGCAGCCGCGTCTGCAGGTCCAGCGGCATGTCGCCGATCTCGTCGAGGAACAGCGTGCCGCCCTCGGCCTGCTCGAAGCGGCCGCGCCGCGTCGCCTGCGCGCCGGTGAACGCGCCGCGCTCATGGCCGAAGAGTTCCGACTCCAGCAGGTCCTTGGGGATCGCCGCGGTGTTGATCGCGACGAACGGCCCTTCCGCGCGCGGGCTGTGCTTGTGCAGCGCGCGCGCCACCAGCTCCTTGCCCGAGCCCGACTCGCCGGTGATCAGCACCGTCACATGGCTCTGGCTCAGGCGGCCGATCGCGCGGAAGACATCCTGCATCGCCGGCGCCTGGCCCAGCATCTCGGGCATCTGCACCTGCTCGGCCTCGCCGACCGCCTCGCGCTGGCTTTCCTCCTGCGCGCGCCGGATCAGCTCGACCGCGCGCGGCAGGTCGAAGGGCTTGGGCAGGTATTCGAAGGCCCCGCCCTGGAAGGCGCTGACCGCGCTGTCCAGGTCCGAGTAGGCCGTCATGATGATCACCGGCAGACCCGGCAGCTGCTTCTTGACCGTGGTCAGCAGCTCCAGGCCGGAGCCGCCCGGCATGCGGATGTCCGACACCAGCACTTGCGGCGTGTCGTCCTCCAGCGCCGCCAGCACGTCGCGCGTCTGGCTGAAGCTGCGCACCGGCAGCCCTTCGCGCGTGAGCGCCTTCTCGAGAACAAAACGGATCGAATGGTCGTCGTCAACAATCCAGATCGACTTCATCTATGGCTCCCCTTTTCCCCGTTGTCGACTTGTGGCCGCGGCTCAGGGCAAAGGCAGGGTGATTCGGAAATCGGTCCGGCCCGGCTGGCTGTCGCAGTCGATCATCCCCTGGTGCTGTTGGGCGATCGTCTGCGCCAGCGTCAACCCGAGACCGGAACCGCCATCCCTCCCTGAAACCAGCGGAAAGAAGATGCGGTCCTTGATCTCCTCGGGCACGCCCGGGCCGTTGTCCTCGACATGCAATTCCAATGCCAAGCGCCAGCGCTGCTTGCCGATCGTCACCTGCCGAGCCACCCGCGTGCGCAGGGCGATGACCGCGTCGCCGGCGGCGATGCGCTCGTGCAGCGCCTGCGCCGCGTTCTGGACGATGTTGAGCACTGCCTGGATCAGCTGCTCGCGGTCGCCGCGGAAGTCGGGAAGCGAGATGTCGTAGTCGCGCTGCAGCGTCAGCCCGCGCGGGTACTGCGCCAGCACCAGCGAGCGCACCCGCTCGCAGATCTCGTGGATGTTGACGTCGCCCACCACCTGCGCGCGCCGGTGCGGCGCCAGCAGCCGGTCCACCAGCGACTGCAGCCGGTCGGCCTCGTGGATGATGACCTCGGTGTATTCCTCGAGCTCGCCCCACAGGTCGGTGGGCTGCAGCTCCAGCGCCAGCAGCTGCGCCGCGCCGCGGATGCCGCCCAGCGGGTTCTTGATCTCGTGCGCGAGATTGCGCGTCAGTTCCTTGATCGAGTGGACCTGGTCGAGGTTGCGCTCCTCGCGGTCCTGGCGCGTCTGCTGCGCGTTCTCGATCAGCTCGATCACCAGCCGCTGCGGATCGTCCGTCTGGCTGACGATGACATGCACCGGCAGCAGATCGTCATGGGTGCGCGGCCCGCGACGGATGGTCGCGTCGAAGCGCGAGCTGGAGAACGCGTTGCGGCTGACCTCCTCCAGCGCCTCGACCAGGCGGCCGGTGTCGGTGAACCACTCCAGCAGGTTGCTGCCCTGCACCGCGCGGCGCGGCAGATTGAACAGCGTCTCGACCGCGGTGTTGGCGAACTCGCAGGTGCCGTCGGGTCGGACCACGGCGACCAGCGTCGCCAGGAGATCGAAGCACGCGAACGGCTCGTCGGGTGAAACGGGGGTAACGGGTTTGGGATTCATGCGGTGTCGCCCTCGTCGCCGGCGTCGCCAATGACGCGCGACACCGCGGCGGTGCTCCCCGCCGATCCCCGTTCAGAGGTTGGGCGGCGGCAGCTTCGCGAGCTCGCGCTTGATGGCCTGGACGTCGGCCTCCTGGCGCGAGACGGAGGCCTTGAGCTCGGTCGTGCGGTCCAGGTATTTCTGGTAGTTGCGCTCGTCGCCACGGCGCTCGGGCTGGCCGTTGTTGTACTCCTGCTGGAGCTTGGCGAGCTTGCCTTCGGCCTCACGCAGTTCCTGCTCGAGGATGCGGCGGCGATCGTCGTCGCGCACGCGCTGGTCCTTGGCATCGACCTTGAGGTCACCTTGCGTCCCCGAGGCCGACACCGTCGGCGTACGCGGCTTGACCGGCGCGATCACCGAGATCGGCGTGCCCTCGATGCTGCGGCAACCCTTCTCGGCGGCCTCCTTCGCGGACAGCGCGTCGGTGTACAGCACCGGCGGTCCGGGGCAGCGGTACACCACGCCCTGCGCCCCGGCAGGCCCGGCGGCCATGGCCGCCATCGCGACCAGCACCAGCGCCGGCCATTCCCGTCCCACCCGCTTCTTCTGCAGCGTCATCTGCATTCCCTGCTTCCAACTGACCAGAGCCGGGAGGCATTGTGACGCAATCGGTCGCCGATGGGCATGGCGCCATGCGGAAGCGCTGTTGCCAGGTGTAGGGCTGTGGAGCGTCGGACACGCCGCGGCAAAGGAAAAGGGACGGCCATGGCCGTCCCTGCGCGCGGTGGCAAGCGTGCGGAGCGGGCCGTGCCTGGGCGGTCATGGCGCGCTCCGCGCTTGCGATCACAGCGAGTAGTACATGTCGAACTCGACCGGGTGGGTGGTCATGCGGAAGCGCTGGACTTCCTGCATCTTCAGCTCGATGTAGGCATCGATGAAGCTGTCGGTGAACACGCCGCCCTTGGTCAGGAACGCGCGGTCCTTGTCCAGATACTCCAGCGCCTGGTCCAGCGAGTGGCAGACGGTCGGGATCTTCGCGTCTTCTTCCGGCGGCAGGTGGTACAGGTCCTTCGTGGCGGCTTCGCCCGGATGGATCTTGTTCTCGACGCCGTCCAGGCCCGCCATCAGCAGCGCGGCGAAGCACAGGTAGGGGTTGGCCGAGGGATCCGGGAAGCGCGCCTCGATGCGGCGGCCCTTCGGGTTGGCGACGTAGGGGATGCGGATCGAGGCCGAGCGGTTCTTGGCCGAGTAGGCCAGCTTCACCGGGGCTTCGAAGCCGGGCACCAGGCGCTTGTACGAGTTGGTGCCGGGGTTGGTGATGGCATTGAGCGCGCGGGCGTGCTTGATGATGCCGCCGATGTAGTACAGCGCGAAGTCGCTCAGGCCCGCGTAGCCGTCACCGGCGAACAGGTTCTTGCCGTCCTTCCAGACCGACTGGTGCACGTGCATGCCCGAGCCGTTGTCGCCGACGATGGGCTTCGGCATGAAGGTGGCCGTCTTGCCGTAGGCGTGCGCGACGTTCTGGATGATGTACTTCTGCAGCTGCAGCCAGTCGGCGCGTTGCACCAGCGAGCTGAACTTGGTGCCGATCTCCATCTGGCCGGCGTTGGCGACCTCGTGGTGGTGGACTTCGACGGGGATGCCCATCTGTTCCAGGATCAGGCACATCTCCGAGCGCATGTCCTGGCCGCTGTCGACCGGGGGCACCGGGAAGTAGCCGCCCTTGACGGTGGGACGGTAGCCGCTGTTGCCGTGCTCGTAGTCCTTGCCGGTGTTCCAGGCGGCTTCTTCCGATTCGATCTTCACGAACGAGCCGGACATGTCCACGTTCCAGCGCACGCTGTCGAAGATGAAGAACTCGGGTTCCGGACCGAAGTAGGCGGTGTCGCCCAGGCCGGAGGACTTCAGGTAGGCCTCGGCGCGACGGGCCAGCGAGCGCGGGTCGCGCTCATAGGCCTTGCCGTCGGTCGGGTCGATGACGTCGCAGGACAGGATCAGCGTCGGCTCTTCGAAGAAGGGGTCGATGTTGGCCGTGTTCGGATCCGGGATCAGCAGCATGTCCGAGGCTTCGATGCCCTTCCAGCCGGCGATCGAGGAGCCGTCGAAGGCATGGCCCGACTGGAACTTGTCCTCGTCGAAATGGGAGACGGGCACGGTCACGTGCTGCTCTTTGCCGCGGGTGTCGGTGAAGCGGAAGTCGACGAACTTGACTTCGTGCTCCTTCACCATGTTCATCACGTCGGCGACGGTCTTGGTGGCCATCAATCACTCCTAGGGGGGCTGGATGAGAAAGAAAGAGTCGTGGGGCTTCGGCCCAGCGCGGACGATTTAGCAGTTTGCATGCCAGCGGATGGCAATCCGGTGACAGCCAGGCGCCAGACCGGTGCATGAGGCGCAAGCCCTTGATGCCGAACGCGCCACACGAGGGCAATGCCCGTCGTTCAGAGCGCAGCGGCGCCTGGGCGATCTGCGCCTGATCCGGACCGAAGCCCGAATCGGTGCATCATCGCACCAACTCGGTGCTGATGACAGCACCAAATTGGACAACGCCCGCGCGCAGGGCCTCGTAGGCGGCATCCATGGCCGTCGCGTCCCCCTTGACGCCCAGTTCGATGTGGCGACCCCACTGCGGGTGATCGACGCTGGGCAGCGAGAACACCTTGATGCCGGGGAAGTCGGATTCGATCCGCTCCATCAGCGGGGTCAGGCTGGCTTCCATCGCGCCCTGGACGATCAGCGAGCGCTCGCGCGTGCCGACCGCGCGGTGCAGCTCGGCATGGCGGTGGTCCAGGACCCACTCGATCATCGGATGGGCCATCACCGGGAAACCGGGGACGAAGTAGGCCGTGCCGACCGAGAAGCCGGGGATCTTGTTGTACGGATTCGGAATGATGGCCGCGCCCTGCGGGAACACGCCCATCTCCATGCGACGCAGGGTGTCGGGGTGCTCGCGCTCGGGCGTCGTGCCCTGCTCCGCCGCCATCTGCTGGACGCGCTGCCAGATCAGCTCGGCCGCCTCCGGATGCAGCTCGAGCGGCCGCCCCAGCGCCGCGGCGGCGGCCTGGCGCGTGTGGTCGTCGGGCGTCGCGCCGATGCCGCCGCAGCTGAAGAACAGGTCGCCGCTGGCGAAGGCGGCCCGGTACTCGCGCACCAGTTGCTCCCGGTCGTCGCCCAGGTACTTCGCCCAGGCCAGCGACAGGCCGCGCGCGCCCAGCAACTCGATCACCTTGGACAGGTGCTTGTCCTGGCGCTTCCCGGACAGGATCTCGTCGCCAATGATGAAGAGGCCGATGTTCATGCGGGTTCCTGCGAAAACGTGGGAGCGGAAAGCCAATGAAGGCCAATGAAGGCGATGAAAGCGGTCGCGGCGCGCTCGGCGCGCCGGCCGGCTTCAGAGCGGCGAAGGCCGGTTCTCGATCGCGGGCGGCGGCGCGGGGTCCTCGGCGTCCAGGGGCGGCGCCGTCGCGTAGTTGGCGGGCAGCGCGTCCATCACCGGATCGGGCGCGCGTTCGGCGCGGGTGTCGGCGCGGCGCATCTCCTGCAGCGCGGCGAGCGCGTAATGCGAGAACCACAGCGAGCTGAAGGCGAACACCAGCGTGTAGAGCCAGACCGACACCAGGATCAGCACCGGCGCGAAGGCGATCGTCAACGCGCCCATCGCCCAGATCGCCGCCGGCGCCGCGCCCAGGTAGCCCGTCGCCAGGCCCAGCAGCAGCAGCGGCAGCCGGTGCTCGGCCAGCAGGCGGCGGCGCTCGGGCGCGGACGCGTGTTCGGCCAGCACGTCGAAGGTGAACACGCGGTAGCCCAGCCAGCCCCAGATCAGCGGCGGCAGGATCAGCGCCAGCGGCGGGATCAGCCAGAACGGCAGCGACGCCACCAGCAGCACGACGCACAGCAGCGTGTGGCCCAGCGACCAGCTCAGGCTGGCCACGAAGCCGGCGCCGCGCTTGCGCTCCAGCCCCGCGAAACGGCGCTGCGCGACCAGGTCCACCATCGACGGCGTCATCAGCAGCGCCACCAGCAGCAGGCTCAGCACGACCAGCGCCGGCACGGCCATCGCCAGCACGATGATCGGCGCGAGCACCGTGCGGAAGGACGCGGCGCCGAGGCTGTCCAGCCACTTGAGCAGGCCGTCGATCAGGCTCCAGGACTCGAGCGTCGCGCGCACGCCGGCGACGGCGGCTTCCCAGAAGAAGTAGCCGAGCCCGAACGCCAGCGCCGCCGACACGATCAGCGGCAGCAGCGACAGGCCGATCACCCGCGGATGCAGGCAGTACGCGGCCGCCCGCCAGAACGCGTCCGCGATGCGGCTCATCGGCTTGATCATCCCTGGTTCCCTCCAGCCGGCGCCTGGCCGGCGATGTCCATCGTCGCGCCGCCGGGCGGCAGGGCGCCGCCTCCGGGCGCGGCCGCGATCTTGTCACGTCCGGCGAGGCGCTTCAGCCCCAGCCATTGCTGGGCCCAGAAGCCGCGGCCATAGTCGCGGCCGCCCTCTTCCGGCAACTGGTCGCGCACGCCGGTCGGGTCCCAGCGGTCCTCGAAGTTGGCGGTGCGGAACAGCACGTCCCAGATCGGGAACATGACCGCGAAGTTGTGGCCGCCCAGCGTGCCGCGGCCGAAGCCTTCATGGCCGATGCCGATCGAGTGATGCAGGCGGTGGAAACGCGGGCTCACCAGCAGGCGTTCGCCGATCGCGCCGAAGCTCAGCCGCAGGTTGGCATGCTGCAGGTTCTCCAGCAGCTGCGAGATCGCGACCAACGCGACGAACTGGCCGGGCCCGACGCCGATCAGCACCGCGGTCAGCGCGACCGCGGTGTCGATCAGCAGGTCGTCCAGCAGGTGGTTGCGGCTGTCGCTCCACATCGTCATCTGGCGCTGGCTGTGATGCAGCGCATGCAGCGCCCACCACCAGTGCCACGAATGCTGCGCGCGATGCAGCCAGTACTGCAGCAGGTCGAAGGCCACCAGGTACAGCACGAAGCTGACCCAGGCCTGGTCGGTGACGCCAGGCCAGATCGCGTCGAGCTGGAAGGACGGCAGGCCGAGCATGCGCATCTCGCCGACCAGGCTGTCGACCACCGGATCCAGCGAGAAGAACATCGCCAGCCGGAACACGCCCAGCCGCTGGATCAGCGTGTAGACGATGTCGATGCGGATCGCATGGCGATCGGTGACCGCCTCCGCGGGCCGCCAGCGCTGCAGCGAGCCGATCACCGCCAGCATCACGACGATCTGGATCAGGCCGACCAGCAGCCAGCCGGTCGCGTCGAACGCGTCCTCAAGGAGGTTGCCGTAGCCCAGGTGGAAGACGACCGGTTGAATGACGCTCTCGAACAGCGCCTGCTGCGCCTGTGCGAACAGATCGGTGAGCCAGTCCATCACGCTGTCGGTCCTTCCATGAATCGGTGGATCGCGTCCGTGCCGCCCGCGCGCCTCAGCGCTTCAGGGCGTCCTTCGGCCCCGCGGGCGCGGGGGTCGCCGGCACGACCGGCACGACCGGCAGGCCCGCCGGAACGCCAACCGGCACGCCGCTCGCGGCCGCCTTCGCGACCGCTTCCTGCGGCCGGCGCATCCAGGCGACGTAATCCGGATGATCGCGCAAGGGCGCGAAGCACATGCCCCGGGATTTCAAGCCTTGCAGCAGCGGCTCCAGCACCGCCGGCGCCCACGGGTCCTGGCGCGACCAGATGCCCAGGTGCGCCATCAGGATGTCGCCCGGCTTGACGCGCCGCAGCGCCTGGTCGAGCAGCGCGGGGTTGGGGTACTTGTCGCTGGCCAGTTCGTCGCCGAGGAAACCGGAGGCGCTCCAGCCCACGTGCCGGAATCCGCAGGCCTGCGCCGCCGCGAGCAGCGCCGGCGAGGTGCGTCCGGCCGGTGCGCGGAAGATCATCGACATCGGCCGGCCGGTCATCTCGAGGAAGCGGCGCGCGGGGCGCTTGAGTTCCTCGCAGTACTCGGCCGCGCTCAGCACGACGTTCTGCGGCACCTGCTCGCCGGCGGCGCGCTTGAAGCGGAACCGGCCGTCGGGCAGGTCCGCCGACCAGGCGTCATGGAACCAGGTGTGCGAGCCGAAATCATGGCCCTGCGCCGCGAGCTGCTTCCACCACGGCGCCCACTTGTCGTCGAGCGTCTGCCCGCCGTCCATGGTCGGTTCCTGGGCGAGGAAGAAGGTCGCCTTCGCGTCGAAGCGCCGCAGCGTGTCGACGATCAGCGGCGCCACGCCCATGTGGCCGGTGTCGAAGGTGAGGTAGACGGGCTTGTCGCAGGGGGCCGGCGCCGGGGCCGAGGCGCCCTGCGGCTGCGCCTGCGCCACCACCGTCAGGCCGAAGGCGAGCGCCACGGCCGGACGCACCAGGCGACCAGGGCGCGCCGGACCACGCGGGACGAACGGGATCTTCACGGCCAGGGCCCTCGTCAGCCGGCGCTCACTGGCGCGGCATCTGGTCCAGCGTCCAGACGCCGTGCGGCGACTTGCCGACCTTGACCTGCTGCAGGATCTGCTTGGTCTGCAGGTCCATCACGGTGAGCTTGCGCGCCCAGCGCGAGGTGAACATCAGCGTGCGGCCGTCGGTCAGGATCTCCATGTCGTCCGGACCGCCGGGCGCCTTGAAGGTGTCGACCACCTTGAAGTCCGCCAGCGCGATCTTGCTGATCGTGTTGGCCGCGCGGTTGCTCACCAGCACATGCTTGCGGTCGCCCAGCGCGCGGAACGAATGCGCGCCGTCGCCGGTCTCGAGCTTCTTGACCAGCCGCGGCTGCGCGCCGCCGACGTCGTAGACCTCGACGCTGCGCTCGCCGGTCAGCGCCACCAGCAGGTACTTGTCGTCGGGCGTCAGGTAGAGGTCGGCCGGCAGCTTGCCGACGGGGATCTTCCAGCGCGGCGCCATCGTGTTCAGGTCGATGGCCAGCAGCTCCGAGCTGTCCTGCAGGCTGGCGTAGACAACGCTGCTCTTCGTGTCGATGGACAGGTGGCTCGGCGTCTTGGGCGCGGAGAAGCGCTTGAACAGCGCCAGCGGCTGCGCCGCGTTCTGCGGCTGCCACTTGTAGATGTCGACGTGATCCAAGCGGTTGCCGGCCAGCACCAGCCACTTCATGTCGGGCGAGAAGCGCAGGTGATAGGGGTCGGGAATGCCGTGGACGGTGCGCTGCACCTCGGCCGTGACCGGGTCCAGGAAGGTCAGCGAGTCGCCCAGCGCGTTGGCCACGACCATGGTCTTGCGGTCGGGCGTCAGATAGAGGTGGTGCGGCTCCTTGCCGGTCGGGATGCGCTTGACCTGGCGGAAGTCCTTCGGATCGATCACGCTGACGTCGGCGTCCAACGAGTTCAGCACGAAGATGGGACTGCCGGTGGTGGCCAGCGCCGACGGCGCCGCGATCGACGCGCTCAGCGCCACGGCCAGGGCGGCCAGCAGCGGCCGCGCGAGGGAAGACAGCATGGAGATCCTCAACAGGGAGATGCCCGGCGAGCCAGGCGGCACGCAGCCCTCAAGTGTAGGCGGGTTCTCCCTAGGTCCGACCCGGAACAGCGCCGCCAAGGCCCGCCTGATGCGGCTTTGGGGCGGGTTGGGGGCGGGTTTGGGACGGACCTGGGCGTCAGGCAGGCGGCGTCGAAGCGGCGCGTTCACGCGCGGACGCGGCGGGCGTCGGAACGGGTGGAGCGCACCGCCGCCGTTGCATCCCGTTGCGGAAGACTTGCCGCCAGGGTTGCGGCAAGTCTGCGCATCGCGAACTTCTTGGGCCGGTTTACTCGTCGTCGCCGCCGAGCAGGCCGCCCAGCAGGCCACCGGTGGCGAAGCCGCCCAGCATGGAGCCTTCCTCGCGCGCGCCGCCGCGCTGCGGGGCCGCGGCGAAGACGCGCGACGCCAGACGCGAGAACGGCAGGCTCTGCAGCCAGACTTCGCCCGGGCCGGTCATCTTGGCCAGGAACAGGCCCTCGCCGCCGAACAGGGCGGTCTTGATCTTGCCCACGTACTGGATCTCGAAACTCACGCTCGGCGTGTAGGCGACGACGCAGCCGGTGTCCACCAGCAGCGTCTGGCCCGGTTGCAGCGTGCGACGAACCACGGTTCCGCCCGCATGCACGAACGCCAGCCCATCACCCTCGAGCTTCTGCATGATGAAACCTTCACCACCGAAGAAGCCAGTCGACAGCCGCTGCTGCAACGCGATGCCCAGAGACACGCCGCGGGCCGCGCACAGGAACGCGTCCTTCTGGCAGATCAGCGTGCCGCCGAGCTTGCCCAGCTCCATCGGCAGGATCTTGCCGGGGTACGGCGCCGCGAAGGCGACGCGCTGCTTGCCATGAGCCTGGTTCGTGTAGACCGTGGTGAACAGCGATTCACCGGTCACCAGCCGCTTGCCGGCACCGAGCAACTTTCCGAAGAACCCGCCCTGGTTGGCGGACCCATCGCCGAACACCGTGTCCATGCCGATGCCGGCATCCATGAACATCATGCTGCCGGCCTCGCCGATGGCAGCTTCGCCGGGGTCGAGTTCGACCTCCACGAACTGCATCTCGGCACCCTTGATTTCGTAGTCGACAACGTCCATCGCCATGGTGTTCACCCTCTGTCACATCACAAAGAAACGGGCGCGATATTAACGTTTCGCGGCCTTTCTATACTGCGGTCATGACGCCCATGTCCCCTGACGAAAGCGCACCCCTCACTCCCCTGAAACCCGGCGACAGCTACGTGCAATCCTTCGCGCGCGGCCTGTCGGTGATCCGGACCTTCGACAGCCACCACGCCCGGCAGACCCTGACCGAGGTGGCCAAGCGCTGCGGCCTGACGCGCGCCGGTGCGCGCCGCATCCTGCTGACGCTCCAGACGCTGGGCTACGTCCGTTCCGAGGGGCGGATGTTCGAGTTGACGCCGAAAATCCTGGATCTCGGCTTCGCCTATCTGTCCTCGCAGCCGCTGTGGCGCTTCGCCGAGCCGATCGCGATGCAGCTGGCCAACGACGTGCGGGAATCGGTCTCCATCGCGGTGCTCGACGGCGACGACGCGGTCTTCGTGCTGCGCGTGCCGATGCGCAAGGTGCTGTCGGATCCGATGGGCGTGGGCAGCCGGCTGCCGGCCTGGGCGACCGCGACCGGCCGCGTGCTGCTGGCGGCCCTCCCCGTCGAGGAACGCGAAGCCCGGCTGGCGCAGGTGCAACTGGCGCGTCGCGCGGTCAACACCGTGCGCACGCCGGAGGAGCTGCGCGCCGCGGTCGAGCAGGCCCGGCGCCAGCATTGGTGCCTGGTGGACCAGGAGCTCGAGGACGGCGTGCTGACCGTGGCCGCGCCGATCGCCGGCCGCGACGGCAAGGTCGTCGCGGCGATCAACATCAGCACCCATGCGTCGCGGACGCCGCCGCAGGTGCTGCTCGAGCAGGGACTGCCCAAGCTGCAGGCGGCGGCGCAGAGCCTGTCGCAGCTGCTGGTGTTGATGAAGAAGGACTGATCGCTGGAGAGCCCAGTCCGCGGGACTGGGCTCGGTCCCTTCTCACCCCATGTGCAGGCCGCCGTTGCAGCTGAAGTCCGCCCCGGTGGTGAACCCGGACGACTCGCCCGCCAGCCAGCCGACGATGGAGGCGATCTCCTCCGGCTCGCCCAGGCGCTTGACCGGGATGCCGGCGACGATCTTCTCCAGCACGTCCGGGCGCACCGCCTTGACCATGTCGGTGCCGATGTAGCCCGGACTGACCGTGTTCACCGTAACGCCCTTGGCGGCGAGTTCCTGCGCCAGCGCCATCGTGAAGCCGTGCATGCCGGCCTTGGCCGCCGAGTAGTTGGTCTGGCCCGCCTGCCCCTTCTCGCCGTTGACCGACGAGATGTTGATGATGCGGCCCCACCCCTTGTCCACCATGCCGGGCACCACCTGCTTGGTGACGTTGAACATGCTGTTCAGGTTGGTGTCGATGACGGTGTCCCACTCGTCGCGGGTCATCTTCAGGAACATGCGGTCCTTGGTCACGCCCGCGTTGTTGACCAGCACATCGATCTTGCCGTGCTCGGCGATCGCGCGGTCGAAGGCCGCGACGGTCGAGTCCCAGTCGGCGACGTTGCCGACCGACGCATGGAAGGTGTAGCCCAGCGCGGACTGCTCCGCCAACCACTTGGCATGGTCGCGGCTGGGGCCGCAACCGGCGATGACCTTGAAGCCATCCTTGTGGAGGCGCTGGCAGATGGCGGTGCCGATGCCGCCCATCCCGCCGGTGACGTATGCAACTTTCTGACTCATCTTGCTTGCCTCCTGAGGGGCCCGCCGGGCCGCCGCGTCCGCGGCCGGGGTGCCTGGAATGTCGGAACGGATACGACGCGCGAAAGGGAATCCGCGCTCAGCGCTCGACGCACAGGGCCACGCCCATGCCGCCGCCGATGCACAGGCTGGCGATGCCCTTCCTGGCATCGCGCTTGATCATCTCGTGCAGCAGCGTCACCAGGATCCGGGCGCCGGACGCGCCGATCGGATGGCCCAGCGCGATCGCGCCGCCGTTGACGTTGACCTTGCTCAGGTCCCAGCCCATCTCCTGATGGACGGCGCAGGCCTGTGCGGCGAAGGCCTCGTTGATCTCGAGCAGGTCCAGGTCCTTGGCCTGCCAGCCGGCGCGCTCCAGCGCCTTGCGCGACGCCGGCACCGGGCCCATGCCCATGGTCTTGGGATCCACGCCGGCGCTCGCGTAGGACGCGATCCGCGCCAGCGGCGTCAGTCCCAGCGCCTTCGCCTTCGCATCGGTCATCAGCACCAGGCCGGCCGCGCCGTCGTTCAGGCCCGACGCGTTGCCGGCGGTCACCGACCCCGCCTTGTCGAAGGCCGGCTTCAGGCCCGCGAGCGCCTCGGCGGTCGACTTGCGGTTGATGAACTCGTCCGCCGCGAACACGACCGGATCGCCCTTCTTCTGCGGAATCGTCACCGGCACGATCTCGGCGGTGAAGCGGCCGGCGTCCTGCGCCGCCGCGGCCTTCTGCTGGCTGGCCAGCGCCAGTTCGTCCTGCTGCGCGCGGCTGACGTGGTACTCCTTGGCCACGTTCTCGGCGGTGATGCCCATGTGGTACTGGTTGTACACATCCCACAGGCCGTCGACGATCATCGTGTCCACGAGCTTCCAGTCGCCCATGCGCTGGCCGTCGCGCGAGCCCGGCAGCACGTGCGGTGCCAGGCTCATGCTCTCCTGGCCGCCGGCGATGACGATCTCGGAGTCGCCGTCGCGGATCGCCTGCGCCGCCAGCATCACGGCCTTCAGGCCGGAGCCGCAGACCTTGTTGATCGTCAGCGCCGGCACCGTGACCGGCAGGCCCGCCTTGATCACCGCCTGGCGCGCGGGGTTCTGGCCCACGCCCGCGGTCAGCACCTGGCCGAGGATGACCTCGTTGATCTGCTCGCCCTGCAGGCCGCTGCGGCGCAGCAGTTCCTGGATCACGATCGCGCCCAGCTCGCTGGCCGGCGTCTTCGACAGCGTCCCTCCGAACTTGCCGATCGGCGTGCGTGCCGCGGCGACGATGACGATGTCTTGCGGTGAACTCATGACTCGCTCCTCTTTCGAAACTGCTGAACTGCGGATGTCAGCGGGATGAAGGTGATGACTCCTGGACGCGGCGCGGGCGGCCTCACGCGCGCTGCTTCACATAACGGCCCGGCGCCGGCTCGATCGCCGCATGGCCGCGGCCGCCCGGCGCGCGCGGTGCCGCCTTCAGCGGGCCCGCGTGGCCGGCCAGCCACTGCGACCAGTCGGGCCACCAGCTGCCGGGATGCTCGGTGGCGTTCTGCAGCCATTGCTGAGGGTCGGCCGGCAGCGCTGTGCCCTTGCCGATCCAGTGGCTGCGCTTCTTCTTCTCCGGCGGATTGATGACGCCGGCGATGTGCCCGGACGCGCCGAGCACGAAACGCCGCTTGCCCTTGAAGACCTGCGTGCTGCGGTAGGCGGCATCCCAGGGGACGATGTGGTCCTCGCGCGAGCCGTAGATGTAGACCGGCGCCTGGATCCGGCCGAGGTCGATCGCCTCGCCGCAGACGGTCAGGCGGCCCGGGATGCGCAGCTCGTTCTGCAGGTAGGTGTGGCGCAGGTACCAGCAGTACATCGGGCCCGGCAGGTTGGTCGCATCGCCGTTCCAGTACAGCAGGTCGAAGGCCGGCGGCGCGTCGCCCTTGAGGTAGTTGCCGACGACGTAGTTCCACACCAGGTCGTTCGGGCGCAGGAAGCTGAAGGTCGTCGCCAGCTCCTGGCCCTTGAGCAGGCCGGGGCCGCTCACCGCCTGGTCGCCCAGCGTCATCTCCCGCAGCTTCACCGCCTGCTCGTCGATGAACAGGTCCAGCACGCCGTTGCTGCTGAAGTCGATCAGCGTGGTCAGCAGCGTGACGCTCTCGGCGGGCTGCTGGCCTCTGGCGGCCAGCACCGCCAGCGCGGTCGCCAGGATGGTGCCGCCGACGCAGAATCCCAGCGTGTTGATCGTCTCGGTCCCGGCGATCTCGCGCACCACCTCGATGGCCTTGATCGCGGCCTGGCCGATGTAGTCGTCCCAGGTCCAGTGCACGCAGTCCGCATCCGGGTTGCGCCAGCTCACCACGAAGGTGCGGTGGCCCTGCGCGACCGCATGGCGGATCAGCGAGTTCTCCGGCTGCAGGTCGAGGATGTAGTACTTGTTGATGCAGGGCGGCACCATCAGCAGCGGCCGGGCATGCACCTTCGTGGTGAGCGGCTTGTACTCGAGCAGCTGGAAGAAGTCGTTCTCGAAGACCACGCTGCCTTCGGTCGTCGCGACGTTGCGGCCGACCTCGAAGGCCGATTCGTCGGTCTGCGACACATGGCCGCGCCGCACATCGGCCATCAGCAGCTGCAGGCCGCGGGCGAGGCTCTCGCCCTGCGTGTTCAGCGCGCGCTGCTGGGCCTCGGGATTGAGGGCGAGGAAGTTGCTCGGCGAGGCCGCGTCGATGAACTGCTGCACGGCGAAGCGCACGCGGGCGCGGGTCTTGTCGTCGCCCTGCACCTGCTCGGCCATGCGCTGCAGCGTCTTCGCATTGAGCAGGTAGAGCTGCGCGGTGAAGTGGGCCAGGCGGTTGTCGTTCCAGGAGGCATCGGCGAAGCGGCGGTCCTTCAGCGCGGCGCCGGAGGCCGGTGCGCCATCGCTCGCGTGGGACTCGGCAAGCGCCGCGTTCCAGAGCTCGCCGGCTTGGCGGAGATAGTCCGATTGCAGCTGCGACCAGGCGTCGGGCGCGACCTGCATGGCCTGCAGCTGCTTGAAGGCGTCGCCGAATCCATGCGACAGGCCGGCCGCGGCCTGCTGCGCCTGCTGGGCCCACTGCTCGAAACCGGGGAACGATGCGCCGGTGAATCCGGCCGCGGCGTTGTTCGCGCTCATGTGTCTCCTCATGCCGACTTGAGCAAGAAGCTTGCCACAGCCGATCACGAGGATCACCGAGGTCGCTTCGCATATGCTCAGGCGCTTTGTAGCCCGTTCAGCTTACCCCCGCGTGACGATGATGTCGCCGATGACCCGAGGAATTTGCTGATGTATCTGGTGGCCATCGCCTGGATGTATGTGGTGCTGATGATGGCCGTGGCCGAGGCCTTCAGCCCGCAAGGCACGGTGCTCGGCGCGCTGGTCACGCTGGTGTTCTACGGCCTGCTGCCGCTCTCGATCGTGATGTACCTGATGGGCACGCCACGGCGGCGCGCCGCGCGCCGGCGGGCCGAGGCCGACGACGCGGCGCAAGCGGCTCGAGCGACGAAAGCGGATCAAGCCGACGAAGCCGCCACTGCGGCCCGCGCGCCGGCCTCACCGCAGCCGGATGACGGCGGCCATGCGGCCGCTGCGCAGCCCATCGACACGTTCGTGGCGGAACGAAAAGAATCGTGACGGCTCGCTCAAGGTGCACCAGCCGCCGCCGCTGATCGCGCCCAGGCCCAGCGCCGTCAGCCTGCGCCGCGCCAGTCCGTAGAGATCGGCCCGCCAGCGCGGCTCGCCCTGCGCATTGGGCTCGAAGCGGAACAGCGGCTGGTCGGCGTGTACCGGCTCGGCACCGAAGGCCGCCAGCACGTCGGCGCCGACCTCGAAGCGCGCCGGGCCGATGCCCGCGCCCATCCAGGCCTGGATCTCGCAGGCGTCGCAGCCGGTTGCCTCGCGCATGGCGGCGACCGTGTTCTCCAGCACCCCACCGGCCAGGCCGCGCCAGCCCGCGTGCGCGGCGCCGACCACGCCCGGTCCGGCGAACAGCACCGGCAGGCAGTCCGCCACCATGACCGCGCAGGCCAGCGCGGGATCGGTGCTGACGGCGGCGTCGGCGGGCTCGGGGTCGGCGTCCGGCGCCGCATGCGTGGCGCGCAGCCGCAACACCGTGGTCCCGTGAACCTGCTTCAGGAAGACCGGCTGAGCGCCGATCGCGGCGGCGACACGGCGCCGGTTCTCGGCGACATGCGCCGGCTCGTCGCCCACCGACCGGCCCAGGTTCAGGCTGGCGAGGCCGCGCCGCTCGGCCGGTCCCTCCGCGCCGCCGCTGACGCCGCCAGCACGCGTGGTCATGAACGCGACAACGTCGGGCGCGGCCCAGTCGGGCCGCAGCCAGTCGGGATGCGGCGCGTCGACGGAGTTCATGGCCGCGTCGCCCGCAGGCTCACTCCGCATCGGGACAGGCGCTGGGCTGCGTCTGGCGAAAGGCCTCCTGCGACATGCAGTGCTCGAAGATCGCCATGACCGTGGGCACGTGGTCGAGGCGACAGTCGAAGCGCTGGGCGTTGAAGATCTGCGGCACCAGCACGCAATCGGCCATCGTGGGCGCATCGCCGAAGCAGAAGCGGCCAGCGCGGCCCTCCGCCTTCAGGCGCTGCTCGACCACGGCCAGCCCGCTCTCCACCCAGTGCTGGTACCAGCGGGTCTTGTTGTCGTCGCCGACGCCGAGTTCCTTCACCAGGTAGCGCAGCACCCGCAGGTTGTTGAGCGGATGGATCTCGCAGGCGATGTCCTGGGACAGCGCGCGGATGTAGGCACGGCACAGCGCGTCGCCGGGCAGCAGCGGGGGCTCGGGATGGACCTCGTCGAGGTACTCGATGATGGCCATCGACTGCGTGATGACGGCATCGCCGTCCTTGAGCAGCGGCACCAGGCGCGAGGCCGACACGGCCGAGTACGACTCATTGAACTGCTCGTTCTTCGCGAGGTGCACCGACTTGTAGTCGAAGTCCAGGCCCTTGAGCGCCAGCGCGATGCGGACCCGGTAGGACGCCGACGAGCGGAAGTAGTTGTAGAGCTCCATGGCCGGCGATGATGCCACGGGGGCCCGCGATGGAGGCCGCTACACTGCGCCCCATGTTCCAAGCGCGGCGCTACCAGCATTGCCCCACCTGCGGCGGCCAGATCGAATACCGCGTCCCGGCCGACGACAACCGGGAGCGGGCCACCTGCACGCAGTGCGGGGCGATCCATTACGAGAACCCGCTGAACGTCGTGGGCACCTTGCCGGTCTGGGGCGAACAGGTGCTGCTGTGCAAGCGCGCGATCGAACCGCGACTGGGCAAGTGGACCTTGCCGGCCGGCTTCATGGAGCTGGGCGAGACGCTGGCCGAGGGCGCGCAGCGCGAGACGGTCGAGGAGGCCGGCGCGCGGATCGAGCTCGAGAACCTGTACTGCGTGATGAACGTGGTGCGCGTCGGTCAGGTCCACCTGTTCTACCGCGCCCGGCTGCTGAGCCCCGACTTCGATCCGGGCCCGGAGACGCTCGAGGCCCGGCTGTTCCACGAACACGAGATCCCCTGGGACGAGATCGCGTTCCACACCATCCGCGAAACGCTGCAGCGCTTCTTCGACGACCGCCGCAGCGGCCGCGGTTATCCGCTGCACACCGCGGACATCAGCTGAGCCCTTGGCGCCGACGCGCTTCGGCCAACATGGCGTCCCGTTCGGCGGCGAGCTCCTCGCGTGGGACGACGTCGCCGCGCAACGCGGCCTTGACGCCATTGTCTTCCTGGCGCTCCATGAGCACTTCATGCTCGGTCACATCAGGCTCGTCAGGATCCGTGCGCTCGACCCAGCGCTTGACGAGGAACTCGACGAGTTCGTCCATGTCGATCGTCAGGCGGCTCGCGAGCGCCTCGACGCGGGCCTTGATCTGCTCGTCAATCTGGACGTGGAAATCGACGCGCGGCATGAACGGTTCAAGGGGTTGGAGAACGGCGGACATTCTGCACCTGCTCTTTCAGCGACAAGAGGAAGGCGCGGATTCTGAGAGCTTCAGATCGCTTGGCAAGAGCGCTTGACGGCCGTCAAGCGCTTCACCGACCTGGATCAGTCAGGGCTTGATCTCCTGCGCGGACGCCCACGGACCGGTGATGCCGTCGAGCTCGCAATCCCAAAGCGCCTGCGCGTCGAGCGCGTCGGTCACGCCTTCGGCATAGACCTTCAGCGACAGGCTGCGCAGCATGACCACCAGGCTGCGCACGAAGGCTGCGCGCGCCACATCCGCCGACACCCCGCTCACCACCGAGCTGTCCAGCTTCACGTAGTCCAGGCCCGCCTGGAAAAGACGATCAATTTGAGCCAGTCCCGCGCCCGCGTGTTCCAGGCCCAGCTGGACGCCCAGCGGTCGCAGCTGCCGGCCCAGTTCCTGCAGCGTCTCGAAGTGTTGCACCGCGGCTGGCTCGGCCAGTTCCAGGCCGATGACGCGCCGCACCGAGGCCGGCGCGGCCTGCACCAGTTCGCGCGCCCGCGCGATGAAGCTGCCGTCGTTGAGCGTGGCCGGCGCCACGTTGACGCAGCGCGCGCGCTGGTCCTGCTGCGTGGCCTGCAGCGCGAGCGCGAGCGCCTGCAGGTCCGCCTCCGCGCTCAGCCGGTGACGCAGCGCCAGCGGCAGCCAGCGCGCGGCCGGCTCGAACTCGCCGACCGGATTGAGCTTGAGCTGCAGCGGACATTCCAGGTGCAGCACCTGCCGCTCGCGGCCGATCAGCGGGAACTCCAGCAGCCGGCTGCGCTGCTGCGCCAGCGCGTCCGAGATCAGCGCGCGCCAGGCCCGCTCGCCCTGCGCGACCTCGTCCGACGGCGGCGCCTCACGCAGCTCCAGCACGACGCCCTCGCCCTGCTCGGCCTTGGCCAGCGCCGCATCGGCCGCGGCGAACCAGGCGCTCATCGGCTGGTCGCGCATCAGCTCGACCGCGCCCAGCGCGACGCCCACGCCCGAGCCCAGGTTCTGCAGGCCCGCCCGCAGCGCATCGGCCAGCGCCTGCGCCGTGTCACCGACCACATTCGGCGCCGGCAGCCACAGCGCGAAATCCGAGCCGTTCAGCCGGCCGGCCAAGCAGCCGCGGACCTGCTCCGGATAGACACGCAGGGCCTGCGCGATCGCCACCAGCGCCTGGTCGGTCGCCCCATGGCCGAGCCGCTGGTTCAGGCCCTGCAGGTCCTTCAGCCGCAGCAGCACCAGGCCGGCGCGCAGCGGGCCGTCATCGCGCTCGAGCGCTGAATTGAGTTCCGCCACGAATTGCCGCCGGTGCGACAGCCCGGTCAGCTCGTCGCACAGCAGCTGGTGATGCAGCGTGCGCAGCTGCTCGGCCTGGGCCTCGAACATCTGCCGCGTGCGCACCACCATCGTGTTCATCGCGCTGGTCAGCTTGCGCATCTCCGGCACGCGCGGCTCGAGCACGGTCTCGAAGCGCCCCTGCGTCACGCCCTCGGCCTGGCGCACCGCCGTGTCCAGCGGCCGGCGCAGCCGCGACAGCACGATCGCCGCCGCCACGCCCGTGACCACGCCCACCAGCAGCAGCCAGCTCGCCGTGCTCAGGGTCGCGCGCCACAGCGCCTCGTGGACGTAGCCGGTCTGGCCGCGCAGCTCGATCTCGCCGACCGCCTTCCAGCCGTCCGACACCTTGGCCACGCCCGGCGCCACGTCCAGCGGCAGCAGGGCCACGAACCAGCGCGGCGCATGCGCGACCTGCGGCGTCTCCAGGTGCCGCTCGAACACCTGCGCCCCGCCGCCATCGCGCCAGCGCACGCTTTCGTAGGCGCCCGCGTCGAACTGCGCCGAGATCAGCAGCGACATCAACTCCGCGTCGCCCTTCTGCTGCGACAGCGCCAGCGCCAGCGCATTGGCGTTGTCGGCGTTCTTCAGCTGGGCCTGCGTCTGCAGCAGCTCGCGCAGCGACCAGGTGCTCACCGCCACGCCGCCCAGCACGGACGCCAGCACCGCGCCCAGGACCAGGCACCAGATTTGTCTTATCAGGGACATGTCGTGAATTCTCCGTCGCCCTTCGTCTTGTCGTCTCCGGCCTCTCCCGGGGGACCCGCCGCGCCGCGCCGGTCCCTCAGAAGCCCTCCGCCTTCGCCTTCGCCAGCAGGTCGCGCCACAGCGACAGCCGCACCAGCGGATTGCCCGCGGTGGTGGCGCCCACGCCGCTCCACAGGCCCTCGCCGTTGAAGCTGAACACCGGCGTGAGATCCGGCCGCAGCGACGCGGGCCGGATCTCCGGATTGATATTGTCCAGAATCAGGGGCTCCGCCTCCGGCTGCGCATAGTAGGCCAGGACCATGTGCGCCTGGGGCCGCCCCTGGAACTGCGCCCGCACGTAGACCATCCGCAGCCGCGACTGCGGCACCCCGGCGGCCAGCAGACTCATGTACTTCGCGATCGCGTAGTCCTCGCAGTCGCCGGCGCCCTTGTCCAGCAGCTCCAGCGGCGTCGCCCAGTAATCGATCTGGCCCCACACCTCGATGTCGTCGCGGAACGCCACCCGCTGGTTGAAGAAGCCGTTGACCGCGGCCAGCCGGTCGCGCTCGTCCGGCATCGCGGCCGCGCGGTCGGCCATCTGGATCATCGCCTTCACCGCGGCCTGCGTCCGGGGCGACAGCTTCGCGGCCGATTCGGTCAGCCGGTCCTGGTCCCAGCCCCAGGCCAGCGCCGACCACAGTCCCGCCGTCCACGCGAGCGCCCACAGCGCCGGCCGGATTCTCCGGCCAGCACGGGACACCGTACGCGTGACGAAACGTGACATGCGCTGCAATGTATCTGCCTCCACGCCTGCCCGAGGGCGAACCGCGACGCGCCCCCGGGGGACCGGCAATTTGCCGCACCGCCTTCACGCGGCGCCCGGGGAGCGGCCGGGATAATCCGGCGCTCAGATGAAGACCCATGCCATCCGCCAGGAACTGGACCAGGCGCGCGCCAACGGACCGCTGCGCCAGATCCAGATTCCCCCCTGTCCCGAGCTGCTGCAGCGTTTGCGCGCGGCGATGGACCAGCCGCAGCCCGACCTCAACGAGGTGGCGCGCATCGCCGCCGCCGACGTCGCCATGTCCGCGACCCTGCTGCGCGTGGCCAACAGCCCGCTGCACCTGGTGGCAGGCCACGTGCCCTGCACTACCGTGGGCCAGGCGATGTACCGGCTCGGCCTGGACGAGAGCGCGGCGCTGATGCAGGCCTTCCTGGTCCGTCACGCGATCCCGGTCAACAGCCCGCACCTGCTGCGCTTCTGGCAGCGCTCCACCAAACGCTCGATCGCGATGGCTTTCATCGCCGGCCAGTTGCCCGGCATGCGGGTCGACCTGGCGCAGGGCTACGGCCTGTTCTGCCACGTCGGCATGCCGGTGCTGCTGCAGAGCGTGCGCGGCTACGGCGCCACCATGGTCGAGGCCGCCGCCCGCATCGACCGGCCCTTCATCGCCACCGAGAACATCAATCACCGCACCGACCACGCGGTCGTGGGCGCGCTGGTGATCAAGGTGTGGCACCTGGCGCCGGAGCTGATGACGGCGATCCGGCTGCACCACGACTTCGACGCGCTGCGGGATGAGGGCGTCGAGCCCGAAGTCCGCACGCTGATTGCCGCCGGCCTGATCGCCGAGCACCTGATGCGCCGGCACGAGGGGCTGGACGAGGACGTCGACTGGGCCGCCAACCGCGCGGCGGCGATGGCCTGGCTGCACCTGTCGGAGGACGAGCTCGAGCAGTGGGACGAGGCGCTGCGTCCGAGGCTGGACGAGGCCTGAGGACCTCACGCGGGCGCCGCCGGGGCGCCCGGGGCGCTTCAGCCGCGCACCGCGACGCGCGCCGCGGCCAGGTCCCAGCGGGCGCAGCCGACGCTCTTGAACAGCCGCGTGCGACCGTCGTCGACGGGCCGCTGGCCCATCACCAGGTCCTCGATCGAGGCCTGCGGCTCGAAGCGGCCGGCCGCCATCAGGTCGCCGGCCTCGGCTTGCGCGCCGACCGGGTCGTCGACCCAGACCTGCGCGCCGCGGACCAGCTCCGGTGGCAACTCGACCATGTCGTCGCGGAACGCGCCGACGCCGATCACCACCGCCCCCTCGCCGACGCCGGGCCGCAGCACCGGCACGCGGCTGGTCGTGGCGCAGACGATCAGGTCCCAGGCATGGCGCGCCTGGGACTCGGCCGGCAGGGGCTCGACGCCGAGTTCCTCGACGAAGCCCGGCTCCGCCTGATGGCCCTGGACATGGATGGTGGCCTGCGGATGCAGCGCCTGCAGCGCTTCCACATGGGCCCGCGCCTGCACCCCGCCGCCGACGACCAGCGCGCGGCGCGGCGCCTCGCGGGCCAGGTGCTGCAGCGCCAGCATGCTGACCGCGGCGGTGCGGCGCGCCGTCAGCGCGGGGCCGTCCAGCACCGCCAGGCGCTGGCCGGTGCGGCTGTCCATGACGACGACCTCGCCCGAGATCGTCGGCAGGCCCAGCGAGGCATTGAGCGGATGCACGCTGACGAGCTTGGTGATCGACAGCGTGTCGCTCAGGCAGGGCATCACCAGCAGCACGCCGTCCTGGCGCAGCGGCAGGACCTGCCGCGGCGGACAGGTCAGGCGGCCGTCGCGATGCTCGCGGCACACCAGCGCGATCTCCTCCATCAGGAGGGACCACGGCAGGGCCCGCGCGGTGGCGGCGGCGTCCAGGACCAGCATCCGCTCGTCGGCTTCCTGCCCGAGGCTTACTTGCGCGGCGGCGGCACGTCGGTGCACGAGCCGTGCGCGACTTCCGCGGCCAGGCCGATCGACTCGCCCAGCGTCGGGTGCGGGTGGATGGTCTTGCCGATATCGACCGCGTCCGCGCCCATCTCGATCGCCAGCGCGATCTCGCCGATCATGTCGCCCGCATGCGTGCCGACGATGCCGCCGCCGATGATGCGGTGGGTCTCCTCGTCGAACAGCAGCTTGGTGAAGCCCTCGTCGCGCCCGTTGGCGATCGCGCGGCCCGAGGCGGACCACGGCAGCAGGCCCTTCTTGACCTTGATGCCGCGCGCCTTGGCCTCGTCCTCGGTCACGCCGACCCAGGCCACTTCCGGATCGGTGTAGGCGACGCTGGGGATCACGCGCGCGTCGAAGCGCGACTTGGCCAGCGCGTCGTCGCCGAGCAGTTCGCCGGCGATGACTTCCGCCGCCACGTGGCCCTCGTGCACCGCCTTGTGCGCCAGCATCGGCTGGCCGACGATGTCGCCGATCGCGAAGACGTTGGGCACGTTGGTGCGCATCTGCACGTCGACCGGGATGAAGCCGCGGTCGGTGACCACGACGCCGGCCTTGTCCGCGCCGATCTTCTTGCCGTTGGGCGTGCGGCCCACCGCCTGCAGCACCAGGTCGTAGACCTGCGGTTCCTTCGGGGCACCCTCGCCTTCGAACGTCACCTTGATGCCTTCGGGCGTGGCTTCGGCCGCGACGGTCTTCGTGTTCAACATGATGTTGTCGAAGCGCGGCGCGTTCATCTTCTGCCAGACCTTGACCAGGTCGCGGTCCGCGCCGGTCATCAGCGTGGGCAGCATCTCCACGACGTCCAGGCGCGCGCCCAGCGTCGAGTACACCGTGCCCATCTCCAGGCCGATGATGCCGCCACCGACGATCAGCATGCGCTTGGGCTTGCTGGTCAGCTCCAGCGCGCCGGTCGAGTCGATCACGCGCGGGTCATTCGGCATGAAGGGCAGGCGCACCGCCTGCGAGCCTGCAGCGAGGATGATCTTCTTGAACTTCAGCGTCTGGGTCTTGCCGGTGCGCTCCTGGCCCTCGCCGCCGGTCTCCTCGACCGACAGGTGGTTGGCGTCCAGCAGCGAGCCGTAGCCGCGCACGACCGTGACCTTGCGCATCTTGGCCATCATGGCCAGGCCGCCGGTCAGCTTGCCGATGACCTTCTTCTTGTGCGTGAGCAGCTTGGGCAGCTCGACCTTGGGCTCGCCGAACTCGACGCCCAGATCCGCGAAGTGCTTGACCTCGTCCATCACCGCCGCGACGTGCAGCAGCGCCTTGGACGGGATGCAGCCGACGTTCAGGCAGACGCCGCCCAACGTCGCGTAGCGCTCGACCAGCGCGACCTTCAGGCCCAGGTCGGCCGCGCGGAACGCCGCCGAGTAGCCGCCAGGACCGCCGCCGAGCACGATCACGTCGTACTGGCCTTCGGCCGGGCCGGTGTAGGTGGCGGCTTGCGGGGCGGGCGCCGCAGGCGCGGGCGCCGGAGCGGGCGCCGCTGCGGCCGGAGCGGGCGCGGAGGCCGACGGCGCGGGCGCTGCCGCCGCATCACTCTCCAGCACGACGATCAGGTCGCCCTGGTTGATCTTGTCGCCCAGCTTGACCTTGAGCTCCTTGACCACGCCGGCCGTCGAGGACGGGATCTCCATCGAGGCCTTGTCGGACTCGACGGTGACCAGGCTCTGCTCCTGCTTGATCGTGTCGCCGACCTTGACCAGGACTTCGATGATCGCGACGTCCTTGAAGTCCCCGATGTCGGGAACCTTGACTTCAACCAATGCCATGTCAGGTCCTTCCGATCAGAGCGCGATCCGACGGAAGTCGGCCAGCAGCGAGGCGAAGTACACGTTGAAGCGGGCCGCGGCCGCGCCGTCGATGACGCGGTGGTCCCAGCTCAGCGACAGCGGCAGGATCAGGCGCGGCGCGAACTGCTTGCCGTCCCATACCGGACGCGTCTGCGACTTGCACACGCCCATGATCGCGACTTCCGGCGCGTTGATGATCGGCGTGAAGTAGGTGCCGCCGATGCCGCCCAGCGACGAGATCGAGAAGCAGCCGCCGGTCATGTCGGCCGGGCCGAGCTTGCCGTCGCGGGCCTTCTTGGCCAGCTCCGACATCTCCTGGCTGATCTGGAAGATGCCCTTCTTGTCGCAGTCGCGGATCACCGGCACGACCAGGCCGTTGGGTGTGTCCGCGGCGAAGCCGATGTGGAAGTAGTTCTTCAGGACCAGCGTGTCGCCGTCCAGCGAGGCGTTGAATTCGGGGAACTTCTTCAGCGCCGCGACGGTCGCCTTGATCATGAAGGCCAGCATCGTCACCTTGATGCCGGACTTCTCGTTCTCCTTGTTCAGCTGGACGCGGAAGGCTTCGAGCTCGGTGATGTCCGCGTCGTCGTGGTTGGTGACGTGCGGGATCGTGACCCAGTTGCGATGCAGGTTGGCGCCGCTGATCTTCTTGATCCGCGACAGGTCCTTGCGCTCGACCGGGCCGAACTTCTCGAAGTCGACCTTGGGCCAGGGCAACAGGCCCGGGAAGGCGCCACCGCCGGCAGCGCCGCCCGCCGGCGCGGCCGCCTTCTGCGCCGAGGTCTGCGCGGTGCCGGCCATCACGGCCTTCACGAAGGACTGGACGTCGGACTCGGTGATGCGGCCCTTGGCGCCGGAGCCCTTCACTTCCTCGAGCGGCACGCCCAGCTCGCGCGCGAGCTTGCGGATGCTCGGCGAGGCGTGCGGCAGCTTGCCGGTGGGCTTGGTCGGCTCATGCGGGGGCAACGCGGCGGTCGGGACCTGGCGCTCCACCGGCGCGGGGGCCGGGGCGCTCGCGGTGGCCGGTGCCGGTGCCGCGGCGGCCTGCGCCGGGGCGGGCGCGGCAGCGGCGGGTGCCGGCGAGGCAGCGCCACCGGTGGCCTCGATCACGGCGATCTTCGTGCCCTTGGACACCTTGTCGCCCAGCTTGACCAGCAACTCCTTGATCACGCCGCCGTGTGACGACGGAATCTCCATCGAGGCCTTGTCGGATTCGACGGTGATCAGGCTCTGCTCGGTCTTCACCGTGTCGCCGACCTTGACCAGCACCTCGATCACCGCGACCTCGTCGAAGTCGCCGATGTCCGGCACGACGATGTCGACCGGACCGGCCGATGCGGCCGGGGCCGCCGCAGCCGCGGGGGCCGGAGCGGGCGCGGCCTGCGGCGCCGGGGCGGCGGCCGCGGGAGCCGGCGCAGAAGCCGGCACGGCAGCGGCCGGCGCGGGGGCTGCGGCGGCGTCGCTTTCCAGCACGACGATCAGGTCGCCTTCGTTCAGCTTGTCGCCGAGCTTGACCTTCACTTCCTTGACGACGCCCGCCGCCGAGGACGGGATCTCCATCGAGGCCTTGTCGGACTCGACGGTGACCAGGCTCTGCTCAGCCTTCACCGTGTCGCCGGGCTTGACCAGCAGCTCGATGATCGCGACGTCCTTGAAGTCCCCGATGTCGGGAACCTTGACTTCCACCAATGCCATATTGGGTGTCTCCAGAAATTTACTGAGCCGGCGGGCTTACCCAGCGGAGCCCACGGAACTGGCTTCGCCAGGCCGTCGGGCTCGCCCCCTTGAGGGGGCCGGCGAAGCCGGTAGGGGGTGGGCCGTGCTCACGCGTACAGCGGGTTGATCTTGTCGACGTTGATGCCGTACTTCTTGATGGCTTCCGCGACCTTGGCCTGCGGGATCTTGCCTTCGTCGGCCAGGCTCTTGAGCGCGGCCACGACGATGTAATGGCGGTTGATCTCGAAGTGCTCGCGCAGCTTGGAGCGGAAATCGCTGCGGCCGAAGCCGTCGGTACCGAGCACCTTGTAGGAGCGGCCGGCCGGGATGAAGGCGCGGATCTGCTCCGCGTAGTTCTTCATGTAGTCGGTCGACGCGATCACCGGCCCTTGCACCTTGCTCAGCTGCTGCGTCACGAAGGGCACGCAGGCCAGCTCGGTCGGGTGCAGCAGGTTCCAGCGCTCGGCGTTCTGGCCGTCGCGGGCCAGCTCGTTGAAGCTGGGGCAGGACCAGACGTTCGCGCCCACGCCCCAGTCGGCCTCGAGCAGCTTCTTGGCGGCCTGGCTCTCGCGCAGGATCGTGCCCGAGCCCAGCAGGTTCACCGTCAGCGGATGCGCCGCGGCGTCCTCCAGCAGGTACATGCCCTTGAGGATCTGCTCCTCGGTGCCGGCCTTCAGGCCGGGCATCGGGTAGTTCTCGTTGAGCAGCGTCAGGTAGAAGTAGACGTTCTCCTGGTTCTCGACCATGCGCTTCAGGCCCGAGTGCAGGATCACCGCCACCTCATGCGCGAAGGTCGGGTCGTAGCTGATGCAGTTCGGGATGGTGCCGGCCAGGATGTGGCTGTGGCCGTCCTCGTGCTGCAGGCCTTCGCCGTTCAGCGTCGTGCGGCCCGAGGTGCCGCCCAGCAGGAAGCCGCGCGCCTGCATGTCGCCGGCGGCCCAGGCCAGGTCGCCGATGCGCTGGAAGCCGAACATCGAGTAGTAGACGTAGAACGGGATCATCACGCGGTTGTTCGTCGAGTACGACGTCGCCGCGGCGATCCAGCTGGCCATGCCGCCGGCCTCGTTGATGCCTTCCTGCAGGATCTGGCCGGCCTTGTCCTCGCGGTAATACATGACCTGGTCCTTGTCGACCGGCGTGTAGTTCTGACCCGCGGGGTTGTAGATGCCGATCTGGCGGAACAGGCCTTCCATGCCGAAGGTGCGGGCCTCGTCGACCAGGATGGGCACGGTGCGCGGGCCCAGTTCCTTGTCGCGCAGCAGCGTGGTCAGGAAGCGGACGTAGGCCTGGGTGGTCGAGATCTCGCGGCCCTCGGCAGTCGGGTCCAGCACGGCCTGGAAGGTGGCCAGGTCGGGCACCTTCAGCGCTTCATCGGCCTGCGGGCGGCGCTTGGGCAGGTAGCCGCCCAGCGACTTGCGGCGCTCGTGCAGGTACTGCATCTCGGGCGTGTCGTCGGCCGGCTTGTAGAACGGGATCTTGGCCAGCTCGCTGTCCGGGATGGGGATGTTGAAGCGGTCGCGGAAGGCCTTGATGTCCTCGTCCTGCAGCTTCTTGGTCTGGTGCGCGGTGTTCTTGCCCTCGCCGATCTTGCCCATGCCGTAGCCCTTGACGGTCTTGATCAGCATGACGGTGGGCTGGCCGACGGTGTTGACCGCCTTGTGGTAGGCCGCGTAGACCTTCTGCGGGTCGTGGCCGCCGCGGTTCAGGCGCCAGATGTCCTCGTCGGACATGTTCTCGACCATCTTCAGCAGCTCCGGATGCTTGCCGAAGAAATGCTTGCGCACGAACGCGCCGTCATTGGCCTTGTAGGCCTGGTAGTCGCCGTCCAGCGTCTCCAGCATGACCTTGCGCAGCAGCTCCTGCTTGTCGCGCGCCAGCAGCGGATCCCAGTAGGAGCCCCAGATCAGCTTGATGACGTTCCAGCCGGCGCCGCGGAACTCGCCCTCGAGCTCCTGGATGATCTTGCCGTTGCCGCGCACCGGGCCGTCCAGGCGCTGCAGGTTGCAGTTGACGACGAAGATCAGGTTGTCGAGCTTCTCGCGCGCGGCCAGGCCGATCGCGCCCAGGCTTTCCGGCTCGTCCATCTCGCCGTCGCCCAGGAAGACCCAGACCTTGCGCTTGGAGGTGTCGGCGATGCCGCGGGCATGCAGGTACTTCAGGAAGCGCGCCTGGTAGATCGCCATCAGCGGGCCCAGGCCCATGGACACCGTCGGGAACTGCCAGAACTCCGGCATCAGCTTCGGGTGCGGGTAGCTCGACAGGCCCTTGCCGTCGACTTCCTGGCGGAAGTTGTTCAGCTGTTCCTCGGTGATGCGGCCTTCCAGGAAGGCGCGGGCATAGATGCCGGGCGCGCTGTGGCCCTGGATGTAGAGCAGGTCGCCGCCGTGCACGCCGTCATCGCCGTGCCAGAAGTGGTTGAACCCGCAGCCCAGCATCGTCGCCAGCGAGGCGAAGCTGGAGATGTGGCCACCCAGGTCGCCGCCGTCTTCCGGATGCAGGCGGTTGGCGCGCACCACCATCGCCATCGCGTTCCAGCGCATGAAGGCGCGCAGGCGCTCTTCCATGTCGATGTTGCCGGGGAAGCGCTCTTCCTGGTCGGCCGGGATGGTGTTGACGTAGGCGGTGGTGGCCGAGAACGGCACGTCGATGCCGGCCTGGCGCGCGTGGTCGATCAAGGTCTCGAGCAGGAAGTGCGCGCGCTCGCCGCCCTCCTCGCCGATGACGGCGGACAGCGCGTCCAGCCATTCCTTGGTTTCGAGAGCGTCGGTGTCATTGGCGGCTGCGCCGAGGAACGACTGGGGCTGCGCGGACATGTGTTGTCTCCTGTGTCTCAATCACGGCCTTCGGACGGGCGGGTCGCGCGGCGCGGTGTCCGTTCCGAACAGGCAATCCTGCCCGAGCTTGAGGAAACACGCATGCGTCGGCACCCTCCAGAAGGGCTATGGCGGCGGAGTGTCGCATAAGCCGTGGATTTTCCAAATAGCGCGATGCGTTTCCGTATCGTGAAATTTCCAAGGCGTTTTCAGCGGGGTTTCGTGATGGATGTCTTTCACGATGCGATCCGGGAATGCCCGGATCGGGAATGCCCGGGGCCGCCGAAGCCGGGTCGCGCCGAAGGCCCCGGGATAATCGCGCCCATGTTGTCCCGCCTCGATGTCCAAGGCTTTGCGCGCCGTGCCCTGAACCCTCTCAAACGCCTGGTCTCGGCGTGGTGGCGGCGGCAGTCGCCGTCGCGGCAGGACCGCTTCGCGACGCTGGGCCCGCTGCTGTCGGTGGTGCTGTTCC
>Ga0157319_1000015_pt1 | contig 130857 bp, 121 predicted proteins | sample MCvi2old240510_FD_105326 | JGI IMG/M metagenome (GOLD analysis project Ga0157319, IMG submission 105326) | Arabidopsis rhizosphere microbial communities from North Carolina - M.Cvi.2.old.240510 | ecosystem: Host-associated > Plants > Roots > Rhizosphere | place: USA: North Carolina | collected... | reverse complement strand
TGCACTGGATCAAGGCCGAGATCCACGAGTACATCCTGAAGAACTGGCGCATGGTCAAGGTCGCGACGACCAAGGCGCAGCGCAAGCTGTTCTTCAACCTGCGCTCGATGAAGCATGCGCTGAAGGAAGGCGCCGAGAACCAGCAGCGCGCGTCGCTGACCGAAAGCGAGATCGCCCGCGTGGCGGAGGAGCTCAACGTCAAGCGCGAGGACGTGCTGGAGATGGAGACGCGCCTGTCCGGCGGCGACGTGGCCCTGGAGCCGCAGACCGACGATGACGGCGAGACCTTCGCGCCGATCGCCTACCTGGCGGACGACACGCAGGAACCGACCCGCGTGATCGAGTCGCGCTCCCGCGACCGCCTGGCCAGCGACGGCCTGCAGCAGGCGCTGGAGGTGCTGGATCCGCGCAGCCGCCGCATCGTCGAGGAGCGCTGGCTGAAGGTGAACGACGACGGCTCGGGCGGCATGACGCTGCATGAACTGGCCGCCGAATACGGCGTCTCCGCCGAGCGCATCCGCCAGATCGAGGTCGCGGCGATGAAGAAGATGCGCAAGGCGATGGTCGCCGAGACCGCCTGAGCCCTCCTGAGCCCTTCTGACGGCGGCCCGCTGGCGACCGTCGCCAGCACCACGAGAAAGGCCCCGCGATGCGGGGCCTTCTTCATTGCGGGGTCGCGCTCACTGGCCGGCGATCAGCGCCTTGATGTCCGACATCAGCGCCGTCGCCCCCGCGCCATACCGGGAGAACACCCGCACCCGCCCCTGCGGGTCGAACAGGAAGCTCGCGGCGGTGTGGTCCATCGTGTAGCTGTCGGGCGTCTTGCCGGGGACCTTGGCGTAGTAGATCTTGAACTCCTTGGCCACGTCCTTGAGCTGCTCGGGCGAGCCGCGCAGCGCGACGAAGCCCGGGTCGAAGCTCTCCAGGTAGGCCTTGAGCAGTTCCGGCTTGTCCCGCTCGGGGTCGACGGTGATGAACACGCCCTGCACCTTGTCGCCGTCGGCGCCCAGCGCCTTCTTCACCTGGGCCAGTTCGGCCAGCGTCGTCGGGCAGACGTCGGGGCACTGGGTGAAGCCGAAGAACACGACCACCACCTTGCCCTTGAAGTCCTCGAGGGTGCGGGTGCGGCCGTTCTGGTCCGGCAGGCTGAAGCCGCGCGCATAGGCCGCGCCGGTCAGGTCCACGCCCTGGAAGCTGGCCTTGGGCGCCGAGGAGAAACCCAGCTTGTCGCAGCCCGCCAGCAGCGCCGCGCCCACCGCGCCGAGGGCGCCCAGTCCGAGAAAACGTCGCGAGATCATCAGCACATCCGATCCGTAGGAAGGTCGCCAGCGCGCGCGTCCGCGGCTCAGCCGAGCCAGGGACTGAGGTAGTGATCCAGCAGCAGCGCACCGAACAGCAGCGACAGGTGCAGGATCGAGAACAGGAAGGTCTTGCGCGCCAGCGCCTCCGAATAGGCCTTCCAGAGCTTGAACGCGTGATGGCAGAACATCAGGCCGAGCACGATCGCCGCGGCCAGGTAGAGCCAGCCGCTCATGCCGGTGAGGAAGGGCAGCAGCGTCGCCGCGAACAGGATCCAGGTGTAGAGGAAGATCTGCAGCCGCGTGAAGGCGTTGCCGTGCGTCACCGGCAGCATCGGCAGGCCGGCCTTGCGGTAGTCCTCGCTGCGGTACAGCGCCAGCGCCCAGAAGTGCGGCGGCGTCCACAGGAAGATGATCAGGCACATCAGCCAGGCCTCGGCGCCGAGCTCGCCGCGCATCGCGGCCCAGCCCAGCACCGGCGGCATCGCGCCCGAGGCGCCGCCGATCACGATGTTCTGCGGCGTCATCGGCTTGAGGATGACGGTGTAGACGATCGCGTAGCCGACGAAGGTGGCGAAGGTCAGCCACATCGTCAGCGGGTTCACCAGCAGGTACAGGATGGCCGAGCCCAGCGCGCACAGCCCGGCCGAGAACAGCAGCGTCTGGTTGCGGCTGAGCTCGCCGCGCGCGGTGGGGCGCCAGGCGGTGCGCTTCATCTTGGCATCGATGTGCTGCTCGATCAGGCAGTTGAAGGCCGCCGCGGCGCCCGCCACCAGCCAGATGCCGGCCGTGCCGGCGATCAGCCGCACCCACTCGTCGCCCTGCGGCAGCCCGGGAATCGCCAGCGCCATGCCGATGACCGCGCAGAACACGATCAGCTGCACGACCTTGGGCTTGGTCAGTTGGTAGAACTGCCACCAGCGGGAGGGCATGGCGGCCTGCGTCGCGGAACTCATTTCGAACCCATCGTCAGGAGGCCGGCGCGCTGCGCCGCCGGCTCGATCACGGTCGACGATCTGCCGGCACGCAGCCGCGCCAGCAGGATCGCGCACATCAGCAGCAGCGCCGCGGCGCCGCCGGTATGGGCGAGCGCGGCCACCAGCGGCCAGCCCAGCACCACGTTGGACAGCCCGGAGGCCAGCTGCCATCCGCCCACCGCCAGCAGGCGGCGCGCCCAGCGGCGGCCTTCGCCGCCGGCGTCCTGGCGCCACAGCGCCCAGGCCAGCGCCAGCAGCGCCGCGAACACCACCATCGCGCCGGCGCGATGCGCCAGGTGGATGGCGGTCAGCGCCTCGAAGGGCAACCAGTCGCCATGGGCGCCGCGCCCCAGTTCGCGCCACAGCGTGAAGCCGTGCTGGAAGTCGGTCGGCGGCAGCCATTGCCCCTGGCAGGTCGGGAAATCCTGGCAGGCCAGCACCGCATAGTTCGTGCTGACCCAGCCGCCCAGCGCCACCTGCGCGATCGCCAGGCCGGTGAAGGCCAGCACCGTCCGCCGCAGACCGGCCGGCCAGCGCAGCGGCCTGGGCGCGTAGGACTCGGCCTGCCAGGCCAGCAGCATCAGCAGGCCCAGCGCCAGCAGCAGGTGCAGGGTGACGATCGCCGGGAACAGCTTCATGGTCACGGTCCAGGCGCCGAAGAGCCCCTGCACCAGCACCCATGCGAGCGACAGCGTCGCCCACCAGGGCGAGGGCGTGGCCTCGCCGGTGCGGCGGCCGCGCCGCCAGACCCACCAGCTCAGCCCGGCCAGCACGACCAGCAGGAAGCCGACTCCGCCCGCCATGTAGCGGTGCAGCATCTCCATCCAGGCCTTGCCGTGCGTCACCGGGCCGGTGGGCATCGCCGTCTGCGCGGCGAGGATCTCGGCCTTCGCCCCGATCGGCGAGGCGCTGCCGTAGCAGCCCGGCCAGTCCGGGCAGCCCAGGCCGGAATCGGTCAGCCGCGTCAGCGCGCCGATCAGGATCAGGTCGAAGGTCAGGAAGGTCGCCAGCACCGTCAGCGCGCGCAGCCGCCGCGCGGCCGTGTCGCCGCGGTGGCGCCATTGCCACGCCAGCAGCGGCACCGCGCCGACGAGCGCGGCCATCGCCAGCAGCTCCAGCAGCGGCTCGAAATCGAAACCGATCGCCAATCCGTTCATGCGCGCGGGTCCTGTTCCTTGCGGTCGTCAGCGGCCCGGCTTGTCCCAGCCGGCGTTGGCGCGCATCAGGCGCTCCAGGTCCTTCTTCACCGCGGACGGTTCCGGCGTCGCCGGCGTGCGCAGCATCCAGCGCCCCATCGGGTCGACCAGGAACAGGTGCTCGCCCATCCGGTGCCCGGGCGCGGCCATCAGCCAGGCCTCGATCCCGGCGCGCGGCGCGCGCAGCACCGTCGCCGGCGCGCCATGCGCGGTGAGCGCGTCGATCTGCGCCGGCGTCAGCGCGACGTCGTCCGGCACCAGCACCAGCTTGTCGAGCCGGTCGCGGTCCTTGCCCAGCATCTCGCGCAGCTGACGCTGCATGAACAGCATGCGCTCGCAGCCCTCGTCGCAGGCGCGGTCCGGCACGTAGGTCAGCAGCCACTGGCCGTGGAGCGAGGCGGCGGCCACCGGCGCGCCCTTCAGGTCGGTCAGCGCCAGCGAGGGCGGCAGGTCGCGCGTGGGCTGGATCAGGTCGCCGTAGGCGCGGCCGCGCAGGTCCAGCACGTAGAAGCTGAAGTAGGACGCGACCACCGGCGCGGCGCAGACCAGCAGCACCAGCCACAGCGTCCAGCGCGAGCGCTTGGGAGGATCGAGGTCGGGCATCGGCACCGAGTGCACCGCCAGCGTCACCGGGCCGTCCGGCGGCAGCGGCGTGTCGACCGGCGCGGGGGCCGCGTCCTGGCCGTGCGTGCCGCCGTCGTGGCCGCCGTGGCCGTCATTGCGCCCGTCATTGCGCTCGTCACGCATGGCGCTGCTCATCGGCGGATTCGTCGGCGCGGGCGGCTCGGCCAGCCCGATGGGGAGCGAGGACTTGGAACCAGACATAAAGACCCAGGATCAGCGCCGCGAGCGCAAACCATTGAAACGCGTACCCGTAATGCTTGTGGACGTCGACGGCCGGCGGTGGCCAGTGGCGGCGCAGGCCGTCCGCGCCATCTGCACCGTTCACGCCGCCCGCGCCCGGCGCGGCGCCCGTCGCCGCGTCCGGCTCCGTCTGGAGCAGCACCAGCGGCAGCAGGCGCAGGCCCGTCTCGGCCTGGAAGGCCGCGAGGTCGACATTCTGCCGGATCGGTCCCCCTTGCGCGTCCTGCCCCAGCGCATAGGCGCGCGATGCCGACAGCGCCAGCCGGCCGGCGATCCGCACATCGCCCGTGGGCGTGGCCACCGGCGGCAGCGCCTCGCGCCGCGCGGCATTGCGGGGCGCCCAGCCGCGCTGGACCAGGATGGCCTCGTCGCGGCCGGCCAGTTTCAGCGGCGTCACGACGTAGAAGCCGGTGTGGCCGTCCATCACCCGGTTGTCGAGGTAGACCGTGTGCGCCACGTCCCAGCGCCCGGCAAGGTCGGCGCGGCGATGCTCGAGCCCCGGCGCGGGCGGCTCGGCCGCGGACGGCAGCGCGGCGGTCGCCAGTGCCGCCTCCCGGCCGCGTTCGTCGATCGCCCGTTGCATCGCCTTTTTCTGGTCGGCGCGATCGAGTTGCCAGACACCGAGTGCGAGCGCCGCCGCCACGCCGGCCAGCGTCGCGATCACCACGACGCCATGCCGCCTTCGGGGCCGGCCCGATGGCTGGGTCGGGTCGCGGTGGGAATAATCGTCCGCCATGAAAGTCATCGTCCTCATCGCGTTCATCGGCATCCTGGGCGCGCTGTTCTCCGCCGGCGTCCTGATGCTGCGCAAGCAGAAGGGCAAGGCCACCATGGCCCGCGCGCTGGCGGTGCGCGTCGGACTGTCAGTGGCGCTGTTCCTGTTCATCCTCTTCAGCGCCTGGATGGGCTGGATCCATCCGACCGGGCTGCCCCTTGGCAAGTGACCGGCAAGTGACCGGCAAGTGACCGGTCGAAAACACAAAGCGCCGCTTCGAGCGGCGCTTTGTCGTTCAGCGGCGGACCGCGCCGGTCCGCGCGATCACATCCAGTAGACGATGACGTACAAGCCCAGCCAGACCACGTCCACGAAGTGCCAGTACCAGGCCGCGCCCTCGAAGCCGAAGTGGCGCTCCGGCGTGAAGTGGCCCTTCATCAGCCGCAGCGTGATGAACAGCAGCATCAGCATGCCCACGAACACGTGGAAGCCGTGGAAGCCGGTCAGCATGAAGAAGGTCGAGCCGAAGATGCCCGAGCTCAGCTTCAGGTTCAGCTCCTGGTACGCATGCCAGTACTCGTAACCCTGGAAGCACAGGAACACGAAACCCAGCAGCACCGTCGCCCACATCCAGCCGATCGTCTTGGCGCGCTGGCCGGCGATCAGCGCATGGTGGGCGATCGTCAGCGTCACGCCGGAGGTCAGCAGCAGCGCGGTGTTGATCGTGGGAATCGGCCACGGGCCCATCGTCGAGAACGGATCCACCGTGCCCGCCGGCGAGGCCGTCGCGCCGGCCGCCACGCTGGGCCACAGGCCGTTGAAGTCGGGCCACAGCAGCGCGTTGTCCAGGCTGCCCAGCGTCGGAATGCTGTAGCCGCGCGACCAGAACAGCGCCCCGAAGAACGCGGCGAAGAACATCACCTCCGAGAAGATGAACCAGCCCATGCTCCAGCGGAAGGACAGGTCGATCCGGTCGCTGTACTGGCCGCTCTCGCTCTCGTGAATCGCGTCGCCGAACCACTGCTTCAGCGTGAAGGCCCACCACAGCAGGCCGAACAGCAGCGACCACTTGCCCCAGTCGTGGCCGTTGACCCACTGCCCCGCGCCCAGGATCACCCAGAACAGGCCGAAGGCGGCCATCGCCGGGTGCCGGGACGGGCCGGGCACGAAGTAATAAGGCTGATTGCCATGAGTCGTCGTTGCCGACATGCGTTCTTCTCCTCGAACTCAGTTCTCAGTTCATTGCCGCACCGCTGCTTACCACCCAGCGGACCAGCAGGATCAATCCCAGCACGAACAGTACCGCCGCGAGCACCCCCGCCACGATCACGTGCAGCGGATTGAGCTGCGACACATCCTGCTCGTAGTCCGAGCCCTTCCTCACGCCGAAGAAGGACCAGGCCACCGCCCGCAGCGTGCCCAGGAAGGATCCTCGGCGCTGCATCGCCCGCTTCAGATCCTCGCCCGGCTTGAGCTCGTCGGCCATCGTCGTTTCCACCGTCCGGCGTTCAGGCGCTCAGGCGCCCGGCCGTCCCTTCGGATCCACCGGCGCCGCCGCCTGCGCCTTGCCCTTCCCCGCCACCTCGAAGAAGGTGTACGACAGCGTGATCGTGCGCACGTCCTTCGGGATCTTGGGGTCGATGACGAACACCACCGGCCATTCCTTCTGCTCGCCCGGCTTGAGCGTGTATTCGTTGAAGCAGAAGCACTCCAACTTGTTGAAGTAGGGCGTCGCCTGCTTGGGCGCGTAGCTCGGGATCGCCTGCGCCGACATGGTCCGCTGCTGGATGTTCTGGAAGGTGTACATCACCGTCGTCAGCTCGCCCGGGTGGACCGTCAGGTGGCGCTTGGCCGGCTTGAAGTCCCACGGGCCGCGGGCGTTGGCGTCGAACTCGATCGTGATCTGGCGGCTGTAGTCGATCTGCGTGTTCTTCACGTCCTCGGCGCGCACCGCATGCTGGCGCTCGGACAGCGACAGCACGTTGATGCCCAGCGCCGTGCAGATCGCGCGGTACATCGGCACCAGCGCATAACCGAAGCACGACATCACCGCCACCACGACCAGCAGCTTGCCGGTCATCCGCAGGTTCTCCCGGCGGATCCAGGCGGCGAGCTTGCTGGCGGGCGGGCTGCTCATGGCGATCTCGGGGCGACCGGGGCCGGCGCGCTCAGGTCGCGCCGTACAACGCGATCTTGGCCACGAAGCCGATCGCGAAGACGGCGGCCACGCTGGCCAGGATCAGCGCCAGGCGCAGGTTGCTCTTGCGTTGCTCGGGCGTCGGGGCCATCGCTGCCACTCCTCCTTCGCGGCGCTCAGCCGATGATCCGGGTCGCGGTGACGTCCAGCTTGGGCGGCGTCTCGAAGGTGTGGAACGGCGCCGGCGACGGCACTTCCCACTCCAGGCCCTCGGCCGCTTCCCACGGCTTCTGCGGCGCCTTGGCGCCCTTGCCCCGCATCATCGGGATCACGACGAACACGAAGAAGTAGACCTGCATCAGCCCGAAGCCGAAGGCGCCGATGGAGGCCAGCGCGTTGAAGTCGGCGAACTGCATCGGGTAGTCGGCATAACGACGGGGCATGCCGGCCAGGCCCAGGAAGTGCATCGGGAAGAAGGTCACGTTGAAGGTGATCAGCGAACCCCAGAAGTGGATCTTGCCGCGCGTCTCCGAGTACATGACGCCGGTCCACTTCGGACCCCAGTAGTAGACGCCGGCGAACAGCGCGTACAGCGAGCCCGCCACCAGCACGTAGTGGAAGTGGGCCACGACGTAGTAGGTGTCCTGGATCTGGATGTCGATCGGCGCCATCGCGCAGATCAGGCCGGTGAAGCCGCCCATCGTGAACACGAAGATGAAGCCCACGGCCCACAGCATCGGGGTCTCGAAGGTCATCGAGCCGCGCCACATCGTCGCCAGCCAGTTGAAGATCTTCACGCCGGTGGGCACCGCGATCAGCATGGTCGCGTACATGAAGAAGAGCTGGCCCGTCACCGGCATGCCGGTGGCGAACATGTGGTGCGCCCACACGATGAAGGACAGGATCGCGATCGAGGCGGTGGCGTACACCATCGAGGCGTAGCCGAACAGCCGCTTGCGCGCGAAGGCCGGGACGATCTGGCTCACGATGCCGAAGGCCGGCAGGATCATGATGTAAACCTCGGGGTGGCCGAAGAACCAGAAGATGTGCTGGTACATCACCGGGTCGCCGCCGCCCGAGGGCGTGAAGAAGCTGGTGCCGAAGTGGCGGTCCGTCAGCGTCATCGTGATCGCGCCGGCCAGCACCGGCATCACCGCGATCAGCAGGTAGGCGGTGATCAGCCAGGTCCACGCGAACATCGGCATCTTCATCAGCGTCATGCCGGGGGCCCGCATGTTGAGGATGGTCACGATGATGTTGATCGAGCCCATGATCGAGGACGCGCCCAGGATGTGCATCGCGAAGATGCCGGCGTCCATCGACGGACCCATCTGCAGCGTCAGCGGCGCGTAGAGCGTCCAGCCCGCGGCGGGCGCGCCGCCGGGCATGAAGAACGAGCCCACCAGCATGAGGGCCGCGGGGATCATCAGCCAGAAGCTGAAGTTGTTCATCCGCGCGAAGGCCATGTCGGACGCGCCGATCTGCAGCGGGATCATCCAGTTCGCGAAGCCGACGAAGGCCGGCATGATCGCGCCGAACACCATGATCAGGCCGTGCATGGTGGTGAACTGGTTGAACAGTTCCGGATTGAAGAACTGCAGGCCCGGCTGGAACAGCTCGGCGCGGATGCACAGCGCCAGGGTGCCGCCGATCATCAGCATCGTGAAGCTGAACAGCAGGTACAGCGTGCCGATGTCCTTGTGGTTGGTCGCGAAGACCCAGCGCCGCCAGCCCGTCGGGGCATGGTGGTCGTGGTGATCGTCATGGTCATGGGCATGACCGGTCGGGTGGTCGAGCACTGCACTCATGTCAAATCCTCGGTGGCTGCCCGTCCCCGGGGGACGGGCTGGCGTTCAAACGCGTTCCTGCGGTCGGTGGATCAGGCGGCGCGCCTCACTTGGCGCGCTCGGCCACGACTTCCGCGGGCTGGATCAACTGGCCGGTCTTGTTGGACCAGGCGTTCTTCGTGTAGGTCACGACGGCGGCGATCTCGCTGTCCTTCAGCACGCCCTTCCAGGCCGGCATCTGGCCCTTGCCGTTGAGCACCAGGTGCAGCTGCGCGGCGTGGTCCTCGGCCTTGACGATGGCCGAGCCGTCCAGCGCCGGGAACTGGCCCGCGCCCTTGCCGTCGGCCTTGTGGCAGACCGCGCAGTTGGCGTCGAACAGCTTCTGGCCGCGGGCCATCAGCTCGTCCATCGTCCAGACCTTGCTCGGGTCGTCGGCCTTGGCGGCGATCTTCTTCATCTCGCCGTCGACCCACGCGGAATAGTCCTTGGCGCTGAGCACCTTGACGTGGATCGGCATGTAGGCGTGCTCCTTGCCGCAGAGCTCGGCGCACTGGCCGTAGAAGTCGCCGGTCTGCTCGGCCTTGAACCAGGTGTCGCGCACGTAGCCGGGGATCGCGTCCTGCTTGACGCCGAAGGCCGGCACCATCCAGGCGTGGATGACGTCGTCGGCGGTGGTGATGATGCGGATCTTCTTGCCCACCGGCACCACCAGCGGGTTGTCCACCTTGAGCAGGTAGTTGTCGACCTGGCCGGGGTGGCCGGAGTCCGACAACGCGCGGTGCGAGGCGTCCAACGTCGAGACGAAGCCGATGCCCTCGCCCTCGCCCTTGAGGTAGTCGTAGCCCCACTTCCACTGGTAGCCGGTGGCCTTGATGGTGAGGTCGGAGTTGGTGGTGTCCTTCATCGCCACGACGACCTTGGTCGCGGGCAGCGCCATCAGGATGACGATGATGAAGGGCACGATGGTCCAGGCGATCTCGACCTTCACGCTCTCATGGAAGTTCGCGGACACCGCGCCCTTGGACTTCCGGTGCTTGAAGATCGAATAGAACATGACCCCGAACACGGCGATGAAGATCGCCAGGCACAGGATCAGCATCATGTTGTGGAGCCACATCTGCTCATGCGCGATCTTGGTGACCGGCGGATGCAGGTTCAGCTGGTTGACGGCCGGACCTCCGGGGAGGTCGTTGACCGCCAAGGCGACCTGGCTGGCCAGCGCGGCCGTCAGGCCGAACGCGAGCTGGCTGCAGCGGCGCCCCAGTTGCACACAACTGTGTTCAATCGTCATGGTCGTCTCTTTATCCAGTCTTTCTCAAGCTCTTGTCACCCGGGTCTCCTCCAGGCGGCTTCGGCGCTCGAGCCCGCTTGTAGCGCGGGCTTCGGCGCCAAGCGGTGGCGGAAACCTACGGGGCCAGCAGACGTACTCCAGTCGGGCGCGGATTCTAGCCCACCCCTCTGGCGCACTATGACCGCCCCCAGAGGGCCGAACGGCCCAGGATTACCCTCAGACAGAGGGGCCCTCGCCCTCTGTCGCGACACCGTCACGCGAGCCCTAGCCGAGGCCGCGCGCGATGGGGGTCAGTGTTTGCCCGCGCCGCGGACCATGGCCCGCATCTGCTCGAGCGACACCTCGGTGGTGGCCGCGACCTTCACCTTCGGCTGGGGCTTGAACGCATGACCGTAGACCAGCTCGATGCTCAGCGACAGCCGGCCGTCGGCGCCGCGCAGCGACTCGAGCGCGCGCAGCAGCCGCGCGCGCCAGGCCTTCGTGCGCAGACCGCGCGCGCGGGCCGGTGCGAGGTTGCCGCCGAGTGCGCGCAGATCGCGCAGCAGGTCCTCGGGCGAGCCCCAGGTCAGGCGCAGGTGCTCCTGGTCCATCACCGGATCGGCGAAGCCGGCGTGCACCAGCATGTCGCCCAGGTCGTGCATGTCGACCCAGTCCGGCGCCGGGACGCCCCAGCCCTCGCGCGCGAAGACCGGACGCAGCTCGATGAAGCTGTCCGGCCCCAGGCACGAGAACATCAGGCAGCCCTCGACCGCCAGGCCGGCCTGCCAGCGCTTCATCAGCGCCGGCTTGTCGGCCTCGGCATGCAGTTCCATGTTGGACCACGCCAGCTGCGCCGCGGCCGCGGGCGGCTCCGCGACCAGCTCCGTCGGCGCGCCGCCGCGCAGCTTGTCCATCACCGATTGCATGAAGCCGCGCTTGAGGCGCTGCTGCAGCAACGCGCGGACCTCGGCATCGGGTTCGAGCCAGAGCTGCGTCGCTTGCGGATAGTGCTGGCGCAGGCCCGCGTCGCCGCCGCCGATGGAGGGGCGGCTCTGCAGCACGGCGGTGGGTTGCAGGCGGATCACCGGCAGCCGGTCCAGCATGCGCGTGGCGACCTCCTGGTGCAGCCAGGGCGCGTCCTCGGACGCGGCCAGGCGACGACGCTGCCGTTGCGCCGCGCCCGCATCGATCTGCTGTGTGCCCGGCGGCAAGGCCTCATCTCCAGTCATGGGGCGCGATTGTAGGTGGGCATGCTTGACCCGATCCGGCGCCGGCCTTTGACGCGATCCCGGATGGCGTGCGGTATCGCGCGGATCGCGCAGGCCGGCCGGGCGCTCGCGGCGGTCATGGGGATGAGGGCGCGCAAGGCGCTCGACACGCTCAAGGCACTCGTGGCGCTCAAGGCGATCAAGGCACTCGTGGCGCCGAAGGCGCTCATGGCGCACCCCGGCGGCCCGTGGCGGTGGCCTGGCCAATGCGCACTGTGCCGCCGCTGGTGTCGCGGTGGCACCTGCGGGGATTGCGACGCGCTGCATCCCCCCGACGCCCACCCGCGCTGCGCGCTCTGCGCCCTGCGACTGCCGCCGGGGGCCGCGGCGGCCGACGCGCCCGATCCCCGTTCGCTGCGCTGCGGCGCTTGCGCGCGTCGGCCGCCGCCGTTGTCGCGCTGCGTGGCGGCCATGGATTACGCCTTCCCCTGGGACCGGCTGCTGCTGGCGCTCAAGTTCGGCGAGCAGCTCGAAGTGGCGCCGCTGCTGGCCGGACGGCTGTCGCTCGCGCTCGCGCGTGCCGGCATCGACGCGCCCGACCTGATCCTGCCGGTGCCGCTGTCGGCGGAGCGGCTGCGCGAGCGCGGCTACAACCAGGCGCACGAGATCGCCCGGCGGCTCGCCTGGCCGCAGGGGACGGGCGAGGTCGAGCGACAATCGCGCCTTTGCGCCCGGACGCTGCTGCGCCTGCGCGACACCCCCCAGCAGGCGCGGCTGCCGCTGGACGAGCGCCGGCGCAACCTGCGCGGCGCGTTCGTGGTGCTCAAGCCGGTGCGCGGGCTGCGGGTCGCGATCGTCGACGACGTCATGACCAGCGGCGCCACGCTGCACGAGGCCGCGCTCGCGCTGCGCCGCGCCGGCGCGGCGGACGTCCAGGCCTGGGTGGTCGCGCGCACGCCGTAGTCCTCAACGAAAGAGCGAAAGAGCCTCGCCCCATGTTCAACATCGTGCTGGTCCATCCGGAGATCCCGCCCAACACCGGCAACGTGATCCGGCTCGCGGCCAACACCGGCTGCCGGCTGCACCTGATCGAGCCGCTGGGCTTCTCGATGGAGGACCGGTTGCTACAGCGCGCCGGTCTGGACTATCACGAGTACGCGCCGGTGCTGCGGCACGCGGACTGGGCGCGCTTCCTGGCGACGGAACAGCCGGACCCGACGCGCCTGTTCGCGTTCACCACGCGCGGCAGCCGGCTGCTGCCGACGGTCGCGCTGAAGCCCGGCGACTGGCTGGTCTTCGGCTGCGAAACCTCCGGCCTGCCGCCGGCGCTGCGCGATGGTTTCCCGCTCGAGCAGCGCGTGCGGCTGCCGATGCGCGAAGGCCAGCGCAGCCTGAACCTCAGCAACGCGGTGGCGGTGTCGGTCTTCGAAGGCTGGCGGCAGAACGGCTACGCGGACGGCGTGTGAGCCGGGCGCTCACTCGCGCTCGAGCTTCAACTGCTTGATCAAGGCGCCCCAGCGCTGACGCTCGTCGCGCATCAGGCTGTCCAGGCCTTCCGGCGAGGTGCCGGCGGCGCTGAAGAACAGCGGCAGCAGCTCGCGCCGGAAGGCCTCGCCGCGGACGATGCGGACCACCTCGTCCGACAGCCGCCGCACGATCGCCTCCGGCGTGCCGGCCGGCGCCAGCAGGGCCTGCCACGAGGTGGCCTCGAAGCCGGGATAACCGGATTCGGCGACGGTCGGCAGCTCCGCGAGCGCGCCGAAGCGGCCGGCGCTGGTCACCGCCAGCGCCTTCAGCTTGCCGGCCCGCACCTGCGGCATCGCGATGGCGGGCACCATGAAGCCGGCGTGGATCTGGCCCGCGAGCATCGCGCTGACGACCTGCGGGAACCCGGCATACGGCACGTGGACCATCGCCAGGCCAGCACGAGCAATGAACGAGGCCATCGCCAGATGCGCGGCGCTGCCGTTGCCGACGCTGCCGTAGTTGAGCTCGCCGGCGCGCCGCCTGGCCAGCGCGACGAACTGCGCGAGCGTCTCCACACCCAGCGACGGCGGCACGACCAGCACGTTCGGCGAGCTGGCGATGAAGCTCACCGCGCGCAGCTCTCGCTGCGGGTCGTAGGGCAGCGACTTCGCCAGCAGCGGCGCGGTGATCAGCGGTCCCTGGATGGTGAACAGCAGCGTGTGGCCATCGGGCGCGGCCTTCGCGACCGCGCCGGTGCCGATGTTGCCGCCCGCGCCCGGCTTGTTGTCGACGACCACCGGCTGGCCGAGCGTGTGCGCGAGCGGCTCGGCGAGATAGCGGGCCACCAGGTCCGGCGAGCTGCCACCCGGGAAAGGGACGACGAGGCGGATCGGTCGCGACGGCCAAGAGCCAGCGTTGCCGGCAGTCCCGGCGGCGATCGCACCAGCCGGCATCAGGCCAAGGCCAGTGCCCGCCGCCGTCGTACTTGCCGCCGCGACCGCGGCGAGCAGGTCGCGCCGCTTCATGAGCCCGCTCATGCCATGGTCCTCATGCGCCGCACCGACATGTCTCACCCAGCGCGCCTCACCATTCGGACTTGGCCTGGCGGCCCATCAGCGCGTCCAGGGCCTCGTGCGGCGTCAGCCGGCCTTCGAGCACCTCGACGACCGCCGCGGTGATCGGCATGTCGACGCCAGCCCCGCGCGCCCGCGCCAGCACCGTCGGCGCGCTGTAGACGCCCTCGGCGACATGGCCCAGCTTGGCGAGGATGCCGGGCAGGTCCAGGCCCTCGGCCAGCAGCAGGCCGACGCGACGGTTGCGCGACAGATCGCCGGTGGCCGTCAGCACCAGGTCGCCCAGGCCGGCGAGCCCGAGCAGCGTCTCCGGCTGCGCGCCCAGCGCGAGCGCGAGCCGCTGCATCTCCGCCAGGCCGCGCGTGATCAGCGCGGCGCGGGCGTTGAGGCCCGGCCCCTGCCCGCCCTGCACCTGCGCAACCAGCCGCAGGCCATCGGCGATCCCCACGGCGATCGCCATCACGTTCTTGACCGCGCCGCCCACCTCGACGCCGACCGGATCGGCCGACGAGTACACGCGCAGCCGCTCGCTGTGGAAGGCCGACACGCCCAGCTGCGCCAGCGCGGCATCGCCCGAGGCGGACACCAGCGCCGTCGGCTGGCCGGCCGCCACTTCCTGCGCGAAGCTGGGACCCGACAGGACGCCGGTGGCCAGCCGCGGCGCGACCTCGCGGGCGATCTCGTGGCCGAGCAGGCCGGTGCCGGCCTCGAAGCCCTTGCACAGCCACAGCGCGCGCGCGCCATCGGGCAGCCGCGCCAGCATGCCGCGCAAGCCCGACATCGGCGTCGCGATGACGATCAGGCCATCGCGGCCGTGCGCCAGCGCTTCGTCGAGGTCGTCGGTCAAGCCGAGCGTCGCGGGCAGCGCCGCATCCGGCAGGTAGCGGTCGTTGCGGCCGGCGGCGCGCATCGCGGCGATGGCGCCGGCGTCACGCGCCCACAGCCGCAGGTCGTGACGCGCGCTCGCGGCGATCGCCAGCGCCGTGCCCCAGGCACCGGCGCCGAGCACGCTGATCTTCATGCGCGGAGCAGTCATGGTCGGTCAGGGAGAACGAGGAGGAAGCACCCGCAATGCAACACGCCGGCCGGCGGACAGGTCCGCGGGGCCGGCGTGCTCATGGGCCCCGGGATCAGTTCGGGATGGCTTCGCCGTTGGACTGGCCGGCGGCGGCCATCTGGGCCTGCTGGGCCTCGAACATGGCCTGGAAGTTCACTTCCGTCAGCATCACCGGCGGGAAGCCGGCGCGCGTGCAGACGTCGGAGACGATCGCGCGCAGGTAGGGGTAGATCATCTGCGGGCAGACGATGGCCAGGATGCCTTCGAGCTGGTCCTGCGGCAGGTTGCGGATCTCGAAGATGCCGGCCTGCTTGGCCTCGATCAGGAACAGGGTCTTGTCCTGCACCGTGGTCGTGACGGTGGCGGTGACGCTGACCTCGAAGAGGCCCTCGGCCACCGGCTCGGCGGCCAGCGAGAGCTTGATGTCGACCTGCGGCTGGGCCTGCTCCAGCAGGATCGCCGGGGCGTTGGGCTGCTCCAGCGACAGGTCCTTCAGGTACATGCGCTGGATCTGGAACACGGGAGCGTTGTTGTCGTCGGCCATGGGGGTCATCCAAATGAAAAGGCCCGCCAGCGGCGAGCCGTGGCGGGCATTATGACCGAGCGCTCATGACCGCCCGGTGAGGGAATTCCGGAGGCCGCCGGGCGGCGTCCCGGACGGGCCTCAGGCCTGCAGCAGCGGCTGCAGGCCGCCGCGCTGGTCCAGCGCGATCAGGTCGTCGCACCCACCGACATGGGTGTCGCCGATGAAGATCTGCGGCACCGTGCGGCGCCCCGTCAGCTGGATCATCGAATCGCGCTGCGACGGATCCAGGTCCACCCGCACTTCCTCGATCTGATCCACGCCCCGCTGCTTGAGCAGGGACTTGGCCCGCACGCAGTACGGGCAGACCAGGGTCGTATACATCTTCACGGCGGCCATCGCCAATCTCCAAAGTCGAATCGAGCGTCCGGTGGTCCGGCAAACCGGGTGCCGGTGCGGCTGCCAGGGCGATCAGGCCGCGGACTTCTCGACGGGCAAACTCGCTTCGCGCCAGGCGGCCAGACCGCCCTGGACCGCGACCGCGTTCGCGTAGCCCTGTTTCTGCAGGATGCCAGCGGCGCGCTGCGCGCGTGCGCCGGTCTTGCACATCAGCACCACCGGCAGGGCCTTGTTGCTGGGCAGTTGCTTGGCCGGCAGTTCGGTGCCAGTCAGCGTCGACAGCGGCACGTTGCGGGCGCCGTTGGCATGGCCGGCCGCGTACTCGGCGGGCTCGCTGACATCGATCAGCACGCCCTTCTCGCGATTGACCAGGCGCACCGCCTCGGCGGTCGCCACGCCGCCCGCCTTGCCGCGCAGTGAGGGCCACAGCAGCAGGCCGCCCGAGGTGAGCGCGGCCAGCACGAGATACCAGTTTTCGATCAGGAACTTCAAGGCGGGGCCCGTGGGTTGAATCCAAAAGCTGCGGATTATAGGAAGGCCGGGGGCCGCGGCGGCCCCGGCGCTCAGGCCAGCTTGAAGGTCGAGACTGCCGACTGCAGCGCCCGCGCCTGCTGTTCCAGGCTGTTGGCCGCCGCGGCCGCCTGCTCCACCAGCGCCGCGTTCTGCTGCGTCATCTGGTCCAGCTGCACCACCGACTCGTTGACATGGCCGATGCCCTGACTCTGCTCGGCGGACGCCGCGGTGATCTCGCTGATGATGTCCGAGACCCGCTGCACGCTGGCCACGATCTCCTCCATCGTCGCGCCGGCGTCCTGCACCAGGCGCGAGCCCGACTCGACCCGCGCCACGCTCGCGCCGATCAGGGTCTTGATCTCGCGCGCGGCTTCCGCGCTGCGCTGGGCCAGCGAGCGCACCTCGCCGGCCACCACCGCGAAACCGCGCCCCTGCTCGCCGGCGCGCGCGGCCTCGACCGCGGCGTTCAGCGCCAGGATGTTGGTCTGGAAGGCGATGCCGTCGATGACGCCGATGATGTCGCCGATCTTGCGCGAGCTCGCGCTGATCTCGTCCATCGTCGAGACCACCTGGCCCACCACCTCGCCGCCCTTCTTCGCGACGGTGGCGGCGCTGCCCGCGAGCTGGTTGGCCTGGCTGGCCGCGTCGGCGCTCTGGCGCACGGTCTCGGTCAGCTGCTGCATGTTGGAGGCCGTCTGCTCCAGCGAGCCGGCCTGCTTCTCGGTGCGCACCGACAGGTCCTGGTTGCCGGCCGCGATCTCGCGCGAGGCCACCGTCATCGAGTCGGTGCCGCTGCGCACGTCGCTCACGATCGCCGACAGGCCCTGCGACATGTCGCGCACCGCCGCCAGCAGGCTGGACTCGGCGCCCGGCGCCACCACGATGGTTTGCGACAGGTCGCCGCCGGCCATCTGACGCATGACGTCGCGGGCATATTCGGGTTCGCCGCCGAGCTGGCGCCACACGCTGGCGATCAGCAGCCACGATCCCGCGCCCAGGCAGACGACCACGATCAGGCCGCTCAGCACCGTCGCCCACAGGCCCGAGCCGACACCCTGCTCCGCGCGCGCCAGCGTCCCGTCGAAGGTGGTCCTGGCATCGGCGCGGGCGTCGCCCAGCGTCTGCTCCAGCGCCTTCTGCGCGGCCTGCATCTTGGGAATGGCGCCCGCCTGGTCGCCCTGCTTGATGCCGAGGAACAGCTGCGCGGTCTCGACCGAGGCGGCGTAGTAGGCCTCGAAGCCGCTCTCCAGCCGGGCGCCGGCATCGGCGCGCCCCGGGATAGCCTTGATCGAGGTGATCACCTTGCGCATCGCGGTGGCGCGCTCGGCGGCCTCGTCCAGGCGCTTCTTCTCGCCCTCGGCGACGGCGGACTGGATCGTCCCACCCAGCGCCTCGAGCTGCGCGGCCACCTGGTTGGTGGCCACCAGATACGGATAGTCGGCCTCGCCCAGCGCGTGGATGGCGCCCGAGGTCCGCGACGAAAAGAACAGCACCACCGCGATGCCCACCGCGAAGACGATCGCCGCCAGCACCGGCAGCATCGCGATACGGGTCTTCAAGTTCATGCCTGACTCCAATTCATCCTGTGTCTCCAACGACCTCCCCGGGTCGATGGCGCCCCGCCCTCCCACGACGGCGAGGCGGGCGGGCGGCCGAGGCCGACCGCCGCCGGCGTCAATCGACGCTCAGCACCACCTTCACCGAGCCGTCGACGGCCGACTTCTCGATGTAGCCGATCGCATCGGCATTGGCCGCGACGAACTTCTTCACGTCGGCCGAGCTGCCCAGTTCCTTGGGCGGCGTGCCCTTGCCCGAGAACACCAGGCGCGACCAGGCGGCCTTCACCTGGGCCGAGGACTTGCCGGTGGCCTTCGAATAGAAGTGCTCGCGCGCCGCGGCGCTTTCCGGCAAATCCACGGCCTGGGCGGCGGCGCCGCTGGGCAGCTGGTTGGACTTGCCCAGGAAGATGCTCGCGACCTGGTCGGCGCTCATCGAGGCGACCGGGCTCTTCGGATTGACCACGACGGCGACCTGCGCCTGTGCGGCCACGGCGGCGACCAGCATCGCGACGCCGATGAGGGGCTTGATCATGTTGAACTGCATGAGGGTCTGTGCTCCGCTCAGAACACGAAGTCGACGGCGACGCTGTAGACGCCGACGCGCTCGTTGTTGAAGCCCGGCTGGACGTTGTAGAACTGGCCGGCGCCGGTGGTCTTGATGCTGTCGTACTGGGCCTTCACCGCGACGTTGCGCCAGGCATCCCAGCGCACGCCGACGGCGATGGTCTTCTGCGGCGTGCTCTGCGCGGCGGTGACCGCGTCGACGACGGCACGCAGCGGCAGGCCACCCACGACCACCGTGCCCGGGATCGTGTTGTTGACGTTGCTGCTGTCGGTCTTCTGCTGCGACAGCGTCGCGTACGGCGTGAACTTGCCGACGCGGTAGCCGACCGTCGTGTACCAGCCGGTGGTGTCCGGCACGAAGGAATCGTTGCGGCGCTTGGTGTACTCGGCGGCGACGACCCACTGGCCCTCGTCATAGCTCAGGCCCACGCCGGAGAAACTCGCATCCTTGTCGGCCGGGTCGATCTCGTTGCCGACCGAGGCGAACGGCGTCTGGCGCAGCGCGCCGACCAGCGAGCTCACCGTGGCGCTGTGCGCGGTCAGCTTGCCCTGCGCATGGCCCACGCGCAGGTTCAGGCCGTCGGCCAGCTCGACGGTGGCGTTCACGCCGACCATCTTCTTGAGCTCCAGCTTGGTCTGGCGCACGTAGGACGAGCTTTCGCCGCCGAAGACCTGCAGCGAGACGCTCTTGCCGGCGACCTGGGTGCTCCAGTTGACGTCGACGCCGTCGAAGTGGCTCACCGGCACCTGGCCGTAGACGTCGATCGGCGGACGCAGCCAGGTGTTGGCATAACCGACGTCGCGGAAGTCGGACACCGCGAAGAACGGCGCGCCCATGCGGCCGGCGCGGATCGCCAGGCCCGGCGTGGCCTGCCACTTGGCGAAGGCCCACTCGACCTGCGGCGTCCAGTCGCCCTTGCCGGTCTGCTTGGTCAGCACCTGCGCGGTCGCGGAAAACTGCGCATTGAACTTGGCCGTGCCCTGCAGGCCCAGCTTCGAATCGACCTCGCCGCTCAGCGACTTGTCGGCGCCATGGACCTGGCCCGGGATGACGTACTCGGCGCCATTCCTGGTCGTGCCCGTCAGGCCGACCGTGCCGAAGCCGGAGAACGAGAACATCGATTCCGACTGGCCCTGCGCCTGCGCGCCAGATGCCAGCAGCGCCAGCGCCACCGGCGCCAGTCGCAAGCTCTTCACCACCATCATTGCAAGTACTCCTGTACAGCGTGAATGCCCAACGCGGGCGTGTTCTTTTTTCGAACCAAACTTGGGCGCCCGATACGCCTTTCGCCCGGTGCGAAAGCAGTTGTCGGCGCTCCGGAAGGCTTCTTGAGACGGGGGGCCTGGAGGGCTGCCTCTAGAATCCGCCGGGCCTGCCGGAACCCGGCCAAACCTCACGAAACCCAAGACCCATGTACAAGCTCGTGCTGATTCGCCATGGCGAATCGACCTGGAATCTCGAGAACCGCTTCACCGGCTGGACCGACGTGGATCTGACGCCCACCGGGGTGGAGCAGGCCAAGCAGGCGGGCCGTCTGCTGAAGGAAGCGGGCGTCGACTTCGACGTGGCCCACACCTCCGTGCTCAAGCGCGCCATCTGGACCCTTTGGCATTGCCTGGACCAGATGGACCGCCAGTGGCTGCCGGTGCGGCACAGCTGGCGCCTGAACGAACGCCATTACGGCGGCCTTCAGGGGCTGAACAAGGCGGACATGGCCAAGCAGTACGGCGACGAGCAGGTGCTCGTCTGGCGCCGCAGCTATGACACGCCGCCGCCGGCGCTGGAAGCCTCGGACCCGCGCAGCGAGCGTGGCGACATCCGCTATGCCGGCCTGCAGCCGTCGGACATTCCGCTGACCGAGTGCCTCAAGGACACCGTGGCCCGCGTGCTGCCCTACTGGAACGAACAGATCGCACCCGCGATTCTGTCGGGCCAGCGCGTGCTGATCGCGGCCCACGGCAACTCGATCCGGGCCCTCGTGAAGTATTTGGACGGCATCGCCGACGAAGACATCGTTGGCGTGAATATTCCCAACGGCATCCCGCTGGTGTACGAGCTGGACAAGGACCTGAAGCCCATCAAGAGCTATTACCTCGGCGACGCCGAGGCTGCGGCCAAGGCAGCCGCGGCGGTGGCCAACCAGGGCAAGGCCTGAACCTCCAGGCCTGAGGCCGCCGGCCGCCCGGCGGCCCTCTATTTGCGGCGCAGCGCGGTCGCGAGCAGCTCCGCGATGCAGACCGCGTTGGTCTCGTGCGGGACCGCGTTGCTGCTCCAGATGTGACGCACGCCGGCCGCGCGCAGCGCCGGCAAGGCATCGCCGTTGAACAGCGCATGCGTCACGGCGACATCCACGCTGGCCGCGCCGCGCTCGAGCGCCTCGCGCGCCGCGCCGATCAGCGTCCGGCCGGTCGAGGCCATGTCGTCCAGCAGCACGACCGAGCGTCCGCGCACCTCCAGTTCGGGAAACGCCAGCTGCACCTGCGTGTCGCCGAAGCGCACCTTGCGGCCGACCGCATGCTCGAGCTTGCCGGCGCGCGCCGCCTCGGCGACCCACTGCCCCGACTCCTCATCCGGTCCGACCAGCACCGCGCCCGGCACCTGCACGGCGATGAAGCGCCCGAGCTGCGCCGCCGCCGACAGCGCGACGCCACGCCCGCGTGGCATCACCTCATCCAGGCTGGCGATCCGGTGCAGGTGCGGGTCGACGGTCACCACGCGGTCGAACTGCGTCGACAGCAGCGCCGCGATGTGACGCTGGCTGACCGCCTCGCCCGGCGTGAACTCCATGTCCTGCCGCATGTAGGCCAGATAAGGCGCGACCAGCATCAGATGCCGCACGCCCCAGCCCCGCGCGGCCGGCGCGGCGATCAGCAGCTCGACCAGGCGGTCGTTGGGCTGATGCTGCATCCCGCGCAGCACGATGACGTCACTCGGCAACGGCTTGGGCAGCACCACACGCGTCTCCCCATCCGGGAAACGATGTCGCGTGATGACCCCCATCGGGCGGCCCAACTCCCTGGCCAGCCGCGTGGCCAGGTCCTGTTCGTCGTCGAAGCACAGCAGCATCGGCGGATCCTCGCATCAAACCGCGGCCGTAGGGCATGCGGCATTCCCGCTGATGGGCGATTGGAGGTGCCGGTGAATGGGGGACCTGCGCTCTTTGGCGCTTTTCTTGGGGCGACGCGGAAGGGTGAGGCTGCCTACCTGCCATCTCCGGCGCGCTTGGCCGCCAAGGCATGGGGCCTTGGCGTCAAGCGCCAAAACCCCACGCCTTGCCGTCCCTGAACGACCCAGGGCTCAGGGCCTGGGGAGTGCGGTTGAGATCGTTTCGGCCAGAGCCTCAGCGAGGTGGCGGCGGTCGAGGCCTTCCGTCGGCATCGCGGGCAGTGAGCGGACTTCGACCGCCAGGTCCTTGGCGGTCAGGATGCGCCACAGGCTTTCCATCAAGGTCATCTGGCCGATGTATTGCGCGGCCTCGCTGTAGGGCCGGCCCGGCTGGTGCCAGCGCAGCACCACCGGCTGCAACGGGGTGTGCGTGCTGATCGCTGCCTGCAACAGGTTGCCGTGCAGCGGCAGCAGGGGGTAGCCCGGGCCCGTCGTGCCCTCGGGGAAGACCGCCACCGTCTCGCCGGCGGCCAGCGCCTCGGCCGTCTTGTGCACGACGCGCAGCGCGTCGCGCTTGCTGGCACGCTCGATGTAGAGCGTGCCGACCGCCGTCGCCAGCGATCCCACCAGCGGCCAGGTCGCGATGTCGGCCTTGGAGACGAAGCGCGCCTCCGGCATCACCGCGTGCATCGCCGCGATGTCCAGCCACGAGATGTGATTCGCGGTGATCAGGCGCGGCGCCGGCGCCTGCGGGCCCGGCGACTCCAGCCGCACCCCCAGCACCCGCAGCAACTTGCCCGACCACCAGCCGACATAACGCTGCTTCGTCGGCGTGTCGAAACCGGACCAGCGCACCTGCACGAGGAAGACCCCGTGCGCGATGTGCGCCAGCATCCGCAGCGCCCGCCAGACGCCGACGAGGGCACGCATCAGGCCGTCCGCTCGACGTCGGTGACCAGCGATTCGTAGGCGACCGTGCCGGCCACCAGCGTGTAGCGCACACGGCCCGGCAGTTCGAAGCCGGTGATGTCGAAGGAGAACGGCGTATGTTTGCCCTGGCTGACCAGCCGCTCTGGCGTGACCGCGCCGCTGGCCTCGGCGTCGAAGACGACGACGTCGCCCACACCGCCCTCGACCAGCCGGCCGGCGCTCGCCGCCAGCGAGCCGAGCGCGCCGCCCAGGACCTTGACCGGACGGCCGGTGATGGTGTCGAGCGTTCGCGCCAGCGAGAGGCCCTCGTCCTGGCCCCAGCGCAGCGCAAGGCTGAGCAGCAGCTCCAGGCCGGTGGCGCCGGGTGTGGCCTCGGCGAACGGCAAGGTCTTTTCGTCGGCGGCGACCGGGTTGTGGTCGCTGACCAGCGCGTCGATCGTGCCGTCGGCCAGCGCGGCGCGCAGCGCGGCGCGGTCGCGCTGCTGGCGCAGCGGCGGGGTGAGCCGCATGGAGGGATTGAAGTAGCCGATGTCGACGTCGCTCAGGTGCAGCGAGTTGATAGAGACGTCCGCCGTGACCGGCAGGCCGTCGCGCTTGGCCTGGCGCAGCAGCTCGACGCCGGCGGCGCTGCTCAGGCGGCACAGGTGGACGCGGCAGCCGGTCACGCGGACCAGCTCGAGGATGGTGTGCAGCGCGATGGTCTCGGCCGCGACCGGCTCGCCCGAGAGGCCCAGGCGCGTCGCGACCGGGCCGCTGGCGGCGACGCCGCCGCTGAGCCACGGATCCTGCGGATGCAGCCACAGCGTGTAGCCGAAGCTGGCGGCGTACTGCATGGCCCGCTGGACGGTGAGCGTGTTGCGGATCGGGCGGTAGGCCTGCGAGAAGCCGACGCAGCCGGACTCGGTGAGCTCGGCCATCTCGGTCAGCGCCTCGCCGTCCAGGCCGCGGGTGAGCGCGCCCAACGGGAAGAGGCGGCAGCGGCTGAGCTTGCGGGCGCGGAACTTGAGCATGTCCACGAGGCCCGGCTCGTCCAGCGCCGGATCGGTGTCGGGCGGGCAGACGAGGCTGGTGACGCCGCCGGCGGCCGCGGCGGCAAGCTCGCTCTCGAGCATGCCTTCATGCTCGTGGCCGGGCTCACGCAGCCGCGCGGCCAGGTCCACCAGGCCCGGTGCGACGACCAGGCCGTCGGCATCGATGACACGGTCCGCGCTGAAGTCGCCGACCTGGCCCAGGCCGACGATGCGGCCCGACGCGATCGCGAGGTCGCCGCGCTGGTCCAGGCCCGAGGCGGGATCGAGCAGGCGGCCGTTCTGGATGAGGATCTTCATGCTTCGTTTCCGGCGAGGATGGACATGACCGCCATGCGGACCGCGATGCCGAAGGTCACCTGCGGCAGGATCACGCTGTGCTGGCCGTCGGCGACGGTGGACGAGATCTCGACGCCGCGGTTGATCGGGCCCGGATGCATGACGATGGCATCCGACTTGGCCAGCGCCAGCTTCTCCGGCGTGAGGCCGAAACTCTTGAAGTACTCGCCGGCGCTGGGCAGCATCGCGCCGCTCATGCGCTCGTTCTGCAGGCGCAGCATGATGATGACGTCGGCATCCTTCACGCCCTCGGCCATGTCGTGGCAGACGCGCACGCCCATGTCCTTGAGGTCGCCCGGCACCAGGGTCTTGGGGCCGACCGCGCGGATTTCCGGCACGCCCAGCGTGGTGAGCGCATGGATGTCGCTGCGCGCGACCCGCGAATGCACGATGTCGCCGACGATCGCCACCGTGAGCTTGGTGAAGTCCTTCTTGTAGTGACGGATCGTGTACATGTCCAGCAGGCCCTGCGTCGGATGCGCGTGGCGGCCGTCGCCGGCATTGACGACGTGGACATGCGGCGCGCAGTGCTGCGCGATCAGGTAGGGGGCACCGGACTCGCTGTGGCGCACGACGAACATGTCGGCATGCATCGCCGAGAGGTTGGCCACCGTGTCCAGCAGGGTCTCGCCCTTGGCCGTGCTCGAGCGCGCGATGTCCAGGTTGATGACGTCGGCGGACAGGCGCTTGGCGGCGATCTCGAAGGTGGTGCGGGTGCGGGTGCTGTTCTCGAAGAACAGGTTGAAGACCGACTTGCCGCGCAGCAGCGGCACCTTCTTGACCTCGCGGTCATTGACCGACAGGAAGGTGCCGGCCGTGTCCAGGATCTGGTGCAGCACGGCCTTGGGCAGGCCCTCGGTGGACAGCAGGTGGATCAGCTCGCCATGCTTGTTCAGCTGCGGATTGCGTTTGCTCAGCATGGGATCAGTCCTCCTTCACGTCGAAGCTGAAGCGGCCGTGGTCGCCCGGATCCTGGCTTTTGACCAGGCTCAGCCGCTGGTGCGGCGCCAGGGCGACGCGCGCGGCGGAGAACGCCGGCTCGATCGGCAGCTCACGGCCGCCGCGGTCGACCAGCACCGCCAGCGTCACGCTCGCGGGCCGGCCGAAGTCGAACAGCTCGTTGATGACGGCGCGGGTGGTGCGGCCGGTGTAGAGCACATCGTCGATGAGCAGGATGTGGCGACCCTCGACCTCGAAGGGCAGCCGGGTGTGATCGGCGCTGGCGTTCATGCCCTTGCTGCCGAAGTCGTCGCGATGCAGCGCGCTGGAGATGACGCCGTGCTGGCCCGGCAGCTTCAGGTCCTGCTGGAGGCGCTCGGCCAGCCAGGCGCCGCCCGACCAGATGCCGACCAGCGCGCAGTCGGGTTGCAGCAGGCGCTGGACGCCGCGCGCGAGGTCGGCGTAGAGCGCTTCCGCATCGAGGTGCAATGTGCTCATGGGTGTTCCCGGAAGAATTGTTCGAGGATCAATGCCGCGCTCGCGGCATCGAGGTCGCGCGCGCCCTGGGACTGGGCTTCGGCGCTGGTGTAGCGTTCGTCGACTTCGACCACCGGCAGCCGGTAGCGGCCACGCAGCTGGCCCGCGAATTTGAGCGCGCGGGCGGTCATCTCATGCGGGGCGCCGTCCGGATGACGCGGCACGCCGATGACCAGCGCATCGGGCTGCCACTCCTGGATCAGCGCCGCGATCGCGGCCCAGCGCGCATCGCCCTGCTCGGTGATCGTCCGCAAGCCCCGCGCGCTGCCCAGCATCCGGTTGCCGGTCGCCACGCCCAGGCGCTTGGTACCGAAATCAAAACCGAGGGGGGAAACGAAAGACGACGGGGAAGCGAGGGTCATGGCGCTTCCGGGATTCATGCGTGCCCGGCCTCCTGGCTGAGCATGCGCGGATCGATGCCCAGCAGCGCCAGCGCCTTGTCGTAGCGCTCCTCGATGGGCGTGTCGAAGATGATCTCGGGCGTGGCGTCGACGGTGATCCAGCCGTTGCGGCCGAGCTCCTCCTCGAGCTGCCCCGCCGCCCAGCCGCTGTAGCCCAGCGTGACCAGCACCCGCTTGGGGCCGGCACCGCTGGACAGCGCCTCCAGCACGTCGCGGCTGGTGGTCATCTCGAGCCCGCCGGGCACGGCCAGCGTCGCGTTGTAGTGGTTGCCCTGCTCGTCCAGCGGCTCGTGCAGCACGAAGCCGCGCTCCGTCTGGACCGGGCCGCCGAAGAAGACCGGCCGCGCGGCCATGTCCTCGTCGTTCAGCTCGAGCTCGACCTTCTCGAACAGATTGCCCAGGGTCAGCGAGATCGGCTTGTTGATGACCAGTCCCAGCGCGCCCTTCTCGTTGTGCTCGCACAGGTAGACGACGGAGCCGGCAAAGGTTTCGTCCACCATGCCCGGCATGGCGATCAGGAACTGGTTGGTCAGGTCGATGCGTTCCTTGGACATAGGGGCGGATTCTATTTCACCGACACTCCGTCCCCATGACGCGAACGTCCTCTTCCCCCGCTTCCCGGCCCCCCGCGCCGACGGACGGCGCGGACAGCGCCCTGGTGTGGTTCCGCCGCGACCTGCGGGCCGACGACCATGCCGCGCTGTACCACGCGCTGCGGCGGCACCGCCGGGTCTACTGCGCCTTCGTGCTGGACACCGACATCCTGGACCCGCTGCCGCGGGCCGACCGGCGCGTGCAATTCATCCTCGACGCGCTGGGCGTGCTGGATGCGGACCTCGCCGCGCTGGCCCCCGGCGCCGGCCTGATCGTGCGCCACGGCGCGCCGCGCGAGCAGATCCCGGCGCTGGCCGCCGAGCTGGGCGTGCAGGCGCTGTACTTCAACCACGACGACGAGCCCGACGCGCTGCGCCGCGACGCCGCCGTCGGCGAGACGCTGCTGGCGCGCGGCGTGCAGGTCGAGAGCTTCAAGGACCATGTGATCTTCGAGCGCTCCGAGCTGCTGACCGGCGCCGGCAAGCCTTACGGCGTCTTCACGCCCTACAAGAACGCCTGGCTGCGCGAGATCACACCCTTCTTCCTCAGCAGCTATCCGGTCGAGCGCCACGCCTCGCACCTGGCGACCGGCCCCGAGGTGGCGGCGCGCCGGGGCGTGCCCGCGCTGGCCGACATCGGCTTCGAGCCCGCCGGGCTGAGCGCGGCGCTCTCGGGCGGCAGCGCGGGCGCGCGGCGGCTGTTCGACGAGTTCCTCGAGCGCATCGACCGCTACGGCGAGACCCGCGACTTTCCCGCCGTCAAGGGCCCGAGCTACCTGAGCACCCACCTGCGCTTCGGCACGATCTCGATCCGCGTGCTCGCGCGCGAGGCCTGGCGGCGTGGCTACGCGGGCAGCGGCGCCAGCGCGGGGGCGCAGACCTGGCTGTCGGAACTGATCTGGCGCGACTTCTATCACCAGGTCCTGCACCACCATCCGCGCGTGGCGGAGCGCGCCTTCCGGCCCGAGTACGACCGCATCGCCTGGGCCGAGGGTCCGGAGGCCGATGCCGACTTCCAGGCCTGGTGCCAGGGCCGTACCGGTTACCCGCTGGTCGACGCGGCGATGCACCAGATCAACCAGACCGGCTACATGCACAACCGGCTGCGCATGGTCACGGCCAGCTTCCTGATCAAGGACCTGGGCATCGACTGGCGCCGCGGCGAGGCCTACTTCGCCGAGAAACTGATCGACTTCGATCTCGCCGCCAACAACGGCGGCTGGCAATGGGCCGCCTCCAGCGGCTGCGACGCCCAGCCCTACTTCCGCATCTTCAATCCGGTCAGCCAGAGCGAGAAGTTCGACCCCGACGGGAAATTCATCCAGCGCTACCTGCCGCAACTCTCGCGGCTGCCGCCGGCGCTGATCCACGCGCCCTGGCTCGCCAAGCCGGCGGAACTGGCCGCCTGCGGCGTCGTGCTGGGCCGCGACTATCCCGAGCCGATCGTGCGCCACGAGACCGCGCGCATGGCGACGATGGCGCGCTACGCCGTGGTCAAGGACCGCGGCTTCGCGCCGGACTAGGTTCCGGCGCGCACCGTCAATGCACCACCGCGCTGCCCTTCTGGGGCAGGCGCAGGCCGTGCGCGCGGGCTTCCGCCAGGATCAGCAGGCCGCGCGCGGTGATGGCGTCGCGGGGATGCAGCGCCACGCCGACATGGCTGTCGAGCCGCACCGGATGGCCGCCCAGGTCGAAGGGCTGCGCCAGCGCATCGCGGATGCGCTCGCCCATCGCTTCCGCCTCCTGCACCGATCCGGCGCGCGACACCACCAGCGCGAACTGCTCGTTGGCATGCCGCGCCAGCAGGTCGACCGGACCGGCGCAGGACGACAGCCGCCGGCCGACCTCCACCAGCACCGGTGCCGCCGCCTGCACGCCCTGGCTGCGCAGCAGCGCCTCCAGGCCCTTGAGCACCACCACCGTGACGGCCACCCGACCGGACTCGGCATTGACCATGCGCAGCACCTGGTCCAGGCGCTCCAGCAGCGCCACCTGGCCGAGCAGCCCGGTGGCCGTGTCGCGCAGCAGCGGCGAGGGCCGCGTCTGCCGGCCGGCCGCGCGCTCGCTCTGCAGCAGCTCGTCGAGGTCGCCGAACAGCGACTCCAGGCCGCTGCCCTTGTCGTAGAAGCCGTCCGCCCCCGCCTGCATGCACATGTCGCGGTAGGCGTCCATCGCGTGATGGGTGAGCATCAGGATCCGGCCCTGGAAGCCCTTGTGGCGCAGCGCCCGCAGCACGTCGACGCCGGTGCCCACCAGCAGGGTCATGTCCAGCAGCACGGTGTCGGGCTGCAGCCAGTCGATCAGCGCGATCGCCTGCGGCGCGGAGTCCGCCTCGCCGACGACGCGCACGCCGGCCATGTCCTCGAGCCGCCGTGCCAGGAGCCGGCGGATGGCCGACGAGTCCTCGACGAGAAAAATGTCCATGAAGGGATGCTCCGGATCGCGGCGGCGACTGGTTGTCACCGCCTGTCCGGCATCTTGCGCGAGGCCCGGCGCCGGCATCAGCAGCGCCCCGCGCATGCTGGTGTCGGGGCCTGTCCGCAGGATTTGTCGGGCGATCCCCTACAGCGCCCGGCCGCTCACTGGATGTCCGTCAGCCCGTGCTGGACGCAGTACTTGGTGAGCTCGGTGTTGTTGCGCCAGCCGGTCTTCTCGAGGATGCGCGCGCGGTAGGTGCCGACCGTCTTGGCCGACAGGTGCATGGTCTCGGCGATCTCCGCCGGCGTCTTGCCCGCGGCGATCAGCAGCATCACGCGGTGTTCCTGCGCCGACAGCTGCTCGTGCGGCAACTGGCCCGGCGTCGCGCCGCTGAGCAGCCCCAGCAGGTGGTCCGCCATCGCGGCCGTGACGTAGCGCCCGCCCTGCAGCAGGCGCTGCAGCGCGACGACCAGCTCGTCGGTCGCCTTGTCCTTGGGCAGATAGCCGGACACGCCCATCTGCAGCAGCCGCGCCGCGTAGGCGGACTCCGCGTTGAGGCTCAGTACCAGCACCGGCACGCCCTTGAGCGCCCGCAGCATGCGGCTGGCCCCCTCGGTCCCGCTGGCGTCGGGCAGCGACAGGTCCAGCACCAGCGCATCCGGCTTGTTGGCCTGGCCCAGCTGCAGGGCCTCGGCGATGGTCGATGCCTCGTCCAGCACCGCCGATGGCCAATGGCCCTGGATCAACTGCTTGACCCCGAGCCGCATGATCGGATGGTCGTCAACGATCAGAAACCTCATCCCAACCCTCCTCGTTCTCCCGGGTCGCCCCGGTGCTGTCCCCCTCGTTCGCGACGCCGGCCAGCGGCACGCGGACATCGATCCGCGTGCCACGCCGCGGCGCCGGCCCGAAGACCAGTTCACCGCCTGCCAGCACGGCGCGCTCCCGCATGTTCCTCAGGCCCGACGCATCCGCCCGCACCTGGCCCGGGCCGATGCCGTCGTCCTCGATGCGCAGGCGGTATTCCCCGTCCTCGATGCGGGACTCGATCGTCAGCTGGTGCGCCTGCGCATGCCTCAGCACGTTGGTCGCGGCCTCCTGCAGCAGGCGGAACAGCTGGTTGTGCTGCTCGCTGCTGAGCGCCTCGTCCGGCGCCAGGTCCAGGTCGACCACCAGCTCGCTCTGCCGCTGCAGGCCCTGCGCATAGTGCTGGACCGCCGCGCCGAAGCCGAAGTCGTCCAGCAGCGGCGGCCGCAGCGTGTTGGCGATGCGGCGCGCGGCGCCGATGACCTCGTCGGCGATGGCCAGCATCTCGTCGTGCATCGGCTCCTTGGCCGGCGCGATCTTGCGCGCCATCGACAGCGCCAGCATCTTCGCCGCCGTGCCGAGCTGGCCGAGCTGGTCGTGGACCTCGCGCGCGAGCCGGCGCCGCTCCGCCTCCACGCTGCGGTCCAGTTCGGCGGCGAAGCTCTGGATGCGGGTCAGCGCCTCGCTCAGTTCACGGGTGCGCTCGGCGACGGCCCCCTCCAGCCGCGCATGGCTGTCGCGCAGCGCGCGTTCGGCCCGGTCGCGCCGTTCGCGCTCGACCCACAGCGCCGCCATCGCCGCGGCCATCAGCAGGCCCCCGACGAGCGGCAGCACCTGCGCCAGCAGCGTGGTTTCCTTGGTCTGCAGCGCCACCGCCGATTCGATGCCATCGATCCGGCGTTGCTGCACCGACTTCAGCCGCGCCAGCTCGCCGCGGATCTCGTCCATCAGCTGCTTGCCGGCGACATAGGCCTGGCGGTCGTTCAGCGCCTCGGCGCCCAGCTTCCAGCGCTTCGCGACCTGGTCCTCGACCTGGCGGCGGCGCTCGGCGATGAAACGGTCCAGCCGCGCGAAGGCCTGGTCCTGGCGGTCGCCGCTGACCGCCAGCGCGTCCTTGAGCTGGGCGTAGTTCGCGTCCAGGTCGCGCTGGGCGCGCTCGTAGGGCTGCAGGAAGGCCGCGTCGCCGGTGATCAGGAAACCGCGCGTGCCGGTCTCCAGGTCGATCAGCAGGCCGTTCAGGTCGGACAGCTGCTGCTGCGTGCGCAAGGCGTGGGCGCGCCCCGCCTCCTGACGCGTCAGCTCGCCCAGGCTGCGGTAACCGCCATAGGCGGTGGCCACGAAGGCGACGCAGCCGGCCAGCAACAGGCCCGCAGCCACCGGAAAGGTCAGCAAGCGCATGGATGGTCCGGGCCTCCGGGCCCGTGTTCGTACAACCCTGCGGACGCCGCGTTCCAGCGATGACAAGCTCGCCGGCGTCCACCCCACTGCAGTCGGGCCCCGGGTGTCAGGCGCATCGGACGTCTTTCGCTCCGCTTGCGCCGGTCGGGCCGCTTTCGCTTCTGTCTCGCATGGATTTCGCCCTTCGGTGGGAGGGCTTGTTCGCGCGGACGCTCCCTGGCGCCTGCTCACGTGGGCCTAACGCTAGAGGTGCGGCGCAGGAAAAGCAAGTCCCTGCTCACGCGCCGCGTGCCGGGAAAGCCACGTCCGCGGGCAGCAGGCGGGCCGAAGGTGAGCACTTTCACGCGACCGGCGGGTGCCGCGCGCCGGGGTCAGGACTTGTCCCACCGCCCCTCGCGGGGGCACCCCACCCCGCCTGTCAGGGGGCCTGCCAACGCGACAGCAGCGCGCCATGGCGCTGCTGCCAGTCGCGCAGCGGCGCCGCCTCGCCGTCGAGCACCAGCCGCAGGTAGGCCAGGCTGAGCTCGCGCGTCGCGGCCTTGACCTTCGGGTTGAGCTCGAAGCCGCCGGTGTTCATCCGGTCGGTGAAGATGCTGTGCGAACCGCCGCTGAACATCGCCAGCGCCTTGCGCGGTCCGCCGATCGCGTCGAACAGCGCGACCCGGTCCGACGGTCCGCTGTAGTAGCCGGGAATGGTGATCTCGTCGGCGGTGGCGCTGATGTGCAGCGTGGGGATGGCGATGCCGGACAGGATGGGCGCCGGATCGCCCTCCCCGTAGAACGGCGGCGCGGAGATCAGGATCGCCGCCTTGAAGCGCGGATCGGCCAGCGAGGACAACGACGACGGCGCCGCGCCACCGGTCAGTCCGGCGGGCGCCGGCACTTTCGCGCCGGCGATCAGCAGGCTGGTGTTGGCGCCGTAGGAATGCCCGGCGATCGCCAGGCGCGTCGCATCCAGCCGCGGCCCCAGCGGTCCGGCCAGCAGCTGGTCCAGGGCGAAGCGGATGTCCTGCGTGCGTTCGATGGCCTCCTCCGGCTGCGCCGCATGCTGCAGGCGCCGCACCAGCGTCAGCGAGTTCGACCAGCCGAAGCCACCGGCCCAGAGCCGGCGGTCGCTGCCGATGTGCTGCACATGCATTGCGACGATGCCGTGCGCCGCCCAATAGCTGCCGAGGTAGCTGTAGCCGCGGCGCGAGCCGCCCATGCCGTGCGAGAAGACCACGACCGGCCACCCACCCGCCGGTGGCTCGCCGCGGGGCCAGTAGACGCGCACCGGGACCGCGCGCTCGCGGGCGGGATCGCTCCAGTCGAAGTCCTGCCAGTGATGGCTGCCGTCCTCGGCCGCCTGCGTGCCGGGCAGGGCCGGCAGGTCGGGACCGGCCACCGGCGGCGGCGTCGCGCAGCCGATCAGCAGGGCCGCGACCGCCGTCGCCGCCGAGGCGGCGAGCGCGGTCCAGCGCCAGGTCCTGTTCACGGGATCAGAAGAGTTCGACGTCGCTGAGGTGGCTGGCCTCGGCCATGCGGCCTTGCGCGACCAGCGTCGCGTGGCTCTGCACCTGGTTCCGGCCGGCGCCCTTGGCGTGGTAGACCGCCTTGTCGGCACGCTCGAAGGCCGCGGCCGGCGAGTCGCCGCTGCGGATCTGCGTGAAGCCGATGCTGACCGTGATACGGCCGACCTGCGGGAAAGCGTACTGGGCGGTGTTGAGGCGGAAGCGCTCGAAAGCGTGCGCGGCGTCGGGTTCGTCCTCGCAACGCATCAGCACGACGAACTCCTCGCCGCCGAAGCGATAGAGCAGGTCGTTGAAGCGGAAGCTGCTGCGCATCAGCCGCGACAGCAGCAGCAGGACCTCGTCGCCGATCAGGTGACCGAAGCGGTCGTTGATCGACTTGAAGTGGTCGATGTCGATCACGCCGATCCAGTAGCGCGGATGCACGGCGGCATGGCGGCGGTCCTGACCGGGCTCCTCGGGCTTGGCCTCCTCGGCCTGGATCCGCAGCGGCAGCTCCGAGACGGCCTTCAGGAAGCTCTCGTCGAAGGTCTTGCGGTTCAGCAGGCCGGTCAGCGTGTCGCGCTCGCTGTAGTCCAGCAGGCCCTGGAAGTTGTGATAGATCCGCAGCACGCTGCTGACCATGCGCTGCGCCTCGGTCTTGAGACGGCGCGCGGTGTGCAGCTCCAGCACGCCGACCACGTCGCGTTCCGTCGCCAGCGGGAACAGCGTCACCCACTCGTTGTTTTCGCGCTGCTGCAGCACGCTGCGCTGCGTCAGGCATTCGAGGCGGCGCGGATGCTCGGCCAGCCGGGGGAGGGTCTCGGGATCGACCCAGAGCGAATCGGCGGTGGCGACCGCGTCACCGGCGTGCAGCCGGGCGCGCGTCAGCCAGCGCTGCTGGCCGGGCTCGCCGACGCAGCGATAGATCGCCACGGCGGCCGCGGGGCCGTTGAGCAGGTCACGCAGCGCGGTGACCAGGGTGACGTCCATGACGTCGCGGTCACGGAAACCCGTCAGCTCGGCAAGATGGTCGACTACCCCGGACATGGTGTTTGCAGCGTGGAGGGAGGATCCAGGCGCCGGCAACCACCGATGGTCCGGGGGCCCGGACGCTACGCCCTCGCCGGCTTTCCGGCGGAATGGTGCGAAGTGTATCGGGCGATCAGGCCGAGCAGGTGCTCCTCGTCATAGGGCTTGCCCAGGTAATCCTCGACTCCGAGCCGTTGTGCATAGTCGCGGTGTTTCTGAGCGATGCGCGACGTGATCATGATCACGGGCAGCCCCGCCAGACGCGCGTCGGCACGCAGGTTGCGGACCAGGTCGAAGCCGTCCATGCGCGGCATCTCGATGTCCGACAGCACCAGTTGCGGCAATTCCTCGCCGGCCAGGCGCTCCATCGCATCCAGGCCGTCCTTGGCCAGCAGCACGCGGTAGCCCTCGCGCTCCAGCAGGCGCTGGGTGACGCGGCGCACGGTCAGCGAGTCGTCGACCACCATCACCAGCGGCGCGAGCTGCTCGGTGACCGCCTCGACCACCACCTGGCGCGCGGCCGCCTCGGCGTCGTGCACGCGCTGCTGCGCGGCATGGCCGTAGCGGTTGGCCAGCGCCACCGGGTTGTAGATCAGCGCCACATCGCCCGAGGCCAGCAGGCTGATGCCCGCCAGGCCCGGCACCTGCATCAGCTGCGGGCCCAGGTTCTTGACGACGACTTCCTGGTTGCCCAGCACTTCGTCGACGTGCAGCGCCAGGCGCTGCTGGGCGCTGTGCACCAGCGCCACCGGCAGGGTCTTGCCATGGGCGACGCCGCGGTCGCTGTGGTGCATCAGGCCGCCCAGCCAGTAGAAGGGCATGCGTTCGCCGGCGGCCATCAGCGCGCCGTCGACATAGGCCTGCTCGACCGTCTCGACCGGCAGGCGCTGCACCGACAGCATCAGGCTGGCCGGCACCGCGACCTTGCGGTCGCCGTAGCGCAGCACGACGACCTGCGTCAGCGCCGTGGTCAGCGGCACGCGCAGCTCGAAGCTGGCGCCCTGCCCCGGCGAGGACTGCGTCAGCACGTAGCCGCCGAGCGTGTTCACTTCGGAGCGGACCACGTCCATGCCGACGCCGCGGCCCGCCATCTCGGTCAGCGATTCGGCGGTGGAGAAGCCCGGCTCGTAGATCAGGTCCATCAGCTGGGCGTCGTTCAGGTCCTGACCCGGCTGGATCAGGCCCTGGCTCTCGCCGCGGGCGCGGATGCGCGCCAGATTCAGGCCGGCGCCGTCATCGCTGAAGCGGACCTGGATCTCGTTGCCTTCCTGGTGCAGGTTCAGCACGATGCGGCCCACCGGCGCCTTGCCCGCCTGCTGGCGGACATCCGGCGTCTCGATGCCGTGCACGACGCTGTTGCGCAGCAGGTGCTCGAAGGCGCCGGTCAGGCGCTCCAGCACCGCGCGGTCCAGTTCGACGCCGCCACCGCGGATCTCGAGCTGGGCCTGCTTGCCGCTTTCGCGGGCGGCCTGGCGGACGACCCGGTGCAGGCGCTCGCCCAGGCTGCTGTCGAACTCGACCATCCGCGTGCGCAGCAGGTCGTCCTGCAGCTCGCGGGTCAGCCGGGACTGGCCGGCCAGTTCGTCTTCACCGGCCGCGACGTTGCGCTGCAGGCCGCGCTGGACCGTGGCCACGTCGTTGACCGACTCGGCCAGCATCCGGGTCAGTTCCTGGAAGCGGGTGTAGCGGTCGAACTCGAGCGGGTCGAAGTCCTTGCCGGTCGCCTGGGCGGCTTCCTGGCGGGCGGCGATGCGGGCCTCGGCCTGCAGTTCCAGTTCGCGCAGCTGCGTGCGCAGACGCTCCAGGTTGTCGTCCAGGTCGGACAGCGAGGTGCGCATCTGGCCCAGTTCGGACTCCAGGCGCGCGCGGCGGATGGAGACTTCACCGGACAGCGCGGCCATGCGCTCCAGCAGCGCGCCACGGACACGCACCTGGGCGGCCGGGGCCACCGGGGCGCTTTCCAGCGGCTGGCCCAGGTCGGCGATCTCGCTGAAGTGGGCCCAGTCGATCTCGATGTCGGCCGGCGGCGTCGCCACCGCGGGCTCGGCGACCGGCGCCTCGACCGGCGCGGCGGCCTCCACGACAGGCTCGGCCTCCAGCGGCGCCAGCGCCACCGGTTCGGCGACCGGCTCAGCAACCGCTTCGGCCACCGGCTCGATCGGCGCCAGCTGGGGAGCCGGTGCCGGGATCGCGTCGGAGCCTTCGGCCGGCGCCTGGATGGTCTCGACCGCGACGGCGGGCGGGATCGGCGCGGGCAGGTCGGCGACCGGCGCGGCCGGGGCGGACGGCGCCATCGGCGCGGGCACCACCGGGGCCGGGTCGCGCCAGGTGCGCTGCAGCGTCTTGAAGCTGTGTTCCAGGCTGTCGCCGGCGTCCTGCAGCGCGAGCAGCTGCTCGTAGCCCGGTTCGCCGTCGGCCAGCAGGTGCTCGATCTGGGACTCCAGGCGGTGGGCCTGCTCGCCCAGGCGCATCGCGCCGGCCAGGCGGGCACCGCCCTTGAAGGTGTGCAGCACCCGCATGCAGGCGGCGGCGCGGCCGGTGTCGGCCGGCTGGGTCGCCCACTCGCGCAGCGCGCCGTGCAGCTCGCCCAGCAGGTCCTCGGCTTCCTCCTCGAAGATCGGCATCAGTTCCGGCTCGATCTGGTCGGGCTGGCTGAAGTCAAAATCGTCGGCGGTCGCCTCGGCGGCCTGGTGGAAGGCGTAATGCGAGGTCGGCAGGGCCGGTTCGGCCGTGTGGTCCACCAGCAGGTGGGCCGGCAGCGCGGCCGTCGACACCTCCTCCAGCGACATGGCCAACAGGCCCTCGTCGCTGTCGGCATGGCTGTCGGGCAGCGCGGCGCCCGGCTCGAAGGCCTGCAGTTCCGCCAGCAGGCCGGCATCGGCTTCCTTCAGGAAACCGGCGGCGAACTGGTGCAGCAGGCGGCGGATCTCGTCGGCGGCGCGCTGGAACAGCGTCGGGTCGGCGACCTGATGGCCCTGGGCGCGCGCCAGCGCGTGCTCCAGGCAACGGGCCAGCGTGGACAGGTCCTCGAAGCCCACCGTCGCGGCGCTGCCGGCCAGGCCGTGCGCCAGGGCTTCCGCGTCCTGCGGCAGCGGCGACTGGGGCAGCAGCGCCCACTCGCTCAGCTCCACCTGCAGGCGGCGCGAACGCTCGTCGGCCTCGTTCAGGAAGATGTTGAACAGCGCGATGCTGATGCGCAGCGGCCCGATGACCTTGACGCCCTCGTCGCTGTCCTCGACGGCCTCTTCCGGCTGCACCTCGGCCTCGACCTCGGCGGTCGGCGGCGTGACGGCGGTGCCGCCCACCAGGCTCAGCGCCGGCGCGGCGTGCGCCGGTGCCGCGCCCAGGTCGGGCAGGTCCAGGTCCGGCAGATCCAGGTCGGACAGGGTGCGCGGCGACAGGCCCTCGGGCGCGTTCGCCTCGACAGCGGCATCGGCCGCTTCGGCGGCCGCGTCGCTCAGGTCGAGCACGGCGTCGGCGGCGGCCACCGGGGCTTCCGCCGGCGCGGACACCAGTTCCTGGCCGAGGTCCAGCGTCAGCGACAGGTCCGCGGCGGACGGCGCATCGATCGCGGCGACCGGCTCGGTGTTGAGGTCGGACAGATCCAGCAGGTCCAGCGCCGGCTCGGCGGCGGCGGATTCGGCCGGCAGCGCGTCCAGCGGCATCGGCGTCGTCGCCTCGATCTCGACCAGCGGCGCGTCGGCCGGCCAGCCGTCGGGCAATTCCATCGTGACGGTGGCCTCGTCGGCGGGCGTCAGCGTGGGTTCGAGCGACAGCGTCGGTTCGTCCTGGAAGGCCGGCGGCTGGGCCGCGGCGGCTTCCACCGCGGCGGGCTCCAGCAGCGCGGAAGGTTCGACCACGTCCGCCACCGTCGGCAGCGACATCGTCGTGTCCAGCACCGGCGGCTCCGCGGTCAGCGCGGGCAGTTCGACGGCGGACAGCGCGTCCAGGTCGATGGCGGCGTCCAGCTCGGGCACCGCCTGGGTCAGTTCAGGCACGTCGGCCGGGAATTCCGGCGACAGCGCATCGATCGCGACGGGCGTCGGTTCGGTCGCGGTCACCACGTCCAGGTCGGCCACCGGCAGCGGCGGCACGTCCAGGCCCGGCAGGTCCAGCGCCGGCAGGTCCAGCGACGGCAGCACCGAGCCGGCCGCGGCATGTTCCGCGTCCAGCGTGGCGAGCAGGTCCAGCGCGGCCAGTTCGTCGGCCGCGGGCGGCGTCGCGGGCGCGGGCGTCGCCACCTCGTCCGCCAGCGACAGTTCCGGCAGCACCTGCAGGCCGGCCAGATCGATCTCCGGCGCCGGCGCGGGGGCCGGGACCTCGGCGACTTCCGGCAGCTCGGCGACCTCGATGACCTCGGGGGCTTCCACCACCTCGGCCACCTCGATCAACTCGGGCACCGCCAGGACCGGCGCCGCGGCGGACAGCTGCAGCGGGGTGTAGCGGTTCTCCAGACGCAGCGCGTCGGCCACGGCGCGGAACGGCGCGCTGTGATAGCCGTGCGGCCGGCCTTCGCCGATCGCGGTGGCCCAGGCCTGGAAGCCGTCCAGCGCCTCGTTGCTGGCGCGCAGCAGGTCCGAATCGGCCTGCGGATGCTCCGACAGGCGATGGTTGTAGAGCTGTTCGAAGGCCCAGCCGGCTTCGCCGAACTCGTTCAGCCCGACCATGCGCGAGCTGCCCTTGAGCGTATGGAAAGCGCGACGCACCGTCGTCAGCTGTTCCTTGTCGCTGGCGCTGCGCGCGAGCGCGGTCAGCGCCTCGCGGGCGGTCGTCACAACCTCGGCGGCCTCTTCCAGGAAGATGCCCAGCATCTCCTCGTCGATGGCGGCCTCCGCCTGCGGGATCGGCGCGCTCGGCGCCGGCGCGGGCGGAGCGACCGGCGCGGCAGCCTCGATGAACTGCTGCAGCGATTCGGCGGCCTGGCTGCCGGCGGCGTCACCGCCGGACGAGAGCAGCTGCTGCTGCGCCTGCTGCGCGGCCTGCGCCAGGCCGAGGTCGTCGGCGGCGCGGGCTTCGTGGGAGATGCGTTCCAGGTCGCGCGCCAGGTCCTCGGTCGAACGATCGCCCTGCGCGACCGCCTGGGCGGTCGCCTGGAGCTGGTCGATCAACTGCGGCTGGGCCGCGGCTTCGGCGGCGGCCAGTTCCTGCGCGTGGGCGCGCTGCTCGCTCTCGCGGCCGACCAGCGACTGCAGCAGCCCGGTGTCGTCCTCGAAGCGGAACATGCGCTTGGCCAGCTGCGGCTGGACGCTCAGCATGTCGATCAGGAAGCCCAGCGCGCCCAGGTTGTGGGCGAGCCGGTCGAATTGCGCGCGCGGTCCGGGCAGCGAGGGATCGACCTCGGTGTTGGCCAGTTCGTCGACCTGGTCGCGCATCTTCAGCGTGGCCTGCGCGGCCTGCGACAGGCCCAGCACGCTGAACACGCCGCGCATCGCCTGCAGTTGGCCCGGCACCGGGATCAGCAGGTCCCGCTTGGACGGGTCGCGGAAGTATTCGTCGCACTGGCGCTCGACCTCGGAGAGGCTGGCGCGCAGTTCATGGACGACGGAGCCGAGCGTCTGCCGGTCGGCGACGCGGCGGTACAGCTCCTCCATCCAGCTCTCGAGCGCCAGCGGCGCTTCGCCGTGGCCGACCGACTCGATGCGGCGGGCCAGGCTCTTGACGCGTTCGGCCTGCTCGGGCTGGTCGAAGGCCTCGTCCTCGAGGGCCGCTTCCAGGTAGAGCATGGACGTGGCGATCTCCATCGCCAGCGCCGGCTCGGGCGCGCGGCCCGAACGCAGCGTCGTGACGACGGCGCGGCGCAGCGTGTCGCCGAGCACCTCGCCGCTGGGGAACAGCTTCTGCAGCGATTCGGCGACGTGGGCGAACTGCTCGTCCAGGCCGCCCAGGCGATGGGTCTCGCCCTCGGCGGCGGAGGCCCAGGATTCCTTCGCGGCGGCGACGCGGCGCTTGGCGGCGGCGACCCAGTTCGGATCGATGCGGCCCAGCGTGTCGTCGCGGTAGTCGACCTGGTCGGCCTCGATCAGGCCGTAGGCCTGCTGGACCGCGGTCAGGCGCGGGGCGCTGCCCGGCTCGGCATGCTTGGCGGCGGCGCAGAAGAACAGCAGGTCCTTGGCCAAGCGCTCGGACGGCGCGGCATCGCTGCCGGCGCGCAGCTGCGCCAGCAGGCGCGAGCCCAGGCGCTTGACCAGCGTGTCCACCGGCAGCAGCCCGCGCGACTGGGCCTCGAACTGGCCCGCGGCCAGCATCCAGAGCGTGCGCGCGTTCGGCTGCGTCTGCGTCAGCGCCAGGCCGGCGCACAGGTCGCTCAGCAGCTGGCCCTGGCCCGGCGCCGGGGCGCGCATCTGCTTGAGCAGCAGCGCCTCGAAGGGCGCGCGCATCTGCTCGGCGCTCAGCGCGCGGACGTTGCGGTCCAGCGGCAGTTCGCGCCAGCGGAATTCCTCGGTCCACAGGTCGGCCGGGTGGATGCGGCCCGCGCCGTTGAGTTCCTGCAGCGTCTGGTAAGCGGGGAACAGCGCCAGCGAGCTCGGCTGACCGCCGGCCAGCGTCTTGGCGATGAAGGCGAGCACCGCGAAGTCCGCGCGCTCGACCGCCTCGATCTCGGCGATGGTCACGCCGGCGGGGTTCTCCGCCAGGCGGAACAGCGTCGCCTCGGCGGCGCGCAGCAGGTGCGCGGCGGCCGGCAGGCTGACCACCGCCAGCACGCCGGCGGCCTGGTGCATCTGCTGGGCCGCGCCTTGCAGCGCCGGGCTGGGCTGGCCGTCGCCGCCCAGGGTCGTCGCTCGCGCATCGGCATCGCGCAGCACGCGGCGAAGGGCCTTGTGCACCGATTCCAGCGTGCGGCGCAGTTCCTCCTGGACCCAGGCCAAGGGGCTCAGGTCGGCGGGGAACTCGGATTCGCGCGTAAGGTCCATGCTCGCTCTTGTTCTCTCTTTTATGTCGACGCGGTGCGGGTCTCTATCCCTGTTCTACCGGGCGGGGCAGTCGGCCGATGCCGGTCAGGTCACCTTGAACCGGGCCACCGACTGCTTCAGCGCCTCGGCCGACCGCGACAGCTCATGCACCATCTGGGCGGTCGAACGCGTACCGTCGGAGGTCTGCTCGGTCACCGCGAAGATGTGCTGGATGTTGGCGCCGACCTCGTTGGCGGCGCGCGCTTCGTTCTGCGCGACCGTCGAGATCTGGCCGATCAGTTCGTCCAGGCGACGCGACACCGAGTCGATGTCTTCCAGCGCGCGGCCGGCCGCGTCGGACAGCTTCGTGCCCTCGACCACCCCCAGCGTGGAGCGCTCCATGGCGGCCACGGCGTCGTGGGTGTCGGTCTGAATGGTCTTGACCAGCGCCGCGATCCGGCGCGTCGCGTCGGCGGAGCGTTCCGCCAGCCGCTGCACTTCTTCCGCCACCACCGAGAAGCCGCGACCGGCTTCACCGGCGGACGCCGCCTGGATGGCCGCGTTCAGCGCCAGCACGTTGGTCTGTTCGGTAATGTCCGAGATCAGCTCGGTGATCTCACCGATTTCCTGCGAGGACTCGCCCAGCCGCTTGATGCGCTTGGAGGTTTCCTGGATCTGGTCGCGGATCTGGTTCATACCGCCGATGTTGTTCTGCATCGCCTGCAGACCCTGCTCGGCGGCTTCCCGGGACTGGCGGGCCACGTCGGCGGTCTGTTGCGCCTGCGCGGACACGTCGTTGATCCGGTGCGCCATCTGCAGCACGGCCTCGCCGGTGGCGCGGATCTCGTGCAGCTGTTCGGTCGAGGCGGCCAGCAGCTCGGTCGAGGTCTGGTCGACCTGCGCGGTCGTATCCGTCACCCGGACCGCCGTCGTCTGCACCTGGTGCACCAGCGAGCGCAGTTCTTCCACGGTGTAGTTCACCGAGTCGGCGATCGCGCCGGTGATGTCCTCCGTCACCGTCGCCTGGTGCGTCAGGTCGCCTTCCGCGACCGTCTGCAGTTCGTTCATCAGACGCAGAATCGCGGCCTGGTTGGCGTCGTTGACGCGCTTGGCTTCCTGCTCCTGCGCCTCGGCCTCGCGGCGCTGTTCCTCCGCCATCTGCGCGCGGCGCGCCTGGTCGGACACGTACAGCCGCAGGAAACCGACCGCGCCGATCACCAGCATCGCCAGCGAGGCCGCCATGGCCAGCAGCAGCAGCGGGTTCATGCCGCCGGCGGACTCCAGGCCCTGACCCAGGTCGTCCAGGTCTTTGCGCAGCACTTCCGAGTCATTGAGGATGGCCGTCTGCGCTTCCCGCGCGGACACCAGGCCCTGCAGGTTGGACAGGATGGCCGTCGCCTGCGAGCGGGTCTGGTCGTACTGGGTCAGCAGCACCTTCAGGCGCTCGCGCACCTGCGGGTCCTTGGCGCCGTTCAGGCGCAGTTCGGGGTTGCCGTTGAGCAGCGCCTGGGCGATCTCGCGGAACGCGTTCAGGTCCTTGCCCAGCAGGAACACGGCCTCGGGGCTCACGCCTTCCTGCGTCAGGAATTCGTTGGCGGACTTGCCGATCCGCTGCGTCAGCATCACCAGCTGGCCGACCGCGGCGACTTCGCCGGTCGGGGCCGAGCTCTGCAGCGACAGCGAAGCCACCGCCTCGGCGCTTTCCAGCAGGTCCGACGACTGGCGGTTGATCGCGCGCAGCGCGGCGCCCACCTGCGTCAGCACCTTTTCCTGGGCCAGCATCACCTTGGTGTTCTTGTCGGCGCGCGCCACCATCGGGCTGATCTTTTCGAGCAGCGCATCGACCGAACCCGGCGCCTTGGCCAGTTCGCCGCTGCCGTCGCGCAGCGAGGTGGTCACGCTGGTCAGGATGTCGGCCGCTTCCTTCATTTCCGGGAAGGCGTTCTTGTTGCCCAGCAGCGCGGTCGAGACCGCCTTGGCCAGACGCTGCGACTGCGTCGCGGCCTGACCGGCGCCGCGCACCTGCGCCGCCGAGCGGTTGCCGTTGATCAGCGCCATCGAGACGGTGCCGGCGGTGAAGAGCACGCCCGCGGCCGTCAGCGCCGTCAGCAGGCCGGTGCGGCGCTGCTCGGGCTGCTTCAGGACCTCCGGCATCGGGGTCGGGCTTTCCGGGGCGGACGCCGAGGGCTGGTAGCCCGCGGACGTGTCCTGGAACTCCGGCGTGGGCTGCGCCGCGGTGATGATCGAAGGCTGGAAGTCCGTCGTGTCCTCCGGCGCCGACGAGCCCGACGCGTCGGTCCGCGGACCGTCGTCGAAGTCGTCGTTGCCCTCGTTCTTGCCCTTGTTCTTGATCTTGTCCAGGAAGCTCATCTCACCCTCGTTTGATCTCGTTCGTCGAATCGGCGCCTGTGACGGGACCGTCGTCTGGCTATCAGTTCAAAACAATGCGCAGGAATTGCGGATGCTGCGTCAGCGCATCCAGGTCCAGCACTTGCCAGCGCCGGCCCTGCCCGTCGCGCATGCGGGCAGGAGCGAAATCGGGATGGCCGCCCGCATCGGGCTCGGCCTGCAGTTGTTCGTCGCCGCGCAGCCCCAGCAGCTGGTCCACCAGCAGCGCGCAGTTGATGCCCAGGTCGGGATTGATCGACACCAGCCGGTGGGCCGACGTCATCGGGATCGGACCGCGCAGGCCCAGGAAGGCCGCCAGGTCCACCACCGTGTGCAGCCCGCCGCGCAAGTTGGCCACACCCAGCATCCAAGGCTGCGTGTAAGGCACCGCCTGAAGTGGGACTGGCGTGAAAATTTCGCCGGATTGCTTGAGCGGAAGCAGCAGGCCCAGGCCCGCGCACTCGACCGCCAGCCAGTTCGCGGCCTGGGGCGCCTCGCGCGCCGCCTGCATGCGCTGCGCCAGCCGTTGTTGAAGTTCGCGCAGCGCTTGCTTGTTGGCCATGGTGTCAGCCCAGCGCCTTGATCTTGGCCAGCAACTCGTCCGCCTTGACCGGCTTGACGACGTAGTCACGCGCGCCCTGGCGCATGCCCCAGACCTTGTCGGTCTCCTGGTTCTTGCTGGTGCACATGATCACCGGCACGTCGGCGTAGCGCTCGTCGCGGGTGATGGCGCGGGTCAGCTGGAAACCGTTCTGGCCGGGCATCACCACGTCCATGAGGATCAGGTCGGGCTTTTCCTCGGCCAGGCGCTTCATCGCCTCCTCGCCGTTCTCGGCGGTGCGGACGGTGAAGCCGCGCTTGGTCAGCAGGTCGCTCAGCGCGTGCAGTTCGGTCTTCGAATCGTCGACCAGCAGGATCTTGTGGATGGGCATGGGATCTCCCTCTCTCTCGGCTCGGGTCGATTCGCGTCGGGCAGTGCGTCGGTCGAGCCTGGGGTGAGCGTCGTTGGATGTCGGTGGAATGGGTCGTGGAATGCGGGGCGCCGTCCGGCCGGTCAGCCCGCCCGGCAGTGCTGTTGCACCGCCTGCAGCAGCTGGTCCTTCGTGAAGGGCTTCGTCAGGTAGTCCTGCGAGCCCACCATGCGGCCTCGCGCCTTGTCGAACAGGCCGTCCTTGGACGACAGCATGATCACCGGCACCGACGCGAACTGCGGATTGCGCTTGATGATGGCGCAGGTCTGGTAGCCATCCAGGCGCGGCATCAGGATGTCGCAGAACACGAGGTCGGGCTGGTAATCGCTCAGCTTGGCCAGCGCATCGAAGCCGTCCTCGGCCAGCACGACTTCGTGCCCGCCCTGTTTCAGGAAGATCTCGGCGCTGCGGCGGATCGTGTTGCTGTCGTCGATGACCAGCACCTTGGTCGCCGTGCGGGGGCTTGCGCTGGAATCCAAGCTCTTCTCCGTATTGTTCAGACGATGGTTGTCAGGGAAATTTCAGGCGCGCGACAGGCGCGACCGGATGGCTTCATCGAAGGGCGATGCGCGGGTCAGATCTGGACCATTTCGAAGTCCTCCTTGCGGGCACCGCATTCGGGACAGGTCCAGTTCATGTCGACATCCTCCCAGCGCGTGCCGGCGGCGATGCCGTGCTCAGGGTCGCCCGCGGCCTCGTCGTAGATCCAGCCGCAGATCAGGCACATCCAGGTCCTTGCTTCGCTCACGATGGGTTGACTTTGCATCACTACAATGATCGAAAGATTGTAGCCACGCCCCCGGGCTGACCCGGGGGGCGGAAGTACCGATGAAACAACAGTCGATAGCGGTCCTTCTTCACGTTATGCGCATCAGTTCACGGCTTCGCGCCAACCATCCATGAGCCGCCCAGACCCGCACCAACCAGACCCCCAGGACGCCGCCGCGATCGATGACCAGGACTCGCCGCCGCCGGCCTGCGTGATGAGCTTCAATGCGTCGGACCCCAGCGGCGCGGGCGGCAGCGCCGGCGACGTGGCGACGATCGCCGCCATGGGCGCGCATGCGCTGCCGGTGGTGACCGCCATCGTGATGCGCGACACGGCCGAGGTCTTCGACCACCAGACGCTGGACGGCGACTGCATCGTCGAGCAGGCCCGCTCGATCCTCGAGGACGTGCCCGTCGCCGCCTGGAAGGTCGGCTTCCTGGGCAGCGCCGAGGGCGTCTCCTCGGTCGCCGAGGTCCTCTCCGACTACCCCGACGTGCCGCTGGTGGCCTATCTGCCGAGCATCTCCTGGCTGGACGAGGAACAGCAGCAGAGCTACCTGGACGCGTTCCGCGAGCTGGTGCTGCCGCAGACGCTGGTGCTGGTGGGTAACCAGAAGACGCTGATCGACTGCCTGTTGCCGGACTGGGACGCGGACCGCCCCGCCTCACCGCGCGAGCTGGCGGTGGCGGCGCAGCAGCACGGCGCCGCGCACGTGCTGGTGACCGGCATCCAGCTGCCCAACCAGTACATCGACAACGTCCTGGCGAATTCCCAGGGCGCGATCACCGGCGAGAAGTTCGAGCGTTTCGAGGCCAGCTTCGTCGGCGCCGGGGACACGCTGTCGGCCGCGTTGGCCGCCCTGCTGTCGGTCGGCTCGGAGCCGCACGACGCGGTGGGCGAGGCGCTCGCCTTCCTCGACCAGTCGCTGGAGGCGGGCTTCCGCCCCGGCATGGGCAACGTGGTGCCCGACCGCTTCTTCTGGGCGCTGCCGCCCGGCGAGGAGGGCGAGGAAGGCGCCGAGACCGTGCCCGCCACCGACGAGATGACGATCGACGAGCCGCCCAGCCGCGGCCCCCGCCGGATCCATTGAGTCCCCGAGGGCGCCCGCGCGGCGCCCTCCGTCTTTTCCTGCATTGATGCGCCTCAGCAGTACCGGAATTCCGATATGAGCCAGAACGAGACCCTGTTCGCCCGCGCCCAGCGCGTCATTCCCGGCGGGGTGAACTCGCCGGTGCGCGCCTTCCGCGCGGTCGGCGGCACGCCGCGCTTCATCACCCGCGGCGAAGGCGCCCACATCGTGGACGCCGATGGCAGGCGTTACATCGACTACATCGGCTCCTGGGGCCCGATGATCCTGGGCCATGGCCATCCAGCGGTCGTCGAGGCGGTCCAGAAGGCCGTGCTGGAGGGCTTCTCCTTCGGCGCGCCGACCGAGCGCGAGGTCGAGCTGGCCGAGGAGATCCTGGCGCTGGTGCCCAGCTGCGAGCAGATCCGGCTGGTGAGCTCGGGCACCGAGGCAACGATGAGCGCCATCCGGCTGGCGCGCGGCGCGACGCAGCGCAGCAAGTTCATCAAGTTCGAGGGTTGCTACCACGGCCACACCGACGCGCTGCTGGTGAAGGCGGGCTCCGGCCTGGCGACCTTCGGCCATCCGACCTCGGCCGGCGTGCCCGAGGCCACGGCGCAGCACACCATCGTGCTGGAATACAACAACGTCGCGCAACTCGAGGAAGCTTTCGCGCTGCACGGCGCGGAGCTGGCCTGCGTGATCGTCGAGCCGATCGCCGGCAACATGAATTTCGTGCGCGCCAGCGTGCCCTTCATGACCCGGATGCGCGAGCTGTGCCGCCAGCACGGCGCCCTGCTGGTGCTGGACGAGGTGATGACCGGCTTCCGCGTCGGGCTGCGCAGCGCGCAGGGCGTCTATGCCGACCTGATCCCCGGCTTCGTGCCCGACATCAGCGTGTTCGGCAAGGTGATCGGCGGCGGCATGCCGCTGGCGGCCTTCGGCGCGAGCCGCGAGATCATGCGCCACCTGGCCCCGCTGGGCGGCGTGTACCAGGCGGGCACGCTGTCGGGCAACCCGGTGGCCACGGCCTGCGGCCTGGCGACGCTGCGCGAGATCAAGAAGCCCGGTTTCTTCGAGGCCCTGTCGACGCGCACGCGCCGGCTGGTGGACGGCCTGAAGGCGGTGGCGGCCGAGAACGGCGTGCCCTTCAGCGCCGACAGCGAAGGCGGCATGTTCGGCTTCTTCCTGCTCGCGGAGCTGCCGCAGAACTACACGACCGTGATGACGACGGACAAGGAGCGTTTCAACCGCTTCTTCCACGCGATGCTGGACGCCGGCGTGTACCTGGCGCCGGCGCTGTACGAAGCCGGTTTCGTGTCCGCCGCGCACACCGATGCGGACATCGATGCCACGCTGGAGGCCGCCCGCCGCGCGCTGCGTTGAGGGGCGGCGATGCCCCGGTGAGGCCGGCGTGGCAATTCCCGGGCCTGGTTTGTCGCACTCTTTTCAATCCGCGACAGGCATTACGCTTGCTTACCGGTTGGTACAGCAGCTGAGAGACAGACATGCATATCCACATCCTGGGCATCTGCGGCACCTTCATGGGCGGCCTGGCGGCGCTCGCGCGCGAGGCGGGCCACACGGTGACCGGCTGCGACGCCAATGTCTATCCGCCGATGTCGACGCAGCTGGAAGCCTTGGGCATCGAGCTGATCCAAGGCTTCGGCGCGGAGCAACTGGCGCTCAAGCCGGACCTGTTCGTCATCGGCAACGTGGTGACGCGCTCCTCCGAGGGGCGCTTCCCGCTGATGGAGGCGATCCTCGATGCCGGGCTGCCCTACACCAGCGGGCCGCAGTGGCTGGCCGAGCACGTGCTGCAAGGCAAGCATGTGATGGCGGTGGCCGGGACGCACGGCAAGACGTCCACGACCTCGATGCTGACCTGGATCCTGGAATCCGCGGGCCTGGCGCCCGGCTTCCTGATCGGCGGCGTGCCGCAGAACTTCGGCGTGTCGGCTCGCCTGGGGGGCGGGAAGTACTTCGTGATCGAGGCCGACGAGTACGACACCGCCTTCTTCGACAAGCGCAGCAAGTTCGTCCACTACCGGCCGCGCACGGCGATCCTGAACAACCTCGAGCACGACCACGCGGACATCTTCCCGGACCTGGCCGCCATCGAAACCCAGTTCCATCACCTGGTGCGCACGGTGCCGCCGTCGGGCCGGCTGGTGGTGAACGCGCGCGAGGACGCGCTGCAGCGGGTGCTGTCGCGCGGCTGCTGGAGCGAGGTCCAGCGCTTCGGCGCGCGCAAGGAGGAACCCGGCGCGCTGCGCGCCCGTGGCGAGCCGCAGTCCTTCGACGTGCTGCGCGGCAGCCTGAAGGTGGGCCACGTCACCTGGGAGCTGCTGGGCGAGCACAACCAACTCAACGCGCTGGCGGCGATCGCCGCGGCGGAACATGTCGGCGTTGATCCCGAGCGGGCCGCCGAGGCGCTGGGCGGTTTCAGGAACGTGCGGCGCCGGCTGGAGCTGCGCGGCGAAGCCGGCGGGGTGAAGGTCTACGACGACTTCGCGCACCATCCGACGGCAATCCACACCACCATCGACGGCCTGCGCCGGCGCATCGCACCGCAGGAACGCATCCTGGCGGTCTTCGAGCCGCGTTCCAACACGATGAAGCTGGGCACGATGAAGGCGCAGCTGCCCTGGGCGCTGGAGGAAGCGGACCTGAGCTTCTGCAACCAGGACGGCCTGAGCTGGGACGCGCGCGAGGCGCTGGCGCCGCTGGGCGAGCAGGGCCTGGTGGGCGCGGACGTCGAGGAACTGGTGGCGATGGTCCGGCGCGCGGCGCGGCCCGGCGACCATGTGCTGTGCATGAGCAACGGCGGCTTCGGGGGTATCCACGAAAAGCTGCTGGACGCGCTGAAGTAAACCGGCGATCCTGCGCCGCGCGCGGCGACGCGCGCCCTGGCGAGCGATCGACAACGGTTCGACCCGCCGCCGATCCCGGGGTCCGGAGCGGACCCCGATCGACCGACAGTCCCGATTGACCTCAATTCACGCGAGGAGCGACGACACGATGAGTGGTCCTGGCAAGCTGGTGCCCGCGCTGCAGAACCGATCCTTCCTGTGCCTGCTGGCGCTGGTGACGGTGGCGTTCGGCTGGATCCTGTGGCCGATGCTGAGCGCGCTGCTGTGGGGGGTGGCGCTGGCCATCGTGTTCCAGCCGCTCTATCGCAAGTTGCTGCGCAAGACGCGCCGGCCGGGGCTGTCCTCGGGGCTGACCATCCTGGTGATCCTGCTGCTGGTGGTGCTGCCGCTGACCTACGTGATGGGCGCGCTGGTGCGCGAGGCGGCGGTGGTCTTCGAGATGGTCAAGTCGGGCCAGTTCAACTTCAACACCTACGTGGCGCAGGTCTACGCGGCATTGCCGTCGTGGCTGCTGGACGTGCTGGAGCGGCTGGGGCTGCACGACCTGGCCAACCTGCAGGAGAAGCTGGGCAGCGCGCTGAACCAGGGCAGCCAGTTCATGGCGACCAAGGCGCTGGGTTTCGGCCAGGACACCTTCGACTTCCTGGTGAGCTTCTTCGTGATGCTCTACCTGCTCTATTTCCTGCTGCGCGACGGCGAGCAGCTGTCGGCGCGCATCCGCGACGCGCTGCCGCTGCAGGACTCCTACAAGCGCCAGCTCGGCGAGAAGTTCCGGACGGTGATCCGCGCGACGGTCAAGGGCAACATCGCGGTCGCGGCGCTGCAGGGCGCGCTGGGCGGTTTCGCGTTCTGGGCGCTGGGCATCCACGCGCCGGTGCTGTGGGCGGTGCTGATGGCCTTCCTGTCGCTGCTGCCGGCGGTGGGTGCGGCGCTGGTGTGGGCGCCGGTGGCGATTTATTTGCTGGCGACCGGCCACATCGCGTCGGGGGTCGGCCTGCTGCTGTTCGGCACCATCGTGATCGGCCTGGTGGACAACCTGCTGCGACCGCTGCTGGTGGGCAAGGACACGAAGATGCCGGACTACGTCGTGCTGCTGTCGACGCTGGGCGGCATGGCGGTGTTCGGCATCAACGGCTTCGTCATCGGCCCGCTGATCGCGGCGATGTTCATCGCGGTCTGGGACATCGTCGCGGCGGAGCGGCGGTATCCGGTCGGGGATCAGCACTGAGCACGGCGGCGCCCCGCACACGCATCAGCGAGGCTGAGCCCTGAAAAGCCTGGCCTGCGCCCACGAGCGCTGCAGCGCATCGCCATGAAAAAGGCCGGCTTTCGCCGGCCTTCGCGCTGATGGACAGGCGCGGCGATGGACCGCGCCGCCGCTCAGGTGCGCACCATCGTCGCCTTCAGCACCGTGCTGAGGAAGTCCAGGCTCTCTGCCAGGTGGGCGCGGGTCTCGAGCGAGCCCTTGCCCTGCGCCGCGCGCAGCTCGCTCTGCAGCTGCACCGCGTGCAGGCGCAGCACCGCGTAGGCATCGGCGAACTGGCCCGAGGCCGCGCCGCTCTTCGTCAGGTTGGCCTGGATGCGGCGCAGGTACTCGCGCTGCAGGTTGCGGCGCAGCGGGTCGATGTCGCCGCCGGTCTTGAGCTCGCTCCAGATCGAGGACTGCAACGTGCCGTAGACCTCGCCGATCGAGATCAGCCCCTTGCGCTGCGACACCGGCACGTAGGCCGGCAGCTCCATCAGGCGGATCGCCGTCTGCGCCTGCAGCAGGCGGTCCAGCGAACCCAGCTGCACGCGCGCCACCGCCGCCGGGATGTTGACGAAGCCCGCCCGGTTGAACTCGACGTAGTCCGTCGTGATCGAGGTCAGGAACTCCGGCTTGAAGCGGAAGCTGTCGGCGCTGAAGATGCCCTGCGCCAGGAAGCGCAGCGCCTCGCGCTGCTTGGCCGGATCGACCGGACGCATCGCCGCGACCGAAGCCCCCGGCACGTCGCGGTGCGTGTACATGCCGCCGACGTACTTGCCCACCAGGTCCGACGCGCGCGCCAGCTGGCTGAAGCCGTTGGCCAGTTGACGGCGCTGGCGCAGCGGATCATCGGTCGCCTCGGGCGCGCGGTTCTGCACCCGGGCCCACAGCTCCTGCGTCAGCTTCAGCCGCTTGCGGAAGTAGGCCATCGGGTCGTCGCCGAGGTCGAAGCGGTTGATCGTCGGATCCATGCCGTCGAACGGGCCGAAGCCGCCGGCATCGGTGTCGTCCGCGTAGGCGTGGCCAGGCTGCGTGTTCTGCGAGGCGATGCGCTTGAGCTCGCTCTCCTCCTGCTCCTTGGGCACCTGCTTGTAGGCGTACTCGATCGCCCAGTAGTCGTAGGCGCCCAGCGTCGTGTTGTTGTACGTGGTGGGCGCCTCGCCCTGCAGCGGGATGTTGTAGGCGTTGTAGTCCATGACCGAGGCCGACAGCCCGTGCGCATCGGTCCAGGCCTTGTCCTTGAGCTGCGCCTGCGTCACCTGCGTCGAGGCCTTGAAGTTGTGCTTCAGGCCGAGCGTGTGACCCACCTCATGCATGATCACGTCCTTGATCCGCGCCTGGATGAAGGCGTCGGCCTCGGGGCTGTCGGGCGCGATGTCGCCGCGCGCTTCCAGCACGTCCAGCGCGAAGTCCATCTCGGCCGCGGCGTCGTGCGCGTAGGTGCAGTAGGTCGCGTTGCGGCCTTCGCGCCAGCCGTGGTTCAACGCGGCCAGCGCCTGCGCTTCCTCGGCCAGCGTCGACACCGGGGCACCGGCCAGGCCGCGCGGCGCGTCCTCGCTGATGAAGGCCCGGCCGCCGCGGGCGAAGACGTCGCTCATGCCGATGTCGGCGTCCAGGATCTCGCCGGTGCGCGGATCGACATGGCTCGGCCCGATGGCGAAGCCCACGTCCGAGCCGACGAACCAGCGGATCGACGCATGCGAGGCGTCCATGTTGTCCCAGTCCGCGTCATCGGGCTGCTGCTTGGCCACGACCGCGTCCTTGAAGCCGATCTTCTCGAAGGCCTTGTTCCATTCCAGGATGCCGGCCTCGACCGCCGCGCGGTACTTCGGCGGGATGTTCTTGTCCATCCAGTAGGTGATCGGCTCCACCGGCTCGGACAGCGCGGCCGCCGGATCCTTCTTCTCCAGGCGCCAGCGGTTGATGTAGTGCACGCGCGGGTTGGCCTTGAGGTCGTCGCTCAGGTCGGTGAAGGTCTCGGTGAAGTGACCCAGCCGGCCGTCGGCGCGACGCGGCGACATCTTCTCCTCCGGCAGCGCGCGGAAGTTGTAGACGAAGCCCATGAACATCGAGCGCGGATCCGGCGTCGCCTGCGGCGGCGTCGGCACCGGCACCGGCGGGGCCACCAGCGGCGGCGCCGGGATGCGCGGCGTGAAGTAGTGGACCTTGGCGTTCAGCGTCGTCAGCTTCTCGTCGGCGCGGGTCAGCTCGAAGTAGGAGTTGCCGCGATCGACGTTGTAGGGCAGCCGGTAGGCCATCTCCAGCCGGGTGGACATGCCGGGGATGTCGCTCAGCAGCAGGCCGGCGTCGACCAGGAAGGCCTTGCGCTCGGGATGATCCGCGCTGGCGACCGGCCCCGCGGCCAGCAGGCTGGGCGAGAACGCCTCCTCGCCGGCGCGCTTGCCGCCGCCTTCGGCGCGGAACTCGGTGTTCAGCGCCACCAGCTGGATCGTGTTCCCGATGCGGCGCCACTCGGCCATGATCTCCGGGCCCATCTGGCTGGCGTAGAAGCCGCGCTCGCCGATGGAGCTGGAGATGTTGATGGTGAACAGGAAGGGCTTGTTCAGCATCGCGCGCGGGATCTCGAGCCAGACCTTCTCGTCCTTGCGCAGGATCGGGAACAGGCCGTCGTCGCGCTTGGCGTCGCGGCTGACCTCGGCGAAGGGCTTGGGCGCGGTGGGATCGGCGGCGGGACGCGGTGCCGTCATCGGCGAGGTGGCACCGGGCTGGCCGGGCGCGCCCGAGGCGGCGCCCGCCGGCGCGGACGCGGCCTGGGCGGCCGGCGCGGCGGAGGACGAGGAGGAGCCGGTCGTGCCGGTCGTGGCGCAGGCGGTCAGCAGCAGCGCCGCGGCCGCGATGGCCGTCAGCTGGATCGTGTCCCTGTGGATCATGGATCTGTGTGGTCGGGGGTCCGTCCGGAGTCGGCCGGCCGGGCCCTGTTGAGAGAAATTCGGGCGCTGCGGTCTTCTGGCCGCAGTCGCCCCGACGGAACGGGCAATGTGCCGGGGCCGGAGCCCCTGCGTCAATGCGCACTAACGAGCGCGCGGCCCTCGCCGGCCGCGACGGTGGCGATGATCGCCCAGCCATCCCCCCGTGCCGGAAGTGACCCGCCCACCCGACGGAGAGGGACACCCCTACACTGCCCGCCCATGACCCTCCCCTCCCCTCCGCCGGAGGCCCCCGCGCCGGCGCGCCGCACCCACCTGCTCTACCTGCACGGCTTCCGCTCGTCGCCGCGCTCGGCGAAGGCGCGCCGCATGGCCGAGTGGACCGCCGCCCATCGACCGGACCTGGTGTTCGCCTGTCCGCAACTGCCGCCCTCGCCGCGCGAGGCGATGGCGCTGGTCGATGTGCTGATCCGCGACTGGCCACGCGACACGATGGCGGTGATGGGCAGCTCGCTGGGCGGCTTCTACGCGACCTGGGTGGCGCAACGCACCGGCGCCCGCACGGCGCTGCTGAACCCGGCGGTGGACCCGGCCCGCGACCTCGCCAACCACATCGGCGAGCAGACCTGCTGGCAGGACCCGGACGAGCATTTCTTCTTCCGCCGCGAGTTCGTCGATGAACTGCGCAAGCTCGACGCCGGCGCGCTGGCGCATCCGGAGCGCCTGATGGCGGTGATCGCCAAGGGCGACGAGGTGCTCGACTGGCGCGAGATGCACGCGCGCTACCAGGGCTGCCGGATCAAGCTGCTGGAGGGCAGCGACCACGGCCTGGCCGACTTCGACGACCACCTCGACGAACTGGCCGAATTCCTCGGCCTCTGAAGGGCCGGGCCGTCGGCCCGCCCACGTTCCGGCTACTTCCGCCTACTTCCGCCTCCCGGTCGCCTTCAGCAGCAGCACGGTCACCAGCCCCGTCAGCACGACGATCAGCCCGACCACGACCCAGAAGCCGTGCTTGTGCTCCAGCAGCGGCAGCCCGCCGACGTTCATGCCGAACAGCCCGCTGATCAGGTTGATCGGCAGGGCCAGCACGGTGACCATCGTCAGCACGTACAGCGTCTGGTTGTTCTCCTGGGCGACCCGCGCCGAGGTTTCGTCCTGCACCGCGCGGATGCGCTCCTGCAGCGCCTGGATGTCGCGCAGCACCAGCGCGAATTCCTCGCTCGCCTGCTGCAGCTGCTGCTTGTCCTGCTCGGCGACCCAGTCCGGTGGGTTGGACAGCATCCGCAGCAGCGCGCTCGGCTCCGGCGCGAGCAGCCGCTGCAGCCGCACCATCAGCCGGCGCAGCGCCGCCACTTCGGATTCATGGCCCGCATGCCGGCCGGCGAGCAGCGCATCCTCGATGTCGTCGACCCGCTCGGTGGCCTGGCGCACGATGCGCTGCAGCTCGTCGGCCTGGTCGCGCAGCAGGTGGTCGAGCAGCGCCACGCTCGACCGCGGCCGGTCGCCGCGCTTGATCGCCATGCGCAGCCGGTCCACCGAGCGCAGCGGCGCGCGGCGCACGCTCAACACCAGGTGCTCGCTGGCCTGCATCCACAGCGTCGACACATCGCCCACGTCGAAGGCGAAATCGAAGGTCACGTCGTTGAGCACAGCGAACAGGTGCTCGCCAACGCGCTCGATGCGCGAAGAGCGCGAGCCCTGCTGCTGCGCCTCGTCGAAGCTCTCGGCCAGCGCCGCGTTGCGGCGCAGCCAGGGCAGCGCGCCCGCATGCGCGAGGTTCAGGTGCAGCCACAGGAAGCCGCCCTCGGGCCGCGCCAGCCGGGCCTGCGCCTGGGCCAGCGTGGGTAGCGCCTCGGTGGGGCGCTCGGGATGGATCCAGAAGCCGCAGATCAGCCCGTGTTCATCGCCGCCATAGGGGGCCGCCAGTCCCAGCGGGGACGGCATCGTCTCATTCATCGCCATCGGCGGATGGTAGACGCCCGATCGCCTCGCCCATGCGGATCCGCTGGCCCGTCTGCAAGCTGGGCGACAGCTTCACGCCCGGCGGGAGGAACACGAGGATGGTCGAGCCCTGCTCGAACCAGCCCATCTCCTCGCCGCGGGCGTGATCGTGGCCGAGCTCGAAGCGGTGCGGGCCCGGATGGTCGGGACGCAGCGTCAGGTCCAGCGCATGCAGGCGCAGGCTGGCCACGAGGATGGCCGCCACCGGCACCAGCGCGATCGGCGTGCCGTCCGGCAGCGTGCACTCGATGGCCGCGCGCACGTTGCGGCAGAACAGCCGCTCGACGCGCTTGAGCGCGATCGGGTTGACGTTCCAGGTGTCGCCGGCGATGTGGGTGACGCGATGGATGCGCAGGTCGGCCGGCGCATGGAAGCGGTGGTACATCGCCGAGGTCAGCCGCAGCGTCAGGTAGGTGCCGTGGAGGTAGGGCGCGGCCCGGGTGGCGTCGCCGAACAGCTCGGCGATGCGGTAGTCCATGCCCTTGGCCTGCAGCGCCATGCCGCGCTCGACCGGCCCGTGCGCGCCGACGATCGCGTCGCAGGGGCTGACGATGGTGCCCGGCGCCGGATCGATCGGCCGGCGTCCCGGCTCGAGCCGCCGCGTGAAGACGTCGCGCAGCGAGCGGTAACCGCGCGCGGGCGCTTGCGCCTCGCTCAGGTCCAGGTCGGTGAACAGCCGCCACACGGCGACGCTCAGGCGCGTCAGCGCCGGCGACTCGATCCGGCTGTACCAGCCCATGAAGCGCGTCAGCGCCAGGCGCGGCACGCGGTTGGTCAGGAGGAAATTGAGGTCTTCCTGCTGGGTCAGACGGTCGATCCAGCGCGCCGATTTCATGGACATGTCAATTCCGTCGGATACATATCTCCGCAATTTGCCAATGCTGTGTGACAGCAGAACGAGGCTCCGGAGGTCCATGCCCATGTCCACGACGTTCTTCACCTTCGACCTGCTGCCGGTCGCCGCCGCCGCGGCCGGGCTCGTGGCCCTGTACTACGCGCCGACCGGCTGGCGCCGGCTGCAGCTCTCGCGGGCGAAGCACCCGTCGCTGGCCGGCCATTCGCGGATGGCCGTGCGGCTGGCGCGGCTGATGCCGACGCGGCGCTTCGACGACCAGCGCTTCTTCAACGCCGACGACGCGCCGGACACCATCGTCGCGACGCGACGCGCCAGCTTCACGGCGCTCTCGCGCACGCTCAAGACGCGCCATGCGCGCAGCATCGCCGCGACGCAGGCGATGAAGCCCTCGCTGCCCGACCTCCAGTTCACCAGCAACTACCGCGTGCCGCCGCCGTTCAGCCCGCTGGTGCAGCGCGAGCTGCCGCTCGGGCCGGTGATGGTCGCGAGCGACGGCCACTGGCTCACCGACCTCGACGGCGAACGCTTCATCGACCTGGCCGGCAGCTACGGGGTCAACCTCTTCGGCTACGCGTTCTACCAGCGCTGCATCGCGGAAGGCGCGCGGCGGGTGGAGGCGCTCGGCCCGGTGCTGGGCGTCTACCACCCGCTGGTCGAGGACAACGTGCGGCGCATCCTCGCGCATGCGCGCATGGACCAGTTGTCCTTCCACATGTCGGGCACCGAGGCCGTGATGCAGGCGGTGCGGCTGGCCCGTTATCACACGGGGAAAACGCACCTGGTGCGCTTCTGCGGCGCGTACCACGGCTGGTGGGACGAAGCCCAGCCCGGTCCCGGCAACCCGCTGCCGGCCGAGCGCACCTACACGCTGCGCGACATGCACGCGCGCAGCCTGCAGGTGCTGCGCACCCGGCGCGACATCGCCTGCGTGCTGGTGAATCCGCTGCAGGCGCTGCATCCGAACAAGCCGGCGCCGGGCGACGGCTCGCTGGTCGACAGCTCCCGCCGCGCGTCCTACGACAAGGCCGCCTACGCCGCCTGGCTGCGCGAGCTGCGCGAGGTCTGCACCGAGCGCGGCATCGCGCTGATCTTCGACGAGGTGTTCATGGGCTTTCGCCTCGGCGCGGGCGGCGCGCAGAGCTACTTCGGCGTGCAGGCCGACCTGGTCACCTACGGCAAGACGCTGGGCGGCGGGCTGCCGGTGGGCGTGGTCTGCGGCCGCGCGGCGTGGATGAAGCGCTACCGCGACGAGCGCCCGGCCGACATCTGCTTCGCCCGCGGCACCTTCAACACGCATCCGCATGTGATGGGCGCGATGTCGGTGTTCCTGGACGCGCTCGAGGACCCCGAGCGCCTGCGCCAGATCGACGCGCAGGAGGCGCAGCAGGATGCGCGGCGCGCGCGGCTCAACGCGGCGCTCGAGGCCGAGCGGCTGCCGCTGCGCGCGGCCAACATGTCCTCGGTCTGGACGCTCTATTACACCGAGCCCTCGCGCTACAACTGGATGCTGCAGTACTTCCTGCGCGAGCAGGGCCTGGCGCTGAGCTGGGTGGGCACGGGGCGGATGATCTTCAGCCTGGACTTCAGCGACGCGGACTTCGACGAGGTCCAGCGCCGCATCCTGGCCGCGGCCCGCGCGATGCGCGACGGCGGCTGGTGGAGCAGCCCGGCGCTGCCGAGCAACCGGGCGATCAAGCGGCGCCTGCTGATGGAGACGCTGGGCCTGCGCGGCTGAGGCCCGCGCGCGCCACGTTCAGCGGGACGCCGCCGCCGCGGGGGAACGCAGCGCCATGCCCGGTGGCGACGGATGACCGCGCTCACGCGCTTCCCGGACGACCGCCTCGATCGCCTCGGCCACCACCTCGGGCTTGTCGCGCTGGATGTAATGCCCCGATCCCGCCACCGGCTGGATCTCCTTGCCGCCGACCAGCGGCAGCCAGTTCGGCTCCAGGCCATGCACCATGGACTCGAACCCGCTGGCCACCTCCATCGGCGAATACACCGTGCGCGTCAGCACTCGCACCGGCACGTCCGGCCGCGGCTTCTGCCACAGCGTGTCGATGCAGTCCTGCTGCTGCAGGAATTCGGCCTGCATCATCCCGCGGAAGACCCGCCGGCTCATGCTGTCCAGCATGTTGGCCATCACCGGCACCTCCACCTGCATCTTGCGCAGGTGCAGCGGATGGGTCGCGTCGACCAGCACGATGCCGGCGACCTCGTCCGGATACAGCCTCGAGAACGCGTACTGGTAAAGCCCGCCGATCGAGTGCCCCACCAGCACATAGGGCGGCTTGATGCCGGCGCTCTGGAGCAGGCCATGCAGCTCGGTCGCGATGCCGCAGGGGTTGCGCGGCGTCGGCGGCGTGGCGGTGCTGTCGCCGTAGCCGGGGCGGTCGTAGGCGAAGACGCTGTAGTCGGCGCGCAGCGCGTTCAGCACCGCCGCCCAGGGATCGCGCCCATCGCCCAGTCCCGATTGCAGGACCACCGTGGGCTCGCCATGGCCGACATGGGTGAACACGATCGGCCCCCCGGTGACGCGCTGGTTGCCGGTGTTGGGCATCGGGCTGGCGCAGCCGGCCAGCACGGCGGCGACCGTGACGACCCACGCCAATGACTTCGGCGCCCGAAGGCGCCGTTCAACTGCGGACATGCGGAACACTCCATCTGGCCGGCGGCCGCCTGTCCCCGCGTCGATCGCGATCCCGTCGCCCGGGATCGCGTCGCGCCATCCCGTCGGATCAGGCCGTCTGCTCGCCGTTGCCGGCATTGTGCCCATCGGCGCGCGGCCACAGCGCGGGATCGAGCCGCTCTCCGCGCAGCAATTGCAACGGGGCGCGGTGGTAGAGCTGGATGTCGTGGAAGGGGTCGGTGATGATCTTCGTCGCCCAGGCCAGACCGGTGCGCAAGTCGCGGATCACCGCCAGCTGCAGCACGCGGAACACCAGGCCGCCCACGCCCAGCCAGAACCAGAGCAGGCCCAGCTGGTGCAGGTAGTCGCCGAAGCCGGTGGCCGGCTCGAACAGGCCGAACAGGCCCGGCTGCAGCCACAGCGCGACCGGCGACAGCGCCCACAACCCCATCAGCACGACCTTGCGGCGCAGGTTGTAGCCGACCTTGATCTCTTCCTTGTGCTCGTGCGTCGCCTGGTTCACGTGGTCGTAGCCCTTGGGCTCGAAGAAGAAGTGACCGGCCTGTCGGCTGGTCATCGAGACGCCCCAGGCCAGCAGCGCCGACCAGGCCGGATCGACCAGCAGCAGCCCGTAGGCGACCACGAAGCAGCAGGCGCTGAGCAGATGCAGCGACTGGTTGATGCGGCAGTGGTGGTAGTAGCGGTGGTCGTCCCAGCGCTGTTCATTCAGAAGTGCCAGAAAGTCCTTCATGCGGGCCTCGTCCGTGAGATGACCATGAGATGAGCCGTGGAGCGTGCCGTCACTCGATGGCAGTGCCGTGATGGCACGATGGCGCGTCGATGACGGACGCGTGGCGACTGTGTCCATCGGGCGTGTCAGGCGCGTGACGATCGGCGCCGTCACAGAACTGTTGCGTTGGCCGCCCATCATCCGCGCCATGACGACCCCGCCGATCGAACTCGAAGTCGACGAACTTCCCACGCGCCAGCGGCATTTCCGCGTCGCGGTGGTGACAGAGACCTATCCGCCCGAGGTCAACGGCGTGGCGCGCAGCATCGCCTGCGTTGTCGGCGGGCTGCAGGCGCGCGATCACGCGGTGCAGCTGCTGCGGCCGCGTCAGGCGCCAGCGGGTGCGCCCGCGGCCGGCGAGTCGCCCGTCGACGAGATCCTCATGCGCGGCCTGGCCGTGCCGCGCTACCCGCACCTGCGCATGGGCGTGGTGTCCAAGCGCACCCTGGTCAACCTCTGGGCCAGCAAGCGGCCCGACGTCGTCCACATCGCCACCGAAGGCCCGATGGGCTGGTCCGCGCTGCAGGCCGCCCGCCATCTCAAACTGCCGGTGGTGTCGGAGTTCCGCACCAACTTCCACGCCTATGCCCAGCATTACGGCATCGGCTGGCTGCGGCGGCCGCTGCTGGCCTATCTCCGCAAGTTCCACAACCGCTGCCACGCGACGATGGTGCCGAACGCGGCGCTCGCGGGCGAACTCATGGCGCAGGGATTCCGGCACGTGAGCGTCATCGCCCGCGGCGTCGACACCCACCTCTTCCATCCCTCGCGCCGCAGCGAAGCGCTGCGGGAGCACTGGGGCGCAGCGCTTGGCGACCCGGTCCTGCTCCACGTCGGCCGGCTGGCCGCCGAGAAGAACCTCCAGCTCCTGGTCGACCTCTGGCCCACCATCCGCCAGCGCCATCCGCGCGCCCGGCTCGTGCTCGTCGGCGATGGGCCCGCGCGCGCCGACTTCGAACACGCGCTGCCGCCCTCCTCCAACGTTGTATTCGCCGGCATGCAGCATGGGGAACAACTCGCCGCCTGCTATGCGAGCGGCGACCTCTTCGCCTTCCCCAGCATCACCGAAACCTACGGCAACGTCACGCCCGAAGCACTCGCCAGCGGCCTGCCAGTGATGGCCTACCAATACGCCGCGGCAGCCCTGCTCGTGCGCGACGGCGTGAACGGCGGACTCGCGCCGTTCAATGAACCAGCGGCATTCCAGGCTCGGACGCTGGCACTGCTCGAGGACCTGCCTCGCCTGCGTGCAATGCGCATCGCTGCACGAGCGAGCGCGGAATCCCTCGACTGGGAAGGCATCGTGCAAGGGATCGAACAGGTCTACGCCTCCGCCATCGACGGCACCTCGGTCGCGCTGCGGGCAGGGTCGCAGCTGTCGGGGATCGAGGCTAGGGCCCATTGACGGCAGCGGACAAGCGCAGGTGAAGGAAGCCCGGGGCCGGCAGCGGCGCCCGCTTTCGGCACTCAACTCCCGCCGCTCACCTTCGGCTCGCTTTGGTCAGACAGAACGTGCCTGGTCAGTTTTGGAAGCGGGCTCCGCTGCCGGCCCCGGGCTCCCTTCACCTCACACCAGAGAGCGGTTCGAAGAGGTCGGCGCCACACCATCACGGACGCGACGGCGGATCATCAGGATCAGCACGCAGGCGAAGACGAAAGCGCCCAGCGCGCTCATCAACCAGACCAGCCGAACACCCATCGCCTGCAGCGCGGTGTAGCAACCCAGCATCAGCAGGATGCTCAGGTTCTCGTTGAAGCCCTGCACCGCGATCGAACGGCCAGCGCTCAGGATCTGCACGCCACGGTGCTGCAGCAAGGCATTCATTGGGACCACCATCGCACCACCCACCGCACCCACCAGCACCATCGCCGGCAGCGCCCAGCCCAGCGACGTCACCCACGGCGTGCCCAGCATCAAACCACCCAGCATCAGACCCAGCGGCATCACCCGCAACGAGTGCTGCAGCGCAATCCATCGGCCCGCCAGGCCCGCGCCCACCACAACCCCAATCGCCACCGTGGCCTGCAGGTACGCGCCCTGGTTCAAACGCAGACCCAGCACGTCCTGCGCCCATTGCAGGACCGCCAGCTGCAAGGTCGCACCCGCACCCCAGAACAGCGTCGTCATCGATAGCGACAAGCGACCACCCAGCCGGTCGCGCCACAGGGCTCGGTTGGAGATCCGGAAATCACGCACGATGTCCAGCGCGCGACGAGGCGGCCGGGGATAGACGATGCCGCTCTCGGGCACGCGCAGCTGCAGCAGCGCCGCCAGCGCATAGACGCCCAGCAGCGCGTACAACGACGCGATCAGCGGACGCGCCACGCCCCATCCCCCCATCGCCGCCATCCACCACGGGCTGACCAGCAGGCCGCCGACCAGCGTGCCCAGCAGCACCGAGCACACCACCGACACCTCGATCCACCCGTTGGCCGCCACCAGGCGCGTCGGCGGAACGATCTCCGTGATGAGGCCGTACTTGGCCGGCGCGTAGCAGGCCGCGGCCGTGCCGACGATGCCGAACGCCAGCAGCGGATCCAGGCCCAGCGCCATCGCGCCGACCCCCAGCGCCTTCAGCCCATTCATCCAGCTCATCAGCGCCACCTTGGGCCAGGCATCGGCGATCAATCCCACCACCGGCGCCAGCCCGACGTAGGCGAGCGTGAAGCACAGCTTCAGCAGCGGCGCCCACCAGGCCGGCTGTCCCATCTCGCGCAGCAGCGCGATGCCGACGATGAGGAGCGCGTTGTCGGCGAGCGCGGAAAGGAACTGCGCGGCAATGAGGGTGTGGAATCGTGGGGGCATGTGGGGTGGCCAGTGCGCGGCGAGTATGCGAAGGCGCCGTGACCGACCGTTGACACGCGATTGACATCGCCGCGACAGCCTGCGGACAGCCCCCGCGGCGCGTCCGCATCCGCCGGGTCGCCACCCGGAACGAATTGACACGCCCGCCGCGCGGACCCGTCCGGCACCCCCTCCACGATCAGCGACAATCCCGCCGCTATGTTTGCCCTGTTCGAAGACGCCGGAAAATTCCTCGCCGGCCGCATCCTGTCCGAAGCCGAATCCTCGATGCAGATCGAGCTCGATTCGGGCAAGCGCGTCAAAGTGAAGACCGCCCATGTGCTGCTCAAGTTCGACAAGCCCGCGCCGGCCGAGCTGATCGCGGAGGGCCAGCGCCTGGCCGCCGAGATCGACCTCGACCTGGCCTGGGAGTTCGCGCCCGAGGGCGAATTCGGCTTCGCCGACCTGGCCCGCGACTACTTCGACGAGAAAGCGACGCTCGGCCAGCAGACCGGCGCGCTGTTCCGCCTGTTCGAGGCGCCGCACTATTTCCGCCGGATGGGCAAGGGCCTGTTCAAGAAGGCGCCGGCCGAGATCGTCAAGGCCGCGTTGCTGGGCATCGAACGCAAGAAGCAGGTCGCGGCGCAGATCGAGCAGTGGGCCGACGAGCTCGCCGCGGGCCAATGCCCGGCGCCGATCGGCGACCAGATCTACAAGATCCTCTTCCGCCCGGACAAGAACGGCCCGGAGTACAAGGCCGTCGTCGAGGCCGCCAGGCGCAGCCACAAGGCGCCGCTGGACCTGCTCAAGGACGCCGGCGCGATCGCCAGCCCCTACCAGTTCCACTGGAAGCGCTTCCTCTTCGAGCACTTCCCCAAGGGCACCAGCTTCCCCGCGCTGTCCGCGCCGCAGATCAAGGACGAACTGCCGCTGGCCGGCGTGCGCGCGTTCTCGATCGACGATTCCGCCACCACCGAGATCGACGACGCGCTGTCCGTCCAGGGCCTGGGCACCGGCACGGTGGTCTTCGGCGTGCACATCGCCGCGCCGGGCCTGGCGATCCAGCCTGACTCGCCGGTGGACAAGGTCGCCCGCGAGCGTTTCTCCACCGTCTACATGCCGGGCTGGAAACTGACCATGCTGCCCGACGACGTGGTCCAGGCCTACACGCTGATCGAAGGCCGCGACTGCCCCGCCGTCAGCATCTACCTGACGATGGACGAGGCGACGCTGGAGATCACCGCCCGCGAGACCCGGCTCGAGCGCGTGCCCATCGCCGCCAACCTGCGCCACGACAAGCTGGATCACGTCATCACCGACGCCACGCTGACCGGCGCGGCGCCGGCCGACTACGACTTCGCGCCGGAACTGGCCTTCGCCTACCGCCTGGCCAAGGACCTCAAGGCCAAGCGCGAGGTGGTGCGCGGCAAGCCCGAGACCTTCAACCGGCCCGACTACAACTTCCGCCTGGAGGGCAACGGCGAGCACGAGCCGGTGGGCGCCGAGCAGGTCAGCATCTCGGTGCGCCAGCGCGGCACTGCGCTGGACCTGATCGTGGCCGAGGCCATGATCCTGGCCAACTCCAGTTGGGGCGGCATCCTCGCCGACTGCGGCGTGCCCGGCATCTACCGCAGCCAGGCCAGCCTGGCGCCGGGCATGAAGGTCCGCATGGGCACCAAGCCCGCGCCGCACGCCGGCATGGGCGTGGCGCAGTACACCTGGGCGACGTCGCCGCTGCGCCGTTATGTCGACCTCGTGAACCAGTGGCAGATCATCGCCTGCGCCCGCCACGGCAAGACCGCCGCGCTGGCGGCGCCGTTCAAGCCCAAGGACGCGGCGCTGTTCTCGATCATCTCGGGCTTCGACGCCGCCTACAGCGCCTACAACGGCTTCCAGTCCGGCATCGAGCGCTACTGGACGCTGCGCTACCTGCAGCAGCAGGGCATCACCGAGCTGACCGCCGCGGTCCTCAAGGACGGTCTGGTCCGCGCCGACGAGCTGCCGCTGGTGTTCCGCGCGCTGGGCTGCGAATCGCTGCCGCGCAACAGCCACGTCAAGGTCCGCATCACCGGCCTGGATGAGCTGACGCTGGAGGTGCACGCCAACCTGGTCGAGCGCCTGGATGCCGAGGCCGCCCCGTCCGGCGACGCGGAAGCCGAGGAGGACGAAGAGCCCAGCGGCGTGCTGACGCTGGCGATCGACGTCAACGACGAAGGCGCGGATAGCGCCGACACGACCAAGGGCACGGACGGCGCGGCGACGCCCGCCCCCGCCGCCTCCTGATCCGCTTCCGCATGTTCACGATGCCCAAGCTCAGCCTCCTGCAGTACGCGCTGATCGTCTCGGCCGGGGTGCACCTGGGCCTGGGAACGCTCAAGTTCGTCGCGCCCGACCAGTTCGACCGCCTGTTCCAGGACACGCCGCTGGAGGTGGTGCTGGTCAACGCCCGCGGCCAGGAGGCGCCGGTCAAGGCGCAGGCGCTGGCGCAGGCCAACCTGGCCGGCGGCGGCGAGATGGCGGCGGACCTGCGCGCCACGTCGCCGCTGCCGCCCTCGCCCAAGGCCGAGACCGGCGACAGCACCGAGGTCCAGCACAGCCAGATCCAGCAGCTGCAGGTGGCCCAGGAACAGCTGCTCACCCGGGTGCGACGGGAGCTTGCGCTGCTGCCGCCGCCCGACCCCCAGCGCGACAAGGGCACGCCCGAGGCGCGCGAGCAGGCCGAGCGTCGCCGCCAGCTGGTGCACCTGCTTGCCGAGATCGAGAAGCGCGTCAACGAGGAGAACGCGCGGCCGAAGAAGCGCTACGTCAGCCCGGCCACGCGCGAGGTCGTCTACGCCCAGTACTACGACCAGCTGCGCCGCCGCATCGAGAGCCGCGGCACCCGCGACTTCCCGACCTACCAGGGCCGCAAGCTCTACGGCGAGCTGACGATGAACATCCATGTGGACGCCCGTGGCCGCGTGGTGGAGACCGACATCGTGCAGAGCTCCGGCAACGCGGTGCTGGACCGTCGGGCGGTGGCCATCGTCCGGGCCAGCGCGCCGTTCGGCAACTTCACGACGCAAATGCGCCAAGGCGCGGAACTGCTGGTGATCACCTCGCGCTTCCGCTTCACCCGCGACGAGAACCTGGAAACGACCCTCAGCGGGCAGCCGTCCTGACGGCGCCCGCCGCGGCCGGATCGCGTGGCCGCGCCCCTTCTTATATAGACGTCATGAGCGCAGATCCGACTTCCGCCGCCGCGACCACCACAACTGCCACCACCGCCGGGCCCGACCGGTACGCCGTCGCCGGCAATCCGGTGGCGCACAGCCGTTCGCCGGAGATCCACGCCGCCTTCGCCGCGCAGACCGGCCAGTCGCTGGTCTACGAGCGCCTGCTCTGCCCGCTCGACGGGTTCGAGGCCGCGATCCGCGACTTCGTCGCCAGCGGCGCGCGCGGCTGCAACGTGACGGTGCCCTTCAAGTTCGACGCCTTCCGGCTCGCGGCCCGCCGCACGCCGCGCGCCGCGCTTGCCGGCGCGGTCAATACGCTGCGCTTCGACACAGACGGCGGCTGGCTCGGCGACAACACGGACGGCGCCGGCCTGGTGGCCGACATCGAGCGCAACGCCGCGCGCCCGCTGCGCGGCCTGCGCGTGCTGCTGATCGGCGCCGGCGGGGCTTCCGCCGGCGTGCTCGGCAGCCTGATCGGCGGCCGACCCGCGGAGATCCGCATCGTCAACCGCAGCGCCGACAAGGCGCTGGCCCTCGCGGCCAGCCACCGCGCCTGGGCCGACGACCACGGCGTGCGCCTGAACGCGGGCGGACTCGACACCCCCGCACCGGACGGTCGGCACGACGTGCTGATCAACGGCACCAGCGCCTCGCTCAGCGGCGCCGGCCTGCCCTTGCCGGATCCGGACGCGCTGGTGCTGGCCGCCGGCGGCCTGGCCGTCGACATGATGTATGGCGCGTCCGCCGCCCCCTTCCTGAACTGGGCTGCGAGCCAGGCGGGCGCCGGCGGCGCGACCCGCGACGGCCTGGGCATGCTGGTCGAGCAGGCGGCCGAGGCCTTCCTCCTCTGGCGCGGCGTGCGCCCGGACAGCGCGGCGGTGCTGGCCGACCTGCGCCGTCGACTCGCCGCCCATTGAGACCCGATTGAGGACCCATTGAGGACCGCTCCATGAAACAGTTCTGGCGATTCGCCGGCATGCTGCTCGTCAGCGTCCTGTGCCTGCAGCTGTTCTTCGCCGCCCGCATCGCGCTGATGACGGTGGTGTCGCCGCAGTCGACGACCTTCCAGCGCTCCGAAGCGCTGCGCCTGCTGCGCGAGAAGCACCAGATCCTCTGGGCCCAGCAATGGGTCGACGGCTCCTTGATCAGCAAGCACCTCAAGCGCGCCGTGATCGCCAGCGAGGACGCCGGTTTCAACGAACACGGCGGCGTGGATTGGGACGCGCTCGAAAAGGCCTGGGACAAGAACCAGCGCGCGCAGGAGCTGGCCGACCAGCGCGCCGCCCGCCTGGCCAAGACGAATCCGAACAAGCCGGCGCCGGTCCCCAAGGTCATCGGCGGCTCGACGATCTCGCAGCAGTTGGCCAAGAACCTGTTCCTGAACTCGGAGCGCAACTTGCTGCGCAAGGGCCAGGAACTGGTGCTGACGCTGATGCTGGAAGCGCTGCTGGACAAGCAGCGCATCCTGGAGATCTACCTGAACAACGTCGAGTGGGGCGAGGGCGTGTTCGGCGCCCAGGCCGCCGCCCGTCACTACTACCGCGTCGACGCCGCCCGGCTGGGCCCCAACCAGGCGGCGCGCCTGGCGGTGATGCTGCCGGCGCCGAAGCGGTTCGAGAAACGCCCAGGTTCGCCGTATGTGATCGGGCGGGCTGGCACCATCGAGGCCCGGATGGGCGCGGTCGACATCCCCTGACGCTTGGGCCAGGGATCGCCCGCCCAGGGCCGAGCCGCCGAAAGGGCGCCATGACACCCGAATTGACGACCGAGATCGCCGCCGCCGCCGCCCGCCTGGTGGTGGAGGAAGGCCTGGAATACGGCCCCGCCAAGTCGCGCGCGCTGAAGGTGCTCGGCCTGCCGCCGCGCACCGCGCTGCCCAGCAACGATGAACTGGAAGACCAGGTACGCGAGTATCTGGACATCTTCTGCGCCGACACGCAGCCGGCCGAGCTGCTGGCCCTGCGCGAACTGGCCGCCACCTGGATGGAGCGGCTGGCCGAGTTCCGCCCCCACCTGAGCGGCGCCGTCTGGCGCGGCACCGCCACCCGGCTGTCCCACATCCATCTGCAGTTGTATTGCGATGACAGCAAATCGGCGGAGATCGCGCTGCTGAACCAGGGCGTGGACTATGACGTCGGCCAATCCCGCAATGCCAAGGGCGAAACCGTCGACCAGCTCGTCCTGGATGTGCCTTGCCGCGCGCTGAACGAGCGGGTGGCGATCGCGCTGACCATCCTGGATCACGACGACCTGCGCGGCGCGCTCAAGCCCGACGCGCGCGGCCGGACCGAACGCGGCGACCTCGCCGCGCTGCGCCAACTGCTGAACGGGAAGGAAGATTGAATGCAACGACGCGCTGTTCTGGGGCTGGGCGCCGCTGGCGTGGTGGCTGCCGGCGCGGGGGCCTACCTCGCGCTTCATCATGAAAGGCAGGCCGGCGGTGGGGGCGGCGCAGCGCCGTCGGGACCGCTCTCAGCGGAAGCCGCGGCGTTCTGGAACGCCAGCTTCGACACGCTCGACCAGCAGACCTACCAGCCCGCCGCCCGCCTGCGTGGCAAGCCGCTGCTGCTGAACTTCTGGGCCACCTGGTGCGCGCCTTGCGTCAAGGAACTGCCGGAAATCAATCAGTTTCACGACGAGTTCGCCTCCAAAGGGTGGCAGGTGCTCGGTCTGGCCGTCGACGCGCCGACGCCCGTGCGGGGCTTCCTCGAGAAACTTCCGTTGAAGTTCCCGGTCGCCCTCGCCGGGCTCACCGGCACCGATCTGTCCAAGACCCTGGGCAATGCCAAGGGAGGTTTGCCGTTTACCGTCGCCTTCAGCGCGCAAGGCGAGCCGATCTGGCGCAAGTTGGGAGCCACCCACCTGGAAGAACTGCGCGAGATGGCCCGCGCGATGAAGTCCTGAAGCCTCGACCGAAGGCTCGTCAAGGCCTGCTCGGCCATAGCGGGCGGCCTGAAGCTGGTCAAGCCTTTTATTTTTGGCTTGCTGCCGGGATCTGAACCCAAAAGGCGTAAAGTCCACCCTTTTACGCTTCTAGTGTCTTCGCTCTAATTGGCGGGACCGGTCGCTGAATGCAAGTCCTGGTACTACACGGCCCCAACCTCAACCTGCTCGGCACCAGAGAGCCTGGGGTCTACGGCGCGACCACTTTGGCGGAGATCGACGCAGATCTTCGCCGGATCGCGCAGGAAGCCGGCGTAGCTCTGGAGAGCTATCAAAGCAACCACGAAGGTGGCTTGGTAGACCGCATTCAAGCAGCCGGACGCGACGGCACGCGCTTCATCATCATCAATCCGGCGGCCTACACCCACACCAGCGTCGCGATCCGCGATGCGCTGGCGGCGGTGGCGCTGCCGGTGATTGAAGTGCATCTGTCCAACATCCACAAGCGCGAACCGTTCCGTCACCACAGCTACGTGTCGCCGGTCGCGGAAGGCGTGATCTGCGGACTGGGTCCGGCCGGCTACCGGTTGGCGCTGCAGTTTGCGATCCAGCAATTGAGCCGGCCGGCCTCGTCCCCCTGAGCGCCGCGGTCCGCCTGCCGCCGGACCGGAAGACAACCCGAAGATCACAACCGATCCCCGTTGGAGAGTTCATATGGATTTGCGCAAGCTCAAGACCCTGATCGACCTCGTCTCCGAGTCGAACATCTCTGAACTTGAAATCACCGAGGCCGATGGCAAGGTGCGCATCGTCAAGTCCGATGGCCAGCCCGTCGTGGCGGCCATGCCCATGATGCAGGCGCCGCAGATGGTCGCCGCGCCGGCAGCGCAGGCCGCCGCCCCGGTCGCCGCCGCACCTGTGGCCGCGCCGGCCCCGGCCGCGGAAACCGGCCACATCGTCAAGTCGCCGATGGTCGGCACCTTCTACCGCGCCTCCAGCCCGAACGCCAAGCCGTTCGCCGAGGTCGGCCAGCAGGTCAAGGAAGGCGACCCGATCTGCATCATCGAGGCCATGAAGATCATGAACGAGATCGAAGCCGACAAGACCGGCACGATCACGAAGATCCTGATCGAGAACGGCCAGCCGGTGGAATTCGGCCAATCGCTGATCGTCATCGAGTAAGGCGGTCCGAGATGTTCAAGAAGATCCTCATCGCGAATCGCGGCGAGATCGCCTTGCGTATCCAGCGCGCTTGCCGCGAACTGGGCGTGAAGTCGGTCGTCGTGTATTCGGAAGCGGACCGCGACGCGAAGTACGTGAAGCTGGCCGACGAGGCCGTCTGCATCGGCCCCGCGCCGTCCGCGCAGAGCTACCTGTCGATGCCGGCCATCATCGCGACGGCCGAGGTCACCGACGCCGAGGCGATCCACCCCGGCTACGGCTTCCTGTCCGAGAACGCGGACTTCGCCGAGCGCGTCGAGCGCAGCGGCTTCACCTTCATCGGCCCGACCCCGGACAACATCCGGACCATGGGCGACAAGGTCTCGGCCAAGCAGGCCATGATCAAGGCCGGCGTGCCCTGCGTGCCCGGCTCCGAGGGCGCCCTGCCCGACGATCCCAAGGAGATCGTCCGCATCGCCCGCGCGATCGGCTATCCGGTGATCATCAAGGCCGCCGGCGGCGGTGGCGGCCGCGGCATGCGGGTCGTCCACACCGAGGCCGCGCTGGTCAACGCGGTGCAGATGACCAAGGCCGAGGCGGCCGCGGCCTTCGGCAATCCGCAGGTCTACATGGAGAAGTTCCTGGAGCATCCGCGTCACGTGGAGATCCAGGTGCTGGCCGACGGCCACAAGAACGCCGTCTGGCTGGGCGAGCGCGACTGCTCGATGCAGCGCCGCCACCAGAAGATCATCGAGGAAGCGCCAGCGCCGGGCATTCCGCGCCGCCTGATCGAGCGCGTCGGCGACCGCTGCGCCGCGGCCTGCAAGAAGATGGGCTACCGCGGCGCGGGCACCTTCGAGTTTCTGTACGAGAACGGCGAGTTCTACTTCATCGAGATGAACACCCGCGTGCAGGTCGAGCACCCGGTGACCGAACTGGTGACCGGCGTGGACATCGTGCAGATGCAGATCCGCATCGCCGCCGGCGAGAAGCTGCCCTTCACCCAGCGCAACATCACGATGCGCGGCCACTCGATCGAGTGTCGCATCAACGCCGAGGACCCGGTCAAGTTCATCCCGTCCCCCGGCCGCATCACGATGTGGCACCCGCCCGGCGGTCCCGGCGTGCGCGTGGACTCGCATGCGTACACCAACTACTTCGTGCCGCCGAACTACGACTCGATGATCGGCAAGATCATCGTCCACGGCGACACCCGCGAGCAGGCCCTGGCCCGCATGCGCATCGCACTGTCGGAGACCGTCGTCGAAGGCATCCAGACCAACATCCCGCTGCACCGCGAGTTGATGGCCGATGCCAAGTTCATCGAAGGCGGTACCGACATCCACTACCTCGAGCAGTGGATGGCCGCCCACAAGCGCTGACCCGAAGGCGCTGCCCGATCAGCGCCGACCGCCGCTGAGCGACAATGCGCAGGCCCTCAAGCGTGGACGCTGGTCCGCCTTGAGGGCTTCTCCATTTCAGAAGTCCCCCGAAGTCCCGGAGCCGCCATGAGCGAAAACCACGGCGAAGACCACGCCAACGATCCCCTGCTGCACGAGCTCGTGCTGATCTGCCGCGAGGAGGATGTCGAGACCGTCAGCGACGCGCTGATGGAGATCGATTCGCTGGCCGTCTCCGTCGAGGACGCCGACGCCGACACGCCCGCGGAGCGCGCGCTGTTCGGCGAGCCCGGCATGCCCGCGCCGCGCGCGGGCTGGGAGCGCTCGGTGGTGAAGGCGCTGTTCGCCGAGGAAGCCGAGGCCACCGAGGCCGCGACGCTGATCCTGGCGCAGGACTGGGCCACCGACGTCCACGTGCAGGCGATCCAGACCGTGGCGCAGCAGGACTGGGTGCGGCTGACCCAATCGCAATTCGCGCCGGTGGAGATCACGCCGGAGTTCTGGATCGTCCCGTCCTGGCACGAGGCGCCGGCGCAGGCCAGGCAGGTCATGCGCCTGGATCCGGGCCTGGCCTTCGGCACCGGCACCCATCCGACGACGCGCATGTGCCTGCGCTGGATCGCGCGCCACGGCGCCGAGGCCGCCCAGTGGGATCGCGTGCTCGACTACGGCTGCGGCTCCGGCATCCTGGCCATCGCGGCCGGCTTGTTCGGCGCGAAGTCCATCGATGCCGTCGACATCGACCCGGCCGCGCTGATCGCCTCGACGCAGAACGCCAAGGACAACGGCGTGACGCTGAACGCCGCGATGCCCGATGCCGCGAACGGCGAGTACCCGGTGGTGCTGGCCAACATCCTGGCCACGCCGCTGAAGCTGCTGGCGCCGCTGCTGTGCAACCACCTGCGCCCGGGCGCGCACCTGGTGCTGGCCGGCATCCTCGAGCGCCAGGCCGACGAATTGAAGGCCGCTTACGCGCCGCATGTGGCCCTCGAGGTCGCCGACAGCGAGGACGGCTGGATCCTGATGACGGCGCGTCGCCCCGCCTGATCCATCACTCGAAGGACCAATCGCCGCACGCACGCCAGCCCTCCCGACCCATCGCCCGCGGGCACCGCCATTGCCCCGCCCGGGCCGATGAACAGCCACATCGCGGGTCGCGCGCCCGTGGTGACGGTGTGTCAACCGGGGGGTGTTCGCGTCAAGGACTGACCCTGCTTCGTGGCATCATCGCGCCCATGAATCTCGCGACCCGCTGCACGACCTGCGGCACCATCTTCCGGGTGGTGCAGGACCAGCTGCGCGTCTCCGAAGGCTGGGTCCGCTGCGGCCGCTGCGCCGAGGTCTTCGATGCCCGCGAGCAGCTGTTCGATCTTGAGCGCGACAGCCCGCCGCCCTGGCCGCCGCTGAGCCCCTCGGCGGAGCCCGCGCCGGTCGACCGCCGCCCGCCGCCGCCCGCGCCGACACCGACCGCGCCAGCCTATCGCGACGACTTCCCGCCGAGCCAGCCCGCGCCCTTGCCACCCTCGAGGCCAGTGGCCTCGCCGGCGCCGATCTTCGCGCCGGAGCCCGTCTTCGCACCGGAGCCGCCGGCTCACCACCAACCACCGCGCGACAGCGGCTGGATCGCCGCCGACGACGAGTCGCTCAATCCCTTCGCGCCGCCGCGCCGCATGGCCGACGACGAGCCGATGGACGACATCGTCGACGCGCGCTTCAACGCGACCGGCGTCGACGAGCGTCCGCACGAAGCCCGTCGGGAACCCTTCCTCGAGGCGCCCGCCGCGCCTGATCCGCGATCGCACCTGCCCGAACCCAAGGGCATGCGCTTCGAGGAGGATGAACTGCCGCCGCCGATGATCGACGACGACGAGCGCCCTGACGTGACGCTGGCGCTGAGCCCGGCCACCGCGGCGCAGCTGCGCGCGAACGAACCGGCGCCGGAGCCGGACCTGGGGCCGTCGCTCGAACCTTCGTCCTCGATGATGGCGCCCGACGAAGACGCCATCGCCGAGGCCAAGCGCGCGGCCAAGGCCACGAGGAAGCGCCGGCTCTGGAATCCGTTCAAGCGGCGCCGGGCCGCCACGCCCCAATCGACGGAGAGCCCCGAAACCACGATGACGGTGCTGGCGGCGGAGTCCGAACTCCTGGCCGCCCGCGCGGCCGCGTCGACCGCCAGTGCGGACGCGATGTCCGCGCAGGGCTCACCGAGCGTGATGCCGGACCAGTTGCCGAGCTTCATGCGCCAGGCCGAGTCAGCACGACGTTGGAATCGCCCCGGCGTGCGCCTGGCGCTGGGCAGCGCCGCGACGGTCCTGGCGCTCGGGCTGATGGGCCAGTTGCTCTGGCATGCCCGCGAGGCGATCGCGGCGCAGTACCCGACGGCCAAGCCGGCGCTGGTTTCGGTGGCGCAGGCGCTGGGCCAGGAGATCAAGCCCTGGCAGCACATCGAAGCCTTGAGCGTCGAGAGCAGCAGCCTCAATCCGGCCGGCGCCGCCAACCACTACCGCTTCAGCATCAGCCTGCGCAATCGCAGCAATTGGGAAGTGGCGCAGCCGTGGGTGGACCTGAGCCTGACCGACGCGAGTGGCGTGCTGGTCGTGCGCCGCATGCTCTCGCCGGCCGAGATGCAGGCCGGCCGCGTCGCGCTGCCGGCCGGCGCCGACCAGCAGCTGCAGTTGGTCTTCGACAGCGGCGCGCAGAAGATCAGCGGCTACTCGGTCGAGCTCTTCTACCCCTGACCGGGGACACGGGCCACCGCCCGAACGATCCTTCTCCCTCTGATGGGCGCCGCGCAGGCGCCCTTCTTCTTTGGCGACCCCAATGGGAGCAATGGGAGGCCCCAAAAGAAAAAACCCGGCTCGCGCCGGGTTCGGAGGGCTCGACGAACCGGACCCGAAGGTCCGGTCATCGTTCAAGCTCAGGGCTTGTTGCCGGTCGGGAAGGGCCAGGCGGCTTGCGGGCTCAGCGCGGTCTTCGCAGCCGGGGCCGGCGCAGCGGCAGGCTTGGCAGCGGGGGCAGCGGCAGGCTTGGCAGCAGCCTTCTTCGGCGCAGCGGCCTTCTTCGGAGCAGCAGCCTTCTTGGCGGCCGGCTTCGCAGCAGGCTTGGCGGCGGCCTTGGGGGCAGCCTTCTTCGCAGCAGCGGCCTTCTTGGCAGGCGCAGCCTTCTTCGCGGCGGGCTTCGCAGCCTTGGCAGTGGCCTTGATCGGCGGCTTCTTGGCGGCGGAGGCCTTCTTGGCTGGCGCAGCCTTCTTGGCAGCGACCTTCTTGGCCGGTGCGGCCTTCTTGGCCGCAACCTTCTTCGCCGGTGCCGCCTTCTTCGCAGCAGCCGCCTTCTTGGCCGGAGCGGCCTTCTTCGCCGGCGCCGCCTTCTTCGCAGCAGCGGCCTTCTTCGCCGGCGCAGCCTTCTTGGCCGGAGCGGCCTTCTTCGCCGGCGCCGCCTTCTTGGCCGGAGCCGCCTTCTTCGCGGCCGGAGCCTTCTTCGCAGCGGCCTTCTTGGCCGGAGCCGCCTTCTTGGCCGGAGCGGCCTTCTTCGCAGTTGCCATTTCAGTTCTCCTTGATCAAGTGGAAATAGCCCTGCCCGTCATCAACCGGTTGATGCCGGTGCAGGTATTCACCGCCCACGACGCGCGGGAGTTGCGCTCCGCGGTGCGGTGAATCGGGTTGCGGTGCGTCTCCGCCGCTTCTATGTCGGTCGGTCGGCGCATCGCCAAGCTTGATCTCTTCTTCAACAAACAATGCTCGAGGGTCACTCCGCCTCGGACTTCATCAGTCCCAGGACAGCGCGCCGCCCGATTGGTATTCGATCACTCGCGTTTCGAAGAAGTTGCGTTCCTTCTTCAGGTCAATCATTTCGCTCATCCAGGGGAACGGGTTTTCCTCGTTCGGGAAGAGCGCTTCCAGGCCGATCTGCGTCGCGCGACGATTCGCGATGTAGCGCAGGTAGCCCTTGAACATGGCCGCGTTCAGACCCAGCACGCCGCGCGGCATCGTGTCCTCGGCGTAGCGGTACTCGAGCTCCACGGCCTTCTGGAACAGCGCCTTGATCTCCGCGCGGAATTCAGGCGTCCACAGGTGCGGGTTCTCGAGCTTGATCTGGTTGATCAGGTCGATGCCGAAGTTGCAGTGCATCGACTCGTCGCGCAGGATGTACTGGTACTGCTCGGCGGCACCGGTCATCTTATTCTGGCGGCCCAGCGCCAGGATCTGCGTGAAGCCGACGTAGAAGAACAGGCCTTCCATCAGGCAGGCGAAGACGATCAGCGACTTGAGCAGCGTCTGGTCGTTCTCCGGGGTGCCGGTGACGAAGTTGGGATCCATGATCGCGTCGATGAACGGGATCAGGAATTCGTCCTTGTCGCGGATCGACTGCACCTCGTGATAGGCGTTGAAGATCTCGCTCTCGTCCAGGCCCAGCGACTCGACGATGTATTGGTAGGCGTGGGTGTGGATCGCTTCCTCGAAGGCCTGGCGCAGCAGGAACTGGCGGGCTTCGGGGGCCGTGATGTGGCGGTAGGTGCCCAGCACGATGTTGTTGGCGGCCAGCGAATCGGCGGTCACGAAGAAGCCGAGGTTGCGCTTGATGATTCTGCGTTCATCGTCGGTCAGACCGTTCGGGTCCTTCCACAGCGCGATGTCGCGGGACATGTTCACTTCCTGCGGCATCCAGTGATTCGCGCAGGTGGCGAGGTACTTCTCCCACGCCCACTTGTACTTGAACGGGACCAGCTGGTTGACGTCGGTCTGGCCGTTGATGATGCGTTTGTCGGCGACGTTCACACGGCGCTCGCTCGCGTTGGCGATCGACGAGGCAGAAGAGGACACCGAACCCGCCGCGGAGGCGGCGGCATCACGCGCGACGGCTTGCGTCGCTGCGTGGATCGATGCGCCCGACTGCGGCGCGTTGCTCGAAGGTTGACGGTCTTCTTCCCAAACCAGCATGGTGGTCTTCCTATGGTCGCGGATTATCGGAGTGTTGTGTTCAAACACAAAGGACTTCTTGACTTTGACGCCGCTTCGCTGTTGCTGGTCCGCATCGCATTCGACGCGTCGGACCACGTGCGTCGCATCTCCTGATGAGTGCGATGCCGCGCGATCACGACACGCGGCGGGAGCCGGAGCGGACGTCCGATCAAGCATTCATCGATCGCTCGCGAGGCCGGGCGGAAAAAACGCCGATCGCCGCGAACATCGATGAACACTCGCATCGCGAGCGTCGGAGGTGTCGACGCATGACGTCGACACCTCCTGTTTCGATTACTGGCAGGCCTCGCAACCGGGGTCGTCGATGGCGCAGAACTTGACGTCCGTCGCCGGCGACACGGCGCTCAGATCCGGCGAGACCGAAGTCTCGATCGGCGCGACGGCAACCGGTGCCGCCGCGACCGGCGCGGCGCTCAGGCCACCGATGCCGCTGCTCACCGCGTTGAGCTGGCCGGCGTTCTGCACGGTGCTCTTCTCGGCATGCGTCGCGCCCATCGTGCGGAGGTAGTAGGTGGTCTTCAGGCCACGCTGCCACGCCAGCTTGTAGGTCTCGTCCAGGCGCTTGCCCGAGGCACCGGCCATGTAGATGTTCAGGCTCTGCGCCTGGTCGATCCACTTCTGGCGGCGCGCGGCGGCTTCCACCAGCCACACCGGATCCACTTCGAACGCGGTGGCGTACAGGTGCTTGAGTTCCTCGGGCACGCGGTCGATGCGGCGCAGCGAGCCGTCGAAGTGCTTGAGGTCCATGACCATCACGTCGTCCCACAGGCCCAGCTTCTTGAGGTCGCGGACCAGGTGCTCGTTCACCACGGTGAACTCGCCCGACAGGTTGGACTTCACCGACAGGTTGCCGAAGCAGGGCTCGATCGAGGCGTCGACGCCGATGATGTTGGAGATCGTCGCGGTCGGCGCGATCGCCACGCAGTTGCTGTTGCGCATGCCGTCACGGGCGATCTTGGCGCGCAGCGCGTCCCAGTCCAGCGACGACGAGCGGTCCACGTCGACGTAGCCGCCGCGGGCTTCGGCCAGCAGGTTCAGCGAGTCGATCGGCAGGATGCCGCGGTCCCACAGCGAGCCGCGGTAGCTGCTGTAGCGGCCTCGCTCGGCGGCCAGCTCGGTCGAAGCCCAGTAGGCGTGGTAGCAGACAGCTTCCATCGAGCGGTCGGCGAACTCGACCGCGGCGTCGGAGGCGTAGGGCACGCGCAGCTGGTACAGCGCATCCTGGAAGCCCATGATGCCCAGGCCCACCGGACGGTGACGCAGGTTGGAGTCGCGCGCCTTCTTGACCGCGTAGTAGTTGATGTCGATGACGTTGTCGAGCATGCGCATCGCCGTCGACACCGTCTTCTTCAGCTTCTCCTGGTCGATCTTGCCGTCCTTCAGATGCTGCGACAGGTTGACCGAGCCCAGGTTGCAGACCGCGATCTCGTTGTCGTTGGTGTTCAGCGTGATCTCGGTGCACAGGTTGGACGAGTGCACGACGCCCACATGCTGCTGCGGCGAGCGCACGTTGCAGGCGTCCTTGAACGTGATCCAGGGATGGCCCGTCTCGAACAGCATCGTCAGCATCTTGCGCCAGAGGTCGCGGGCCGGCATGCGCTTGTGCAGCTTGAGCTCGCCGCGGTCGACCTTGGCTTCATAGGCCGTGTAGGCGACCTCGAATTCCTTGCCGAACAGGTCGTGCAGGTCCGGGCAGGTCGACGGGCTGAACAGCGTCCAGTCGCCGCCTTCGATGACGCGCTTCATGAACAGGTCGGGAATCCAGTTCGCCGTGTTCATGTCGTGGGTGCGGCGACGGTCGTCACCGGTGTTCTTGCGCAGCTCGAGGAATTCCTCGATGTCCAGGTGCCACGTTTCCAGGTAGGCGCAGACGGCGCCCTTGCGCTTGCCACCCTGGTTCACCGCGACGGCGGTGTCGTTGACCACCTTCAGGAAGGGGACCACGCCTTGCGACTTGCCGTTCGTGCCCTTGATGTGCGAGCCCAGCGCGCGCACCGGCGTCCAGTCGTTGCCCAGGCCGCCAGCGAACTTGGACAGCAGCGCGTTTTCCTTCAGCGCTTCATAGATGCCGTCCAGGTCGTCGGCCACCGTCGTCAGGTAGCAGCTCGACAGCTGCGAGCGGCGCGTGCCCGAGTTGAACAGCGTCGGCGTGGAGCTCATGAAGTCGAAGGTCGACAGGACTTCGTAGAACTCGATGGCGCGGGCTTCGCGGTCGATCTCGTTCAGCGCCAGGCCCATGGCCACGCGCATGAAGAAGGCCTGCGGCATCTCGATGCGGGTGCCGTCCACATGCAGGAAGTAGCGGTCGAACAGCGTCTGCAGGCCCAGGTAGTCGAACTGCAGGTCACGCTCGGCCTTCAGCGCGGCGCCCAGCTTGGCCAGGTCGTACTGCTGCAGCTTCTCGTCCAGCAGCTCAGCCTGCACGCCCTTCTTGATGAAGCCAGGGAAGTAGTCGGCGTACGCGGTGGCCATCTCGGCCTGCGTGACCTCGCGGCCCAGGATCTCCTTGCGGATCGTGTGCAGCAGCAGGCGGGCGGTGGCCCGGGTGTAGCCCGGGTCCTTCTCGATCAGCGTGCGCGCGGCCAGGATGGCGGCCTTGTAGACCTCGTCGATCGGGACGCCGTCGTACAGGTTGCGCTTGGTCTCGGCCAGGATCGGATCCGGCTTGACGTCGGCGCCCAGGTTCTCGCAGCTCGACGAGATCAGCGCCGCCAGCTTGTTCAGGTCGAGCGGCACGCGCACGCCGTTCTCGACCACCGAGATGCCGGACTCCAGCACCGCGGCCTGGCGCTGCTCGCCCTGGGCGGCGCGCTCCTGGGTGCGGCGCTCGCGGTACAGCACGTAGGCGCGCGCCACTTCATGGTGGCCGCCGCGCATCAGCGCCAGCTCGACGTGATCCTGCACGTCCTCGATGTGGAAGGTGCCGCCGGCCGGGCGCGAGCGCAGCAGCGCGCGCGTCACCGAATCGGTCAGCGCGTCGACGGTCTCGCGCACGCTGGCGGACGCCGCACCGCTGGTGCCGTGCACCGCGAGGAAGGCCTTCATCATCGCCACGGCCACCTTGCTCGGCTCGAAGTGCACCACCGCGCCGTTGCGGCGGATGATCTGGTGCTGCGGGAAGCTGGCCGAAGCGGCGGCGGACTCGCGCGGAGCCTGGGCCAGGCCCGTTTCAGCGGTCGGTGTGGCGGCGACTGTCTGCATGGGATCCTCGTCTGTTCTGGTGTCTGGAAAAACAAAAAAAGCTTCGCCCGGCCCGGCTTGTCCGAAGGGCCCGGCGATCAGGGGGTCAGGTGATGTCGGCGGTGCTGCTGATGCGCCCGGACTTGGGATTCCCGGTCCTCCGACCAAGGGGTCGGCAGCGCGGGCAAGACGTCTGAGGGAGCATTCATCGCCGTGTTTGCGAAGTCAGCAGGATAGCATGCAAAACACTATATCTAGTGGTCACGACACCTTCAAGGAACTAGCGGTAGCGTCATCGCCCTTGACGTCCGCCATGCGCTGGTCTAGCCGTAAGACCTGGCCCCGCACAGCCCCGATGGATTCGCGCATCGTGTCCGCAAGCCCAGGATTGGCGCGGGTTGCAGGCGGGAATCGGGCGCGAGGGCCGATGGTTGCTGAGCAGGCGTCGATGGCGTTTCGATGACACGCCGCGCCGCTGTCCCCACCCGTTAGGACAACCCCGCCCTAGGACCTTCCCGGAGGGGCCACCGGCGGTGGGGTCATGGTCGCATTGCGCGCAGTTCCGCTGGGATGCGAACCGGTCAGGACTCGTCGCCGCCGACCGAGATTTCCAGCCGCGCCATGCGGTAGCGCATCTGCCGCAGCGACAGGCCCAGGCTGGCGCCGGCCGCGGTGCGGTTGTTGCGGTGCTGCTCGAGCGCCCGCAGCAGAATCTGCTTCTCGACCTCGTCCAGATAGGTGGCGAGGTCCGACGGCAGCGGCGCACCGCCACGCGCCTCGGCGGGCAGAGCGGCGCCCAGCGGCGGCTCCACGGCCACGTCGGCGGTCTCCGCCGGCGCGTCGTCCAGGCCCAGCACGCTGTCGGGCAGGCCGAGGTCGGCCAGGTCGATGCCGTCGCCGCTGGACAGCGCGAGCGCGCGATGCAGCAGGTTCTCGAGCTCGCGCACGTTGCCCGGGAAGCTGTAGCGCGACAGCGTCGCCAGCGCCGCCGGCGTCAGCGCGGGCACCGGCGCCACGCCGGCGTCGGCGGCGATGCGCTGCAGGATGCGCGCGCTGATCGGCGCCAGGTCCTCCATGCGCTCGCGCAGTGGCGGCACGCGGATCTGGATCACGTTGAGCCGGTAATACAAGTCCTGGCGGAAGCGGCCGCCGGCCACCTCCGCCGCCAGGTCCTTGTGGGTCGCGCTGAGCAGCCGGACATTGACCGGCATTTCCGCCACCGCGCCCACCGGCCGCACCGAGCGCTCCTGCAACGCGCGCAGCAGCTTGGACTGCATCGCCAGCGGCAGGTCACCGATCTCGTCGAGGAACAGCGTGCCGCCCTGCGCCGCCTGGAAGAAGCCCTCGCGGTCCTCGCTCGCGCCGGTGAAGGCGCCCTTGCGATAACCGAAGAACTCCGCTTCCAGCAACTGCTCCGGGATCGCGCCGCAGTTCACCGCGATGAAGGGCTGGGGACGGCGCGCGCTGACGTCATGGATCGCGCGCGCCACCAGCTCCTTGCCGGTGCCGGACTCGCCGTTGAGCAGCACCGGCGCCATGCTGCGCGCGACCTTCTCGATCAGCTCGCGCACCTGGCGCATCGGCGCCGAGTCGCCGACCAGGCGCTCCAGCGCCGTGGTCGAGCCGGTCAACGGCGGCGCGGCGCGGGCCGGCTTGCGCGCTTCGGCCGGCGCGGGCCGGGGGGCCTCGACCGAGCTCAGCACATCGAAGGCGCCGGGCGCGGTCGGCGCGAAAGCATCCGGCGCGGCGGCGACGGACATCGCGCTCGAGGCCGCGTTCGATGCCGCGTTCGATGCCGGGTTCGACGTCGCACTCCACCCCGGGCTCGACGCCGCCGCCGGCGCGGACGAGAACGGCTTGGGCACCGGCCCTTCCATCTTCGGCGTCCGGCCGAGCGCCGACGCGACCACCATCCGGAACTGGCGCAGGTCCACCGGCTTGGTCAGGTAGTCGTAGGCCCCGGCCTTGAGCGCCTCGACCGCGTTCTCGGCCGAGCCGTAGGCGGTGATGACCAGCGCGCGCTCGCTGCGCCCCTGCTGCTCCAGCCAGCGCAGGATGTCCAGGCCGCTGCCGTCGGGCAGCCGCATGTCGGTGATGACCGCGTCGTAGCGGCGTGTGCCCAGCAGCTCCAGCGCGTCCTCGACGGTGCCGGCGCTGTCCAGCGAGAAGCCCTCGCGCAGCAGCGTCATCTCGTAGAGGGTGCGCAGGTCGGGCTCGTCGTCGACGACCAGCAGGCGGGGATCAGCGCTCATGGAGTTCGGTATCGGGGAAATGGGAATCCGGTCCCGCGGACGGGACCGAGGCAAGCGCGGCGCCTGGCGAAGCCGGCCGCGGCAGCAGCACGCGGAACTCGTTCGCCTCGGCGTTCGGTCCGGTGTCGCGGCGGTGGTATTCGATGCGGGCGCCGTAGCGTTCGCACAGCTCGCGGCAAATGTACAGGCCCAGGCCCGAGCCCCGGCTGCGCGTGGAGAAGAAGGGCTCGAACAAGTGTCTTTCGACCTCGGCCGGGATGGGCTCGGCGCGGCTGAACACCGACAGCCGCACCCACTCGCGGTCCTCGCCCAGCTGCACGCGCAGCGCGCCCGGACCGGGGCGCGCGTGGCGCAGGCCGTTGTCCAGCAGGTTGATCAGGACGCGGCGCAGGTGCTCGGGCTCGAAGCTGACGAGCAGGCCGTCGCGCTCGATCTCGACGCGCAGCGGGCTGGCCTCGCCGCCGGGCAGCCGCTGGGTGGTGGCCCAGTCGGCGCAGTACTCGCGCACCAGCGGCGCGACGGCCAGCGTCAGCGCCACCGGCGCGATGCCGGGCGCGACCTCCATCACGTCGTCGACCAGGCGCTTGAGCCGCTCGACGTTGGACGCCACCATGCGGGTGAGCTGCTCGCCCTTGGGGTCCTGCGCGAGGTCCTCCGACAGCAGCGCGTTGGCCTGCGCGATCGCGGTCAGCGGGTTGCGGATCTCGTGCGCGATGCCGGCGGACACGCGCCCCATCGCCGCCAGCTTCTCCTGGCGATTGCGCGCCTCGAGCAGCCGGTTGTCCTCGAGGAAGAGCACGCACAGGTCGTCGCCGTCCAGCGGCCGCAGCGTGAAGCGCATGCGCACCCGCAACGAGCGCTGCGAGCCGCGGCCGAAGTCCAGCAGCAGATCCCGGCCGGCCTCCGGCCAGAGCTCACCGGCGAAGGCCTTCTCGACCGCCCGCAGCAGCGGCTTCCAGGCTGGCGTGGTGTCCAGCCGGAACGCCCCCGAGCGCAGCGAGGCGCCTTCCGCGAGCAGCGCCCGCGCCGCCGGATTGGCGGTGCGCACCAGGCCGCGGCGGTCGACGACGGCGACGCCCTCCTCCATCTCCTCGATGACGAGGCGGTTCAGGTCAGCCTGCTGCCGCGCGTACTCGAGGCTGCCGCGCGCGGCGCGCTCCTCGCGCGCCAGGCGTGACGCGATCTCGTTGGCCAGCAGCGTGACCACGAACAGGCCGCAGCCCAGCAGCCCGGCCTGGCTGATGCGCAGCGCGCCGTCCTGCTCGTTCAGCACCGCCCAGCCCGACATCGACAGCAGCACCAGGCTGGGCAAGGCGGCGCAGCCCAGCGCGCGCAGCCGCGGCTGCAGCGCGCCGGCCATCAGCGCCGGCATGAAGAACAGCGCGCCATAGGGGCCGCTGGGATCGCGCACCTGCAACAGCGTGAACAGCACCAGGTCGGCGCCGATGCTGACCATGAACTGCCGCGTGCTCAGGCCGGCGCGCTCCTTCGGCGGCGTCTCGCCGCCGCCGAACCAGCGCGGCAGCATCCACGCCAGCACCGCCTGCGTGCCGTAGATCAGCGAGATCAGCGTCGTCCAGCCGGTGGGCTTGGCCCCCATCAGGCCGGCCAGCGACTGCGTCGCCAGCAGCGCCAGCCCCAGCGCCGCCCGTGCGCCCATGAAGGCGCGATACAGGCGCTGGATGGTGCTGGCGCTGATGGCGCCGACGGTCTCGGAGGTGGCCATGTGGTCCGGCGCTCAGGTCGCGGCGTCGTCGCGCCGGCCGCGCGCCGCCTCGGCGGCTTGCAGGCGCTGCTCGTGCGCGGCGCGATGGGCGGCGCCGCAGAACTGGCCGCCGCGACCGGGCAGCGCATCGCTGGCCGGGAGATGCATGCCGCACTCGGCGCAGCTCACCATGTGCTCGGGCAGGCGCGGCGCCGGCGGCGGCGCGGGCCGGGCGTTGTCGCGCGGCGTCGGCCGGCCGCGCTTGAAGCCGATCACGAAGGCGATCACCGCCAGCAGGACGATCCAGAAAAGCAGCTTGATCACGATGGGCGAGGCGGAAGCTTCGGGGAGGAGGTCGACGGGGTCGGCATCAGACGGGCGGACGCTGCAGCACGACCTCGAGCACGAAGCGCGAGCCGGCATAGGACAGCAACAGCAGCGCGGCACCGAAGTAGAGCCAGCGCGTCGCACGCCGGCCGCGCCAGCCGAACACGCGGCGTCCCGTCAGCAGGCCGGTCAGCACGACCCAGCCCATCACGGCGAACAGCGTCTTGTGATCCCAGCGCCATTGCGGCGTGAAGGCCACGCCCAGCAGCAGCGCGATCGACAGCACGACCACGCCGGCACCGACGAACTGGAAGGTCAGGCGCTCCAGGCGCAGCAGCGGCGTGCCGAGCGCCGGCGCGCCCTGCCCCTTCTGGGCGCGCATCTGGCGCTCGGCGCGGTTCAGCATGACCGCATGCATCACCGCGACGCCGCACAGGCCGTAGGACGCCAGGCCCATCGCCCAGTGCAGCGGCGCCAGCGGCGAGCCCGCCTGCGGTCGGTATTCGCCCGGGAACATCCAGGCCACCAGCATCACCAGCAGGCCCAGCACGCTGAGCAGGCGCTGGGCCGAGGGCAGCGGCAGGAAGCGACTCTCGACCAGGTAGACGCCGGTCACCAGCCAGATCGTCATCGACAGCGAGGGCGCGAAGCCGAAGCGCGCCGCGTGGCTGCCGTTGACCGGCGCGGCGCCGATGCCGCCGATGTCCACGACCAGCGCGGCCAGGTGCAGCAGCCAGGCCAGCACCAGCACCGAGCGCCAGGTGCGGGGCCGCAGATGCGCGAAGGCGGCGGCAACGGCATAGGCCACCGCGCCGGCGGCGCTGAGGGCGGCCAGGAGCAGGCCGCTGGGCTCGGCGGAGGCGGACGATAAAATCATCCGCAAAGTGTAATGACGAGCGCCCGCTTCCGCGGGCGCCAATACGATGGCTTCCACCCTGACCGATCGACTGAGCCGGCTCGTGAAGACGATGCGCGGCCAGGCCCGCATCACCGAGTCCAATGTGCAGGACATGCTGCGCGAGGTGCGCATGGCGCTGCTGGAGGCCGACGTCGCGCTGCCCGTGGTGCGCGACTTCATCGCCCGCGTGAAGGAGAAGGCGCTCGGCCAGGAAGTGGTCGCCTCGCTGAATCCGGGGCAGGTGCTGGTCTCGGTCGTCCACAAGGAACTGGCCGCGACGATGGGCGAAGGTGTCGCCGACATCAACCTGGCCGCGCAGCCGCCCGCCATCATCCTGATGGCCGGCCTGCAGGGCGCCGGCAAGACGACGACCACCGCCAAGCTCGCCAAGCACCTGACCGAGAAGCGCAAGAAGAAGGTGCTGACGGTCTCGGCGGACGTGTACCGCCCCGCCGCGATCGAGCAGCTCAAGACGGTGACGAAGCAGGCGGGCGCCGAATGGTTCCCGTCGGCGCCGGACCAGAAGCCGCATGACATCGCCCTGGCGGCGCTGGACCATGCGAAGCGCCACTTCTTCGATGTGCTGCTGGTCGACACCGCCGGCCGCCTGGCGATCGACGAAGCGCTGATGGCCGAGATCCGCGACCTGCACGCGACGCTCAAGCCGGTGGAGACGCTGTTCGTGGTCGACGCGATGCAGGGTCAGGACGCGATCAACACGGCCAAGGCCTTCAAGGAGGCGCTGCCGCTGACCGGCATCGTGCTGACCAAGCTGGATGGCGACTCGCGCGGCGGCGCGGCGCTGTCGGTGCGCCAGATCACCGGCGCGCCGATCAAGTTCGCCGGCGTGTCCGAGAAGATCGACGGGCTCGAGGTCTTCGACGCCGACCGCCACGCGGGCCGCGTGCTCGGCATGGGCGACATCGTCGCGCTGGTCGAGGAAGTGCAGAAGGGCGTGGACGTCGAGGCCGCGCAGAAGCTGGCCGAGAAACTCAAGTCCGGCGACGGCTTCGACCTGAACGACTTCCTCGCGCAGATCTCGCAGATGAAGAAGATGGGCGGGCTGTCGGGGCTCATGGACAAGCTGCCCACCCAGATGACCGCCAAGGCCGGCCAGCCCGACATGGACAAGGCCGAGCGCGACATGAAGCGCATGGAAGGCATCCTCAACGCGATGACCGCCAAGGAGCGCCGCCAGCCCTCGCTGCTGATGGACGGCAAGTCCAAGGCCAGCCGCAAGCGCCGCATCGCCGCGGGCGCCGGCGTGCAGATCCAGGAGGTCAACCGCCTGCTCAATCAGTTCGATCAGATGCAGGGGATGATGAAGAAGATGAAGGGCGGCGGCCTGATGAAGATGATGAAGAAGATGGGCGGCCTCAAGAACCTCATGGGCGGCGGGGGCGGCGGCTTCCCGATGTAAATGCAAAGAGCTCCCTTGGGAGCTCTTTTGCATTCCGGGGGTCGCACTTCGTCCTTCGACGGATCCGCGACCGAGGACTTCGGTTTTATTCGAGCAGGGCCTGCGCGAACTCGCGTGCGTCGAAGGTCTGCAGGTCCTCGAGCTTCTCGCCGACGCCAATGAAGTAGACCGGGATCGGGCGCTCGCGCGCGATCGCCGCGAGCACGCCGCCCTTGGCCGTGCCGTCCAGCTTGGTGACGATCAGGCCGGTGAGGCCCAGCGCGTCGTCGAAGGCCTTCACCTGCGTGAGCGCGTTCTGGCCGGTGTTGCCGTCCACGACCAGCAGGACCTCGTGCGGCGCGGTCTCCTGCGCCTTGCCGATAACGCGCTTGATCTTCTTCAGCTCCTCCATCAGATGGAGCTGCGTCGGCAGACGGCCGGCGGTATCGGCGATGACGACGTCACAGCCGCGCGCCTTGCCCGCGACCACCGCGTCGTACGTGACCGCCGACGGATCACCGCCCTCCTGGCTGACGATCTGCACCCGGTTGCGATCCGCCCAGACGGCCAGTTGCTCGCGCGCGGCAGCACGGAAGGTGTCCGCGGCGGCCAGCAACACATTGGCCTCGGCATCGGCCAGATGGCGCGTCAGCTTGCCGATGCTGGTCGTCTTGCCGGCGCCGTTGACGCCCACCACCATCATCACCATCGGCGACTGCTCACCGATCACCAGTTGGCGCTGCAGCGGCTGCAGCAGCTCGGTCAGCGCGTCAACGAGCAGTTGACGCACGACGGCGGGCTCGGTGGCCTTGGCGTCCTTGACGCGACGCTTCAGATCCTCGAGCAGGAACTCGGTCGCCTTGACGCCGGCGTCCGCCATCAGCAGCGCGGCCTCGAGTTCTTCATAAAGCGCGTCGTCGATCTGCGTGCCGGTGAAGACCTGGGCGATGCTCGAGCCGGTCTTGCGCAGGCCCTGGCGCAGCTTGTCCATCCAGGACTTGCGCGGCGCGGGCTCGGCCACGGCCACGGCCACGGCCACTGGTGCCGCGGCTGCGACGGGGACGGTGGCCGGCACAGGCGTGGGCACTGCGACGACCGGCGCGGGCGCGGGCACATGCACGACGGGCGGCGGCGCAACCGGCGCGGGCGCGACGACAGTCGAAGGGGCGGCGGCGGAAGCGTTCGGGCTGGGATTGGGTACCGGCGCGGGTGCGGTTGTCAAAGGCGGAGCGAGGACGGGCGCGATCTCCGGAGCCGGGGACGGGGCTTGCGGTGCCGGAGCCGAAACGGGCTCGACGGCGACCGGCGGGGCCGGGATGGCGGGAGGGGGCGCAGGGACCGCTTCGGGAGCGGGCGCTGGCGTGGGTTCGGAGGATCCGAAGCCCAGTTTTTTCTTGAGGAAGCTGAACATGGAGGGGTCGAGAGGACTCGCGCGCCGAACGTTTGTCGCCGTGCTCGGCGGGGGCTTGCATTGTCTTCGAAAACTTTGCTATAGTCGCGTTCTTCGCAAGGCGCTTTAGCTCAGCCGGTTAGAGCGACGGAATCATAATCCGCAGGTCCGGGGTTCGAATCCCTGAAGCGCCACCAGATCCCAAAGCCCGCAAGACGCAAGTCTTGCGGGCTTTGTCCATTGGGCTCCAAGTAGCACAAAAGGCGGCGCAACCTCGCCTTCCTCGAAGACCCGCAAAGCACACCTTCTCCGGCTCGCCGGTCCCTAAAAGAGATTCCCCTCAGGCTGACCTTCGTCACCTGAACTTGCCGCGCACGGTTATCAGAATGGCCCTTCACGCCTTCAGTGGAGGGGCACAAAGATGCCGACGTTTTCCGAACTCTGGAAGCAGCACCCCAACATCGCAGGGGATGCGCCTATCCTGGACAAGACCGTCTACGAGAACCAGTGTGCGATCAACCTCTCCGCTGCCCTCATGCGTTGCGGCGTCGACTTGAAGTCGTTTGGTGGGGCCAGGTCATGGGAGAAGGACAAGCCCAAATATCCGATCCGTGCCGAAGAGCTTGCGGCGTGGCTGGATAAAAACGCCGCGGTGCTTCCGGGCAAGATTCAGAAGTTCACCGGCAAAGACGTCGCCACATCCTTCGACAAGATCAAGGGCAAGCATGGGGTGATCTTCATCAAGGACTACTACGGTCCAGGCCTCAGCGGTGACCACATCGACCTCTTCAAAGAGTCCCGCATGACAGACACCTCCTCCTGGTTTCGCATCGCCACAGGCTTTGCCATTCAAGGCTTGTGGAGCGACTACAAGAAGGCCAAGGCCATCTGGTTCTGGCAGATGTCATGAAGCGCGCCCTGTTTACCTTGCTCGGTGCCGTCGTCTTTGCCCTGGTGTCGTATGGGCTGGTCGAGCTGTTTGCCAGTTGGTATGGCCCTCGATACATCAAGTCGGACTCCGACATCGGTGACGCCTTCATGGTGTCGCTGGGCTTCATGCTCATCTGCCTCATCGCAGGGGGCATCGTGGGCTTCAAGTGGGCAGGTCGAAAGCCCAAGGCCTGAGGCCCATCAGTGAACCCCGGCGGTTCACGCAAGTCTCGCGGGCTTTGTCCTGTCCGGCCCGCCTCATTGCGCCGGCTTCCCCATTGCGGGCATTGTTCATCGTTTGCCCCTCCGGGCCTCGGCGCGCCGCAGGCCGCCGCCGCTATCATCTGCCGCCGCTCGACGCAGACCAGCACACGAGCGCGGCACACCCCGGCACGAACGACGCCTCATGAACACACCCCTCACGTCCCTGCCCACCCGCAAGCCCGCCTTCGTGCCCGAGACCCGCTTCGGCCTCTGGTTCCTCTCGACGCCGACCTGGCGTGTCCACGTGCTGGGCCGCGCGCTGGACGACCTCCAGCGCCTGGCGCCTGACATCCCCAAGGGCGGCGTGATGCTGGACATCGGCACCGGGCAGGGCCATTCGCTGCCCGAGCTGGCCCAGCGCTTCCAGCCCAGCCAGATCCACGCGCTCGATCCGGAGCCGGACTTCGCCGCCCGCTGCGCCGCGATGCGCCAGGCCACGCCGGTGCCGGTGACGCTGCACGACGCGCATGCCGAAGCCATCCCGCTGCCCGACGCTTCCGTCGACGTCGTGCTGTGCCACCAGACCCTGCATCACATCGTCGATCAGGCGACCGCGCTGTCCGAGGTCTTCCGCGTGCTCAAGCCGGGCGGCGTGCTGCTGCTGGCCGAGAGCACCCGCGCCTACATCCACAGCTGGATCATCCGGCTGCTGTTCCGCCACCCGATGCACGTGCAGCGCAGCGCGCCGGAATTCCTGGCCATGCTCCGCGAGGCCGGTTTCCAGGTCGACGACAAGCGCATCAGCACGCCCTACCTCTGGTGGAGCCGCAAGGACCTTGGCGCACTCGAATGGCTGGGGTTCCGCGTGCCCGAGCAACGCGAGGAAACGCTGCTCAACTGCGTCGCCCGCAAGCCGGGCTGAGATCGTCGCGGACCGCGCGCTCAGCAGCGCGAGCGATAACGGCGCCACTCCGGCGCCGTTTGCATTTGTGCCGCGTTCAAGGGCGTGATCACCGCCGGCAAGTCGGCGCAGGTCGCGATCGCGACGATCGTCGCGCCGTCCTCGGTGACGGCCATGTCGCCCCCATCGCCATCGGCGGATTCGTCGAAGGCCATGGCCCGCATCAGCGCGAAATCCAGGCCCTGCTCACGCGCCTTCAGCCACGCTTCCTTGAGCGTCCACAGCTGGAGGAAATGGCGCTCCCGCGCCTGCGGCGGCAATTGCCGCAGTTGCTCCTGCTGGGCTGGGCCATGCACGGCACGCGCCAACGCGAGGTGATCGCGAGCGCGCGCGCCCAAGCGCTCGATGTCCACGCCCACCGGCACCGCCGCGACCGCGCACGCGACCTGGTCACCGCTGTGGCTGATGGAGACGAACACCCCGTCCGGCCGCGCGACACGACACGCGCCGCTGTCGGCGACCTGCAGCTCGACCGCGCCGTCATCGCCGCGCCACTCGCGCACCGCCTGACGCGCCAGCCAGCGCCCGGCGAGGAACACGTCCCGCCGGGCCTCGGTGCCGAAGGCCTCGAGCCGCGCGCGCTCCGTTGCCGTCACCCACGACGCCGGATCCGCCATGCCGGCCCGCAGCGCGGACCGCGTCGCGAGCAGGCACAGCAGGCTCATCGGATCGCGGGGATCCGCCGCGCGGTCATTGCGCGGCCGGGGTGCCGCTGGCCTCGGACGAGATGGCGCGGCTCAGGTTGCTGACCCAGGTGTTGTAGAACGGGTGGATGTGGGCCACGCCGTTGACCTGCTCGTACTTCATGTTGACGCTGTTGACGTACCGGACCTGGAAGCCGGCGTTGTCATAGCTGACGTCCACCACGACCTCATGCTTGTTCTGCTTGTTGTACTTGAGGCGCAGCTTGCCCGGCTCGTCGGAGGCGACGGTCCAGCCCAGCTTGGCACTGCCCCGCACGATCGCCTGCTTCACCTGGTCCGGCGTCAGCGCGGCCTGTCCGGCCACCAGCACCACGCGGTCCGGCTCGACCAGCGGCACCGCGCTGCGCGCCTGCGACACGCCCACCAGGCTGGCCAGGATCATGCCCACAACCATCTTCTTCATCTGCAATCTCCCTCAGGTCAATGAATGGAATGAATCACTCGGCGATCTTCGCGTAGGTGCCCTTGAGCGCCACGCCGATGATGATGGCGCCCGCATGGCATTCGAAATCGGTCGCGCTCCGGTACTCGTTCTTCTTGTAGTAGCTGACGATGTCGATCACCGCGTTGGCGCCCTCGCGCTTGGCGCTGTTCTGCAGGTTGATGAGCGCGCTGAGCGCGGCCCACTTGCAGCCGAACTCGTCGGTCTTGCCCACGCCATTGGTCTTGGGGTTGCTGACGTCGGTCGAGAAGCGCTGCAGCACCTTGGGCGTCGTCTGTCCGGCGAGGAAGAACTTCATGTTGGCATCCAGCTTGTCCTTGGCCTCGGGCATGGACAGCACGTCGGCCAGCGGGATGTGCAGCACGGTGTCGCGCGCCGAGGCAGCGGTGGCCGCCAACATCGAGGCCAGCAGGATCGCGGCGGAATGGCGAAGCTTCATGAACGGTCTCCAGTCAAGCGAAGTCAAACAAGGTCAAACGAAGTCGAAGGAAGTCGAACGGATCAATCGAGCCGGCGCAGGATCAGCGAGGTGTTGATGCCGCCGAACGCGAAGTTGTTGGTCATCGCGAACTCGGTCTGCAGGGCGCGTCCGCCGGTCCGCACGTAATCCAGGTCGCCGCAGCGCGGGTCCACGCGCTCGAGGTTGAGTGTCGGCGCAAACCAGCCGGCCCGCATCATCTCCAGCGTCATCCAGGTCTCGAGCGCGCCGCAGGCACCCAGGGTGTGGCCCATGTAGCTCTTGAGCGAGGACATCGCGACATCGGAACCGAAGACCGCCTGCGTGCCCTGGCTCTCCGCCACGTCGCCCTGGTCGGTGCTGGTGCCATGGGCGTTGACGTAGGGAATCGCGCCGGGCGGCAGGCCCGCGTCCTCCAGCGCCAGGCGCATCGCCTGGGCCATCGTCGCGGACTGCGGCTGCGTGACGTGCGTGCCGTCGCAGTTGGTGCCGTAGCCCACGATCTCGCCCAGGATCCGGGCGCCTCGGGCCTTGGCGTGTTCGTACTCCTCGAGCACGAAGGTGCAGGCGCCCTCGCCCAGCACCAGGCCATCGCGGTCGGCGTCGAACGGCCGCGGCGTGAGGCGCGGCTGGTCGTTGTGGCGGGTGCTGGTGGCGAAGAGCGTGTCGAAGACCGCCGCCTGCGTGGGATCCAGCTCCTCGGCGCCGCCGGCCAGCATCGCGACCTGGCGGCCGCTGAGGATGGCCTCGTAGGCGTAGCCGATGCCCTGGCTGCCCGAGGTGCAGGCGCTGCTGGTCGTGATGATGCGGCCGGTGATGCCGAAGAACACGGCGATGTTGACCGTCGCCGTGTGCGACATCATCTTCACGTAGGTATTGGCGTTGATGCCCTCGATGCTCTTGGCGGTCATCATGCGGCCGAAGTCGCCGACGGCACTGGGCGTGCCGCTGGAACTGCCGAAGCTCACGCCCAGCCGGCCGCTGGTCACCAGCGGATCGCCCAGCAGGCCGGCCTGTTCCAGGGCCATCTCGCTGGCGCGGGTGGCCATCTGCGCGACGCGCCCCATGCTGCGCATGCTCTTGCGGTTGTAGCGGTCGGCCGGCAGCTCGAAGGGCGCGCAGGGCACGCCGACCTGCGTGTTCAGGCCTTCGTAGTCGGCCCAGCCGGGCATGCGCTGGACCTTGTTGGCCTCCGCCCGCAGGCTGTCCATCATGGTCTCGACGTCATGGCCCAGCGGCGACAACGCCCCCACGCCGGTGATCACGACCCGCTTCTTGCTCATCCCACCATCCCCCCATTCACCGAAATCACCTGCCGCGTGATGTAGGCGGCATCGCTGCCCATCAGGAAGCTCACGATCGCCGCCACCTCCTCCGGCTTGCCCACCCGCTTGGCCGGGATCAGCTTGAGCGCCTCCTCCAGCAGCTGCGGGTCGACCATGTCGGTGTCGATCAGGCCCGGCGCGACGCAATTGACGGTGATCTGCCGGCTGGCCAGCTCGACCGCGAGCGCCTTGGTCGCGCCGATGATGCCCGCCTTCGCCGCGCTGTAGTTGACCTGGCCGCGGTTGCCCATCAGCGCCGAGACCGAGGCCAGCGTCACGATGCGCCCCGGCGCCTTGCGCCGCACCAGCGGCATGGTGAGCGGCTGCAGCACGTTGTAGAAGGCATCCAGGTTGGTGTGGATGACCTGGTCCCAGTCCTCGCCGCTGAGCGCCGGGAAGGCGCCGTCGCGCGCGATGCCGGCGTTGCAGACGACGCCGTAGTAGCAGCCATGCGCGTCGACGTCGGCCAGCAGCGCGCTGGCGGTGGCCTCGCGATCCGACACGTCGAACTGGAGCACCCGGGCCACGCGTCCCAGCGCGCGGACCTCGGCGGCGGCGGCCTCGGCCTGCTCGCGCTCGCGGCGGCAATGCAGCACCACGTCATGGCCATCGCGCGCCAGCCGCAGCGCGATGGCGCGGCCGATACCCCGGCTCGATCCGGTAACGAGCACTGTGCTCACGGCGTCTCTCCCTTCAAGAACTCACTTGGATCCTCCGGCCCGAAAACCGTGATCTGCGCGCTGGCCAGTTCGGCCTCGCCGCAACGGATGCTGCAGTCGAACTGCCCGATGCCGTTGTCGGCCTGGTAGCTGCGCTGGATCTCGACGCGCAGCCGCTGCCCCGCACTGAAGCGCGCCACGCTGCGGTAGCGGCGCGTGCCCAGCAGGAAACCAATGCGCGGCGGCTTGCCCTGCTGCCGCCCCTGCCACCCGGCCCAGGCGGCCACCGCCTGCGCCATGTATTCGACGCCCACCCAGGCGCCCACCGCGCCGTCGCGGCTGAAGATGCCGTCGGCGGGGACCAGGACTTCGGCCACCAGGCGTTCGTCCTGGGCCTCGACCAGGCGGTCGAGCAGGCACATCGGCCCCTCGTGGGGCATGAGGTCGGCAATGGGAGGCAGGGAATCAGTCATGGCTCAGCACCAGCGACGCATTGTTGCCGCCGAAGGCGAAGGAATTGCTCATCACGTGGCGCGGCGCGCCGGGCAGGCGCTGGTGCGGCGCGACCAAGGCGATGGCCGGCAGCGCGGCATCGCGCACGCCGTCGAAATGATGCACCGGCAGCCGACCGTCACCGGCCACGGTCAGCCACGCGATCGCCGCCTCGATGGCGCCGGCCGCGCCCAGCGCATGGCCGGTCAGCGGCTTGGTCGAGGAACACGGCAGCGCCAGGCCGAACAGCTCCGCCACGGCCCGGCTCTCCATCGCGTCGTTCTGCGGCGTGGCGGTGCCGTGCAGGTTCAGGTAGCCGATGTCCGCGGGCGTCAGGCCGGCACGGGCCAGCGCCTCGCGCATGGCCGCCAGCGCGCCTCGACCGCCGGGTTCCGGCGCCGAGATGTGATGGGCGTCGGAACTCTCCCCGTAGCCGGAGAGGCGCACCGGCGACGGTTCGCGGCTGAGCACGAACAGCGCCGCGCCCTCGCCGATGTTGATGCCGGCGCGGGTCGCGCTCATCGGGCGGCAGCGCGCCGCGTCCACGGAGTCCAGGGCGGTGAAGCCGGCCACCGTCATGCCGCACAGCGCGTCCACGCCGCCGACGAGCACCGCATCGCACAGGCCCGCGCGCAGGAGGCGCGCGCCGCTGGCCAGCGCCTTCGCGCCCGACGAGCAGGCCGTCGACACGACATAGGACGGTCCGCTCAGGCCCAGCAGCGTCGACAGCATCAGCGCGGGCGATCCCAGTTCCTGCTGCTCGACATGGAAGTCGGCCGGAAAGGCGCCGTCGCGCTCGAGCGCGATGACCGCGGCTTCGCTCTCGGCGATGCCCGAGGTGCTGGTGCCCAGCACGACGCCGATGCGGTGCGGGCCGTGGCGGTCGATCGCCGCGTCCACGGCCGCGCGCGTCTGGCTCAGGGCCGCGAGCAGCAGCGCGTTGTTGCGGCTGCGCGCCTGCACCGGCAGATGCGCCACCGACGGCAGTGCGGCGCGGACCGCGCCCAAATGCAGCGCATGACCGGGCCAGACCGCGTCGTTCACGGCCACGCCGCTCGGGGCGGCCGCGAAGACCGCATCGCGCAACTCGTCCAGGTCGCGGCCTGCGGCGCAGACCACGCCAGGCGCCTGCAGGTAGAACGCGTCCAGGGCGATGCTCATGAGGCCTCCAACGGCTGCGATTCGATCAGCAAGCGATAGCCCTCGGTGGGATTGAGGATCTCGACCACGCCCTCGGCCGGCCGACGCACGCTGAGCCGCGTGACCTCGCCCTCGCGCAGGGCCTGCACCGCCGGCAGGGACCGGCCCACGCCCTCGGGGCCGTCCTCGTCCCAGGTCCACCCGGGCGGCAACGCGGCGCGGACCGCCCCGGCCGGCCACAGGACCAGGCAGAGGTCGCGCAGCATGCGATCGGTGTCGACCTCCGCCGGCAGATAGGGCGAGCGCTGGACCTGCAGAGATTCGCCATCCCATTGCATCAGCAGCACGCGCTGTCCGAAGGCGAAACCCGCCAGCAGCAGGCCCGAGGCGTCGAGCTGCAGTTGCACCTCCACCTGCTGCGGACGCTCGCCGGGACGGTCCAGCCGGAACACCGACAGCCGCTGGCTCAGCGCGTAGCGCGCCGCGCCCAGCGCCGACGGTGGCAGGCGCAGCGGCGGCAGCGCGCTGGGCGCCGGGGGGCGCGACGAGGCGCAGCCCGTCGTCGCCGCGCCGATCAGCGCGCACAGGCCGCCTCCGAGGAGCGCTCGACGCTTCATGCGCGCACCAGCCTCAGCAGGCTGTGGCAGTAGCCGATGCCGTCGCGCACCGTCTGTAGGCGCAGGCCGGCGGACTCGGCCAGGCGGATGTAGTCGGTGCTCTGGTAGACCTTGCTGTTGCCGCTGGCCATCGCCGCGAAATACGGCGAGGTGTTGATCAGGCAGTAGGCCGCGATGTCGTAGCGCTGGCGATCCCAGAAGGTGTCCATCACCAGCACGTGGCCGTTGTCCGCGAGACAGTCATGCACGCGCCGGAAGATGCTGGCGATCTGCGCCTCGCTGAAGCAGCTGAGGAACTGGCTCATCCAGACCAGGTCCATGCCCGCCGGCAGCGTCGCGCTGTCGTCGAGCAGGTCGCGCGCATGCAGCTGGGCGCGCTCGCGCACGCCGGCGGCCGTGAGATTGGCCGAGGCCATCTCCAGCTGCGGCGCCAGGTCGACCAGGTGCAGCTCGGCGCGCGGATCGTGCGCCAGCGCCGCCAGGCTGAACTTGCCGGTGTTGGCGCCGATGTCCATCAGCCGACGCGGCCCGGTGGCGAAGACGTCGGGGAGGATGTCGGGGAAGGAGGTGTCGGAGTAATGGTGGTCGAAGGCGAACCAGCTCGACTTCGCCGGCTCGGGCAGCTCCGACAGCGCGGGATAGATGCTGGGCCACTCGCCCAGATGCGCCAGGCCCAGCGGCTTGCCGGCATCCAGCGAGCGCTCCAGCTCGAACAGCCCCTGGTAGCAGACGTCGTGCACGAAGTTGAAATTGATGCGGGTGATCTCGTCGGAGATCAGGCAGAAACCGATCTTGTCCAGTTGCCAGCGCCCGTCCTCGATCAGCACCACGCCCGCCGACAGGCAGGACTCCAGCGCCAGTTTCAGCGCGTAGCCGTTCCAGCGGCCGGTGGCCTCGAGCTCGTCCAGCGTGACGCCGCGCTCGCCCGCGTCCGCCAGCGCCTGCAGCATCCCGCGCTTCCACGCGTAGCGCACGCAGTGGAACACCACCGGACCGAAGGCGATCTTCTGGGCCTCGAAGCGCGCATCGAAGGCACGCTGCTTGGGGGGCGAGAACTTCTTGGTCTCAATCATGGTCGGGCACGAAGAACGGGGTGAGGCACCAGGCCAGGAAGACCCCGAACAGCAGGGTCAGGCCGAAGGCGCGCAGGGCGGGCGTGCCGGACAGCGCCAGCAAGCCGAAGGACAGGAGCGTGGACGCCGCCGCGAGCGTCACCGACAGGAAGGGTCGCGTCTCCCGCCGGCCTGGCTGCTCCAGCATGAAGATGCCGTAGTCCACGCCCAGCCCCAACAGGATGAGCAGCGGCAGGATGTGGAAGAGCTGCAGCACCTGGCCCGACAGCGCCAGCAGGGCCACGGTGAGCACGCTGGCCAGCGCGGTGGGCGCCAGCGCGCGCCAGGACGTGCGGCCGAAACGCCAGGCCAGCGCGGCCCAGGTGAGCGCATGACCCAGCAGCAGCACGGCGATCATCAGCACGCGGTAGCGGCCGAGCAGGTCGCTGACCTCGCCGACCTTGTCGACCCAGCTCACGCCCGGCAGGCGCAGGGCAGCCAGCGCGTCGCGCGTCTCGCGCGACTCCGCGCCGCGCAGCAGCACCGCCGACGCGGGTCCGTCGCCCAGCCAGCCCAGCCACTGCGCGCGCATCGGCTCGCTGGCGGGGCTGTCCAGCCAGGCCCGCGGCGTCAGCTCGCCAGCGGCGCCTCGCCCGAGCGACACCGGCTGTCCGAGCCGTTCCTCGATCACCGGCTGGAGCTCCGTCATGCGGCGCGCGGCCAGGGCCTGGTCCTCGCGCTGGCGGCGCAGCGAGGGCAGCCAGTCGCTGACCGCCTGCACGCCCAGACCCATGGCACGCAGTCGGGCGGTCAGGGCTTCCTCGTGTTCCAGCAGGGCCTGCTCGGTCTCGCCCTGGACGACGAAGAACTGCGCCACGCCGGGCGCCTGCATCAAGCGGGCGAATTCGCGCTGCTGCGCGACCAGCGCCGGCGGCGCGGACTGCAGCTGGCGGATGTCGTCGTCGACGCGCAGTCGGCTCGCGCCGGCCGCGGCCAGCAGCAGCGTGCCCAGGCCCAGCAGCGTCAGTCCCCGCGCGCCCAGGCTGGGCCACCGCGCGCGGCGCGAGCCCAGCCACTCGGCGAAGCGCGTCGGGGCCATGCGGCCCTGGCCGTCCAGCAGCGGAAACCACCACAGCACGGTCACGAAGGCCGCGACCAGGCCGGTCGCGGAGAACACCGCCACCTGGCGCAGCCCCGGGAACGGCGGGAGCGCCAGCATCGCGTAGCCGATCACCGTGGTCGCCATCGCCAGGCTGACCACCGGGATCTGGCGCGCCAGCATGGTCCAGCGCTCTACGGGCGGCAGGCCCTGCCGGGCGCTGAAGTAGTTGGTGCCGTAGTTCTCGGCCACGCCCAGCAGGCTGACGCCGAAGACCAGCGTCACCAGGTGCAGCTCGCCGAAGCACAGCAGCGTCACCGAGGTCGCGACCAGCAGCCCGACCGCCATCGACAGCATCACCAGCAGACGCGGTCGCAGCGAGCGGAAGGCCATCAGCGTCAAGGCCACGATGCCCAGCAGCGAGCCCAGGCCGATGGTGTGGATCTCGCGTTCGGCTTGATCCGAGGCAGCCGCGGCGAACAACGGCACGCCGGCCTGGAGCACGGTCGCGCCGCGCGCTTCGGCAGCCCGCGTCGCCGCGTCCAGGCGGGGCATCAGCGCGCGCACGGCGCCGATCTCGAAGCCGGAACCCGGCAACTCGATCAGCACCAGCGCGAAGTGGCACCCAGGGTCGCTGCCGTCCGTCAGCATCAACCGACCGTCCTGGACGCGCACCCGGCTGCCCTGGCCGCGCTCGGCCAGCCACTGGCCGAAGAGGCCGAGCGGATCCTCGGCCCAGGAACCCACGCGCGGGCCCGCCACGGGCTGATGCAGCGTCGCCAGCGCCTGATCGGCGAGCGTCGCGGTCGAGGCCGTCGTCAGCCGCTCGCGCGCCTGCGATGTCATCAGGCCCTGGCGCACCGGGGCATAGAGGTCGAGCCAGCGCTGCTGGTCCGCGTCGCCAACACGATGACGCGCAGGCACGTCGCCCAGGGCCTGGAGGAAGGCATCGGCAGCCGCCTGCGCCGCGCCCCAGTCGCCCCCGCCGATCAGCACGCTCACGCGCCGCGAGCCGGCGTCCGCCAGCGCCTGCGTGGCCTGCGCGGCCACGGGACGCTGCTCGTCGCGCGGCAGCATGGCCAGCATGTCGGTCACCGGCGCCCGATGTGCGAAGCCCCAGTGCCACAGGTTGTGCGCCGCGCAGGCGAGCACCAGCACGAGCCACAGGCCCGCCAGCCGCCGGGTGACGCGCTCCAGGCTCACTGGAACAGGCCCGGTTCCGGTGCGGCGTCGGGCCGCAGGTTGAGGAGCTGGATCAGGCTCTCGTCGCCGTTGGCCTCGTGGAGCTGGATGCGGCGCACGAAGGCATCGCCCTCCAGCTCCGCCTGCTTGAGCACTTGGCGCAGCGCGCCCGGCTTGGGCGTCAGCGACAGCTGCCAGCCCGCGCCCTTGACCGTGCCGCTCAGTTCGAAGAGCTCGGTCAGGCCGCCGACGTCGCCATTGAGGAGCGAGAACATCAGCGAATTGATCACCCGCACCACGGGCTCGCGCGAGGCTTCCAGCCGCATCGAGGTCTGGCCGCCCTGCGTGGCGCGGATCTCGTCGCGGGTCAGGCGCAGCTCGCTCGCGAAGGGCTTGACCGTGCGCCACAGCACGCCGCGTCCGCGCGCCAGTACGAACTCGCCGCGCGACAGCAGGGGCTTGGCGAAGCCGGCCACCTTCTTGGTCTGGGTGAACTCGCCGCGCAGCCACTCGGGCTGCTGCAGGCGCTCGCGCACCGCTTGCGCCAGGTCAGGCGCGGTGGCTGCCGCGGTCGTCGCAGAAGTCGCGGCCATCGCCAGGCGCAGCGGCGCCTGCGCGGCCGCCACGCCCACGAGGCCGACCAGGCCGTTCAACGCGAGGCGCCGCTTCATGCCGGCTCCACGCCCAGCTTTTCCCACAGCACCGGCGGGCAGACGTAACGCATCTCGCGCTTGTCGGTGTCGTAGGCGACCTGGATGGTGTAGGCCTGGTTGATGCGCTTGCCGCTGACCGCGTCACGGATCTCGTACTCGATCTTCAGGCGGTTCTCCCACTCGACGATCTCGGCGCGCACGATGACGCGACGTCCGTAGGGCAGCATGTCCACGTACTTGAGCCGCATGTCCACGACGGGCCAGGCGTAACCCGACTCGCGCATGCGCGGGTAGTCGTAGTCGAAGCGGGCCAGCAGCGCCTCGCGCGCCAGCTCCAGGTACTTGACGTAGTGACCGTGCCAGACGATGTCCATCGGGTCGAGGTCATGGAAGGCCGGACTCAGCTCGATCTCATGCCAGAGCTCAGCCATACAGGCTCCAGTCCCGGGCACGGATGGCCTCGATCAGCGCGCGCAGTTCGCGGTCCAGGGCGCGGTCCTCGACGATCAGCGGCAGGCGCGCGGCCAGGTCCGACTGCATCGCGGCGAGCGCGGGGCTCAGCGTCAGCGGCGCGAGCCGCTCGCGAAGGCCCAGGCCCTGGCGGCAAGCGATGAGCAGGCCGGCCGCGACCTGCTCGGTCAGGTCCAGCACCCGCAACGCGTCGCGCGCGGCGATGGTGCCCATGCTGACCTTGTCCTGGTTGTGGCACTCGGTGGAGCGGCTGAAGACCGAGGCCGGCATGGTCTGCTTCAGCGCCTCCGCGGTCCAGGCGGACACGCTGATCTGCAGCGCCTTCAGGCCGTGGTTGATCGGCGCGCGCTCGCCGCTGGCGCCGGTCAGGTTGGCCGGCAGGCCGTGGTTGTAGCGCGCGTCCACCAGCAGCGCCAGCTGGCGGTCCAGCAGGTCGGCCAGGTTGGCGACGGCCGTCTTCAGCGTGTCCATCGCCATCGCGATGTGGCCGCCGTAGAAATGGCCGCCATGCAGCACGCGCTCGCCGACCGGATCGATCAGCGGGTTGTCGTTGGCGCTGTTGAGCTCGTTCTCGATCAGCTGCCGCAGCCAGGGCAGCGCGTCTTCCACGACGCCGATGACGTGCGGCGCGCAGCGCAGCGAGTAGCGATCCTGCAGCCGCTCCTCGTTGCGCGAGGGGCGGTCGCTCGCCAGGTCGCCGCGCAGGCGCTGCGCCACGCGTTGCTGGCCGGCATGCGGCTTGGCGGCGAAGAGTGTCTCGTCGAAGTGGTGCGCGTTGCCCGCGCTGGCGACGACATTCATCGCGGTGATGCGGGTGGCCAGGTGGGCCAGGTACTCGGCGCGCTCGAAGGCCAGGCAGGCCAGTCCCGTCATGACGGCCGTGCCGTTCATGATCGCCAGGCCTTCCTTGGGACGCAGCCGCAGCGGCGTCGCGCCCACGGCCCGCAGCGCGTCGGCGGCCGGCAGGGTCTGGCCGTCGACGCTGACCTCGCGCTCGCCGCACAGCACGGCGGCCAGGTAGGACAGCGGGGTCAGGTCGCCGCTGGCGCCGACCGAGCCTTCGCTCGGGATCAGCGGCAGGATGTCGTGGCGCAGCAGGCACTCGATCTGGCGCAGCAGGTCCAGGCTCACGCCCGACAGGCCCTGGCACAGCGAGGCCAGGCGCGCGCCCAGCACGGCGCGCGTCTGGGTCGGCGTCAGCAGCGCGCCGGCGCCGATGCCGTGGTAGGTGTAGAGGTGATGCGGCAGTTCCGGCACCAGCGCCGGGGGCACGGCCACGGTGCAGGAATCGCCGTAGCCGGTGGTGACGCCGTAGATCACGCCGTCCTCGGCGAGCAGCCGGGCGACGAAGTCGGCGCCGGCCTCGATGCGCGCCTCGAAGGCGCCATCGCGGCCCAGCTCGGCCGGAGCCTCGCGCCGCGCCAGGGCGCAGATGTCCTCGATGCGCAGGCGGCGGCCGTCAAACAGGATGGGCGGCATGGGGGTCGAGCTGGGCGCGGTCCCAGAAGGCATAGAAGTTGAACCAGTCATAGGGCGAGCGGTGCAGGCGCTGGGCCAGCGCATCGGCGAATCGTTGGGCATAGCCGGTCATGGCGGCCTCGCGGGCGCGACGCGGCAGGTGGACGGTCTCGGCCAGTTGCTCGAACTCGAGCGCATAACCGTCGCCCTCGTGCAGGCTGAGCATCAGGAAGAGCGGGCAGTTCAGCAGGCCGGCGATCAGGTAGGGCCCGACCGGGAAATCGGCCTCGTCGCCCAGGAAGGGCACGCGCACTGTCTTGCTGCCACGCACCGGCACGCGGTCGCCGGCGATGGCCAGGAACTCGCCCGCCTGGACCTTGGCCGCGAGCTTGAGCGTCAGCGCCATGTCCAGGTCGGTCACCTCGATCAGGTTCACCCGAGTCTCGGGTCGCAGCCGGCGCAGGATGCGGTTGAAGGATTCGGCATGCCGGGTGTGGACCAGCACGTTGACCTTGAAGTCGGGCCGCTGCTCGGCCAGCGCCTGGCACAGCTCCAGGCAACCCATGTGCGCGGTGACGAGCACGCCGCCCCGGCCCTCGCGCGCGAGCTGGTGCAGGGCCTCGGCGCCGCGCTCATGCACGCGCTCCATCGGATAGCGGCCGGCCATGGCGAGCAGCTTGTCCAGCAGGGTCTCGGCGAACAGGCGAACGTGGGCCAGGCCCTCGCGCCAGCCGGCGTCGGGTCGCATGCGGCGCAGGTAGCCCAGGCTGTGGGCGCGCAGCGTCGGTCGCGCCAGCCAGTAGCTCAGGACCACCGGCCACAGCAGCACGCGGAACGCCGTGCGGCCGAGCACGCGATGCACGCCGAAGAGCAGCCAGATGCCGCCGACGAAGGTGCTTTCGCCCATCGCGGCCCAGTGCCGGGCCGTCATGCCGACCACCGCCGCCACAGCAGCATGGGCGCGCGCCACAACATGCCGAAGAACAGCCGCGTGTGCATGGCCGAGATCAGCACGTTGTCGCGCCAGACGCGGAAGTGGGAGACGCCGTCCTCGGGATAACGCACCCGCGTGGGCTGATTGATCACCGGCACGCCGGCCCAGACCAGGCGCACCGCGATCTCGACGTCGAAGTCCATGCGCCGGCCGATCCGGGCGCGCGCCAGCAACTCGACCGTCGGCGCCAGCGGATAGACGCGGAAGCCGCACATGGAATCGCGCACGGCCATCGACAACGTGTTGATCCACACCCAGATGTGCGTCGCGTAGCGGCCGTAGAGCCGGCCCTTGGGGACGCTGGCGTCGTAGACCGGACAGCCGCAGATGAAATGCGAGGGATGCTGGCGCGACTGCGCGACGAAGACCGGCACGTCCGCCGTGTCGTGCTGGCCGTCGGCGTCGATCTGCAGCGCGTGGGTCCAGCCCGAGGCCTGCGCCTGGCGCAGGCCGGCCATCACCGCGCCGCCCTTGCCCTGGTTTTCAGGCAGGCGCAACAGCGTGATGCCCTCCTCCTTCGCCAGCGCGTCGAGCGCGCGGGCACAGCCCGGTTCGCTGCCGTCGTCGACCAGCAGCACCGGCAGGCCATGGGCGCGCAGCGCGCGCGCCACGCGGGCGACGGGGACCGCGTGGTTGTAGACCGGAATGACGGCGCCCAGCGTCATGACGTGGCGACCTCGCCGAACTGCACCCGGCCGCTGGCATGCTGGCCGCCCGCCTCGGACTGGTAGCGGAAGCTCAAGCGGCCCGGCGCCTGCCAGTCCAGCGTCAGCATCAGCCGCGTGCCTGGCACGACCACGCGCTGGAACTTGAGAGCCTCCACGCCGGTGAACTCGCCGGCGATGTCGAAGAGCTCGCGACCGAACAGCAGCACCCAATCGAGCTGCGCCACGCCGGGCAGCACCGGGTGCTCGGGGAAATGGCCATCGAACTGGGGGAGCGTGGCCTCGATCAGCAGCGCCAGCTCGACATGATCGCCTTCACGCTTGAACGCGCGCACCGGCGGGCGGCGCGGATCGAACTCGGCCATCAGCCGAGCCTGCGTGGACTTGCCCTGCGCATTGCGCGGCAACTCCGGCAGGAAGCGCCAACGGCGCGGCAGCGCCAGGCGCTCGACCACGCCGAGCAACTGCGCGCGCAGGGCCTCGGACAGCGCGCGACGGCCCTGGGCGTCATGCAGGGCCCAGCCTTGCGCGCTCGGCACGGCCACCACGCCGATCTGCGGACGCGGCTCGTCCAGCAGGACCAGCCGCAGCGCCGTCAGCAGCCCGCCCTTCAACAGGCAGTCCTCGACGGCCTGCAGCGAGACCCGCTTCTCCGCGATCTTGACGACGCGATCGGCCCGGCCGCGCAGCTCGAAGCCACCGTCGACCGCGATCGCCCGGTCCGCGCCCAGCATCCAGTCCGCGCCGGGCAGATGCGGCGACCGGATCGCCAGCAACCCGTCCTCCAGCCGCCATTGCACCTGCGGCAGCGCCTGCCAGTGCACGGCGGCGCCGGGATCGCGCTGGCGCCAGGCGACGCCGCCGGTCTCGGTGCTGCCGTAGACCTCGATCGGCGCACGGCCGAAGACGCGCAGCGCGTCCGGCACCGCGGCATCCGGCAGCGGCGCGCCGGAGCTGAACACCTGGCCCACCCGCGCCGCCGCCGCCGGCGCCTCGGCCGGCAGTCGGCCCAGGTGCGTCGGACTGGCGATCAGGATGGCCCGCTCGCCCGCGGGCAGCAGCTCGGCCAGGTCCTCGAGATAGACCAGGCTGCGCGCCTGGAGCGCGCGACCGGTGGCCAGCGGCCACAGCACGCGGAACAGCAGTCCGTAGACATGCTGCGCCGAGACGCTCGCGATCACCGTGGCGTCCGGGCACACGGCGCCGAAAGCCTGTTCGAGCGCGTCGATCTCGTCGAAGAGCTGGCGCAGCCGCTTGTGGCAGGCCTCGGGCGCGCCGGTGGACCCGGAGGTGAAAACGACCAGGCCGTCAGCGTCGGGATCCAGGGTAGCGCTCGCGGCGGGCGCGAGCGCCTCGATGCCCTCGAGCGGCCGCACGCGCGGCAGGTCGGCCAGGTCGCCGCTGTCGCCGGCCCAGCCCGCGACCTGCGCGCGCAGCGCGGCTTGCGTCGCCGGCGTCAGGTCGCCCGGCAGCCAGGCCTGCTTGCCGGCTTGCCACAGGCCGAAGAGCGCCGCCGAGAACTCGATGCCATCGGCGAAGAACAGGGCGAAGCGCTGGCCGTCGGCCTGCTCGAATGCCGCCTGCCAGCGGCGCGCACGATCGTTGAAGGCTTCGCCGGACACCGGCGTCGCGCCCCGCCAGCCCATGCGGCGGGTCGGCTCGATCGGCTGGGCGAGCAGCGCGGCCAGTCGCTGGCTGGGGGTCATGCGCCCATCCTCGCGCGCACGCGGCGGCGCAGCAGCCATTCGCCGCCCATCAGCAGCCCCATCAGGAGATACGCGATCAGGCCGCTGTACAGGGCCCAGACACGCTCGCTGGCCCACAGCGCCGTGCCCAGCGCGATCAGGCCGTTCAGCACGAAGAAGCCGCACCAGACCTGGGTCACGCGGCGGGTGTAGCGGATGGCTTCCGGGGGCAGCTCGGGATCAGTCAGGCGCGCGAGGCGCTCGATGACGGTGGGCCCGCGCCACAGGCTCAAGGCGAAGACAGCGAACATGGCGGCGTTCACGAGCACCGGATACAGCTTCAGCGGCAGGCTGCGGTTGACCAGCACCGTCAGGCCCGCCAGCAGCAGCGCGGCCACGACGACCCAGCGCACCTGGGCCCGGCCCTGGCCGCCGACGGTCATGCGCAGCAGGCCCAGCACCAGCAGCAGCAGCGCCATGGTGCGCGGCTCGACATGGCCCAGGCCGGCGAAGACCAGCAGCGGATAGGCGGCCGTCAGGGCCACCACGAGGGCCCATCGCATGGAGGAACCCAATCAGGAGTTCGTGGGGGCGACGGCGCCCTCGAACCCGGTTTTCGCGTGGGTGCCGGACTCGGCCTGCAGCAGGCCCTGCAGCGCGTTGATCACATCCTGCAGCGTGCGCACCGTCTTGAAGGCCTCGGGCTGCAGGCGCTTGCCCACCAGCGGCTTGAGCCGGACGATGAGGTCGACGGCGTCGATGCTGTCGATGTCGAGGTCCTCATACAGGCGCGCCTGGGGTGTGATGCGCTCGGCGTCGATGTCGAACGTCTCGATGAGGATGGTGCGCAGGCGTTCGAAGATGTCTTGGTCGGTCATGGCCGGTTCTCTCGGGGCGGCGGGGCGCGCTCAGGCGGGGAGCTTGCGGTGCGCGGCGACGAACTCGGCCAGCGCGCGGATGCTGGCGAAGTGGCGGCGGGTCTCCGCGGAGTCCGCGCTCATGCTCACGCCGTAACGCTTCTGCAGCGCCAGGCCGAGTTCGAGCGCGTCAATGGAGTCCAGGCCCAGGCCCTCGACGAACAGCGGCTGCTCCGCGTCGATGTCCTCAGGGCTGAGGTCTTCCAGTTGGAGTGCCGAGATCAGCAACTCCTTGATTTCTTGCTGCAACGCTTGCATGGCTCCCGGGGACCGTGTCGTGTCTTGTCGATGGACTGAAATACTGGATCAGGTGTTCCGTCAGATGGCGCGCCGCCAATGAGGCCTCGCCACCAGCGGCTTCCAGGAACGGCGCCGGCGACAGGTCGTCGGCCACCTCGAGGCTGAAATGCAGCGGACGCTCGGCGACCTGCCACCAGGGCTGCCCCTTGAAAAGTCCCAGCGGTTCGCAGCGGATGTGAACCGGGGTGATGGCCAAGCCGCCGCGCAGAGCGATCTGCGCGGCGCCTCGTTGCATTTTCAGGGGCTGCCCGGGGCGCGTTCGCGTGCCTTCGGGAAAGATGATCAGGTTACCGCCGGCCCTGAGCTTGTCCACGCAGGCTTGCAGCAGGTCGGCGCCCGAATTGTTGCAGATGTAGCCCGTTGCCAGCACGGGACCCCTCGTACTGGGGTGGTTCGCAAGTGTTGACTTCACCACGCAAAGCGCGTCCGGCACATGGCCGATCAGGAAGACGACGTCGATCAGGGTCGGATGATTGGCCAGCACCAGCAGGCCGCGGCGCTGCAGGCGTTCGATGCCGCGCCACTCGTAGGTGATCAGTCCCAGGAAGCGCATCCACCGGACGAAAAGCCGGAACACCCACCCGATCAGCGCCCGCGCCCAGCGACCGCGGCGCTCGGCCGAACGGACCGTCAGGCGCAGCAGCGGAAAAACAACAACCCCCAGCAGGAGGCCGCCGATGCCGAAGCAGCCGAAGGCGATCGCGGTCGCCGCGATGCGCCAGAGCCGGCCAGGCCACGCCGCCAGCTCACGCATGGCGACTCCAGTGCCAGTGGCCCTGGCGGAGCTCGGACGCCGCGCCCGCGAGGACCTGGAGGGCGGCGAGGTCCGGGGGCAGTGACGAGGAAGGGCGAGTCGCAGCCGACACCGACACCGGCGCCGGGGACGGCGCAGCCTCCAGGCGGACCTCGTCACCGGCCTCGATCAGCGCGGCCCAGGCGCGCATCGGATGCGGCTCGGCCTCGAACGCCTGATAGTGCTCGGGCAGCGAGCTCTCCACGCTGACCACCAGCACCTGGGAGGCGCCGTCGGCCAGCAGGCCCAGCGCCTCGCAGACGCCGGCGGCGGCGCTGCAAGGCCCTGCGGACACGGCGGCGTAATTGGCCTGGTCGCCGCGGGCGATCGAGTACAGCGCGCTGCTGGCGTTGTGCACCGACAGGCTGAAGGCGGTCGGCGACAGCGGCTCGCCGCCGGCGAGCTGTCGCAGCAGTGACACGGAGCGGGCGATCTCGCCCCAGCGCGACGCGAAGACGACCGGCCCGGTGAGCGATTCGCCCTGGGCCCAGAAGGCGGTCTGCAAGGCGGCGCGTCCCAGCGGATCGATGCGCCGACGCGTCATGGGCGGCAGCTCGGCGAGCGGCGGACTGGCGTCCCCCGCCAATTGCGTCAGGTCAGGGCTTGCCAGCCAGGCGTGCCAGAGCGCGCGGGTCGGCAGTCCTGGGGCCCAGGCGGCCCAGTGGCGAACTCTGAAAGACGGCATCGAAGTGGAAATACAGCGGCAACGATGCCGTGGCTGGCGGAATTTGGCCGGCCGCAAGCATAGGGGATCACTTCCGCGACGGCATGAGGATCGCCACCAACGAACAACACCCCGCGAGGCAAAAGTCCCGCGGAGTGTGGTTCATCAGTTGCAGCTCAGCGTCGCCAGCCCCTTCCCGGCCCCCGCCACATTGAGCAGCCGCTGCTTCACGCAGGCCGGGTCCTGCACCGTGTACGCATACGGGATGCCGACCGGGAAGTTCGCCGTCGTCGTCCAGTCGGTCGCGTCGCGCGAGGGGCTGGAGCCGCTGGCCACCCACTTGATGCCGTAGGTCGCGAAGTCCGCCGGGCTCTTCACGTTGTTGTTGCGCAGCTCCCAGTAGCCGATGGAGGAGCTGTCCCGGGAGGTCACCGGGTTCTGCGCGTTCTCGAAGTAGTTGCCCTCGATCAGCGAGTAACCGCCCATCCGGATGTTGGCCCCCGAGGTGAGCACGTTCGAGTACAGGTTGTTGTAGAGGTGGGTGTAGCCCGCGCGCTGCAGCGGCAGCCGCGACACCACGTTGCTGTACACGTTGTGGTGGAAGGTGATGTAGCGGTCGCTGGCATCGCTGTCGCTGGAACCGATCAGCCCGACCTTCTGGTGGTCGTGGATGTAGTTGTACGAGTAGGTGATGTGATGCGCGCCCGCCTTGCTGTCGATCAGGCCGTCGAACTCGAGGTCACCGGCGCCGGCGCAGTCCTTCGTCGAACTGAAGAGCGTGTTGTGGTCGATCCAGATGTTGCTCGGCACCCCGCCGCCCTGGCCCTCGATGCCGATCGCGTCGATCTTCCCCGGCAGCAGACCGATCGTCATGTTGCGGATGATGATGTTGCTGGCCGCCGCCTTGATCGCCAGCCCGAAGTTCGCGGCCGAGCCGTTGACGCCCTCGATCGTGACGTTGCTCTTGTTCTTGATCTCGACGATCGCGCCGGCCGGCTTCTGCCATTGCGCGCAGGTATCGGTGATCGTGCCGAAGTCGAAGGTCCCGGCATACCGGATCACCAGCCCGCCGCTGCCGCTGTAGGCGTTGATGGCCGCCTGCATCTCGGCCGCGGTGGTGACCGTCACCGGTGTCGCCGAGCCGCCGCCGGTCACCGTCCCGGCATAGCCACCGCTGTGGCCTGCGGGTGCGGGTGCGGGGGCCGGTGCCGGCGATGGCGCCGGGGCGGGGGAAGGCGCTGGTGAAGGCGCCGGCGCGGGCGAGGCGGCGGGGCCGACGGCGCATTTCTCGGCAATGCCCGGGTTCGGGTCAGCGCCGCCGAAGGTGGCCGAGGTGCAAGGCACCGTGCCGCTGAGCGTCTTGATGACCCACTTGTCCTTCACGCCGAAGGAGACCTGGCGCGCGGTCGTGCCGACCTTGCAGCTGCCGCCCTCGTCGGCGCACTTGGAGAAGCCGGAGGGCCAGTCCACGGCGTGCGCGGCGCCCATCGGGGCCACGGCCCCCACCACGACGGCCATGGCGGCCAGCCCCTGGCGCGGGCGCGGCGCGCGCAAAACGCCAGGCAATGGCGGCTGGGGCGCGACCAGTTCGACGGACGCGTCAGTACGGATGTTCTTCATGAATGTCTCCGAGATCGTTGGAGCGATCCGGCGCGGGCATGGCTCCGCCCTCACCGGTCACCGGTGAATCGAAAAATTGCTCGGGAAACCCAACTGCCGATTCGCCCGCCTCGCGCGCCGCGGACCAGCAGGGTCCGCTTCGGGGACGGTGACCGTGGGCAGCGGCCAGCGCCGACACGCCAGCGCGCAGGCGCGGCCATGTCGACAACGGGCGCAGACTAACGAGATCGCCAGTTTTCGGAAAGGCGTTTTACATTTACCAAGCCGGCGTTACGGATAAGCCGAAGTTCCTTTGGCGCCCTTGTCGTACGCCAATTCCTGCCGCTCTTCGCCCGTCTTACAAATTCCCGGGAAAGTCCCGGCGTTTCCGCGCAAGGATCGACAGTTGAAACCGCCGACGGCTCCTTAATATCCGCCCCCAGCGGACCCGCCCGGCCCTTCGCCGGCGCCGACCGGACGGTCCGCCAGAAGCACAACGGGGTGGTATGAAGTCGATCGGGTCGTTGGGTCACTGGGGAAGCGCCGCGCGCGAGCGGGTGGTCGCTGCCGCCTCGCTGCTGGCAATGTCCGCCGTGGCGATCACCTTGATGGTCAGCGCTTCCGCGGCGCGGGCCGAACCCACGCTCGGCGGGGCCCTCACGGCGCCGACACCCGCCGTGGCGACGACCACCTCCGTGACGCTGGCACCGCTGTCCCCGGCCACGCCCGTCCCGGCGCCGACGGTCGCCCGGCCTTCCTCGGCGCTCGTCGTCGACTTCCGCGGCGAGCCCGCTTCGCCCGAGGCCCGCGCCATGGCACGGGCCGCCTTCGAGCGCGCCGACGCGAAGGGGCTGCCCTTCGCGGTGGTCGACAAGAAGGCCGCCAAGCTTTTCGTCTTCCTCGCCGATGGCCGCCTGGCCGGCGCCGCGCCGGCGCTGCTGGGCCTGGCCCGCGGCGATCGCGTCGCCCCGGGTGTCGGCGACATGGTCGCCACCGGCATCCCCGCGGACCTGCGCACCACGCCCGCCGGCCGCTACGACAGCCAGCCCGGCCCCAACCTCAAGGGCGAGACCGTCATCTGGGTCGACTACGACGCCGCCTTCGCCATCCATCGCCTGCGCCCCAGCCCGGCGCGCGAGCGCCGCGCCGAGCGCCTGGCCTCGCCCTCTCCGGACGACAACCGGATCTCGCTGGGCTGCGTGGTCGTCACCGGCGAGTTCTTCGACCGCGTCGTCGCGCCGGTGCTTGGCCATGGCGCCGGTGTCGTCTACGTGCTGCCCGAGCCCGCGCCGGCACCGCTGGCGCAGGGTGACGCCACCCGCCAGCTCTGACGCCCGGGCCCGAGGCCGCGCGGGCGGCGGCGCACCCCGCCGCGCTCGTCCCGTTAAACTCGCGCCCTTGCGAATTTTCCGCAGCCACTGGATCTACACCATGTACCGCTGTGCCCCGCCCGCCCTGCCCCGTCGTCGCCTGCTGACGACGTCGGCCGCCAGCACCGCCGCCGCCGCAACTGCCGCCGCCTTCGCGGTCCTCTCGACCGTCGCCGGCATCGGCGCGTTCACCGCGCCATCGACCGCCCACGCGCAGATCGTCCCCGGCCACCGCCATTTCCCGCAGCGCGCGCTGCGCGGCGAACTGGTCATCGGCGTCACGCCGGACGTGAAGCTCAACGGCAAGGCCGCCCGGCTCGCGCCCGGCGCCCGCATCCGCAACGCGGTCGACCAGGTCGCCACGCCGGGCTCGCTGTACGACCAGAAGCTGACCGTCCTCTACACCACCGACATCAATGGCCTGCTCATGGACGTCTGGGTGCTGAACGAGGTGGAGCTGGCCAACAAGTCCTGGCCGACCTCCCCGCAGCAAGCCTCCCAGCTGGTCTTCGACCAGGCCAGCCAGGTCTGGCGCAAGCCCTGATCCCCTGAACGCCGGCCCGCCCCGCGGGTCGCGCCGATGTCTCCCGGAGCTCCCCATGAGCAAGAAAGTCTTCATCAAGACCTTCGGCTGCCAGATGAACGAGTACGACTCGGACAAGATGGCCGACGTGCTGCGCGCCGCCGAGGGCTACGAGCCCACCACCGACGTCGAGCAGGCTGACCTGGTGCTGTTCAACACCTGCTCGGTCCGCGAGAAGGCGCAGGAGAAGGTGTTCTCCGACCTGGGCCGCATCAAGCACCTGAAGGCCAAGGGCGTGATGATCGGCGTCGGCGGCTGCGTCGCCAGCCAGGAGGGCGCGGCAATCATCGAGCGCGCGCCCTATGTCGACGTCGTCTTCGGCCCGCAGACCCTGCACCGCCTGCCGCAGATGCTGGCTCAGCGCCAGGAGCAGCTCCGCCCGCAGGTGGACATCTCCTTCCCCGAGATCGAGAAGTTCGACCACCTGCCGCCGGCCCGCGTGGAGGGCGCCTCCGCCTTCGTGTCCATCATGGAAGGCTGCTCCAAGTACTGCTCCTACTGCGTGGTGCCCTACACCCGCGGCGAGGAGGTCAGCCGGCCCTTCGAGGACGTGCTGGAGGAAGTCGCCGGCCTGGCGGACCAGGGCGTCAAGGAAGTGACGCTGCTGGGGCAGAACGTGAATGCCTACCGAGGCAAGATGGGCGACTCCGACGAGATCGCCGACTTCGCGCTGCTGCTGGAGTACGTGGCCGAGATTCCCGGCATCGAGCGCATCCGCTACACGACCAGCCATCCCAACGAGTTCAGCCAGCGTCTGATCGACGCCTACGGCAAGATCCCGCAGCTGGTGAACCACGTCCACCTGCCGGTGCAGCACGGCTCGGACCGCATCCTGATGGCGATGAAGCGCGGCTACACCACGCTGCAGTTCAAGAGCATCGTGCGCAAGCTGCGCGCGGTGCGGCCGGACATCCGCGTCGCCTCGGACTTCATCGTCGGCTTCCCCGGCGAGACCGACGAGGACCACGCCAAGACCATGCAGCTGGTGCGCGACATCGGTTTCGACGCCTCGTTCAGCTTCATCTTCAGCCCGCGCCCCGGCACGCCGGCCGCCAACCTGGCGGACGACACGCCCCACGAGGTGAAGGTGCGCCGCCTGCAGGAACTGCAGGCCGAGATCGAGGCCACCGCGATCCGTTACAACGACAGCCTGGTGGGCAAGACGGTGCCGGTGCTGGTGTCCGGCCATGCGCGCAAGGACGCCACCGAGCTGATGGGCCGCACCGAGTGCAACCGCATCGTCAACTTCAAGGGCCATGAGCGGCTGATGCACCAGATCATCCCGATGCGCATCACCGAGGCCTTCGCGCACTCGCTGCGCGGCGAGGTGCCGATCACCGCCGACCTGGCCGGCTGAGCGGCCCGCTCAGCCTCAGCGCTTGTAGCTGACGCCCCACTGGGCGGCGGTGACGCCCAGCAGCATCAGGCCGTAGCCGGCCATGGTGCCGTCGCGCCCGGTCAGCATCAGGGCGGCGGCGATGCCCATCGTCCCGCCCAGTCCGCCCCAGACGGCCAGCGTGCGCCAGCGCATGCCGGCGACGGTCTCCCGCCAGATCAGCTTGAGCGCCAGCGCCATCAGCGCGGCCACGCCCCAGGCGGGCAGGAACAGGTTGCCGAAATGCCAGACGGCGTCGAGTGGGTCCACGGGTCGGTTCGCTCCGGGCGAGGGGAAAAGGTGTGACGAAAGCGCCATTCTTGACGCATCCCGGGGCGATGAGCGCGCCGCCAAGGCCCGTGCGATGCACGGGTCGGGGCGGAATTTTATAATCGCGGCCATGTCCGTCTTCGCCCTCGGCCTGAACCACACGTCCGCGCCCCTCGACCTGCGCGGACGTTTCGCGTTCACGCTCGAGCAACTGGCGCCGACGCTGCTGCGCTTCCAGGACCAGGTCGGCGCGCCGCAGCGCCGCCGGGCCACCGCGGCGGAAGCCGCCATCCTCTCCACCTGCAACCGCACCGAACTCTACGTCGCCGGCGACGCCGACATGGTCCGCCCCGCGGTGGACTGGCTGGCGCAGGTGGGCGGCGTCGGCAGCGCGACGCTGATGGACCACGCCTATGTCGTCGAGGACGGCGCCGCGGCCCGGCACGCCTTCCGGGTCGCCAGCGGGCTGGACTCGATGGTGCTGGGCGAGCCACAGATCCTGGGCCAGCTCAAGCAGGCCGTGCGCGAGGCCGACCAGGCCGGCACCCTCGGCACGACGCTGCACCAGCTCTTCCAGCGCAGCTTCTCGGTCGCCAAGGAAGTGCGCAGCTCCACCGAGATCGGCAGCCACTCGATCAGCATGGCCGCCGCGTCGGTCAGGTTGGCCGCCCAGTTGTTCGAGCACCTCGCCGACATCCGCGTGCTGCTGGTCGGCGCGGGCGAGATGATCGAGCTGGTCGGCACCCATTTCGCGGCCAAGGGCCCGAAGTCGATCTCGGTCGCGAACCGGACGCTGGAGCGCGGCGAGAAGCTCGCCAGCCACCTGGGCGCCGAGGCCTTCCGCCTCGCCGACCTGCCCGACCGCCTGCACGAATTCGACGCGGTGATCTCCTGCACCGCCTCCAGCCTGCCGCTGATCGGGCTGGGCGCCGTCGAGCGCGCGCTGAAGAAGCGCCGCCACAAGCCGATGTTCATGGTCGACCTGGCCGTGCCGCGCGACATCGAGCAGGAAGTCGCTCAACTGGACGACGTCTATCTCTACACCGTCGACGACCTGTCCAAGCTGGTCCAGACCGCCGGCGAGAAGCGCCAGGCCGCCGTCCAGCAGGCCGAGGCCATCATCGAGACCGGCGTGCAGAGCTTCGTCCACTGGCTGGGCCAGCGCCACACGGTGCCGCTGATCCAGGCCCTGCATCAGCAGGCCGACAGCTGGCGCCAGGCCGAACTCCAGCGCGCCCGCAAGCTGCTGGCCAGAGGCGAGGACATCGACAGCGTGCTGGACGCGCTCGCGCGCGGCCTGACGCAGAAGATGCTGCACGGCGCGATGGCCGAGCTCAACGGCAGCGACGGTGAGCAGCGCCTGCAGATGGCGCAGACCGTGTCGCGGCTGTTCCTGCGCGGCAGCGCGAAGACGCCCAGCCTGCACGCCGACGCGCTCGGCGACGAAGCGGACTCGTAGCGGCGATCGCCGCCGGCACCGGAGATGCGCCCGGTGCCCGTTCCGCCCGCGGCCACCGCCGCGCAGTGATACCCCCGCCGACCGCTCCGTCCGCTCCCCCTTCGAGGGGCCGCACTCCCTCCGGATTCCCCATGAAAGACGCCCTGCGCCAGCAGTTCGACCGCCTCGGCTACCGGCTGGCGGAACTCGACACCACCCTCGCCGACGGCAGCGTCGCCGCGGACATGAAGCGCTACCGCGCGCTGACGCGCGAGCAGGCGGAGGTGTCCTCGCTGGTCGAGCGCTACCGCCGCTACGTCCAGCGCGAGCAGGACCTGGCCGCGGCGCGCGAGTTGCTCGACAGCGGCGACGCGGACATGGCCGAGATGGCGCGCGAGGAGATCGGCGCGGCCCAGGCGGACCTCGAGCAGCTCGACCAGGAGCTGCAGCTGGCACTGATCCCCAAGGACCCCGACGACGATCGGCCGGCCTTCCTCGAGATCCGCGCCGGGACCGGCGGCGACGAATCGGCGCTCTTCGCCGGCGACCTGACCCGCATGTACACGCGCTTCGCCGAAGCCCAGGGCTGGCGCTGCGAGGTGTTGTCGGCCAATGAATCGGACCTGGGCGGCTACAAGGAAATTGTGCTGCGGCTCGATGGCGACGGCGTCTACGGGCAGCTGAAGTTCGAATCCGGCGGCCATCGCGTGCAGCGCGTGCCGGCGACCGAGTCGCAGGGCCGCATCCACACCAGCGCCTGCACGGTCGCCGTCATGGCCGAGCCCGACGAGGCGGAGGAAATCCAGCTCAATCCCGCCGACCTGCGCATCGACACCTTCCGCGCCAGCGGCGCCGGCGGGCAGCACGTCAACAAGACCGACAGCGCGATCCGCATCACCCATCTGCCCACCGGCCTGGTCGCCGAATGCCAGGACGACCGCAGCCAGCACCGCAACAAGGCCAAGGCGATGGCGGTGCTCGCCGCGCGGCTGCGCGAGAAGGACCGCAGCGAGCGCGCCGCCAAGGAGGCGGCCCAGCGCAAGAGCCTGATCGGCAGCGGCGACCGCAGCGACCGCATCCGCACCTACAACTTCCCCCAGGGACGCCTGACCGACCACCGGATCAACCTGACGCTGTACAAGCTGGGCGCGATCATGGATGGCGACCTTCGCGACATCCTCCAGGGCCTGCAGCAGGCGCAGGCGGCCGAGCAGCTTGCCGCGCTGGAAGGCGGGGCGACATGAGCATCCGCAATGGCCACGCCGACGCCGACCCGGGCGCTCGACCGGGCGGCGGCTCCGCGCTGACCGTCGTCGACGCCGAGCGGGCCGCGATCGCCGCAGGTCTGCCGCGCGCCGAGGCGCAGTACCTGCTGCAAGCGCTGCTCGGGGTCTCTCGCGCTTGGCTGATCGGCCATGACACGGACCTGCTCGACGCCGTGACGGCGGAGCGCTTCCACCACTGGCTGGCGCGCCGCCTGGATGGCGTGCCGCTGGCCTACCTCACCGGCGAGAAGGAGTTCTTCGGCCTGACGCTACGCGTCACGCCGGACACCTTGATCCCCCGTCCCGACACCGAGCTGCTGGTCCAGTGGGCGCTGGAGCGCCTGGAGGGGCCGCGTCCCCCGCGCGTCGTGGACCTGGGCACCGGCACCGGTGCGATCGCGCTGTCGATCAAGTCGCAGCGGCCGGACGCCGATGTCCGCATGGTCGACTTCAGCCCGGGCGCGCTCGCGGTGGCGCTGGACAACGCGCAGCGACTGGGCTTGCAGGTCGACGGTCACCTGGGAAGCTGGTTCGAGCCCCTGGCGGGTCAGGTCCCCTTCGACCTGATCGTCAGCAACCCGCCCTACGTGGCGGGGGACGACCACCACCTGGACGCCCTGAAACACGAACCCCGCACCGCGCTCACCCCCGAAGGGGATGGCCTGGCCGACCTTCGCCACCTGATCGAGGGGGCCCCGGCGTGGCTGCGCGCCGACGGGTGGCTGCTGCTGGAGCACGGTTTCGACCAGGCCGACGCCGTCGCCGCCATGCTGCGCGCGCGCGGCTTCATCGAGGTCGAGACCCGCCGCGACTTGGGCGGCCAGCCCCGCGCCACTGGCGGCCGCTGGCCCGGCTGAGCGCGCGTCGCGTTCGGATCTCAACCATTTGCACCCAACTTCACACGCTGTTTCCACACTGCGGGAACCCGCGCCGGGAATCCGCAACAGTGCCTGGAAACCCCCGCAACTCGATCTGGCGCGGTAACTCGGTGGGGCGTAGCATGGTCTGACTTGGTGCCCGTTTTGAACCATTTCGAAACGGGTGTTGTCGTCAGTCTGGGAGACCTGTCATGCGCGCCGCCCCCTTGCTCTTGCGCCTTGCCGTGGTCCTGGCCGGCAGTGTCTGCATGGCCGGTGCCGCCTGGGCCCAACAAGGCCTGCAGTTGAAGCCCGACCGCAAGGCCTTCACCGCTTGGCAGGCCCGCCTGCAGGTGAGCCAGAGCCAGGACGACGACGCCCTCTCCTTCGACGCCCGCCGCGGCAGCCGCCTGCTGAGCGCCAACCTGCTGGCGGACTATTACCTGACCGGTTCCGGCCTGGGCGCCGGCACGCGTGGCGGCCTGCGGGCCACCGGCGGGCTGATGCTGGGCCCGATGTCGCTGCTGCAGAGCAGCTCCGGCCTGGCGCTCGGCCGCGGCGCGGCCTTGACGCCGTCGCTGTCGGCGGGCAGCCGCAGCCTCAGCCTGCTCACCGGCCCGGATCGCGAGCCCAACCTCTCGCTGTCCTATGTCGGCGTCGGCTACACCAGCTACTCGCTGCGGGGCGGTTGGGGCTTCAGCGCCGACCTGGGCGTGGTCGGTGGCGGTGCCTCCGCGCTGCGCCTGGGCAACAGCGCGCCGCAAGCCGACCTGTCGCAGGACCTGCGTTACCGGCCGGTCGTCCAGTTCGGCGTCAGCTACAGCTTCTGAGCGTCGCCGCCGGCGGATCGACGGCCCTTGGGCTCCGCCGAGCGCGGGCATGTCCGCTGCCCGATAATCGCCGGATCGCGCGGCCCGCCGTGCCGTCCCGGCGCGCTCCCGCACACGTCTTCCCGCATCAGCTTTCAGAGGATTCCGCCATGAGCGACGTTCAGCAACGCATCGACGACCTGGTCAAAGGCAACCGGGTCATGCTCTTCATGAAGGGCACCGCCCAGTTCCCGATGTGCGGCTTCTCCGGCCGCGCGATCCAGATCCTGAAGGCCAGCGGCGCCAGCGAGCTAAAGACCTTCAACGTCCTCGAGGACGAGGGCGTTCGCCAGGGCATCAAGGAATACGCGAACTGGCCCACCATCCCGCAGCTCTACATCGACGGCGAGTTCGTCGGCGGCTCCGACATCATGATGGAGATGTACGAGAGCGGCGAGCTGCAGCAGCTGCTGGCCAAGGCCTGATGACGGCCGCCGCGGCTCCGCGTCCGCGCCTGATCGTCGGCATCACCGGCGCGACGGGCGCGGCCTACGGGCTGCAGCTGCTGCGCCGCGCCCGCGCGATCGGGGCGGAAACCCACCTGATCCTGAGCCCCGCCGGCGTGCTGAACGCCCACCATGAACTGGGGCTCGCGCGCGATGCGCTCGAGCGCGAGGCGGACGTCGCCTACGCGCCCGGCGACATCGGCGCCTGCGTCGCCAGCGGCAGCTTCCCGATCGCCGCGATGGTGATCGCGCCCTGCTCGATGCGCACGCTCGCCGCGGTCGCGCACGGGCTCTCCGACAACCTCATGAGCCGCGCCGCCGACGTCACGCTCAAGGAGCGCCGCCGGCTGATCCTGATGGTGCGCGAGACGCCGCTGAACCTCGCCCACCTGCGCAATATGACGGCCGTGACCGAGATGGGCGGCATCGTCTTCCCGCCGCTGCCGGCGCTTTACTTGAAGCCGACCTCGATCGAGGAGATGGTCGCGGAAACGGTCGAACGCGTGCTTGAACTGGCGCAGTTGCCGGGCGCCGCGCCGCAGGCCTGGCAGGGATTGCGTTCCCACGCCTGAACCCGATGCCGCCGGGCATCGACGGCACCCGCCGGTGGCCCGGCGCGAGCGCCGGCGATCACCCGTAAGCGCGCTCCCGCACCGGGGCCTCAGCTCTGTCCCGGCATCAGCCAGGCCTTGCGCGCGCCCATCACCAGGTTGGGATATTCGGCCCGACCGCGGCTGCCGTTGTAGCGCCCCAGCGCGAGGAACAGGTTGCCCTTCTCGATGTCGAGGTAGTGGCGCAGGATCACGCAGCCGAAGCGCAGGTTGGTCTGCATGTGGAACAGCCGGGACACCTGCCCGTCACCGATCGAGCGCGTCCAGAACGGCATCACCTGCATGTAGCCGCGCGCGCCCGCCACGCTGATCGCGTACTTGCGGAAGCCGCTCTCGACCTGCACCAGGCCCAGCACCAGCGCCGGCTCCAGGCCCGCCCGCGCGCTCTCGTACCAGAGCGTCTCCAGGAACTCGATCCGCGTCTGCGCTTCGCTCTTCTTGCGCTTCATGCGCTCGCTCATCTCCCCCAGCCAGCGCAGGTAGGCCAGGCGCGGCTCGATGGCGTCGAAGCGGGGCTTGGGCGGAGCGTCCGAGGCAATCGCCGCCGACAGCGCCGAGCGCACGGCATCGGCCAGCGGCTCTTCCTGCTGGGCGCCGGCGAAGGCCGGTCGTGGCAGGCAGGCGGCCGCGCCCGCAAGCAGCAGCGCGCGGCGGGAACTCGGGGAGATCGTCGGGGAGCGGAAAGCGGTCACGTCAACGGAAAGAGGATCGGCGGCGATCGACATCGGAAAGGGAGAGGCGCGGCATCGTAACGGCGCTGGCCGGCGCCGTCAGCGCGACAGCCAGCGTTCCAGCGGCAAAGGTCGCGGTCCGCGCGCCCGCGCGAGCAGCAGCCCGCCCACCCAGTACGCCAGCGCCAAGCCCGTGGTGACCAAGGTGCCTGGTTGCCATGACAGCCCCGCGCCGCTGAACAGCGCAAAGCTCAGCACCGAGCTGAACAGATAGAGCGTCAGCGTGTGCCGGCCCAGCGGCGCCAGCGCTTCCAGCAGGCGGGGATCGCGCCGCATCCGCAAGACCAGGGCCGGTACCGCGGCACTGAGCAGCAGCATCGTCGGATAGAGATAGAAGATCGCGTAGCGTCCGGTGACGAAGCCGTCGCCATCGCGCAAGCCCGGCCAGAGCAGCGAGGTGAACGCGATGTTCACCGCCACCGCCGGCCATAGCCAGCGACGCGACCAGCGCCGCAGCGCGGGTTCCCAGCGGGGGTGGGAGAACAGGCGCAAGCGCGCCGCCATCAATCCGCCCGTCATCAGCAGCAGCGGCACCGGGATGCCCAGCGTCATGAAGGCGATCGTCGTCGCGGTGAAGTGGCCGGCATTGCGCAGCGTCCACTCCGCCCAAGGCGCTGGCGCCGTGAAGGGCACCGAGGGTTCGCCGGCCAGCGGCAGATTCGCCAGCACCACCGTGAAACCGATCACCGCCAAGTTCAGGGCGATCAGCACCCGGATCCGCAGCTTCAGCTTGGCCATCGAGTGGCCGGCCCAGATCGCGAGCAGCGAGCCGGCCACGGCATACAGGGTCAGGATGTCGCCCATGTAGAGCAGGGAGCCGTGCAGCAGGCCCAGCGTCAGCATCTTGGCCAGCCGGCGGCGGCGCTTGACCAGGGCGTCCACCCCGCGCGTCTGCGACAGCCCCTGGCTGTAGCCGAAGAGGAACGCCAGCAGCGCGATGCCCTTGCCAGCCACCAGCGCATGCAGCAGCCAGGACAGCGCCTGGGCCACCAGGCCTTCGTCGCTGGCGGGCGGGCTCAGCGGGCCGGCGTCGGGCAGCGCCGGATAACCGACCCAGTTGACCGCGACCACCGGCAGCAGCGCCAGCGCGCGGAGCGCGTCCACCGCCGCGACGCGCTGCGGCGGACGAGCCGGACTCACGCCAGGCGTTGCTTCAGGTGGGCGACCACCTCGGCCAGCGCCAGTTTGGTGGCGGCGGCATCGCGACGGCCCTGGACCTCGACCTGGCCTTCCTTCAGGCCGCGATCGGAGATCACGACCCGGTGCGGCACGCCGACGAGTTCCCAGTCGGCGAACATCGCGCCGGGGCGCTCGCCGCGATCGTCCAGCAGCACATCGATGCCCAGGTCCAGCAACTCGTCGTAGAGCTTCGTCGCGGCGGCCTTCACATCCTCGTTGCGGTCCATGCCGATCGGGCAGATCACCACGGTGAAGGGGGCGATCGACGCCGGCCAGACGATGCCGCGCTCGTCGTGGTTCTGCTCGATCGCCGCGCCCAGGATGCGGGTCACGCCGATGCCGTAGCAGCCCATCTCCATCAGCTGCGGCTTGCCGTTCTCGTCCAGGTAGGTCGCGTTCATCGCGGCCGAGTACTTCGTGCCCAGATAGAAGACGTGGCCGACCTCGATGCCGCGCTGGATCGCCAGCACGCCCTTGCCGTCCGGCGACGGGTCGCCTTCGACGACGTTGCGGATGTCGGCGATCAGGTCGGGTTCGGGCAGGTCGCGGCCCCAGTTGGCGCCGGTGAAGTGGAAGTCGGCCTCGTTGGCGCCGCAGACGAAATCGGACATGTTCGCGACCGTGCGGTCGGCGATGACCTTGACCGGCTGCTTCAGGCCGATCGGGCCCAGATAGCCGGGCTTGCAGCCGAAGTGGGCGTCGATCTCGGCAGCGGTCGCGAAGCGGAAGCCGCCCTTCAGGCCTTCCAGCTTGCCGGCCTTCACTTCGTTCAGGTCGTGGTCGCCGCGCACCAGCAGCAGCCAGACCTGCGACTTGACGATCGTACCGTGCTCATCGAGTTCGTCGGTCGCCAGCACCAGCGACTTCACCGTCTGCGACAGCGGCAGCTTCAGCAGGTCGGCCACATCGGCGCAGGTCGCCTTGCCGGGCGTCGGCGTCTTCGTCAGCGCCTGCGTCGCGGCACCCCGCGTCGCGATCAGCGACAGCGCCTCGGCCAACTCGATGTTGGCGGCGTAGTCGCTGGTCGGGCAGTAGATGATCGCGTCCTCGCCGGTCTCGGCGATGACCTGGAATTCATGCGAGCGGTCGCCGCCGATCGCGCCGGTGTCCGCCGCCACGGCGCGGTATTGCAGGCCCAGGCGATCGAAGATCCGGCAGTAGGCCGCGTACATGTTGTCGTAGCTGCGACCGGCCGCGTCCTTGTCGCGGTCGAACGAGTACGCATCCTTCATCGTGAACTCGCGCCCGCGCATGATGCCGAAGCGAGGCCGGCGCTCGTCGCGGAACTTCGTCTGGATGTGATAGAAGTTTTTCGGCAGCTGCTTGTAGCTGCGCAGCTCCTGGCGGGCGATGTCGGTGATGACCTCCTCCGACGTCGGCTGGATGATGAAGTCACGGCCGTGGCGATCCTTCACCCGCAGCAGCTCGGGGCCCATCTTGTCGAAGCGGCCGGTCTCCTGCCAGAGCTCCGCCGGCTGCACGACCGGCATCAGCAGCTCGACCGCGCCGGCGCGATTCATCTCGGTGCGGATGATGTGCTCGACCTTGCGGATCACCCGCAGGCCCATCGGCATGTAGTTGTAGATGCCGGCGCCCAGGCGCTTGATCATGCCGGCCCGCATCATGAGCTTGTGGCTGACGATTTCCGCGTCGGCGGGGGCTTCCTTGAGCGTGGAGACGAAGAACTGGGAGGCTTTCATGGGCGCAGAAAATAAAAGTCCGCGGTCAGCCGTGCCGCCGCGGAAAAACCGTTCACCACCGAGGGTTAGCGATGATCGCGCCGGGGCTCGGGCCCGGTGCAATAATCAATCCAACGAATGATTTGAGGTTGATTATGCTCGACCGTGAAGGCTTCCGGCCCAACGTCGGCATCATCCTGCTCAACCACAAGAACGAGGTGTTCTGGGGCAAGCGCATACGCACCCATTCTTGGCAGTTCCCCCAAGGGGGCATCAAGCATGGCGAAACGCCCGAGCAGGCGATGTTCAGAGAGCTGCATGAGGAAGTGGGCCTCACCGCAGACCACGTGCGCATTATCGCGCGCACCCGCGACTGGCTGCGCTACGAGGTTCCCGATCACTTCATCCGGCGCGACGCGCGCGGCCACTATCGCGGGCAGAAACAGATCTGGTTCCTGCTCCAGATGACCGGTCGCGACAGCGACATGAATCTGCGCGCGACCGACCATCCCGAGTTCGATGCCTGGCGCTGGAACGAGTACTGGGTGCCACTGGAAGCGGTGATCGAGTTCAAGCGCGGCGTCTACCAGATGGCGTTGACCGAACTCGCCCGCTTCCTGCCGCGGCTCAATCATCACAATCGCTATCTGCGGGCGGGCATGCGGCCGCCACCGCGCGGTGATCGGCATGGCGGGCCCAACGAGCAGGATCACCACCGGCACGACCGCGTCGACCCTCGGCCTCACGAGCAGGAAGTCGTCGCTCACGCCGCGGATGGTCATTCCCAGGAAGCCCGCGAGCGTCGCGATACATCCTCGCCGGTTGCCGCCCCCCAAACCGGCTCGGTGGAACCGGCGAAGGACTGACCGGCACCGACGCCGCCCGGGAGGCGGCGAGCCGGGCAAGACAAAGGCGCCCTCGGGCGCCTTTCTTCTGGGTCGTGGTTGGGTGCTCGCGCCGATCGATCAGCGCAGCACGAGGTTGTCGCGGTGGATCAGCTCAGGCTCGGCGGCGTAACCCAGCACCCGCTCGATGTCGAAGGACGGCTTGCGCGCGATCAGCCGCGCCTCGGCGCTGCCGTAGTTGGTCAGGCCGCGAGCCAATTCCTTGCCAGCCAGGTCGATGACCGCAATAACGTCGCCGCGATGGAATTCGCCGGACACCTCGTGCACGCCGATCGGCAGCAGGCTCTTGCCTTCGTCGCGCAGCTTGATCGCCGCGCCGGCATCGACGACCACCTTCCCACGCAACTGCAGGTGGTCGACCATCCACTGCTTGCGCGCCGCCAGCTTGGCGGTCGACGCCATCAGGGCCGTGCCGATCGACTCGCCGTGCGCCAGTCGCAGCAGCACGTCGGGCTCCCGGCCCCAGGCGATCACGGTGTTGGCGCCGCTGCTCGCCGCCCGCTTGGCCGCCAGGATCTTGGTGATCATCCCGCCCCGCCCGATGCTCGATCCCGCGCCGCCGGCCATCTCTTCCAGCTCGGGTCTGCCAGCGGTCGCGCGATCGATGAAGCGCGCGTTCGGGTCCTTGCGCGGGTCGGCGGAATACAGGCCCTTCTGGTCCGTCAGGATCACCAGGGCGTCCGCCTCGACCAGGTTGGCCACCAGCGCGCCCAGCGTGTCGTTGTCACCGAACTTGATCTCGTCGTTGACGACCGTATCGTTCTCGTTGATGACCGGCAGCACACGATGCTGCAGCAGCGCCAGCAAGGTCGAGCGCGCGTTCAGGTAGCGCTCGCGATCGGCCAGGTCGGCATGCGTCAGCAGCACCTGCGCGCTGGTGAGGCCCTGTTCACGCAGCTTGGTCTCGTACATCTGCGCCAGGCCCATCTGGCCGACGGCGGCGGCGGCCTGCAACTCGTGCAGCTCCTTCGGCCGGCTGGCCCAGCCCAGGCGCTTCATGCCTTCGGCGATCGCGCCGCTGGAGACCATCACCACCTCGCGGCCCTCGCGGGCCAGTTCCGCCAATTGGCGGCACCAGTTGCCAATGGCCTCGGCGTCCACGCCCCGCCCCTCGTTGGTCACCAGGCTGGAACCCACCTTCACGACGATCCGTCGCGCGTCCCGCAGGACACCAGTCAATTCGCCGTTCAGGTTGCCGTTGCTCATGCGATGGGAGGATGAGGGAGTCGTGGACCGAAGCCGGAAGTCAGGGCGATGCCGGAGACGCGTTCAGGGCAGCGGGTCGAAGCGCGGATCGCGTTCGGGCGGCTTCTCCGCCTTCTCCGCCTTGCCGGCCTTCTTGCCGCGCGGCGTCTTCGCGGGCGTCGCCCCGGCGGACTCCGCCTTCGCCGCCTTGATCACCTTGGCCTTGGCGGCGCGCGTCTTGCGCGTTTCCTGGAAGGCCTTGGGCGGATCGATCGTCGGCTCGTCGAAGCGCGCATCCGGGTCCTCGACCGGCGGCGCCTGGATCGCGGCGACGTGATCGTAGATGGCGCGGATCAACGGCTCGCAGCCCTCGCGCGTCAGCGCGGAGATCTCGAATACCGGTCCCTTCCACTTGTAGCGCTTGACGAAGTCCTTCACGCGGGCGGCGCGCTCCTCGGCCGGCACCATGTCCAGCTTGTTGAGCACCAGCCACCGCGGCTTCTCGTACAACGCCTCGTCGTACTTCTTCAGTTCCTTGACGATGGCCTTGGCCTCCGCGACCGGATCCACGTCGGGATTGAACGGCGCCAGGTCGACCACATGCAGCAGCACGCGCGTGCGCTGCAGGTGGCGCAGGAACTGGTGACCCAGGCCGGCGCCTTCGGCGGCGCCCTCGATCAGGCCCGGGATGTCGGCGATGACGAAGCTCTTCTCCGGCCCGACGCGCACCACGCCCAGGTTGGGATACAGCGTGGTGAAGGGGTAATCGGCAATCTTGGGGCGGGCATTCGAGACGGCCGCGATCAGCGTCGACTTGCCGGCATTGGGCTGACCGAGCAGGCCGACGTCGGCCAGCACGCGCAGTTCCATCTTGATCTTCTTGACCTCGCCCGGCCAGCCGGGCGTCTTCTGACGCGGCGCGCGGTTGGTCGAGGTCTTGAAATGCAGGTTGCCGAAGCCGCCATCGCCGCCCTTGGCCAGCAGCACCGGCACATCGGGCTCGAGCAGCTCGGCGATGATCTCGTCGGTCTCGAGGTCCCGCACGATGGTGCCGACCGGCACCTTCAGCATGATGTCCTCGGCGGCGGCGCCAAACTGGTCCGAACCCCGGCCCGCTTCGCCGTTGCGCGCCTCGTGACGCCGAGCATAGCGGTAGTCGATCAACGTATTGAGGTTGCGATCGGCCACCGCATAGACGCTGCCGCCGCGGCCGCCGTCGCCCCCGTCCGGACCGCCGAAGGGAATGAACTTCTCGCGGCGGAAACTGGCGCAGCCCGCACCGCCGTTGCCGGCGGCGATATCGATGGTGGCTTCGTCAACGAACTTCATGGATGGCCTTCAGTCCCGGAGCGGGGCTATCGTAATTCAGGCCCCCACGCTCCCGCGCGAGGACATGCTTTGAATCGGAGCGAGTCAGGTTTCGCCGGAACTCGCGGTCGGCGCGGGAACCCACAGTCACGGGCCCCGAAAAAACAAAGCCCCGGACGAAGCCGGGGCTCTGGGTCCGCCGGAAGCGGAAGACCAGGTCTTCCGCCCGCGGCGTCAGGACATCAACGCGCTCAGGCCGCCGTGACGACGACGGTGGAGCGGCTGTTTTCGCCCTTGACGGTGAAGGACACCGTGCCGTCGATCAGCGCGAACAGCGTGTGGTCCTTGCCCATGCCCACGTTGGTGCCGGCGTGGAACTTCGTGCCGCGCTGGCGGACGATGATCGAGCCTGCCGAGACGGTCTGGCCGCCGTACACCTTGACGCCAAGCATCTTCGGCTTCGAGTCGCGGCCGTTTCGTGTCGAGCCGCCGCCCTTTTTCTGTGCCATGGATTACTCCTTGATCAGATTGCGAGTGAGTCGAGGATCAGCCGTTGACCGCGCTGATTTCCAGCTCGGTGAACGTCTGGCGATGGCCTTGGCTCTTCTTGTAGTGCTTGCGACGACGCAGCTTGAAGATGCGCACCTTGTCGTGCTTGCCATGAGCCACCACGGTGGCCTTGACGCTGGCGCCAGCAACCAAGGGAGTCCCGATCTTGAGGTCCGCGCCGTTTCCGACGGCCAGCACCTGGTCAATCACGATCTCTTGGCCAACTTCCGCAGCAATCTGTTCTACCTTGATCTTTTCGCCAGCAGCAACCTTGTATTGCTTGCCACCGGTTTTTATGACCGCGTACATATCAGCCCTTTCACATGCGAGCGATCCACGAAGCGCCATGAGGCACCCTGCCGACCGCCCAAGAAAAAACACCGCATGGAGATGCGGAGCCCGAGAATGTAGCACAGGCACCCCTGCTGATGCAAACCCTGAGACGCGCCCAAGCCCGCAGCCATCGGCCTTCGCGCTCGGCGGAACGTCCGGATGCGCACTCCGCCACGGGTCGTCACGGCGCCGGCCAGTCGCGCGGGTGCGCAAGAGCGCGTGGCTCAGCCGGCGCCTCGCGCGGGCCTTCCTATAATCCGCGCTTCCCCTCACCGTGAGTCCAGAGTGCAACCCATTGCCTCTACCCCTGTTGCCGAGGTCCTCGAGGCGCTGAATGCGCAGATGAACGAAGTCGATGCCGTGATCGCGCAGCGGCTTCGATCGGACGTCGCGCTGATCAACCAGATTTCCGCGTACATCATTCACGCTGGCGGCAAGCGGATGCGGCCCAAGCTGGTGCTGATGTTCGCCAACGCGCTGGGCGCCGACTCCCCCGCCAGCCGCGAGCTCGCGGCGGTCGTCGAATTCATCCACACAGCGACCCTGCTTCACGACGATGTCGTCGACGAGTCCGCGCTGCGCCGCGGCAAGCAGACGGCCAACGCGCTGTTCGGCAACGCGGCCAGCGTGCTGGTGGGCGACTTCCTGTATTCGCGCGCCTTCCAGATGATGGTGTCGGTGAATCGCATGCGCGTGCTCGAGGTGCTGGCCGACGCGACCAACGTCATCGCCGAAGGCGAAGTCCTGCAGCTCATGAACATGCATGACCCGGACGTCGCGGTCGACAGCTATCTGCGCGTCATCCGCTACAAGACGGCCAAGCTGTTCGAGGCCAGCGCGCGCCTGGGCGCGGTGCTCGCCGATGCGCCCCCCACCCTGGAGGAAGCCTGCGCCGGATACGGCCGCTCGCTGGGCACCGCCTTCCAGCTGATCGACGACGCGCTGGACTATGAGGGCACCAGCGATTCGCTGGGCAAGAACGTCGGGGACGACCTGCGTGAAGGCAAGCCCACGCTGCCGCTGCTGATCGCCATGGAACGCGGGACCGACGACGACCGCGCCCTGATCCGCCACGCGATCGAGCATGGCGAGGTGGAACGGCTGCAGGACATCGTCGCGATCGTGCGCCGCACCGGCGCACTGGAGGCGACCCGCGAGGCCGCCCGCGCGGAAGTCGCACAGGCGCGACAACATTTGTCGGCGCTCCCCCTTTCCAAGTGGAAAGAAAGCCTGCTAGAATTTGCGGCTCAGTCGGTGGAGAGAAGTTCTTGAACAAACTCTCGATCGAATGACCAAAACGGGGTGTAGCTTAGCCTGGTAGAGCGCTACGTTCGGGACGTAGAGGCCGGAGGTTCGAATCCTCTCACCCCGACCAGGATTCAAAAAAGCCCAAGTGGATCGACCACTTGGGCTTTTTCCTTTTCGGCGCTCCGCGTCGACGCATTCAGCACCCTGCGCCGCCGCCCTCGCACCGGGTGCCGCGGCAGATCCCGGCCCCCTGCTACCGAAGACAGCACCAACATCGCACCGTTGGGAATCGGACAGGACACGCCCCCGTCCGCTCCCTACATTCGCCCTGCGGCAACGGCCTGCGACGGGCACATCTCCAGGGTCAGCCGGCAGCGCCGTCCGCACTGCCAAGGATCTGATCATGCAAGGCTCTCGCCCTTCCTTCTCGTTGCCCGTCCCCGATGCCAGCGCCCCCTCCCGCATGCTTGTCGCAGCGCTGATCGCCGCGGCATTCACCCCCCACGAGGCCTTCGCGGCATGCACCGGCACGGCCGGCGCCTGGCTGCAAGCGAGCGACGGCACGACTTGCACCGCCAGCGGTAGCTACTCGAGCACCGGCGCCGCTTCCGGCATGGGCGCCCTGTCCTCGGTTGGCGGCGGCGTGATCAATGCCGCGACCGCCACCACCGTGACCCTGTCGAGCAACGGCCGTTCCGGCGCCTACGCGACCGGCGCCGGCTCGCAGGTCAACTTGCGGGGAGGCGCCACCATCAGCCGCGCGCCCACCGGCAGCGGCAATCAGGGTCTCGTCGCCGATGGCGGCGCGACCATCACGGTCGACGGGCCGTTGACGATCACGCTGCCCAACGGTTCGGGCAACCACGGCGCCCTGGTCCAGGACGCCGGCAGCACGATCGCGCTCAATGGCATGACCCAGATCACCATGGGCCGCGGCAGCGCCTACTCGCCGGGCCTGCGCGCCATTGGCGGGACATTGATCGTCAACGGCGATGTGACCGTCAGCACCGCGGGCGATTCGAGATCCGACGCCGTTGTCGCCGACACCGGCGGAACCGTCACGCTGAACGGCGCAGCGAACCTCAGCACCAGTGGCCTCCAGGCCTCGGGCCTGAAAGTGAAGACGGCGGGAACCATCACCTACAACGGCCCGACCACGATCACCGTCAGCAGCCTCAATGGATCCGGCATCCGGACGGTGACCGCGGGCATCGTGAATGCCGGCGCTTCCTCGACCACCACGATCGATGTCAGCGGCGTCAATGGGCAAGGCATCTCGGCAAGAGACATCGGGTCGCAGGTGAACCTGGCCGGCGCGGTGACGATCCATGTCACCGGCGTCACGCGGGCAGATGTCCCGGCCGGCAACCCGGAGTCCTACGCGGCCGGCCTGCTGGCCGACCTGGGCGGCGCCATCAACGCGACGGGAGCGCTGCATGTCGCGACGAACGACGCCACCAGCTTCGGCGCGCTGCTCGTCGCCGACAACGCCGCGATCGCAGCCACCGGCGGTGGCACGATCAGCGCGGCGGGCACCGCCATCGGTTTCGCGCCGGGCGCTTCCCAGCAGGCCCGCTTCGACCGCTTCGTCATCACCAACGCGTCCGGCGACCTCGTTCGCGCCGAGGGTGCCGCCGGCGGCGCGCTGACCCTGAACGACAGCACGGCCACCGCCATCGCGGGAAGCAACGTGATCAGCGCCGTCAACGGCAGCACGTTCACCGCAACGGCAAGTCGCAGCACCTTGAACGGCAACCTCGCCGCCGATGCCTCCAGTGTCCTGAACGCCCGCCTGCTCGAGTCGTCGCGTCTCGCCGGCAGCATCGCGGGAGCCCATCTCACCGTCGACGGCACCAGCCAGTGGACGATGACCGCCAACTCCACGTTGAGCGGACTCGATCTCGCCGGCCACATCGCCACCCCCGACCCCGGGCAGGTCTTCACCCCCCGCACCCTGACCGTCGCGGGCAACTGGGCCGGCCAGGGCGGCACGGTGCAGCTGCACACCGCGCTGGGCAGCTCTGACTCGCAGACCGACCGCATCGTGGTCGATGGCGGCACGGTGAGCGGCAGCACCACGCTGCGGATCACCAACGTCGGCGGCCTGGGCGCCCCGACCACCGGAGACGGCATCCGGATCGTCGAGGCGATCAACGGGGCCACGACGACGGCCCAGACCAGCAAGGACGCCTTCACGCTGGACGGCGGTCATGTGGACGCCGGCGCGTACAGGTACAGGCTCCGGGCGGCCGATGCGACTGGCGCCGGCGAAGACTGGTATCTGCGCTCGACCTACCGGACCGATGCGGCGCTCTTTGCCGCATTGCCGGCGCAACTGCGCCAGGCGGACCTGGCCATGCTGGGCAACCTGCACCGGCGCATGGGCGACGACACCGGCGACGCCGGTCGTCGCGCCTGGGCTCACGCCGTCTACAGCGACCTCGACATCCGCCAGGCCGGCGACATCGCCCCGCGGAGTCAGGGACACGTCTCCGGCCTGCAGGCCGGCACTGACCTGCTGGTGAACGGCGCCTGGCGCGCGGGCGTCTTCCTCGGCCTGATGGACGGTCGGACCGACGTGGACGGCCAACTCGGCGGCAGCCAGGAGCGGGCCGGCAGCACCGGCCTGCAGTCGCGCCATCTCGGTGGCTACGCGACCTGGAGCGATCCAGATGGCTTCTATGCCGATGGCGTGCTCCAACTCGGCCGCCATCGCTACAGCGTGCGTCCGGAGGACGACACGAACTCGACCGCCCGCGCCCGTGGCGTCACGGTCTCCCTCGAAGCCGGCAAGTCGCAACCCGTCGCTGCCGGATGGAGCCTCGAGCCCCAAGCGCAGGTGATCTATCAGGCGAGCCGCTTCGACGACGCACAAATCAGCGGCGCCACCGTGCAGCAACAACCGCAGGGCCGATGGACGGGCCGGCTGGGCCTGCGCCTCAAGGGCGACGTCACCACCGGCGCCGGCCGCCTGCAACCCTACGCGCGCCTCAACCTGTACCGCACGAGCGGCGGACACGACCTCACGCGGTTCGTCGGACCGGCATGGACAACCGACCTCGCCGCCGGCACCGGCGCCAGTGCCGCAGAGCTCGCGGCCGGCTTCACGCTGACCCTTTCCCCGACGGCCAGCGCCTATGGCGAAATGGGACACGTCGCGGCCATCGGCGGCGAGTCTCGTTTCAACTCGTCGCTGCAGGGCAGCGTGGGGCTGAAACTCCGCTGGTAGCCTTCCCGCCCTCGCACATTTCCCGCTCAATTTCCAGTGCCCAACGCCGAAATTGCACGGAGCGTCTGACTTCAGTGAATGCCCGGGGCATCCCCGGCGTCACCCCTTCGTTCAAGGGGGTAAAGTGAGAGGTCGTTCCGGCGCCAGCGCCGGGCATCAGGCAAGACCCAACCGATGGCGATATCCGTGGACACCACATTGGCCGAACCCCCTCAGTCCGCCCTGTCCGGCGTTGCCCGCGTGCTGGTGCATGCCGGCAAGCTCAAGCCGCAGGCCGCCGAGGACCTGGTCAAGCTGGCGCGGGAGAAGAAGACCAGCTTCGTCAACGCGGTCATGGCATCGGGGACCGTGTCGCCCTCGGACCTGGCCCATACGCTCTCGCACGCGCTGGCGCTGCCGCTGCTGGACCTGAACGCGGTCGACGCGCACAAGCTCCCGCAGAACATCATCGACGCCAAGCTGGCCACCCAGTACCAGGTCGTCGTGCTGGCACGGCGGGGCAACCGGCTCTTCATCGGCGGCGCCGATCCGACGGAGCAGGAGGCGGTCGAACGCATCAAGTTCGCGACCCAGCTGACCCCCGAATGGATCATCGTCGAGCACGACAAGCTCGCGAAGCTGCTGGGCATCACGGCCGCGTCGACGGCCGAGGCGCTGGAGGCGATCTCCGGCGAGGACTTCGACTTCGACATCGCCGAGGAAGACGCCCCGCCGCCGGAAGAGTCGCAGGACATCACCGACGTGGAGGACGCGCCGGTCGTGCGCTTCCTGCAGAAGATGCTGGTCGACGCCATCAACATGCGGGCATCGGACCTCCACTTCGAACCGTTCGAATACCACTACCGCGTGCGCTTCCGCGTCGACGGCGAACTGCGCGAGATCACCCAGCCGCCGATCGCGATCAAGGACAAGCTGTCCTCGCGCATCAAGGTCATCTCGCGGCTGGACATCTCCGAACGCCGTGTCCCGCAGGACGGCCGGATGAAGCTGAAGTTCGGCTCCAAGGCCATCGACTTCCGGGTCTCCACGCTGCCGACGCTGTTCGGTGAAAAGATCGTGATCCGGATCCTGGACCCGTCGTCGGCGAAGCTGGGCATCGAGGCCCTGGGCTACGAGAAGATCGAGAAGGAGCGGTTGCTGCAGTGCATCCACCGCCCCTACGGGATGATCCTGGTCACCGGGCCGACCGGCTCCGGCAAGACGGTGTCGCTGTACACCTGCCTGAACATCCTGAACCAGCCCGGCACCAACATCTCGACCGTCGAGGACCCGGCGGAAATCAACCTGCCCGGCATCAACCAGGTCAACGTCAACGACAAGGCGGGGCTGACCTTCTCCGCGGCGCTCAAGGCCTTCCTGCGCCAGGATCCCGACATCATCATGGTCGGTGAGATCCGC
>Ga0157319_1000014_pt1 | contig 139356 bp, 121 predicted proteins | sample MCvi2old240510_FD_105326 | JGI IMG/M metagenome (GOLD analysis project Ga0157319, IMG submission 105326) | Arabidopsis rhizosphere microbial communities from North Carolina - M.Cvi.2.old.240510 | ecosystem: Host-associated > Plants > Roots > Rhizosphere | place: USA: North Carolina | collected... | reverse complement strand
CTTGGCTTCGCCGCCGAACTTGGCCGCCAGCACGGTCGCGATCGCGGCCGTCAGCGTCGTCTTGCCGTGGTCAACGTGACCAATCGTGCCCACGTTCACGTGCGGCTTGGTACGTTCAAACTTGCCTTTTGCCATCTTGCGCTCCTGGCGATCAGATCAAGAAACGAGAGAAGAGGGTTGGTGCCCATGACGCGGATCGAACGCGTGACCTCTCCCTTACCAAGGGAGTGCTCTACCACTGAGCCACATGGGCATCGACACAGGATTGATGACCTTATCAGCAAACCTGTGTCGATATCTCGACACGACACCTTCAACTTCCGATGGAGCGGGAAACGGGAATCGAACCCGTGTCATTAGCTTGGAAGGCTAAGGTTCTACCATTGAACTACTCCCGCCCGGGAGTTTTCCAATTCCAGCTGCTTGAACCGCGAAGCGGGTGACGATCACCCGCTTCGTTGCTCTTGCATCTGTTCGCCTTGGTGGAGGAGGCTGGATTCGAACCAGCGTACGCGTTAGCGGGCAGATTTACAGTCTGCTGCCTTTAACCACTCGGCCACCCCTCCGAGGCGAGCCCACGACTATAGCACCGTTCTTTTTTGGCGCAAATACTTTTTGGCCCGCGCCCCTCTGGCGTGCGATTGGCGCTCGCCGAGCCGAAAGACGCTTCACGGTCTCTCCACGCGGAATGTGATCGGGAGGTGCCACCAAAGCGTGGCAGCGCACAGCGCAACATCCAACCGGGCGGACCGCAAGTAATACCAATTCAACGCCAACTGGTCTCATCCCCGAGGCCCCGCCCTCCCGCAGCCCTCCTTGAGCGCGACAGCCTCGACACCGCTGTCCATGCGGGTCGCGGCGATGCCACAGCAGGGAAAACACCGGCGTCAAACTGGTAGCAAAGTGGCGTTACCGCTCGTTATAGTGGCATGGCATTGGTTGCATTGAGGTGTATTCGGGGGCGCCAGCTGCATGCCACTCCGCCGATGGGTGTCGTGATTTCAGGTGCCGAGTCTTCATCAAAGGCCAACAACTCCAGGCCATTCGAGGAGCAGTTCATCATGAAGGTCAACAAGACCCCTATCGCAGCGGCGGTGACGCTGACGTTGCTGAGCGCGGCCTTCGCCGTGCAGGCGCAGGAACAGAAGAAGGACGACGGCACCCAGCTGGAACAGGTCGTGGTGACCGGCATCCGCGCGTCGCTGCAGTCGGCCGCCAACATCAAGAAGAACGCCAGCGCCGTTGTCGATGCCGTGAGCGCCGAGGACGTGGGCAAGCTCCCCGACTCGGACGTCGGCCAGGCCCTGGGCCGCATCCCCGGCATCTCGGTCGGCCGGGCGTTCGGCCAGGGCGCCTCGGTGTCGATCCGCGGCACCGACCCGCAGATGACGTACACCACGCTGAACGGCCAGACCGTCGCGTCCACCGGCTGGTATGACCAGATGGACATCGACCGCTCGTTCAACTATTCGCTGCTCCCCGCCGAAATGATCGGCGGCATGGAGGTCTACAAGTCCTCGCAGGCCAACCTGACCGAAGGCGGCATCGGCGGCACGGTGATCGTCAAGACCCGCAAGCCGCTGGACCTGAAGGCCAACACGGTCTTCGGCAGCGTGCGCTACGGCGACGGCACCATCAGCGACTCGGAGAAGGAAGCCTCCGGCCTGTACAGCTGGCGCAACGCAAGCCGCACCTTTGGCGCGCTGATCGCCGCCGGCCTGTCCAAGGGCGACTACATCCGCCGCGGCGTCGAAGCCGACAGCCGCTGGAACAGCGACGTGGCCCCGACCGCCTTCGTGCAGGAGCGCAAGCGCACCTCGCTCAACGTCGCCCTGCAGGCGCGCCCGGTCGAGGGCTTCGAAGTCGGCCTGAACCTGCTGAAGCTGAAGCTGGACGCCGACAGCTCCAACTCCAGCGACTACCTGATGCATGACCAGAATTGCGACCAGCGCAATACCGCGGTCAAGTCGGACTTCAACCCGAACGGCATGTGCCTGCACAGCACGACCACGGCCGCCAACCCGCTGCCGCACAAGTTCTTCCAGGTCTGGGCGCGCGGCGCCAGCATGGACTCGGAAAGCGCCGTGGCCGACGCCCACTACACCCTGGGCAGCGCCAAGTTCGACCTCGTCGTCGGCACGACCAAGGCGGACGGCGGCACCTCGGCCACCACCAACTACCAGACCGCCGCCTTCGATGGCGCCGCCGGCCCGTTCACGCGCCCGAACTGGCAGGGCACGATCGACGCCACCGGCAAGCAGATCAAGGTCAACCCGAGCAACAACCAGTCCTGGGGCGTCGGCGCCCTGCCGGCGCAGATGTCGCCGGAAACCTGGGCCACTTCCGCCGGCCCCAACAAGGACAAGGAAAAGTTCGGCCAGCTCGACGCCACCTTCGACCTGGACTGGGGGGTGATCAACGCCTTCAAGACCGGCGTGCGCTTTGCCGACCACACCTTCGAGAAGCGCAGCTACCGCCCGATCTGGAACACGACGATCACGCCGGTGGCCACCTCCGGGCTGTTCGACGGCTCGGTGAACGTCGGCGGATGGACGGTGCCGCGCGCCAACATCGGCGCGATGCTGGACAACACCAACAGGAACATCTCCGGCTGGGTCGAGGACCGCTCCGGCTATGGCGAGCTGAACGAGAAGAACCGCTCGGTCTACGGCATGTTCGAGTTCGAGACCAAGGGCATGCGCGGCAACTTCGGCGTGCGCTACGTCTCCACCAAGGCCACCAGCACCGGTTACCTGTTCGACGGCGTGACGCCGGCCGACCAGTACGCCGGCAACCAGAACTGGGCCAAGACCACCACGTCCACCAAGTCGACCTACAACGACGTGCTGCCCAGCATCAACCTGGCCTTCGACCTGAGAAGCGACCTGGTGCTGCGGGCGACCGCCTCGCAGGCCATCACGCGCCCGAACTTCGCCAACATGTTCGGCGTGACGGTGTCCGGCTACAACGACGACCGCAACGGCAACGAGACCTGGACCATCGGCAACATCGGCCTCAAGCCGATGAAGTCGAGCCAGGCTGACCTCGGCCTGGAGTACTACTACGGCCGCGGCAACATGATGTCGGCGACCTACTTCATCAAGGACATCTCCAACTTCGTCGTCGCCATCGCCACGCCGAACCAGAAGGTCGGCTTGGTCGACCCCAGGACCGGCGTCGACAACTGGACGGTGCAGAGCTTCCAGAACGCCGGCGGCGGCAAGATCCGCGGTATCGAACTGCAGGCCAACCACGCCTTCGGCAACGGCTTCGGCGCGCAGGGCAACTACACCTTCACCGAAGGCACTGCGCCGGCCAGCAGCTACCTGGATGGGCTGAGCCTGTTCACGCAGTCGTCCAAGCACAACGTGAACCTGGTCGGCTACTTCGAGAACGAGCAGTACTTAGCCCGCCTGGCCTACAACTGGCGCTCGAAGTACATGATCCGCGAAGGCGCGTTCTGGTACGGCAACCGCATGCACGATGCCTACGGCACGCTGGACGCCAGCGTGGGCTGGAACATCACCAAGAACCTGCGGCTGTCGTTCGAGGCGATCAACCTGACCAAGGAAGACGACGTCCAGTACGGCGCCGCCGCGGCCTCGAACACCGCCATCAAGGATCCGCTGCGCGCGGGCTTCCCGGCCTGGAGCTTCAAGGGCGAGACCACCTACAAGCTGGGCCTGAGCGCCAAGTTCTGACCGACGCCACGGCGTCAGCTCGAAAGCCCGGCAGCCGCCGGGCTTTCTTCATTGCGCCGCGCGGCTGAGCAGGCGAACAGCCGCGCAAGCAAGCGGCTCCTCTGCCTGCCGGCGGGCAGCGCTCGCGCGCTAGAAGTCGTAGAAGGTGGTGATGGTCAGCCGGCCCTGGCGCGGGTCGCTGCTGAGCCCCAGGGCGGGGTTGACGATGGCCGAGTGCAGCAGGCTGCCCCGGTAGGCCACCAGGCGGTTGAATCGCGCCGGCAGCATGCCCAGCAGCTCGAAGCAGTCGTCCGAGTCGCTGAAATAACGCGGCGGCGCCGGGCGGCGCTCCATCTCCGCATAGATCAGGTCGCCGTAGCGTTCGCGCTGATCGGCGGTGATCTGCTGCAGGCCGCTGGCCTTGTGGCGGTAGAAGGCGGTGCCACCATGGCGCTCGTCGCAGAGGTAGAGCATCACGGCCATGAAGTGCGGCGTGCTGGCATCGAAATGCGGCACCCGCTGCAGCGGTCCCAGGTCCTCGGGGGGCACCGTCGTCACCGAGAAGGCGCACGGCGACTTGCGCAGCGGCAGTTCCTCGGGGACGCCGAAGTTCAGCCGGATCAGCGGGTCCAGCAGCTCCGTCAGGCTTTCGCTATAGGCCGCCGGCACCGGCGCTCGCAGCCCGGGATAGCCCTTGCGCTCGTCAGCGCCCGGGCAGCGCTCGAAGCGGGCCTGGCAGGCTGCCTCGACCAGGGCCTGCGGATGCGCGAGGAAATCGTCGATGACGACGACCGGATGCTCGCCGACCCGCACCGAGCGGATGTCGGGCGGCATGCGGATGGCGAAGGTCTCCGGGCTCATGGAACGGTATTGTGCGGGCGCGACCCGCTCAGATCTTCCAGTACCAGCGGCGCCGGTCGAGCTCACGCACGATGAGCCACCACACGCCCACGAAGGCCAGCGCGAAGCCCAGCGACTGCGCATGCGGCCCGAGCCAGGCGCCCAGCCAGCCGAAGCCGTGCGCGTAGAGCGGGCTCATCCAGCCGAAGCCTTCGAGGAACACGGTGCAGATCCAGGCCCCTGCGTAGGCCGCGATCGCGTTGACGCCGAAGCTGCGGAACAGCGCGGGCGCGCCGAGCCGGTCGATCAGCGCGTGCGCGGCGAGCAGCACCAGCGCCGCCAGCCCCCCGGTCCACAACACGAAGGACGGCGTCCAGAGGTTCTTGTTAATCGGCATCAGGCCGATGGCGTCGAGCGCGAAGCCCGTGGCCGCCGCGATGAGGCCAACGGCCGCGAGCTGCCTGAGGGCGCCGGCGCGCAGCGCCTCGCCGCAGCGCCAGCCCAGCAGCGTCGTCGCCAGGGCGCCGAGCGTCGCGACGAGGCCCTCGGGGTCATGGCCCAGACCGGTCGCCGGATCCCATTCATACCCATGCGGACCGAGCAGCCACGCGTCGACCCGGCTGGCGATGTTGCCGGCCTTGTCGAGTGGACCGCCCCACAGCAGCAAGGCGCCATAGCCGGCCAGCAAGGCGGCGAGCCAGACACGTTGACCGGCGGCGCGCCACTGGATCGCGATCAGGCCGGCGAGCGCGAAGCACAGGCCGATGCGCTGCAGCACGCCGGGAATGCGCAGCGCCGGCTTGTCCATCAGCCACCAGGCCAGCGCGTGCAGCACCAGGCCCAGCGCGACGATGCGCAAGCCGCGCTTCACCACGGTGGCGCGCAGGGCCGCGCCGCCGCCGGTCTCGATGCGCGCGCCCATGGCCAGCGACAAGGAGACGCCCACGATGAACAGGAAGAACGGGAACACCAGGTCGGTCGGCGTCCAGCCGTGCCAGGCCGCGTGCTCCAGCGGCGCGTACACGTGGCCCCAGTCGCCGGGGTTGTTGACCAGCAGCATCGCGGCGACGGCCAGGCCGCGCATTGCGTCGACGGACGCGATGCGTTTCGAGGAAGCGTTCATGGGACGAGGATCGGAAGGAATCAGACGCTCAGAAGTCGCAGCGACTCTCGAGCGCGGGCGTGGCCGGCGGGACCTGGTCGAGCCGCGCGATGCCGCCGGCGCGCCAGCGCTTCACCTGCGCCTCCACCTGGGCCGGGCTCAGGACGGTGTCCTTCGCGTGGAAGACCCAGTCGACGTCCTGCTCGTACACCCGCGGCGGGCCGCCCGCGTCGCCCGTGGGCAGCGGCCCGCCCGGCGAGAACCACAGGTTGAAGTTGATCGACATCGGCACCACCGGGTAGTTGCGGCCGCCGTGTTCGTCGATCTTGCGGCCGTCGATGAACCATTGGGTGCGGCCGTCGGCCACCTGCATCACCAGCGTGTGCCAGTCGCGGCCGCGCTCGCCGAGCGGGCCGAACTCCTCGTGCTGCTGGTTGAAGGCCAGCCACGGATCGAGGCGCACCGTCTGCCAGGTGATGCCGTAGATGCGGGTCTTGTCGCTGCCCCAGCCGCCGTTGGGCAGGTACTCCCAGTCCAGCTCGCTGAACTCGGGATCGAAGTCGTGCTTGAGCGGGCTGACCGCGTAGAAGGTCTGGATCACCGGGTCGCCATCGGCGCCGCTCACCGGCTGGTCGCTGAAGCGGATCCGCGCGGCATAGGTCCCCGCGAGGTACTTGCGCTGGTGGCACACCTGCACCTGTGCCGTCCCCGGGCCGGTGCCGTCGGTCACGCCATGCAGGCGCAGCTGGCCGTCGACGACGCTCAAGCCCTCGGGCGCCCAACGAGCGCCGGGAATGCCCGGGTGGCCCGGCGCACTGCGGACCGTCCAGCCCTGCTTGAACAGCGCGGCGGTATCGGCGTAGCTGAAGTCGTCGAAGAAGAATTGCGGGTCGGCGGCGTGCGCGCCACCGGCCATCGACATCGCCACGAGGCCCGCGGCGATCGCCTTCATGTCGCGTTCTCCACCGGCGCCGCCGCGACCGCCGGCTCCTGCGGTGCCCGTCCGGGCATGCGCACGAACAGCAGCAGGATCAGCGCCGGCGCGCCGCAGGCGATGGTCCACAGGAAGAAATGCTCGTAGCCCATCGCGAGCTGGATGTCGCCGCTGATGGTCTTGGAGAAGATGAAGCCCAGCTGCATCACGCCCGAGCCCAGCGCGTAATGCGCCGTCTGGTACTTGCCCGGCGCGACGGCCTGCATGATGAACAGGATCATTCCGACGAAGCCGAAGCCGTAGCCCAACATCTCCACCGCGACGGCGAGGCCGACATGCCAGAGATCCGCCGGCATCGTGACGGCCAGGTAGTAGAAGGTCGCGTTGGGCACCGCCATCGCCACGATCAGGAAGGGCATCGCGCGGCGCAGGCTCATCCAGCTGGTGAAGTAGCCGCCGACGATGCTGCCCAGCAGGAAGGCCGCCGTGCCCACCGTGCCGTAGATCCCGCCCACCTGCTCGGTGCTCAGGCCCAGGCCGCCCTTGTCGCGCGCCTCGATCAGGAATAGCGGACCGATGGTCTGCACCTGCCCTTCGGCGAAGCGGAACATCACGATGAACAGGATCATCAGCCAGATGCCCGGCTTGCCGAGGAAGTCCGCGATGACCTCGCGCAGCGTGCGCCAGACGCCGGCCGCGGTGAGGTCTCCGTGCTCGGTGTTGAGCGCGCCGGGCAGCGCGTACGCGTTGTAGCTGGCCAGCACGAACAGCAGCACCGACAGCAGCGCGAAGATCACCGACCACGCGTTCATGACGCCGATGCCGCGCTCCAGATGTCCCGCGAGGACCAGCAGGCCGCCCAGCGTCAGGAACTTCGACGCGTTGAAGAACGCGCCCTGCCAGCCGGCATAGGCCGCCTGCTGCTTGTCGTCGAGCGCGGCCATGTACAGACCGTCGCAGGCGATGTCGTGCGTGGCCGACGCATAGGCGAGCAGGAACAGCACCGCGATGCTGGCCGCGAACCACATCGGTAGCTGCAGCGCCACCGCCATCAGCGCCAGGCCCGCCGCGCCGGTGAACTGCCCGGCGACGACGATCAGCTTCTTGCTGCGCGCCAGTTCCAGGAACGGGCTCCACAGCGGCTTGAACGCCCAGGCCAGACCCAGCAGGCCGGTCCAGCGCGCGATCTGGTCGTTGGCCACGCCCATGTTCTTGAACATCAGGCCGGCGATCAGCATGACGACGAAGAACTGCATGCCCTGCACGAAGTACAGGCTGGAGACCCAGCGGATCGGCGATCGCGCGGGTGCGGAGGAAGTCTGCGGCTGGCTCATGTCGAGGCCCTCGGATCGATGCTCAGTTCAGCGTCACCGGCGACTGGCCGCCAGCCTGGCCGCGGCCTTGCAGCCAGTCGCCCAGGGCCGCCAGCGCGCCGTCCGCATAGCCCCAGCTGATCACCGTGGGCGCGGCCACGTCCAGCGCCTGGAACGGGTTCCAGAGCACCAGGTGCAGGTCGGGCCGCCAGTTGCCGGCCTGCGCGCCGTAGCGCGCCCGGTGCGTCGAGGCGACGATGGTGAAGCGGCCATCCGCCGGGACCGTCGCCCAGTCCAGGGCGGCGATGTCGGCGAGCGAGACGAACTCGACGTCGCGGTAGCCCTCGAACAGCGCGCGCACCTGCGCGCCGGTCGGTCCGGCCTCGGAGACGCCGTCGGTCGGCACTTCGTCCTGCACCAGCACGCGGGTCGGGCGATCGGCCGCCGGCGGCACCGCGCCACGCAGCGCGCTCAGGCCCGCGGCCCAGGCTCGACGCATCAGCCGGTCGTCGGCCTCGCGCGGCGCGCCTTGGTAGTCGTCGAAGCGGACCGGGAAATCGTGCGCCAGCTTGTCCAGCCGCGCCTGCGCCTGCCGGCCGCGCTCGACGCTCAGGTCGCCGCGCGTGAGCGCGTCCTGCAGCGCGTGGATGGCCTGTGCCTGCTCGTCCAGCGAGCCCTGCGCCAGGATCATGTCGGCGCCGGCGTTGATCGCCAGCACCGCCGCCTTCGCGTAGCCGTAGCGCTCGGCGATGGCCTTCATCATCAGCGCGTCGGTGATGACGACGCCGTCGTAGCCGTATTCGTCGCGCAGGATGCCGCCCAGCAGCGTCCTGGAAAGCGTCGCCGGGTACTGCGGATCGATCTTCGGATAGACGATGTGCGCCGTCATGATCGACGGCGCCAGGTCGCGCAGCGCCTGGAAGGGCTTGAGCTCGAGCGCGTCGAGCTCGGCGCGCGACTTGTCCACCGTCGGCAGGTCCAGGTGGGAATCGACATGCGTGTCGCCATGGCCCGGGAAGTGCTTGATGCAGCAGGCCACGCCCGCAGCCATCGAACCCTTCATCCACGCGCCGGCCAGGCGGGTGACGGTGTCCGCGGTCTCGCCGAAGCTGCGCTCGGCGATCACCGGATTGGCCGGGTTGTTGTTGATGTCGGTGACCGGCGCGAAGTTCCAGTTGATGCCGATACCGCGCAGCCCGCGCGCGACCGCGGCGCCGACCTGTTCGGCCAGCCCCTCGTCGCCCGCCGCGCCCAGCGCCATCGCCGACGGCGGCTGCGGCAGGAAGGTGGCGCGCACCACGGACCCGCCCTCCTGGTCCAGGCCGATCAGCGCGTCCGGGCCCATGGCCTCGCGCAGGTCCCGGGTCAGCTGCCGGACCTCGGCCTCGGTGCCCAGGTTCTTGCGAAACAGGCAGACCGCGCGGATCCGGTTGTCGCGCAGGAAGGCGGCGGTGGCCGCATCCAGGCGCTTGCCTTGGATGTCCACCATCACCAGCCGGCCCGGATGGAATGCTGTCTCGCTCATGTCGTTCTCTTCTGCCTGGGCCGCGGGTCGACGGCGGGGTGGGACATCAATGGGTCTTGGTGACCTTGGCCAGATGGCGCGGCTGGTCGGGGTTCAGTCCCCGGGCCTGGGCCAGCGCCTCGACCATCGGATAGAAGCTCTGCACCGCGGCGATCGGATCGAGGTCCTCGTTGCCGGTGCAGGTCAGCGGCAGCTCGGCGCCCGGCGTGCCTTCCGGCGCCGCCAGCAGCACGCGCGCGCCACGGCCGCGCATTTCCTCGGCCAGCGCGAGCAGGCCGGCCTGCGCCGGGCCGCGCGGCGCGAACACCAGCAGCGGGTAGCCCTCGTCCACCAGCGCCATCGGGCCGTGCTTGACCTCGGCGCCGGAGAAGGCCTCGGCCTGGATGCCGCAGGTTTCCTTGAACTTCAGCGCCGCCTCCAGCGCGATCGGCAGCGAGGTGCCGCGGCCGATGACGAAGAGCTTGTCCGCGCCCTTGAGCGCGTCCACCGCCACGTCCCAGCGCTGCCGGGCGGCCTGCTCCATCGCCTGCGGCAGCGCCTGCAGCGCGGCGGCGAGGTCCTCGTCGCCCTGCCACGCGGCAACGACGCGCGCCCCGGCCACCAGCTGCGCGATGTAGCTCTTGGTCGCGGCCACGCTCTGCTCGACGCCCGCATGCAGGCGGAACACGTGCTCGGCGGCCGCCTCCAGCGGCGAGCCGTCGGCATTGACGAAGGCCACCGTGCGCGCCCCATTGGCGCGGAAGTACTGCGTCGGCGACACCAGGTCGGGGCTCTGGCCCGATTGCGAGAACGCCAGCGAGACCAGGCCCTTGCTCTCGATCTTGCTCTGGTAGAGCGTGATCAGCGACATCGGCAGCGAGGTCACCAGCCGGCCCAGCCGCGCCATGACCAGATAGGCCAGGTAGTGCGACGCGTGGTCCGAGCTGCCGCGCGCGATCGTCAGCAGCGCGCTGGGCGGCTGCTCCCGCAGCGCGTCGCCCAGGGCCGCGTAGGCGTTCTGATCGGCGGCCAGTTGACGGGCCACCACCTGCGGCGCGCTCAGCGCCTCATCCAGCATGCGCGAGGTCAATCGCTTCTCCTTCGACGACCACGCTGTGCAACTGCAAGCCACGGTCCATCACGACAAAGTCCGCCCAGGCGCCCGGGGCCAGGCGGCCCCGATCGTCCAGACCCAGGTAATCGGCCGCGTTCGTCGAGACGCGCCGCGACGCGTCCTCGATCGACAGGCCGAGCTTCAACACCAGATTGCGTAGCGCCTGGTCCATCGTCAGCGTCGCGCCGGCCAGCGTGCCGTCGGGCAGACGCACGCCGCCCAGGCACTTGGTGACGCGATGGCGGCCGAGCCGGTACTCGCCATCGGGCATGCCGGCCGCCGCCGTCGAATCGGTGACGCAGAATAGGTGCGGGATGCTGCGCAGCGCGACGCGGATCGCGCCCGGATGCACATGCAGCAGGTCGGGAATGATCTCGGCGTAGCGCGCGTGGGCCAGCGCCGCGCCGACCATGCCGGGCTCGCGGTGATGCAGGCCGGTCATCGCGTTGAACAGGTGGGTGAAGCCGCCGGCGCCACGAGCCAGCGCGGCCACGCCGTCCTCGTAGGTGCCCAGCGTGTGGCCGATCTGGATGCGGAAGCCCGCTTCGCTCAGTCGCTCCACCAGCTCGAGGTTGCCGGGCAGCTCCGGGGCCAGCGTGATCAGGCGGATCGGCGCCAGCGCATGCAGGGCGCGGATCTCGTCGATCGACGCGGCCTTGGCGAAGTCCGGCTGCGCGCCGAGCTTGCCGGGGTTGATGTAGGGCCCTTCGAGGTGCACGCCCAGCACGCGCGCGCCGCCGGCGGGCCGCTCGACGCAGGTGGGCGCGAGCGCGCGCATCGCCTGGCGGATCTCGTCCAGCGGCGCGGTCATCGTCGTCGCCAGCAGCGAGGTCGTGCCGTGCCGCGCATGCAGCTGCGCGAGCCGCGCGGCCGCGTCGCCGCCTTCCATCGTGTCGCGGCCGGCGCCGCCGTGGACGTGGGTATCGATGAAGCCCGGCAGGATCAGCGGCAGGTCCTGCGCGCCGTGGCGGGCCTCGTGCTCGGGGACGGCGCTGCCGTCGATGCCGACCACGCGTCCCTTGTCATGTTCCAGCACACCGCGGATGAAGCCGCCAGGTGTCAGTACGAATCCGTCGATGTGCTGGGCCGTCATCCGTCTCGCCTCATCTCCGCGACGAAGTCGTAGTAGTCGCTGCGGCAGTAGGAATGGGTGAGCTCGACGGCCTGTCCCTGGTCGAGGTAGCCCACGCGGGTGATGAACAGCACGGCCTGGCCGACCGGCACTTCCAGCAGGCCCGCCAGGCGCGAGTCCGCGTTGATCGCGCGGATGTGCTGCAGCGCGCGCACCGGCGCGCCGCCATGCCGGGCGAGGTGCTCGTACAGCGAGGACTCGACCTTCTGCGGCTCGGGCAGCACCGCCTCGGGCAGCACCGACAGCTCATAGGCCATGACGACGGCATCGGCCAGGCGCAGGCGCTCCAGGCGCGCGACGCGCTGGCCAGTGGTCAGGCCCAGTGACAGCTGCTCGTCCGGCGCCGCCATGGCGAAGCCGCGCGTCAGCCAGCGGCTGCTGGGCTTGAAGCCGCGCTGGTGGAGTTCCTCGGAGAAGCTGGTCAGGCGCGACAGCGGCTGCTCGAGCTTGGGGGCGATGTAGTTGCCGGAGCCGCGCTTGCGCACGATCAGGCCCTGCTCGACCAGGCGGTCGATGGCCTTGCGCGCGGTGACGCGCGACAGGTCCAGGGATTCGGAGAGCACGCGCTCGGACGGCAGGGCCTCGTCGGCCTGGTACTGCCCTTCGCGGATCGCCTGGGCCAGCTTGTGGGCCAGCTGCATGTACAGCGGCGAGGCGGCGGCGGGATCGGGCTTGAACTGGAAGGGCAGCTTGGTGCTCATCGGGCTTCTCTGCTTCTCAACGGGGGTCGGAGAGAGCGCCGCGGACCAGCCGCAGCGCACCGTCGGCCGAGTCGCCCTGGGGCGACACGCAACGGGCCCGAATGTTGCCTGAGAAAAGCGCGGCAAGCCGCTGCGCCACGCTGCCCGTGAGCGACAGCGGCAGCTGCTGCGAGGGGTCCAGCGCGAGCGCGAGCTGCTCGAGTTCCGCCACCGCCTGCGCGACCAGCGCGGCCGCGGCCGGGTCGGCGCCCGCATGCTCGAAGACCAGCGGCGCCAGCTGCGCGTAGGCATGCTGGCCGGCCTGGGCGACCCAGGCGTTGATCGCGTCGCGATCCTGCTCGTGCTGGCAGCCGGCGGCGCCCCACACCGCCTGGGCGAGCGGGCCGGGCTCGGCGCGGCCGTCCATGGCCTTCTGCGCTTGGCGCATCGCCTGGATGCCGAGCCAGGCGCCGCTGCCTTCGTCCCCGCCGATCCAGCCCCAGCCGCTGACGCAGACCAGCGAGCCATCGGCACGCAGCGCCTCGCCCACCGTGCCGGTGCCGGCGGCGATGACGCCACCGGGCCGGCCCGCATGGGCGCCGATGACGGAGGTGGTGCCGTCATTCGCGAGCTCGATGTGGGCGTAGCCGGGCTGCTGGGCGATGAAGGCCTGCGCCTGCGCGGTGACGCCGGCGCCGGACAGGCCGAGCCCGATGGCGGCCTCGGCCAGCGGCAGGCGCTCGATGCCGGCCTTGGCCGCGGCCTCCTGGACCGCGGTCTGGATGTGACGCCAGGCCTGGGCGATGCCCTGCCCCAGCGCGGACGGTCCCGCCCATCCCTGGCCGAGCAGCTGTCCGTGGACATCGCTCAGCCGGACCCGAGTGCCGGTGCCGCCGCCATCCACCCCCACGAGGTAGCGGACGGCGGTGAAGCGCGGCTGCAAGGGTGCGGACCAGGCGTCCGCCAAGGGGTGGCTGTTCATGATTAATACCAGTTTAGTACCAAAAAACGCGAAGCGTCAATTGGTAGCGCACTGGACTTAACCTTGATGCACAAATCGCTCCGCTAGGGGCTCGCGGATGATAACCACCAACGTACCAGTGATGGCCGGTTGAAATGAGGAAGCGCGCAGAGGTGGCCTGCGGAGGGCGCTGGCCCTCAGTCCAGCGACCACTCCAGGCCGACGCCCTTGCCCTTGAGCCAGTCCCGCGCCGCGGAGAAGTGGCCGCAGCCGATGAACGGCACCGGCCCGCGCGTGGCCGAGAGCGGCGACGGGTGATTGGCCTGCAGCACGAGGTGGCCGTTGCCCGCGGCCTCGATCAGCGGCGCCTTGGCCTGCGCATGCGCGCCCCAGAGCAGGAAGACCTTGGGCGCGGCATCCCGCGCCGTCGCGGCGATGAGCGCATCGGTGAGCGATTCCCAGCCCTTCTTCGCATGCGAGGCGGCGGCACCGTCCTCGACGGTCAGGCTGGTGTTGAGCAGCAGCACGCCGCACCGGGCCCATTCGCCCAGGTGACCGCACATCGCCGGCTGCTGCCCCAGGTCGCGCTGCAGTTCCTTGAAGATGTTGCGCAGCGACGGCGGCAGCTTCTGCCCCGCCGGCACCGAGAACGCCAGCCCTTCCGCCTGCCCCGGCCCGTGATACGGATCCTGGCCGACGATCACCACCGTCGCCCGCGTCAGCGGCGTGAGCCGCAGCGCGCGCAGCGGGTCCGGCGGATAGATGGCGGCGCCCGCGGCCAGGCGCTCCTTCAGCAGCGCCTCGATGCGCTGGCCGTCGGCGCTCGCGCGCCAGGCGTCGACCAGCGGCTGCCAGCCGTCGCCGACCTCCCAGTCGATGGCCTGCAGCGTCGCGGACATCGCCGGCCTCAACCGAACAGCGCCGACAGCGCCGCGCCCGGGTCGGGCGCGCGCATGAAGGCCTCGCCGACCAGGAAGGCATGCACCTGCGCGTCGCGCATGCGCTGCACGTCGCCGGGCCCCAGGATCCCGGACTCGGTCACCAGCAGGCGATCGGCCGGCACCTGCGCCAGAAGTCCCAGGGTCGTGTCCAGCGTCACCTCGAAAGTCTTCAGGTTGCGGTTGTTGATGCCCACCAGCGGCGTCTTCAGGCGCAGCGCGCGCTCGAGTTCGGCGCCATCGTGGACCTCCACCAGCACGTCCAGACCCAGGCCCAGCGCGCAGTCCTCCAGCTCCGCCATCTGGCCATCCGCGAGGCTGGCGACGATCAGCAGGATGCAGTCCGCGCCCATCGCGCGCGCCTCGTAGACCTGGTACGGATCGACCATGAAGTCCTTGCGCAGCACCGGCAGCGCGCAGGCGGCGCGCGCCTGCAGCAGGTACTCGATCGAGCCCTGGAAATGCGGCGCGTCGGTGAGCACGCTCAAGCAGGCCGCGCCGTGCCGCTCGTAGCTGCGGGCGATGTCGGCGGGACGGAAGTCGGCGCGCAGCACGCCCTTGCTGGGGCTGGCCTTCTTCACCTCAGCGATCACACCGCTGCGGCCGGCGGCGATCTTGTCGCGCAGCGCCTGCGCGAAGCCGCGCGTGGGCTCGGCGCGCGATTCCGCCTCGGCACGCAGTGCGGCCAGCGGCACGCGGGCCTGCGCGGCGGCGACCTCGTCGCGCTTGACGGCATTGATGCGATCCAGGATGTCGGACATGGCTTTCTCACTTCAGGTCCGGCGCCAGGGCCGGAGGCGGTCGACGCCCAGGCCCGCACGGGCCCGGCCTCGCCACGATCAGGACTGCGCCGCGGCTTGCCGCTGCGTCTCGGCGACGAACGCGTCGAGCTTGGCGCGCGCCGCGCCGGACTCGATCGCCGCGCGCGCCTTCACGATGCCGTCGGCGATGGACTCGACGACATTGGCCGCATACAGCGTCGCGCCGGCATTCAGCAACACGATGTCGCGCGCCGCGCCCGGCTCGTTGCCGAGCACGCCCAGCAGGATGCGGCGGCTCTCCTCGGGGCCGCTCACCCGCAGGTTGCGGCTGGCGACCATGGGCATGCCGAAGTCCTCGGGATGGATCTCGTACTCGCGGATCTCGCCGTTGCGGAGCTCGCCGACCAGGGTCGCCGCGCCCAGCGAGATCTCGTCCATGTTGTCCTTGCCGTAGACCACGACCGCGTGCTGTGCGCCCAGGCGCTGCATCACGCGGACCTGGATGCCGACCAGGTCCGGATGGAACACGCCCATCAGGATGTTGGGCGCGTCCGCCGGGTTGGTCAGCGGGCCCAGGATGTTGAAGATGGTGCGCACGCCCAGTTCCTTGCGCACCGGCGCGATGTTCTTCATCGCCGGGTGATGGTTGGGCGCGAACATGAAGCCGATGCCGGTGTTGCGCACGCAATCGGCGACCGCCTGCGGCGGCAGCGACAGCGTCACGCCGAGCGCCTCCAGCACATCCGCGCTGCCGGTCTTGGACGAGACGCTGCGGTTGCCGTGCTTGGCCACCTGCGCGCCCGCCGCGGCCGCCACGAACATCGAGCAGGTCGAGATGTTGAAGGTGTGCGCGCCGTCGCCGCCGGTGCCGACGACGTCCACCAGGTGCGGCCCCGGCGTGATCGGCACCTTGACGGAGAACTCGCGCATCACCTGCGCGGCGGCGGTGATCTCGCCGATGGTCTCCTTCTTCACGCGCAGGCCGATCAGGATGGCCGCGGCGGTCACCGGCGAGATCTCGCCGCTCATGATGCGGCGCATCAGCGCCAGCATCTCGTCGTGGAAGATCTCGCGGTGCTCGATGACCCGCGTCAGCGCTTCGTTGTCGGTGATGGGCATGGTGGCCTCCCGCTCAGGCGTTGAAGAAGCGGCGCACCGCCGCGATCGCGCGGTCGACGCCCGCGGCGTCGACATCCAGGTGGGTGACGAAGCGCAGCTTGTACAAGCCCGTCGCCAGCACGCCCTGCGCCTTCAGATGCGCGACCAGCGCCGCGGCGATGTCCTTGTCGACATCGCAGAACACGATGTTGGTCTGCGGCGCCTCGACCGTCAGGCCGGGCAGTCCGCGCAGGCCCTCGGCCAGGCGACTGGCGAGCGCATGGTCCTCGGCCAGGCGCGTGACCTGGTGGTCGAGCGCGTGATGCGCCGCCGCCGCGAGCACGCCGGCCTGGCGCATGCCGCCGCCGAGCATCTTGCGCGAGCGGTGCGCGCGCTGGATCAACTCGCGCGAGCCGCACAGCACCGAACCCACCGGCGCGCCCAGGCCCTTGGAGAAGCAGACCGAGACGCTGTCGAAATGCGCGCAGATGCGCCGCGCCGCGGCATACGGATCGCCGCCCTCGGCGGCCGCCACGGCGACGGCCGCGTTGAACAGGCGCGCGCCGTCCAGGTGACGGGCCAGGCCGTGACGCCGCGCCAGCCCGGACGCGGCGGCCAGGTAGTCCATCGGCAGCACCTTGCCGCCGATCGTGTTCTCCAGCGCCAGCAGCCGGGTGCGCGCGAAGTGCGCGTCGTCGGGCTTGATGTTGGCCTCGATGTCGGCCAGCGGCAGCGAGCCGTCGGGCGCGTGGTTCAGCGGCTGCGGCTGGATCGAGCCCAGCACCGCGGCGCCACCGCCCTCCCAGCGGTAGGTGTGGGCGAACTGGCCGACGATGTACTCGTCGCCGCGCTGGCAATGCGCCATCAGCGCGCACAGATTGCTCTGCGTGCCGGTGGGCATGAAGAGCGCCGCCTCGAAGCCCAGGCGCTCCGCCAGCGCCGACTGCAGCGCGTTGACGCTGGGGTCGTCGCCGAAGACGTCATCGCCCAGCGGCGCCGCCGCCATGGCGGCACGCATGCCGGCGGTGGGCTGGGTGACGGTGTCGCTGCGCAGGTCGACGACCGCCGCGTCCACATTCCTGCCCGCATTCGTGCTCGCATTCATCGCGCCAACTCCAGGAAGTTCTTGAGCATCGCGTGGCCGTGCTCGGACAGGATGGATTCGGGATGGAACTGCACGCCCTCCAGCGGCGTGGCGGTGCCCGCCAGCGCACGGTGGCGCACGCCCATGATCTCGCCGTCCTCGCTGCGCGCGCTGATCTCCAGCTCGGCCGGGATCGTCGCTTCCTCGATCGCCAGCGAGTGGTAGCGGATCACGTCGAAGCGCTCGGGCAGGCCGCTGAACACGCCCTGCGCGTCGGTGGTGATGGTCGAGGACTTGCCATGCATCTGCACCTTGGCGCGGATGATGTTCCCACCGAGCGCGGCACCGATGCTCTGGTGGCCCAGGCACACGCCCAGGATGGGCAGCTGGCCGATGAAGCGCTGGATCGCCGGCACGCAGATGCCGGCTTCCTTGGGCGTGCAGGGGCCGGGCGAGAGCACGAGGTGGGTGGGCTTGAGCGCCGCGATCTCGTCGAGGCTGATCTGGTCGTTGCGGACCGTCTTCACCTCGGCGCCGAGTTCGGCGAAGTACTGCACCAGGTTGAAGGTGAAGCTGTCGTAGTTGTCGATCATCAGCAGCATGTCGTTCTCCTTCGTCCGGGTCAGAAACCTTCCTCGACCAGCTCCGCCGCGCGCAGCAGCGCGCGGGCCTTGGCCTCGGTCTCCTTCCATTCGAGCTCGGGCACCGAATCGGCCACGATGCCCGCCGCCGCCTGCACGTACAGCACCTGGTCCATGACCACGCCGGTGCGGATGGCGATGGCCAGGTCCATGTCGCCGCCGAAGCTCAGGTAGCCGCAGGCGCCGCCGTAGATGCCGCGCTTGACCGGCTCGAGCTGGTCGATGATCTCCATCGCGCGGATCTTGGGCGCGCCCGACAGCGTGCCGGCCGGGAAGCTGGCGCGGAACACGTCCATGTTGCCGATGCCGTCCTTCAGCAGGCCCTCGACGTTGCTGACGATGTGCATCACATGCGAGTAGCGCTCGACCGCGAAGGCGTCGGTGACCTTGACGCTGCCGGTCCGCGCGATGCGGCCGATGTCGTTGCGGGCCAGGTCGATCAGCATCAGGTGCTCGGCGCGCTCCTTGGGATCGGCCTTGAGCTCCACTTCGAGCGCCTGGTCCTGCTCCGGCGTGCCGCCGCGCGGACGCGTGCCGGCGAGCGGGCGGATCGTGACCTTGCGGCCTTCCGGCGTCGACTCCTGGCGCACCAGGATCTCGGGCGAGGCGCCGACGATCTGGAAGTCCCCCATGTCGTAGAAGTACATGTAGGGGCTGGGATTGAGCGAGCGCAGCGCGCGGTAGAGGCTCAGCGGCGATTCGGTGTAGCGCTTCTTGAGCCGCTGGCCGAAGACGATCTGCATGCAGTCGCCGGCCGCGATGAAGGCCTTGGCCTTGTCGACCGAAGCGAGGAAGTCGGCCTTGTTGAATTCGCGCTCGACCGGATGGGCCTGCCCGCGCACCACGCGCGGCGCGGCCACCGAGTAGCCCAGCTTGTCCTTGAGCTCCGTCAGCCGCTTCTTGGCCTTGAAGTAGGCCTCGGGCTGCGACGGGTCGGCGTAGACGATCAGGTAGAGCTTGCCCGACAGGTTGTCGATGACGGCCAGCTCCTCGCACTGCAGCAGCATCACGTCGGGCGTGGGCAGGCCGCCCTCGGGCGTGGACTCCGCCAGGCGCGGCTCGATGTAGCGCACCGCGTCGTAGCCGAAGTAGCCGGCCAGGCCGCCGCAGAAGCGTGGCATGCCGGGCCGCAGCGCGACCTTGAAACGCTGCTGGTAGGCCTCGATGAAGGCGAGCGGGTCGCCCTCGTGGGTCTCGATCACCGCGCCGTCACGGATCACGCGGGTGACCGTGCCTTCGCTCTTGAGCACGGTGCGGGCCGGCAGTCCGATGAAGGAATAGCGGCCGAAGCGCTCGCCACCGACCACCGATTCCAGCAGGAAGCTGTGGCGGCCCGGCCCGTTGCCGGCGCAGAGCTTGAGGTAGAGCGAGAGCGGGGTCTCAAGGTCCGCGAAGGCCTCGCTGATCAGCGGGATGCGGTTGTAGCCGTCGGCGGCCAGGCTTTGGAATTCCAGTTCAGTGATCACGTCGTCAAACCTCTTGTCGGCTGCGGCGAGGCCGGCGATGCAGGGCATCACGGCGCGCGCGCAAGCGGAAACTCAGGTCGCCTGTTGGACCTGCCCCGTCGGGTAGGGTGCAGCAAGAGTGTGACGGTGACCCGCGTCCGAGGGATAGAGGGGACGGCGGGTGGCAAGCAGCAGGCGGCTTCAGGTGAAGTCGTGCCAGGATCGCCAGGGCCAGGCTCCCCGGTCGTTCGACCCCTTGATGTGCTTGCGCGTGATAAACATGGTGCGGCGCAGTGTAGCAGGCGGATTCCCGGGGGCCGGCCGCGGGGCGGTTCGCGCATACTCCCCGTCCAGAGTCGGCCGCGGAGCCGGCCGATCCTCCGGAGGGAAGGAGACACCATGTCCAAGCGCAATGTCCTGATGGCCGCGCTCGCGGCCGCGATGCTGGCGCCCGTCGGGGCGTCCGCCCAGTCGACGCCACCGGGCGCGTCATCGGCCGCGCCGGCCGCCCCGCCCGCGGCGGCCCCGGCGCCGGTCGAGCTCGCCGGCGTCAAGTACGACGGCACCGCCGAGGTCGCCGGCCAGAAGCTGCAGCTCAACGGCGCGGGGATCCGCTACAAGGCGATCTTCAAGGTCTACACCGCCGGCCTGTACCTGAACGCGAAGGCCACCACGCCGGAGGCCGTGCTGGCCAACAACGGTCCCAAGCGCATCCACATCCAGATGCTGCGCGACATCGACGGCGAGGAGCTGGGCAAGCTCTTCACCAAGGGCATGGAGCAGAACGCCACGCGCGAGGAATTCGGCCGCTCCATCAGCGGCGTGCTGCGCATGTCGGAGATCTTCGTGCAGAAGAAGAAGCTCAAGACCGGCGAGAGCTTCGGCGTGGACTACATCCCCGGCACCGGCACCGTGGTCTTCGTCAACGGCCAGCTGATTCCCGGCGAGCCGATCAAGGGCGAGGACTTCTTCCACATGCTGCTGAAGATCTGGCTGGGCAAGTCGCCGGCCGATTCCGACCTGAAGGTGGCGCTGCTGGGCGGCGCCAAGCCTGCCGCGACGAACAGCCGCAACGCCGCGGGCAGCAACCGCTGAGCTCGCGGCGCTCCGCGAGCGCTCAGCCGAGCAGCTCGTCCAGCCGGTCCAGGTAGCGATCCGCGGGCACGCCGCGGATCGGCTCGCCGTGGTTGTAGCCGTAGCTGACCAGCGCGATCGGGCAGCCGGCTGCGTGCGCGGCGCGGGCGTCGTTGCTGGAGTCGCCGATCATCCAGGTCGTGGCCGGCGCGCTGCCCAGCGCCTCGCAGGTCCTGAGCAGCGGCAGCGGATCGGGCTTCTTGCGCTCGAAGTCGTCGCCGCCGAAGACGCGGTCGAAGTAGTGGGCCAGGCCCTTGCGCCGGAGCAGTTCGCGGGCGAAGGCGGCCGGCTTGTTGGTGAGGCAGGCCATTGGCAGGCCCAGCGCCTTGAGCGCGTCCAGTCCCTCGACGACGCCGGGGAACACGTCGGCATGCTCGCCGTTGAGCACCTCGTAATGGCGCTGGTACAGCGTCCAGGCCTCCTCGTAGCGCTGCTGCGGCGCGCCCGCCTCGGCGAGCACGCTGCGGATCAGGTGCTCGCTGCCCTGCCCGATGGTGTGCTCGACGAAGGCCCGCGAGACCTCGGGCAGCGCCATGTCGGCCATCACGCGGTTGAGCACGGCGACGAAATCGCCCAGCGTGTCGACGAGCGTGCCGTCGAGGTCGAGCATGAAGGCGGTGGGCGTGGGAACGAGCGCGGGCATCGGTGCGGCAACGAGGACATCGGGGCCCGCATCGTAGCGGCGTCGCCTCGATCACCTCGCGCGCCGGGACTGTCGCCCGGGCGCGCTCCGGCGTTCATCAGGAGAAGGCGCCCACCGCCGTCACCAGCGCCTGCGACTGCTGCTCGAGCGACTCGGCCGCGGCCGAGGCCTGCTCGACCAGCGCCGCGTTCTGCTGCGTCGCCTGGTCCATCTGCGCGATGGCCTGGTTGATCTGCTCGATGCCGGCGGTCTGCTCCTGGCTGGCGCTGGAGATCTCGCCGACGATGTCGGTGACCCGCTTCACGCTGCCCACGATCTGCGACATGGTCGCGCCGGCCTGGCTCACCAGTGCGCTGCCGGCCTCGACCTTCTGCACCGAATCGCCGATCAGCGACTTGATCTCCTTGGCCGCCGTCGCGCTGCGCTGCGCCAGCGTGCGCACCTCCGAGGCCACCACCGCGAAGCCACGCCCCTGCTCCCCGGCGCGGGCCGCCTCCACCGCCGCGTTCAGCGCCAGGATGTTGGTCTGGAAGGCGATGCCGTCGATGACGCCGATGATGTCGACGATCTTGTTGGACGAGCCGCTGATGGACGCCATCGTGGCCACCACCTCGTCGACCACCTGGCCGCCCTGCACCGCGAAATCGGACGCGGACATCGCCAGCTGGTTGGCCTGCCGGGCGTTGTCGGCGCTCTGCTTGACGGTGGCGGTCAGTTCCTCCATCGACGCCGCCGTCTCCTCCAGCGCGCTGGCTTGCGCCTCGGTGCGCGAGGACAGGTCGCGGTTGCCCGAGGCGATCTCCCCCGCGGCACTGGCGATGGTGTCGGTCGCGCCGCGGATCTGGCCGACGGTGGTCGACAGGCTGCGCTGCATGCGGTCCATCGCCACCAGCAGGCTGTCGGCATGCGCGCCGCGCAGGTCCACCGCCACGTTCAGGTCGCCGGCACCGATGCGGTGGACGATCTCCGAGGCATAGGCCGGCTCGCCGCCCAGCTGGCGGTAGATGCTGGTCGCCAGGCGCCAGCCCAGCAGGCCGACCACCGCCATCAGCGCCAGGCCGATCGACAGCAGCACCGTGGCGCTGCGCCAGAAGGCCTTGTCGATGTCGTCGATGTAGTCGCCGAAGCCGACGATCCAGTCCCAGGGCTCGAAGCGGATCACCGCGTAGAGCTTCTCGACCTCGTCCTTGGTGTTGGGCCGCGTCCCCGGTGCGATCACGGTGCCGACCTTGCGGCCTTCCAGCGCGGCGCGATAGCGCACGCCGGCCTCCTTGCCGCCCTTGGCGTCGACGATGCCGACGCGCTTCGGATTGGGATGCACCAGGTTCACGTCATCGCTGTAGCCGCGAACGAAGAAGTAGAGCTCGTCCTTGCGGAAGCTGCCGATGATCAGCTTGCCCTGGCGCTGCGCCTCCTCGCGGGTCAGCTTGCCGGCGAGTTCCTGCTCGTGCAGCTTCTCGAGCGCGGCCTGGGCCAGCACCACCAGCGTGGACAGCTGCGCGGTACGCTCCTTCATCATCGTCTGGCGCAGCGTCGTCAAGGACACCGTTGCCAGGACCACCATGCCGATCAACGCGGCCAGACACAGGAAAAGAATGCGGGTGCGGAGTTTCATGAGTGGGAAGAGAACGGCGCCGCCACGCCCGATGCACGGGGCGGCGCGAATGGACCAGACAGCACTATCGGCTCGTTCCGTTCGATGCTGAATCCCCATGGCCGCTAACGCACGGCGTTATGCGTCACTACCTCACGGCCGCGCTCGCGACCGGCCTGTCGTGCGCCGTCACGCTCGCACGCATCCCCAACTTGACCGCTTGCGACGCCAGCGCCCGGCGCCTAGGCTGGTCCATTGCCACTGCGGGAGACGGCCATGCCCCTCGACCCTGACGCGCGTGCCGACGGCATCGCGCTCGCGCTGTCCGGCGGCGGCTTCCGGGCCGTGCTGTTCCACGTCGGCGTGCTGTGGCGGCTCAACGAGCTGGGCGTGCTGGGCCGGCTGGCGCGCCTGTCCAGCGTCTCCGGCGGCTCGATCGCCTCGGGGCTGCTGGCCGTGCGCTGGCCGCGGCTGGCCTTCGATGGCGACGGGCACTCCCCGCGTTTCGAGGCCGAAGTCGTGACACCGCTGCGCGAGTTCTGCGCCCGCAACATCGACGTGGCCTCGGTGCTGTCGGGCGCCTTCAATCCCTTCCGGTCGGCCGGCGAGGCCGTCGCCGAGGAATATCGCCAGCGTCTGGGCCTGGACGCCTCGCTGCAGTCGCTGCCCGACACGCCGCGCTTCGTGTTCAACGCGACCAACTACGCCACCGGCGTCAGCTTCCGCTTCTCCAAGCCCTACGCCGGCGACTACCGCATCGGCCTCATCCCGAAACCGCGCTTCGACGTGGCCACCGCGGTGGCCTGCTCGAGCGCCTTCCCGCCGGTCCTGGCGCCGATCGCACTGGACGTGCGGCCGGAGGACTTCACCCGCGTCGATGGCGCCGACCTCTACGACCAGGTCGACTACCGCCGCCGCCTGATGCTGGCCGACGGCGGCGTCTACGACAACCTCGGACTGGAAACCGTCTGGGGCCGCCATGCCACGGTGCTGGTCAGCGACGCCGGCAAGCCCTTCGACATCGATGCCGGCATCGGCACGATGGCCCCGCGGCAGGTGCTGCGCGCGATGGACATCGGCCTGAACCAGGCGCTGGCCCTGCGCAAGCGCATGCTGATCGCGGCCTACGCGCGCGGCGAGGCCCAGGGCGCGTTCTGGGCCATCGACACCGACATCGCCGACTACCCCGCGACCGAGGTGCCGGCGCTGTCCGTCGATCCGGCGCGGATCGCCGACCTCGCGGCGATCCGCACGCGCCTGGACCGCTTCAAGGAACAGGAGCAGTGCGAGCTGATCAACTGGGGTTACGCGGTCAGCGACGCCGCGCTGCGTTCCCGCGCGCCGGCGGTGGTCTTCCGCTCCCAGGCACCCGCCTGGCCCTATCCGCGGCACGCGTTGTCCTGAGCGCGTCGCCACGACCGCCATGGCCGAGGTCTTCCGCATCGAGCTGCTGCCGGCGCGGCACGGCGACTGCCTGCTGCTGAGCTATGGCGACGCGGCGCGGCCCCATCGCGTGCTGATCGACGGCGGACCGATCGGCGCCTATGGCGCGCTGTCGGCCCGCCTGGCGGCCTTGCCCGAGGACCAGCGCGAGCTGGAACTGCTGGTCATCACGCATGTCGACGGGGATCACATCGAGGGCTGTCTCAAGCTGCTGAATCATCCGGAGCTGGCGACCTTCCGGGACATCTGGTTCAACGGCTGGCCGCACATCGCGCAGGAACTGAAGGAGCCGTCGCCCGCGCCACGCCGCGCGCCCTCCGACGAGGCCGACTCCCACCAGCGCAGCGCGATGCAGGGCACCGAGATCAGCGTGCGCATCGATGGGCGCCAATGGAACGCGGCCTTCGAAGGCGCGCCGGTGTTCGTACCCGCGATGGGCCCGCTGCCGGTGCGCGAGCTGCCTGGCGGCCTGCGGCTCACCTTGCTGTCGCCGACGCTGGACAAGCTCGTCAAGCTGCGCACCGCCTGGAGCCGCGCGCTGGAGCGCGCCGAGGTCGACCCGGCGAACGAGGCGGCGCTGCGTGCGCGGCTCGATGGCCGCGCGGCCTATCGCGCCTCGGGCGCGCGGCTGCGGCCGACGCCGGACCAGATGATGTCGTCGGCGGCGCTGGCGCTCGGGCCGATGGATGACGCGGTGGCCAACGGCTCGAGCATCGCCGTCATCGCCGAATACGCCGGTCGACGCCTGGCGCTGCTCGGCGACGCGCATGCGCCGACGCTCGCGACGACGCTGGGCCGGATGGCGGCCGCCACGGGCGCCGCGACGCTGCGGCTCGATGCGGTCAAGCTGGCCCACCACGGCTCGGCCGCCAACCTCAGCCCGGAGTTGCTCGGCCGGATCGAGTGCGGCACCTGGCTGGTCTCCACCGATGGCAGCCTCTTCCAGCATCCGGACGACGAAGCGATCCACGCGGTCGTGCGACACGTGCCCGGCGCGCGCCTGCTCTTCAACTACCGGTCCGCACGCACCGCGCCATGGGACGAGCCGCCAATGCGCGCCGCGCACGGCCATCAAGCTTTCTACCCGCGCGATCCCGTCGCCGGCATTGCGCTGGACCTGATGACCGGCGAGCCGAGTTGAGCCAGAACGCGTCGACGATGCCGCCTTCCCCGATCACGACCGGAATTCCGGCGTGACCAGCATCGCGGAGGCCCAGGCGTTGTCCCGGTCGCGATAGCGCTTGTAGATGCGGCGCCGCGCCAGGCCGAAGGCCGCGTTCAACGAATGGCTGCGCAGCAGCATCCGGTAGAACAGCCGCGCCTGCAGCGCCGCCGTGCGGTCGTTGACGCGACAGCGATAACCCAGCACCGCATGGATGCCGGCGGCTGCGGCCAGCGCCGCGAAGCCCGAGTTGCCGCTCTCGCAGCTGCTCAGGTAGACGAAGCGCGCCTCGCGCATGTAGCTGACGATGTCGCCGAAGTCGATGCCCTCCGGCTCCTCCGCCGGCCCGATGAACAGGAAGCCGGTGCCGCCGCGCTGCTGCGTGCCGTGGCGCTGGAAGCAGGTGTGGCCGGCGAAATGGATCAGGTCCCAGCTGCCCTCGCGCAGCGCCGCGTCGAGCGCCGCGCGCGTCACCGGCCCGTCCATGCCGAGCACGCGGATGTTGTCCTCGTAGAACAGCGGCTGGCCGGTGCGCGTGTCGCGGGTCGTCAGCAGCTTGCGCACCCGCGCGCATTCGAGCCGCACCGAGGTCAGCGGATCCAGCCGCACCTGCCCGCCCAGCAGCTTCGCGCTGAACACGCTGCCATGCGTGTCGGCGCAGATCAGCAGCGCGCGCCGCGCGGCGGGCGGTCCGGAGAACAGGTCCTGGCTCGCGTCGCCATCGCTTTCCAGCAGGCGCCGCGCCACCGAGGCGGCCTGCGCCAGCCAGGGCTCCGGCCGCAGCGACGGATCGAAGACCGCCTCCAGCATCAGCGGATAACAGGCCTCCGACACCGCGAAGGTGAGCCGGTCCGGCAGCTCGCGCCCGGCATCGCCCAGCTGCATCGCCGCGGCGGCGCGGCCGAGCTCGCGCTGGACCTTGAAATGCGGGTTCTCGTCGCACAGCGCGATGCGGATGCTTTCGCCGATGTCGGAGAACTCGTCGTACCAGTCGGGCTGGAACATGTGCTGCGCCTCCCAGCGCATCCAGGCCGAGCGCGGCACGGTCAGCATGCCGTCGCCATGGAACTTGAAGCCGATGCCGTCGATGTCGAAGCTCCAGCCGGTCTCGCTGGCCTTGACGCGGATCGCCAGGCAGGGATCGACGCGCTGGCCGGGCTGCAGCAGCTCGAGCGCGAAGCCGCCGGCGGTGCCCGGATCGGCGTAGGCGGTCAGGCCCGGCACGCGCGCGCTCTCGCGCTGCAGCTCCGAGGTCAGCGCCGGCGCCAGCAGCATCATCGGCGTCTGCGTCAGCAGCCGGGCCTTGCGGCAGAAATCGAGACCGCCGCCGTCCTCCACCACCGCGCCGGCATCGGCCGCGAGGCGGCTGCCGACGATGACGAAGTCGAAGCTCTGCTGCTGCAGCTGCTCCAGGGCGGTCTCGCAGGTGGTCTCCTGCTGCACCGCGTGCGCGCCGAAGCGCCGCAGCTGCTTCTTGATCTGCTCGACCTCGATGCCTTGCTGCTGCGGACAGAACACCAGGAGGAAGTCAGCCATGAGCGATCCCCCTCGGGAAACCGAGCACGAATTCGGTTTCGCCATCGGCCAGCGCGTGGATGCGCAGGCTGCCGCCCTGGTTGCGCATCAGCTTGTCGAGCAGCGGATGAGCCAGCCGCAGATCCGCCTGCGCCGCCTCGGGTGCCGCGAAACGCGCGCCGTGCCGACGGGCCGGTGGCAGCTTGCCGCGCAGGCGCAGGAAGACCTCCCGATCGTCCGGCACCAGCGTGAGCTGCACCGTCGCCGTCTCCGGCGCCGCGCGCAGCAGCACCGACAGCAGGCTCTCCACGACGATGTGCATCTGCGTGTGGTCGGCCTCGACCTCGACCCGCCGCGCCGCCGAGACCAGCCGCACCTTCTCCCGCTCCGACGCGGCCAGGCTGGCGAGCAGCGCCTCCAGCTCGCTGTCGAGCTGGACCGTGCTGACCGCGCGCGCGGCGACGCGGGCCTCGCGGTTGTACATGGCCAGCCGCGTGAAGGCGTGCTTCACCCGGCCCAGCTGCCGCAGCACCGTCTGCAGGTCGCGGGCCCGGTCCGGGTCGCGCGCGGCGCCGGGACGATGCGCCGACTCGAGCTCGCTTTCCAACCAGGACATCGCCATGCCCAGCGGCGCCTGCGTCTCGACGGCCAGCTCGTAGGCGGTCTCCTCCAGGAACTCGAGCTGCACCGATCGGCGGATCGGCCGCAGGTCGCGCGCGATGAACACATGGCCGCCGAGCTTGCCGGGAAAGTCGCGCCGGGTGACGAAGACCGAGCTGGGCGCCTCCCCCATCCCGCCCGACGCCTCGGAGCCCTGGGCGGCCTCCGCCGCCGCGTCCTCGCAGGCCGGGCGGCGCACGTGCAACTCCCCGAGCCGATCACCGGCCTCGGTGCCCTGCAGCAGCGCCACCAGCGGCTGCGGATCCTGGAACAGGTCGATCAGGCTGCGCCCCTCGAGCGCCTTGCGACGCGCGCCGAACAGCGCTTCCGCGGCCGGATTGACGCGGCGGATCCGCAGTTTCGCATCGGTGGCGATGACCGGATCGGCGACGTTGTTCACGCACTCGGTCATCAAGGTCAGGTCGCTGATGCGCTCCATCGCGCCGGCGACCTCGTGAGCGATGTCGGTCAGCTGCCGGACATGCTCGCGCGAGAACGCGTTGACCCGCGGATCGTCGACGTTGACGATGAAGCGCACCCGCTCGCCCTCGGAGAACAGGATGGGCACCGCCAGTTCGGAGCGGATCGGCTCGCCATCGGGCGTGCGCAGGTAGTCCGGGTCCTGCGAGACATCCGGGATCTTCTGCGCCGTCATCGTCCGCGCCACGCGGCCGAGGATGCCCACGCCCAGGTGCTGCGCGTAGTCGCCCCAGACGGTGCCGGTATCGACCGCGCACCCGTCGTCGCCGCGGCGCGCCGAGGCCACGCGCACGATGGACTCGCGCGCGCTGTCGATGCGGAACAGCGCGACATGCTGCCAGTCGAAGATCTCGATCAGCGCGTCGGCCAGGCAGCGGCAGGCGCCCTGGATGTCGACGCAGCGGTTGAGCGCGCGGAACATCCGCAGCTGGCGCCGGTCGCGCTCCTGCGCCGCGTGGTCCAGCGCGCAGAGCACCGTCTCCACCAGCGGCAGCTGGTTGAACAGCGTCTGATGGGACTCGCCGTAGGCCTCGCGCTCGCGGCTGAGCAGGGTCAGGATGGCGACGGTGCGCTCGTCGCTGCCCTGCCCGCGGGTGATGCGCCGCCACATGCTGGACTTCAGCTCCATCGCGCGCATCTGGCGGCAGATCGGCTCGTCGGCCATGTCGGACCAGGGCGGCGCGCTCATCACCGTATCGAAGTCGTGGATGCCGCCGTCGTTGGCTTCCATGAAGGCGCGCTGCGCGTCATTGAGCTCGTACCAGGCGGTCGGCACGTCCTGGCGGAAGGGCGGGTGGTTGAAGACGATCTCCGATTCCCAATGCTCGCCGTCCGCGACGACGCGGGACACCAGCATCAGGTCGTAGGGCAGCTCGCTGCGCAGGGCCTCGGCCATCCGCGGCAGCAGGTCCGGGCGTCCGGCGTGGCTCAGCGTCAATTCGCGCAGGCGGTCGGTCAGCACCTGGTGCTGCAGGCTGCGGAAGAACCCCAGCGAGCCCACCACCGCGCCCCGCGCGTCCATCAGCGGCAGGCCGGTGACCTCGACGGCAACCTGGCGGCCGGGGTCGTCCAGGCGCGTCAGCGTGACGCGATAGGCGCCGAGCTCGCCGTTGCGTCGACCGCGCGTCTCTTCGTCGAGGATGCGACCGGCCTCGCCGGCGAAGAGCTGGTCCAGGCGCAGCTCGTCGACATGGGCGGCGCCGCTCATCGCCAAGGCGGCGGCATTCGCGTAGAGCACGCGGTTTGCGAGGTCGCGCTGGATCACGGCGATCCGCGAGCCGTCGAAGACCGCCCGCTTCATCTGCCCCAGCAGCGCGGCCGCCGCGGCGGACGTGGGCCGCTCGTGCGCGGAGTCGTCCATGAGGGCCTCCCTGGCCATCGCTGGCCGCCAGTCCCGTCTGTCAACGGCCCGAAGGCTACGCCGATTGCGCGCGCGGCGCGCCTGACAACATAGGGATCCGACGCCCTCCGAGGCCGATTTCATCGGCCTTCGCGGCGGTTCCGTGGCGGAGATGCCACGTCGCGCGGCCTCATGCCCGGCAGGACCGGCGAGAGGTCCACTCATTCGAATGCGTCGCAGGCGTGGCGCGCAGCGCCCCAAAAGACGAAGGCGGACATCCTTTCGGATGCCCGCCTTACCCATTGACGTCCGGCTTGCGCCTCTGCAATCCACCACCAGAAACCTGGACCGCATGACCGAAAGAATAGGGGCGCCGGTTCGCCCTCGGAAGCCGGGTTCGGCGCAAGGCGGCGGCAGCGATCCGCTGATCAGCCTGTCAGGCGTCGCCCTACAGGCCCGACGCCGACTGCCCGGAGGCTACTCGCCCGACGCGGATGCCGGCCCCTTGAGCAGCCGGTACAGCGTGTTGCGACCGATGCCCAGCCGCCGAGCGGCTTCCGAATGGTTGCCGCCGCAGTCCGCCAGCACGCGGCGGGCGTGGGCCCGCGATTGCTCGCGCAACATCGCCGGGGGCGCCGGACGTCCATCCGCAGCGCGGGCGAACTCGGGACTCCGCTCGGCTTCGGCGGCGACCGGCCGCTCCGGCCGCAGCACCGGAATCGACAGCGGTGCGCCCTGGTCCAGCTCCTCGACGAGGTCATCCGGAAGGTGCCCGCGGCGGATGACCGACTCGCCGGGCTCCATGAGCGCGCAGGCGATGCGCAGGGCCTGCTCCAGCTGCCGGACGTTGCCCGGCCAGCGGTAGGCCATCAACTCGCGCGCCAGCGGCGGGTCCAGTTCCACCCGCCTCGCCGGCTCGATCGCCGCCAGCAATCGCGCTACCAGCATCGGCAGGTCCTGGCGCTCACGCACCGGCGGCAGGCAGAGCGTCAGCCCGTTGAGCCGGTAGTACAGGTCTTCGCGGAACAGGCCCTGCGCGACCAGCTGCCGCAGCGGCCGATGGCTCGCGCCGATCAGCTGGAAGTCCACCGCCACCGCCGGCCCGCCGCCCAGCGGCTGCACCTGCCGGTCCTGCAGCACGCGCAGCAGCCGCGCCTGCAAGGGCAGCGGCATGTCGCCGATCTCGTCGAGGAACAGGGTGCCGCCATGCGCTTCCCGCAGCCGCCCCTGCGCGCCGTCGCGCGAGGCCCCGGTGAAGGCGCCGGGCCGGTAGCCGAAGAGCTCCGCCTCGATCAGCGACTCCGGCAGGGCCGCGCAGTTCACCGCGACATAGGCGCGACCACGTCGCGGGCCGCTGTCGTGGACGGCGCGCGCGAACAGGTCCTTGCCCACGCCGGACTCGCCCTGCAGCAGCAACGGGATCGGCTTGTCCAGCACCCGCCGCGCCCGCATCACCGCCTGGTGCATCGCCGCGTCGCCAAGGTCCAGCAAATGCAGCGCATCGGGCGTCGTCGACGCGGGCATCGTCGTGCGCGACGCCTGCTCCGCAGGTGCGAGATCGGGCGCCACCGGGCGCGTCATCGCCACCTCGGCCTGGGCCTCCACATCGACCACCGTCGCCCCATGCCCTCGCGGCGCCGGCGCCGGTCGCCGCCATCCACGCGGCGCGTCCAGCCGCAACCACAGCGGCGGTGCGTCCTCGCGGCGCAGCAGGCGCGCGCCCTCGCCGCATTCCCGGGCCCAGTCCATCAGCTCGGCCCACCGCAGGGGCAGCAGCGCCTCCAGCGGACTCGGCCGCGCCGCCTCGGCGCCCAGCCATGCCTGCGCCGCCGCGTTGCAGCCCAGGATCCAGCCGTCGTCACTGAGCGCCAGCAGCCCTTCGGTCGGCGTGCCCAGGCCCTCGGGCTGCAGGTGGAGCTGCAGGCGCAGCCCGTCGGCATGCCGCGTCTGGAACAGCCGGTGCTCCACCATCCGCGCCGCCGAGCGCACCAGCGCCAGCGTGTGCCGCTGGAAGCCGCGCTGCTCGCCGGAGATGTCCAGCACGCCCAGCACGCGCCCCTGCGGATCGCGGATCGGGGCCGCGGTGCAACTGAGGAAGGCATTGCGCTCGAGGAAGTGCTCGCCGCCGAGCACCGCCACCGGCCGCTGCTCCGCCAGCGCCGTGCCGATCGCGTTCGTGCCGCGCCAGCGCTCGTCCCAGATCGCGCCGGGCCGCAGCGCCACCCGCTGCGCCCGGTCGACGAAGCGGCCATCCCCCAGCGCGCCCAGCAGCAGGCCTTGCGCGTCGGCCAGGATGACCAGGCCGTCGCTGTCGCGCGTCTGCTCGAAGAGGTCTTCCATCACCGGCCGCGCGTGGGCCACCAGCTCGTGCTGCCGCTCCAGCGCACGCCGGAGCTGGGCGCCAGACGCATGCGGCGCGCCCGGCGGACGGCCGACCGGGTCCAGGCCGAAATCACGGCTGCGCAGCCAGCTGCGGCTCAGGCCCTCGTCCAGCGCCTCGACGCTGAGCCGACCGGTGTCCAGCAGCTCGCGCCGCGCGGCGCGCAGCAGCCTCGGCGCCAGCGCGGCGCCGCTCGGGGTTTTCACCATCCTGTCGTCTCCTTGCGTCGGCGCCCTCGGCCTCGACGGTCCGCCCGGTCCTCGCCATCGACGCGATCGCGGGTTTGAGCCGGAATCCGCATCCGCGTTGCGCCATTCCGGAACACCTGCGCCATCGCGGCGATGCCGGGACCAGTCTGTGGACCGATCCTGACCAAAGCCTGTCGAAAAGAGAAGCGGCTTTCCGCCGCCGAGCAGGGTCTTCGGCACGAAGCGGCCGCTGGCACGGCCCATGCAAAGCGGTGGCGGGCGTTCGACGCCTCATCAACCACGGAGACAAGCCATGATCTACGCCAAGCCCAACGCCGCCGGCGCCCCGCTGCAGTTCAAGCCCCGCTACGACAACTTCATCGGCGGCCAATGGACCGCGCCGCGGGACGGCCAGTACTTCGACGTCATCACGCCCATCACCGGGCAGGTCTACACGCAGGCGGCGCGCTCGAATGCCGCGGACATCGAACTGGCGCTGGACGCGGCGCATGCCGCCGCCGAGCGCTGGGGCGCGACCCCGGCGGCCGAACGCGCCAACGTGCTGCTGCGCATCGCCGACCGCATCGAGCAGAACCTGGAGCGGCTCGCCTACGCCGAGACCATCGACAACGGCAAGCCGATGCGGGAGACGCTCAATGCCGACCTGCCGCTGGCGGTCGACCACTTCCGCTACTTCGCCGGTTGCCTGCGGGCGCAGGAGGGCGCGCTCAGCGAGATTGACGCGAACACCGTCGCGTACCACTTCCACGAGCCGCTGGGCGTCGTGGGCCAGATCATTCCGTGGAACTTCCCGATCCTGATGGCGGCGTGGAAGCTGGCGCCGGCGCTGGGCGCGGGCAATGCCGTGGTGCTCAAGCCGGCGGAGTCGACGCCGGTGAGCATCCTGGTGCTGACCGAGCTGATCGCCGACCTGCTGCCGCCGGGCGTGCTCAACATCGTCAACGGCTACGGCAAGGAAGCGGGCATGCCGCTGGCGCAGAGCAAGCGCATCGCCAAGGTGGCGTTCACCGGCTCGACGGCGACCGGCCGCGTCATCGCGCAGGCGGCCGCGACCAACCTGATCCCCGCGACGCTCGAGCTCGGCGGCAAGAGCCCCAACGTCTTCTTCCCCGACATCGCCGCCCAGGACGATGACCTCTTCGACAAGGCGATCGAAGGCCTGGTGCTGTTCGCGTTCAACCAGGGCGAGGTCTGCACCTGCCCGTCGCGCGCGCTGATCCATGAATCGATCTACGACCGCTTCATCGCCCGCGCGATCGACCGCGTCAAGGCGATCAAGCAGGGCAACCCGCTGGACACCGACACGATGATGGGCGCGCAGGCCTCGTCGATGCAGCTCGACAAGATCCTGTCCTATCTCGAGATCGGCAAGCAGGAAGGCGCGCAGTGCCTCATTGGCGGCGGACGCGCGCAGCTCGGTGGGGACCTGGCGGGCGGGTACTACATCCAGCCGACGCTGTTCAAGGGGACCAACGACATGCGGATCTTCCGCGAGGAGATCTTCGGCCCGGTGCTGGCCGTCACCACCTTCAAGACCGAGGAGGAGGCGCTGCGCATCGCCAACGACACGCCCTATGGGCTGGGCGCGGGGGTGTGGTCGCGCGACATCAACACCGCCTTCCGGATGGGCAAGGGCATCAAGGCCGGGCGCGTGTGGACCAACTGCTATCACGCGTATCCGGCGCATGCGACCTTCGGCGGCTACAAGGAATCGGGCATCGGCCGCGAGACCCACAAGATGATGCTGGACCATTACCAGCAGACCAAGAACCTGCTGGTCAGCTACTCGCAGCAGAAGCTCGGGTTCTTCTGAGGCCGCTGGCCCTCACCCCTCCCTCTCCCGCAAGCGGGAGCGGGCCTATTACTTACTCCCTCGCCCCCGCAGGGGGAGAGGGTGGGGGTGAGGGGGCGGCTCGATGGGCAGCAGCGCTGGGCATGGAAGGTCAGGACGAGTGGAAGCGCCTTGACCGCACGACCGGATTGGACATTTGTCTCTTACAAAGACATTTGTCTAGAATGCGCCGATGTCTTCATCCAAAGACCAGTTGCTCGCCCTGGTCGAATCCAACCCCTTCATCAGCCAGCAGGAACTGGCGGACCAGCTCGGCCTGTCGCGCTCGGCCGTTGCCGGCCATCTCGCGCAGCTGACGAAAGAGGGCCGCATCCTCGGGCGCGCCTATGTGCTGCCGCAGCGCCAGCCCATCGTCTGCATTGGGGGCACCAACCTCGACCGCAAGCTGCGTGGCCTCGGGCCGCTGCGGATGGGCAGCTCCAATCCCGCGACCCAGCATGAGACCGCCGGCGGCGTCGCGCGCAACATCGCCGAGAACCTCGCGCGCCTGGGCCTGCCGGTGCATCTGCTGACCGCCGTCGGCCGCGATGCTGCGGGGCAGGCCCTACTGGCGCAACTGCAGGCACTGGGCGTCGATTGCGCCGGCTCGCTGCAGGCCGTGGACGCCGCCACGGGCAGCTACACCGCCGTGCTCGATCCGCAAGGCGAGCTGGTGCTGGCGCTCGCGCACATGGAACTCACCGACCGGCTCGACCCCGCCTTCCTGCGCCAGACCGCGCCGCAGCGGGCGCCGGCGCGCTGGCTCGTCGCCGACCTGAACCTGCCGAGCGACACGCTCGACGAGCTGCGCGCCGAGGCTCGCCTGCGCGAGCAGCGATTGCTGCTCGTCGCCGTGTCGGAGCCGAAGATGGCGCGCCTGGGCCCCGACCTGCGCGGTGTGGAACTGCTGGTGCTGAATCGCGGCGAACTGCAGGCGCTGGTCGGCCGCGCGCTGCCCGACGACGGCGCGCTCCGCGGCGCCTGGCATGCACTGCGCGAGGCCGGCCTGCAGCGGCTGGTGATCAGCGATGGCGCGCGGGGTGTGCGCCATTCCGATGGGGACGAACTCGCGCTGCTCGCCCCGCCGCCGCTGGATCCCGCGGCCATCCGCGAGGTCACCGGCGCCGGCGACGCGATGACCGCCGGCATCGCCGCGGCGCTGCACCGCGATCCCGACGACCTGCGCGGCGCCTGCGCGCTGGGCCTGCGACTGGCCGCGCTGACGCTGCAGAGCGACGCGACGGTCAGCGAGGCGCTGAGCCCGGCGCTGCTCGTCTGAACCCCGACCCCAAGAATTCAAGAGAGACCGCATGAACACGCAAGACCGCTTCGACGCCACCCTGATCGATTTCTCCCCCGAGGTGGCCGCCGCGCGCGCCGAGGGCCGCCCGCTGGTGGCCCTGGAGTCGACCATCATTTCCCACGGCATGCCGTATCCGCAGAACGTGCAGACGGCCCGCGAGGTCGAGGCCATCGTGCGCGAGCACGGCGCGGTGCCCGCGACGATCGCGGTGCTGGACGGCAAGATCCGCGTCGGCCTGAACGATGAGCAGCTCGAGCTGCTGGGCCAGTCGCCCGACGCGATGAAGCTCAGCCGCCGCGACCTGCCCTACGCGCTGGCCACCGGCCGCATCGGCGCGACGACGGTCGCCGCGACGATGATCTGCGCGCGGCTGGCCGGCATCGAGGTCTTCGTCACCGGCGGCATCGGCGGCGTGCATCGCGGCGCGGAGACCAGCTTCGACATCTCGGCCGACCTGCAGGAACTGGCGCGCACGCCGGTGGCCGTGGTGTGTGCCGGCGCCAAGAGCATCCTCGACCTGGCGCTGACGCTGGAATACCTGGAGACGCACGGCGTGCCGGTGCTGTCGGTGGGCCAGGAGAACTTCGCCGCGTTCTACACGCGCGACAGCGGACTGAAGGCGGACTTCCGCATCGACGCGCCGGAGGAGCAGGCGAAGTTCCTGCGCGCGAAATGGGCGCTGGGCCTGGGCGGCGGCGCGGTCATCAGCAACCCGGTGCCGGAAGCGCACGCGATGCCCAAGGCGCTGATCGACGGCTTCATCGCGCAGGCGCTGGCCGAGGCCGGCGCCCAGGGCATCAGCGGCAAGGCGGTCACGCCCTACCTGCTCGCCCGCATCAAGGACCTCAGCGGCGGCGCGAGCCTGGTGACCAACATCGCGCTGGTCAAACACAACGCCCAGGTGGGCGCCGCCTTGGCGAAGGCGCTCGAGGGCTTCTGAACCCACGGCGGCTGGTGCTCACGCCGCTCCTCACCCGCAAGCCTGAGCCCCCAGCACCCACTCAAACCAGTCAGAAATTTGACTTGTTCTGGGAATGGCAGCGCATCGGCTGTCTCTGAAGAATTGCTCTCCACCGGCCATGTCGGCCGGCAATTGAAGGAGTTCTCATGAGTACGGCAGTGATGGGCTCATTGGCGGCCGCCCAGGTGTTGAACGACGACGAGATCGATCAGATCCGAGGCGGGCTAGGACCGCTTGTCGCGGGCCCCGCGATTGGGGCGTTTGGTGCGGGTCTCGGCTACCTGCTCGACACGCGAGGATCGGGGACGGCGGTGGGCTTCGCCCACGCCGTGGCTTATGGCGCGATCGGCGGACTGCTTGGCGGCGCGGGCACGCTCGTGCGTGGTGCGGGAGGCATCGCGGCTCAAATGGGCGGGACGGCGATCGGCACCATCGGCGCGTGGATGTCCCACGACAAGAATCTCCCCAAGCAATCGTCGCAGTGAAGGTGCTATGACATGAGCGCCTTGATCCTGATCGCGGCATGTCAGCTTTGCAGCCTTGCCGCCATGCAATATCGGCGCGGCCTGGCACCCACGCTGGGCCTCGCGGCCTCGGGATGGCTTCTCGGTTCGGCAGTACTTGCGCTTCGCGGAAGTAATTCCGAAGAGTTCTGGCTCTTCGAATCAATCCTGACTGCCAATGCGGTGCTGATGGCGGGCCCGGTCCGCCAGCTTCTGCGTCGACTCGACCCGCCCTTCCTCAGATGACGGCTCCCATTCAACCAACCGGCGCATCGCCGGTTGGTTGATTGCCAAGCCACACCTTTCCCCTGCCGTTTGTCACGCTCCATCGGCGGGCATCCAGGCCGCCGCGCAGCGGACACGCTCCAATCGCACAGGTTTTCCTCTGTCCTACGCAGGATTAACCTGAACGAAACATTCATCGCAGGACCGCGGCCTAAGCTTCCGCGCCCCTCGAAGAAGACCGTCGTTGGAGAACGTGTTCATGCGCCGCCAGACCCTCGCCCTGTCCCTGATCGTCCTGTTGCTGGTCGCCGGCGGCGGCTGGTGGTGGAAGGCCCGATCGGCCGATGGCCGGTCCGGCGCCGTCACCGCCGACGGCGCGCCCGCGCCGGCGCGCGGGGCCTCGGGCACGGGCGGCACGCAGCTGGTCGGCGTCATCACGGCGCAGCGCCGCGACGTGCCGGTCACCGTCGAGGCCAGCGGCACCGTCACGCCGATCAACCAGGTCGACATCCGCGCCCAGACCACCTCCACCGTCCGCGACGTCCTGGTGCGCGACGGGCAGACCGTCGCCAAGGGCCAGCCGCTGTTCCGCTTCGATGAGCGCGCGGACCGGGCCAACCTCGACAAGGCCCGCGCCCAGCTCGCCCGCGACAAGGCCAGCCTCGCCGACCTGCAGCGCCAGTACGAACGCGCCAAGGACCTGCTCGCGCAGAAGTTCGTCGCGCAAAGCGCGGTCGACACGGCGCTGGCCAACCTCGAGGCCGGCCGCAGCCTGGTCGACGGCGACGCGGCCGCCGTCCAGTCCGCCACCGTGGCGCTCAGCTACAACGAGATCCGCGCGCCCTTCGGCGGCCGCGCCGGCGCGGTCAACGCCTGGCCCGGCAGCCTGGTGCAGGCCAGCGCGACCGGCTCGCCGCTGGTCAACATCGTGCAGATCGACCCGATCGCCATCAGCTTCAACCTGCCCGAGACCGAACTCGCGCCGGTGCTCGACGCGATGCGCCCGGCTGAGGGCGCCAAGGCCGCCGCGCTGGAGGTGCAGGCCATGCTGCCGACCATCGAGGGCGGCCCCGCCCGCAAGGACAGCCGGGGCGGCAAGCCGGTGGACGCGGTCGCGCGCGGCCGGCTCAGCTTCGTCGACAACCTGGTCGACGCCACCACCGGCACCATCAAGCTCAAGGCCGAGTTCGAGAACGGCGCACAGAAGCTCTGGCCGGGCCAGTACCTGCGGGTGCGCATGACGCTGCGCAGCCTGCCCGGCGTCGTGGTGATCCCGCAGGCCGCGATCATCCTGCGCGGCAGCGACCGCCAGGTCTACGTCGTCGGCCCGGACAAGACCGCCCAGCTCAAGCCCGTCAAGCTGCGCTACACCTTCGGCGAGATGGCGGTGGTGGACGGCGTGGACGCCGGCGCGATGGTCGTGCTCGACGGCAAGCAGAACCTGCGCCCCGGCACGCCGCTGCGCACCCAGCCCGCCGCGGTCGATCCGGCCGCGGCCGCGCGCCTGGCCGCGGCCTCCGCCGCCGCGGGCGGTGGTGCGTCCGCCACCGACGTGGCCGCGCCCTGAGCCAGCCCGGCTCCGCCTCGACGCCCCCGCCCCCGCCGCGAACGACGCCATGAATCTCACCGAACTCTTCATCCGGCGGCCGGTCATGACCGTGCTGCTGAACATCGCGCTGGTCGTCGCCGGCATCGCCGCCTGGAGCCGCATCCCGGTCGCCGCGCTGCCCAGCTTCAACACGCCGGTCATCAACGTCCAGGCGGTGCTGCCCGGCGCCAGCCCCGAGACCATGGCCTCCTCGGTCGCGCTGCCGCTGGAGAAGCAGTTCTCGACGATCGCCGGCATCACGACGATCTCCTCCACCAACACGCTGGGCAACAGCTCGCTGACGCTGGAGTTCGACCCCTCGCGCGACATCGACGCCGCCGCGGTCGACGTGCAGGCGGCGCTGTTCCGCTCGCTGCGCGCGCTACCCACCGAGATGACGACGCCGCCGTCGTACCGCAAGGTCAATCCGGCCGACGCGCCGGTGCTGCTGGTGGCGCTGACCTCGCCGTCGATCAACCTGTCCGAGCTCAACGACTACGCCGAGAACCTGATCACCCCCAGCCTGTCCACCATCGACGGCGTGGCGCAGGTCTCGATCTACGGCCAGAAGCGCTTCGCGGTGCGCATCAAGGCGCGCAACGAGCTGCTCCAGCAGCGCAACATCACGCTGGACGAGCTGCAGGCCGCGGTCAAGGGCGCCAACGCCAACACGCCGGTCGGCACGCTGGACGGCACGCGCCAGACGCTGACCATCCAGGCCAACAAGCAGCTGCGCGACGCCGAGGCCTTCGGCGGCATCGTCGTGGCCACGCGCAACGGCGCGCCGGTGTTCCTGCGCGAGGTGGCCGACGTCCAGGACAGCTACGAGACTGTCAAGTCCTTCTCCAACTTCAATGGCGAGCGCTCCATCGTGCTGGCCGTGCAGCGCCAGCCTGACGCCAACACGGTGAAGGTCGTGGACGCGGTCAAGGCGATGCTGCCGCGCTTTGCCGCGCAGCTGCCGGCCTCGGTGCAGATGAGCACGCTCAATGACCGCTCGGTCTCGATCCGCGAGTCGCTGCACGACGTCTACTTCACGCTCGCGCTCACCGTGGCGCTGGTCGTGATGGTGATCTTCCTGTTCCTGCGCCGCATGGTCGCGACGCTGATCCCGACGCTGTCGCTGCCGATCTCGCTGATCGGCGCGGTGACGCTGCTGTTCGCGCTGGGCTACAGCCTGGACAACATCTCGCTGCTGGGCATCACGCTGGCCGTGGGCCTGGTGGTCGACGACGCGATCGTGATGCTCGAGAACATCGTGCGCCACGTCGAGGACGGCATGGCCCCGTTCGACGCCGCCATCCGCGGCGCGCGCGAGATGGCGTTCACCATCCTGTCGATCTCGATCTCGCTGGTGGCGGTGCTGATCCCGATCTTCTTCATGCCGGGCGTGATCGGGCTGCTGTTCCACGAGTTCGCGGTGGTGGTGTCGCTGGCGATCATGGTCTCGGCCGGCGTGTCGCTGACGCTGGTGCCGATGCTGTGCAGCCGCTTCCTGAGCAGCCACCACGAGGTCGAAGAAAACGCGCTGGGCCGCACGTTCGAAGCCGGCTTCACCTGGGTGCTGGACCGCTACACGGCCTCGCTGGACTGGGCACTGCGGCATCGCTGGGTGATCGGCGCGGTGGCGATCGCGAGCTTCGTCGCCAGCGCCTGGCTGTGGATCGCGATCCCCAAGGGCTTCTTCCCGGAAGAGGACATCGGCCAGATCCAGGCCAGCACCGAGGCGTCGGAAGACATCTCCTTCGCCGCGATGACGGTGCTGCAGGAGCGCGTCGCCACCGTCGTCCAGGAGGATCCGTCGGTGTCGTCGGTCTCCGCCGCGGTAGGTGGCGGCGGGGGCGGCGGCAACGTCAACACCGGCCGGCTCTTCATCAACCTGAAGCCGCGCTCGGAGCGCCCCGCGATGCCGCAGGTGCTGGAGCAGCTGCGCAAGAAGCTGCGCGCCGTGCCTGGCATCGCCGTGTACCTCCGGCCGGTGCAGAACCTGCAGCTCGGCGGCCGGCAGTCCAAGAGCCGTTACCAGTACACGCTGCAGTCGGTCAGCACCGGCGAGCTCAACAGCTGGGCGGTGAAGCTGCAGGACAAGCTGCGCAACGACCCGGTGTTCCGCGACGTCACCAGCGACTCGCAGCTGCGCGGCCTGCAGGCCAACCTCGTGATCGACCGCGAACGCGCCACGCTGCTGGGCGTGCAGATGCAGGACCTGCGCAATGCGCTGTACTCGGCCTTCGGCGAGCGCCAGGTCTCGAGCATCTACGCGGAGAGCAACACCTACCAGGTGATCATGGAAGCGACCGACAGCGACCGGCTGAGCGAGGACGCCTTCGACAAGATCTACTTGCGCGGCAGGAACAGCACGATGGTGCCGCTGACCGCCTTCGCCAGCGTCAAGCGCGAGCTCGGCCCCACCGCGGTCAACCACCAGGGCCAGCTGCAGGCGATCACGCTGAGCTTCAACCTCGCGCCGGACGTGCCGCTGGGCAACGCGACCGCCAAAATCGACCAGTTCACGCGGGAGATCGGCCTGCCGCCATCCATCATCACCAGCTACGGCGGCGACGCGGCGGTGTTCAAGGACTCGCAGGGCGGCCAGGTGCTGCTGATCGTGCTGGCGGTGGCGGTGATCTACGTGCTGCTGGGCGTGCTCTACGAGAGCTACATCCATCCGCTGACCATCCTGGCGGGGCTGCCGTCGGCGGCGGTGGGCGCGCTGCTGACGCTGCAGCTGGCAGGCATGGAGCTGACCATCATCGCGACGATCGGCATCCTGATGCTGGTGGGCATCGTGAAGAAGAACGCGATCATGATGATCGACTTCGCGCTGGACGCGCAGCGCAATGGCGGCATGACGCCGGCCGAAGCAATCCGCGAGGCCTGCATCCTGCGCTTCCGTCCGATCATGATGACGACGATGGCGGCGCTGATGGGCGCGCTGCCGATCGCGCTGGGGCTGGGCGCCGGCGCGGAACTGCGCCAGCCGCTGGGGCTGGCGGTGGTCGGCGGGCTGATCCTGTCGCAGGCAGTGACGCTCTACATCACGCCGGTGATCTACCTGGCGCTCGATCGCTTCAGTGGGAAGGGGCCCGACACGCGGGAGGTGGCCCACACGCGGCTGACTGAACATCCTGCCCATGCCGACCATCCGGCGCAGCAGCCGGCGCCAGGGCAGGCGGACTGACAGAGGCCAACCAACTGCCATCGCCAAGCGCGGCCTCCACGGGGCATGGGGGCTCCCTCCTGGACCCCCAAGCCCCATGCCGGCCCAGGGTCACCGGGGCGGTCGGAATTCGTGGCGGGCAGCGGTGGCGGCGCTCCTTCCGATGCAGCCCGGGGCGTGGTCGTTGATCAGACCCATCGCCTGCATGAACGCGTAGACCGTCGTGGGGCCGACGAACTTCCAGCCGCGCTTCTTCAGTTCCTTGGAGAGCTTGATCGAGGTGTCCGAAGTCGGCCGCACGTCGCCGCCCTCCTCCGGGTCCTCGAAGCGCCAGAAGAACGCGGCCAGCGAGCCGGCTTCCTTCTGCAACTCCAGCGCCCGCGAGGCGTTGTGGATCACCGCCTCGATCTTGCCGCGATGGCGCACGATGCCCTCGTCCGCCAGCAGGCGCTCGACATCGGCTTCCTTGAACTTCGCGACCTTGGCGATCTCGAACTGCTTGAAAGCCTTGCGGAAGTTCTCGCGCTTGGCCAAGATCGTTCGCCATGACAGGCCCGACTGGAAGCCCTCCAGGCAGAGCTTCTCGAAGAGCCGGCGGTCCTCGTGGACCGGGTAGCCCCACTCGGTGTCGTGATAGTCGCGGTAGGCGTCGAAGCCCGGCGCCTCGCACCACTTGCAGCGCCACTGGCCATCCGGCCCCTGCGCCAATCGCTCGCTCATCGTCGCCACTCCCGGCAGTTCATGGACGCGCGATTCTGGCGCGACGAGCGTCGGCGCGTGACAGGAGGACAGGGGCGACGACGATCAGGCGGCGGCGATCAGGCGGTGACGGACTTGTGGAAGACCGCCGCGTCGCGTGGCCAGGTGTGGACGCGGGCCTCGATCAGGTCGAGCACATGCACGAAGCCGCTGCCCGCGCCGTAGTAGGGGTCGGGCACCTCGTCCAGGCCCAACCCGGTCATGCCGGCCAGGAACAGCCCCAGCCGCGCCGGCGACACCGCCGGCTTCATCGCCCGCAGTCCGCGCAGCACCTGGCGGTCCATGGCGAGGATGAGGTCGTGCGTGTCGAAGTCCTCGGGCCTGACCTTGCGCGAGCGCCAGCGCCGGTCCATGCCGTAGCCGCGCTGCTCCAGCACCGCCAGCGCGCGCTTGTCCACGGGATGCGCCTTCGAGGAGGCGAACACGCCGGCCGAGCGCACCTCGGTCAGCCCCAGTTCGCCGGCGCGCAGGCGCAGCACGGCCTCGGCCATCGGCGAGCGGCACAGGTTGGCCGCGCAGACAAGCAGCAGTCGGGTCACCGGATCCGCGCTTCCTGGCCGATCAGCGCGCCAGCTCGGCGCGCATCGCGTCGATGACGCTCTTGTAGTCCGGCTTGCCGAAGATGGCCGAGCCGGCGACGAAGGTGTCGGCGCCCGAATCCGCGATCTCGCGGATGTTGTCGACCTTCACGCCGCCGTCGATCTCCAGGCGGATGTCGCGGCCGCTGGCCAGGATCATCGCCTTGGCCTGCTGCAGCTTCTTGAGCGCGCCGGGGATGAAGCTCTGGCCGCCGAAGCCGGGGTTGACGCTCATGATCAGGACCAGGTCGACCTTGTCGATGACCCACTCCAGCACGTCCAGCGGCGTGGCCGGGTTGAACACGAGGCCGGCCTGCGCGCCCTCGGCCTTGATCAGCTGCAGCGTGCGGTCGACGTGCTGGCTGGCCTCGGGGTGGAAGCTCACCAGGTTGGCGCCAGCGCGGCAGAAGGCCTGCGCCAGCGCATCCACCGGCTGCACCATCAGGTGGACGTCGATGGGCGCCGGCGTGCCGTCGGGCTTGACGGCGTGTTTCTTCAGCGCCTCGCAGACCATCGGGCCGAAGGTCAGGTTGGGCACGTAATGGTTGTCCATCACGTCGAAGTGGATCCAGTCCGCGCCGGCGGCCAGCACGTTGCGGACCTCCTCGCCCAGGTTGGCGAAGTCGGCGGACAGGATGCTGGGGGCGATGCGATAGGTGGGCGGGTTCATGGCGGGGCGGGCGCGGAGCCGCGGACGGGGAAAGTCGACGATTGTAGGAAGGCGGCCGCCGCCGCGACGCGCCGGCTCAGCGGTAGCGTTCCGCCAGGCGTGCGATCTCGCCGGAAGCGCTGAGCTGGCGCAGCCGCTCGGTCAGGCGCTCGACGACCGGCTCCGGCAGCCGCCGCGAGACGACGGCGTACTGGGTCTCCTCCTCGAAGACCTGCGGGCCGATGCGGACCTGGCCCTCCAGTCCCGCGCCGCGCGCGGCCTCGCGCAGGTTGACGTCCTGGCCATAGACCGCGGCGGTCCGGCCCTTGACCAGCATCTGCAGCGCCTCGCGGTCGCTGCGCGCGGTGTCCTGGAAGGCGACGTCGGCCACCTGCAGCGTCGACGCCAGCTTGGTGCCCTGCGCCAGCAGCAGCGGATGGCGGCGGGCGAAGGCGCGCAGCTCGTCCCAGCTGCGCGGCACGCGCTCGTCGTCGGAGCGCATCGCCAGCACATGCGCGATCCGATACAGCGGCACCGGCAGGTAGCGCATCAGCGGATGGCGGTGCTCGGACTTGAGCAGGCAGAAGAACACGTCGAGCTCGCCGGCGCTGAGCATCAGCTCGAGCCGGCGCAGCGGGACGGTCTGGTCCAGGCCCTCGATGCGCAGGCCGGGATCGATGCGCATCACGGCGGCGACGATCTCGCCGCACAGCCCCGGGCGGCGCGGATCGCCGGAGCCGTACTTGGCCGGCGCGCCCGCCTGCGCCGCGCTGCGCAAGCGCAGCGGCCCGGAGGCGCTGGCGGCGGTCGGGAGGGACACCTCACCAGTGGGGGCAGCACGGGGGGCATCACGGGGGCCATCACGCGCGGCATCACGCGCGGCGCCGGCGGGCGAGCCTCCCAGGCCGAGCCCGGCGGCCGCACCGGCGAAGGCACAGCCGCGCGCCAGCGCGTCGCGCCGGTCGGGGCGGAAAGGGGCCGAGGGAGGTCCTGCTCTGGTTGCCATGACGGAGATGGCCGGGTCGCGCCGGTCGCGTGGGGGGAGCCGTTCGAGCGGGTACTGCCACTGCTGTGTGCGGTAGCCAGCATAGCGGAGGCCGCCTCTAGAATCCGCCGATGGCACATCCGCATTTCCACTGCAGCGTGGCCGTCGAGCCGCTCGCCGACCAGACCTTCCCCGAGCGCAACGAGTTCGCGTTCAGCTACACGATCACCATCGAGAACCGTGGCGACGTCACCGCGCAGCTGATCGGCCGCCACTGGACCATCGTCGACGCCAACGGCAAGGTGCAGGAAGTCCACGGTCTGGCGGTCGTGGGCCACCAGCCGCTGCTGCAACCGGGCGAGCGCTTCCAGTACAGCTCCTGGGCCCAGATCGGAACCCGCCACGGCACGATGGGCGGCCGCTTCCTGTGCGTCACCGAGCATGCCGAGGTCTTCCACGCCGAGGTGCCCGAGTTCCTGCTGGCCGACTCCGGATCGCTGCATTGATGTTGCGTCGTCAGGGCTGGGACCTCACCGCGCTGCTCAACGCGGCGCATCCGCAGGCACCGCTGGCCGAGCGCAACCTCTGGCTGGTGCGATTGATCGAATGGCTGCGCCATGCGCCGCTGAAGGACGACCGGGCGACCGCCGCGGCCGCCGAGGGCTCTGCCCCGGCCACTCCGGCGGCGCCGTCCGCGCCGCTGCCGGTGCGCCGCCTGCGCTATTTGCTCCGCATGCTGGAGCGCCATCCCGACCATGCCAAGGCCTTCGCCGAGGTGATCGCCAGCGTCTGGGCCGACGTGGACGCGATCGGCCTGTTCGCCGAGGTCGGCTTCGCGCCGCGGATGGCGCTGTGGAATGAATTCCTCGGTCGCCTGCGCCGCCGGCTGCTGCCGCTGAGCGCCGACACGCGTGAACTGGCCGAGCTGTTCGAGCTGCTCTTCCCGCATGAGCAGGACGAGCAGTGGATCAACGCCGTCGACGACGAGCTGCTGGAGCGCCTGGGCCTGCTCTTCGCCGGCGCGCCCGAGGGCGACTGGCGCGAGGAGATGCGCGCCGCCATCACGGTGCTGGTGAGCGCGGTGCGCTCGGCCGGCCTGTCCGGCGCGCTGCGCGTGCGCATGGACCCGCAGCGGCTGGCCAGCCGGCCGTTCCGCAACCTGGCCACCGCCTGGGAGCAGGTGGAGCAGGCACTGGTCGATCCAGCGCACGCCGGGCTGCCGGCCCGGCTGCAGTACCTGCGCGGGCTGCTGGACGAATGCCGGGCGGCGGTGCGCTCGGTGCCGGACCACCTGGAAGAGCACGGCGTGTCGGTGGACCTGATGTTCGGCGTCGAGCAGATGCAGGCGCGACTGCGACGCGTCGAGGAACTGCTCGCGGTGCTGCTGGCCGAGCATCCGCAGCGCGAGCTGCTGCGGCTGGTGGCCGACCTGGTGGCGGTCGTGCATGAGCGCCGCAGCATCCGCACCCTGTTCGCGCGGCATTACTCGCTGCTGGCGCGCAAGGTCGCGGAGCGCAGCGCGGAGACCGGCGAGCACTACATCACCCGCAACCGCGAGGAGTACGGCGACATGCTGCGCCGGGCCGGTGGCGGCGGGCTGGTGATCGCGGGCACGACCTTCATGAAGTTCGCGATCGCCGCGATCGGGCTGTCGGCCTTCTGGGGCGGCTTCTGGGCGGGCGTGAACTACGCGGTGAGCTTCGTGCTCATCCTGCTGCTGCACTGGACGGTGGCGACCAAGCAGCCCGCGATGACCGCGCCGGCCCTGGCCGACAAGCTGCGCCACATCGACAGCGACGCCGGCCTGTCGGCCTTCGTGGACGAGGTCGCGCATCTCTTCCGCTCCCAGACCGCCGGCATCATCGGCAACCTGGCGCTCGCGGCGCCGATGGTGCTGGTGGTGCAGCTGGCGGCATGGCTGAGCTTGGGCAAGCCGCTGGTCGGCGCGCACGAGGCGGAGCACGTGCTGCATTCGCTCACCGTGCTGGGGCCGTCGTTGTTCTTCGCGGCCTTCACCGGGGTGCTGCTGTTCGCGTCCAGCCTGATCGCGGGCTGGGTCGAGAACTGGTTCGTCTTCCATCGCCTGGACAGCGCGATCGCCTGGAACCCGCGCATCGTCGCGACGCTGGGCGCGACCCGCGCCAAGCGCTGGTCAGGCTGGTGGCGCGAGAACATCTCGGGCCTGACCGCCAACATCAGCCTGGGCCTGATGCTCGGGCTGGTGCCGGCGCTGCTGGGTTTCTTCGGCCTGCCGATCGAGGTCAGGCACGTGACGCTGTCAACCGGCCAGCTGGCCGCGGCGGCCGGGGCGCTCGGGTGGGACGTGCTGCGGCACTGGCCGTTCTGGCTCTGCGTGATCAGCATCCTGGGCACCGGCGCGCTGAACGTGGGCGTCAGCTTCTTCCTGGCGTTCAAGGTGGCGCTGCGCTCGCGCGGGATCCGGCTGGCCGACCAGAAGCGGGTGCGAGCGGCGATCTGGGCGCGCATGCGCCGTCAGCCGCTGAGCTTCCTGGTGCCGCCCAAGGGCTGAACACAACGCTCAGGCGGCGTCGCGGTCGTCGGGCCGCTCGCCGCCCTTGCGTCCGGAGAACATCGTCCACCAGACGATGAAGACGAGCAGCGCGAGCGCGCCGAGCGCCTCCAGCAAAATCACGCCCATGATTCGTGGTCCGATCCGTTGCAGAACTCGCCGCTGGAGCGCGGCGCTGGCGATTCTAGGCGTGCTCTCCGGCTGCGCCGGCCCGCAGCACGCGGTGCGCGAGCCGGGGGCTTCCCCGAAGGCGACGACCGTCGCCCCCGCCCCCACCGCCGCCACCCGGCCCGCGCCGGCGCCGGTGGCGCGCGCGCCCGTCGACCCCGAGAAGCTGCTCAACGGCGAGGACGACAGCACCGGGCGCCGCGTCCTGCAGCGCGAGCGCGCCCGCTGGGTGGCGGCCGAATGGCATGAACTGCCCGGCTGGGGCCAGGACCGCGCGCTGGAATGGTGGCCGGCCTTGCTGCGCGGCTGCGAGAAGCCGATGCCGGGCTGGACCGGGGTCTGCGCGCAGGCACGCGCCTTCCGCCCGGGCGCTGACCGCGAGGCGACGGCGTGGCTGATGCGGATGCTGCAGCCTTACCGCGTCGAGTCGCCCGACGGCCAGCGCGAGGGCCTGGTGACCGGCTACTACGAGCCCGAACTGGACGCGCGCCGCCAGGCGCAGGGCGAGTTCCGCGTGCCGCTGCTGGCGCCGCCGCAGGACCTGGCGCAGCGCAAGCCTTACGACACGCGCCAGCAGATCGAGAACAACCCGGCGCTGGCGCGCTTGAGCCTGGCCTGGGTGCAAGACCCGCTGGACGCGCTGGTGATGCAGATCCAGGGCAGCGGACGGCTGCGGGTGACCGAGCGCGACGGCAGCAGCCGCTGGGTGCGCCTGTCCTTCGCCGGGCACAACGAGCAGCCCTACCGCTCGATGGGCCAGTGGCTGATCGCGCAAGGCGAGCTGCGGCCCACCGAGGCCTCGTGGCCGGGCATCAAGGACTGGGGCCGGCGCAATCCGCAGCGGCTCAAGGAAGCGATGTGGGCGAATCCGCGCTACGTCTTCTTCCGCGAGGAGCCCTTGCCGGACCTGGCCGTGGGCCCGCGCGGCGGCCAGGGCGTGCCGCTGACGCCGGGGCGCTCGATCGCGGTGGACAAGGCCAGCATCCCCTACGGGACGCCGGTGTGGCTGGACACGACGGAGCCGCTGTCGACCACGCCGCTGCGACGGCTGGTGATGGCGCAGGACACCGGCGCCGCCATCGTCGGCGCCGTGCGGGCCGACTACTTCTGGGGCTGGGGCGAACTGGCCGAAGCCCAGGCGGGCCGGATGAAGCAGCCGCTGCGGCTGTGGGTGCTGTGGCCCCGCGAGGCCGGCGCGATGGCCGGCGCCGGGGCGGCCGGGACTGCGGGAACCGTGATCGACCGCTGAGCCGCGCGGCTCGTCGGCGGTGCGGGGCGCTCGATCAGCCGGGCGCCGCGGGCGGGATCACTCGGTGACCTGGACGCCCTTCCAGAACGCGACGCGGTCCTTGATCTCGGCCGCCGCCTCGGACGGTTCCGGGTAATACCAGACGGCATCGGGGTTCATGTCGCCGTGAACCAGCAGGCTAAAGTAGTGCGCCTGCCCTTTCCAGGGACAGGTCGTGCGGTGGTTGCTGAAGGTGGTGAACTCGCGCTTCAGCGCGGACGCGGGGAAGTAATGGTTCCCCTCGACCACCACGGTGTCGTCGCTCTCGGCGATGACTTCGCCGTTCCAGATTGCCTTCATTCCAACTCCTCGTGTTCAAACGCTATTTCGCCCATCGGGGCAAGGACATCTTCGTGACCGCCGGCTCCGTGCGCGACCTCGCGCCGGGCAGCTTCGGGATCTGCGCGATCGGCGGCGGCGCGGAGGGGTGGTCCGTCGTCCACGTCGGGCCCGACGGCGACGCCGCCGACCTGGGCGGCGAGTACTACTTTGCCACCGCCGAGGAGGCCCTCGCTTTCCTGCGCGAACTCATCGACCTGATGATCGACGGCGGCGAGCCGGAAGGCCTGCGAGGGGAGTGAGCGGCGGGCGGTGAGGCGATTCCCTGGGTTAATCGACTCAAAATTGAGTCGATTAATGATTCAAATCAACTTCTTCGCATTTATCGCCTCAAATTTGAGTCGATAAATCCCTAGAATCGCCTCATGGCTTATGACCTCCCCCTGATCTGGCAGTCCCCCGACTGGCCGCAGCTGCACGCCGATCACCAGCGCATCCAGGAGGTGCTGTCACGCGCGCGCCGGGCGCAGGGCATCGTGGAAGGCCGTCTCGCGCTGGTCGGGTACGAACATCGCTTGACCCTCGAAGCGGAAGCCTGGAGCCAGGACGCCTTGGCCACCGCAGCCATCGAAGGCGAGCGCTACGACCTCGCGGCCGTCCGATCGTCCATCGAGCGTCGCCTCGGTGTCGGCGAACAGGATGGTCCATCGGCGCCGCGCCATGTCGAGGGCTTGCTGGACATCATGCAGGACGCTGTGACCGGCAGCGGGGAACCGCTCACGCATCAGCGACTCCATGGCTGGCAGGCCGCGCTGTTTCCGACAGGCTATTCGGGCATGCGGCGGATCACCGTGGGCGCGTACCGGACCCATCGCGAGCCGATGCAGATCGTGAGCGGCGCCCAGGGCCGTGAGAAGGTGCATTACGTGGCGCCGCCCTCCGATCGCCTGCCCGTGGAGATGGAAGCCTTCGTCACCTGGTTCAACGGCACGACGGGCAAGGATCCGCTGGTCACCGCTGCGCTGGCTCACGTCTGGTTCGAGACGGTCCACCCTTTCGAGGACGGCAACGGACGCGTCGGTCGCGCCCTGATCGACCTGGTGCTCGCCCGGGAGATGGGTCCCAGCAGCCGCCTGATCCGCACGTCGCAACGCCTGCTGGAAGAGCGCAAGGGGTACTACGACGAGCTGGAAGCGGCGCAGCACGGGTCGGCGGACGTCACGCGCTGGGTGCTCTGGTTCCTGGAGCAGGTCCGCGTGTCCTGCGAGCGGGCGACGTCCACCATCGACGCGACCTTGGCCAAGGCCCGCTTCTGGACCGAGCATCAGGATCCCGACATCACGGCACGCCAGCGCAAGGTGCTCAACGTGCTCCTGGACGCCGGCCCCGGCGGCTTCACCGGCGGCATGAGCACCCGCAAGTACGAGAGCATCGGCGCGACGTCCCGCGCCACTGCCTCGCGCGAACTGCAGCAGCTCGAGGAACTCGGCTTCCTGCGCCGCGTCGGTGCGGGACGCTCGACCCGCTACTACATCGCCATTGACGGCTGGGGACCGGAGTCGGAGGGCGGCACCGACGCCACCGCCGACGGATCCGTCGCTTGATCCGTCACAACGGCTTCAAGTCCTCGCCGACCACTCCCACCAGCAAGCCCTTGCCTTCGGGCGTCACGCGGAACTCGCCATACCGGGCGGGCTCCCAGCGCCGGGCCTCGCCCTCGCGGAAGAACCAGGCATCGGACACGAAGGTCCAGCCGCCGCCCTTGGGCGTCAGCTCGAGCAACTGACTGCCGGCGGGTGGCGCCTCGCCCGGCGCGAGCAGGCGCGGCGAGTGCGCGATCCCGCGCGCGTCGAGCATCACCGCGATCCGCGGCCGCTCGCCCCAGAGCAGCGGCACGTCGCGGTCGAGGCGGCTGCGCCAGTCGACACCCGGCAGCTCGTAGCTGAGCCGCATGAAATCGCCCTGCATCAGCGAACGCGGATCCACCGGCGCCAGCTTCACGAACACCGGCCGGCCCTCGGTGATCAGCCGCTCGCGACTCGCGATCGAGAGATTCACCACCACGAGCACCAGCACGCCCGCACCGACCAGGACCGCCGGCGCGCCGCGCATCGCCAGCACGGCGCGCGACGCCCCGGTCGTCGAACCTCCCGCGGTCGGATGCCAGGCCAGCCAGCGCGCCCAGGCGGCCAGCGCCACGCCGGCCACCACCAGCGCCAGCGACTTGTGGGCCAACGGCAGGCGCCATTCGTAATACAGCGCGCCCAGCGCCCACACCGCCGCCACGCCGGCGAGCATGGCCAGGCGCCAGCGACGGGTCGAGACCATCAGCGCCAGCAGCAGCAGGATGCCGCCCAGCGCCGGCATCAGCGCGGCCAGCGCCGCCAGCACGACCAGCGGCGGCAGCAGGCGGATCGCGCCGGCCGGACGCCAGCGGCGCAGCAGCCAGAACGCGCCCGCGAGCGTCAGCAGCACCGCCAGCGCCCGGCTCGCTCCGATCAGCACCCGGTGCGACGGCGTCAGCACCTCCGCCATCCCCTGCATGAGCACGCCGCCCCCCATCGGCCCGGCCGCGACGAAGGACCAGCCGGCCGCGACCGCATGGATCGCCAGCACGCTGACCCACCAGCCGACCAGCGCCGGCTCGAGCGCCGCCGCCGCGCCCGCCGTGCGCGCCTCCCGGCCGAGGCGCCGCTGCAGCAGCATCAGCAGCAGCCCCTCGGCCAGCAGCAGCGCGGCCGCGGCGAGCGACAGCCCGCCCCCGCGCTCATACCAGTCACGCGGCGCGACGCCCTCCAGCGCCAGATGCCCCAGGAAGCCCGCCAGCATCGCCATGCCGGTGCCCAGCAGCGACCGCAGCCATCCCTGCTTCAGCAGCGCGATCAGCCCGGCGCCGATGAGCAGCCCGACCCAGGCGGCATCGGCCCGGGACAGGTCGCGCACGAGCCCGTAACCCAGGCAGGCCAGGCCAGTGGGCAGGAGCGGCACCGCGGCCTGCTCCAGGAACAGCGGCGTCGAGGGCTTGCGCAGCAGCACCACCGCCAGCGCGACCAGCGCGATGCCCTCGACATACGGCATCGGCCCCTGGTCCCAGTCGCCGCCGAACAGCGTCGCGAACAGCAGCAGGAACGGCGGCACCGCCAGCCAGGCGCCCAGCGCGGTCAGCAGCACGACCGGCCAGGGCCGCGGCGTCTGCGCCTCGGCGGCGGGCGCCAGGCCTTCGGCCCGTGCGCGTTCGATCCAGTCCTGGTCGCTCATGCCCGGACCTCCACGGCGCGCACGCGCCGCATGATCAGGCTCACGCTGACGGCCAGCAGGCCGCAGGCGACCAGGCCGATCAGGAACAGGCCGCCGAGGTCGCCCTTGGCGTCGTAGACCAGGCGGGTCAGCCCCGCCACCAGCAGCGTGTCCACCGCGAGCGCCAGCGCGCTGAGCGCATAGACCTCGGCGCGGCGCCAGGCCAGCACCAGCCCGATGCCCATCACGCCCAGGCCGAGGAAATACTGCGGCGCGACATGCCGCGCGAAGAGCCCGCCCAGCGCGGTCGCCGAGACCGCGATCACCGACGCCAGCACCGCCAGCCGCCAGGCCCAGGGCTGGGACGCCGCCGCCGGCCGCAGCGCCAGCCCCGCGCACAGCGCGCCGTAGGCGACGAAGCCCAGCGCATGCACCGGCACCGTCGAGCCGTCGAAACGCCAGCCGTGCCCGCCGAAGGTTTCCATCCAGAGCCCGATCCCGGTGGCGACGACCAGCGCCCAGGGCGTCCACACCAGGTCCGAGCGCGCCGCCCACGCGATCGGCAGTCCGAGCGCGGCCCACAGCGCGAACAGCTGGTAGGTGTCCGCGCCGGTCTGGTAGGTCTGGCCGAAGTAGGCCAGCAGGCCGCCCAGCGTCAGGAAAGCCACCAGCGCCAGCGGCGCCCGCCAGGCCGCCAGCAGCGCCGCCGCGACCAGGCTGACCGCCGTCACCGCCTCGAGCAGCCCGAAACGCATCGCGCGGCCGAAGTCGTCCCAGTTCGCCGCCACCCACAGGATCAGCCCGAAGCCGATCAACCCCGCCGCCAGCGCGCCCGCGCCCAGGCGCAGCGGCGTCCACAGGTCGCGTGGCGGATCATCGAGGCCGCTGAGCGCCCGCAAGCGGCGTGCGCTGCTCGCATCCAGGCCCTGGCGGGCCGTCCATTGGTACAACTGCTCGTGCAGACTCACAGGGTCCTCCCTCAGGATGCGACCGCCCGCAGGGATCGCTCGTGGTGTTCTTCGAGGGAGTCGATTCTTCCTTCCATCCTCCGTTCTTGCACTGGGAGTTCCACATGGGACAGATGATCGAATTCGACCGCCCCGACGGCGGACGCACCGCCGGCTACCTGGCCAGCGCCGGCGACGGCGCGCCGGGCATGATCCTCATCCAGGAGTGGTGGGGGCTCAAGCCCCACATCAAGGACATCGCCGAGCGCCTGGCCTCCGCCGGCATCACGACGCTCGCACCCGACCTCTACCGGGGCCGCCTGGCCGCGGATGCCGACGAGGCCAGCCACATGATGAACGGCCTGGACTTCGCCGACGCCACGACGCAGGACCTGCAGGGCGCGCTGGACCACCTGCGCGAACACCTGGGCTGCGGCGAAGTCGGCGTGATGGGCTTCTGCATGGGCGGCGCGCTGACGATCGCGGCCGGCGTGCACGTCAAGGACCTGCAGGCGGCGGTCTGCTTCTACGGCATCCCGCCCGCCGAGTTCGCCGATCCGGCGCAGATCGAAGCGCCCTTCCTCGGCCACTTCGCGACCCGCGACGACTGGTGCACGCCGGAGAAGGTCGATGCGCTCGAGGCGCGCATGCAGGCCGCCGGCCGGCAGCCCGTCATCCACCGCTACGTCGCCGACCACGCGTTCTTCAACAAGACGCGCCCCGAGGTCTACGACGAGGCGGCGGCCGAACTGGCCTGGTCGCGCACGCTGGACTTCCTGAAGCGACACCTCGCCTGACCCGACGCCGTCCGCCGGGCCTCGGCCCTGGCGCCCGCCGGTCCCCTCACCTCACGCCATCGCCCATGCGCCGTCCTCTTCTTCTGGTTCGTCTGGTTCGCCCGGTCTCCCTCGCCGCCGCCGGCGCGCTGATCGCCGCGTCCGCCGCCGCGCAGACCACGCCGGCGTCCGGCCCGGCGACGGCCACGGCACGCGCCGTCTCGGAGACCGCCCCGCCGCCGCCCGATCCGCGCGTGGCGCCGATGCTCGCGGACATCTCCGCCGAGCGCATCGAGCAGACGATCCGCAAGCTCGCCGCCTTCGGCACGCGCCACACGGCGTCGGACACGACCAGCGACACGCGCGGCATCGGCGCGGCGCGGCGCTGGATCGAGCGCCAGCTCAAGGACTGCAGCGCGAAGACCGGCGGGCGGCTGCAAGTCACGATGGACGCCTTCATCGAGCCGGCCGGCAACCGGCTGTCGGCGCCCACCGAGCTGGTGAACGTCGTGGCCACGCTGCCCGGCGCGTCGGCCGGCACGCCGCGCGAGCGGGTGCTGGTCGTCAGCGGCCATTACGACTCGCGCAACAGCGACGTCATGGATGCGCAGGGCGAGGCGCCGGGCGCCAACGACGATGCCTCCGGCACCGCGGCCGTCATGGAGATGGCCTGCGCCGCGGCGAAGCAGCGTTTCGACGCGACGCTGGTGTTCATGGCGGTGCCCGGCGAGGAGCAGGGCCTGCTGGGCGCGCGGCACTGGGCGCGGCGGGCCCGGGCGCAGGGGCTGAACGTCGAGGGGATGATCACCAACGACATCATCGGCAGCTCGCGCGGCGACAAGGGCGAGCACGATCCCAAGCGGCTGCGCCTGTTCGCGGATGGCTTCGATCCGTTGCTGCGCCTGCTGGTGAACGCGAACGCCAACAGCCCCGCCAACGAGGACGAGGTCAAGACCAATGCGGCGATTCGCGAGCAGCTGCAGCCGCTGGCGATGGCCGGTGGCGGCGAGGACCTGCCGACGCAGCAGTTCGGCCGCCACCTCAAGGCCGAGGGCGAGCGCTACCTGCCCGGCTTCCGCATCGACCTGATCCAGCGCCGGGACCGCTACCTGCGCGGCGGCGACCACCTGCCCTTCCTGGAGCGCGGCTACGCGGCGGTCCGTTTCTCCGAGCCCTTCGAGGATTTCCGCCACCAGCACCAGAACCTGCGCACCGAGCAGGGGGTGGTCTACGGCGACCTGCCGGAATTCGTCGACTTCGCCTACGTGGCCGATGTGGCGCGGATCAACCTCGCCGGCCTGGCGACGCTGGCGTGGGCGCCTGCGCCGGTCAAGGGCGCGCGCATCGACGCGCGCGAGCTGACCAACGACACGACGCTGCTGTGGACCGCCAGCACCGATCCGGAGCTGGCCGGTTACCGCGTCGTCTGGCGCCGCAGCGAGTCGCAGGCCTGGGAGGGCGCCAAGGACGTCGGCAAGGTCACGACGGTCACGCTGCCGCTGTCCAAGGACAACCTGATCTTCGGCGTGCAGGCGGTGTCCCGTTCCGGCCACGCGAGCCTGGCGAGTTATCCGTTGCCGCTGGCGCGCTGAGGCGTCGTTTCACGTCAGCCCTCCGGCCCGACGCCCTGGGCGTAGTAGCCGTAGGTATCGTGGAAGCGGGAGCCTTCACCGATCGCGCCATCGATCCGATCAGCCAATTGCGGCGCGCGCAACGGATAGATGTCCGCCTCCATGGAGACGGTGAAGACGGCATCGGGGTGGGCCTCGGTGCCGAGGATGGCCTGACTGCCCAGGATCACGAATTCGTATTGGTCCGTGATGTCGCCGCTGGCGCGGATGATGTGCTCGAGTTCCTGACGCTTCAAGATGTCTGTCCTGGCCCGTCCGGCGGAGTGCCGGAATCCGGGCCAAGCATGACGCCTGTCTTCAGTTGATTCACCTGCCTCAAGATGTGTTGTCGCACCTCATCCGGGAGGACCGTGACCAGCGGCGATGCCTGCCGCAACTGCTGCGCCCGGCGCGACACGCCAAGCACTTTGCGCCAGCTCCCGGCGCGCAGGATGTCCTGCCATTCCCGCCACAGCGGCGCCGATCTGGCATCCCCCGCCGCCAGCCAGCGCTCGACGGTGGCCTCGGCGCGATGCACGAGCGACGGATCGGCCTTGACTCGCCGCACCGCCTCTTCATGCAAGGCGAGGCTCTGCAGATCCTGAAGTCGATGTTGCGTCTCCCGGGCCGATACCAGCACGCGCACCACCGGCGCGTCGCGCCGCGATCTCGCAGCAGCCGAATCCGCCGGCGGCGGCTGCAACGAGTCGCCAGCCAGCAAGGCAAGTTCAGCGCTCACTCCCAAGACGGACATCACGCGCAGGTAGCTCCCGATGGAAGGCGCAGGATCGCCCGACTCCACCGCCCTCAGCGTGTTTCGAGTGATGCCGACTTTCGCAGCCATGTCCACTGTGCCCAGTCCCTGCGACTTGCGCAGACGGCGCAGTCGCTCACCAAGCTGCAACAGCAGCTGGCGATCCAGCACGGAAATGACGGAGGCGCTGCTCATGTGGTCAGCATATTAATCAAAAAGCGCCGTTTTGGTCATTTTATTGACCAACGGCGCCTTTTTGGTTTTTGACTACCGGGCCCCGTGCCCGCCTCCGGCGACTACTTCAGCACGCCCTTCCCCAGCCACTGCGCCCAGATCTTCATCGTGACGCGCTGGTCGGAGAGCCCGGGGTACTCGGCCATGGTCTTGCGCAGCGCCGTCTCGTCGGTGCCGCGCATGAAGACGACCTCGCCGACCGGGCCGTCCTCCAGCGAGTACCAGGCGCCGATGACGCCCTCGTCGAGCGCGCGCTGGAGGAACACCGGCACCGCCTCCCGGTCCTTCTCCTCCGCGCGGCTGAACAGCACGATGCGGTGCTCCTCGATGCCATTGGGATCGATGCCGGTGTGGTTCAGCGCCTGGTGGACCTTCGCCGGCTGCGCGTTGACCGTCATGTAGCCCTCGCGGACATACTCGTCGGGCTGGAAGTAGCTCATCAGCACCTGGCGGTTGGGCGCCTGCACCACGACGATGCCGCGCTTGACCCGCGCCGGGTCGCGCATCGGGCCGGCCGCGAACAGCTTGCCGTCGGCGAAGAGCCGCTTGAAGTTCTCGAGGTGCCCGGCCTGCATCGCCGCGACCGCGGCCTTGTCCTCCGGCACCGGCCGGCCGGTCTCCAGGAAGATGAACCACTGCTGCTCGGCCGCCAGCGTCTGAGCGCGGCCGCGCGACGGCAGCGCCATCAGCGGCAACAGCGCCGGCATCGCGGTCGCCGCGGCGACCAGGGAACGTCGTTGCATCGGAGTCTCCTTGTCGTCGGCCGGCGAGCGACGGGTCGCCGGCCTCGGTGGACGACTCTACTCCCGCCCGCCGCCCGCGGCGCCCAGCACCTGCAGCGACCGCAGCATCAGCCGGCCGCTGGCCACGTTGGTGGCGCAGGCGACGTCGTGCACGTCGCAGGCACGGACCAGCGCATTGATGTCGGGTTCATGCGGCTGCGGCGTCATCGGGTCGCGCAGGAACACCACCGCGTCAATCTGCCCCACCGCCAGCCGCGCGCCGATCTGCAGGTCGCCGCCATGCGGACCGGACAGCATGCGCTCGACCACCAGGCCCACCTCGGCCGTCAGGCGCGCACCGGTCGTGCCGGTCGCGACCAGCTCGCAGCCGCCGAGGAAGTCGGCGAACTCGGTGGCGAGCATCACCATCTCGTCCTTCTTGCCGTCGTGGGCGATCAGCGCGATGCGCAGGCGCGCGGGAGCGGCGCTCGCCGCCGGCAGGTCGAGGGAGGTCGGTGCGGTCATGGCGCGATCGTAGGCCCGGCGCACGGGCCGCGAGTTACCGACGTGGTTCTTTCTGCGCCGCCGTCGCGGCCCGGGCCGCCGGCTCCTGCGCCGCGACGCCGGTCAGCGGCAGGTTGCCGACCCCGCGGTTCATCGCATTGAGCAGGTCGCCGTTGTCCTGGCTCAGCTCCCAGGCGAAGACGCCCGCCAGGCCGAGCTCCCGCGCGAAGCGGCCCTTGGCCAGCACCGCCCGCGGATCGTCGTAGCCCATCCAGAGCTTCAGCTTCGGGTGGTACAGCGACCACGACTGCGTCACCGGGTCCCAGGCGGACTGGTAGCCCGCGCGGCCCTGACCCTTCGCGTCCAGGATGCGCCCGGCGATCTCGCGATAGCCCTGCGCGCCTTCGGCGCCCGGATAGGCGCCGGTCTTGGCAGCGCCAGCCCGCGTCTGGCCGACACCAGTGAAGCCGCGGCCGTACATCGCCACGCCGGCCACCAGCTTGGAGCGCGGCACGCCCGCGGTCTCCAGGTTGCGCACGGCGCGCTCCAGGCTGTCGTCCGCCTGCGCCGACGAGGACCGCAGCGCGGTGTGATGGCCGGCCACCGGCGACCACATGCCGTAGAAGTCGTAGCTCATCATGAAGACGAGGTCGAGCGGCTTGGCGGCGTCCTTGAAATTGATCTTGCCGACGATCGACTCCATCGGATTGACCGCCGTGGTCAGCAGGTAGGGACGACCGGTCTCGGCGGTCAGCGCGTCCAGCGCCCGGCGCAGGTCGGCCATCAGCTCGGCGTAGGACTGGCCGTCGCGCGGGCTGCCGAGCTGCACGCCGTTGGCCGCGCCGTTGTTGCCGGGATGCTCCCAGTCGATGTCGATGCCGTCGAAGGACGGATGCTCGCGCAGGAAGCGCTGCGCCGAGGCGGCGAAGACGGCGCGCCGGGCCGGATCGCCCGCGAGATGGAAGATCGGGTCCGAGCCGCCCCAGCCGCCGATCGACGCGACGATCTTCAGGTGCGGCGCCCGCTGCTTGTAGCGCTGGAAGGCGGCATCGAAGCGCGCGTCGACCGGTCCGGTGCCGATCTCGAAGTCCTGCCTGCCCACGCACTTGGCGGCGTCCTTCTCCAACTGGCCGGGGCCGCACAGGCGCAGGAAGGCGTAGAGCACATGGGTCAGGTTCTGCGGCGGCACGCGCTCGATCAGCTCGACCGGCTCCCAGTTCGGGACATAGATCCCGACCACCTTGTTGCCGGTGCGCTCGAACGCCACCGGCTTGCCGCCGAAGAGCGGGTAACCCGCGGCCTCGGCTGCGACCTCGGGCGCGGTGCCGGCCGCCGCGTCAGCGGGCGTCGCGGCGATGGCGGCCGAAGCGGCGATGGCCCCGAGCGAGGCGATCGCGGCGGTCAACGGAGTGGGCAGGTGGGACAGGACTCGAGCGGGCATGCGGGTCTCCAGTGGACGCCGGAGCTTAGCCGATCACCGCGAAAATCAACACCAGTCAAATACCAATTTCGCCGAGAAGCGCGATTCGAAAAGACCGTTATGGAGCCACTTTCGTTACGGCGCGACATCCACCCGCAGTTGCAGTTCCCGCAGTTTCTGCACCTCGGCATCGCGCGTGCTGTAGACGTTGCGACTGGCGCTCGCCGTCACGCTGCCGGTGCGAGCGATGGTGACCCAGATCCCCAACGGCGCCTGGACGGTGCTGAGCACGTCGGTGCTGGGTCGCTGCTGGGCGTCGGGCAGCGAGGTGCCGTAGGCGCCGCCGGAGGGCATCTGCGCCTGGTCCGACGCCCTGACCTCGATGTTCACCGGATTGCGCCCCCCCGGCCAGTTGGGCCGCACGACGATGCCGCGCACCCGCTCGGCCAGCCCCTGGCGCGGCACCACCACCACGCGATCGCGCTCGCCCTGCTGGCGGTCCAGCGCGACGTCGACCCACTGGATCGGCGTCGATTCGGTCATCGTGAACGAGGCCTGCGCGCCGTTGAGCACCAGCAGGCGCGGGAAGAGCTGCTGGCGCTGCTCGCGGTTCTCGGTGGAGAGCGTCACGCCGCCGCGCGCCGAGACGCTGCCGCCGGTGCTCACGACGGTGCTGCCGTCGCGCAGGCCGGCGACGGTGGCGCCGCTGAGCTCCGATTCGACCCAGCGCAGCTCGACCTGCAGGTTCTGCTTCGGGCCCTGCGCGTGGGCGGGCGCCATCAGGGCGGCGCTGGCGCCGAGCAGCGCGGCGGGGAGCGCGACGCGAGACGCGGCGGAAAGGATCAAGCGGCGTGTCGGGTTCATCGCGGCAGCATACGCCGTCGGCCGTCGCGGCCGGGGCCGTCGTGCGGCGTGGCCCTGCCGCCGCGCGAGCTCAGCGGTTGAGCGCGCGGCAGCGCTCGACGTCGCAGGCGGTGGGCAGCGCCGAGCGGTACTCGACGACGCTGCCCCAGGTCTTCGGGTCGCGCAGCGCGCAGCGTTCACCCTTGCCGTTGTCGTAGTAGGACATCGTGTCGACGCAGCGTTTCGAATGCGCCATCAGGCCGAGGAAGTGCCCCATCTCGTGCGACAGCACCATTTGCAGCGTCTGCGCCGCCGGGTGCTTGGGGTTGCGCTCGCGCAGCAGCGCGAACAGCGCCGGCCCGATCGACAGGCTGCGCGCGCCCACGTTGGCCAGCGCGAACTGGCCGCGGCTGCCGACGTCGCTCCACAGGATCTGGATGGCGTCCTCCGGCGGCGCCTGGCCGCGCGGCACCGCGATGACGGCGAGCTTGAGCCCGCAAGCGGACCAGGCCTGGGCCGAGCGCGTCACGAGCGCCATCACCTGCGCCTCGCTGAACCACGGCGGCGCGTTGTCGTGCCGGTAAGCGAAGCGCAGCGTGCGCGCGGCGATCGGACGATCGCGCCCATCGCCCCAGGTCTGAAGCTCGCCCGGGCGGCATTCCGCGATTTCCTGGTCGCGCACCGAGGGTGCGGCCGGCGTCTTGCCGGTTTCCGGCGGCACGAACTGGGCGAGCGCCGCGGACGAGGCCAGCATGAGCGCGGCGGCGACACGCGCAGCCGCCGCGGCCGAGGCGGTCATGCGGCGCGCAGCGCGCCGCGCATCCGCGGCCACAGCAGGTTCACCGCCAGGCCGCTCATCACCAGCGCCGCGGCCATCAACTTCCAGGGCGGCAGGCCTTCGCCCAGCAGCAGCGCGGAGCAGCTCATGCCGAAGACCGGGACCAGCAGCGCCATCGGGACGATGGTCGCGGCGGGATGGCGCGAGAGCAGCCAGCTCCAGGCGCCGTAGCCGAACAGCGTGTTCCCGACCGCCTGCCAGAGCACGGCGGCCCAGGCGCCGAGGCCGGCGTGCTGGAGCGCCTCGCCCATGCGGGCCGGGCCCTCGACGACGAAGGAGAGCGCGAACAGCGGCGGCGCGGCGAAGGCGCTGCTCCAGACCACGTAGGCCAGCATGTTCACGGAGCCGGCGCGCTTGCCGACGATGTTGCCGCTGGACCAGCTGAAGGCCGCCAGCAGCACCATCGCCAGGCCGAGCACGGTGGTGGTGCCGTCGGTGTGCGACGCGATGACGCCGATGCCGGCCGCGGCCATGGCCAGCGCGAGCCACTGGAAGCCCTGGACGCGTTCGCCGCTCAGGCGCATGGCCAGCAGCAGGGTGAAGAAGACCTGGGTCTGGATGACCAGCGAGGCGAGCCCGGGCGAGATCTGCGAGCGCATCGCCAGGTAGAGCAGGCCGAACTGCCCGACGCCGACCAAGGCGCCATACGCGGCGAGGTTGCGCCAGCCCACCTTGGGCCGCGGCAGGAAGAGGATGGCCGGCAAGGTTGCCAGCGTGAACCGCAGCGCGGCGAACAGCAGCGGCGGGAACGCGTTCAGGCCCCAGCGGATCACGACGAAGTTGCTTCCCCAGATGGCGACCACGGTCAGCGCGAGCAGGAAATGGCGGAGCGGGAGCGTCATGGCGGCCAGGGCGAGCGGGGGGACCGCCGACTATGCCAGCGGGCCCGCGCGGCGGCCCGGTACAGGGACTTGCGATGCCGACCGGTACAGCGGACGTTGCCGGCGCCTGACGAGTTTCAGCCACTTAATATTGACCAGCGCCGGGCTCGAATGCCCGACCGACTTGTTTTCACCGGGCCGCAGCGATCATGCGGAGGAATTCCCACTGATTTCAGTTAACCGATATTCATGATGGAATTTCCCCTAGTTCCGGCGATATCCATCGGCATTTAGCGTTGCTCCGCGACTCGAGAAATATGAAGGGGTCGCTCCTGGCGCCGCCATCCCGGCGGCCTTCAATATCGACAGGATTCATAGGAGAACGCATATGTTGACGATGGAACTCTCCCAAGCCGGATTCCGCGAACTGTCTGCGGAGGAAATCGACAGCGTGGCCGGCGGTTGGGACACGCAAGCTGCGGTCCAAGGGGCCTGGGCCGGTGCGGTCGGGACAGGCATCGCCGGGGGAATCACCGGCGCGGTGCTGGGCCCCGGCGCGGCATTTGGTTTCGGCGTCGGGTTCATCGCGGGCGGCATCGGCGGCTTCATCGGCGGCGGGCTGTTCAGCGGCGGCCTCAGCTCCGAGCGCCAAATCTCCCACGCGCAGCAGTGAAGCGCTTCCTGGGCGACAAGCCAGTTTCCGCGACGATGCTGTCGCCGCGTTGGCTGGTCAGGTCGGTGAGCCTGATCGCCATCCTCCAACCGGTCGTCCAACGCGGTTTGTTCGGAGATTGGCCCACGCTGCCTTCCTGGGCGTTGACGGTTTTCTGCACGGCCCTCTTGCTCAGCCTGATCGCCTGGACGGCAGGCGGGTTTGAGAAACGTGGCTAGAAACCACCCGGCGGTCGTCGAGTATTCGGCGACCGCACTTTCCTTTTCACTGGAAAAAGGATCGACAGATATGCCGGAAGTTTCTCCGCCGTCGCTCATCCCTTCGGTTTCAAATGCCCCAGCGGCAGCGCCCCCCCTGCCTTCACTTCGCCGAGCGAGAAACTCGTGTGGATGTCCTTCACGTTCGGCAGGTTCAGCAGCGTGTCGATCGAGAACCGGCTGAACGCATCCAGGTCGGTCGCCATGACCTCGAGCTCGAAGGTGCCCGCGCCGCTGATGTAGTGGCAGGCGATCACCTCCGGGAGTTGCCGGATCGCCTCCTCCAGCTCCTTCGTCGCGGCGCCGTTGTTGCGGTCCGCGTCCACCCGCACGAACGCGAGCACGCCCAGGCCCAGCCGGCGGCGGTCGATCTCCGCGCGGTAACCGGTGATGAAGCCCTGCTCCTCCAGCCACCGCACCCGCCGCCAGGTCGGCGCCGGCGACAAGCCGATCCGCACCGCCAGCTCGGCATTGGACAGCCGCGCCTCGCGCTGCAGTTCGGCCAGGATCGCCACGTGATACCGGTCGAGGTCCCCGTTCGGCGCCCCGCCATTCAATCCATTCGCCCCACCGATCGACCCGCCACTCGTCCCACCGATCGACCCGCCCGGCCCCACCCCGTCCTCGGCGTCGTCGCCGCCCGGCGACCCTGCCGGCACCCTCATGGTTTTCCCTGATGCGCCATTTTTCGATGCCATACGAACCCCTTGAACCGATTCGGGAAAGATTCTTGCTCAAACAACCCGAGACGGCGGAGAACTAGCAAACACTCGCCGGGCATTGTTTCCTACACTGTTCGCTGCGTTTTCCGCGCGCGCCCATACTGGCGACGCGTCGGCAGCCACGGCACACGGCCCCGCCACAAGCGGGGACCGGAGGTCAGCCACCCATCAGGAGACTCCCCGCATGAACGCCCCCTTGCCCGAACACATCCTGCGCGCCCTCGAGAAGGTCACGCTGGATGACAAATACGCACTCGACGAGGGCCGCGCCTTCATGAGCGGCGTCCAGGCGCTGGTCCGCCTGCCGATGCTGCAACGCACCCGCGACGCCATCGCCGGCCTGAACACCGCCGGCTTCATCTCCGGCTACCGCGGCTCCCCGCTGGGCGGCTACGACCAGGCCCTGATGGCCGCCAAGAAGCACCTGGCCAAGCAGAACATCGTCTTCCAGCCCGGCGTCAACGAGGAACTCGGCGCCACCGCCGTCTGGGGCACCCAGCAGATGGCGCTGTTCCCCGAGAAGGCCAAATTCGATGGCGTCTTCGGCATGTGGTACGGCAAGGGCCCCGGCGTCGACCGCTGCATCGACGTCTTCAAGCACGCCAACATGGCCGGCACCAGCAAGCATGGCGGCGTGATCGCGATCGCCGGCGACGACCACATCGCCAAGAGCTCCACCGCCGCCCACCAGAGCGACCACGTCTTCAAGGCGGTCGGCTTCCCGGTCTTCTTCCCGTCGAGCGTCCAGGACATCCTCGACATGGGCCTGCACGCCTTCGCGATGAGCCGCTTCTCGGGCCTGTGGTCCGGGCTCAAGACGATCCAGGAGATCGTCGAGTCCTCCAGCAGCGTCTCCATCGATCCCGACCGCGTCGACATCGTGCTGCCCACCGACTTCCAGATGCCCCCGGGCGGCCTGCACATCCGCTGGCCCGATCCGCCGCTGGACCAGGAAGCCCGGATGATGGACTTCAAGTGGTACGCCGCCCTCGCCTACGTCCGCGCGAACAAGCTCAACCACAACGTCATCAGCACGCCCAACGACCGCATCGGCCTGATCGCCTCCGGCAAGGCCTGGAACGACACCCGCCAGGCGCTGCACGACCTGGGCCTGGACGACGACAGCTGCCGCCGCCTGGGCATCCGGCTGCACAAGGTCAACGTCGTGTGGCCGCTGGAAGCCACCATCACCCGCGACTTCGCCACCGGGCTGCAGGAAATCCTCGTCATCGAGGAAAAGCGCCAGATGATCGAGTACCAGCTCAAGGAAGAGCTGTACAACTGGCGCCCCGACGTCCGCCCGAACGTGCTGGGCAAGTTCGACGAGTCCGACGGCGACCGCAGCGGCGGCGAATGGAGCCAGCCCAACCCCAGCAGCAACTGGCTGCTGCGCCCGCAGGCGGACCTGACGCCGGCCATCATCGCCCGCGCCATCGCCAAGCGCCTGAAGAAGCTGGGCGTGGACGCCGACACGGCCGCGCGCCTGGACTCGCGCGTCGCGCTGATCGACGCCAAGGAGCAGTCGCTCAAGAGCGAGGAGAAGACCGCCGGCGGCGCCGACCGCACGCCCTGGTTCTGCTCCGGCTGCCCGCACAACACCAGCACTCGCGTGCCGGACGGCTCGCGCGCCGTCGGCGGCATCGGCTGCCACTACATGGTCACCTGGATGCCGGGCCGCAACACCGCGACCTTCACCCAGATGGGCGGCGAAGGCGTGCCCTGGGTGGGCCAGGCGCCGTTCACCGACGAAAAGCACATCTTCAGCAACCTCGGCGACGGGACCTACTTCCACAGCGGCATCCTGGCGATCCGCCAGTCCATCGCCGCCGGCGTGAACATCACCTACAAGGTGCTCTACAACGACGCCGTCGCGATGACCGGCGGCCAGCAGGTCGGCGAGCGCCCCGAAGGCCACAGCGTCACGCAGATCATGAACAGCCTGATCAGCGAAGGCGTCGCCAAGCTGGTCATCGTCACCGACGAGCCGGAGAAGTACGACGGCAAGCCGCTCGCGGCCGGCGTGACCGTGCATCACCGCGACGAGCTCGACGCCATCCAGCGCCAGTTCCGCGAGATCCCCGGCACCACGGTCATCATCTACGACCAGACCTGCGCCACCGAGAAGCGCCGCCGCCGCAAGCGCGGCAAGCTGGTCGACCCGGCCAAGCGCACCGTCATCAACGAGTTGGTCTGCGAGGGCTGCGGCGACTGCTCGGTGCAGTCGAACTGCCTGTCGGTCGAGCCGCTCGAGACCGAGTTCGGCCGCAAGCGCCAGATCAACCAGAACACCTGCAACAAGGACTTCAGCTGCGTGAAGGGCTTCTGCCCGAGCTTCGTCACCATCGAGGGCGGCGAACTCAAGAAGCCGAAGAAGGACAAGCGCGTCAGCCCCTTCGACGCCTCGCTGCCGACGATCCCGCAGCCGCTGGTGCCCAACCCGGTCGAGGCCTGGGGCATCGTCGTGGCCGGCGTCGGCGGCACCGGCGTGATCACGATCGGCCAGCTGCTGGGCATGGCCGCCCACCTGGAGGGCAAGGGCGTCGTCACGCAGGACGCCGCCGGCCTGGCGCAGAAGGGCGGCGCGACCTGGAGCCACATCCAGATCGCCAACTCGCCGGACGCGATCTACTGCACCAAGGTCGGCACCGCCGAGGCGGACCTGGTCATCGCCTGCGATTCCATCGTCGCCGCCAACAAGACGACGCTGGCCGTGATGCGCGAGGGCCGCAGCTTCGTCGCGCTGAACACGCACGGCTCGCCCACCGCCACGCTGGTCAACGACGCCAACTGGTCCTTCCCCGGCGCCGCCTGCGAGGCCGCGGTGCAGAAGGCCGTCGGCGCGCCGCACCTGGGCATGTTCGACGCGGAAGAGGTCGCGGTGAAGCTGCTGGGCGACTCGCTGTACACCAACCCGCTGATGCTGGGCTTCGCCTGGCAGAAGGGCCGCGTGCCGCTGAGCCACGCCGCGCTGATGCGCGCCATCGAGCTCAACGGCGTGCAGGTCGACAACAACAAGGCCGCCTTCGAATGGGGCCGTCGCTGCGCCCATGACCTGGCCGCGGTGCAGTCGCTGTTCGCGGCGCAGCAGGTGATCAACTTCGTCAAGCGCCAGGGCGTGGACGAGCTGATCGCCAAGCGCGTCGAGTTCCTGACCGACTACCAGAACGCCGCCTACGCCGAGCAGTACCGGACCTTTGTCGAGAAGGTCCGTCAAGCGGAGCAGCCGGTAGGCGGCACACGGCTGACCGAGGCCGTCGCGCGCTATCTGTTCAAGCTGATGGCCTACAAGGACGAGTACGAAGTCGCCCGCCTGCACACGGACACGAAGTTCCTCGACAAGATCAAGGGTCAGTTCGAAGGCGACTTCAAGGTCGTGCACCACCTGGCCCCGCCGATGCTCGCCAAGAAGAACGACAAGGGCGAGCTGCAGAAGCGCCCCTTCGGCGGCTGGGTGCGTCCGGCCATGGGCATGCTGGCGAAGATGAAGGGATTGCGCGGCACCGCCTTCGATCCGTTCGGCCACACCGAGGAACGCAAGATGGAGCGCCAGTTGATCGCCGACTACCGCGCGACGATCGAGGCCATCCTGGCCAAGGGCCTGAGCGCCGAGCGCCTGCCGGTGGCCGTCGACCTGGCCCGCATTCCGGAGGACATCCGCGGCTACGGCCACGTCAAGGAGCGCCACGTCAAGGCCGCGCGCCTGAAGTGGGAGCAGCTGAAGCAGCAGTGGCAGAACGCGGCGTGATCCGCCGAGCCTGAGCGGCGGACCACCCGGTCCGCCCGGTCACCGACACGGCCCGCCCCGGGGGACACCCCGGCGGGCCGTGTGTCTTTTGTCACCCTGGGCGCACGGCGACGCCCCCGGAAGGGGGAGGTGCGTCTTTTTCGATGGCCCACATCGATAGACTCGCACCCCTCGGCCCGCCAGAGGCCGTGCATCCGTCCGTTTCGAGGGAGTCCCCATGCTTGCCACCACCCCCGCCCGCGCCCTGCGGGCCTTCGCCGCCGCCCTGCTGGGCGCGCTGTCCCTGGTCACCGCGCCGGTCTGGGCGCAGGCCGGCGAGAACGAATTCGCCAAGGTCATCGCCGCCGCGCAGAACGACATCGTCAAGGGCCCGCAGGACATCAAGCTGTCCACCCAGGCCGTGCTGCACCTGCCCGAGGGCAAGGTCTACGTGCCGCAACCGCATGCGGCCAAGCTGATGCACGCGATGGGCAACCCGGGCGATTACAGCGACCTGGAGGGCGTGGTGTTCCCGCGCGGCGACGGCGAGTGGTTCGCGACGCTGCGCTTCGAGAAGTCGGGCTACATCAAGGACGACGACGCCAAGCACTGGGACGCCGCCGACATGCTCAAGAGCTTCAAGGAAGGCACCGAGGCCAGCAACGGCGAGCGCAGGAAGATGGGCGGCCGCGCGCTGGAGATCACCGGCTGGGCGCAGGAGCCGACCTACGCGGCCGACACCCACCGGCTGGTGTGGGCGATGAAGTCGCGCGAGGTGGGCGCGCCGGCCGACGAGCCGCTGGGCGTCAACTACAACACCTACGCGCTGGGCCGCGAGGGCTACATGTCGCTCAACCTGGTCACCGGCCTGAACGACCTGCCCAAGTACCAGGGCGATGCGCAGCAGCTGCTGGGCGCGCTGGAGTTCAACGACGGCAAGCGCTACGCCGATTTCAACGCGAGCACCGACCACGTGGCCGAGTACGGCCTGGCCGCGCTGGTGCTGGGTGTCGGTGCGAAGAAGCTGGGCCTGCTGGCGGTGATCGGCGCCTTCTTCCTGAAGTTCGCCAAGGTCATCCTGCTGGCGGGCGTGGCCTTCGGCGGCGCGATCCTGAAGCTGTTCGGCCGCAAGAAGTCCGAAGCCGCGGAGTCCTGAGGCGATGACCAAGCTGCTGTTGCTGCTGCTGTCGGGCGCCAAGCTGAGCAAGCTGCTGCTCAGCGGCGGCACGATGCTGCTGTCGGTGCTGCTCTACGCCTGGGTCTACGGCTGGCGCTACGCGGTGGGTTTCGTCGCGCTGATGTTCGTGCACGAGATGGGCCACTTCATCGCCGCGCGCCAGAAGGGCCTGGACGTCGGGCTGCCGACCTTCATTCCCTTCGTCGGCGCCTGGGTCGAGCTCAAGCACATGCCCCACGACGCGCAGACCGAGGCCTACATCGGCCTGGGCGGGCCGCTGCTGGGCACTGTCGGCGCCACCGTCTGCTACCTGCTGGCGCGGAGCTGGAACCTGGACTGGCTGCTGGCGGTCTCGTATGCCGGCTTCTTCCTGAACCTGTTCAACCTGATCCCGCTGTCGCCCTTCGACGGCGGCCGGATCACCGCGGTGCTGTCGCCGCGGATCTGGTTCGCCGGCGTGCCGGTGCTGGTCGGGCTGTTCCTGTACCGGCCCAGCCCGATGCTGCTGCTGATCGCGCTGATGGCGGGCCCGCAGCTGGTCAAGGCCTGGAAGTACAGAGCCGACAGCGACGAGGCGCTCACCTACTACGCGGTCCCGACCCGCGTGAAGTGGGAGTACGCCGCCTACTACATCGGCCTGGCGGCCTTCCTCGCGGTGATGACGCACGACGTCCACGAGATGCTGGGCGCCGCGCGGCACCTGGGTGGAAGCGCCTGACGACGCGTCCGCTCGGACGGCTCGGTCCGGCGCGCTGGGTCCGCCCGGTGCGCCCGGGAGCCTCTCCCTCTAGTTCTTCCGCTTGGAGGGCTTGGCCGGCGTCGCGGGCTTGACGGCCCGCACCGCCTTGCGCGCCTTCTCCAGCGCATGCCGCTGGCGGGGCCGCAGCCAGCCCAGCGAGAACCCCGCTCGCGCCGCGGCGGGCACGTCGCCGCTGGCCATCGCCAGCTGCTCGCGGGCCTGCGCGAGGCCGACCTCGAGGTCGTTCAGCGCGCCCAGCCGCTGAGCGGCCTCATGGACCCGCGCGAGCAGCTTGCCGCGCGCCTCGATTTCCTTCTTCGACAACCGCCGGCCCGCCGCGCCACCAGGCACGGCAGCGCTCAGTTCCAGCGCCAGCCGCAGGCGACGCAAGCGACGACGCAGGTGATGCCGGCCCTCGGCATCGAGGCGGTCGAAGCGCCGGATCTGCTTGTCCACCGCCGCGCGCCATTGGGCGACGCGCTCGTGGACGTCGTCCAGGCCCGGCGCCTCGCCGCTCGCCGGATCCAGAACCGGTCGCGCCAGCCAGCCGATGACCGCGAGCATCCAGCCCTGGACCTCGCGCGTCAGCAGCAGGCCGGCCACGTCGGCCGGCGGCGCCTCGGGCGTTGCCGTCGCCGCGGACGGGCGCTCGGCGCGCCAGGCGGCCAGCAGTTCCTGGCGCCATGGCGCCTCGGCCTGCGCGTCGGCGTCGCGCGCCGCGGTGAGCCGGCGCGACAGCTGCCCGGCGCCTTCGGCGAGCGCCAGCATCGCCGGCTCGTCCTCGCGGGCGAGCAGCCGCAAGCCGACCCGTAGCCGGCGCAGGCCGACGCGCATTTGATGCAGGTGTTCCGGCAGATGGCGACCGCTCGCGATCTGCGAGGCATTGCCGACCACCGGCTCGAGGCAGGCGCGCAGCAAGGTGCCCAACGCCGCCTCGCGGGACTGGCCCTCGGTCCAGCGCAGGGGCCTGGACGCGGCCACCGGCGCGACCTCGGCCTGGCGCGCGAGCAGGTCGCCGCGCAGCGCCTTGGTGCGCAGTTCCAGCGACAGCCCGAAGCGCTCGATCGCCCACACCCGCGCGACCTCCAGCACCGCGCGCGGCTGGCCGCTCTTGAGCTCGATCTCCAGCTCGGCCACCGGCGTCCGGCGCAGCGCGTCGCCCTCGCCGGCGAGCAGCGCGCCCTGGTCGAGCGCGAGTTCCACCACGCCATGCCGCGTGCGCAGCGTCCGGCTGAGGCGGGTGATGTCGGTGCGGAACAGCGCCTGCAGCGCGCCGGCTGGGAGCGTGTCGACCAGCGCCTGGAGCGCCTGTCCGGCGGGATGGTCGGCATGTCGCGCGACATCGAGCGCCGGCGTCGCGTCGCCCAGCGCGACGTTGTGTTCGAGGCGGGTCATGCCGTCCGGCGCGGCGCCCTTGAGCGTCTGCACCCAGACCTCGCCTTCGCGTCGCAGGCGCAAGGCGAAGCCGGCCCGTGCGAGGTCGCGGGCCGGCGTGTCGAAGTAGATGGCCTGCAGCCGTTCTTCCGTGGCCGGCGACTGGGCGCTGCCCGCGACCCAGCGGCGGACCGCGGCCGATTGCGATGCGGGGATCTGGAAGCGCAGCTCGATTTCGGTCATCCGGCAGTGTCGCACGCAGGCCATGACAGCCGCCCGTCGGGTGCCGCTCGCGCGGGGCCGGCCCGATCGAACCAGAGATCGACGCCGCGCTGGCTCACGCGCAGCACCGCGAAGCCGTCGCCGGGATGGTCGTGCCAGGCGCCGACCACGCAGCGCAGGCGCCGCCCGCCGGGCTCGACGAACTCGAACGCGTCCGGCGCGGCCAGCTCCTCCGCCGCGGTGACCGCGAACGGCCAGGGCGCGTAGAGCGCGGAGCTGTGGACCGAATGGAGCTGCACCGGCGCGCGGTCCTCGCCGTCCACCGCCTCGATCCGCGCGCTCAGCCAGCCGGAGCGGTGCTCGTCGCCGGAGAGGAACACCAGGCCGGTCGCGCGCTGCCGCCAGATCGCGCCGAGCAATTCATGCAGGCTGTGCGGATAACCGTCCCAGGCGTCGGAGCGCAGGCAGCTCGCCGGATGCTCGGCCGTCGCGCGGCGACGCGGCAGCGGCAGCGAGCCCGACAGCAGGAAACGCGGCCGCCCCTGCGTCCGGCCGAGCCAGTCCTCGAAGGCATCGCGCTGCGCGATCGACCACAGGCGCGCGGTCGACCAGTTGGCGACCCGACGCGCCTCGCGTTCGCCGCGGGCGTCGGCGATGAGGAAGGCGGCGCCGCGCCAGTCGAATTCGTGCCACATCAGGCCCGGTCCGCCGACACGGGCGCCGGCTTCCCAGCGGTGATCCCAGGCCGCCTGCCGCGCGACATCGAACCACGGCCCCTTGCCCCCATGGCTCGCGCCCGGCGTCGGCTCCCAGTTGTCGACGATCTCGTGATCGTCGGGCGCGTGCACCAGGCGCTCGACGGTGGGCGGAAGCAACCGTATCGGCCCCGCCTTGAACTCCCCATAAGCGCGCCCGTAACGCTCGACGCCGCTGCGCGAGTCCGCCAGCCCGCCGCTCGCATCCGCGTAGATCTGGTCGCCGGCGAACAGCACCAGCGAGCAGGCCTGCCCCCGCGCCGTCGACCGCGTGAAGCGATGCAGCCGCGCCAGCGACGCGAGCGCCGGCCCCGCCTCGTCGGCGTCGAGCTCCCAGCCCGGGCTCACATCGAGCAGCCCCGGCGGGTACTGGCAGGCCGCGAGCACGAAGCAGAGGTCGACGTCGCCGGAGGCGCTCGCGTCCGGCGCATCCGGCGCGTCCGGCGACGGCACGAACCCATGGGCCCAGCGGTGCGACGGCAGGGCCAGGAGCTGTTCCAGCGCGCCCTCGACCTGCGCCTGCAGCTCGTCCTTGCCCAGTTCGTGCATGACGCCGCGATGCGCGCCCTCCATCGCCAGTGCGCGCGGCTCCAGGTACAGCGCCAGGAGGAGCAGGCCGCTCAGGTCGACGTTGTTGTCGTTGTTGTTGTCGTTGTCGTTGTCGTTGTCGACGTCGATGTCGATGTCGGAATCAAGGTCGAGCACCGGCGCACCGCCGGTCGGGCCTTGGCTTGGCGAGGCCGGAAAGTGCTCGACATCGACCGCACCGCGCCACGGCTCGCCGGGCCGCCCGATGCCCGGCGGCACGAAGGCCTCCAGCCGCCAGGGCAGCGGCAGGCGCTCATAGTCCCAGCCGCCGCGCCAGCGCATCGGCACCCAGAGCAGCCAGTGCGGCCAGCCGCGCTCCGGCCGCAACGCGGTCAGCAGGGGCACCCGGCCGTTCACCGGCGCCGCGCGCTCGACGCGATGGCCGGGTGCCTCGGCGCCGATCAGCAGGCCGCTGATGGCGGTCCGGGCGGTGCGGTGTCTCGCGCCGCTCATGGCGGGGACTCCTCGGCGAGGAAGGCCAGCACATGCGGGAACACCAGCGTCGCCACATGGCGCCCGATCAGGCAGTCCTGATGGCCATGGCCGGCGATCACGCGATAGCGGTAGCGGCCCGGCGCGGCCTGGTCGTAATGGTCCTTGAGCAGCTCGGCGCTGTCGGCGCTGCACAGCCCGTTGTCCTCGCCGTGCAGCGACAGCACCGGGAAGGCCTGCAGCAGCGCCAGGCTCTTGGCCAGGCTGTCGAGGTAGAGGCTCGCGCCCTGCCAGTCGGTGATCTCGTGGCAGCGCGCGAAGTGGATCGCCTGCGCGACGGTGTCCATGTTCAGCGGTCCGAAGTGGTCGTCGATGAAGTCCAGCACCGGCTGGTCGACATTGGCGACCGCGAAGTCCCGCCCGTAGAGCAGGTCCATGCGGTGCCGCGTCGCCGTCCACGGCGTGCGGCGCATGCGCCAGGGCGGCCACGGCGGCGGGTTCTCGAGGTCGAACTCCCGGTCCGGATACGGCAGGCTGGCCAGCAGGCGGTCGAGCAGCTGGTCGACCAGCGTCGGCGGGCCCTCGGGTCGGAAGGTGTAGCCGCCCATCGGCAGGTAGGGCCGCAGGTACTGCATCAGCACGCCGCGCAGGCTGTTGGTCGGCGACATCACCATCAGCGGCGTCACCTGCGAGATCACCAGCTTCGCGATCCGGTCCTTCAGCAGCGCGCGCAGCGGATGGTGGCGCTCCCAGGGCTGCTCGCGCGGCTCCAGCAGCGCCATGTGCAGCATCACCGAGCCCATGCAGTGCGCGAAGACGTTCAGGCGCCGATGCCCGGTCTCTCGCAGCACCCGGTCCACGGCCAGCGGGATGTCGTTGAACGCGGACTCCTCGAAGGTCCAGGGCAGCGTCGCCGTGGGCAGGCCGGCGCTGGTGCGCATGTCCAGCACCCACACGTCGTGCCCCGCGTCCCACAGCAGCTTGGCCGGCCCGGGCCTCACCGAGTGGTGGGCGAAGGTCGTGCCGCTGGCGCTGTAGCCATGGATCATCAGCATCGGCACGCCACCCGGGCGCGCGTAGCGCGTCAGGCGGATGAGCACCGGGCGGTCGTCGTCGGCGCGCGGCGGGCGGTCCAGGTCCTGGCGTTGCGCGCCCGCGTCGCCCCAGCGGCCCGCGGCCATCTCGATCACCACCGGCTCCGGCAGCCCCGGCACCGCCCCCGGCAGACGCGAGACGCGCCGCGGCGGCGCTTCGTCGGGTTTGCGGAAGGTCCAGGCATGCAGCCCGATGGTCATCCGCGCGATGTAGGCCATCAGCGCGCCGACATCGCGCACCGCCGACGGGACGTCCCGAGCCTGACGCACGCGCAGCAGCGGCAGGCGCTCGCGGGCGAGGTGATGCAGGTCGACGGTCAGCGTGATCGCGCGCGCGCCCGGCGGCGGCGCCAGGCCCGCGACCGGCGTCAGGACCATGCGGCTCAGCTGCGTCCACGGATTGCCGCGCCGGGTGTAGCTGATGCGCTTGCAGCCGTGCAGGTCCTGGCCGCGCAGCGCGGCCGCCCAGGCCGGCAGCTCGGCCGCGGGATCGACGCGCACCCGATAGCGCATCAGGCGCGCCTCGCCCGCATGACCGGCGAGATGCCAGGCGTTGACCGCCCGCGCGCGCAGCCCCGCCCGGGCCGCGCCCGGGGCCTTCGGCGCGGCGCGTCGTCCGGCCCAGTCGACCAGGCCCTGCCAGCTGTCGCGGATGCCGCGGTTGATCGCCCAGGCCCAGAGCCCGCGTGCATGTCGGCGCAGCGGGCCCGAGGCCTCGCGCTGGAACAGCGTCAGCTCGCCGTCGGCCAGCGGCACGCTGAACAGCGCGTGATCGTCGCCGTGCTCCTCGTGCGGCCAGAGCCGGCCGTCACCGGCCTTCGGGCCGACGATCTCGAAGCCGCCCGAGCGCTTCTCGCTCGCCTCGAAGACGCGCAGCCGGCTGCCCGGCGCGACCACCAGCCGGCGCTCCGGCCCCGGCCGCAGCAGCGCGGCCAGCACGGCCGGCCGATAAACGACGCACAGCTCCAGGTACTTCACCGGCGAGCCGGGCGCGCCGGGCCAGCGGACGAAACCGCCGAGGCGCTCGCGCACCTCGATGACGGTGTCGCGCGGCGCGGCGCCATCGGCGGCGACGCGGTCGGCGGTGCGATCGGACGCGCGATCGGCAGTGGATCGCTCGCCGGCGAGTCGGTCGGTGGTGGCGGGACCGCGAGCGGCTCGATCGTGGGCGGTTCCATCAGGCGCGGAGGGCGTCGCAGGGGCGCGCTCATGGGACAGGTCCCGGAACACCGGCCGCTCGCGCTCGCGCCGCTGGGCGACCGGCGACGGCCCGCCCAGCCCCCAGGCCGCCACCAGGTGGTCGAGCGCGCGCTGCGCGAGCGCGCTGATCGTCAGCGCCGGATTGATCGCCAGCGAGCCCGGCACGATCGCGCCGTCGAGCACGACGAGCCCGTCATGCACCGCCTCGCCATCGCCGGCGAAGACCTGGCCGATCGCGTTGACGACGCCATCGGTGCCGCGGTCGCCCATCGCGCAGCCGCCCAGCGGATGGACGCTGACCATGGGGCCGCGCGCATCGTTCGCGAGGAAGGCCATCTCCGGCGGCAGCAGCTGCCACAGCGGATTGCGCAGCAGGCGCGCGCCCTGCGCGGCGAGGCGGCGCTGCAAGGCCTCGTGGCGGCGGACGACCGCGGGTTCGTCGCGCAGGCTCGGCCAGTCGACCTGCAGGCCGCCCGGTTCCGCGAAGCCCTCGGGCCGCACCAGCCGCCCGGTGCCGCTGTCACGGCCGACGATCGCGAGCGGCAGCTGCCGCGCCGTCGTGGACGGCCGCACGGCGAAGGGGTCGTCGAAATCGGCGCGTTCCTCATGCGGGCCGGCGTTCGGCCGCGCCAGCGCATCCAGCGCCGCGGCCAGCGCGAAACCTTCCTCGAAGATCGGCCGGAGCGCGCCCGGGATCGCGAGGTCCTCGACGACATGGTCCGGCCCCGCGTCCAGCACGCCGGTGATGGTCGGGCCCACCTGCCGCGACGCGGGCGGCTGGTCCTCGTCGGCGACGGCGTGGACCGCGCGCGGCCAGTCGTGGCCGACCGCGATCGCGTCGCCGTTGGCGGAAAACGCCTGGCCCAGCATCCGCGACAGCGGCAGGCCGCGGTCGCGCGCGCTCATCAGGATCTCGGTCGAGCCCAGCGACCCGGCCGCCAGCACGACCCGGCGCGCGATCAGCTCGAACGGCGCGCCCTGCCGGTCGCGCAGCAGTTCGTCGGTGTGCTGCACGGCCACGCGCCAGCCGGCGCCGGGCACCGCCTCGAGCCCTTCGACGCTGGCGCCGCAGACCAGCTCCGCGCCCTGCCGCCAGGCCTGCAGCAGCAGCCCGGTGTCCAGCGACAGCTTGGCCTCGTGGTTGCAGCCGGTCGCGCAATCGCCGCAGGAGAGGCAGGGCCGGTGCGCCCAGTCCGCCGCGCCGCGCGGCGCCGCGTCCATGGCGACCTGCAAGCGCGCCGCCCGGGTGCGCGCCGGATCCAGCGCCCGCAGCGCGTCCAGCCGGCGGCGCGCGGCCTCGGGCCGCTGGACGCGCAGCCGCTCGATCGTGTTGTCTCCCTGGGCGTCGCGCACGCCCAGCAGCCGCTCGGCGCGCTCGAACCACGGCGTCATGTCCTCGTCGAGGAAGGCCTGCGGCCAGCCGGGCTCGCGGAACACCGCCGGATCGGGCCGCTCCATCACGCCCGCGTTGATCAGCGAGCCGCCGCCCAGGCCATTGGCCAGCGCGACGCAGACATCCGGTCCCAGCCGCACATCGAAGAGCCCCTCGCGACGGCCCATCGGCGCGGAGGCGCCGGCCCGCGCGAGCCGCACATGCCCGGGCAGGTCGGCGAAGCGGCTGGGGAAGGCGCCGGGCAGGTACTCCCGGCCGCGCTCCAGCACCACGACCTCGAGACGCCGGCCGTCCGCGTCGCGGCGACCCGCGAGCGCCTGCGCGGCGGCCGCGCCCCCATAGCCGCTGCCGACGATGAGCACGTCCACGGCGGCCGGGCCGGGCGCGGGCGCGCCCAGCCGCTCGACCATCCAGTCCTCCAGCGGGCGCGACAGCCAGCGCGTGCCCAGCGGCCGTTCCCGGCCGGCGGCGGCACCGTCAGACGGGGCTGGCGGCGCCTCCTCGAACGGACGAGACATCGACACCCTCCCTGCGGTACTCGGCCAGCGCGGCCTGCATCGCGTTGATCAGCAGCTCTTCGGTGACCGGCTTGTGCAGCAGCGTCAAGCCGGCCTCGTGGGCCTCGCGCAGCCGCTCCGGCGCGGTGTCGCCGCTGACGATCAGCGCCGGCAGGCCGGGGAAGGCGCTGCGCAGCGAGCGCACGGCGCTGATGCCGTCCTCGCCGCCGCGCAGCCGGAAGTCGGTCAGCAGCAGGTCCGGCTGCTGGCCCATGCTCTTGAGCAGGCCTTCCCGCGTGCTGCCCGCCAGCAGCACCTGGCAGCCGTGCGCGCTCAGCAGCGCATGCATGGCCACGCGCACCGGCTCCTCGTCGTCGATCACCAGCACCCGCATCGGGGGCAGCGCCGGGCCCTGTCTGGGCGCCGCGCCGGGTCGCACCAGCGCGATGTCGGCGGCCGTCACGTTCAGCATGAAGCTGGAGCCATGCCCCGGCGCCGATCGCAGGCCCAGGTGCAGGTCCAGCAGGTCGACGAGGCGCGTGACGATGGACAGCCCCAGGCCCAGGCCCTTGGCGCGATCGCGCTCCGGATTCCCGACCTGGTAGAACTCCTCGAAGATGCGCTGCTGCTCGTGCTCGGGAATGCCCATGCCGGTGTCGCGCACCGACAGGCGCCAGACTTCCTCGTCCTGGCCGCGGTTGACCTCGATGGCCACCTCGCCGCGCATCGTGTACTTGATGGCGTTGTCGATCAGGTTGCGCACCACGCGCTCGAGCAGCACCGGGTCGCTCTCGACGCAGGCCTCGGGCGGGCAGTCCAGGCGCAGCAGCAGCTGCTTGCGCAGCGCGGCCGGCTGGAACTCCCGCTGCAGCCGGCCCAGCCAGGGCTGCAGCGCGAAGACCTGGTTGTTCACCGGCACGACGTTGGCGTCCAGCTTGGAGATGTCCAGCAGCGCGTCCATCTGCGAGGACAGCGACTGCAGCGCCAGGTTCATCTGCGTCACGATGACGCGGCCTTCGTCGTCCATCGGCCGCTTGTCCAGCGCCGCGCCGAACAGCGACAGCGTGTGCATCGGCTGGCGCAGGTCGTGGCTGGCCGAGGCGAGGAAACGCGTCTTGGCCGCCATCGCGGACTCCGCCTGCGACAGCGCCTGGCGCAGCTGCTGGTTGCTCTTGTTCTGCTGCAGCCGGATCAGCACCGACTCGGCGAACACGCGGTAGGTGTCGCGCGCCAAGCCGGTCAGGATGACGCCGAAGAAGACGATCAGCGCCGACAGCACCCAGTCGAGCCAGCGGTGCTGCTCGCCGGGCTGGTGGAAGAGGCCCCACGCGAGCGCATTGGCCAGCGTCACCGGCCACAGGAAGACCTGGAACACGACGCGATGGCCGGCCGTGGTCGCGACCGCGCCGGCGCACAGGCCCAGCAGCACGACGGTCTGCACCATCCGTTGGAAATCGCTCAGGTGCGGCGCCGCGACCAGCGACACGCTGAAGACCAGGCCGTTGGCCAGGCTCAGCCAGATCGCCCAGTCCAGGCGTTGCTCGAGGGGGCGCTCATGCATCTCGGGCAGCCGGCCCAGCACGACCCAGCGCGCCGCCAGCACCACGAAGACCACGCCCAGCCAACCGTAGGCCAGCCACGGCGACATCACCTGCGCCGCCATCATCGCCATCATCAGCGCGGCGATGCTCACCGGATACGGGACGCGGCGGCCCTGCTTGCCGATCAGGCGCAGCAGTTCGAGCTCGACGCTCGCCTGCTCGGCGCTGCGCTCACCCGCCATGACCGGAGGGGGCAGCGCCTGGCCGCTGCCGCGAGTGGAGATGCATGGGTTGTGTAAGGCTTGTACTGGGCCGGCAATATATCTTGCCGAACCCTCACACCCAAGTGCCGCGGCTGGGGGCGGCGCGCCAGCGCGACCGGGCCGCCGCGCAAATCGCGAGAAAGGCTAAAAAGCGCAGCGCGGATAAAACTATGCCGACCACCGCCGCCCCTTCGGGCTTTGGTAGGTCGGCATAGCACTCCTCCCCTTGATCACAACGCTGAGGTCCAGGCAGCGCGCGATCGGTGCCCAGTATGCGAAGGGAGGCCACCGCCCGGTATCCCCCTCAAGAGGGAGAGCGCCGAGGGCCTCGGCCTCCCGCAGGTCCGCGGCGTTCGGGCAAGGCGCTCATGCCGCTCAGGCGATCCGCAGTCGCTCCGGCGCATGGCTGTCGCGCAGCAGTTCCTCCAGCAGCGCGAGGTAGTAGCCCAGCGGCGGCGTCCGCATGCCCGGCCGCTTGGCCAGGTCGTCCCAGCGGCGCAGCTGCAGCGCGGCGCTCGCATGCCGCTGGGTCATGAAGCGCAGGCGCTCCTCCGCGTTCATCGGACCGCCCTGCAGCGCCAGGCTGTGGCGCGAGGCCTCGGACAGGCCGGGCCCGTAGGCGGGATCGGTGCTCACCAGGTAGCGCTTGGCGTCGACATGCAGCCGGATCGGCTCCAGCACGTCAGGTCCCAGACCGCCCGCGCGCAGCAGCGGCAGCGCGGTCAATTCGTGCTGGTCATCCCGCAGAGGGGCAGTTGAACCACCGTCCATCAGTTGGCCGACGTCATGCAGCAGCGCCGCGGCTACAAGGCTATGCTCCGCGTGCGCCCATTCGGCCAGTTGCGCGCATTGGAGCGCGTGCTCCAGCGCGGTGACCGGCTCGCGGCGCTCGTCGCCGTACTGCAGGTGGCCGCGACGGTGAAACACGGCCTCGACCTTCGCGATCAGGTCCATGACGAATCCTCGACGTCACTCCAAGGGCGGAGCGGCGCCAGTCTCGACCCCGCCGATGACGGGTCTGTGAAGCGACGATGGGGTTCTCATTCAAATCGACTGAACAGTGGCCTCAGTTCCGGTGAACCGACGACGTACGGCGCACGCAGACACTTCCCTCCATTCCGGACGCCCCGGCCCTCGACGGCCCGGGGACCTGCCCCAGGAACTTCCCCAGGACGCGAGCTTTCCATGACCACGATCGACGACCAGCCCCAGGACCCCGACAACGCCCCGACGCAGCCGGCCGAGGCGGCCGCCGTGCCGGTGGCGCCGGTCGCCGCGCCGGCACCGATGCCAATGGTCAAGACCCGCTACGACGGCGTGGCGATGCTGTTCCACTGGGTGCTGGCGATCGCGATCATCGGGACCTTCTCGGTGGGCTGGTACATGGCGGACCTGCCGTTCTCGCTCACCCGGCTCAAGCTCTTCAACTGGCACAAGTGGGCCGGCGTGACCATCCTGGCGCTGTCGGCGCTGCGGCTGCTGTGGCGCCTGGGGCACCGCCCGCCGGCGGACCTGCCGATGCCGGCCTGGCAGAAGCTGGGGGCCCACGCGGTGCACTGGCTGCTGTACGCGGCCTTCTTCGCGGTGCCGCTGAGCGGCTGGGCCTACAGCTCGGCGGCCGGCTTCCCGATCGTGTGGTTCGGCGTGCTGCCGCTGCCCGACTTCGTGCCCAAGGACAAGGCGCTGGCGGAATCGCTCAAGCAGCTCCACCAGTTTTTCGCCTACGGCCTCGGCCTGCTCGTCCTTGCCCACCTTGGCGCCGTGGTCAAGCACGTCGTGCTCGACAAGGACGGCCTGCTGCGGCGCATGCTCCCGGGCCGCGCCTGAGCGGCATCGGCGCGGCAATCGCCCTGGACAACACCTGACCCCAAGACTTCCGACCCCGCAGAGGATTTCATGACCGCACGTATGGCCACCCATCTCTCGATCACCGCGCTGTCGGTGCTGAGCGCCGCCTTCATCCTGGCCGCGCCGGCGATGGCGCAGACCAAGCCGGCCACGCCCGCCGCTGCGGCCGCGCCCGCCACCGCCAAGCTGGTGCCGGCGCAGAGCGACATCGCCTTCACCTTCCGCCAGATGGGCGTGCCGGTGGACGGCCACTTCAAGAAATTTGACGCGCAGGTGGCCTTCGATCCGAAGAACCCGGCCGCCGGCAAGGTGTCGCTGTCGATCGAGCTGGGCAGCGCCACGCTGGGCGACGCCGCGACCGACGCGGAGCTGGTCAAGCCCGAGTGGTTCAACGTCAAGAAGATCCCGACCGCCACCTTCCAGAGCACCGCCATCAAGGCGCTGGGCGGCGGCAAGTTCGAGGCCACCGGCAAGCTCACGATCAAGGGCCAGGTGAAGGACGTGGTCGTGCCGGTGGCGCTGGCCCAGGCCGGCGGCACCACGACCGCCACCGGCGCGTTCGCGATCAAGCGGCTGGACTTCAACATCGGCGAGGGCGAGTGGAAGGACACCTCCATGGTCGCCAACGACGTCCAGGTGAAGTTCAAGCTGGCCCTCACCGGCATGGCGCCGCTGTAAGCGGCCCGCCGCCATTCCTTCGAGTTCCTCCGAGTTCCTCCAACCGGTCCGGGTCCTCGCCCGGTTCCTTTCCATCCCAACTGTTCGACAGGACCCCACGATGATGAAGAAAGCCCTGCTGCTCGCCTCCCTGATCGCCGCCGCCGGCCTGGCGCAAGCCCAGAGCGCGACCTACGCGATCGACCCGACGCACACCTACGCCACCTTCGAGATCAAGCACTTCGGCACCTCGACCAACCGCGGCCGCTTCGACAAGAAGGAAGGCACCGTGCAGTTCGACAAGGCCGGCAAGTCGGGCAAGGTCGAGATCACCTTCGACATGAACGGCATCAGCACCGGCTCGACGCAGTTCGACAACCACCTGAAGAGCAAGGACTTCTTCGACGTGGCCAACAACCCGACGGCCAAGTTCGTCGGCGACAAGTTCACCTTCTCGGGCGACAAGGTGGCCTCGGTGGCCGGCCAGTTGACGCTGAAGGGCAAGACCGCTCCGGTGACGCTGACCGCGACCAACTTCAACTGCTACGACAACCCGATGCTCAAGCGCGAGGTCTGCGGCGGCGACTTCGAGACCACCTTCGACCGCACGGCCTTCGGTGTCGACTACGGCATCCAGTACGGCTTCTCGAAGGACATCAAGGTCATCGTCCAGGTCGAGGCGGTGAAGCAGTAAGCCCCCGGGAATCCTTCACACCCGATGCCGGAAGGCCCGCGAAAGCGGGCCTTTCGCGTTTGCGGGCGGCCGCCCGGAGCGGGCCGGACCGCCGCGCCGACGCCCCGGCCTGTCGCGGATCGGCGCAGTCCATCCCGGCCTCCGCACGGCGCGTCGCCCGCCGCCTCGGGCGCCCAGGGGACTTGCGTACAGTGCGCCCCATACGACAGGTCCCCCCATGAACGCGCCGACTCCCGCCTCCCCCACCCCGCGCCAGCGCTGGCAGCGCTTCATGAAAGCCGCCGAGCAGGGTTTCCACAGCTACGGCAGCTGGCTGGTGTCCATCACCTGGAAGCGCTTCGCGCTGCTGTCGGTGATGCTGATCATCGGCGCCAACATCCTCCAGACCCTGCCGCCCTTCTCCTTCAGCTGGCAGTTGCCGGTCGAGACCACCGAGACCATCCACCCGCCCAAGGACCTGCGCCGGGATCGCGACCGCGAGAAGGCAGCGGAAAAGGCCGCGGAGAAAGCCGCCGCCAAGGCCGAGAAGCAGGCGGCAGAGGCCGAGCGGGCCGCCCGCTCGGAGCGCTCCGGCGAAGAAGCCGAGCCCGAGCACGCTGCCTCCGCCGCCAGCGGCATCCAGGCCGAGGACCTCGAGGGCCTGCGCTACGAAGTCCAGATCGACAAGCGCGGCGTGCGCATCGTGCCGCGCAAGCCGCTCAGCGCCGCCAGCGCGGCGGCCAGCGGTGCGGCGTCCGAGGCCGAGGTCACCGATCCCAACCTGCCCGCCATCGACATCCGCATCCCCAACGAGAAGCAGCGCGACGCGGTGCGTGAAGCGGTCCGCACCGCGGTCAACGACGCCAAGCGCGTGCTGGAAGAGGCCGCCGAGGAGGCCCGCCAGGCCAAGGCCGAAGCCGAGGAAGCCAAGGATGAACTCGAGCAGGCCCAGCGCGAGACCTCGCGCAAGACCCGCTACCGCACCGTCCACCTGGGTGACTTCCTCGACAAGCTCGCCATCCTGGTGGTGCTGGCCTCGGCGCTGCTGAAGGCCACCTACAAGGGCCGGCTGCAGGCCGAGGTCAAGGCCGCCAAGGCCACCGAGACCGCCGAGGCCGAATCGCTGCGCCGCCAGGTCGTCGAGGCCCGCATGGCCGCGATGCAGGCCCAGGTCGAGCCGCACTTCCTGTTCAACACCCTGGCCTCCATCGATCACCTGATCGAGACCGACCCGCCGCGCGCCTCGCAGATGCAGAAGAACCTGATCGCGCTGCTGCGGGCCTCGATGCCGACGATGCGCGAGGCCAATGCCAACGGCGGCGTGCGCGATCTGGGCCGCGAGATGGCCGTGATCCGGCCCTACCTCGAGATCCTGCAGGTCCGCATGGAAGAGCGGCTCCAGATCCGCATCGACGTGCCCGACGGCCTGCTCTCGGCCGAGTTCCCGCCGATGATGATCCAGAGCCTGGTCGAGAACGCCATCAAGCACGGCCTGGAGCCCAAGGCCGAGGGCGGCAGCCTGACCCTCAAGGCCGAGATCGTCCACGGCAAGCTGCAGGTCACCGTCGCCGACACCGGCCTGGGCTTCGGCCGGGCCGCGACCTCCGGCACCGGCGTCGGCCTGGCCAACATCCGCGAGCGCCTGTCGCTGCTCTACGGCAAGGCGGCCAGCCTGACCGTCGCGGAGAACCAGCCCTCCGGCACCGTCGTCACCATCACCGTCCCGTACCGGACCTCTGCCCACCACGCGCAGGAACAAGGAGCACACGCATGAAGACGCTGTTCAAGGCCCTGTTGATCTTCGGTTTCGTCCTGGTCGGCGTGGCGACGCTGCTCGGCTGGGGCGCGGTCCACCTGCTGGGCGACGTGCCCGGCGTACACCTCACCATCGACGGCGACGACGTCATCGGGACCAGCCTGGACCTGGCCGATGCCTTCGGCGCCGGGCTGGGGCTGATCATCGCCATCGGCGTGATGTGCCTGATCGTGCCGCTGCTGCTCCTGCTGGGCCTGGGCCTGCCGCTGCTGATCATCGGCGCGCTGGTGCTGGCCGGGCTGGCGGCGCTGGTGGGGGTGGGCGCGATCGTCGGCTCGCCGCTGATCCTGATCGGCCTGGTCGTCTGGCTGCTGGTGCGCGACAAGCCGCGCAAGGCGCCGATGGCGCCGCCCGCCGCGCCGGTCGCCCCGGCCCCCATGCCCAACATGCCTCAAGCGCCCACCGAGCCGACCCTGCACGCCTGAGCCTTCCTTCCCGCCGGTCCGCGGACCGGCGCCTGCCCTAACATCGCCCCTCATGAGCGACACCACCTCCGCCCCCCGCGCCGTCCTCGCCGACGATGAACGACTGATGCGCGAGCAGCTGCGCAGCCGCATCGCCGAGGTCTGGCCCGAGCTCCAGATCGTCGCCGAGGCCAAGAACGGCCTGGAGGCCGTCGAGCTGGTCAAGGAACACAAACCCGACCTGGTCTTCCTCGACATCCGCATGCCGGGGCTGACCGGCGTGGAAGCGGCCAAGCAGATCGCGCAGCTGCCCGACGACGACGAGTGGGCGCTGCCCGAGATCGTCTTCATCACCGCCTACGACCAGTACGCGGTCGAGGCCTTCGAGCAGGGCGTCTGCGACTACGTGCTCAAGCCCGCGGAACGCGACCGGCTGCAGGTCACCGTCGGACGCATCAAGAAGCGCCTGGCCCAGCGCAGCGGCGAGGCCGAACCCGAAGGCCCGGCCACCGGCACGCTGCAGCAGCTGCTGCACTCGCTGTCGGCGCGGGTGAACAACGCGGGGGGGGCGCCGAAATATTTGCAGTGGATTCAGGCGTCGGTCGGCCAGACCATTCAGATGATTCCGGTGGAGGACGTGCTGTTCTTCATCAGCGACGAGAAGTACACCCGCGTCCAGACGCCCACCGTCGAGGCGCTGATCCGCAAGCCGATCAAGGAACTGGTCGAGGAACTCGACCCGCAACTGTTCTGGCAGATCCACCGCTCGACACTGGTCAACGTGAAAGCCATCAACGGCATCAGCCGCGACTTCCGCGGCCGCCAGCTCGTGGGCGTTCGAGGACTCGACGAAAAACTCGAGGTGAGCCGCTCCTACACCCACCTCTTCAAAGGCATGTGACGCGGCTGCGAGTCGGGTGCCGGGCGGTGTTGCAAATCCTCGCCATAGCGCTGCTATGGCTGCGGTTTGCGCCTAGCCCGGCTCCCGACTCGCAACCGCGTCACTCGTGGCAGGCATCCCTTGGGAATTAGCGAGGGGGAGCTTTGAGCTTGACGCCAGCAGCCTTCATCGCGCGGCGAACCTCGGGGGCACCCTCGAAGTCGGAATCCATGTCAGGCTGCACCGTCTCGAGGCCGTGGCTCGAATCGAGGTCGCCGGGGCCACCGGGACGACGTGAAGGCGTGCGAAGGCCAAGACCCAGCGCCATCAGCGCGTAGAAGAGGAACGCAATCCGCGGAGCGTCGATCAGGCTGTCGAAGAGACCGACGATCACGAAGGCCGAGAGGCCGCCCACGACGGCGGGCGACAGCGGATGGCGGCGACCCGCACCGAAGGTGCAGCGCCACAGCACCGTCACCAGCAGGCTGCTCCACAGCGCCAGGCCGAACAGGCCCTGCTCGAACAGCACGTGCAAGGGCAGGCTCTTCATGTGGAACGGCATGTGGTTGCGGTCGCTGGTGAAGTACCAGCGCGCCAGGCCCTCGCTGAAGTCGCCGTTGCGCAGCAGCGGTCCATGCACGCTGTCCGCGATCGACACCGACGCGATTTCAAGCACACCACCCCGCCAGTTCTGCGTGACCGAGGCCACCAGCCGTCGCGGCGCCCAGAGCGAACCGCCGAAGTCCGGCGGCACGTGACCCAGCTTCAGCTGCACCGGCTGCCAGGCGCCGCCCAGCGGCTCGACATCCGCCTCGCGGTCCACGCAGCGCAGCGGATAGAGCAGGAACTTCTCGCAGACCTCGACCCGCAGCCGGGTCTTGAACTGGGTCCGCAGGGTCACCGTCGCGGCCACCTCGCCCGCCACCGACGGCACACGCTGGCTGAGCCGGAACATCTCGCCGTTGCCCATCATGTGCAGGCCGCTGGTCAGCGTGACGGTCGGTCGCGGCGACGGCTCCGCACCCGGCAACCCCACGGCCAACCCGTCCTCGCGCGCCGGGTTCCACCGGTAGTCGCCGACACGCTCGTCGAAGGGGCCGCCATTGGCGAAGCTCGCGGGAAAACGGCCGCTGCCCTTGCCGAGCAGCCATTCGTCCATGGTCTTGAGCAGGTCCAGGCCGATGCGCCAGTGCTCGAGGCGGCCCTCGAAGTCCTGCTGCCCCGTCGACATCCGCTGGCCGATGTACGCGCCTCCGCCCAGCGCCGCGACCACCGCGCAGGCCAGCAGGCAGCCCGTCCACACCAGCCCCCGGATGCGCCAGCCGACGCTGCGCAGGTCGGCGCCGACACGCGGCGACCATTGCGTCGAGATCCATCCGATCGCCAGCACGGCCAGCACCGCCGCGGCCGGCCCCAGTCCGCGGCCGCCGCCCCAGTGCGTCGCGACCAGGCCGGCGCCCGCCAGCGTGGCCATCCACACCACCGCGAACGCGAAGGCCTGCGCAGGCTGCGTCAGCCCGCCGCGCCACAGCCAGCCCATTCCCAGGCCCAGCAGCACCACGGCGCCATCGATGAGGTAGGCGCCCTTGGGCACGAGGTCGATGAGCAGCCCTCCGCCAAGCGCCAGCAGCAGCGCTGGCAACGGCGACAGCATCAGCAGCGCGCGCTGCTGTCCGCGCGGCCAGGAGGCGCGTGAGGCCGGCATCGCCAGCAGCACCGCGACGCTGCCCGCGAGCGCGAGCAGGGCCCGATAACCACCGGCGCCGAAGAGCACCCAGGCCGCCAGCGCGGTACCGCCGATCACGCCGGCGGACCAGCCCAGCGGCACGGGGCCGCCGCTCGCCGCCAGGCTGCCGGGCAACGATCCTTCCTGCCGCGCCGCCGCCAGGGTCTCGCGGCGCTGCACCGCCCACAGCAGCGCGCACAGCGCCATGCCCAGCGGCACCGCCAGGTAGACGCCACGCGAAAAGGTCGTCAGCGAGGCGTAGAAGGCCAGCAGCAGCACCGCCAGCGCGCCGAGGAAGCGCAGCGGGCGGCGCTCCCGCATCGCCCACAGCAGCGCGAACGGCAGGCTCAGCGCGAGCGCGCCATCCAGCGACGCGCCGCCGACATTCATCTCCCAGAACAGCGAGGTGGTCCGGTAGTCGGTCGAGAAGTCCAGCAGCCCGGTGTAGACCCAGCGCTCCCACAGCGCGCCCAGCGAGGTGCTCAGCAGCACCAGCACCCAGGCCGCGCGGGACAGGCGCTGCACCGACGAGGGCCGCAGGTCGGACGCCTTCTGCCACAGCGGCAGCAACAGCAGCACCAGGAAGAAGCTCTTGCCCGCGCGCAGGCTGTTCATCGGCTCCTGGAAGCCCTGCCAGAAGCCGGACTGCACGCCGCCGGCATGCACGAAGCCGCGCCACACCGCGATGAATGCCGACAGCGCGAAGACCGCCATCAGCACCCGCACCGCGGCGCGCCAGCGCAGCGTGCGGTAGCGCCACGGCACCGGCTGGTGCGCGGGCGCCTTCAGCGCCAGCGCCGCGTAACCGCCCGCCGCCACGGCAAGCACGACCAGGTCCAGTTCCTCGAAGGTGATCCAGCCGGTCCAGGGCGCGAAGCCGATCGCCGGCACCAGCGCCGGCACGAGGAAGGGCAGCGCGCGCCAGCCGAAGAAGCTGGCGACGGCCAGGGCCGTCCACAGGGCGACGGCGGCGGCCGGTTCGATGGGGTAATGACGCGCGAGCCACAGCCCGGCGACGGCGCAGGCGGCGCCCGCCGCCAGCGTGGCCAGGGCCGGCAGGCGCCGGGGCAGGACGAGGTTCATGCGCGCGCTCGTCCCAGGCTGCTGGCGATGCACCACTGCGCCGGCCAGTAGCTGGCCAGCACCCAGAAGCTGGCCATGTCCAGCGGGCCGGCGAACTTGTTGATCGCCAGCATCGCGTCGGACAGCACGAACAACGTGCCGCCCCAGGCGGCCCAGCGGGCCAGCGGCTCGTCGGACTGCCCGACGCTGCCGCGCCACCAGGCCCAGGCCTGCGCCGCCATCGTCGCCAGGCAGACCACGTAGACCACCACCGGCACCTGCAGCGCGGCCGGGATGCTGGACCAGAGCCGGCCCAGCACCATCGCCGCGATGAGGCCGAACATCAGGAAGGGCCAGCGCACCACGCCCAGCCGCTTGCGGGTGCAGAAGCCGACGACGTAGCAGACGTGCGCCGCGAGGAAGCTCACCAGCCCGGGCAGGAAACCCTGCTCCGGCCAGAGCAAGGCAACGTCACCGGCCAGCGAGCACAGCAGGCCGGCCCGCAGCCAGCGCGCCAGGCGCGGCTGCTGCGCGCCCCGCCCCCAGGCGTACAGCAGGATGAGGACGGTCGTCAGCGGCTTGAAGACGAAGGCCAGCGCCGGTGGCAGCTCGGGCGGCTGGGACAGCGCAAGGATGGCGACGGCCGCGCTGAGCAAGGTCAGCAACGGCAGTGCGACACCCATCCGGGAGGCGGGCTTGGCGGCGGAGGCGGTCATGCGGCCGCATTCTGCCGTTTGCCGATGGCGTCCATCCCCCTGGACCCGGTGACATGGCAGACCTTACAGGTCGGGAGGCGCGGACTCGCACCGCCGGTCAGAGGTAGCCGCTCCGGCGGTCGAGCGCCTGCATGCGTTCATGCAGCGAGGCCTCGGGGACCTGGAACTTGTTCGCCAGCTTGCGGGCGCTGAGCATGCCGTGATCCATCAACCGGTAGATCGCGACCTCCGGCATCAGCAGGTCCAGCGCGAAGTGGTGGGCCTCCTGCTCGATGCGTCGCGGGCAGCAGGTGGACAGCGTGACCAGCGTCTCCGGCGGCACCGGTCCGTGTCCCAGCAGGTGGTGGCCCAGCGCGTGCGCCAGCACGATGCGCCGCCGCGCCGCGTCCTCGCCCAGGTTGACCTCGATCACCGGCCGTTCGTCGAGGTAGAGCAGGCGGCCGCGATACGGGTACAGCGGTTCCTGCGCGCCGCCGCGGGCGCGCACCTCCACGCCGGCGCCCTCGGCCAGGTCCTGCGCGCTCACCGGCAGCGTGGCGGGATGCCAATGGGCCTGGCGCAGTTCATCGGCAATCGTGCCGATGAGGCGGTGGCGGGCGGCGGCCTCCTCGGGCGGCAGCGCGTCGCTGAAGCGCGACTTGGGGAAGGGGGCGGCGGACATCGGGTCTCCTCGGCGGGCGCAGAGGGACCGGATGCTAGGAAGGCGGACAGGGCCTCGTAATGACCCGAACCAGTAAGAATCCTGCGCTTGCGCCCCCGCACCCGTGGGTCGGGTGACCGGGGTTGCTCAGCGCTCGTCCTTGGCCGCCTGCGCCTGCCGGGCCGCGGTCTCGGCGGCCTTGGCGGCCAGTTGCTCGCGCATGCGCTTGAGCTTCTCCCGCGGGTCTTCCTTGATGCCGCTCTCGTTGAGCTTCATCTCCGCGATGAAGCGCGAGGGCACGCCCACCACCGTCTCGCGGTTCTTCTTGCGCCGGCGCAGCGTGGACACCGCCAGCGTGCGCCGCGCCCGCGTGATGCCGACGTACATCAGCCGGCGCTCCTCCTCGACGCGCTGCGGCGTGAGGTCCTCGTTCTCGGCCTTGAAGGGCAGCAGACCCTCGTTGACGCCGGCCAGCAGCACGTGCGGCCATTCCAGACCCTTGGAGGCATGCAGCGTCGTCAGCACGACCTGGTCCTGCTCCTCCTGGCGCTCGGCCAGCGACAGGATGACGCTGATGGTCTGCGCCACGTCGAGCAGCGACTGGCGCGGGCTCTCGGTGGTGATGCCGCCGTCGGTGGTGATCTCGCCCCCGCAGCGTTTGGCGACCCAGTCGACGAAGTCCAGCACGTTGCCCCAGCGGGCCTGCGCGACCTTTTCGTTGTCTTCCTGGTCGACGAGGTACTGCTCGTAGCCGATGTCCTTGAGCCACTCCATCATCAGCGCCTTGCCCTCCTCGCCGCCGACGGCGTGACGGGCGCGGTACTCCAGGTCGACGACATAGCGGCCGAATTCATGCAGCCCGTGCAGCGCCTTGCTCGACAGCGTCGCCTTGAGCGACTCGGCGAACAGCGATTCGAACATCGACAGCTTCCACTTCGCCGAGAAGTCGCTCAGGTGACCCAGCGTCTGGTGGCCGATGCCGCGCTTGGGCGTGGTCACCGCGCGCAGGAACGCGGGGTCGTCGTCCTGGTTGACGAGCAGCCGCAGCCAGGCGCACAGGTCCTTGATCTCGGTGCGGTCGAAGAAGCTCTGGCCGCCGGAGACCTTGTACGGGATCTCGGCGCGGCGCAGCGCCTGCTCGAAGATGCGCGCCTGGTGGTTGGCGCGGTACAGGATCGCGAAGTCGGAGAACTTCGTCGTCGGATGGTTGGCGCGGATCGACTGGATGCGCGCGACGGCGCGCTCGGCCTCGTGTTCCTCGCCATCGGCCTCGATCAGCGTGATGGGGTCGCCCTCGCCGAACTCGCTCCACAGCGTCTTGGGGAACAGCTTCGGATTGCCGCCGATCACGTTGTTGGCCGCGCGCAGGATCGCGCTGGTGGAGCGGTAGTTCTGCTCCAGCGGGATCACCTTGAGCTGCGGGAAATCGACCGGCAGCTTCTTGAGGTTCTCGATGGTGGCGCCGCGCCAGCCGTAGATGGACTGGTCGTCGTCGCCCACGGCGGTGAACATCGCGCGCTCGCCCACCAGGCACTTCAGCAGCTCGTACTGGACCGCGTTGGTGTCCTGGTATTCGTCGACCAGCACGTAGCGCAGCGTCTCCTGCCACTTGCCTCGCGCTTCCTCGTTGGTCTGCAGCAGCCTGAGCGGCATGCCGATCAGGTCATCGAAGTCCACCGCCTGGTAGGCGGTCAGCCGTTCCTGGTAGCGCTGCATGACGACGGCGGCCGCGCGCTCCATGTCGTCCTTGGCGTAGGCCAGCGCCTGCTGCGGACTGAGGTTCTGGTTCTTCCACAGCGAGATCGTCCACTGCCAGGACTTGGCCGTCGCCGCGTCGGTGGTGCCGCCCGCGTCGCGGAGCACGGACAGCACGTCGTCCGAGTCCAGGATCGAGAACTGCTCCTTGAGCCCGAGATGGCGGCCGTCCTCGCGCAGGATACGCACGCCCAGCGAGTGGAAGGTCGAGATCACCAGCTCCGAGCCCGCCTTGTTGCCCACCAGGTGCCGGGCGCGCTCGCGCATCTCCTGCGACGCCTTGTTGGTGAAGGTGATCGCGGCGATGTTCTTCGGCCGGTAGCCCTCGGACATCAGCTTGGCGATCTTCTGCGTGATCACGCTGGTCTTGCCCGACCCCGCGCCCGCGATCACCAGGCAGGGTCCCGCCAGGTGATGCACGGCCGCGAGCTGGGCCGGATTGAGCGTGGTCTTGGACATGGAACGTGCGGGACAGGGAACTGCGGGCGGGCCGGGGATGATAGCGGGACGTGAAGTGCGAACCATGAACACAGCCGCCAACATCGTCATCGCGCTCGTCGCGCTCATCCACGTCTACATCCTGGTGCTGGAGATGTTTCTCTGGACCACGCCCACGGGCCGCAAGGCTTTCGGACTGACGCCCGAATTCGCCCAGGCCAGCAAGGTGCTGGCCGCCAACCAGGGCCTCTACAACGGCTTCCTGGCCGCGGGCCTGATCTGGGGGCTGGTGCTGGGCGCCGCGGGCGGTCCGGTGAAGGTCTTCTTCCTGGCCTGCGTGCTGGTGGCCGGGCTCTACGGCGCCGCGACGGCCAGCCGCAAGATCCTCTTCATCCAGGCGCTGCCGGCCGCCATCGGCCTGGCCCTGCTGCTCCTGGGCTGAACGGGCGGCGCGCCGCTCACTCGGGCAGCGCGACGCCGCGTCGCGCTGCCATCTGCTGCAGCTCGCCGCTGGCGCGCAGGCGCTGCATGCCGGCGTCGACCAGCGCGAGCCAGGACTCGCCCGCCGGCTCGCGGCTGAACGCGAAGTGCCCCTTGAGCTGCGCGAACGGCGGGGCGCAGAGAGCGACCTGCTCGCCCAGGCCCAGTTCCTGGATCACCGGCTCCGAGTTGCGCTGGTTGGCGGCGATCAGGTCCAGGCGGCCCACTTGCAGCATGCGCAGCGCGGTGGCCAGGTCGCGCACGACGGTGACTCTGAGCGCGGCGCGCGACTGCTCGAAGCGCTCGCCGTAGACCCAGCCCTGCACCGCGCCGATGCTCAGGCGCTGCAGCGCCTGGAAGTCGCCCCACCACAGGCCCTCCTCGCGCCGGCGCGCGTAGAAGACCAGCGCGTCCTCGTAGAAGGCCTGGCGCGAGAAACGCATCAGCCGCTCGCGCTCCGGGGTCCGGTAGGGGCCGACCAGGACCTGCGCCGGGCCGTGCTCGATCATCGACTGCGCCCGCAGCCAGGGATAGAACTCGTAGCGCGGCGTGTGGCCGGCGGGGATCAGGATCGCGTCGAGCAGGTCCACCGCCAGGCCGAACGGCTTGGCGCCGTCCGCGCCGGGTTCGAAGAGCCGGGCGAAGGTGGTGCCCACGATCCGCACCAGGCCCGATCGCGGCCGGCCCGATGCGGCGTTGCCCGTTGGGCTGCCACTCGCCAGGGGCTCGGCCCGGACGGCCCCCGACCCGGCGAGGGTCGCGGCGCCGAGCGCGGCATGGCGGAGCAGTTGGCGGCGGAGGGCGTCCATGTGAGCGCCGATGATAGGCGCCCGGTCCGCGCGGGACAGCCCCGCGACACGGGGTTGCGGCCTCAGGAACCGCGGGTTTCGGCGGCGAGGTTCTCGGGCATCAGCGCGCCGGGAATGAACACCGGCTCGCGAATCGGATCGCGCCCGATGTCCTCCGCATACGAGCCGTGCACCGCGAAGGCCGCGGACAGCACCGCGTGGACCTGCGCCATGGCCTCGTAGGACGGCGAGGAGCCGCCCGCGAAGAACACCTTCGACTCGCCCACCCCCAGGCCGCAGAGTCCGTAGAGCCGCTCGCCGACGCGGGCGCAGAACTGGTCCGAGATCTGCCGCCCGATCAGCGAGGGCAGCCGGACCAGGTAGTCGCCGGTGGCGCCGTCCACGGCCCAGCGCTCGGACAGCCGGATCCAGTGCGCGTTCTTCCCGTCGATGCAGCTCTCCAGCACACCGCGCAGCCAGGGGGAGCATTCGGGGTCGGTCACCGCGTCCCGCCAGCAGGTCCGCCAGTCGGCGACCGACATCGACCGGATTTCGAAACTCACGCGCATCTCCTCGCGTCACCATCCATGGCGACAGGAGATGGATCGTAGGAAGACGCCCGCGCCCAAACAATTCGCCTGAACTCGGGCGCTTGTGACTCATCGATGGCGACTGGCCTCGCGAAGTAGTCGATTCGCCAGGGTGTTCCGATACCCCCGACAGCGGGATGCGTGAGATGACTAGCTCATCGAGGTCGTCAATCCGTCATCCAGCTGGGCTGCTCCGGGCGCACGCGCTCAGCCGGCGTCCCAACCGCGCCTCTCCAGCGCTCACCCCGGGCGCCCCCGGGACTCAACTCGCCCTCAACCCGCGCGCAGCAGCAGCCAGGCGACGACCGCGGCCAGCGCCAGCACCAGCGCGATGCCGGCCAGCCGTTCCGCGAGCGACGCGGCGGGCGCCCGGGGGCGCTCGTCGGCCTCGTGGTCCAGCGGCGGAGGCGACGGCAGCAGCGGCATCGGCGCGGACGCCGGCGCGCCGGTGGGGGCGGATCGCGTCGCCGGCGCGGGCTCGGCCTCGATCCAGTCGCGGACGGCCTGCGCCAGCAGCTGACGGTCAGTGAAGGAGCGGCCATCCATCATGGCGCGGTCCAGCAACTGGTCCAGGCTCTCGCGCTGCGCGGCGGTCAGCGACAGCCAGGACTGCAGCGAGGCGACCGGCGTCGCGCCCGGTTCGGGCTCCTCCTCGAATCCCTCTTCAGTCGCGTCGCGACGCGGCAGCCGGCCATTGACCAGCAGCCCCAGCAGGCGGCCCAGGGTGTGGGCCTCGCTGTTGGCGTCCGGGCGCCCGCCCGCGCGCTGGCGCGCGTTCGCGAGCGGCTCGGCGGCACGCACCAGCGCGGCGGGGGCCTGGCTGTCGCGCGGGGCCAGGCCCTGGCCCAGCCAGTGCAGTTGCTGGGCCGGGCTCAGCCACAAGGTGCCCGGGTCGAGCTCGTGCAGCACCAGCCCCTGCGCATGGGCGGCTTCCAACAGGTCGACGAGGTCCAGCAGCAGCTGCATCCGGCGCTTGAGCGGCAGCGCCATCGCCACGCGCATCAGCGGCGCGCCCTCCATCGCCGGCACGACGAGGTAGGGCAGCCCGGTGGGGCTCAGCCCGCTGTCCAGCGGCGCGCCGTAGGCGGGATGCTGGAAGCGCGACAGGGACTCGGAGTCCTCGGCGAAGCGCATCAGCACGGCCTGCGCATCGACTTCATGGCGATAGACCAGCGCCAGGCCGGTCTGGGCGGCGGCCTTGCCGTGCTCGACGCGGAACCAGAAGCCGGAGGCGCATTCGAACAGCTCGGCGGCGACGCGCCAGACGCCCAGGCGCTCGCCGACCGCCGGCAGCGCCGCGACCGCCCGGCCGCCCCTGGCGGCGGACGGATCGTGCGGGGCGCGGGATTCCGGCGCGTGCGGGCTGGGCGGCTCGATCATGGGCGCGAATCCTAGCGCAGCGATACTTCGGCCCCATGCCCTCCCGCGTCCCCTCTGTCGGCCTGATCCGCCCGCCCGTCGGCGCCCTCGCGGCCCTCTTCGCCACCACGCTGCTGGCGACCCTCCTGCCCGGCCGGGCCGGCGCGGCGCCCTCCCCGTACAAGCAGCCGTCGCCGGCGATCCGCGAGCTGCTGGACGCGCCGGCCCTGCCGCGGCTGCTGCCCTCGCCGGACCGGCAATCGCTGGCGCTGGTCGAGCAACGCCGCTACACGCCGCTGGAAGAGCTGGCCCGCCCCGGGCTGCGGCTGGCCGGCGCCCGCTTCGATCCCCGCAATGCGAGCCAGCAGAACCTGGTCGCGGTGCAGCGGGTGCGGCTGCGCTCGCTGCTCGATCCCGAGGCGGCCGAGCGCGAGGTCGAGCTGCCCGCCGGCGGCACCTGGCACAACTTCGTCTGGGCGCCGGATGGGCAGCGCTTCCTGCTGTCCCGGCGCACGGACACCGGCGAAGAGCTCTGGGCCGGGGCGACGTCCAACGGCCAGCTCTGGCGCATCTACAACGTGCGGCTCAACAACGCCATCGATGCGGATGACATCGCCTGGCTGAATCCGCGCGAGGCGGTGGTGCTCACCATTCCCGACGATCGCGGCCCCGTGCCCAACCGGCCGCAGACCGGCCCGGCGATCCAGGAAACGCATGGCAAGGCGTCGCCCGAGCGCACCTATCCGGACCTGCTGCGCAACCCGCGTGACGAAGACCTGTTCGAGTACTTCGCGCGCGCGCAGCTCACGCTGATCGACATCGCCAGCGGCCAGAGCCGCGACATCGGCACGCCGGGCCTGTTCACCAGCGTGTCCAGCGTCGGCAACGGCCAGGCGCTGCTCACCGAGCGACTGGTGCGCCCGTTCAGCTACGCGCTCACCTTCGACGACTTCCCCACCGTCGTGGAGGTGCGCCAGCGCGACGGCAAGGTCATCCGCGAGCTGGCCAAGATGCCGCTCAAGCAGGGCGTGGCCATCGACGGCGCGTTGCCCGGCCCGCGGGTCTTCTATCCGTCGCCGAGCAAGGACGCGGCGATCTACTGGGTGGAGGCGCTCGACGGCGGGAACCCCGCCAACCGCGCCGCCTTCCGCGACCGCGTCATGCGGCTGGACCCGCCCTACACCGGCGAGCCCTTCGAGGTGCAGCGCATGCCTTACCGCTTCACGCGGCTGCGTTTCCTGGACGACGGCGTGCATGGGCTGCTGACGGAGGAGGACCGCAGCCGCGGCTGGTCACGGACCTACCTGCTACCGCTCAACGGCAAGCAGAGCCGGCCCTTGTTCGAGCACTCGGTGCGCGAGCGCTACCGGCACCCGGGCTTCCCTTTCATGCGGACCCTGGCCAATGGACACCAGGTCGCGCAGACGCTCAACGGCGACCTGCTGCTGTCGGGCCAGGGCGCGAGTCCCAAGGGCGACCGGCCTTTCCTCGACAAGCTGTCGCTGCGCGACCTGAGCGTGCAGCGGCTGTTCCAGTCGGCCGAGGGCGTTTACGAGCAACCGGTGGCGCTGCTGGAGGACCGGCGGCTGGTGACGCAGCGCGAGACCGAGCATGAGCCGCCCAACCTGAGCCTGCGCGAGAACGGCAAGGTCACGCCGCTGACGCGGATCAAGGATCCGGCGCCGCAGCTCAAGGCGGTGCGGCGCGAGCTGGTGAGCTTCAAGCGCAACGATGGCGTCGAGCTGTCGTTCTGGATGTATTTGCCGCCGGATCTCAAGGAGGGTGAGAAGCGGCCGGCGCTGGTGTGGGCGTATCCGCTGGAGTTCAACGATGCCGCGATCGCCGGTCAGTTGAGCGGATCGCCGGGCCGGTACATGAGTTTCTCGGGCATCAGTCCGTTGAACCTGCTGATGGATGGGTATGTGGTGCTGATGGACGCGACGATGCCGGTGGTGGGTGACTCGCGGAACATGAACGACAGCTTCATCGAGCAGGTCACTGCGAATGCGCGGGCGATCGTGGACAAGGCGGAGGATCTGGGCGTGGTGGACCCGAGGCGCGTGGCGATCGGGGGTCACAGCTACGGCGCCTTCATGGCGGTGAACCTGCTGGCGCACACGAAGCTGTTCCGTTGTGGCATTGCGCGAAGTGGTGCCTACAACCGCACGCTGACGCCGTTTGGATTCCAGAGCGAGCGCCGATCGTTGTGGGATGCGAAGGATGTCTACCTGAAGCTGTCGCCCTTCCTTTTCGCGAACCAGATCAAGGATCCGCTGTTGCTGATTCATGGTGAGGCGGACAACAACTCGGGCACGTTCCCGATGCAGAGCGAGCGTCTGTACCAGGCCTTGGCGGGCCTAGGCGGCACGGCCCGCTATGTCTTGCTGCCTTTCGAGGCGCACGGCTACAGCTCGCGCGAGTCTGCTGGCCAAGTGCAATGGGAGATGAGTCAATGGTTGAGGGGTTGCGTCGGCGATCCCCGAGCCGAGGCGCGTCCGCGCCCTGCCCCGGGCTCCGCCCCCGCCACGCCCCAGCAATCGTCGCAATGAGCGACTCGATTGACGTGCTTGGCCGAGGCCGCCGGCGAAGCCGAAGCTTCGTCAACTGACTGGGGCGCCGTCTGTTTGAGCGGAGCGAGCCGAAGGTGAGCGGAGCGAGTTGGCGCCCTGGGCTTCGGCTTCGCCGGCGGCCTCGGCCAAGCGCGTGCGCTCGCCCCCACCGCAACCCGCGATCTCAGATCTGCCGCGCCGAGAACGTATCGCAGTCTCTGAGGTCCCCCTGTGCCATGCCTCGCTTGAACCACCGCTGGCGTTGTTCGCTGGTGCCGTGGGTGAAGCTTTCTGGCACCACCGCGCGTCCCGCGTTGCGCTGGAGCGTGTCGTCGCCGATCTTGGCGGCTGCATTGAGCGCTTCGTCGATATCACCGGCCTCGAGCCAGCCTTTGCTTTGTTGGGAGTGATGGGCCCAGACCCCGGCGAAGCAGTCGGCCTGGAGCTCGACGCGAACGCTGGTGGCGTTGGCGGCCTGTTCGGACTGACGGCGTCTGGCGGCTTCGACTTTCTGGGTGATGCCGAGTTGATGTTGGACGTGATGGCCAACCTCGTGGGCGATCACGTAGGCCTGGGCGAAGTCGCCGGGCGCGCCGAGGCGCTCGCGCAGGGTTTGGTAGAAGCTGAGGTCGATGTAGACCTTGCTGTCGCCGGGGCAGTAGAACGGGCCCATGGCGGCCTGGCCCATGCCGCAGGCGGTGGGCTGGGTGCCTTCGAAGAGGCGGAGCTTGGGGGCTTCGTAGGTCTTGCCGCCGGCCTGGAAGAGTTTGTTCCAGACGTCTTCGGTGTCGGCCAGCACGACGCTGACGAATTTGGCGGGCGTGTCCTGGGGATGACTGGGTGCGACGGGCCGCTGCTCGCCGCCGGTCTGGACGGTGCTGCCGTCGAGCGCGCTGAGCACGGTCAGCGGGTTGATGCCGAAGGCCCAGGAGGCGAGCAGGGCGATGACGATGCCACCGATGCCGATGCCGCGTCCGCCGAGCATCGGGAAGCCGCCTCCGCCACCGCCGCCGCCACCTCGCGCGTCCTCGACGTTGTCGCTCTCGCGTTGTCCTTCCCACTTCATGGTGCGCTCCTGCCGCCGGTGTGCCGGCTCCAACGATGCGCAAGGATGGCACAGCGCGCCGGACGGCGCTGTCGGACGGCGCCGCGCCGCGCGCGGGCGGCCTCGATCAGGGGACAGCGGCGGCCCGGTTGGCGGCTCAGTCGGCGGCCAGTGCGCCGTCGCCGGGCGTCACCGAATCCGTGGCGGGCAGGATCAGGTGGAATTCGGCCCCGCCGCCTTCGCGGTTGGCCGCGTACAGCTGGCCGCCATGCATTTCGACGATGCGCCGGCTGATCGGCAGGCCCAGGCCGGTGCCGCCGGAGCCGTCCTTGGTCGTGCTCGACTGGACGAAGGGATCGAAGATGCGCTCCAGCTCATCGACCGGGATGCCCGGCCCGCGGTCGGCGACGCACAGGTGCAACGCGCCGTCGGACCGCCGTTGCCCGCGCAGCTCGATGGTGCCGCCCTGCGGCGCGAACTTGATCGCGTTGGCCAGCACGTTGCGCACCGCCTGCTGGAAGCGCAGCGGGTCGACGCTCGCGGGCATCGGCTCGGGCAACTCGGCGGCCAGCGTGAGCTGGCGCTTGGCGGTCAAGGGCGCGAGCTCCCGCATCACCGCGCCCACCGGCTCGCGCAGGTCCTGCGCGCGGAGTTCCAGCGCGCCGACGGCGTCGAGCTTGGACGCGTCCAGCAGGTCGTTGACCAAGGCCAGCATGCGCTGGCCGGAGCCGTGGATGTCCGAGAACATCGCATGCAACCGCTCCTGGCCGCCGCTACGCGCCATGCCCAGTTCGGAGAAGCCGAGGATGGATTGCAAGGGCGTGCGCAGCTCGTGGCTGATGTTGGCGAGGAACTCGGTCTTGGTGCGCGAGGCCTCCTCCGCCGCGTCGCGCGCCTGGCGGGTGAGCCGCTCGGCGGCCGCGCGTTCGGTGATGTCGACGGCGCTGCCGGCGTAGCCGAGCAGCTCCCCGTCGCGGCGCAGCGGCACCGTCGCGATCTGGTAGCGACGCGGCGCGCCCTCGCCATTGCGGATCGTGGCCTCGACGCTGCGCACGCCCTCGTCGCCGCCGAAGAGCCCGGCCACCGCCTCGCGGTCGGCCGGCTCGGCGAGGTCGGCCAGCCGGCGGCCGACGGCCTCGTCCGGACGCCCGCGATGCAGCGTCGTCCAGCGCGCGTTCACGAAGGTCAGCGTGCCCGACGGATTGGTCCGGAAGATCACCTCCTGCACGCTCTTAAGCAGCACGCGCATGTCGCGCTCGCGGTCGGCGAGCTGCACGTGCGCGCCCTCCAGCGCTTCCATCGCCTCGGCCCGGGCCTGCAGGCTGCGCCGCACGGTGACCGTCGCCAGCGCGATCAGGGCCAGCGCCAGGGCGCCGATCAGCATCAGCCAGCGCAGGCCGGCGTGCCAGCGCGCGAGCACCTCCTCGACCGACTGCTCCACGCCCACCATCAGCGAGCGCCGCGGCGCCGCGCGGTAGGCCACGACGACCTCGCCCGGCAAGGCGCCGGCGCCGATGTAGGTGCCGTGCTCGCGCCCGCGACGCAGGGCGTCGAACGCCGGGTGACCGTCCAGCCGCTGGCCGGGCAGTTGGTGCAGCGTCTCCATCGCGGCGAGCAGCTGGCCGTCAGTCGACGCGAGCCAGGCGGCGCTGCGCCCGGTGGGCAGCGCGCGCTGCTGGACCTGCGTCAGCGCATCCGGATTGATCAGCGCCAGCAGCCAGCGCGGCTCCCGCTCGCGCGCACCGGGCGCGACGCCGGCCGCCGTGGACGCGCCGCTCGCGGGCGTGTCCGGCGACGCCGGCAGTTGCAGCAGCAGCGGCAGCATCCCCACCGGCGAACTGCGCAGCGGTCGTCCACGGGCCAGGTCCGCGAGGCCGCGCCCCGGTCGCAGCGGCATCAGCATGTCGCGGTCCGGACCGGGCAGCCGGCCGAAGTCGTCCAGCGGCACTTCCAGGCCGATTTCATCGGCATTCGTGCTGATCAGCACCTTCCCGCGGGTGTCCAGCAGCGACACGCTGCGGATGAACGGCAAGCCCACCAGCACATGGCTGAAATGCGCCTCCAGGTGCTCGGCCTCGTGCGGATCGGCGATCGATCGCGTCAGCCCATCCCCGATCGCATGCAGGGACAGCGACGCGGTCTCGATGGTGCGGCTCGCGTCGCTCTCCAGCACCTGCGCCAGCAGCGCGCCGCGGGCGCGGGCCTCGTCGATCGCCTCCTGGCGACCGACCCAGGCCGGGCCGATCAGACCGGCCAGCGTGCCCGCCGCCACGACGACGCCGGCCCACAGCGCCGCGCGGCGCAGGCGCTGGAGGGATCGGACGGCCGGACCGAGCATCGTCGCGACTCCGCCTCAGGGGACCACGATCGCGCCCAGCCCGTGGCGCTCGGCCGCGGCGCGCAGCCGGCCGTCGCGCTTGATGCGCGCGACGAACTCGTCCAGGCGCGCCAGCCAGGCCGCATCGCCGCGCCGGATGGCGTAGGCATACGGCAGGACGTGGAAGGGCTTGGGCGGCGCGATCAGGTGCGCCCAGTCGGCGTTGTCGAGCAGCCGCCGGCTGTAGGGGTAGTCGGTCATGAAGACATCGGCGCGGCCGGATTCCAGTTCGCGCTCGCGCGTCGCCGGCGGCTGCACGACCAGCAGCCGCGCGCGCTTGAGCGCCTCGCGCATCACCGCTTCCATCGAGGTGCCCGCCTGCACGGCGACCACCACCCCGCTCTGGTCGATGTCCTCCCAGCGCTTGACGACGCGGCTGGCGCGGCTCGCGATCGCGTAGATGTCGCTCTGCAGGTAGGGCTGGGTGAAGGCGAGCGCCGCCTTGCGCTGGGGCACCACGGCCACCGCGAACATCGCCACGTCGCAGCGGTCGCCTTCGAGATCGGGGATCAGGCGCTGGAAGGACGATTCGATGTAGCGCAGGCGCACGCCCAGCTCCTTGGCGAGCTCGTTGGAGAGGTCGATGTCCAGGCCGCTGAGCGTCTCGTCGCGCGGATGGCGGTAGGTGATGCCGTAGTAGTCTGGCCAGATGCAGACCCGCAGCACGCCGCTGGCCTGGATGCGCTGCAGCGTGCTGCCCGCCGCCGGCGGGGCGGTCGGCGCGGAGTCCTTCGGGGCGCTGCTCGCGGCCGGCGCGAACGCGAGCAGCCACAAGGCCGCCGTCATCGCGGCCAGCCGACTCGCCATGGCCTGTCCGGTCCTTCGCATCGTCATCGCATCTCCTCGGACCCGGATTGCACCAGAGTTCGCCCCACCGGACCGCAAGGGAAGCCCCGATCTCCCACGGATGTCACATCGGCTATCAGTTTTATCGCTTATAAATGGGGATATTGCCCACCTAAAAGTTTAGGAAATTCGGCAAAATCGACTCATGACTGCCATTGCCCGGACCCCCGACGACATGCAAGAGGACTTCAGCACGCGCGAAGTCGCGCAGCGCCTCGGCATGGCGGTCCGGTCGGTGCAGTTGATGGTCGATCGCGGGGAGCTGCAGGCCTGGCGCACGCCCGGCGGCCACCGGCGCATCCTGCGGGCCTCGCTCGATGCCTGGCTCACCGGCCGGGGCCTCGCGCCTACCAAACCCGCCGAGCTGGCGCCCGCCGACGGCGCGCCGCAGCGGCTGAAGGCGCTGCTGATCGAGGACTCGGTCCATTACCAGAACCTGGTGATGCTGCTGGCGCAGCAGGAGTTCCCCGACCTGGACCTGCACACGGCCAACGACGGCATCGGCGGCCTGGTGATGTACGGGCAGCTGCAGCCGGAGATCCTGCTGGTCGACATCCTGCTGCCCGGCATCGACGGCGCGGCGCTGGTGACCAGCCTGCGCTCGCAGCCGCAATTCGCCAGCAGCGAACTGATCTTCGTCACCGCGCTGGACGAACAGCAGCGCTCGCCCTACGCATTCGCGCTCGCCGGTCTGCCGCTGGTGCACAAGCCGCGGCTCGTCACCGACCTGCCGCCGCTGCTCGCCGCGGCGGTCCAGCGCATCCGGGCCCGTCAGCCGCAGTTCGCCGGCTGAGCATGGCGTCCCGCATCCGGGTTCTCCTCGTGGAGGACGACACCACGCTGCAGCGCTTCGTCGCGATGGCGCTGGAGGACGACGAGGTGCGCCTGCAGGCCTGCATCTCGGTCGACGAGGCGCTGCTGGCGCTCGCGACGCAGAGTTTCGACCTCGTCATCAGCGACCTGATGCTGCCCGGCCGTCACGGGCTGGACCTGCTGCAGACGCTCAAGCAGCGGCCCGAACTGCGCGGCAAGGCGCGGCTGGCGGTGTTCAGCGCCGGCCTGAATCCGACGGTGCGCGAGCAGCTCGAGGCGCTGGGCGTGACGCGTTTCCTGTCCAAGCCGTGCTCGCTGGCGGACCTGCAATCGTGCCTGGACGGCCTGCGTGACGCCGCGTCGCCGCCGGCGGCGATGCCGTCGATCCACCAGGCCGCCATCGAGCAGTACTTCGGCGGCAACGCCGCGCTGTACCAGGCCTTCCTGGCGCGCTGCCGGACGCAGTTCCCGATCGACATCGCCAGCGGTCGCAGCGCCTGCGAACGGGGCGAGCATGTGAAGCTGCGCCACCTCGCGCACAGCCTCAAGAGCGTGCTGCTGACGCTCGGCCATGCCGAAGCCGCCGAAGTGGCGCGCCAGCTCGAGCAGGACGCGCAGGACGCCGCCACCGGCTCGGAGGACGCGCTGGCCGCGGTGCGCGCCGCGTGGCCGGTGCTCGAGGAGGCGCTCGCGCGCCTGCTGTGAGGCGGCGCCTGCGAGCGCTGCTGTGAGACGGCGCCGGCGGGCGCCTCAGATCGCCAGCGGATCCACGTCCACCGCCCAGCGCGTCAGCCCCTTCTGACGGCGCTTGAGCGCGTGCAGCTCCGGCAGCCAGGCGCGCAGAAAGCGCTGCAGCTGCGCGCGGCTGCCGGCCTCGATCAGCATCTGGAAGCGCTCGCTGTCCGCGACCCGCGCCACCGCCATCGGCACCGGCGGATACAGCAGCAGGCCGAGCGACAAGGGCAGCGCCTGCGCCGCCTCCTGCGCCGCGGTCAGGAAGTCGCGCGCGGCCTCGACGCTGCGGCCTTCCGCGCGCACCAGCGCCAGATGCGCGAACGGCGGCAGGTTGGCCGACATGCGCTCATGCAGCTGGCTGGACGCGAAGGCCTCGTAGTCGTGCTTCTGCAGCGACTGGTAGAGCGCGTGCTCGGGATACCAGGTCTGCACCCACATCTCGCTGGCAGCGGCCTGCGCCGCATCGCGGCCCGCGCGTCCGCCGGCCTGCATCAGCAGCGAGAACAGCCGCTCCGGCGCGCGGAAGTCGCTGCTGAACAGCGCGCCGTCCGGATTCACCGCCGCGACCAGCGTGATGCGGCGGAAGTCGTGGCCCTTGGCGACCATCTGCGTGCCCACCAGGATGTCGACATCGCCCTCATGCACCGCCGCGAGCTGCGATTCGAGGCTGCCCTTGAGCTTGGTGGTGTCGGCATCGATGCGTGCCACGCGCGCGCCGGGCAGCGCCCGCGCGAGTTGCTCCTCCAGGCGCTCGGTCCCGCGGCCCAGTGGCGCGATGTCCGGATTGCCGCAGGACGGACAGGCCCGCGGCACGCGCGCCGACACGCCGCAATGGTGGCAGCGCAGCGTGCGGTCCTCCTTGTGGAAGACCTGGTGCGCGCTGCAATGCGGGCAGTCGCTCTTCCAGTTGCACTGGTCGCAATGCAGCACCGGCGCGTAGCCGCGGCGGTTCAGGAACACCAGGCTCTGCTCGCCGCGGTCGAGCCGCTTGCGCAGCGCGTCCAGCAGCGGCACCGACAGCGTCGTGGTGACGCCCTTCTTGCGCTCGAGCCGGTTCATGTCGAACAGCCGCACCCGCGGCAGGGCACCGCCGCCGATGCGCTCGGTCAGGTCGATGCGCCGATAACGACCGCCCAGCGCGTGCTGCCAGCTCTCCAGCGACGGCGTGGCCGAGCCCAGCAGCACCGGGACCTTCTCCAGGTGGCCGCGATAGACCGCCAGGTCCCGCGCCGAGTAGCGCGCGCCGTCCTGCTGCTTGTAGGACGGGTCGTGTTCCTCGTCGACCACGATCAAACCGAGCCGCGGCATCGACGCGAAGACCGCCAGCCGCGTGCCCAGCACCAGCTGCGCGCGACCCAGGTGCGCCGCGAGCCAGTGGCGCAGGCGCTGCGCCGGCGTGAGCCCGCTGTGCAGCGACACGATCGCATGGCCGGCGAAGCGCTCGGCGAAACGCGCCTCGAGTTGCGGCGTCAGGTTGATCTCGGGCACCAGCACCAGCACCTGCTGGCCGCGCTCCAGGGCGGCCTCGGCGGCGCGCAGGTAGATCTCGGTCTTGCCGCTGCCGGTCAGGCCCCAGAGCAGCGCGGGCGGTGGCGCCTCGCGAGCGGCCAGCTCCAGGACGGCGTCGAGCGCCGCCTGCTGCTGCGCGGTCAGCGCGGGCCGGTCAGCGGGCGTGGCCGGCGTGGCGGCCGCTTGCGTCGCAGCCGCCGCGTCGGCCTTGTCCAACTTCTTCAGCCGCGCCTGCAGCTGCTTGGCGTCCAGGTCCCGCAGCTGGGGCGGCAGCACCGCCAGCGCCAGTTCGCCGACGCTGCGCTGGTAGTAGCTCGCGGCGAACTCCACCAGCCGCCGCCAGCGGTCGGACAGCGGCGGCAGCGCATCGAGCGCCTCGCCCACCGGTCGCAGCTCGGATTCGGGCAGGCGCTCGTCCTCGGGCAGGTCCACGCCGTCCGGCAGGTCATCCCACACCAGTCCCATCACGTCCCGGCGGCCCAGCGTCACATGCACCAGGGTGCCCGGGGTCAAGTCTTGCGGACCGAGGTAGTCCAGCGGTCCGGTCAGCCCGCTGTGCTGGGGCGCCTCCACGGCGACCCGCACGCGGCGTGGGGCCGGCGCCTCGCTCATCGGACGCGCCCTCTGGGGGGCTCGCCCACCGCCGCCGCGTCCCGGACGGCCTCCATCGGCCATGAGGAAAACGCGCCAAGTGCCTGATTTCCAACGGTGTTCACAACGGGGTCGAGAGCCTGTGGATAACTTTGTGGGAAACGCCCCGGGATTTTCGAGGCCGATGCGATTGCCGCCGCGAGGGCCTGTCGGCGTCAAATTCCGGGGAAACACTCCCTCCCCTTTGGAATCAACGACTTACACGCCCATCGGGGAAAGCCCTAGCTGCAAGCCAAGGCGTGTGCTGCGTTTGGGTGACATGCACGGATTTGGGGATAACTAGGCCTCGTCACCCCGCAGCCGGCGCGAGTGCCGATGCACTTCGTCGACCAGTTCGGCCACGCTTTCCGGCGGCGTGAACTGGCTGATGCCATGGCCGAGGTTGAACACATGGCCGCCCCAGGCGCCATCCGCGCGGCGCGGCGCGCCGAAGCTGTCGAGCACCGCGCGCGCCTGCTCGCGCACCGCGGCCGGCGGCGCGAACAGCACGTTCGGATCGAGGTTGCCCTGCAGCGCGACACGGTCCTGCACCTGCGCGCGGGCGCGGCCCAGGTTCACCGTCCAGTCCAGGCCGACGACGTCGGCGCCCGAGGCCGCGATCTCGTCCAGCCACAGGCCGCCGCCCTTGGTGAACAGCAGCTTGGGGATGCGGCGGCCGTCGTGCTCGCCCTTGAGCTGCGCCAGCACGCGGCGCGAGTAGGCCAGGCTGAATTGCTGGAACTGGCCGTCGGCCAGCACGCCGCCCCAGGAGTCGAAGACCATCACCGCCTGCGCGCCGGCCTCGATCTGCGCGTTCAGGTAGGCGGCGACCGCGTCGGCGTTGATGGACAGGATGCGGTGCATCAGGTCCGGGCGCGCGTACATCAGGCTCTTGACGTGGCGATAGTCGTCGGAGCCGCCGCCCTCCACCATGTAGCAGGCCAGCGTCCACGGGCTGCCGGAGAAGCCGATCAGCGGCACGCGGCCGTTCAGCGCGCGGCGGATCGAGCTCACCGCGTCGAAGACGTAGCGCAGCTTGTCCATGTCGGGCACGGCCAGCGCGTTCACCGCCGCCTCGTCGCGCACGACCTTCTCGAACTTGGGGCCCTCGCCCTGCGCGAACGACAGGCCCAGGCCCATCGCGTCCGGCACGGTCAGGATGTCGCTGAAGAGGATGGCCGCGTCGAGCGGGTAACGCTCCAGCGGCTGCAGCGTGACCTCGGTCGCGTAGTCCGTGTTGGTGGCCAGGCCCATGAAGCTGCCGGCCTTGGCGCGGGTGTCGCGATATTCGGGCAGGTAGCGGCCGGCCTGGCGCATCAGCCAGACGGGGGTGTATTCGGTGGGCTGGCGCAGGCAGGCGCGCAGGAAGACGTCGTTCTGAAGGGGGGCGCTCATGGGAGGGCGATTATCCTCGGGGCTCCCTGCTCTTGAATTCCCGCGGCTGGCACACGATATGCCGGTGCGCACAAGGAGGTTACGCGAATGACATCGACCCCGTCCCGTTTGCTTGCCGCCGCGCGCGCCGCGGCCGCCGCCACGCTGATCGTCGGGGCGCCCCTGGCGCTGACCGGCTGCGGCTACAACGAGTTCCAGAGCCTGGACGAGCAGGTCAACGCCAGCTGGTCCGAGGTGCTGAGCCAGTACCAGCGCCGCAGCGACCTCATCCCCAACATCGTCAACACGGTCAAGGGCGAGGCCAATTTCGAGCAGGAGACGCTGACCAAGGTCGTCGAGGCCCGCGCCAAGGCCACCAGCATCCAGGTCACGCCCGAGCTGGCGCGCGACCCGGCCGCGCTGCAGAAGTTCCAGGCCGCGCAGGGCGAGCTCTCCGGCGCGCTGAGCCGGCTGATGGTGGTCAGCGAGCGTTATCCGCAGCTGCAGGCCAACCAGGGCTTCCGCGACCTGCGCGTGCAGCTCGAAGGCACCGAGAACCGCATCACCGTCGCCCGCAACCGCTACATCAAGTCGGTGCAGGAGTACAACGTGCTGACGCGCCGCTTCCCGACCAACCTGACGGCCAAGGTCTTCGGCTACGAGGTCAAGCCCAACTTCACCGTGCAGAACGAGGCGGCGATCTCCGCGCCGCCGTCGGTGAGCTTCGACAAGCCCGCCCCGGCCACGGCGCCCGCGACGCCGGCGCCGGCCGCTTCTCCGGCGTCGAACTGAGGACCCGCGCATGCGGGCGGCCTCGGTGGCGGCGCGACTCCCGGTGATGAACAACGCCGGCGCCAGTCCCGCGCGCTGGTCCGCGCTGCTGCGCGTGTTCGCGCTCGCCTGCCTCGGCCTGCTGATGAGCGTCGGCCTGCTGCCGCGCGCACGGGCGCAGGACGTGCAGGCGGTCCCCGCGCTCAGCGGTCGTGTCATCGACCAGACCGGCACCCTGACCGCCGCGCAGCAGCAGGCGATCGATGCCAAGCTCGCCGCCTTCGAGCGCGAGGCCGGGCCGCAGATCGTCGTGCTGATGGTGGCGACGACCGCGCCCGAGGACATCGCCGCCTACGCGCAGCGGGTCGGCGACCAATGGAAGATCGGCCGGCGGGACGTCGGCGACGGGCTGTTGATCGTCGTGGCCAAGAACGACCGGCGCATCAACATCCAGACCGCCAAGGCGCTGGAAGGCGCGGTACCCGACCTGGCCGCGCGCCAGATCATCGAGCGCGACATCACGCCCGCCTTCAAGGCCGGCGACTACGCCGGCGGATTGAACCGGGCGATCGACTCGCTGCAGGCGCGCATCCGGGGCGAGCATCTGCCCGCACCGACGCAGCGACCGGCGCCATCGACGGGCGGCCACGGCATCGACCTCGGCGAGATCGCGATGATCGCCTTCCTCGGCGTGCCGCTGGCCGGCGCGCTGCTCACCGCGATCTTCGGCCGCAAGCTCGGCAGCCTGTTCACCGGCGCCGGCGCTGGCGCGGTCGGCTGGGGGCTGAGCGGCAGCCTGCTGCTGGGCGCTGGCGCGGCGATCGCCTCGCTGATCCTGGTGGGCGTGCTCGGCATCGGCGCGGCCCGACGCGGCTCGGGATCCTCCGGCGCCTACCGGCGCAGCGCCCAGGGATCGGGCGGCATCGCGCCACCGATCATCTGGGGCGGTGGCGGTGGTGACGGCGGCGGCAGTTGGGGCGGCGGCGACGGCGGCGGCTTCTCGTCCGGCGGCGGTGGCGACTTCGGCGGCGGTGGCGCCTCGGGAGACTGGTGATGAACCGACGGACCGATCACGAGGCGCGCCACGCCGGCGACGCCAGCCGGCTGGGGCGGTTCTTCCGCCATCGCTTCTGGGACGAGGCCGACGTGCGTCGCGTGCTGCCCGCGGCGGCGCTGGCGCGGCTGTCCGCGCGGGTGACCGAGAGCGAGTTGCGCCATGCCGGCGAGATCCGGGTGTGCGTCGAGGCCAGCCTGCCGGTCAGCTACCTGTGGCGCGGCCTGTCCGCGCGGCAGCGGGCGCTGGCGCTGTTCGGCAAGCTGCGCGTGTGGGACACCGAGCACAACAACGGCGTGCTGGTCTATCTGCTGCTGGCGGAGCACGCGATCGAGATCGTCGCGGATCGCGGGCTGAACCGGCGCGTCAGCGCGGCGCAGTGGCAGGCCATCGTCGACGGGCTGCGGCAGTCGCTGCGCGATGGCCGCTTCGAGGAAGGTCTGGTGGAGGCGATCCGCGCGGTGGAGGCCCTGCTCGCCGAGCACTTCCCGCCCGAAGCGGGCTCGGTGCCGCGCAATGAGCTGCCGGACGCGGTCGTCGTGCTGTAGGGCCAGCGGCGGTCGCAGTCCGCAAGCGCTCAAAGGCTCTTGATCGGCTTGAGCTTCCAGCCGAAGCGCTCGGCTTTCGGCCCGCCCTTGAGCTTGGGGAACACCAGTTCCTTCGCGGGCACGGACACGTCCGGCAGGTGGTCGAGCAGGTGGCGGATCAGCGTGAGCCGCCCGCGGCGCTGGTCGTTGAAATCGACCAGCGTCCAGGGCGCGTGCTTGGTGTGCGTGTGCTCGAGCATGCGGTCGCGCGCACGGCCGTAGTCCTGGTAATGCTTGCGGGCCTCGAGGTCGATCGGCGAGAGCTTCCACTGCTTGAGCGGATCCTCGGCGCGTTCGGCGAAGCGCTCTTCCTGCTGCTCCTGGTCGACGGTGAGCCAGTATTTGAAGAGCAGCAGGCCGTCGTCGACCAGCAGCCGCTCCAGTCGCGGCGCCTGCTCGAGGAAGTCCTCGGTCTGCCGCGGCGTGCAGAAGCCCATCACCGCCTCGACGCCGGCGCGGTTGTACCAGCTGCGGTCGAAGAGCACGATCTCGCCGGCGGACGGCAGGTGGGTGAGGTAGCGCTGGAAGTACCACTCGCCCTGCTCCCGCTCGCTGGGCTTGCCCAGCGCGACGGTGCGGCACTGGCGGGGATTGAGCGTCTCGGAGATCGCGTTGATGACGCCGCCCTTCCCGGCGGTGTCGCGGCCTTCGATGATCACCAGCAGCCGCTTGCGCGTGTGCTGCAGCCACCGGGCTAGGTTGTTCAGCTCGACCTGCATCGGCTGCAGGCGGTCCAGGTAGTCGGACTTGGAGAGCTTGCTCTTGTCAGGCATGCGGGCTCCTGCGATGAGGGAGCCCGCAGCTTAGCGCGCCGCGCGCGGTGACCGTCCCGGTCCCGCGTGCCGGCGCCCTGCTTCACTTGGTCAGCTGCACGCCGGCGGAGGCGACCTTCAGCGCGACCAGGTCGTTGATCAGCTGCGTGATGTTGCTGCGGATCGCGCCTTCGTTGGCGAGCTTCAGGCGCTCGGTGCCCAGGAAGGCGGCGTTCCACTCGGCGGTGAACGGCACGGCGACGTCGCGCTCGAACACGGCCTTGCCGGTGGCGCGCTCGACCAGCGTGTACTTCACGGTGGCCGTGACCGTCATGCTGGCGCCGAACAGCGGCTGGTCCAGCTTCTTCATGTCGGCGGTCAACGTGTACTTGCTGCCCTGACGGTTACCCGCCAGCAGGCCGGCATCCTTCAGCGAGGCTTCGAGCGCGCGCTCGAAGTCGGCGCTCGACACGTTCGACACCCACATCGGATTGGTGTCCTTGCCGCCGGTCACGTCCTTGATGCCGATGTTTTCCTTCAGCTCGGACTGCGACGCCGCGGTGCGGACCTGCAGCGAGCTGCTGACTTGCATCTGGTCGGTGCGGGCGGGGCTGGCGCAGCCCACGAGCAGGACGGCGGCGGACAGGGCGGCCAGTTGGGCGGCGCGGTGCAGGAAAGTCACGGGATGGGTACTCCTCTGAGGTGAAACAGCCGGGTGGCCTTGGTATGGAAAAGGTCAGCGGACGGCGCTGGCAGCGGCGTCGACAGGAATCGGGGCGGAGGCGGCCGGATCAGCCGCGGCCACGGTGGCCACCGCCGGTGCGGCGCCTTGGGATGCCGGCGTGCCTGGGCCGGCCGGCGACACGGCGGCCAGGGCGTCGCTGCTGGCGCAGCGCTTCTGGATCAAGGTCTGCTGGACGGCGTCGTACTCGCCGCGCAGGCGGCCGTACTCCGCTTCCTGCGACTTGGTCCCGCCCAGTGCGAACAGCGCCGGCCAGAAGAGGATCAGGCCGACCCCCATGAGGGTCTTGTCATTGGTGGCAGCCTGGTCGAGGCGGCCACCGAGCTCGAGATAACGCGCCTGCAGGCGCTGGGTCTCGGCGGTCAGCTGGGTGCAGTCGTAGCTGCTGTATTGCGACGGCGAGACATAGGTGGCGGAGATGTCCTTCGACGCGGTCGAGCAAGCGCTGACGAAGGCGACGGCGGTGACCAAAGCGGTCACGCGCACCGCCGCGGCGCGAATGGAGCTGCGCATGCTTCCTCCCTCGGACTGGAATCGTTATGTATTGGCGGGAGCGATTCTTGCCGAGGGCGCCTCTCGCGCGCTACGTGCGAACCCGGAAGCTGCGGGTCAAAGCAACAGCGCCCCCGCATTCGCGGGGGATGCGCGCTCAGACCAGTTCGAGCGTCTGCATGCCGGCCCAGCTCTCGCCGGGCGCGAGTTCGACCGGCTTGAGCACCTGCGCCGCTTCGACGCAGAGCATCTGCTTCCAGCCCCCTTCGGGCATGTCGGGAAGGGCGTCGCCCTTGGCTTGGCCGGGGTTCCAGACCACGGCGTCGGCGAAGCCCTGCTGGCGGATCGCCAGGCGACGGTCGCCGTCGCGCAGGGTCAGGCCGTGCTTCACGTCCTGGTAGATGCGGTCGGTCTCGCCGTCCAGGCGCAGCAGATCCTCGTGCTGGGTGGCGGCGCGTTCGATCGTCGAGTCCCAATACGCCAGGCCGGACAGGCCCTGGACCGACGCCGACATGATCTGCGTCAGCCGCAGGTAGGTGTGCAGCGCGGCGCTGAAGGACAGCGGCGCGTCGCCCTGGTTCTCGCAGGCGAGTTCGATCTCGAGCGCGCGGCCGGCGATCCGGATGCTGATCTCGGCTTCGAAGGCATGCGGCCAGACCATGCGGGTGGCGCCGTCGTCGTTCAGGCGCAGCACGGCCAATGCGTCGTCCTTGCCGGACTCGGCGCTAACCAGCTGCCACGGCTTCCCACGCGCGAAGCCATGGCGCTGCAGCGGGCCGCGCGTGGCGAACTGCGGAAAGATCACCGGCACGCCGCCGCGGATCGCCTGGCCGGTGGCGAAGGCGCTCTTCGGGGAGAGGTAGAGCTGCTCGTCGGCGCCCGCGGGCACCCAGGACACCAGGTGCGCGCCGTGCAGCAGCAGCGTCGCGCGAGCGCCATCGGGCGCACGGAGTTCGATGGCCTCGAGGCCCTGGTAGCGGGTGATGGAGATGGGAGTGCTCATGCGAAGGGGCGGGCCGCCGTGAAAACCGCGACCCAATGAGAAACGGCAGGCGTGCGGGGTGCACGGCCTGCCGTCGATTGTCGTCGCGGTGGCGGGCCTCGACGTCTCGAGGCCGCACCGCGGGGAGGGGCTCAGCGCTTGGCGCGGAACTTGCGCAGCGCGGCGATCTGCGCGGCCATGGCCGCGAATTCGCTTTGCGCCTTGGCGAAGTCGATGTCGCTCTTGGCGTTCTTCATCGCTTCCTCGGCGGCCTTCTTCGCGGCCTCGGCGCGGGCCTCGTCGAGGTCCTTGCCGCGGATGGCGGTGTCGGCCAGCACGGTCACGACGTCCGGCTGCACTTCCAGCAGGCCGCCGGCAACGAAGACGAACTCTTCATCGCCATTGGGACGCTGGATACGCACCGCGCCCGGCTTGATGCGGGTGATCAGCGGGGTGTGCTTGGGCAGGATGCCCAGCTCGCCGCCTTCGCCCGGCAGCGCCACGAATTTCGCCTCGCCCGAGAAGATCTGCTCTTCCGCCGAGACCACGTTCACGTGGAGGGTTGCCATTGCGTTTCCTTGATCGAGAAGTGAGAAGTCCGTTCGGAGTTCAATGGCGCGCCGCTCGCACGGCACGCCATCGAAGGCTCTTTACTGGATCTTCTTCGCTTTCTCGAAAGCTTCGTCGATGGTGCCGACCATGTAGAACGCTTGTTCCGGCAGGTGGTCGCACTCGCCGTTGACGATCATCTTGAAGCCGCGGATGGTTTCCTTCAGCGGGACGTACTTGCCGGGCGAGCCGGTGAACACTTCCGCGACGTGGAACGGCTGCGACAGGAAACGCTGGATCTTGCGGGCACGGGCCACGGCCAGCTTGTCTTCCGGCGACAGCTCGTCCATGCCCAGGATCGCGATGATGTCGCGCAGTTCCTTGTAGCGCTGCAGCACCGACTGCACCGAGCGCGTCGTGTTGTAGTGCTCTTCGCCGATGACGTTCGGGTCGATCTGACGCGAGGTCGAGTCCAGCGGGTCCACGGCCGGGTAGATGCCCAGCGAGGCGATGTCACGCGACAGCACCACGGTGGCGTCCAAGTGGGCGAAGGTCGTCGCCGGCGACGGGTCGGTCAGGTCGTCCGCGGGGACGTACACGGCCTGGATCGAGGTGATCGAGCCGACCTTGGTCGACGTGATCCGCTCCTGCAGGCGGCCCATTTCCTCGGCCAGCGTCGGCTGGTAGCCCACCGCGGACGGCATGCGGCCCAGCAGCGCGGACACTTCGGTACCGGCCAGCGTGTAGCGGTAGATGTTGTCCACGAAGAACAGCACGTCACGGCCTTCGTCGCGGAAGGACTCGGCCATCGTCAGGCCGGTCAGCGCCACGCGCAGACGGTTGCCCGGGGGCTCGTTCATCTGGCCGTAGACCATCGCGACCTTGGACGCGCTCAGGTCGTCCTGGTTCACGACGCCCGCGTCGGACATCTCGTGATAGAAGTCGTTGCCCTCACGGGTACGCTCGCCGACACCCGCGAACACCGACAGACCCGAGTGAGCCTTGGCGATGTTGTTGATCAGCTCCATCATGTTCACGGTCTTGCCGACGCCGGCGCCACCGAACAGACCCACCTTGCCGCCCTTGGCGAACGGGCAGATCAGGTCGATCACCTTGATGCCGGTTTCCAGCAGTTCCTGCGACGGGCTCAGCTCGTCATAGGCCGGGGCCTTGCGGTGGATCGAGGCGACCTGGTCGCGGGCCACGTCGCCGCGCTCGTCGATCGGGTTGCCCAGCACGTCCATGATGCGACCCAGGGTCGCCTGGCCCACCGGCACCTGGATGGTGTCGCCGGTGTTGTAGACCTCGGTGCCGCGGCGCAGGCCGTCGGACGAACCCAGCGCGATGGTGCGGACCACGCCGTCGCCCAGCTGCTGCTGCACTTCCAGCGTCAGGGCCGAGCCTTCCATCTTCAGGGCGTCGAACACCTTCGGCATCTGGTCGCGCGGGAACTCCACGTCGACCACGGCGCCGATGCACTGAACGATCTTGCCCACCGATTGAGTGTTAGCCATTTTTTCGTTCCTTCAATTCCAAATCTGTTGCCTGCGATCGATCGCCGGGATCAACCGCTGATGGCGGCCGCGCCGCTGACGATTTCCGACAGTTCCTTGGTGATCGCGGCCTGGCGGGTCTTGTTGTAGACCAGCTTCAGCTCGCCGATCAGCGTGCCGGCGTTGTCGGTCGCGGCCTTCATGGCCACCATGCGCGCCGATTGCTCGGACGCCATGTTCTCCGCCACGGCCTGATAGACCAGGGCTTCGGTGTAGCGCACCAGCAGTTCGTTGATCACCGTCGGGGCATCGGGCTCGTACAGGTAGTCCCATGCGTGACCCGCGGCATCCGTCTCCAGCGACTCGGCCGTCAGCGGCAGCAGTTGCTGCACCACCGGCTCCTGCTTCATCGTGTTGACGAAGCGCGTGTAGCAGAGATAGACCGCCGACAGCCTGCCTTCCGCGTAAGCGTCCAGCAGCGTCTTGACCGGGCCGACCAGCTTCTCGAGCTGGGGGCTGTCGCCGAGCTGCGTCGCATGCGCGACGACCTTGGCGCCGATCCGGTTCATGAAACCCAGACCCTTGTTGCCGATCGCGACCACTTCCGCCTTCTGACCCGCCTGCTCGATTTCCTTGAGCTTGCTGGTCGTCGCGCGAAGCAGGTTGGTGTTCAGACCACCGCACAGGCCCTTGTCGGTCGTGACCACCACGAAACCGGCCGTCTTGGCGTCGGCATGCGACACCATGAACGGATGACGGTACTCGGGGTTGGCCTTGGACAGGTTGGCGGCGATGTTGCCGACCTTCTCCGCGTACGGACGGGCCGCGCGCATCCGATCCTGCGCCTTGCGCATCTTCGAAGCGGCGACCATCTCCATGGCCTTGGTGATCTTCTTGGTGTTCTCGACCGACTTGATCTTGCCGCGAATTTCCTTGCCTGCTGCCATGATTTCTCCTGTGAGGGCCGGGTCTTGCCTGACTTCAGCGAGACCCGGTCATGGTTGCTTTAGGCGAAGGACTTCTTGAACGACGTGATCGCGGCGTTCAGTTCGGCTTCGGCGTCCTTGTCCATGGCCTTGTCGCTTTCCAGCTTGGTCAGCAGGGCGGCGTGCGAGGTCTTCAGGAACTGGTGCAGGCCGTGCTCGAAGGCCAGGACCTTCTTGACCTCGATGTCGTCCATGAAGCCCTTGTTGGCCGCGTACAGCGACGCGCCCATCAGGCTGATCGACAGCGGGCTGTACTGTGCCTGCTTCAGCAGTTCCGTCACGCGGGCACCGCGGTCCAGCTGCTTGCGGGTCGCGGCGTCCAGGTCCGAGGCGAACTGCGCGAACGCGGCCAGCTCACGGTACTGGGCCAAGTCGGTACGGATACCGCCGGACAGCGACTTGATCAGCTTGGTCTGGGCAGCGCCGCCGACGCGCGACACCGAGATACCGGCGTTGATCGCGGGACGGATGCCGGCGTTGAACAGGTTGGTTTCCAGGAAGATCTGGCCGTCGGTGATCGAGATCACGTTGGTCGGGACGAAGGCGGACACGTCACCGGCTTGCGTCTCGATGATCGGCAGCGCGGTCAGCGAGCCGGTCTTGCCCTTGACTTCACCCTTGGTGAAGGCTTCGACGTACTCCGCGTTGACGCGGGCGGCGCGCTCCAGCAGGCGGCTGTGGAGATAGAACACGTCGCCGGGGAAGGCTTCGCGGCCCGGCGGGCGGCGCAGCAGCAGCGAGACCTGGCGGTAGGCGACGGCCTGCTTGGACAGGTCGTCGTACACGATCAGCGCGTCCTGGCCGCGGTCGCGGAAGTACTCGCCCATCGTGCAGCCCGAGTAGGCCGACACGTACTGCATCGCGGCGGATTCAGAGGCGGAGGCGGCGACGACGATGGTGTATTCCATCGCGCCGGCGGCTTCCAGCGCGCGCACGACGTTCTTGATCGACGAAGCCTTCTGGCCGATCGCGACGTACACGCAGGTCATGTTCTGACCCTTCTGGTTGATGATCGCGTCGATCGCCACGGCGGTCTTGCCGGTCTGGCGGTCGCCGATGATCAGCTCGCGCTGGCCACGGCCGACGGGCACCATCGAGTCGATCGACTTCAGGCCGGTCTGCACCGGCTGGTCGACGGACTTGCGGGCGATCACGCCCGGGGCGACCTTCTCGATGACGTCGGTCATCTTGGCGTTGATCGGGCCCTTGCCGTCGATCGGCTGACCCAGCGCGTTCACGACGCGGCCGATCAGCTCGGGGCCGACCGGCACTTCCAGGATGCGGCCGGTGCACTTGACGGTGTCGCCTTCGACGATGTGCTCGTAGGCGCCCAGGATCACGGCGCCGACGGAGTCGCGCTCCAGGTTCAGCGCCAGACCGAAGGTCTGCGAGCCATCGGCGGCGGCCGGGAATTCCAGCATTTCGCCTTGCATCACGTCGGACAGGCCGTGCACGCGCACGATGCCGTCGGACACGGACACCACGGTGCCCTGGTTGCGCACGTCGGTGGACGCGCCAAGGCCTTCGATGCGGCTCTTGATCAGTTCGGAAATTTCAGCGGGATTCAGTTGCATTGCTTGCTCCCAACGGCATCCCGCCGAAGCGGGACACCAGGGTGAATCGGGGGGATCTTTGGCAGTCGGGCTGGGACCGGAGGCTTGCGCCTCAGGCCGTCAGCGCCACTTTCATGCGTTCCAGGCGGGCCTTGACCGAGGTGTCCAGCACCTCGTCGCCGACCACCACACGGATACCGCCGATCAGGCCAGGCTCCAGCTCGACGCGGGCTTGCAGCTTGCGACCGAAGCGCTTCTCCAGCGACGCGACCACGTCGGCCAGTTGGGCCGGCTCGATCGGGTAGGCGCTGAAGATCTGCGCATCGGACACGCCGGAAGCGGCGTTGGCCAGTTCGTGGAACTGCTGGACCATCGCCGGCAGCGCCGACAGGCGGCCGTTGGCGATCACCTCGCGCAGGAAGTTCTGCACGCCGGGCAGCAGCGTCTGCTTGCTGGCCGCCGACATGACCTGGAACACCTGGTCGGTGCCCACCTTCGGGTCTTCGGCGAACTGGCGCAGCTGGCTGTCGCCGGCGACGAGCGCCAGCGCGGCCAACTGCTCGTTCCAGGCCTTCAGGTCCTGCGAGGACGCGACCTGGAACAGCGCTTCGGCGTAGGGACGGGCAATGGTTGCGAGTTCAGCCATGATTACAGCTCCGTCTTGAGACGGTTCAGCAATTCGGCGTGCACGCTGGCATTGACCTCGCGCTGCAGGATCTGCTCGGCGCCCTTGACGGCCAGCGCGGCGACCTGCTCGCGCAGGGCCTCACGGGCACGCACCGACTGCTGCTCGGCCTCGGCCTTCGCAGCGGCGATGATCTTGGCGCCTTCGTCCTCCGCGCGCTTCTTCGCTTCGTCCACGATGGCGGCGCCGCGCTTCTCGGCGTCGGACAGCAGCTTCGTGGTTTCGTTGCGGGTCTGCGCCAGTTGCTCGTCGACCTTCTTGTTGGCGTTGGCCAGCTCGGCCTTCGCCTGGTCAGCAGCCGCCAGGCCAGTGCGGATTCGCTCCGCGCGCTCGTCCAGCGCTTTCACGATCGGCGGCCAGATGAACCGCATCGTGACGAACACCAGGATGGCGAACGGAATCCACTGAATGAAAAGGCTAGCGTTGATATTCACGGCACGATCCTTTCAGTCGTGAAAGGGACGGGCCTATCAGCGAGCGATGGTGGACAGGAAGGTGGCGGCGAACGGGTTGGCGAACGCGAACAGCAGCGCGATGGCGACACCGATCAGGAAGGCCGCGTCGATCAGGCCGGCCAGAATGAACATCTTGGTTTGCAGTTCGTTCATCAGCTCGGGTTGACGAGCCGAGGACTCCAGGAACTTGCCGCCCATCAGCGCGATGCCGATGGAAGCGCCGATCGCGCCCAGACCAACGATGATGCCGCAAGCCAGAGCGACCAGACCGAGGATGTTTTCCATGTTTTGCTCCTGAGAGAGTTAGATAAAAAGGAAAGGGAAAGGGAATCGGGAAATCGAAGTAGCCGTGTCCAGCCGGATCAGTGCGCGTCGTGCGCCTGGCCCAGGTAGATCAGCGTCAGCATCATGAAGATGAAGGCCTGCAGCGTGATCACAAGGATGTGGAACAGCGTCCAGACCGTGCCGGCGAGCACATGGCCGATGGCCAGGCCGATGCCGGTGCCGGTCAGGGCCCAGCCGCCGCCCATCAGGGCGATCAGCATGAACACGAGCTCGCCGGCGAACATGTTGCCGAACAGCCGCATGCCATGAGACACCGTCTTGGCGATGAACTCGATGACCTGCATGGCGAAGTTGAAGGGCCACAGCACCGGGTGCGCGCCGAAGGGCGCGGAGATCAGTTCATGGCCCCAGCCGCCCACGCCCTTGATCTTCAAGCTGTAGAAGAACACCAGCAGCAGCACGAACGTGGACATGCTCAGCGTGGTCGACAGGTCGGCGGTCGGCACGACGCGCTGATAGGCGTGGTGCGCGTCGTGGGCGACGTAGTTGGTGAACAGCGTGGGCAGCCAGTCCACCGGCAGCATGTCCATGAAGTTCATGAAGAAGATCCACACGAACACGGTCAAGGCGACCGGGCCGATGACCTTGCGGCTCTTCTCGTTGTGGATGACGGCCTTGGCCTGGTTGTCCACCATCTCGACCAGGATCTCGACGGCGGCCTGGAAGCGACCCGGCACGCCGGCATGCGCCTTGCGTGCGGCGCGCCACAGCAGGAACACGGCGAGCAGGCCCAGCACGGTCGAATAAATGAGCGAATCGAAGTTGAAGACGCTGAAGTCGACGATGTCGACCTGCTTGACGTCCTCGAACTGGAAGTTCTTCTGCCAATGCTGCAAATGGTGGGTGATGTATTCACCCGAGGTCGGCGCGTGCCCTTCTGCTGCCATGGTTGCTTTCCGTCTCTATTTTCTGATTCGACCCCGCCGAAGCAGGGCCAGCCAATTTGCCTTCAGGGTCACGACGAGGGTCGAGAGCAACGCTGCCCAACTCAACGACGGGAAACCCGCGGCGACCGCCACCAGGATGGCGACCGCCAGAATGATCTTCACCAGCTCCCAGACCGCGAACGTGAGCATCGGAGTGCCCGCGTCCCTCGCCGATCGCCGCGTCATGCCCCACGCCATCAGGGCGTTCGGCAGGACGACCGAGGCGGCACCGAACAGCGCCGACCAGGTTTTGTCGGCTTGCAGGGACAGCAGACCCCACAGCGCGACCATGACCGCTCCCGCCGCCGCCTGCCAGATCAACAAGGACCAGACCGACATTGCCGGAAGCCGGGCCCGCAAGTCCTGCGCTTTTTCTCGCGTCAGGGGCTTGAAAGCCGGTTCGCCGTCCGCATCTCCTTCGATTCCATCGTCCCAGGGATCCTGGCTGGCGGCGCCTCGGTCCTTCGCCTGATGGGGCGGAGTGGTCCGGAGCGGCTCGGCGGGCGGCGCATTGGATGCGCGCGCTGGATCGGGATTCACGGCTTCAAGGGGCGAGCGGCAAAACCACGGGATTATAGGGGGTCTGACCTTACAGACCCTTAACAGGCTGCGGCGGCGGCCCATCGGCGCCGACTTGACAGGCCGTGCGAAGCCCGCATAGCCGGGCGCGCGCCGTGTTCATCGAGGCTGGCGGGGTGTCCGCCACGACGGGGCGCGAGGTGCGCACGCAACACCTGCCCCTTTGCCGCCACTCGGGATTGCCCTCGACCCGATCGGCGCAGGCCGCGCCGTCATGGCGCCACGGCGCCACCGCACCCTCGGTCGACCTCAGCCCGGCCAGCGCGCGAATTGCACCGGCAAGCCCGCCACCGGCACCCGCATCTTGAGCACGCACCCTGCCCAAGGCTGGGCGGCGAGTTCCGCCTCGCTGCGCTTTTCCCGTGCAGTGGTGACGAAGATGGTGCGCAGGTCCGCACCACCGAAGGTCGGCATCGTGGCGCAGCGCACCGGCAACTCGACCCGCGTCAGCAGCTCGCCCGACGGCGACAGGCGCAGCAGCTGCTGACCTTCCATCATCGCGACCCAATAACCGCCCTCGACGTCGACCGCCGCGCCATCGGGCCGGCCGCCATAGGTCTCGAGCGGCTGGTCGGCGCCGCGCGGCGCGAATCGCGCGAACACCTCGCGCTCGCCAAGCGTGCCGCTGGCGGCGTCGAAGGCCATGCGGTAGATCTCGTGCGCCTTGGTGTCGGCCCAGTACATCGAGCGGCCGTCCGGGCTCCAGCCCAGGCCGTTGGAGGTGGTGATGCCGTCCTTCATCGGGACGAAGACGCCCTCGCGCAGGCAATAGAGCGCCGACTCGGGTTGGCGCGCGTCATCGATCGTGCCGACCCACAGGCGCCCTTGCGCATCGGCCTTGCCGTCGTTGAAGCGCCGCTTCGAGGCGTCGTACGGCGGGTCGAGCAGCTTCAGGTACTCGCCGGTGGCGGGATCGAAGCGCCACAGCCCGTTGCGCTGCGGGATCAGCAGGCCGCCGCCCACCAGCGGCACCACACAGCCCGGCTCGTCGTTGAGCGCCCAGCGGGTCGGCGTCGCCGCGCCGCTGTCGAGCCGGAACAACGCCTTGCCCGGGATGTCGACGTAATAGAGACATTGCTCTAGCGGATGCCAGAACGGCGACTCGCCGAGCAGCGCCGGCGTCAGCGACGCGGGCTCGAGGCGGAAGAACTCGTCCGTGGACGTCGTGGGGTCGGCATGAGGCTGCGAGGTCATGGCGCGATGCTATGCCGGTAACCCGGCGAAACCGGAAACCGCGCGGCCGACGGGGTGGACGCCTCGATCAGGCCAGGTCGACCTTCAGGTAATGCGCGCCTGCGATCGGATTGAAGTAGTACGGCGGAATCTCTTCGAAGCCGAGGCTCTCGTACAGGTCACGCGCGGCCTCCATGTCGTCGAGCGTGTCCAGCAGCATGTTGGAGTAGCCGGCGCTCGTGGCGCGATCGATCAGCGCCTGCGCCATCGTGCGGCCCAGGCCGAAACGACGGAACGCGGGGCGGATGAAGAGCCGCTTCATCTCGCAGGCGTTGGCGTAGTCCGAGTCCATGAGCGGCCGGAAACCGCCACAGCCGGCGACCTGTCCGTCCACCAGCGCGAGCAGCAGCGTGCCTTGGGGCGCGTCGTACTCGCCGGGGAGCGAGGCCAGTTCTTCCTCGAAGCCCTGGAAGCAGAGGTCCACGTCCAGGCTCTGCGCGTATTCGCGCAGGATCGCGCGCGCTTCTTCCCACAACGCAGGCGAATCGGGGCAGATCAGTCGTATGTCAGGGGTATCCACAGCGGGCGAGTGTAGCGAGGCCGCTCCCGCGTTCAAGCGCTCGGATTGGAGAGCGACGTCGAGGACGACGGCGCTCAGGGGCCTGCGGCCGGGCCGTGCAAGGCGAATCCCGGGCGCGCCAGCAGGCGCTCGTACCAGGCGTCGATCGCCGGCAGGCTCGCATGCGCGATGGGCGCGGCGCGCCAGCGGTGCGCGGACAAGCCGAGCACCACGTCCGCCAGGGTGAAGGTCGCCCCCAGCACGTAGGGCCCGCCCGAGCGATCGAGCTGCCCGTCGAGCATCGTCATGTGCCGGTTCCATTGGGCGATGCCGGCCTCGATCTGCGCCGGGTCCTGATGCAGCGGGCTCTTGCGCACCAGGGCCATGAAGGCGTAACGCCAGCTGTTGTTCAGCTCGCCGCCCTGCCAGTCCATCCACATCTCGACCAGCGCGCGACGCCGCGGCTCGTCGGGCAGCAGGTCCTCGCGGCCCTCGCGGCGGGCCAGGTAGCGGCAGATGCTGTTGCTTTCCCACATCGAGAACGGCGTGCCGGCGTCAGCGCCCGGACCCGCCTGCGCATCGATGAGCACCGGCATCATCGCGTTGGGATTGAGCACGCGGAAAGCATCGGCCTTGACGTCGACGTCCTCGCGCACCAGGTCCAGGCCCAGCTCGACGCCGGTCCACAGCACCTTGCGCACGTTGATGGACGCCGCGCGTCCGAGCACGCGCAGCGCGCTCATGCCGAAGGCGCCGCGGCGGCGTCGCTGGCGAAGCCGAGCACCACGCGACGCGTCTTCGCCGACTTCTTCTCGATCTTGGTGACGACGACCGCGCCGATCTCGGCCGTGTTGGCCACATGCGTGCCGCCGCAGGGCTGCAGGTCGACGCCGTCGATCTTGAGCACGCGCACCCGGCCCGAGCCGCGCGGCGGCTGGACGCTCATGCTGCGGACCAGTCCGGGATTCGCGTCGAGTTCCTCATCGCTGATCCAGCTGTGGCTGACCGGGCGCGCTTCGGCCACCAGCCGGGCGATGCCGGCCGTCAGCGCGTCCTTATCGAGCGCGTCGGTCATGTGGAAGTCCAAGCGCGCATAGCCCGCCGTGATCGAGCAGCCATCGACCGGATGCGGCACCAGCGCGCACAGCAAGTGGGTCGCGGTGTGGAAGCGCATGTGGGCGTGGCGGCGCTGCCAGTCGATGCGGGCCGTCACCGGCGTGCCGACCGCCAGGCCGGCGAGGTCCTGATCCGGCGCGGGCAGGTGCAGGATCTCGCCGCCCTCGCCCTTGCGGGTGTCGGCGATCACCAGCTCGCGTCCGCCGGGCAGCGTCAGCGTGCCGGCGTCGCCGGCCTGGCCGCCACCCTGCGGATAGAACACCGTGCGGTCGAGCAGCAGGCCGCGCTCGTCGGTGCGCAGCAGCGTCGCCTCGCACTCGCGCAACTGCGCGTCCTCGCGGAACAGGTCCTGGGTGCCCATCAGGCCGGCACGTCGTCGAGATCACCCGACTGCGTCGGCGCGTCGGACAAGGTGCCTTCGATCGCCTCCAGCTCGACCGTGCCCTTGGGCGTCGAGAGCTCGGCGCGCAGGCCGTCGCGGGCTTCGAAGCTCAGCAACTGGACGCCGCTTTCGGGCAGCTTGTCGGTGGGATGGGCGTCGCCCTGCCACTCGATCGGCACCGGCAGGCCTTCCTTGCGCAGCCGGCGGCCATCCTCGCGCAGCGCGATGCGCCAACGCAGGTCGCCGCGTCCGGCCTCGACGGCCTCGCCCGCATCGATGCCCTCGCCGGACCAGGTGGCCAGCGTCGCGTCCAGGCTGGACACGCGCGCCACCCAGTGCAGCAGCGCCGTGCCCTCCTGCGCCAGGCGCTCGCGCACGGCGGGCTGGTCCAGGTCGAACCAGCGGGGCCGGCCGGGATCCGGCGCCTCGGGATCGATGGCGATGATTTCCAGATAGCAGCGGGGATACGCTGGCGGCGCGCTGATGTTGAGCAGCAGGTTGTGCGTGCCCATCAGCGCATGGCGCCCGCCGGGTTGCGGCGTGACCCCGAGGACACGTTCACACCAGGCGCGCCCCTCCTCCAGGGTGTTCGCGGCGACAACGAGATGATCGACTTCCATGCTCATGGCTTCACAACCTCACCTGACCGTGGATCAACGGCGTGACATCGCCGCCAATCCAGCAATGCGCGCCTTCGCGTGCCACATGGATCCGGCCGGCGCGCCCGAGGGCGGCGCCCTGGGCGGCCACATAGCGATCGGGCGCCAGACCGGCGCCCTGCAGCCATAGTGCCAGACCCGCGTTCAGGCTGCCCGTGACCGGGTCTTCCGGAACGCCGAGCCCGGGCACGAAGGCCCGGACCTCGAATTGCTGTGGCGAACCCGCAGGATAAGCGCCCACGACGCCCAGCTTCAGGCCGTCCATCGCGACGAAGTCCGGCTGCAGCGCGAGCACCGCCTCGGCCGAGCGCAGCCGCGCCGCCATCCACTGCGGGCCGTTGTCGACCCACACCAGGTCCAGCAGCTCGGCGGCCTCCAGGCGCAGCGCGCGCAGCGCCTGCTCGCGCAGGGCCGGCTCGACCGGCCCCTCGCGCTTGAGCGGCGGCGCCGCGAAGGCGAGCCGGCCGCCGTCGCGCCGGATGCGCACCAGCCCGATCTCGCACTGCTGGACGACCTCGCCGGGCTGCTTCGGATCACCGCCGCTGGCCAGCCAGGCATGGGCCGAGCCCAGCGTCGGATGGCCGGCGAACGGCAGCTCGCCACCCGGCGTGAAGATGCGGACGCGATAGTCCGCGCCCGGATCCGTCGGCGGCAGCAGGAAGGTGGTCTCGGACAGGTTGGTCCAGCGGGCGAAGGCGGCCATGGTGGCCTCGTCCAGGCCCGCGCCGTCGACCACGACGGCCAGCGGGTTGCCCTTCAGCGCCTCGGCGGTGAAGACGTCGACCTGGACAAAACGGCGGAGTTCGGACATGAAGACCCTCGATCGAGAACGGTGAAGTCGGCCCGCCCCGCCTGACGTGCGAGTGACAGGCGGCATCGGGTGCCAGAAACAGGGGACATCGCCCCTACGCCGGCCTCAGGGGGCCGCGCGGTAGACGTCGGGACGGAGCCGCTCCATGCCGCGGTCTGGCGCCGCCAGCGGCTGGAATCCGTGGCGTGCATACAGCGCGTGCGCGTCCTTGGTGAACAGCGAGAAGCGTCGCAGCCCCTGCAGCGCCGGGTGCGCGACGACCCGCGCGATCAGCCAGTCGCCCAGCCCCCGCCCCTGCCAGTCCTCGAGCACGAAGACGTCGCACAGGTAGGCGAAGGTGGCGCGGTCGGTGACCACGCGGGCGTAACCCACCACCGCGCCGGACGGCCCGCGCAGCAGCAGGTTCAGCGAGCCCGCCATCGCTCGGCGCATCGTGTCGCGCGGGATGCCGGCCGCCCAGTAGGTGCGGCCGATGAAGCCGTGGATCACGTCCAGGTCGGCCTCGGTCCAGTGCTCGTCGAGCACCGGCTCGAAGGGCAGCGGCGGGCGCGCCTCGCTCATGGCGTGGTTTCGGCGGTCGTCAGCGCGAGCGCCTCGTGCAGCATGCGGCCGAGCTTGTCGACGCCTTCGGCGATCAGGTCCGGCGTCAGCGTCACGAAGGACAGGCGCAGCGTGCGCGGATCGGGCTGGTGCGCGTAGAACGCGGCGCCCGGCACGTAGGCGATGCCGGCATCGACGGCGCGCGGCAGCAGCGTCATCGCGTCCAGGCCCTCGGGCAGGCGGATCCAGAAGAACATGCCGCCCTCGGGCACCTGCCACTCGCAGCCCGGGGGCAGGCACTCGGCCAGCGCCTTGGCCATCGCGTCGCGATTGGCCTTGTAGCGGGCGCGGATCTTGGGCACGTGCTCGTCCAGGAAGCCGCCCTTGATCACCTCGTGCACCACGCGCTGGTTGAAGCCCGGCGTGTGCAGGTCGGCGGCCTGCTTGGCCTGCAGCAGCTTGGGATAGATCTCGCTGGGCGCGACGATGTAGCCCAGGCGGAAACCCGGCGTCAGCACCTTGGAGAACGAGCCCAGGTAGATGCTGCCCTCGGGCCAGAGCGAGCTCAGCGAGGCCGGCGGCGGCTGGTCGAACCAGAGGTCGCCGTAGGGGTTGTCCTCGACGATGGGCACGCCGGCCTTGCGCGCGGCCGCGACGACGGCCTCGCGGCGCTGGGCGCTCATCACGCGGCCGGTCGGGTTCTGGTAGTTCGGCAGCAGGTAGGCGAAGCGCGTGCCCGGCGCGTCGTGCGGCAGCGCCTCGATGGCCGAAGGCAGCGGGCCTTCATCGTCGCTGGCCAGGCTGGCGAAGATCGGCTCGTAGGGCGTGAAGGCCTGCAGCGCACCGAGGTAGGTCGGGGTCTCGACGGCCACCGGCGCGCCGGCGTCGCACAGCAGCTTGCCCACCAGATCCAGTCCCTGCTGCGAGCCGCTGGTGATCAGCACCTGGTCCGGCGAGGCCTGGATCCCCAGCGTCGCGACCTTGGCCGCGACCCACTCGCGCAGCGGCGCGAAGCCCTCGCTGGCGGCGTACTGCAGCGCCTCCTTGGCGTTGTGGGTCAGCACCCGGTCGCAGGCGGTCTTGATGGCCTCGACCGGGAAGGTGTCCGCGCTGGGCAGGCCGCCCGCCATCGACAGCACGCCAGGCTTCTCGGTGACCTTCAGGATCTCTCGGATGATGGACGGGTTCATGCGCGCGGCGCGGCGGGCTTGCGTCCAGGGACTGCGGTTCATGGGGGTTGTCTCCGGTTGAGCGGACCAGTCTAAGGGGTCGACCAGCACAGAACCAATACACTGAGCCATACCACCGCATCATCTGTATTGGCATGGACACCAGCACAGCCAACGCCGGCATGAGCGCCAGCTCCAGCGTGAATGTCGCGCCGGTCACCCTCTCCCGCAACGCCAGCCAGCCGCTCGCGCAGCAGCTGGCGCAGCGCTTCGCGGCGCGCATCCAGCAGCGGCTGCTGTTGCCGGGCGCGCGGCTGCCGTCGGTGCGGGACTGCGCGCGGCACCACGGCGTCAGCCCGTACACCGTGGTCGCGGCCTACGACCAGCTGCTGGCCCAGGGCCTGCTCGAGGCGCGCAAGAAGCGAGGGTTTTTCGTTCGCGAAACCCGCACGCCGCCGCGCGCGCCGCTGGCGATCGAGCCCGCGCCGGCGCCGCTGCCGCCGCCGGTCGACGCCAGCGCGCTGATCCGCGGCATGTTCCAGGCCGACGCGCGGCGCTCGCCGGGGCTGGGCACCCTGCCGGCGGAGTGGCTGGACCTGGGCCTGCTGCAGTCGACGCTGCGCCGGCTCGCGGCCAACGCCGACGACGCGCTGCTGTCGGGCTACGGCGAGCCGCTCGGCGACGAGCGCCTGCGCCGCGCGCTGTCGCGGCGGCTGCTGGACATCGCGATCCAGGCGGCGCCGGACCAGATCATGAGCACCGTCGGCGCGACCCACGGGCTGGACCTGATCACCCGCGCCTTCCTCGAGCCCGGCGACGCGGTGCTGGTCGACGACCCGGGCTGGGCGATCGAATACGCGCGGCTGTCGCAGGCCGGCATGCGGCTGCTGCCGGTGCCGCGCGGCGCGCAGGGGCCCGACATCGGCGTGATGCGCCGGCTGATCGAGGAACACCGGCCGCGCATGTACGTCACGGTGTCGGTGCTGCACAACCCGACCGGCGCGACGCTGGACCTCGCGCACGCGCACCAGGTGCTGCAGCTGGCGCACGAGCACGACCTGCTGATCGTCGAGGACGACACCTACGCGCTGTTCGCGCCCAACCACGCGCCGCGCCTGGCGGCGCTGGACCAGCTGCGCCGCACGATCTACGTCTCGGGTTTCTCGAAGATGCTGTCGCCGGCGTGGCGGGTCGGCTTCGTCGCGGCCAGCGCGGACCGCATGGCGCGGCTGACCGAGCTCAAGCTGCTGGCCTCGCTCACCACCAGCCCGCTGATGGACCGCGCGGTGGCGCTGTGCCTGGAGCAGGGCCTGCTGCGCAAGCATGCGGAACGGATCGCCTCGCGCCTGGCCACGGCCCGCCAGCGCTGCGTGCGGCTGGCCGAGGACGCGGGCTGCCGCTTCGCCGCGACGCCGGCCGGCCTGTTCGGCTGGGTCGACGTGGGCGTGGACACCGAGCGGCTCGCGCCCGCGATGATGGACCAGGGCTGGCTGATCGCGCCCGGCATCCTCTTCAGCCCGACCCGCACGCCGGGCACGCTGATGCGCATCAACTTCGCGACCTCGCAGGACCCGAAGTTCTGGCACGCCTTGGAGCGCGCCCGCGAGGCGCTCCGGCGCTGAGCCGCGATCGGCCGCCGATGACGCCACGACGGATGACCCGCGATGACGCGCCCCGAGGCGACGCGACGCGCGCCGTCAGCGGCGCTCGGGCGGCGGCGCGTTGTCCTCGCGGACCGGCGCATAGGGGCCGATGATCCGGTAGCTCTGCTGCAGGCGGCAGACCACCTCGACCGGCGTGCTCCACCAGGTGGCCGGCCGCACGCGCCAGTCCTTCATCGCCAGGTTGTTGTGGTTGATGAATGCGCGGGCCGGGCCCTCGGCGGCGGTCAGCGGCGTGACCCGTCCCTGCGCGTCGACGCGGAACTCGACGACCACGTCGCCGCTGTACGCGTTCATGTGCTGCGTGGCCGGATACATGGTCTTGCTGCCGAACTCGAGGTAGGGCGGGACGTCGTAGTTGCCCTTGCAGCCGGCGAGCGGGCCGGGCTGCAGCACGTTCTCCTCGTCGTAGGCGCGGCCGAACGGATTGAGCGGCTGCGTGGCGCAGGCCGCGAGCAGCGCGGACAGGAGCAACGCGGCGGCGCGCGCCGCTGATCCGGAGCGATCGATCATCTGGGGCCTCCCTGGCCGTGTTCCCTGTCGCGCGAGGCTCGCCCGACGCGGTGTGTCCTTGTCGGGCCGGATGCTAGCGGCGGCGCCTAAGATCCGCGCTCATGACCATCCCTAGCCCCTCCTCCCCCGCCGACCTGGGCGCCGCGCTCGCCCAGGCCTGGTCCGACGACACGCTGCTGGACGACACCGCCTGGTCGCTCCCCGACGAGGCCGCCGCCTACGCGGCGCAGGCCGAGCTCGCGCAGCGGCTCGACTGGCTGGCGCCGGGACGCGTTCAGTTCTGGAAGTGTGGCGGCTCGTCGCGCGATGGCGCGCTGGGCAGGTCGCCGCTGCCGCCCCTGCGCGCCCGCGAGGTGCGCGGCCTGCGCAACGGCGGCGACTTCGGTGACCTGTCCCTGATCGGCGCGGAGGCCGAGATCGCATTGCGCCTCGGGCGCGACGTCACGCCCGAGATGGCCGCTGCGCTGGTGCCCGGCCAGGCCGAGCACCTGATCGATGCGATGTGCGTCGCCGTCGAATGGCTGGGTTCGCGCTGGCAGCGCGGCCTGGGCGCCGACAACCTGCTGCGCCTGGCCGATGCGCAGACGCATGGCGCGCTAGCGCTGGGCCCGTGGCAGGCGTGGAAGCCGGGTCACGACTGGGCGAACCAGTCTTGCGAGCTGATCGTCGGCGACCAGGCGCCGATGGCGGGTACCGGCGGCCATGGCCTGAACGATCCCGCCTGGGTCGTGGCCGGATGGCTTCAAGCGGCGACGCGCACTGGCCTGACCGTGCCGGCGGGCAGTGTCGTCACGACGGGCTCCTGGCGCGTTGCCACGAAGCTGTCGAAGGGGGTGACGGTGACGGCGCGCTACGCCGGTCTCGGCGACCTCACGGTCAAGTCCTGACGCACCCCTCGGTCGCAAATCCGCCGCACGCGGTGACGTCTCGGGGCGCGGACAGGGCTTGGGGGTCCAGGAGGGAGCCCCCATGCCCTGGCAGTGCCGAGCTCGGTGCTGGCAGTCCGGGCACCTTGCTCCGTACCAGCACTCCGGGCGCCACGCTCGGTGCTGACAGTCCGGGCGCCGAGTTCGTTGCCACCAGTCAGGGCGCCGTGCCCGGTGCCTGCAGTCCGGCCGCCTCCCTCACTTCGCCTCGAGCGCCTCCCACCGCTCCATCAGCGCCAGCAGCTCATCGTCGATCTCCGCCGCCCGGTTGGTGACTTCGGTGATCTTGGCGGCCCCTTGCTGGTAGAGCTCGGTGCTGTTGAGCAGCGCCTGCAGGTGCTTCTGCTCGGTTTCCAGCGCGCCGATCCGGGCGGGGATTTCGTCGAGCTCGCGCTGCTCCTTGTAGCTGAGCTTGCGCTTGGTCGCGACGACGGGCGCCGGTGCGGGCGCGGGCGCGGGCGCCGGAGCCGGCGCCGCGGCCGGCGCCTGGCGCGCCTTGATCTCCGCCGCGCGCTGCGACTGCTGCAGCCAGTCCTCGACGTCGCCTTCGTACTCGCGCCACTTGCCGGCGCCTTCGCTGACGATGGTCGAGGTCACGACGTTGTCCAGGAAGCGCCGGTCGTGGCTGACCAGGAACACGGTGCCGTCGTACTCGGCGAGCAGTTCCTCGAGCAGTTCCAGGGTCTCGATGTCCAGGTCGTTGGTCGGCTCGTCCAGCACCAGCACGTTGGCCGGACGCGCGAACAGCCGCGCCAGCAGCAGCCGGTTGCGCTCCCCGCCGGAGAGGCTGGAGACCGGCGAGTCCGCGCGCGCCGGCGAGAACAGGAAGTCGCCCAGGTAGCTCTTGACGTGCTTGCGCTGGTTGCCGATCTCGATCCACTCGCTGCCCGGGCTGATGGTGTCGGCCAGCGTGGCGTTGAGGTTGAGCGCGTCGCGCATCTGGTCGAAGTAGGCGACCGTCATCTTCGTGCCCAGGCGCACCGTGCCGCTGTCGGGCGGCAACTCGCCCAGGATCATCTTCAGCAGCGTGGTCTTGCCTGCGCCGTTGGGACCGATCAGGCCGACCTTGTCGCCGCGCAGGATGGTGCCGGTGAAGCCGTCGACGATCAGGCGGTCGCCGAAGCGCTTGGAGACGTTTTCCAGCTCCGCGACGATCTTGCCGCTGGACTCGCCGGTGGCCACGTCCAGCCGCACCTTGCCCTGCACGTCGCGACGGGCGTGGCGCTCGGCGCGCATCTCATGCAGGCGCTGCACGCGCGCGACGCTGCGGGTGCGGCGGGCCTCGACGCCCTTGCGGATCCAGACCTCCTCCTGCGCCAGCAGCTTGTCGAAGCGCGCGTTGGCCAGCGCCTCGTTCTCCAGCTCATAGGCCTTGGCGGCCTGGAAGGCGGCGAAGTTGCCGGGGTAGCCGCGCAGCTGACCGCGGTCGAGCTCGACGATGCGGTTGGCGACGTTGTCCAGGAAGGCGCGATCGTGGGTGATCAGCAGCAGCGAGCCCTTGAAGCCGTTGAGCAGTTCCTCCAGCCAGCGGATCGCGTCCAGGTCCAGGTGGTTGGTGGGCTCGTCCAGCAGCAGCACGTCGGGCTGCGCCACCAGCGCGCGGGCCAGCGCGACCCGCTTCTTCAGACCGCCCGACAGCTCGCCGACCCGGCGTTCGCCGTCCAGGCCCAGGCGGTGCAGCGTCTCGTCGACGCGCTGTTCCCAGTTCCAGGCGCCGATCTGCTCGATGCGCTCCTGGACCCAGCCGAGGTCGTCGTTCTCGTCATGCGCCTCGTAGCGGGCGCGCAGCGCCTTGGCCTCGGCCACGCCTTCGCTGACGACGTCGAAGATGGTGGCTTCGGGGCGCAGTTCGGGTTCCTGCGGCACGTAGACGCTGGTCAGGCCCTTCTCGAGCTGCAGCAGACCGTCGTCGAGCTTCTCGAGGCCGGCGAGGACCTTCAGCATCGAGGACTTGCCGGTGCCGTTGCGGCCGATCAGGCCGACGCGGTCGCCGGTTTCGAGGGAGAAATTCGCGCCGTCGAGCAGCGGCACATGGCCGAAGGCGAGGTGGGCGTTGGAGAGGGAAAGGACAGCCATCGGGGGATTGTCCTCGATGGGCGGGGACGCCCCCTCACCCCGGCCCTCTCCCCCTCCCGGGGGCGAGGGAGTCCCGCCCGGGCGCTGCGGCGGTCAGACCCAGACGCGGTAGGCCCAGAAGGCTTCCTCCTCGGCGACGCGGCGGCGCAGTTCCTCGGGGCTGAAACCGCTCAGGCGCCGGGTCTCGCGGCACAGGTGCGCCTGGTCGGCGTAGCCGTGGTCCTGGGCCAGGGCGCTCCAGATCACGGCGTCGTCGTCCTCGTCGCGCCGGCGCACCTCGTGGAAGGCGGCCTCGGCGCGGCTGACCAGCCGCAGCGCGCGCAGGCTCTGGCCGCTCCACTGCTTGATGCGACGCTCGGCCTGGCGGACGCTGCGCCCGTGCCCCGCCGCGATCGCGCGCAGGGCCAGGCGCTGCATCCAGCCGGCGTAACCGCGCGGCGGCGGGTCGTCGGCAAGCACCGCCGCGCGCACCGTCCGCCAGCGCGGCAGCAGGAAGGCCTCGAGCGTGCGACGCGCCGTCGCTTCGTCGCCGGCCTCGCGCATCGCCGCGTCGAGCGCACGCCAGGCCGGATCGTCGATGACCGACAGCGGCACCATGCGGTCCTTCAGCGCGCCGATGTCCAGGCCGGTCATCGCCTGCAGCGCCTCCGGCCGGATCGCGACCATGAAGGCCCGGCCGTCCGGCGTCGACTGGAAACGACGGGGCCCGCTGCGCGGTCCGCCGAGCACGCCGGCCGGCAGCCAGTCGCCAGGCTCGCCGCCGAGGCCCAGCTCACGCACGCGGCCGCTGAGCGTCCAGCTCAGGCCGCACAACGGCGTGGCGGGGAACCAGCTCTGGCACTGCGCCTCGGTGAGCGCGGGCGCCGATGGGCCTGCCACCTCTCCGGCGAGGTCGCGCCAGAGGTAGGCGTACACGCAGCCTTCCAGCGCGCGCGAAGGGATGCGCAGGCGGGCGATGGTGCCGGGGTGGAGGGAAGCGTCCATGGCGCCGCAGTCTAGAGGCGTCGCGCCCGCGGCGACGAGGCTCACTCGAAGCCCCTGTCATGTCGCTTCGATTCAAGACGCGGCGCCGGGTCGCCGCCACGATGCCCTCCCATGAGCCATGTCCTGCCGATCCCCGCTCCCATTCCTGGTCCTTCCACCCGCTGGGGCGGGTTGCCCGAGGTCCTCGCGCTGCGCCGTGACTACCTGGGCCATCTCCGCCACTTGCAGCGGCGTTATGGTGACGTGGTCCACCAGCGGCTGCTCGGCCTGGACGACTTCTGCTTCTTCCATCCCGACCATGTGCGCGAGCTGCTGATCGCCGGCCACGAGGGGCTGATCCGCTGGGAGCGAGCGACCGCGGTGTTCGCGGATGCGCACGGCCACAGCGTGCTGGTGGCCGAGGGGCCCGCGTGGCAGCGCCAGCGCAAGCTGCTGCAGCCGGGCTTCTCGCCGCAGCGGGTGACCGGCTTCGTGCCGCTGATGGTCGAGGCCGCACGGCGCGCGCTGGAACGCCTGCCCGACGCGGCCATCGGCTCGAACGGCGGCTCGAACGGCGGCTCGGGCGAGGCCCGGGCCGTGACGCTCGACTTCGAGTCGCTCATGACGCTGCTCACGATGGACGTGATCCTGCGGACGCTGTTCTCCGCCGGCGAGGGCGATGCGGCGGTGGCCGAGGCGGCCTGGGCCGTGCACGAGCTCGGCAAGGTCGCGATGGGCGAAATGTACGTGCCGGTCAGCGCGCCGCTGTGGGCGCCCTGGAAGCGGGGCAAGCGCCGCGCGCTGCGATCGCTGGACGGGCTGATCCGCGGTCACCTCGCGATACGGCGCGAGCACGCCCGCCAGGGCGGTCCGGCGCCGGACGACCTGCTGGCGATGCTGATGGCGCTGCGCGACGAGCACGGCGCGCCACTCGACGACACCGCCCTGCGCGACGAATGCATGACGACCTTCCTGGCCGGCCATGAGACCAGCGCCGCCGCGCTGACCTGGTGGGGCTGGTGCATGGCCGCCCACCCCGACGCCCAGCGGCGCGCGGCCGACGAGGTGGACGCGGTGCTCGGCGGTCGTGAGCCTGGGGCGGCGGACCTGACGCGGCTGCCCTGGCTGAGCCTGTGCATCAAGGAGACGCTGCGGCTGTTCCCGCCGGCGCCGGCGCTGTTCTCGCGCCGGACCACGCAGCCGCTGGACATCGCCGGCCTGCGGCTGCCGCGCGGGGCGATGCTGCGCCTGACACCCGGCCTGATCCAGCGCGACCCGCGCTGGTTCGACGAGCCGGAATCCTTCCGCCCGGAGCGCTTCGATCCGGCGGCCGGCCATCGCGAGATCCCGCGCGGCGCCTGGATGCCCTTCGGCGCCGGGCCCCGGGTGTGCCTGGGCAGCCACTTCGCGCTGATGGAGATCACGCTGATCGCCGCGATGGTGCTGCAGCGGTATCGCCTCGCGCCCGTGCCCGGGGCGCCCGTGCCCGAGCCGGTGCTCAACATCACGCTGCGCCCGGCCACGCCCCTTCGCCTGCGGCTGCTGCCGCGCTGAATCTTTTATTCGTGGACGACCGCCCGGCCGGGCCCGTAGCGTGGCGGCCATGCCCTCGTCACGCCGCCCTGCCCGACCGCTCACCCAGCCGCACGCCCGACCGCAGGATCAACCGCACGCCCAGCCGCACGCACGCCCGCAGGCTCAACCGTTCCCCCAGTCACCCGCGCGACGCCTCGCTCCGCAAGCCGGACGCCGCCGCCCCCGCACGCCCCGCATCGACGGCGGCATCGTCCTCGGCGACCGTCTCGGCCAACCGCACGAAGCTGCCGTCGGACAGCTGGAAGCGCACCCATCGCATCCGGCTCCGGAGGATGGGCATGTCCTGCTCGGTGGCCGCGCCGGTCTCGAACTCCACCGCGCCGGGCGCCGGCTCGTACCAGCCCAGCGCGTCCAGCCGGGCTTCCTGCGCCACGATCTCGGGCGTGGCGTAGCACCACAACGCGCGGCCGATCAGTTCGGCGCGCGGCAGTCGGCAGTGCCGCTCCCGCGCGCGGGACATCGCCAGCAGCCGGTGGCTCAGGTCGCAGATCAGGTGCACCGGCACCGGCGCGCGTTCGACGAGGCGGCCGAGTTCGAAGTCGGCCGCGCTGTCCAGCCGCGCGGCCATCAACCGGCGCAGCGCCTGCTGCTCCTCCAGCGACGGCGCCGCCAGTCCCGATTCCCAGCGCGACACGGTCGTCTGCGAGACGCGCATCTCGGCCGCGACCGCGCCTTGCTTCAGGCGGCGCAGCGTTCGCCACAGCCGCAGGCTGCGGCCGAGCTGACGAGCATCGCAGGACAACAGCGGCGATTCATTCATGGCACAGGCACCGGGAAGTCATTGAGCAGTGGCGAGGCGGTCACGTCCAGCGCGCGCACCCCGTCGCCATCGAGGGAAACGGAGGTCGACACGCCTCGCGTCGACCGGATCGGCACGGGAGGGCCGAAGTGAGGATTCTGCTGTACTACCTCTGCGGCGTGTTCGCCGCGGCCCAACTGGGCAAGCTGGCGGCGCTGTCGCCGCCGATCGCGCGCGAGCTCCAGCTCGGGCTGGCGGCCATGGCCGCGCTGACCTCGCTGCTGGAGGTCTGCGGCGCGACGCTGGGCGGCGTCGCCGGACGCTGGCTGCCGCGTGTCGGGCTCCGATCCAGCCTGTCGGTGGCGGTGCTCGCGCTCGCCATCGGCGCGGCGGCCAGCGCCTTCGCGCAGGACCTCGTGACGCTGGCGCTGGCGAGGCTGGTCGAGAGCCTGGGTTATCTCGCGATCGTCGTCGCGGCGCCCGTGCTGATCGCCCGCGCGGCCGAGGGCCGACGGCAGGCGGCCGCGATGGCGCTGTGGAGCACCTTCGTGCCGGTGGGCATGGCCGTGGGCGCCTGGGCCTACGCATGGGCGGCGGGCGCGGTGGGCTGGCGCCTCGCGCAGGCGTTGAGCGTGGCGGGCGGCTTGCTGCTGTGGGTGAGCCTGCGCGCGATGGCAGCGGGCGACGCCGCAACAAGAAGAGCCGCATCGGCGACATCACCCACATCACTCACATCGCCCGCATCGCCGATATCTTCCACGTCGCCGGCCGCACCGGCAGCGCTAGCGGCACCAGCGCCGCCGCCATCGCCTGGCGCGACCGGCGCTTTGCTATGGGCCCTGGTGGCGGCCTTCGGCGCCTACGCGGTGGCCGAGGTCGGCCTGCTCGCGCTGCTGCCCAGCCTGCTCACCCAGGGCGGCATGCCGCTGGCCACGGCCGGCGGCTGGACCGCCGCCGCCGCGCTCGCCAACGTGCCGGCCAGCGCGATCGGCGCGTGGCTGCTGAAGCGCCGCGGCGCGCTGTCGCCGGCCATCGCGGTGGCCATGGCGGTCTCGCTGGGACTGTCGGGCCTGCTGTTCCTGGCCGCCCTGCGCGACGGCGGCCAGGCGTCCACCCAGGCGCTGCTCGCGATCGCCGTCAACGCGGCCTCGGGCGTGTTCCCGAGCCTGGTCTTCGCGCTGCTGCCGCTGGCCGCGCGCGCGCCGGAGCGCCTCGCGCTGGCCAGCGGACGGCTGACGCAGTTCGGCGCCTCGGGCGCGCTGCTGGGTCCTCCGCTGATGGGCGCGGTGGTCGAGCGCTGGGGCTGGAGCACCGCCGGCGGGCTCGCGCTGGCGCTGTCGGCGCTGGCGATCCCGCTGGCGCTCTTCGCCTGGCGGCGGCTCGCTCAGTCGTCCGAGGAGAAGCCGGACGCCTGCACGATCGGCCCCCACTGCCCGCGCTCGGCCGCCAGCCGCCGCGCGTAGTCCGCCGGCGCCATCGCCAGCGGCTCGAACCCCAGCTTGGCCAGGCCGTCCACGACCTGCTTCTCGCGCAGCGCGACCCGGATCAGGTCGAAGACCTTGTCGACGACGGCGGCCGGCGTCCTCGACGGCAGGAAGATCCCGTAGCTTTCCAAGCCGACGATGCCCTTGAAGCCCTGTTCGGCGAAGGTCGGCACCTCGGGAGTGAAGCGCGAGCGCTCATGGTCGGTCACGCCCAGGATGCGCAGCCGGCCGCTAGCCAGGTGGGGCAGGAAGTCGCCGAGGATGAAGCAGCCCGAGGCGATCTGGCCGCCCATCAGGTCTTGCAGCCCGGGCGCCGCGCCCCGGTACGGCACGTGGGCCAGCGTGATGCCGGCGGCGCGCTTGAACTGGTCGCCGAGGAAGTGCGGCATCGCGCCCGCGGCGGGCGAGGCGTAGGACGACTGCTCCGGATGCGCCTTGGCCCAGGCGACGAAGTCGCCGAGCGTCTTCACCGAGGCGGGGACCATCGGCCCGACGCCGAAGCCGCAGGTCGCGTTGCAGATCGGCGAGACCGCGATCGCGTCGCTCTCCGCCTTGTAGGCCAGCTTGCGATAGACATGCGGATAGATGGTGAACATCGAGGACGGGCTCAGCAGCATCGTGCCGCCGTCCGCCGGCGCGTCCTTGAGCGCAGCCACCGCCAGGCGTCCGCCCGCGCCGACGCGCTGTTCGACCAGCACCGCCTCGGCGAGCCGGCCGCGCCAGGCCTCGGAGAGCCGGCGCGCGATCACGTCGGTGGAGCCGCCGGCGGGGAAGCCGACCAGGATGCGCGGCATCGCCGCGGTCTGCGCGCGCAGCGGTCCGGTCAGTCCGGCCAACGCGGCGCCGAGCAGCAGGCCGACATCGCGGCGGGTGAGCAGTCGTTCAGGGTCGTTCATCGCTTGTCTCCGTCGTCGTTGTTGTTGGCCGCCGCCATCGCGGCCAGCCGCTCGAGGTCCAGCTTCAACAGCGCGGCGCGATCGCCCAGGCCGCGCATCAGGCGCTCGTCGTGCGCGCGCACGCGGCGCTCGAGCTCCGCCAGCTTGCGCTTGCCGGCCGCCGTCAGGAACAGCCCCCAGCTGCGGGCGTCCTCGGCATCGTCCTGGCGCTCCACCCAGCCGCGGGCGGTCAGCCAGTCGGTCAGGCGCAGCGCGCCGCTGCGGTGCAGGCCCATGGCCTGCGCCAGCAGTCCCTGCCGCATGCCCGGGTTCCGCCCCACGAGCACCAGCGCCGCGAAGCGCGGCGGACTCACGTCCAGGCCGGCGGTGGCGCGGTAGAAGTCCACGTACAACGCGATCTGGGCCCGGCGCAGCGCGTAGCCGAGCAGATCGTCGAGCACCCCGTAGTCCAGCCCGGGAACGGGCAGCAGCGGGCCGCCAGGCGGCTCGGCGACGGTCTTGGGCGAGCGGGTACGACTCATGGCAATGAGCTTAGATACTGTTGCATAGCGCAACTATCTCGCTTACCCTGACCCGATCGATTCCCCTGGAGCCCGGAGACGCCCATGGCCCTCGACATCCTGATCGCCGGCGGCGGCATCGGCGGACTGGCCGCCGCGCTGGCGCTGCAACGCGACGGCCACCGCGTGACGGTCTGCGAAGCCGCTGCCGAACTCAAGCCGCTGGGCGTCGGCATCAACCTGCTGCCCCATGCGGTGGCGGTGCTGGACGAGCTGGGGCTGATGCCAGTGCTGGCGTCGATGGCGGTGCCGACCTCGGCGCTGGTCTTCGCCAACCGTCACGGGCAGACGATCTACGAGGATGTGCGCGGCCTGGCCGGCGGCTACAGCCATCCGCAGTTCAGCGTGCACCGCGGCGAGTTGCAGCAGCTGCTGTGGCGCGAGGCGGCGACGCGGCTCGGCGCGGAACGGCTGGTGAGCGGCTGGCGCATCACCAGCGCGCAGCTCGATGGCGACGAGGTCATCGCCCACGGCGTGGACGCCACGGGCGCCCGGGTGGCGCGGCGCGCGAGCGTGCTGATCGCGGCGGACGGCATCCACTCGGCGATCCGGCGGCAGTTCCATCCCGATGAAGGACCACCGCGCTGGAACGGGATGATGATGTGGCGCGGCACCTCGCTGGCACGACCGTTCCTGGACGGCCGGACGATGGTGCAGGCGGGGCATCGGCGCGCGAAGTTCGTCGTTTATCCGATCGCACCACCGCGGCCGGACGGGCTGCAGTTGATCAACTGGATCTGCGACCGCCGGCTGCGCGAGGACGGCCTGGGTGGCGGACTGACGGCGCCGGGGCGCGAGGACTGGAACAAGCCGGGCTCGATCGATGACCTGATGCCGACCTTCGGCGGCTGGCGCTTCCCCTGGCTGGACGTGCCCGGCGTGATCCGGGGCGCGACGCAGCTGCTGGAGTGGCCGATGGTCGACCGCGATCCGCTGCCGCGCTGGCGGCATGGGCGCATCACGCTGCTGGGCGACGCGGCGCACCCGATGTACCCGATCGGCTCGAACGGCGCGACGCAGGCGATCCTCGATGCCGCCGCGATCGCCAGGGCGCTGCGCGAGGAGCGACGCGTGGAGACGGCGCTCGCCAACTACGAGGCCGACCGCCGGCCGATGTGCGCGCGCATCGTCGAACTCAATCGGCAGGAGGGGCTGGACTACATCCTCGACATGGTGGAGGAACGCGCGCCGGACGGGTTCGCGCGACTCGAGGACGTGATCGATCCCGCGGAAGTCGATGCCTTCGTCAAGCGCTACAAGGCGGTGGCGGGGCATCGGCAGGCGGCGATGGGGGAGGCCGCGCTGCCTTCGCCCCGCTAGCACGCGGAACCGGCCCCTTCGTTCCAGTCACCCAAGCGCCCTCCATCGGGGACGAGGGCCGGATTTCATGCTGATCGAGGTGGCAGACGCCAAACAGCGGCTTCCGAAGAATCGCCAGCTTTCCTCACGCAGTTGCAGGAGTGGCGAATGTCCTACCTCCATGTCGAGCAGCCGATGACCTCGGACGAGTTCCTTCAATGGCAAGCGCTACAGGAAGAGGCCCATGAACTCATCGATGGCCACCCTCGTCCGCTGCCGCCGCGCGATTCCGCCTTCTTCCGCCTGCTGGTCAATCTGACTTCGGTGATCCAGGCGGCGTCGGGCGAGGAGTCACCCTGGGCCGCCTGCCTGGGCGCTGAACCCGTGATCGCCACCCATCTCGATGTGGTCCGGCCGGACGTGTTCTTCGCTCGATCCGACGAGTGTCTCTCTCCGGCGTTCGCCTGTACCTTTCCCTCCGCGACACCCGGCATCGCCGACGCCATGCGTCTGGGCGCCTTACGGCGCATCAACACCATGCAGGAGCTGTTGATCGTCGACCGTGGCACCCGAGGGGTCAGCGTGGAGCGGCGAAACGCGTCAGGCGGATGGACCGCGACCCACCACGAGGCGGGCGGCGAGGTGCGCCTCGATTTCCAAGGTATCGCCTTTCCCGTGGCCGCCGTGTTCGCCGGCCTTGACCAGCCAAATGTCAGGCTCACCCTCGAGGAGTTCTGCGCATGGGAAGACCTTCAGCGACGCAGGCACGAGTTCTTCCACGGCCAGATCCTGGCGATGACCGGCGCTCGCCTCGACCACGGCACGGCGTGCATGAATCTCGCCGCGAGCCTGCATCAGCATCTGCGAGGCAGCCCTTGCCGCGTCTTCTCGGAAAACGCGGCGGTGCTGAATCCCATCGGCACCTACTTCTATCCTGACGTCGTCGTCACCTGCGAGCGGATCAGCGGGCATCAGCGGTGGATGCTGGCGCCCATCCTTGTCATCGAGGTGCTGTCGGTCTCGACGCAACGCTTCGATCGGACCGAGAAGGCGCAGGCCTACTTCCGGATTCCTTCCCTGCGGGAGTACGTGCTGGTCGACCATGTCCGCCGCCGCATCGATCTTCACCGCCGGGAATCCGATGGCCGGTGGTCGCGCCATCCGTCCATCGGCGATGCGCCGCTTCACTTGGAATCCCTGGACCTCACCATTCCCGCCGAGGTCATCTACGAACGTATCGCGGCGAGCAATCAAGCCGCCGCGTAGCCCGTCCTCAACCACCTCGCCCAATCTTCACGCCCGTTGCGGGCCGCGATCCGCGCAGCGGCTTCGTGGTCATACGGCACGCTGATCGACGTCACCCGCCATCCCTGCGTCATCTTCTCCGCAATGGCATAGCGCGCATCCGGCGAGCCCATCTCCGCGACGTGCGGCTCGGGGTGATCGTCATCCCACGCCTGCAAGCCCACGCTGCCCGAATTCACCAGCCATTGCCCGCGTGCACTGCGCAGCACCCGGGGAATGTGCGTATGGCCGCAACAGACCAGCTCGGATCGCTCCTCGCCGAGGCGCTCGGCGACCTCTTCCGCCGACGCGAGCACCAGGCGTTCGCCGACCTGCGAG